>Ga0308408_1000012_pt1 | contig 143774 bp, 119 predicted proteins | sample HotsprSampleMSe3_FD_203466 | JGI IMG/M metagenome (GOLD analysis project Ga0308408, IMG submission 203466) | Hot spring phototrophic mat microbial communities from Mushroom Spring, Yellowstone National Park, Wyoming, United States - 20060912_MSe3 ... | reverse complement strand
GTAACCCAAATGCTGTCTAACACAAGCTCACTACATACAGAGTTTCTACAGAGTTTCTTCGCTGCACACTCCGACTGTAAGTTTATTCTTCCTTCTTTTGTTGCTTTAGCAACATGCTTTAGCAACAGAAAAGGAAAGCCATGCCGCAAGGAGTGATTTTTCGCTGTGAGAGGTGCAGCACTTGCTAAAGCTAATAGCCTCCCTCACTACTACATTGTGAGCATGCTCTCAGGCGAAGTGCACTAAAGCAGTTTGAACATCAGCAGCAAGGAGACTTGTAGATAGTTGAATGAATTTTCTTGCGCGATTGCGTTGGTCAGTGTAACATTTTCTCTGCCTATCAAATTCGCTAAGCGATATTTGGCTTCAATATCAAATGAAACAGGAATAAATGGTGGTGAAAATTCAATGCCAGCTCCTGCGCCCAGACCGTAGCGCGAATACGACGACTTTCCTTCCGGCGTGATGCTGTAGATGCCGAAATCTACGCCAATGTATGGCGTGACGATGGGCAGCGGTAGCGGCGAAAACTCCAAGCCTACCCCTGCATTCAGCGTGTTGACACGACTGCCTGAAGGCGCAAACGGATTGATATTGAGTGGGATGGTTGTTCCGCCAACAGAAATGCTCTCTGAAGTGTTGGTATTGGTTGAAAGCAAGTTAAAATTGAAAAATCCCACGAATCGCAGTGGAATCAGTGGTGGCATAATCTTAAGTTTGCCCGATAGATTTGCTCCGCTAAGTGGCGCATTTCTGACAAAATCACTGAAATTCAAAGTGCCACTTCGCACCAGCGCCAGGTCCTGCCCGCCACTTGAAAACCCGCCGCCGATACCGCCTTCAATGGTAAGCAGCTGCGGCAAGCCCGGAACTTGCGCGTGAGCAGATAGTGTCATGATTATAAGCAGCAGAAATAAAGTAAAAGTAGCCTGTTTCTTCATACCTTAGTTTGCTTTGGTTAGTTAGAGGAGATCTATTAGGCTTGATTTGAAACCGTTGTCTTTGAGCATTTCTGCTTATTGTCATGAAGTTGTAACGTGCATGAGTCCGAAGGATTTTGTTGCACTTGTGCTTATCCTTGCATTTCTGAAATTTTCTCAATATAACTTTTTGTGCTGAAAATTCTCCTATGCTTCGCTATCCAAGAAGCGCTTGGTAATAGCATGGTAGGCATCAATGCGGCGGTCTCGCATAAAAGGCCAATGTTGTCGGTAGTAGTCTATTTGTGACAGGTCGCAGTCGGCAACAATTACCTCTTCTTCATGACTTGAGCCCTTTGCCAGCTGGATACCGAATGGGTTTGCCACAAAACTCTGTCCCCAAAATTCCAGTCCTTCTTTTGGGTTATTCGGTGCATACTCTAGACCAACACGATTTACCACTGCCACATAGACGCCATTTGCGATAGCGTGTCCCCGCTGAATCATTTCCCATGCTTGATACTGTGCAGCACGCACTGCCATATCGTTTTCAGTGGTCGCCCAGCCAATAGCAGTAGGATAGAACAGAATTTGTGCCCCTTGCATGGCGGTCAGCCGTGCCGCTTCTGGGTACCACTGGTCCCAGCAAATCAAGACACCAAGGGTTGCAAACTTTGTTTTGAAGACTTTGAACCCCAAGTCGCCGGGCGTAAAGTAGAATTTCTCATAGAATCCGGGGTCATCGGGAATGTGCATTTTGCGGTATTTGCCCAAATAGGTGCCATCGGCGTCGATGACAGCGGCGGTATTGTGATAGAGTCCTTGTGCACGTTTCTCAAACAAGGCGGCAATAATGACGATACCGAGTTCTTTTGCGAGTGCTGCCAGTCGGTCAGTGGTCTTGCCGGGAATTGGTTCTGCAAACCGAAAGGCATTATAGTCTTCACTTTGGCAGAAGTAGAGTGTGGTGAAGAGTTCTTGCGTACAAACTACATTTGCACCACAGGCGGCAGCTTCGCGAATGCCTTTGATGGCACGTGCCAGATTTTCTTCAGGCTCTGCACTCGCCTTGTGCTGAATTAACCCTACTCTGACAATCTGCTCTGGCATGATGCGGAGATGAGATGTCTTTTTGCTCGGTCAGTGTGGCAGTCTTGTTTAGCTCTTACATTTGTCTGAAGCCGAGTTTGCGGCGCAGTTCCTCAACATACTTTTGCAAGCCTTTTTGCTTGGGATGAATGCTCAGAACGCTTTCATAGGCTTTCAGGGCGGCTAGTTCATTGCCTAATGCTGTGTAAATTAACCCCAAGCCGGTAAGGGCACCAAAATGGCGCGGCTCCAAGGCCAGCGTGCGTTGAATATCTCTCATTGAAGCAGCAAAATCGCCCTTGAGGTAGTAGGCAGTTGCGCGCTTGTTCCACCCTTCTGGGAAATCTGGTGACAGCTCGGTTATTGCCGAAAATGCTTGTACAGCACGGGCGTAATTGCCCCTGCTCATCTCTTCAATTCCCTTCGCCATTAACGCATTGACTTCCTCTTGCTCGCTTATCAACCATAGCTCCCAAATCAGATTTTCAATAAAGGCAGCTGCATCTTCACTTTCAGCGGCTTTCAGCTGTTCAAAAAGTGAATCCAAGATCACCTGCTTTTCTGCGGCGGTCATCTTCAGCTGTTGCCTTTCTTGCTGACGCGCCATCTCTTTCTGACGTTCTGCTGTCAGATTTATCACTCCATCGGTCATCCAGCAACCTTGGTAGTCTCCTTCCTGCTGTTTTGAAAGCAAAAATAAGTAGGTGTATGCCCTGCCGTTCTTATCAATCAGCATCACTTTTTGTTCGGCACGTTGTTCATCTTTTTTCATCGCACCGAGTTCCTCTGTGTCGTAGTTCAGCATCGGCGCATAGAGCGGGTTGTGAAGCATTCTTATAAATCTTTCCAGCGGTCCTGTGTGCAGACGATTTTCAGGAGACGCAAAGCGATATGCAATTGCAATGCCATGGTTTTTCTCATCGTTATGCTTCAAGGCGTTGAGCTGAATTTTGACGACATCTTCTGGCAACAGCTCGGGACTTGGTTTCGGGTCACTTTTTTGATAAATCAGGTCTTCCATCATTTGCAAACTTTGAGTTCGAGGTTGAAGTTCAGTTTGTGTTCTTGCTAACTCTGAACGCTGGCAGGCATGAATGCTCACTACTGCCACTGTAATGGCAACACAACTTAGCCAACTCTTTAGCGCAGCAGACATAGCTTGTGAATTTTACTTTCGAGTTATACCACATCTACTTCATTTGGCGTTCACTTTCTAGCCGCCATTTTGATGGAACTGAACTGGTGTTTGATTTTCTCACCTGGGCGAATGTAGTTGAGGCTGTAACGCACTGCCATGGCGGCATCACTTAGCCCAGTTTGAATCAGTTTAAGTTTGCCCGGGTAGCTTGCAATGTCGCCTGCCGCATAGATACCTGCCACAGAGGTCTGCATTGTGCTGCTATCGACGACAATAGTGTTTCCGTCTAACTTCAGTCCCCAGTTTTTGATTGGTCCCAAATCGGATTTAAACCCGATAAGTGGCAGTAGGCAGTCGGCTTCTAAGTAGAGTATATCGGGCTTGGATTCTACTACCACTCGGCGTAGGGTTTCACCTTGGGTTTCAATTGCCTTCACTTCTGCACGCAGGTAGACTTTGACCTTGCCAGCCTCTTGGGCTTCCATCACATCTGCCACCGTTTTTGCATGCCCCTGAAATGTTGACATGCGGTGCACCAGTGTTACACTTTTGGCAACATCTATTAGACCCATGGTCCAATCTAATGCGGAATCGCCGCCACCGACGATGACGACATGTTTGTCCCTGAATGTGTCAACTTTCTTGACAGCATAAAAAATGCACTTCTCTTCCAAGTGCGAGACGTCGCCCAGTTGGTCAAGTTTTCGTGGGGAAAATGCTCCTAACCCTGCGGCAATCAAGACGGCGCGACTGTGGTAGCAGTTGCCAACATGGGTTTTCAGTTTGAATGTGCCATCGTGCTGTTTTTGTACATCTATTACCTGTTCACCGAGCCGCACTTCTGGCGAAAATTGTGCCGCTTGTTCCCAGAGCTGTCCGACCAAATCGCTGGCAATAATTTGTGGAAAGCCTGCTACGTCGTAGATGTACTTTTCTGGATAGAGCGCTGTCAATTGCCCACCCAGTTCTGGCATACTGTCAATGATGCGGCAAGTCAGGTCGTTCATGCCGCACTGAAAAGCCGCAAAAATACCCGTCGGTCCCCCGCCGATGATGCTTAGGTCAGTGATAGCAGTCCCATCAGCGATACTACTGTTCATATGTTATTCTCCTTTTGTTGCAAAACCTGATAAACAGACGGTAAAGGCTATTCATAAAAGCCTTGAGGGTCTGCTACACCAAACATCACCTGCACCGTTTCACCCTTTGCACTGAGCTCACGAATCTCTACATGTTTTGCATCAGGCTTTGGAACAATTTCACCTTCGTCATTTGTGAAAACCAAGATGGCTTTGACGCCGCCGTGTGGCGTCGGACCAATAAACTCGTAAATACCTGTTTCCTTCTCGGTTAGCACGCAGCCCGGTTGCACATTGGAAATTACAGGGCATCCAATGCACTGGCAGTAGAAGCCCGCCTCGGCTGGGTATAAGTCGCAGCGTGGAAATTCCATAACTTAAATTCGTTTAGTTACTCATATTGTTGGCAGAAGAATATAAGTGTTTCCCGCACAAATTCGTTCTTTTCTTTTTGCATGCACCACTATTTTGAAACTGGCATTAGGTAACTTTTGCGCAAATCGATTAAATTCGGTGTGTTTTCTTTCAACTCAACTTAAGCCAGCTATGAAATTTGCATTTACCGAAGAGCAGCTCATGATTCAGCAGACTGCTCGCGACTTTGCGCGCACGGAAATCACTGACGCCATTGAGCGCGATGAGACATCAGAATTTCCATATGAGATTGTCAGGAAACTCGGCGAGCTTGGCTTCTTGGGCATGCTTGCCCCAGTGGAATACGATGGCGCTGGCATGGACACGCTAAGCTATGTTTTGGCGATGGAAGAAATTTCTAAAGCCGATGCCTCTGTCGGCGTGATTATGTCGGTCAATAATTCCCTTGTTTGCTGGGCTATCAACGAATACGGCACCCCAGAACAGAAAGAAAAGTATTTGCGCCCCTTGGCACGCGGTCAGCATAATGGCAAGCTCTATATTGGCGCCTTCTGTCTATCTGAACCCAACGCTGGCTCGGACGCCACAGCACAAACCACTACAGCCGTCCGCGACGGTAATTCGTGGGTTCTCAATGGCACCAAAAACTGGATTACTAACGGCACCACATCTGAACTGTATCTTGTTTTTGCTGTAACGGATAAATCCAAAGGCTCGCATGGCATTTCAGCCTTTTTGGTCGAGCGCGACACACCCGGTTTTGAAATTCTCAAGAAAGAAAAAAAACTCGGTATTCGCTCATCGGATACCTGTTCTCTGGGCTTTACAGACTGCCGCATCCCACTTGAAAATTTGCTCGGTCCTGAAGGTGAAGGGTTCAAGATTGCTATGAAAACGCTTGATGGCGGTCGAATTGGCATTGCTGCGCAAGCTTTAGGCATTGCTGCTGCTTCGCTAGAACGCTCTATCAAGTATGCTAAGGAGCGTCGCTCTTTTGGCAAATTCCTGATTGAGCATCAAGCTATTCAGATGAAACTGGCAGATATGGCTACCGAGCTTGAAGCTGCAAGAATGCTCACCTACGAAGCGGCATGGCGTAAAGACCAGCATCTACCTCACTCTGCACAGTCGGCTATGGCTAAACTCTATGCATCGAAAATTGCAGTCAAAGCCGCTCTTGAGGCAGTGCAAATTCACGGGGGATATGGCTATGTGCAGGAGTATGAAGTCGAGCGCTACTTGCGTGACGCAAAAATCACTGAAATCTACGAAGGCACTTCAGAAGTTCAACGCATTGTGATTGCTCGCTCATTGCTGCGCGCTTGAGTATCAATTTAGTGTCAGGGGGTCGTGTGGCTTCTGCTACAACTGTCAGAAATAGAAACAGCTTTTTGCCCACGCCCCCAGCGCTAATACGATTTGGATGATAATTAGCGTCAGCACAATGCGGTAAAACCAGCGCCCCACGATTTTTATTGGTGTGTCTTTCTGTGAGCTTGACATACCTCAGTGCATTCGGTTTTCTCTATGCGTTACCTGCATGTTTCCACAGCGCTTTTGCATCTTTAATCGCCTGACAGACCTTGTGCATCTCTATCTGCTCATCCGACAAAGCTGCTTGACCAATTTTTTCCAGTAAGACAAAGCGCAATTTTCCATCTTGTTTTTTCTTATCGGCTTGCATGGCGTTTATAATTTCTGCTTCCTTGCACTCAAGGAAGTAAGCTTTTGCGATACGCTCTTTTATTTTGAAGCGCACCACCATTTGCGCAATACGCTTTAAGTCTTCAGCCGTGATTTTTCCTACGCGCCACGAAAGTGCCGAGGCACACAGCATACCCCACAGCACAGCTTCACCATGGCGGAGGTATTTGTAATGCGCCAGTTTTTCTAGGGCATGCGCAAAGGTGTGTCCAAAGTTGAGTGTTGCACGCAGTCCTTTTGTCTCTCTAAAATCTTGCCTGACAATGCGCAATTTAGCCGCTACACTTTTTTTGATGGCGGTCAGCAGAGGCGGTCGCTGTGCAAGAATGTCTTCAAAATGCCTTTCCAAAAATGTGAGAAATTTTTCATCTCCGATAAGTGCGTATTTGAGCACTTCTGCCAATCCCGAGTGCATGTCACGCTCAGGCAGTGAGCGCAAAAAAGCAGTATCGATGAGCGTCAGTTCAGCATCATAGAAAAACCCAATTAGATTTTTCCCAGCATGATGATTGACGGCAACCTTACCGCCAATTGCAGAATCTACCATAGCTAAGAGTGTTGTCGGTACGTGGATGAGGCGTAAGCCACGCATATAGCTTGCTGCCACAAAGCCTGCTAAGTCCCCTACGACACCACCTCCAATTGCTACGACGACATAGCTTCTATCTACTCCAGCTGTCAGCCATTCTCCATAGAGTTTGTTTGCCATGGCAAGCGACTTGCTGCGCTCGCTAGCTGGAATGACACTTTTGTGCGCAGTAAAATTTTTTTTTCTTAACTCCAAACTCAGTGCTGCACCAAAGTGCGTATCAATGTATTTGTCTACACAGAGCACCAACTTTTTCGGCAAAGCCTGTCTTAGGCAGTATGCCTCCAAATCGTCGGCAAGTGCATGTGTGAAGATGACTTTACTCATTTGAAAGCGGGCTTCATCATTGCCACCCGTTTCTACTTTTCAGATAGGCGTAATTGCTCTTTTTGATATTGCTCTACTTGGCGCGTCAGCATTTCTACTGTTTTTCCAATTGGGTTTTGGTCTGTTGCAATAGAAATCACGGCATGGCTTTGATAGCGCTCCTCTCGACTCATCAACAACTGCTTCACACGCCGATGCAAATCTTCCGCCGACAGCCGCTCTCCATTTTCAGCTTTCATTAACGGTCGGTCGTCTTTGTTTGCCAAACGCTTCGTCAAAGTATCTACTTCCGACTTCAAGTAAATGAGCGTACCCGAGTCTTTGACAATCTGAAAACTTTTGTCGTTCTCTAGTGTCCCCCCACCTAAAGCAACTACCAAATTTTCTGCCTGCGCACATTGCTGCAAAATTTCATACTCCAACTGCCGAAAGTAGGCTTCTCCTTTCTCACTAAAAATTTCCACGACCGACTTTTTTTCTTTTTCCATAATCGCTTCGTCAATGTCAATAAAGCTATAGCCTAACGAACTGGCAAGGATAGGTCCAATCGTGGATTTACCAGCCGTGCTAAATCCTGTCAAGAAAATAAGATTCGGTTTCTTTTGCTGCATACCTCTATGCCGTCAAGTTAAGGTTAGTGCAATCATTCAAAAATTTATACAAAATTGTGTCCTAAAGTCAATCGCTACCTCTACATGGCTTTTAGCGTCGTGGCTTAGTTACTTTGCTTAATTGCATAGACTTTTTAACTTTTCTGCAATCGCACAAGAGGCTGCGCAGTGATGCACTAGCACCCTGCATAGCTTGACAGGTAAAGCCGCTCAACCTGACTTAGCACATTTAACTCAACCAAATTAACTATGACTATGATAAGTTATTCTACGCTCCTTGCATTTCTGCTTCTCTCACTCAGCGTTGCCACAGCACAATCGCTTGACCCATACCCGCTACATGACGCCACCGCCTCATATTGCACTCACCTCGCGAATGATGACGCACCAAGCTGTCCTCATGCCTCGACGCATCCAGCGCTAACGCTGCCCGTTTCTTCTTTGCCTACTTTTTTATCGCCAGACGGCGGTAACGGCATCATTTACGCCATTGCAACCGATGGCGCTGGGAATTGGTATGTCGGCGGCAATTTTACACTTGTTAATAGCTCGTCCAGCGTATCTGCACACTACATTGCGCGCTTTCATGCGCCCACAAACACTTGGTCTGCTCTGGGGTCAGGCAATGGACTAAATGGCGAAGTCCGTTCGATTGCCATCTTAGGTAATTCTCTCTTCGTTGGCGGCGAATTCACCCAAGCTGATGCTGGTTCTGCCTCTCCTATATCGGTTAGTAACATTGCCCGCTTCGATATCCGCACGAACACATGGTCGGCGCTCGGTTCAGGTGCAGGCAATGGTGTCAATGGGCGCGTCTATGCTATCACTGCATTCAATCATTTTGTTTTTGTCGGCGGTGACTTCACACAAGCGAATGCAGGCGCATCTCCCATATCTGCAAACCATGTTGCTGTCTTCGACACGCAGACTAATGCGTGGAGTGCTTTGGGCTCGTCTGGGGTCAACGGCGTGGTGTATGCACTTGCAACCTTAGGCGAAGACCTTTTCATCGGTGGTGATTTTACTCAAGTTACAGGTCGCACCTCGCTCAAGGCAACTGGCATTGTTCGGTTTCACACCAAGACAAATCAATGGTCGAACTTAGGCTCCGGTAGCGGCGTCAGTGGAGCATCCCAACCTGCTGTCTATACGATTGCCGTCTCAGGCGAAGATGTCTTCATCGGCGGTGAATTCACACAAGTCAACGCAGGTTCTCCTATGGCAGCAAATTACATTGCACGATTCAATACAGTCCGAAACACTTGGTCAACCTTGGGCACGGCGCCGGGTAATGGAGTCAATGGTGCCGTCAATGCAATTGCCGTGCTGGGCGAGTATCTCTTCGTTGGTGGCTTTTTTACCAAAGCGAACTTAGGGGCTACTTCCCCAGTCATGGCAAGCTACATTGCACGCTATAGCCTCACAACCAATGCATGGTCTGTGTTTAGTTCTACCAGTAGCATTAACAACGAGGTCTATGCTATTGCGTCTTCAGGTCAGGATGTTTTCATCGGCGGGAATTTTTCTCCACCTAATCCCGGTGCGTCATTGCCAGCTCCAACTGGTGCGGTCGTGCGCTTTAATGTCAGCACCAATACATGGTCTGTAATTGGCTTGGATATTGGGCACTTAAAGTTACCGCAGTCAGAGCATTCTTATTATCGCCTATTTTCCTGCCCGCATGTATGCTAAAAAATTTTACAGGCTTGCCATGCGTTTTTAAGATGCACTTCAATCTTTTCGCAGGAGATGCAAGCTTATTCAGACTGGCAGGGTTCTGCACAACTTTTTCGCCCTCAAGCGGCACTTCCAGAAAGTATTTCGATACGCATCACGGCTGCAGGTCTTGCGCTTTTTGGCAATCAGCTCCAGCTTGAGCTTCCCGTAGGCTCTTTTCACATCTCTGAACAGCCCAATACGGCATTTGTCAAAATCACGGCTGATGTACTCGGTGGCAGTGTTGTGATGCTCTCTGACCCATCTGGCATTGCAGCACTTGAACGCTATGGCTTTTTTGCGCCCAGCCGCTCGTTCAAAACTCCCTCTTACGCTGGCGTACTTATCCTCTTTGGCGTGCTTATCGCCGTGGGGATTTTGTTCTTCACGCTTGGGCTTCAAGCGCTGGTTTCGTGGGGTGCAGCACGCATTCCGCCTCAGCTCGAGCGTGCCCTTGGCGAATCTGCCTTGGCACAAGCCCTCTACACCGAGCGCGTCTGCAAGGACTCGGCAACACAAGCCGTCCTGCAAAAATGTGCCAACCTTATCTCAAGCTGGCGACAGGATACCTCGCTGCATCTTCAAATCACGATTGTAGAAAATCGAACCATTAAAAACGCATTTGCTTTGCCGGGCGGCTACATCGTGGTCTATCGCGGGATTTTGGACTCAATTCACACTGAGAGCGAACTTTTCGGACTGCTTGCGCACGAAGCCGGGCATGTCGTTCTTCGGCATGGCTCGAAGCGGCTCTTGCGCAATGTGCTCTTTGCTGCTATGCTCTCGATTCTCCTTGGCGATACACAAAGCCTTTCAGGTATTTTGCTCAGTCAAAGCTCTAACTTGCTTGAACTCTCTTACAGCCGCCAAGAAGAACTTGAAGCCGACCAGTTCGCCCTTGAAACCTTGCAAATCGCCGGGCTCGATACCCACGCCTTACCGAAACTTCTCAAACGCTTAGGCAGTAGCAGTTTTGAAATTCCTCAAGTGCTTTCTACGCATCCTTCACACGCCGAGCGTGAAATGCTCGTTCAAAAAGTTGCTCTGCCCTCCTCCATAAAAACGTATCTTTCTGAACAAGAATGGAAGAGCTTGCTTCAAACAACTTCAAAAAACTCATCATCCACACCATGAGTCGTCTTCTTCTTGCTTGCCTCTTTCTCTGGGTAAGTGTTGAGTCGTTTGCCCAGCAAAAAAATTTCTCACTTGAAGAAATTTTCAAATCGCGCAAATTTCTGCCGCGTTTTGTTGAAGGCTTCAACTGGTTTAGTGACCAGCGATATGCCGCCCTTGAAACTGACGACGCCACCAAGACTATTCAAATTGTTCTCATCCATGCGCTAACTGGCGAAAAAGAAATCCTTGCTCGCGGCGAAGACCTCAAATTCTTCGGCAGACCCATAGACTTTGCCCATTTTGAAATCAGCCGCGACAAAGAACACATTTTGCTGACTGGCGCTTTGCCTGCACGGCGACTCAAAACCGGCGGCGATGTCTATCTCTACAACTGCAAAACTAAACTCGTTCGCAAACTCTCCAGCACGAAAGGCGAATATGAAATCGTCAAACTTTCGCCCGATGGCAAAAAGGTCGGCTATGTGCGCGATAAAAACCTTTTCGTCTATGACATTGCGTCAGGCAAGGAAACCCAGCTAACACGCGACGGCAATGCAAACATTCTCAATGGAGTTTTTGATTGGGTGTATGAAGAAGAGTTTTCCATCATTGATGGCTGGCAGTGGTCGCCTGATTCCAAACACATTGCGTTCTGGCAACTTGACCAAAGTCAAGTACCAGCATTCAAAATTGCAAAGTATGATTCGCTCTACCTTTCATTTCTTGAGTATCGCTACCCAAAAGCTGGGGATAAAAATTCACGCGTCAAAATTGGGGTTGTCAGCGTCGATACTCGTCGTCCCCAACCCACCTTCATTGATTTAGGAGATAATCCTGATATCTACATTCCTCGCATAGATTGGCTACCCGATGCCAAGCGCCTTGCCTACCAGCGTTTGAACCGCCAGCAAAATCAGCTGGAGCTTTTCTTCTACGACATTGAGCAAAAACAATCTCGCTTGATTCTCACCGAGCGCAGCGATGCTTGGATTGAAGTAGAAAATGATGCCTACCGATTTCTTTCAGATGGCTTCATCTGGAGTTCTGACCGTGATGGCTATCAGCACTTTTACCTCTACGGCTATGATGGCTCACTCAAAGCCCAATTAACCAAAGGCGAGTTCGATGACGATGCTCTGGTGTATGTCGATGAGCCTCAGCAGACACTTTATTTCACTTCTGCTAAAGAAAGTCCCTTAGAACGTCATCTCTATTCAGTCAAGTTTGATGGCTCCGATTTGAAGAAGCTGACCAGCGAACCCGGCACGCATAGTGCAACTTTTTCACCAGACGGGTCGCTTTACTATCACACTTACTCAAATGTGAGCACGCCTCCGAAGTTTTATTTGCGCAAAAAAGATGGGTCTTTGGTGCGTGAGTTAGAAAACAATGCCGCTTTGGAAAAAACTCTCTCCGATTATGCGATGGGCAAAGTGCAATTTCTGACGTTTCAGAATCCCAGTGGCATTTCCCTCAACGCATGGCTACTTTTGCCCGCCAACTTTGATTCGACCAAAAAGTACCCTGTGCTGATGCATGTCTATGGCGGTCCCGGCTCGCAGACCGTGCGCAACCTCTGGGGCAGTGTGAGCCTTTGGTATCATTACCTTTCGCAGCAGGGCTATTTAGTCTTTAGTGTAGATAATCGTGGCACGGGCTTTCGTGGCGCCGCCTTTAAGAAACAGACTTACAAGCAGCTTGGTATCCTTGAGACCGAAGACCAAGTTGCAGGTGCAAAGTTTCTTGCCTCTTTGCCTTTTGTGGATAGGAGTCGCATTGGCATCTACGGCTGGAGCTACGGTGGCTACATGGCATCAATGTGTATGACCTATGGCAATGCGCAAGGCGAACAAGTCTTCAAATTAGGCATTGCTGGCGCACCTGTCACGCACTGGAAATTCTACGACACCATCTACACCGAACGCTACATGGATACCCCACAACGCAATCCCAAAGGATATGAAATTTCTGCGCCGCTCACTTATGCCGACAAACTTAAAGGGCATTTTCTACTCATTCATGGCACACTGGACGACAATGTGCATTTCCAGAACTCTGCCACCTTCGCCAAGAAACTCCAAGAGTCTGGCAAGCTATTTTACACCATGTTCTATCCTGAACAGTATCACGGCATTCGCGGACCTGCACGTTTTCACTTGCATCAGTTAATGACACAGTTCATCTTAGAAAAGCTTTGATTATGTCAAATCCAAACTCTGCATCTTCCGCCGATTCGGTTACGCCATCGCAGTTGCCATTTGCTGCACCACCTGCTACACCGCCGAGCGCTTCTCCACAGAGTGCTTCGCCAGTACCAACCTTGCCACTCATCACCGATGAGATGCTCCTCAACTGCATGCAATGCGGGTTTTGCTTGCCGCACTGTCCAACCTATAGCCTTACCAAGCTTGAGCGCTACTCACCGCGCGGACGTATTCAGCTGACACGTGCCTTGTTTGAAGGCAGGCTTTCCGCACCTGAACATCTCGCCGATATTGCCGATTCTATTAATACTTGTCTGGGGTGTTTAGCTTGTCAGACAGCATGTCCAGCTGGAGTTGAGTATGAGAAGATTTTTGAGTCCGCTAAAACGCTGGTTGTGCAGGCGCCGTCTTTGCGTTCTTCGTGGTCTGTGCGCTTGCTCTCGCTGGCGATGCGACATCTTTTCATGAATCCCAAACGCTTTAAGCAAGCCTCGCGACTGATTGCCTTTTCTCAACGTTTGCCATTAGAACGACTGCTGCCTAAACCCCTGCGTCGCATGTATATGCTTGCGCCTCGCTTCTCGCCACAATTTTTTGATGAGACCTATGAAAATCCTACCCCTTCTTCTGGTGAAAGTGTGCTATTTCTTTCGGGCTGTATCATGAACACGGCTTTTGCTGATGTGCATCACGATTCCGTTGCGTTGCTCGAAAGTGTTGGGTTGCGTGTGGTTGTGCCTAAAGCACAGTATTGCTGCGGTGCCCTTCATGCGCACAATGGGTTTCTCAAAGAAGCTAAAGCATTGGCACGCAGAAATCTTCATGCTTTTGCTGGTTCCGAATGGATTGCGGTTAACTCTGCTGGCTGTGGGGCAATGATGAAGCACTATCCTGACCTTTTTTCACCTGACGAGCCTGAACATGCTCAGGCATTGGCTTTCTCAAAACGCGTGAAAGATTTATCGCAAATTCTACTTGCTCGCAATTTTCAGCCGAATAGGCTTACCAAGAAGGTAACCTACCAAGATGCTTGTCATTTAGAGCATGGACAGAAACTTCGTGAGGAGCCACGTGAGTTACTTCGGCGTAAGTTTGGCAATGTGCTCGAGCTCAATTCACCACAGTGCTGTGGCAGTGCTGGCATCTACAACTTGCTGCAGCCTAACTTTGCAGAGGAGCTTTTAGCCGAAAAAGTTCAAGCGATCGAGCGGACTGGTGCAGAGTTGGTTGTCAGTGCCAATCCCGGTTGTCTTTTGCAGTTGCAGTATGGCTTGCGTCGAGCTGGAAGCAAAGTTAGAGCGATTCACTTGGCTACAGCTCTTCGGCTTTAGGGCGTTACCTTTTTCGGTCAAGTCCTACGGAGAAATTTACGCCAACTGATGCTGCCAGCCGTTCCAAGTATTTTTCAATCTTTACGACACGATCGAAGCTATCGGCTTTAATGCGGTTGTAGTTTTTCTCGTATGCTCTCTGGCGTTCATCTTCAAACTCTCTCAAGCGTTTCTGATATTCTGCCAACGCCTCATCGACCGACATGTCTTTTGGTTTGACAAACTTTGGGCGGTCTTTGTCCCAAACTTTGTCACTTTCTTTTGCCACAATTTCAGCATAGCGCAAGGTAATATCAAAGAGTTCTGCAATTTGCACTTGCAGATCTTTCCACTCTTGCGGTGTGAGTCCCCCTCTTTCCAGCGATTCAGACATGCCTTTTTATGCGGTAGAGTTTTTTATGGAAATTTAGCTTCTCTACAGCTTATGTTTCAAGTTTCTTCGTGCTAAGAAATTGTTTCCTTTGAGTTCTGAAATGTTGCTTTTACTTCTTGCTCTTCGATATAGGCTTTGGTTTGCTCCTGACGATATTTGAACATCTTCTCAATCTCTCTTTCTATGAACTTTCCTACAAAAATATAAGTGAAGGCTTCAGCAGGCAGTTCGTAGTCAATGCAATCTGTCATCTTGGTCAGCCCTTCGCTTAGCTTTTCGAAGCGTCGTTCTTGTCGCCACTTGCCAAATGGGCTACGATGCGCCACATCCACTATCCGATACGGCGGCTCATACTCAGTAATTTCCACATCCCAGCGACTTTTGAACAGACCGAACTGTGTTACCACAATACTGACTTGCTGTCCCTTGCCCGGCGCAGTGGCTTTTAAAAGCTCGACCTTAACATCCTTTGGTGTGATTCTAAGCAAGTTTTCTGGATTGTCGTGAAAGTGAAACACCTTCTCAATCGGTGCTTTAATCTCAATAGAGCGCTGAAATCTATGCATAACATGTGGAATTTACTGTTCGCAAATAAAACGACGATGTGGCTCTACATTAAACCTTAGAAAGGCTTTAATCCGTTTTCGTATCTTTGAAACCCCTTTCTTCATGATTTCGTAGTTTTGTGCGAAGTCGCGCTGTGGCAGTCGCGGCGCAAGGTTACTTGCGCTGAGGAAAGTCCGAACATCGCATGGCAGGATGCCGAACAAGGTTTCCGTTTGGGAAACACAAGTTCGGGCGAGCAGAAGCAATTCTGTCTCGACAGAGTAGTGCAACAGAAAGCATACCGCCACGTGCTGACACCACAGTACGGGGTAAGGGTGAAAAGGTGGTGTAAGAGACCACCAGTTGCTTCAGTAATGAAGCAAGCTATGCAAACCTCTCCGATGCAAGACTAAGTAGGGAAGCTTTTTCAGTGATGCCAATCACTGAAAAGAGAGTAGCCAGCTCAATCTGCCTTGGCAGGAGCTTCCGGGTAAGTCGCATAGAGAAATGACTGCCGCCCTGACCTTGTCAGGGTAACAGAATTCGGCTTACGGGCGCGACTTTATTTTTTTCACCTTCACATGCTTTGGAGTAAGAGTGCGGTCAAGCGCTGCGGTTCTGGCACACCTAGTTCCTCAAGGTAGATTTCTCGACAGTTTTCCAAGATGCGCTTTGCCTTTGTTACATACCCCTGCTTGAGATAAGCTTGGATTTGAATCTCATATCCTGCCTCATACAGCAAATCTGCTTTGGTAATTTTCTGACCGTAGTAGAGCGCTTCATCTAAGCGTCCGACTGCCAAATCGTTGCGTCCCAGCGTAATGAGTGCGTTTAGGTACATATCGCGCAGTCGCTCACGCTCTTCAATTACTGGAGTCAGCGTGACATCATCTTTGAGAAAATCATCGGTGTAGAGCTCAACAGCGGTGCGCAGAGGCTCCAAGCTACCAGCATGTCGGCTTTGGGCACAGAGACTAAGAAACCGCTCTACATCGTAGTCGTAGTCGTTCTCTGTATTGCCCAAACGTAATTCATACCCGCCACTATGATTTAGCACATAGCGAGAGTCTTTTGCAGTTGCCAACTCTGGCTCAAACATTCTTCGGATGTATGAAATTGCCGTGTAGAGCCCAATTTCTGCACTTTCTCGGCGTGTATCTGCCCAGAGCACTTCGTAGAATTCTTCCGTCCTTGCCAGTTTGCGATGGTTAATCAAGAGGAGCTTGAAGACATCGCGCGTCTTTGGCGATAGCCAATCGCGCTGCAGAATGACTTTTTCCCCAAGGCGCATCCACAGATTGCCAAATGCCCTGACTTCGACTTTTTTTGGCGTTGCCACGCGTAAGGACAACCCTTGAGCATTTTGCATCTTTTTTCTCAGCCGTTTTTCTGCCGAGTTAATCGCCTCAATGATATGCTCCAGCTGCAACGGCTTTGGGATAAAGTCTGATGCACCTGCTCGCATGGCACTGATGACCAAGTTCATGTCGCCATGCCCTGTAATAAATAGCACTTCTGCGAATTCATCTCTGGCATGAATTTCCTTCAAAACCTCAAAGCCATCAATGTCAGGCAGGCGAATATCGAGCAGGATAATCTGCGGTCTTTCTTTCTCAAAAAGTGCAATGGCATCCTGCCCGCATTTTGCCGTCAGGACGTGGTAGTTGGCTAAGGTCAGCGCGCGTGAAATGCTTTCGCGAATACGCCTATCATCATCGACCAATAGAATCTTGACTGGATTTCTTTCAGGCTCTGGCTTTATGGGTGCACTTTGCTTTTTTGCACTTTTAGTCTGCGCTTTTTTTGCCGAGTTGGTTTGTGCTTTTTTTGCAGAGGATTTTTTAGCCGCATCAGTTCTCCTTGATGTCGCTCGCCGCATCATTCCAATCGTTTTGCCTCATTTGTCCCATGCCGGCAGCGTCAGTTCTATGGCATTGCCCATGCCTTCGCCATTAAAATACTGATGCACCTGACACTTGCCTCCAACTTTTTCCAGCAACTGTGCCACGAGAAAGAGATTGTAATACTGCCGCTCCTTTGCTACATGCACCGTGAAAAAGGGTTGCCAAAGATGATGCAGATTGGTGTATGATAAGTTCAGCCCATTGTCTTTGACCAGTGCCATTACACGGTCTTGATTACGCCATGCTTTCAGCGTCAGGCTTTTTTGAAATGGCTTTTCTGGGCAGAGCTTTTCGCGCAAATCAATAGCTTTGCGTGCATTGAGAAAGATGTTTAGCAGAATATACTCCAGTTCAATTGCATCAATAGCGACACTGGGCAAATCATCTTTGAACTCGAACTCCCACTTAATGGCACGTGCGCGGAATTGCTCGCCAATCAAGCTCATGATATTTTCAACCGCCACTTTGAGATGCGTATGCAGCGTTTGTTCCCGCTCATATGCAAAGGCGCGCAAATGCTGGGTAATTTTCTGCAGGCGATGAATATCATCTTCAATATCTGCGCCAACCTGAATAAGCATTTCGGCAGAGAGTTCATCTGGCTTTTCGGCTAACATTTTCAGGTAGCCTGCATCGATACTCATTGCCGTCAGAGGCTGATTGAGTTCATGCAAGATACTGCCAGTTACTTCGCCCAGCAGTGCCAGTTTTGTGGCTTTCAGCAGTTCTATATTGCTAGATTCGTGAGGCAAACTCATTTCTTGTTAGGAGTTGTGGCTTAAGGCTAAGCCGATTTACTTGGAAGAGCGCTTCTTCGCCACAGAAGCGATGCATCTCCGTAACTTAGAAAACGATAGTCGTTTTGCAAAGCCTCATGATATACTTTTTTCCATAGGTCACCGCCTAAAAATGCTGCCACGAGCAAAATCAGGGTGCTACGCGGCTGATGAAAATTGGTAATAAGTCCATCACATATTTTGTAATCATACCCCGGCACAATCATTAACTGCGTGGAGCCATTGACAGACTCAAGCCCATGCTTATCTAACCAATTCAACACGGTCTCCAGACTCTGCACTGGTGATATAGCTGACTCCTGCGATAATGAATAGGCTTCCCACTGTTCAAGATTCATGGTTTTTGCACGCCAGACTGGCATTTGCTGGCGTGAGAGTTTTGCGCCAAACCAATACAGCGACTCCAGCACGCGCAGCGAGGTGGTGCCTACCGCCACTACTGGCTCTTGGCGAACCAGATGCTGGTATAGCGATAGCAATGTTTGTTTGGGCACATGTATCTGTTCAGCATGCATGTCGTGCTTGCGTGCATCACGCTCATGCACGGGCTTAAATGTGCCAATTCCTACATGTAGTGTGAGCTCTTGCACATCTACACCCTTTTGCTGAAGGCGTTCGTAGATGGCTTGTGTAAAATGCAGTCCCGCCGTAGGTGCCGCCACTGACCCTTCATTTTTAGCATACACTGTCTGGTAGCGTATTTTATCCTGCTCATCTGGCTCACGGTTCAGATACGGTGGCAAAGGCACTTTGCCGACAGCTTCCAACACTTCTAAAAAAGTGAGTTCTTTGGGCTGCCATTCAAAGCATACGGTTGACTCTGCACCTTTTTCCAGCAAAGTGGCTTTCAGCAGCAGTGGACTTGCGTTGTAGACGACGCTGGCGCTTAGCGACATCAACGGTTTGAGATTTCTGCCATGCAGCAAACATTTCCACTTTGTGCTTCCTCTTGCCAGCAATGCCGAAGGCAGTTCGTTACTTGGTTCAAGTGGTTGCGCGCAGAGCACTTCTACTCGTCCGCCACTTTGTTTTCTTAGGGATAGGCGCGCTGCAATCACCTTGGAGTTGTTGCGTATCAGCAGCGTCTGTGGCGGCAACAGTTCAGGCAGGTTGTAAAAACGGTGATGAGAAATAGCCCCCGTTTTTGCATCAACAACCATCAGTTTGCTCTGGTCACGCTCGACCAGTGGCATGCTGGCTATACGCTCTTCAGGTAGGTCGTAGGTATAGTCATCAATAGCAATTTCTGGTATTTCTGGAACCATGGGGTTGGTGCTGTGCAACTTTGTCATCTACAGAAATGTTTTGTTTGCTTAAGCCATCGTTAAGCGAAACTCTACTCCAAAAGTTGTATATTTGCACTGGCTCATTATGATTTCCTGCAATCTTCTACAAGTTTTTGCAGTGACTATAAAGCTCTATAAAACTCCGAACTCCTTCTCAACTCTGTTCAATTAAACTAAAGGATTATCCATGTCGAAGCAAGCCATCAATAAGCCCTCACACTCATATGACTTTGATGTTGTCATCATCGGCTCTGGACCGGGCGGTTATGAGACCGCTATTCGCGCCTCGCAGCTTGGCTATAAAACCTGCGTGATTGAAAAAGAACCTACGCTTGGCGGTGTATGCCTCAATTGGGGTTGCATTCCCACAAAATCACTTCTGAAAAATGCTGAAATCATTCAGACACTCAAGCATGCTGAGACCTTTGGCATCAAGCTCGAGAGCATGCAGATTGATTTTGCACAAATCATCAAGCGCAGCCGCGATGTAGCCGCACAAATGGCAAAGGGTGTCGATTACCTCATGAAGAAAAACAAAATTACTGTCAAGAAAGGTTTTGGCAGGCTTTGCTCCCCACATAACATTGAAATCAGAGCCGAAGATGGCACCGTAGAAAAAGTGGGTGCTCTCTACACCATTATTGCCACTGGGGCTAAGGCTCGTTCCCTTCCTAATGTCCCTATCGATCGCAAGCGCATCATTACCAGCTACGAAGCCATGATTTTGCCTCAGAAGCCAGAGACACTTACCATCATTGGCGCTGGCGCTATCGGTGTCGAGTTTGCCTACTTCTACAATGCTGTGGGCACCGCCGTTACGCTCATTGAAGCCATGCCGCAAATTCTTCCTAATGAAGATGAGGAAATTTCCACGCTGCTTACGCGTGAGTTCAAAAAGCAAGGCATCAGCATTATGACTAGTGCCAAAGTCGAATCCGCTACCGTCGAAGGTGATAAAGTCAAAACGGTGGTCATAGATAGCAACGGCAAACAGAAAGAGCTGATTTCTGACTACTGCCTTGTTGCCGTTGGTCTTGTAGGCAATATCGAAAATATCGGTCTGGAAGAGGTTGGTGTTAAAACTGAGCGTGGGTTTATCAAGGTTGATGCGTTCGGGCGCACGAATGTCGAGGGCGTATATGCAATTGGCGATGTGGCGGGCGGAATGCTATTGGCACACAAAGCTTCCGCAGAAGGCATTCGTTGTATCGAACACATCGCTGGACTCAACGTTCAGCCGCTTGACCCGTTGGAAATTCCGGCATGCACCTATTGTCAGCCTTCTGTGGCTCATGTCGGATTGACCGAAAAGCAAGCTCGAGAACGGGGCTACGACATCAAAATTGGCAGATTTCCATTTAAAGCCTCTGGCAAAGCAACTGCAGCTGGGCACCCAGAAGGCATGGTCAAGCTCATCTTTGATGCCAAATATGGCGACCTGCTTGGCGCCCACATCATTGGCTACGAAGCCACCGAACTTATTGCTTCACTCTGTCTGGCACGCAAACTTGAGGCCACCGCAGAGTGGATTCACCACACGGTTCATGCTCATCCAACTTTTTCTGAAGCTATTAAGGAAGCGGCTGCAGATGCATACGGCGAAGCGATTAACATTTAACTTGTTATAAGCTTTAATCAATTCAGACCCAAAGAGAATAGAAAATGGGTGTTGCATCACTTGTTCTTGGCATTATTACCATTTTGGTTGCTTGGGTGCCTTGTATCGGCTGGTTTGCCCTTCTGCCTGCACTCATTGGACTTATCTTAGGCATTGCTGAGATTGTTCAGAAAAATGGTACCAAAGGAGATAACACCGCTTCACCTGTCCTCGGATATGTCGGCACCGGTCTCAATGCACTTTCCATCGGCATGATTATCGTTGTGACCTTGCTGCTTGGTAGAGGACTTGAAGAAGTTGCTAAGGAAGCTGGCTATAGCAGCGCAAGTGAAATGTTCAAAGACATCAAGAAAAGCATTGATACTTTGCAAACTATTCAAACAGCGCTTGAGCCAGAACAGGTTACGAAAGCTAATTACAACCGCATCCAGCCCGGCATGTCGCTCGCTGAAGTAGAAGCAATTTTGGGTAAAACTACTATGTCAGAGGAAATTACTAAATCCAGCTCGCAAGACGGCACTTTATTTTGGAAAATCGATGGCTTCAGGTTCGTTGTGATTACTTTTGAAAACGGCAAAGTCAAAGAGAAAAATCAGGTTGGCTTAGATTAGTCCCGCACGAGGGTTTTTACATCCGCTGTAGCCATCGGCAAGGAGCTTACCAAATCGCTTACTATAGCTCTCTTATGTCACATTTTCGGCTTCACGCTTTGGGGGAATCGTATCGGGTCGTCAGCCTTGTGCTGCTTGTGCTGAGCGGCTATGCCTTGATTTTTCCGTTTGTATCGCCTCTGCTTACCAAAGTCTTTCCATCTCTTTCGCACTGCTGGTATCAGGCACGCACGGGTCAGCCTTGTCCCTTTTGCGGCATCACACGCGATTTTGGTCGCTATACGGTTGGCGATTTCACCCAAGTCCAGCGCATGAATCGCCTCAGTTTGCCTCTATTTTTTTGCTGCGTCGGTGAGCTGTTTTGGCGCATGGCGCTGGTGCTCGTCTTACCTCATATTCAGCGGCTCTATCGCCTTGTTTGGCTTGATACTACGATTCACTTCGTCCTTTGCATGGTCTTTGTTTTTCTCTATCTTGCTTAGCCTCTTGCAACTCAGAAAGAAAGGAGTTCTTCACTATGACCGCTATTATCATTCTCGTTATTATTGCGCTTGTGCTCTCCCAATGCTTTGTTACGGTTAAGCAAGGCACCGTGGCTGTTATCACCCAGTTTGGGCAATACAAGCGTGTGCTACGCCCCGGTCTGAACTTTAGGATTCCTATTCTTGAAAAAATTGAGACCCGTATCTCCATTCAGAATCGCTCGGTAGAACTTACATTTCAAGCCATCACTGAAGACCAAGCCAATGTCAATTTCCAATCGCTCTTGGTGTATTCTGTGCTTAACCAAGAAGAAGAGACTATCAAAAATGTGGCTTTTAAGTTTGTCAATGAACAGAACTTTATGCAAGCCTTAGTGCGCACGGTAGAGGGTTCGGTGCGCGGTTTTGTTGCTAAGAAGCGTCAGGCTGAAATTCTTGGGCTACGCTCTGAAATTGTCCATTATGTCAAAGAGCAAATTGACCCGACGCTGGAGTCGTGGGGGTATCATTTAATTGATTTGCAAATTAATGACATTACGTTTGACGAAGCCATCATGCGCTCGATGTCGCAAGTGGTAGCTTCAAAGAATCTTAAAGCGGCGGCAGAAAATGAAGGTCAAGCCCTGCTTATTACGAAAACCAAGCAAGCCGAAGCAGAAGGCAATGCCATCAAAATTGCCGCCGAAGCGGAACGACAGGCGGCACAGCTGCGCGGTCAGGGTGTAGCGCTCTTCCGCGAAGAAGTGGCACGCGGCATGAAGAATGCTGCTAAGGAAATGGCAGACGCACATCTGGACGCCTCTTTCATTCTTTTTTCAATGTGGACTGAAGCCATCAAGCACTTTGCTGAAAATGGTAAAGGCAATGTTATTTTCCTTGACGCCTCGGTCGAGGGCATGACTCGCACTTTGCAGCAGCTCATGGCACTCAGTCACGGCATTGCAGACTTGAACAAAAACAGCTCTGAGCGCACTGTTCCCAAAGTGTAGCATGCTTGTTGCTCCTGTCATCATAATTGCTGCATTATTCTTTTGAAGAGAAGCTTTGATATTTTATTTGCTTAGCTGAAAATTGCTTCTCTTTTTTGCTATGCCTGCAAGCCTTGATACGCATCAGCAAAAATCATCTCGCACTTGTCGCCACTCCCGAGTTATGTTGCACTCACGCTGCTCTGCACTGACCTTGTTACCACATCCATTAACGCGCTGGTTACAAGTCTCGATAGGTTCGTCAAGACAATCCATATCTGCTTACGGTGCTTGGCATGATGATTGTCGTCATTTTGTTTTACCCTGCATTTGAATTTTTGAATCGCTGGTCGAGCTTATTTTGTGAGCGCCAGTGTGTTTGGTCGTAAGAATGTACTCGTCTTTGTGGCTTTGCTCTTGCTCTTTTTGCTTTACACTGGTTTCTTATTTTTGTGATTTCATAAGTCTTTATTCAGCGATGTTGTCCGTGTAGTTCAGAAATCTCATTTCATTCGATAATCAACACACTTTTGTATTGCCATGCGTTTTCTTTTTTGCACACTTGTTTTTTCCATGATAAGCCTTCATGTTCAAGCGCAGCCTTCAGCACCTGCTACGGGCAAAATTGCCTTTGCTATCCATGGCGGCGCTGGCGTTATTCGCAAGCAAGATATGTCGCCTGAAAAAGAGCAGGCTTATCGGGAAAAACTTACCGAAGCGGTGCTGGCTGGATACCGCATCCTTCAATCTGGCGGCAGCGGGTTAGACGCCGTTGAAGCGGCAATTAAAATTTTAGAAGATTCTCCGCTCTTCAATGCGGGCAAAGGCGCTGTGCTCAACGCTGACGGCAAAGCAGAACTTGATGCCTCCATCATGGACGGCAAGACACTTGCTGCTGGCGCAGTGGCGGCTGTGCACCGCATTAAAAACCCTATTTCGCTGGCACGCGCCGTGATGGAAAAATCGCCGCATGTTTTGCTCGTCGGCGAGGGCGCTGAAATCTTCGCCCAATCGCAAGGGTTTGAGCTGGTGCCCGAAACTTACTTCATCACGCCAGAACGCCAGAAAGGGCTCGAGCGCGCCAAAGAGCGTGAGAAATCCTCGCAAGGGCGTCAGCCTGATAAGAAAGGCACGGTTGGCGCCGTGGCTCTCGATAAGTTCGGCAATCTTGCAGCGGGTACCTCCACAGGCGGCATGATGAACAAGCGCTACGGTCGCGTCGGCGATTCACCTATCATCGGTGCTGGCACTTACGCCAACAATGCAACCTGTGCCGTTTCCACCACAGGTTGGGGTGAGTATTTTATTCGCACCGTTGCGGCTTTCGATGTCTCCGCCCTGATGGCTTACAAAGGACTTTCGGCGGCAGAAGCCGGCAAACTTGTCATTGAGAAAATTGGCAAGCTCGGTGGCGACGGTGGCATGATCATTCTCGATAAGCATGGAAATATTGCCATGCCTTTCAATAGCGAAGGCATGTATCGTGCTTACATCAACGAGCGTGGCGAACCCGTTGTTCAGATTTACAAAGATTCACCATAGCCTCCTTCAAGCACGCATCACTTGGTGCGATTGCCAGCTTTTTGCAACGTTATCAACTTCGCATGCCTCGACTGCTTGGCTTTCTGCTTTTGACATTGCTCTGCTTTGCGGCGCGCCTGCTCTATGCCCAGCAGGATAACATTCCTCTCAACGCCACGTTCCACGCCGTCGATATCTATGAATACCTCAAGGAAATGCGCGTCAAAAAAATCACGTCATTTTTTCATGACGACAACTTGCCGCTCTCTCGCTTGGAAGTTATCCGACTCCTGCGCGAAATTGCCGCTAAGGAAAATGAGCTTAGCGATACCGAGCGCAAGCTGCTGCGCCGCTTTCAAATCACCTTCGATGAATCGTTTCAAAACAGTGAGACCTTTTCTAACCTCATTCAGTATGACCGTCCCTTTGATGAACGTGCCGCTGAAATTTTTTCTGACAAGGAAAAGAATTTTTTCTTCTACAAGCGCGATAGCACCAGCGTTTTCACCGAGCTTTTGCTTGGCGGTTACAATGTCTTGCGACTTGAGCCACGCCCAAATGTTTCAGCATTTGTTTATGATGCCGCGTTTCGTTTTCGTGTAACGCTCTTTGGTCAGCTTGGCACCATGCTTTCTTTCACGCAAGGCATGAACCCAGGCAGCCGCGACCTTGTGCTTGCCGCTCGCCCAGACTTGCGCACCAACTTCAAACTCATCGAAGGCAATATCCAACCCGAAGAATTTCCAAACTATACGCTCAGCGAAGGGTATGTGCGCTTCTACACCGAGCCCACCGCTGACCTCAATCTCGCCTTTCAAATTGGACGCGAACCCATTCGCTATGGGTTCGGATACGGCAACCGCTTACTCGTCTCTGGCTCCGGTCCTGTGTTTGATTTCTTCAAAATCAATGCCAACTACGGCATTTTTCACTACTCTATGGTTCATGTCTCTACGGTCGGCAATTTCAGTTTCAATCGTGACGAGCGCTTTACCAAGTTCTTTGCCATGCACAAACTGAAAGTCAGCGTGCCGAACTGGTTTTCTGCCACCTTTGGCGATGTCATGGTCTATTCAGGCAGGGGCTTGGAGCTTGCTTATCTCAATCCAATTGTCTTCTACAAGTTTTTGGAACAAGATGTGCTACAAGACCGCGACAATTCTCTCATTTTTGTCGATGTGCAAACTCACTTTTTTAAGAATCTGGAGTTTCAAGGCACGTTTGTGATGGATGAGGCGCTCTCGTTTCAATTCTTTTCGCCAAATGAGTTTGTTACGGATAAATATGCTTTTCAGGTTGGCATGTTTTGGTATGAAGCCTTCTGGATTCAGAATTTTTCCGCTGTTGTGGAATACACTTACATCCGCCCGTTTTTTTACTCGCATGTTGACCCGCGCAATGCCTTTACAGCAAGCGGTCTGCCCGTTGGCAATCCTATTGGTCCAAATGCGGATGAACTCTATGTGCGCTTGTCGTATAATGTGCTTGAGAATTTGCGTCTCAATTTTGAGTTTCGCAGCATTCGTCGTGGCGAAAACATCTACGATGAGCAAGGTCGCCTTGTCAAGAACGTGGGTGGCGATATTGGTCTGACACATGGTCCAGATATTCCCTTGCGTCGTGCTGCGCCTTTTCTTGATGGCGAGCGCTTTAACGACTTTATCTTTACAGCCTCGCTACGGTATGAACCGCTGAAAAATTATGTCTTTGAGTTACGCTATAGCTATCAAGTTGAACAGCAAGTTTCGCTTGGATTGTCTCGTCCGTTTAGTTTCGGGTTCTTGCGTTTTACAGCAGAGTATTGAGTTCTTTCAAGAGAAGTGTATTTTTGCGCTCTATACACTTTGCCGTGCCTTCAGATACATGAGGCAAATGCGCCGCGGCGTTGAAGTGTTGAACTATGCGGCTAAGAACTTCCGTGCTGTTACTCCGACCAAAACAGCCTATGCTCAAGCCTGAAACCACACAGCGCCTGCTGACCCTAACTATTGACTTTTTCTCATTCAACCTTGCCTTTTTGCTTTACTATGCTATCCGCAACTCTATTCATTTTGTGGCTTTTACCGAACAAGCCCCCATGCTGGTCTTGCCGATGCTCACGCTGACGGTTGGCTGGATACTTATCTTTTGGCTGTTTGGTCTTTATCGCGATTGGCGTTTTAGCTCACGCTACGAGGAAGCCGTAACTGTGCTGAAAGCCATCACCTTCGGCACTTTTCTTCTCTTCATTTTGATTTTTGCTGACGATGTTGCCGAATTTCATGCCGATGATATGCCTCGCACCTACTCGTCGCGCTACGGTGCGGCACTGTATTGGCTGGTGCTCTGCTCTGTGATGCCCGTCGGTCGCTTGATTCAGCGCAGCTATCAGCGCCGCTTGCTTGTGGAAAAAGGAATTGGTCGCCGGCGTGCGGTTATCATCGGCACTGGTCAGCGTGCCTTATCGCTTGCATCGGATATTGCCCAGCATCCTGCGCTTGGTTTGGATGTCGTGGGGTTCATCAAAGAGTGCTCTCATGCTACATCACTTCCATCTCGCACACTTGGCGACTTAGATGACCTTGAAGATTTGCTTACACGGCACAACATTGCCGAAGTGATTATTGCCATGCAATCAGCGAAGCATGACGACCTTCTGCGCGTTATTGGTCGCTGCGAAGGCAAAAACATCAGCCTGAAAATTCTGCCCGACATGTATGATATTCTTTCGGGCGCGGCACGCACCACGCAAATTTATGGCACGCCGCTCATTGAACTTTCTCCACCTTCACTGACACCCTTCGCTGAAAACCTTAAGCGGCTTTTTGATATTGTGTTTTCGCTCTCTGCTCTGATTTTCCTCTCGCCAGTTTTGATTCTCATTGCCTTCATTGTGTGGTATGACACAAAAGCCTCACCGATTTATTGCCAAACTCGTGTCGGTCGGCATGGGCGGCATTTTACGATTTACAAATTTCGCTCCATGCACAAGGATGCAGAAAACGGTGTGCCGATGCTTACGCAGAAAGATGATGCACGCATTACTTCATTTGGCAAGTTCTTGCGCAAGTATCGCCTTGATGAGCTACCGCAGTTTTGGAATGTTTTAATCGGTGATATGTCCATCGTGGGTCCCCGCCCTGAACGCCCTTACTTTGTTGAGCAGCTGAAAGCGATTGCGCCTCACTATGCGCGCTTGCACCGTGTTCGTCCGGGCATCACCAGTTGGGGACAAGTGAAATTCGGATATGCTTCAAATCTTGATGAGATGCTCGAGCGCATGAAATATGACCTGTTCTATGTTGAGAATATGAGCCTTTCAATGGACTTCAAGATTTTGTTAGCCACCATTTATGTCATCTTTGCTGGTCGCGGTCAGTGATGTGCTTTGGCTTAGATAATTTTCGGCAGCGCCGTGATTTCTTCAATTTTTCCATCCCTGACCATGAGCGTCTTGGCAGGCAGTTTTTCAGCGATGTGATAGTCGTGCGTAACCACGATAGTTGTAATTCCCTTGAAGCTAATGCGTTTTAGGATTTGCATGATTTCCAGCGAGACTTCTGGGTCTAAGTTTCCTGTGGGCTCATCTGCCAAGAGCACATATGGCTCACGCACAATGGCTCGTGCGATGGCAACGCGCTGCTGCTCACCGCCAGAGAGCGTGTGGGGCATCTCGTTACGCTTCTGCGATAAGCCAACTTCAGAGAGGGCATCGCTTACTTTTTTCGGAATGTCTTTGCGACGCGTGCCGGTTACTTCCAGCACAAAAGCCACATTTTCATACACAGTGCGGTCTTCAAAGAGACGAAATTCTTGGAAGACGATGCCCAAGTTGCGCCGCAAGTATGGAATCTCATGCTTTCGAATGGTGCGTGAGTTAAACTCGCCGACTTGCACTTCCCCGCTATCAGGGAAAATTTCCATGTAGAGCAACTTGAGCAGCGAACTTTTGCCTGCACCGCTTTTGCCTAGGACGTAAAGAAATTCACCGCGTCCGATTTCTAACGACACTCGCTCAAAGATTGACTTATTGCCGAATCGCAATGAGACGTCACGCAGAGCAATCATGCTTCTACACCAGATGAGACCTGATATTTTTTGCGCTGTGCAGCAATTTCACACGCCAGCAAAGTGGCTTCAATGAAGCTCTTTGGATTGGCAATGCCTTTGCCAGCGATGTCAAATGCTGTGCCGTGGTCAGGTGATGTGCGCACAATTGGCAATCCCGCCGTTACATTGACGCCGGTCTCAAACGCCAGCATCTTGAATGGAATCAGTCCTTGGTCGTGATACAGTGCCAGCACCGCATCAAACTGCTTGTAGAGTTTGGCGCCGAAAAATCCATCTGCCGCAAAGACGCCATGAACATTGAATGTTTCTTTCAACCTATCCAGCTCTGGCTGAATCCACTCAATTTCTTCGCATCCAATCACGCCACCATCTGACGCATGTGGATTTAGCCCCAACACGGCAATGCATGGCGATGGAATGGCAAAATCCTTCATCAAGGCTTTGGACAGCGCCTCTATGCTGGTTCTTAGAGCATCCGACCGTCGTAAGGTTTCAGAAACTTCCTTGAGTGGAACATGCACGGTCGCCAGCGCCACGCGCAGTGCGCTTGGGCGGTCAACCAAAATCATTTGCGCCTTTGCGGCTTTATCGTAGGGGCGAGATAGATGCTCAAGAAAATCAGTGTGTCCTTGAAACTTGTATCCTGCCAGTTGAATCGCTTGCTTGTGAATGGGTGCGGTTACCATGGCATCGGCTTTTTGCAACAGGCACAGCGTTGCCGCTGTCTCGATGGCTTGCATGGCTAAGTTTCCCGCATCCGCTTGAATTTCTCCCACGCGTGCTTTTATGTTGCATGATAGACTAAGCACATAAAGTTGTCTCTCTTCTGAATCCGCTGTTGGACTGATTTCATGCAGCGCGGTGATTTCCTTGATAGGCACGTTCAAGCCCAGATGTTTTGCATAGTATTTCATCATGCAGTATGAGCCGACCACCACAAACTGATGCTCGCTCTGCTTTAGCGCCTCAAATGCTTTGAGAATAATTTCTGAACCAATCCCGTTTGGGTCTCCTTGTGTCCAAAGTATGAGCATTGTTTAGCTTTCCTTTCAGAGTCGTTTGTAAGCCGTAGCGATTTCTTCATCTTTCAAAATTCCTCGCCTTGCTAAAAGCGCAAAAATCGGCGAAATCACCAGCAACACGAAACCGAGTTGAGGCACGTGCCGCACACTGTCTGAGCCCAGTTTAGCTTGCAGTGCCAGTGCTGCCACCGTGCCAAACGCAATAGCGACGATTTCCACTGCAGCTATAATCAGTGCCAATTTGGCTTGCAAGCGTCGGTTATTAAACAGTGCAATGTTAATCAGTGGCAAGAGTGTCGCAACCGCAATGCCTGCATTGAAAATCCAGAAGAGAATTCCCATTGACAGACCTTTGCCGAAACTTCCGAAGCCATACAGCATCATTGGCGCTGCATCGGGGTTGGAAAACTCATATTTCCAGAATGGCACCACACCGATATTGAGCGCCGCGCACACGGCAGCCAAAAAAAGATACACGGTTTGAATGCGCGCCAGCATTGTTTCTATGCGTTTGAGTTAGCACTTGACAAATTTTCTTTTTGCATGCTTTTTCTATCTGCTACGGCACGAAATATCCACCATGCCACGTGTGAAGTTGCAATTCCTATTCCTGCACCTGCCAGCACATCCACAGGAAAGTGTGCGCCTACATATATGCGTGAAATCGCCACAATTCCTGCTAAGCCATAGAGCCCAGCTTTCACCCACCAACTTAGTCTTGTGCATTGCAATGCTAATGCATGAGCAACTGTAAATGCCGTCTGTGCATGCCCCGAGGGAAATGAGTATGAGTACAGCGGCTCAAACATCACGTTGATATGGATAAGCCCCGCTTGAATTTGGTCGTGATATACTGCCAGCGGTCGTGGAGCATCAAAAAATAGCTTTGCTTGTGTGAGCAAAAAACCGCCTATAACCCCTGCCAATGCTAAGTAGCTCAAATTTTTCCAAAAGGTGGCGCGCTCATACACAAACAGCACCAGTGCCGCAATCGGAAAAAGTATCCAGCCATTTCCTAAGTGCGTGCTATAGCCCAGCCAAATATCGTTGATGGCATGCTTCATGGAAGCATTGACGAAAAAGAACACTTCTGTATTGATGCGCTCTATCCACTCTTGCATAACTATTCAGTCTGCTTGTCTTTCACTTTCCGAGATTTTTGCGCTGCTAAGGTTTTCTTGCACGGCTTTGGCGTTGCGCTTCAAGCGTCGCAGTCCTGTTCGCCAGACAGGCGTTTCACCGAAGAGCCGCTTGAATGTAGACTTGGTCATTTCCAATATCTCACGTTCAGAAAGAGATTGCAACGCTTCAATTGGTGCAAATTCAGCGAGCTCGGTTACTTTCGAGAATCTTGTCCATGGGCACACTTCTTGGCAGATGTCGCATCCAAACAGCCACTCGCCCAGCATGCTTTTTTCTTCATCTGTAAACTCGCGCTTAAGTTCAATGGTAAGGTAAGAAATGCACCGTCTTGCATCAACTTGATAGGGTGCCACAATGGCTTTTGTTGGACAAAGGTCAATGCATGCAGTGCAGGTGCCGCAGTAATTTTTTGGCAGTGGCTTATCTGGTTCAAGTTCGCAATCCAGTAGCAAGTTGCCAATGAAGAAGTATGAGCCGATTGAGCGATTGATGAGGTTGGTGTGTTTGCCAATCCAGCCCAGTCCAGCGCGTGCTGCCCATGCCTTGTCGAGCATCGGCGCTGAATCCACGAATGCCCGTCCATTTACTTCTCCCACCAGCTGCGTGATGTAGTCAAAGAGTTGGTAGAGTTTCTTTTTCATCACCGCGTGGTAGTCTGCGCGTATGGCGTATATGGAGATTTTTCCTTTTGCTTTTTCACTTTCGCCTTCCGTCGAATTGCAGTCCTTTCTTTGTTTTTTGTCGGAGTTATGAGTTGGGGTAAAGTAATTTGCAATAACGGAAATAACTGTTCGACATTCAGGCATCAATTTCCTCGGATCGATACGCTTATCAAAATTTTCTTCCATGTAGCGCATCTCGCCGTGCATGCCGGCTTTCAACCATGCTTCCAATCGCCGTGCCTCTTCAGTCAGCTCTTCAGCCTTGCTTATCCCAATCGCTGAAAACCCTAACGCGTAGGCGTATTCTTTAATCTTTCTTACAATTGTCATTGCTTGCCAATAAAAAAGCGTCGGTCTTCAAAGGTAGAAGACCGAACGCTTTCCACAAAAATTTTATCGCCTTTGTGCCTATGCTTACTCAATCTGTATCTCACGGATGTTGCCACTGGCATCTCTAAACTTAATGATGATACGCTCATTGAGCTCTGCCAAAACTCGCCGAGCTTCATCAAGTTCTTCGATTGTGGCTTTGCGTACTTGCACCTGACCGTCCACAATCTCGCCAATCTGCCCACTTGTGACCTCTGTTGCTCCTGTTCCATCAGGCAGCGACAGCGAGGCTGAACCCTCCAAAATCAGTAGCCTTTCTGCGCTGTAGTAACCCGATGTGCCTTTGATGGACGCCACAGAAGTTGGCGATACAAAGCGGAATTGTTCGTTTGGACCTTGTTTTTTGATATTGAAACCCACTTTGCCAAGGTTTAGCTCTACGGTCTTGCTCATTGCACCAGCTCCACTTTTATCGCCACGCACAACAATCTCAGAATTTTCGGGCACACGCACAACAGAGTTATCTGCAAACTTCAAGATTGAGAAGGATTGTACGCCAGTGCGAACTTGCGCTCCCGAGTTGAGCTGCTGTCCGCGCTGCACACTTTTCCAGTTTTCTTTTCCCTCTCGTGCTTCTACAATCTTGATAGCTTTAATAACTATAGCTATACCCTGTGGCTCTGCCTTGGGGTTTTCGCTGGAAAAACTTTCACTGCTCGCCAAGGCTACGGTCAAACTCAAAATTATGGTGAGCATTGTTTTCATGGTAAAAACCCTCCTTGTTGTCATTTTACTGGAGCTCTGCGACGCAGTTCATTAAGTAGGGTTGCAACATCGTTGCTATTTTCGTACAACGTACCGCCAGCCACGCCCGTCCAGCTGACAAAAATAAGGTCATCTATGTCCTGAATTCCGTACTTATCTTTAAGCAACTGAATCAATTCCGACACAGCTCGGCTATTGACATTGCTTATTTTGAATGTGTAGACAGGTGAAGTGGAGAGTGGCGCGCTACCTGCAAAGGCTACTTCGGCAAATGATTTGACTTGCCAATACACCGTCTTCCCAGGTTGAAGCGGTCGCACCACACGACCAAGTGTTGTTGAACCGCCGCTCGGAAATTGATAGCTTGGCACGCGCACACGCTCTCTTACATTAGGGTTAGGATGCGGACTATTTTCTTCGTTAAAGCGCCTGCCACTGCCTTCTTCATTATCATCTGTCCAAATGGTAATCTCATATTCAGGGGCGTCGCCTTGCCAGAGGAAGAATGGCAGCACCGAGTTTACCTCCTCTTGTACCACGTCGCCCACCGGTGTGCCCGGACTAATAAGCTGAACAAAGCCCGTTGGATTCGTGAGCGTAAAGACGATTGGCACGGTGTTACTTTCATTGCCATTCTGGTCGACAAGTGTCCACTCCAGCGTATAAACGCCTGCAGGCAGTTGTGAAGGAATATTTGTTACTCCAGCAACAGTTTGTACTGCTCCAGCTAGTGTTCGCAGCGCACACTCATCGAATGAGAAGCCTCGTGGTGCCCATGGACTTGAACCGATTTGATTGCTCGTCAGGCGCAGTGTACCCGGTGCAAGCGTATGCGGCGGAATGTTGCTTGAAAAACCGCGGGCAACTTCAATGCCATCCTTGCGGAAAATTAGCCGCAACCTCAACCCTACGACATCTCGCCCTGAGCTGTTGTTGAGCGCTATAAAAAACAGGTCTTGCCCTGATGGGGAGGCACCTGTCTCTGGGTTTAGCGCCAAAATATCCCCCGTGCGCACAATTTGCGGGTTGCTTGTCAGTGCCCCGCTTAGACTAACCCCGGCAGGAAACTGCGCTATGGCTTCTCCTGCCATCAAGAGCAGGCACATTAACGAGAGCAACTTTGCATATTTCATCATATTTCGCAGACTTTAGGTTGAGAAAATATCATCGAGCGATGACGGGTGTAAAGGCCTTGCTAGCATACTTTTTTTTCATCTTTTTTTCTGTGATATTCATCACGCATATCCTTGTGTGTCACGCCTGCCCGTTGCTTTTTGCAAATCGCCCCTGTTTTGCAATTGCAAATCTAAGCTAAAACAGCACAATTACTCATCAATGAACTTGCGCACAGAGAAAAAACTTCCCAGTAGCCCTAATGCCGAACCTGTCAAAACTAAGACTGCACAGTGCCACAGCGACATGGGTTCCAGCGCAGTATAGATTTCTGGCAATCCGTGTGATAGCAGCAGCATCAAAAGTAGTAGTAACGCTGTCGCTAGCAGACCGCCCACTGCACCTTGAAAAAGGCCTTCCAAGAGAAAAGGCATTCGAATAAAGTTGAAGGTTGCACCCACCAGCTTCATCGTGCGAATTATCTCACGCTTGCTGTATATGGCTAAGCGTATGGTGTTGGAGACCAACGCCACAGCCGCCAGTGAAATCAAGATGCCTAATCCTGCTGTGAGCAAAACAAGCACTCGCGCGTTGCTATCGACACTTGACAGCAATTCCTTATTGTATCGTGCCTCTAATATGCCTTGATACTGCGATGCCTGACGCGCAAATTTTTCTAAGCTATCGAGCGTGGCATATTCAGGTTTGAGATTGACTTTGATGGACTGTGGCAGGGGATTGGTACCCAAAATTTGCTCTATCTTTTCGCCGAATTCTTGCTCAAAAATCTTTGCTGCAGTTTCTTTGGAAATGAATGTGGACTTGGCTACAGCTGGATGCCTTGCTATCTCCTCAGCTATGGCTTTTGCCTCCGACACCGACACTGCCTCACTCAGGAAAAACTCTATCTCCACTCGGCTTCGAATTTCCTCCAGCACACGTGCTGCACTTTGCGTCAGAATCAGGAAGACACCCAGTAGCACCAGCGAGACAGCAACGGTCAGAATTGAAATGAGCGTCGAAAGCCTTGCCCTTCGAAAACCTGAAAAGCTTTCTTTCAGGATATACGGGATATTCATGCGCTCTGCATCAACTCTGTTCAGATTTTTATCCTGAGCATTGGGGAAGATGGTTATTCGATTTTGCGTTGCAAGAACCACTTTTCGCCGATGTTTAGTGCTGCACCAATTCGGAAGATGTTTTCCTGAATCAAGTTGCTCTCTTTTGTGCCGCGCAAGGCATAGTGCAAGTAAATATCCAACCGCGAGGATTCAGCACTTAGTGGTATTCCCATACCGAAGGTAATACCCAGCTCATCTATGCCTGTGCCAGCGATTTGTATATTCGTTCGATGATAGTAGGCACCGAGACGATAGGCTGAACGCAAAAACACATTTGCTCTTGCTTCACTGCTTGGAATGATTTCGGCGCCAAGTGCAAGACGCAGAGCGTTACGCTGAATTTCACTTTGCGCGCCAAAGTAGCGTACATCAGCCCACTCTTGCACTGTTAGGTCAGCCGCAATAGTCAAGCTAGAGTTAGCTGTGTATGCTGTGCTTATCGTTATTGAGCTTGGCAGTTTGGCTTCTCCGTCTAAAACCCATAAAGTATCACGGGTTTGGAATTGCGAGCTACCCAAGTTATTTATCAGTATGGCTTGACGAGTTCCTTTCAGTGTGGTTCCTGTTGTCCATGAGACGCCCAGCGTGAATTGGTCTGCCGCCGCAAAGATACCTTGCCTAGTGCTATACGCTGCGCCAAGTGTAAGGCTGGTACCGGCTAGCCTGTCCTCGAACTCAATAGCTGAGTCGACAAGTTCGAACGCAGCAAATTGGTGTTCTGAACCTTGGGTACTTGCCCCAAAGATGAAGTTGATAGCACTACCCAATCGCAGTACTCCCCATTTTTCTTCGTCTTTGACTGGAACAACGCCAACGGCTACAGGTGCTGAGTTCAATCCGCCCAGTCCCCGATATGAAAATGTGTAACGGACGGTATCGCTGGATGATTGTGCAACAAATCGACCTTGCTGCGTTTGTTTGTAATTGATGCGCGAGTAAGGCAGCAGTCCAGTTGAGAGCACCACTCTTGCATTCCAAATGGGTATAGCTAAGCTTGCGCCTTCCCAGCCAGCAACCACCTGATAACCAGAAGCCTGTGCTGTCGTAGCCAGATAGCCAATGTAGCTAAAATCGCCAGACACACGAGCTTGGTCGACTGCCGTCAGCATAGCTGGATTGATGCGATTGATGTAGAAAGGGTCGGGAATCGCTGCGCCTGCAAAGCCCATGCCTGCAGACTGTGCCGTAGCCTGTGTCCGTATTTCACCGATACCGAATCGTGAATAGAGCGAACCTCCTTGCGCCAAAGCTACACTTGAATGGCAGACTACAAGCGCTACTAAAAGAAGCCTCGTCTTCACAAGCAATTCACCTTCCAGTTTAGTGAACGACTCGCCCAATACGCGACCAACGAATGGAAGCCAGCTTATCGAATATGTGGAAGATACTGATGTCGGGGTCCCACGACCAATAGATAATCAAAGCAGAGCCTACAATGTGCGAATGCGGCACAAATCCCCAATATCGGCTATCTAAGCTGTTATCTCGGTTATCGCCCATCATGAAGTAGTAATCCTGTTTGACTTCATATTCGGTTGCGGGCTTGCCATCTACATAGACTTGGCGTCCCATCAGCGCCGTTGAATGCCCTTCATACTCCAAGAGAAACTTATAGGTGTAGTAATTTTCGGCTGTTAGGGTAATCTTATCCCCTTTCTTGGGGATATACAGCGGTCCAAAGTTATCTTTGTTGAAGGATGAATACGGCGGAAAAATGTTCATCTCAGCTTGTCCAGGCGGTATCACCTGCCTTGAGAGGAACTGTGCCTCTGGCGGGAGCGGAAACTCAATGCCATCGACGAATACCTTCCTATCTTTGATTTCAATGGTCTTACCAGCTGTTGCTACACAGCGTTTGATGTAATTGACTTCTTTGTCACGCGGATACTTAAAGACCACCACGTCGCCTTGCTCGACATTTTTGAAGCCGGGCAAGCGGTAGTCTGTAAATGGCACCACTGCCCCGTAGATAAACTTATTGACCAGCAGAAAATCGCCAGCCAGCAAGGTGTTTTCCATAGAGCCTGTGGGAATACGATAGGCTTCGATGACAAATGAGCGCAAAATGAAGGCGGCAATGCCTGCAAAGATTAAAGCTTCTATCCACTCTCGAGACTTGCTTTTCTTTGCCGATTGTTTCGCTTCGTTTCGCCCGTTGAGAATTTCACTGGATTTACGCGCAGGGCGTGGCTCAGCGTCTGGCTTCTTTGTTTTTGCTTTGGCAGTGGACACGTTACGATAAATTTAAGTTTGCAAACTTCATATTAGTCATCATTGACGCTCAATACTGCAAGAAAGGCTTCTTGCGGGACCTCAACTCTACCGACCTGCTTCATGCGTTTTTTTCCTTCCTTTTGCTTTTCCAAAAGTTTGCGTTTGCGTGAAATATCACCGCCATAGCATTTTGCCAGAACATTTTTGCGCAAAGCGCTAATGGTCTCTCGCGCAATGACACGGCTACCGATGGCCGCCTGAATTGCCACCTCAAACATCTGGCGTGGAATCAGTTCTTTGAGCTTTGCGCACAGCTTCTTGCCCCATTCGTAGCTTCTGCTACGATGCACAATCATAGAGAGTGCATCAACGGGCTCCCCATTGAGCAGAATGTCTAGCTTTACAAGGTCGGACTCACGATAGCCAATCGGCTCATAGTCCATGGAAGCATAGCCTTTGGAGACTGACTTGAGCTTATCGTAGAAGTCAAAGATGATTTCAGAGAGTGGAAATTCAAACTTCAAATCAGCACGTGTGGCGTCAAGGTATTGTGTATCCTTGTGTTCGCCACGCCGCTCCATAGCAAGTTTCATGATATTGCCAATGTACTCTGTTGCCGTGATAATCTGGGCTCGAATGTAGGGCTCTTCAATGCGCTCAATTCTGCTAGCATCTGGCATTTTCGCTGGATTATCGACCAAAATCTTTTCGTTGTTGGTCGTATAGACGATATACTCTACATTCGGCACGGTGGTAATGATGTTCATTCCATACTCGCGCTCTAAACGCTCTTGGACAATTTCCATGTGTAGCAAGCCCAAAAACCCACAACGAAAACCAAACCCCAGCGCCACCGAACTTTCAGGCACATATACGAGTGAAGAATCATTAAGCGATAGTTTATCGAGCGATTCGCGCAATTCTTCGAAATCTTCCGAATTTACAGGGTAGATTCCACTAAAGACCATCGGCTTGACTTCCTTATAGCCAGCAAGCGGTTCGGAAGCCGGATTGTCGACAGTTGTAACTGTATCGCCCACTTTGGTGTCTTTCACATCTTTGATAGAACAGATAAGATAGCCCACGTTGCCTGTCTCCAGTATATCTGTCGGCTGGCGCTTCAAGCCCAAGACACCAATTTCTTCAGCGGTGTAAGTTTTGCCACTTGCAAAAAAGCGCACTTTATCGCCTTTGCGTAAGACGCCATCGACGATGCGAATGTAGGCAATGGCGCCACGATAGTCATCGAAGACCGAGTCGAAGATTAGTGCCCGTAGCGGTTTGTTCGCATCTGACCGCGGCGCAGGAATGCGATTGACTACAGCTTCCAAAATCTCTTCAATACCAATGCCTTCCTTTGCCGAAGCCAGAATTATTTCTTCATCTTTTGCTCCAATCAAATCGCACAGCTGCGCTTTGACTTTCGGTATATCTGCTGATGGCAAATCAATTTTGTTGATGACCGGGATGATTTCCAGCCCAGCATCGATTGCCAGATACAGATTAGCTATGGTCTGTGCCTCTACGCCTTGTGCCGCATCCACGACCAGCAGTGCCCCTTCACAAGCTGCCAGTGAGCGAGAGACTTCATACGTGAAATCTACGTGTCCCGGTGTGTCGATGAGGTTCAAGGTGTAGGTTTCGCCGTTTTTGGCTTTGTAGTGCATCTGAATTGCATGGCTCTTAATGGTAATGCCACGCTCGCGTTCCAGCTCCATGTCGTCGAGCACTTGGTCCATCATCTCACGCTTTGAAATCGTCCCTGTCATTTCCAACAGCCTATCGGCAAGCGTGGATTTGCCGTGGTCAATATGGGCAATGATGCAAAAGTTGCGAATCTTATCTTGCGACAGACCCACTTTGGGAAGATATGCCAGCGATTGAACAGCGCTCATGTCTGAACTGTGTTGCGGTGCTATAACTTTTTTAGCTTTTGAACAACTTTCAATATAGTGAAATCCGTTTCATTTTTTGCGTCTTGGCTTTATACGAATAGGTTCTAAAAATTTCAAGCTAACACCAATGAAGCAACTTACTTGGCAACTTCTCGCTGCCGACCCAGAAAAAGTGCAGGCACTGATGCGTGCCATCAACGTTAGCGAGCCTATTGCAAGAGCCCTGTATCATCGTGGCATTTTTAGCTACGAAGATGCCAAGCAATTTTTTTGCCCTTCACTCGAATACCTTCATTCGCCGTTTCAGATGCAAGATATGCACAAGGCGGCCATGCGCCTTTCACAAGCCCTTGACCGCGGTGAAAGAATCATGATTTATGGCGACTATGATGTGGATGGCACTACAGGCACATCGCTACTACTACTTTTTCTTCGTGAGCTTGGCGCTGATGTGATGTTTTACATCAACGACCGATTCAAAGAAGGATATGGCGTGGCTCGTTCCGGCATTGACTATGCTCATCAACACGGCGTGAGCCTTATCATCTCTGTCGATTGCGGTATTAGCGCTTTTGAGCCCGTTCAGTATAGCCAGTCGCTCGGCATTGATTTCATCATTTGTGACCATCATGAATCTGGCACGCAGATTCCATGTGCATTTGCTGTTCTTGACCCCAAGCGCCCTGACTGCAATTATCCATTCAAAGAGCTATCAGGCTGCGGTGTTGCCCTTAAACTTGCTCAAGCCGTTTGCCTCTTACGCGGTCTGGACATTGACATCGCATACCAATACCTTGATTTGGTTGCTCTTGCGATTGCCGCCGATATTGTACCCGCGGTTCAAGAAAATCGCATCTTGCTGGCTGAAGGCATCAAGCGTGCGCAAGCCAATCCTCGTTTGCCTCTTGTTGTCTTGGCAGAGGAAGCTGGTCTGTCGCTTTCTCAGCTTAGCTCTTCGTCCGCGGTGTTTACGCTTGCGCCGCGCATCAACGCCGCCGGTCGGCTTGACCACGCAAGGCAGGTTGTTGAACTTCTTACTACATCGGATAGTGCTCTGGCTGAGCAGTTGGCTCACTCTCTTGAAGAGCTCAATGAAGAGCGCCGAGACCTTGACAAACAAATCACGCAAGAAGCTCTCGAGGAAGCGTCTCGTTTGCTGATGACCTATCCTTCGTCTGTTGTGCTCTACAAGCCTGATTGGCACTTGGGCGTCATTGGCATTGTCGCCTCTCGTATTGTGGAGCACTTCTACGTGCCCACCATTATTCTGACCGAAGTTAATGGGGTTTTGAAGGGCTCAGCACGCAGTGTTCCCGGGTTTGACATTTACCATGCTATCTCTGAGTGCCGTTCTCACTTAATTCAGTTTGGCGGTCATGCCGCGGCGGCTGGACTTTCGCTCAAAATTGAGTCGCTCGATAGTTTTCGTTCAGCCTTCGAGCAGGTCTGTGCTGCGCACCTTACACTTGAGCACCGCACGCCAAAGCTTAAAATCGATGCAGAACTGGCTTTAGAGCAGATTACGCCCAATCTTTTGAAGGTCATTAAACGATTCGAGCCCTGCGGTCCAGGAAATCTTCACCCAGTTTTTATCGCTCGTGGTGTTAAGCAAACCTCTGAAGCACGTCTTTTACATGAAAAACATCTTAAACTCCATCTTGCCACACTGCAAAGCCCTGTCTATGGTGCTATTGGATTTAATCTCTCGCACCACTATGAGCTCGTTCAAAATCGCGACATAGCGTTGGATATTGTGTACTCAATTGAGGAAAACACTTACAATGGCAACACGACCACACAACTTCGTTTGCGCGACTTGCGCCCAAGCAGCGCATGATTTTGCTACGAATGCAAAAGAAAAAGGCGTGCCAAAGGGCACGCCGTAGCAAGTTGTGCGTCGCTTATTTCAGCGAAAAGCGTATGGGAATAATCATTGCACTTTTGACCGGCTTGCCCTTTATGCTTGCTGGAATGAACTTTGCATCTTCGGTAATCACCCGCAAGACCTCAGCATTGAGCAAGGGATGTGCACTCTTAACAAGGCTGATTTGCGTAATGTAGCCTGATTCATCTACATAGACTTTTGCGACAACTTGTCCCTCAATTCTTGCTCGTTCCGCAACAAACGGGTAGATTATTTTCTTGTAAAGGCTTTCAATCCCACCGACCAGTTCAATTTCTTTGTCAGGTACAGCCACGCTTTCCTCTATTTTCGCAAATTCTTCTGCACTTCTCAAGGCACTCAGCAATCCAGCATCACTTGCAATAGCACTGACCTCAATGTCTCGAGCCACGTTATACTGTATGCTCTCGCTTGCTTGCTGTTGCTGCTGTTGTTCTTGCTGTTTGTTTTTCTCTCTGTCGCTCGCTGGGCTTGCCTTGAGAGCTACATCTGGCGATTCTCCAAGCTTAATATCCATTCGCTTTGTTACTGATGCCACAACAGCAATTTCAGATTTCCATTCTGGATAGCCCTTGCGCTTGACACGCATTTCATAGTCGCCTTCCTGTACGCCTAAGAGCACATAATAGCCTTGCCCATTTGAAATTGCCGCCTGCGTTACTGCTACATTCTTCCCAATAAGTGAGACGGTAGCGCCACCTACTGGCTCGCCTCGCTCATCTACTACTCTTCCAATCACTCGTCCCTGTGCTAATGCAATGTTAGTTGCTACAAAGCACAGCGCAATGAAGAGATAGGTCGTCCGGTTTGTCATATCCAATTGATGTTGCTTTGGTTAGACAGGCTCAATCCGTGAAGCACTTTCGACGCAATTTAATCATTTTTTAACACCATATCAAGTCCCATACTTGCACAACTTAAAATAATCTTCAAGTACCCTTTTATTTGCACTTTGTCTATGTAAAGCTTTATTATGGCATCATATTTGCAGCTTAATTATCTGGTAGGGTTCAGTATGCCCAGCTGAAGGTCCAGAGGCAAATTTTTGCGACTTATCCCCCCTGTTCTTTGATAAATTTTACCTTTACTTTTGTTGAAGTTTATACAATGTGCGATTTTCTGCACTTTTAACTTAACTTTCAAACGCAACATCGGAGGGATAACTATATGAAGAAAGACAAATTTCAATTTTCGCCCATCATTACGGATGCCAAGGATGCTGAGTTTTTGATGGATATCTACGAGGCGGTCGGCATTGCTATCTGCGTCACAGATGCCAACGGTCGCTATGTGGAAGTCAATAAAGCCTACTGTGAGCTCTATGGCTACACGCGCGAGGAATTGATTGGCAAGTCTTTTACAATGGTCTTGCCTGAAAACATGCGAGAGCTTGGTCAGCAAATTCATGATGCCTTTATTGCTGGCGCGCCAGAAATGCCCGCAGAGTGGAAAGTCATGCGCCGCGATGGCACATTGCTTGATGTCTATGTTGTACCGACACTCATGATTCGCAAAGATGGCACTCGCTGCAAAGTTACTGCTGTCGTCGATATTACTGAGTATAAGAAGATGAAGGAATTGGCTCGCATGTCAAGCGAAAGTGCCGCCGTCACAAAGTAGCATTACTACAAATTTCCTCGATGCTCCACATACGGGTCTTGCAGAATATGCAAGCCCTTTTTGTTTTCGTGCTTAGGTTCGAGTTGGCGGTCTTGATTCAAAAGCCAGCATAAGCGGTGGCACCAATTCTCTGAGCGGTTCATCAGGATGGTAGTAGGCACGCTCGAAGAACAGACCCGACGGCGGTGCGGTCAGCTCAGCTGGTCGTTTTGATTTGGTCTGGAAGAAACTCTGCACCTCTTCGAGCGTGAGTTTGCCGCGACCGACTTCGACTATCACGCCAACAATTTGCCGTACCATTTTCCAGAGAAAGTGCGAGCCTACAAAGCGCAACAAAATTAGTTCGCCATAGACTTTGAGTTCAATCGGCATGAGCAAGGCTTTGGTGGATTTTTCCCTGCTATCATCGGCTGTAAAGGATTCGAAATTTTTCAAACCCACAAACTGTGCCGCCGCTTTTTGCATCGCTTCTATGTCTAATGCATCCTTTACCCACCACACGAAGCGTTTGCCAAACGCTGTGCGTCGCTGTGAAATTTGGTAGATATAGCTGCGTGCCACGGCGCTATGGCGTGCATGAAAGTTTTTCGGTGCCGGCTCCAGATGCAGGACATGGATATCGGCTGGAAGTTCATCATTGATTTTGAGGCGCAAGACATCGGGCGGAATGCGCGTGTCGCAGTCAAGGTGAGCGACTTGGCATAAGGCATGCACGCCTGCATCTGTGCGTCCTGCGCCTTGCAGCACAATCTCACGCTCTGGCAAAATGCGCTTGATGGCTTCGAGCAATTCTCCTTGAACCGTGCGGACATGCTTTTGCACTTGCCAACCACTGTAGCGTGTGCCCTCATACTCAATTTCCAGTTTGAATCGTGCCATCGCCATAGCAATTTTGGTGTGATGTTTCGCCCACCTTGTGCTTTAACGCACAAGGTTTGCAATTTTAGAGAAACTAATTTTCGCCGGCGTAGTTACACTATAGCAGCATGCAAGAAGGATAACTTGCTGTAAATTCCAATCAAACGGTCATGCAACTATGCTGATGTTTGTCAATCAAGAACTCTGCACTGCTATGCGAATTCATATCAGAGTTGTTTCTCCTACAAATTTTTACTTCGATAACCTCTTGTCTTCGGAAATTAGTGGTACAGTTGCCACGATAGCAGAGATTGAAAAGAAGCTTACAGGATATTTAGAAAAAGCAGTGATTATCGAGCTCGACAGATGTGTTTGGCTTTCAGGTATATCTGGTCAAAGGCTCTTGCTTCAACCTGATTCGGAACTTGCTATGATGCGCTTGCTTCAAGGCAAGCCTAATTGGGCAAACGTCTACCTTATTCCACATGCCCTTTCACCTACTCCACAAGGTATTTATGAAGACGGGCAGTTGATTTTTATCGGGCGCGCCATACTTACTCCAACTTCTTTTTCAAGCGCTAAATCCACATCATGATTCGTCTATCATCTGCTGATCTTTCCGCCATGATTGCTCATGCACAAGAAGCTTTTCCAGAAGAGTGTGGCGGGTTACTGCTTGGCACTGTCTCTGAGCTATCAGGTCACGCCCTGCTGAATGTGGTAGAAGTTCTGCGGCTCGATAATGTGCGCTTAGAATCGCGCCACAATCGCATTGAAATTCACCCGCTACACTATGCTAAAGCTGAGCGGTACGCCATGCGGAAAAATCTTGGTATTTGGGGCTTTTATCATTCGCATCCGCATGCTGACCCTATCCCTTCTGAATTTGACCGTCAGCATTTTCCTTTCGCAAACTGGTGGTATCCAATTATTAGCATAAAGGGTCCATCGGAGATAAGTGTGCGCTGCTGGAGACTTTCTCCTGAACGCAATTCATTCAGCGAAGAAATCATTGATACACTACCTTCAAGCTGAATGTGAGTAGGGTCTCCTTACCATGTATTCTTCACTTATGCAGGGTCAGGCATTTTCTACCTCTTAGTTCCACATCATCACTACCAAGAACTTTGATTTTTCCCAGAAAATCTTTGGGTCTTTGATTCTCAGCACACTTTCTTTCTCGGTCACGGCTGATAGTTCATATGAACTTGTGCTATGTGTGGTCAGCACCCTAATCTGGTGGATGTTTCTTGGGATTGAAAATTCTCTTACCTCGTTAATGTCAATCTTCTTGAACTGTGAGACATCGAAATCTTGTGTTGTTGTAATCGTGCTACCAATTCCAATAATGCCTCCTTTGTATTCAAGAATTCCCTTCTCTTTCAGGTTGTTTTCTGTGTCCACGATGTAGTATGCCGACTGCAGTATTCTTTCCTGCTCTTGTATGATTCCTTCTTTTTCCTGAACAGAGCTGGTTAGTGTTGCCACTTGAATGTTCAGCCTTGCAATTTCTTCTTTCAACATGGCAATTTCTCTATCTTTTTGAGCAATGGTCTCTTGCAGGGATTTTGCCATTCGTTCCAAGCTCTTGATTTTGCCTTGGTATCCTTTTAGCTTTTGCTGCAGTTCTTCCATCTTTCGGCGGTTTTCAGCCATGGCGCTTTCTATGTCTTGAATTCCGTTTATAATTCGCGCCTTCATGTCTTGACTATTTTTTCTTGCTTCCATGTCGCTTGCTGTTCTGGCTACCACGGCTTGTGTTTCCCGCACGGCGTTAAGGCTCTCTTGTATCTCACTCATTGCAGCTAAGATGTCATCAATCTGACGCTGCTTCTCGTTGCTCTCTGCTTCTATCTGCGCTTTCTCTTTTTCGAGCTGACGGATTTTCTCTTCCATTTCCTTATTAGCACAGCCCAACAGCATTCCTGCTGACAATAGCGCAGTGAGAGATAGTACTTTCAAGATAATCTTGCTCATAGTGAGACTTTTGCTTTTGATTGCAGTAAAATATTCGCTAATATAGAACTTGGTACTTTCATTCAAAATACCATGAAGCGTATCCTCTACAAGCTTTCTGGCAGTATTGTTCGGTTTTTACGGCTTGAGTGGGCATTTATCAAAAACTGCCTCACTCGCGATATCCAGTATCGTGGCAACTTTTTCTTAGTCTTTATCATGGATATTGTCTGGTATGCCGTGAATTTAGGTTTTTTTGAAGTCATTTACTTCAATACCTCCACTATTGCAGGATACACACGCAACGATGTTTTTTTCTTTATGGCAACCACATTTGTGATTGACGCCATCGACATGACTTTTTTTGCTTCAGGCATTTGGCAAATGAGCGATTTTATTCGCAAAGGCGATTTTGATTTTATTCTTTCTAAGCCCATCTCGCCACTTATGTATTCTACCATGCGTTATGTGTCATTTGGTTCATTACTTGATTTAATTTTTGCTATCGGTTTATTGATTATTGCTTTTTTCAACCTTGATGTTACCCCCACATTCCTTGATATTGTGGCATACATTGTTTTAGCTGTATCTGGGCTAATTGTTATGTATTCTATTCAGGTGTTTTTTGCAGCACTTGGTTTTATTTTTGTCAATGCTTCAACTGGATTGCAGTGGGGCTTCCATCACCTCTATCAACTTGCCATGCGCCCGGAAGCCATCTACAAAGGCATTTTCCGATTCTTTTTACTCTATCTATTGCCAATGATTGTTATTTCCTCTGTACCTTCCACTATGATTCTCCGTGGATTTAATTTACAAACCTTTCTTACCTGCATCATAATTAGCACTCTGTCACTTTTTTTAACCATAAAGTTTTTCTATTTTGCCTTGCGGCACTATGAAAGTGCATCAAGCTAAGACAGTTTTCTTGTCACAACTTCAAAAGCCTTACTGAGATGATACCTATCTACATTAGTATTTTCCTTTTTCAAGCAATTTTTGCCATGCAAAGTTCTTCCTACCAAATGCATCAGAAGTTTTCCCTAGAGTCTTCGCCGAAATGGGCATGCGGCGCTGTGTTCTACCAAATTTTCCCTGAACGCTTTCGTAATGGAGACTCAAATAATGACCCATCTTTCGACAAATCCTCACCTACTGGTAGAGCACATCAATGGACAAGCAATTGGTATGCATTGTCAGAAGACGAACGAGCTTACTCTCCTAATTTCTATGACAATGTTTTTCGTCGCCGCTACGGTGGCGACCTTCAAGGCGTTATAGATAAGTTAGATTATTTAGCTGACTTAGGTGTTGATGCAATTTATTTCAATCCGCTCTTCGAGGCACCATCGCTTCATAAGTACGATGCTACTCTTCTTCACCATATTGATGTCAATTTTGGTCCTGACCCTGCAGGCGACCTTGAAATTATCGCTAAGGAAAATCCAGAGGACCCTAGTACTTGGCAATGGACCAGTGCTGATAAACTTTTCTTAAAGCTTATTTCAGAGGCGCATCGTCGAAACATTCGTATTATTATTGATGGCGTATTTAATCATACTGGACGAAGTTTCTGGGCTTTTCAAGATATTTTGAAAAATCAAGAAAAGTCACGTTACCGAGATTGGTATCAAATCATAAGCTGGGACGACTCTGCCAAAGGCACAAAGTTTGATTATCGTGGCTGGTTTGGCTCAAAATCTCTCCCTGCTTTTGCTCATGATTCTCTTTATGGTTTGCATCCTGAAGTCAGCAATTACATTTTTGCAATAACACAGCGTTGGATGCAACCTAATGGACGAGTAGAAGATGGCATTGACGGCTGGCGACTTGACGCTGCCGATGAAGTTCCACATCAATTCTGGAAGCGCTGGCGGCGGCATGTCAAATCGCTTAACCCTAATGCTTATATCGTTGGAGAAATTTGGAAAAACGCAAAAGAATGGTTACACGGTGATGAGTTCGACGCGGTTACAAATTACCAATTTGCTATTTTAGCCTTTCAATTTTTTATTAGGAAAAGTATCCAAAGCAGCAAAAGCTTTCTAACAAAGCTGGAAAATCTGCTTCGCAGCTACCCAGACGAGGTAAACTACAGATTATTAAATTTGCTCGAAAGTCATGATACCGACCGACTTCCATCCATGATTATTAACCCTAATCGTGACTATGACCGCGACGCCTCATTTCGCTTTAATCCTAAATATGATACCCGCAAGCCCAATGCTGAAGAACGCAAAATTCAAAAGCTAATTACACTTTTCCAGATGACCTATATTGGCTCTCCTATGATTTACTATGGTGCTGAAGCTGGGATGTGGGGTGCCGATGACCCTGATAACCGTAAGCCCATGGTCTGGCCAGATTTAGTGTACGACAACGAAACTTCTCCGCATGATAGCGGTATTTCATACACCGTTGAATTTGACTATGACCTTTTTAATTATCACAAAAAACTTATTTCCATACGCAAGCAAAGCAAAGCAATAAGGTTTGGCTCATTCAAGCCCCTTTATCTTAGTCACCCGAATCGTCGCCTTCTCTGCTATGAGCGCCAGTTTGAGGAAGATAAAGTTATCGTTATTTTGAATGCCTCAGAGAAACCAGCATGCGTGGCTCTTGATTTCCTTACCGGAAAGTGGAAAGATGAAATCACGGGGCAAATTTTTCAAACTGCAAGCATGTCCATGCCCAAAATACAGCTTACATTAGACTCTCACTCGGGTGCAGTTTTGAGAAAACTTTCTTCCAACTAAATCTTCTGCTCTGCCGCTTTTTTGAACATTTTTAATGCCTTTTCTCGTTGCTGCTCATGATTAACGATGGGAAACGGATAGTCGATGCCTAATCGCACGCCCCACTCTGATTGCAAGAGTGGTGAGGATTGCAGTATTTCTGCAGGGTTATGGATATATTTTTCGGGGATATTTTTAAGCTCTGGAACAAATTTCTTGATAAATTTTCCCTCTGCATCAAACTTTTTGGATTGAGAGATTGGATTAAATATCCGAAAATAAGGTTGTGCATCGGTTCCCGTTGATGCTGACCATTGCCAGCCACCATTATTTGCCGCCATATCTCCATCAACCAGCTTTTGCATGAAGTATTTTTCACCCCAGCGCCAGTCTATGAGCAGATCCTTAGTTAGAAAACTTGCTACAATCATTCTCAATCGATTGTGCATCCAGCCAGTCTGATTAAGCTGTCGCATTGCTGCGTCAACAATTGGGAAGCCTGTTCTACCATTTTTCCAAGCTTCGAAGTAATCTTCCCTATTCTCCCAGCTTAGCGCACGATATTCTGGCTTAAAACTTTCTTTTTCTACATGAGGGAAGTGATCCAAAATTTGGAAATAAAAATCTCGCCAAATAATTTCTGAAATAAAGGTTTCAATTCCGTCTCTTTCTTTACCTTCCGCCTTGTCTAATTCTTTTCTTGATTTATCAATAATCTCTCTTACCGATATTGTGCCAAAGCGCAAGTGCGCCGACAGTAGACTTGTTCCGTCATCACTTGGAAAATCCCTCTTCTCTTTGTAGTAGCGGATTTTATTTTCAAGAAAATGCTGAAACTGCGCTCTACCATGTCTTTCACCGCCCTTGACCAAAAGATTTCCTTCAAATGTTAGCCCCAGCTCCGAAAGCGTTGGTACACTTATTGAAAAAATATCTGGTGTTACAATGTCTCTAACACTATCGTTTGGGCTTGGCACCTTATCTATCTGCGATAGCCAATTTTTCTTATAGGGCGTAAATACCGTATAGGGTCTGCCTTGCTGGGTCAGTATCTCTTTTGGCGAAAAACATACTTGGTCTTTGAACGCTTTTACCTCTACACCCATTTTCCTTAATTCTTCGGTCACTTTTTTATCGCGCTCTTTTGCGGCTGGCTCATAATCCTCATTAAAATACACAGCTCGTGCTTCCGTTTCTTTAACCACCTGCTTTATTACCTCAACAAATTTTCCTTTTCTCAAAATCAATTTTCCGCCAATTCTTCGATAGCTTTCGCATAGTTCAGATAGCGATTCGCACATGAATTTGACACAGGCAGGTGAAAAGTCATCTCTTTCTTTAAGAATATCATCAGCAAAAATAAAGAGTGGGAGAATTTCTTTAGTGACTTTACGTGCGGCATTTAGCGCCGTGTTATCATAAATCCTCAAGTCTCGCCGATGCCACACAATAATCCGATTCATTGAGAGCAGTATGTATGGACTTAGTAGATATAGTGAATGTGGCGTTCATTGAAGCGTTTCAGCAGGCTTTCTTCAGTAAGTGAGAGCTTTTCTTCGCCACGAATATCACAAGCTACATCACCTAAGTTCATCATGATGACGCGGTTACCGAACCGCACGGCATGATTCATAGAGTGCGTGACCATCAAGGCTGTTAGGTTATAGCGCTCAATCAGCTGTTGAGTAATGAAGAGAACCTGTTCACCAGAAATGGGGTCCAGTGCTGCAGTGTGCTCATCGAGCAGTAAAATCTTTGGTCGACGCATGGCTGCCATCAGAAGTGTTACCGCCTGCCGCTGTCCGCCTGACAACAGTCCAATCGGGGTATCCATTCGGTTTTCCAGTCCCATTTGCAATTCAGCCAATTTTTCACGCAAGAACTCTCGCCGTTGCTTAGATAGCCCAATGCTCAATCTTTTGCTTTCTCCGCGCAGCGATGCCATCTGCATATTCTCCGCAATCGTCATATTGGGTGCTGTACCCATGTATGGATTTTGAAACACCCTTCCAATATACTTTGCACGCTTGTAGTCAGGGTCTTTTGTGACATCGACATTGTCAATGAATATTTTGCCTGAGTCACAAATGATACTGCCCGCAATAGCATTAAGCAATGTAGATTTCCCACTACCATTGACACCGATGACGACGGCAAAATCTCCTTCCTCAATAGTCAGATTTACTCTATCGAGCGCGTAGATTTCGTTGGGTGTGCCACGCCCGAACACTTTGGTTAGATTTTCCACTCTTATCATTGTGGTATCTTGTTTTGGACTTGTCGCTACTTCATCAGAAAATAAAGCTCTTTTACATCATGACACAAACAACAGTTGCTACTGTTCTCGTTTTATTTATGCCACTGCACTTGCTTTGCAGCTGCCTATGATGGAGCGGTTTGCAGAATTAATAAGTTTGTTGTATCTTACACTCCCAGTTTCCAGAAGAAGCTTTGCAAGCGAGAGTGGCGGAACTGGCAGACGCGCTGGTCTTAGAAGCCAGTGCCGCAAGGCGTGTGGGTTCAAGTCCCTCCTCTCGCACTGATTCTCGTCTTTGCCGAAGTGGCGGAATTGGCAGACGCACCAGACTCAAAATCTGGCGAAGTTAAAAACTTCGTGCGAGTTCGACTCTCGCCTTCGGCACATCTGCTTCTCTCCCTACTTCAGTTCCCTCTGAACCCTAAGTAGAACTTCTCCCTTTGCAAAACCGTTGACAAAGGATTATCTATGCAAGCTTTTTGCATCACCACTAAACTTACTTGAATTTAGCTATGGCAACTGCTGACATACCAGATTCTCTAAAAGAAAAACTCGTTGAGATTTTCGGACCTAACACGACATTTGTCCATGAACTCTATACCCAGTACCTTAAAGACCCTTCACTTCTTCGCAATGATTGGCGCAACTTTTTCCAAGCGCTTGAATCTGGGTCGCTAGACCTCAATGCTTTAGAAACTCATACTTCACATAATGGTTCGCACCTTGAGACAAGCACGAACGGAACTCACTACAGCAACTCGTCGTTGGGCTCAACACCTATTGCAGCACCTTCACCCAAAGTCGCCTCACCGAGCTACACTTCGCTGGCTGAGCTCAATTTGGACATTGATGACCGCGCCAAACCCCTCTCTGGAGTGTCGGCACTGATTGCGCAAAACATGGAACTTTCGCTCGGTGTACCGACTGCTACCTCGGTGCGCACGATTCCCGTTAAGGCGCTTGAAGAAAACCGTTTGATTTTGAACCAGCACCTGCAACTGATTGGGCGCGGCAAAGCCGCTTTCACCCATTTGATTGCTTGGGCTATTGTCAAAGCCTTCAAAAAGTATCCTTCGCTCAACGCTACATATGCGGTAGTTTCAGGGAAGGCACAGCGCATTGAGCGCGCTCATATCAATCTTGGCATTGCAATTGACCTTACTCGCAAAGATGGCTCACGCTCGCTGGTGGTGCCCAATATCAAGCGTGCAGAGTTGATGAACTTTTCACAATTTTTTGATGCCTACAACCGACTGATAGAAAGGGCACGCAAAAACCAACTTGAACCCGCCGACTTTCAAGGTACAACAGTTTCGCTGACGAATCCGGGCACCATTGGCACAGTGATGAGTGTGCCTCGCCTGATGCAAGGTCAAAGTGTCATCATCGCCGCTGGTGCTATTGACTATCCTGCAGAGTATCATGGCATGTCGCCACAGACGCTTTCACAGCTGGGCATCAGCAAAGTTATGACCCTGACCAGCACTTACGACCATCGCATTATTCAAGGTGCTGAGTCAGGTGAGCTTCTGGCTTACATCCATCACTTGCTTTTGGGAGAAGACAACTTCTACGACGAAATCTTTGCGGCAATGTCGGCGCCGCATCGCCCATTTCGGCATTGTATTGACAAATCACGACTTGGTTTGATTGATAGCCTTGGCACTGAAGAAGCTGTGCGCAAGCAAGCTCGCGTGATGCAATTGATTAACTCCTACCGCGTGCGCGGACACCTGATTGCCAACATCAATCCGCTGGAGTATAAGCCACACTACCATCCCGAACTCGAACCTGACTTTTACGACCTTACCATTTGGGACCTTGACCGAGTGTTTATCACGACCAACTTTGGTGATAAACCTGCGATGACGCTGCGTGAGATTTTAGAGAAGGTCCGCAAAGCCTATTGTGAAAAAATAGGCGTGGAGTATATGAACATCCAGTCGCTCGAACAAAAACGCTGGATTCAACGCCATATTGAAAATCGCTCTGAACAACTTCAATTTTCAAAAGAGGATAAGCTGGCTATCTATCAAAATTTGGTTCGCGCCGAAGGGTTTGAACGATATTTGCACACCAAATATCTGGGGCACAAGCGCTTCTCAATTGAGGGCGGTGAATCTGCCATTGCAATTATTGATTTTCTCATCAAAGAGGCTACGCGCTATGATGTCAAAGAGGTTGTAATTGGTATGGCGCATCGCGGTCGCCTCAATGTTCTGACCAACATTGTAGGTAAGCCATACGAGACGCTCTTTGTGGAGTTTGAAGGCAAGCCGCTACCTATGAAAGCCGATTACCTCACACAAGGCTCCGGCGATGTAAAATACCACTTAGGTGCCACTGGTACTCGAATTGGTTACGATGGTAAGGAAATCAAAATATCGGTTGCCTCTAATCCCAGTCATCTTGAGGCGGTCAATCCTGTTGTCGAAGGAATCGTGCGCGCCAAGCAAGACCGCATGAACGATACCAAGCGCAATCGTGTCATTCCGCTTCTTATCCATGGCGATGCTGCATTTGCTGGTCAAGGCGTTGTAACTGAAACGCTTAATCTTTCTCAACTGGAAGGCTATACTACAGGCGGCACCATTCACCTCATTATCAACAATCAAATTGGATTTACAACCACGCCAAACGATGCACGCTCTACGCTCTACGCTACAGATGTGGCAAAGATGGTGCAAGCCCCAATTTTTCATGTCAATGGCGACGACCCAGAAGCTTGCTTGATTGTTGCAAAGCTTGCTCTCGACTACCGCATGACGTTCAATAGCGATGTGGTCATTGACATGCTCTGCTACCGCCGCCATGGACACAACGAAGGCGACGACCCGGGCTACACGCAACCTGTACTATATCGGCGTATCCGCGAACATCCCTCTGTGCGTGAGCTATACGAACAGCAACTCATCCGCGAAGGCATCTTAACGCCTGAAGATGCCCGCGCCATGATGGAAGACTTCCGCCGCACTCTTGACCAGGCTTCAGAAAAAGCCAAAGCCATGGCACAAGAGCATGAGCGGAAAACCGAAGCCCGAGCCGATTTGCCACTGGCAGTTGACCCCAGAGAAATTGTTGCTCGCTACCGCGGCAAATCTCCAGCGACGCACACAACGCTCGAGCAGTTGCAAACCGTAGTGCGCGCTATGCTGAATTTGCCTAAAGGCTTTAACCTGAATAAAAAACTGGAGCAACAGTTTGCTAAACGCGCACAACTCTTAGGCGAACATGCTCTACAAACCATGCTCGACTGGGCATTTGCAGAGGCTTTGGCATTCGGCACCCTTTTGCTTGAAGGCTACCCTGTGCGTCTTAGCGGACAAGACAGTACGCGCGGCACCTTTAGCCAGCGGCATCTTTCGCTCTTCGACACAGAGACGGGCGAAGAATACACGCCTCTCAAACATATTTCACCGCATCAAGCTCCATTTTATGTCAATGATAGCTTGCTTTCAGAATTTGCCGCCATGGGCTTCGAGTTCGGCTACAGTGTTGCCGACCCACTGACTTTAACCATCTGGGAAGCCCAATTTGGCGACTTTGCCAACGGTGCTCAAATTATCATTGACCAGTTCATTTCCAGCACAGAATCGAAGTGGGGACAGCCTTCAGGCTTGGTCTTGCTATTGCCACACGGCTACGAAGGTCAAGGACCGGAGCACTCCTCGGCACGACTGGAGCGCTTTTTGCAGCTTTGTGCAGAAGTGAATATGCAAGTGGTAAATTGCACCACACCTGCGCAGTATTTCCACTTGCTGCGTCGTCAGGTCTATGCTGGCAACATCAAGCCGTTGATAGTGATGACACCGAAGAGCTTGCTGCGCCATCCGCTTGCTGTATCACCCGTTACCGAATTGCTTGAAGGCAAGTTTAGAAATGTGCTCGATGAAGTCGATGAGATTGAATCGCCTCGTCGCATTTTGTTCTGTTCGGGCAAAGTCTACTACGACCTTTTGCAAGAGCGACGCCGCATGGTCAAGCCAGACATTGTCATTTTGCGAGTAGAACAGCTTTATCCTTATCCAGAAAAGCGCATTGCACATCTGCTTGAAAAATATCGCTCTGCCAAGGAAGTTTTCTGGGTGCAAGAAGAGCCAAAGAATATGGGCGCATGGTCGTTCATTATGCCCTTGCTTTCTGAACAGCTCTTGCCCGGACAGACGCTACGATATGTGGGTCGTCCTGCTTCAGCAAGCCCAGCCACGGGGTATATCAAAAAACACGAGCAAGAGCAAGCCGCATTGGTGCGTGAAGCCCTAAGTTGAATGATGATGAAGCCATGAGTCCAACTTTATTCCATCATGCTCATGGCTTCATCAAGTGATTTGCTGCGCACTGCGTGCAAGTCTTCAGCGTGTTTCGGGCAACCTGCCTGCTCTGCCTAACGCTTTTTCTAAGTTTGCTACCGCAACCAGATAGTCATACACGGCTTGCAGATAATTCACTTTGGCTTGATTGAGTGCCAGTTCTGCGTCGGTCAGTTCCAGCTGAGAGCCAATGCCTTGCTTGCGTCGGCTGCGTGTGAGCGCGTAGCTGCGCTCTGCCGATTGCACCGTGGTGGCTTGCACTGCAATTCTTTTCTTGGCTTCCATCACATTGGAGAGACTGACGGAAATTTCAGAACGAATGATTTCTTGCAAGTTTTCTAAGCGCGTTTGATTTTGCCGTTTTTCCATTTCTGCTCGTGCCAGACGTGCATCATTGCGGAAGCCTGAAAAAATTGGCACCGAGAGTTGCAGACCTGCCGCAAGATTGGTACCCCATTGATAAGAGCCAATGTTGAAGTCTGTTTGCAGCGTCAGCACTTGTGCCTGCACAAAGGCATCTAATGTGGGCAGAAAGTTTGAAAACTCGGCGGCAATCTGCTCTTCATTGGCACGCACTTGCAACTCAAGCTGCTTGATTTCTGGTCGCATTGCTAGTGCCTCTTGGTAGGCTTGTGCAAATGTCAGGTCACCTATTTTGTCTTCAAACTTGAGTGAATCGGTCAGCTCTAATTCTTCATCTGCTGGCAAGCCAATTTTGACCTTGAGTGCAATTTTTGCTGTCTCTACACCGTTGAGCGCTTTGATAAGTTGCGGTTTCAAGTTCTCGACAGCCACAAATGCTCGTAGTGTGTCGATATCAGCGGCAAGTCCCTGTCTGTAGAGCTGGCGTACATCTTGCAGTGCTAATTCATTTCGTGCAATGCTCTGTTCAATCAACCGTGCCGATTCCTGTGCAATCAAGACATCGTAGTAGGCTTTTTTGACCTCTGTTATCGTTGTTGCTTTTGCACTGATGTAGCTTTCTTCGCTGATTTCATACACAACCGACGAGGCTCTAATGCCAGCCCAGATTGCTCCGCGATACAGTGATTGTGTAAACTGCAGCGTAGCGTTGATGCTATTGATACCCGTTGCTACAATTTGTACTGGTCCCGTCGTGCCACCGCCGCCTGCCCCCGGCGGTCCGCCAAAGCCAGCTGGGAAAATGAAGAAATTGGTATTGCGGAAACTGTGTGCAAATTGTCCCGTCAAAGTAAGAGAGGGATAGACATTGCCCCACGCTTCTCTGACACTCTGATTTGATTTTTCTCGCTCTAACCGTGCAACCTTCAACTCACGGTTGTATTCCAAAGCCAGCGACAGCGCATCGTTGAGCGTAAGACGACGCACTTGTGCTTGAACAGTGCTACTGGCGCTAAAGAAAAGCCATAGCACCATCGCGCAGAGTAAGCTACATTTCATAATTTTGAAAGATGTGCTTTAAGAAGTCTTTTTGAGTTTTACTGTTGCATCTTACTTGCTGTGCATTAGTAAGCCGTGGTAAAAACTGACTCACGGTTAGAAACTGACTTGCGGTCAGCCAAAACGGCAAAATTTGCTCAAAAGTTTCACCCCTGCTTTCGTAGGCTACGTAATTGAAATTTTCATACTTTATTTTTGCAACCGATTTTGACGACACTCTAATTCAAAAACTGCTATGCCAAGAAGGAAAAAAACAATCGAATCATCTGATACTTCATTTTCCACCTCATCTTCTGCTGAACCGTTGCGCATTGGTATTCTTCGCGGTCAGGAAAATTCTTTTCCTGAAGGGCTTATTGCCAACATCAATCGTGAAGCTGAGGCACAAAGGCGCAACATTGTTGCAGAGTTTATCAAGATAGGTGGATTGAAAATGGCTGAGCCCTGCCCTTACACAGTCATTCTTGACCGTATCTCTCATGAGATTGATTTTTACCGTGCCTATCTCAAGAATGCTGTGCTTAGCGGCACCTATGTGGTCAATAACCCGTTTTGGTGGAGCGCTGACGACAAGTTCTTCAATTACTCGCTGGCAACGCGCATGAATATCCCCGTTCCGAAAACGGTGATTTTGCCCAGCAACGAGCACCCACCGAACACGACTTCAGAATCCATGCGAAATCTCATCTATCCGCTCAATTGGCAAGAGTGCTTCGATTATGTCGGCTTTCCGCTTTGGCTCAAGCCCTTTACTGGAGGCGGATGGAAACATGTCTATAAGATTCACAGCCCGCATGAGTTTTTTGAAAGGTATAACCAGACAGGCACCATTTGCATGGTAATGCAAGAAGATATTGCGTTTGAAGAGTATTATCGCTGTTACTGTGTCGGCAAAAAGTATGTTCATATCATGCCATATGAGCCGCGTAACCCACATCATTTGCGCTATCAAGCCCCGTTTTCACCTTCAGAAGCCTTGCAAAAAACCATGACCCAATACTGCATAGACATTTGCGATGCCTTAGGCTATGACCTCAATACCATTGAGTTTGCCGTCCGCGACGGTATTCCCTACGCCATTGACTACATGAATCCTGCACCTGACGCCGATTATCACTCTGTCGGGCACGATAATTACACTTGGATTGTTCAAACCATGACACGCTTTTTGATGGACAAAGCTGAAGAAGTTGCTAAGAAAAAAACAATTCAACGCCACGCCTTTCGCTGGGATAAATTTCTAAACGGGAAGTGATATGCACTACTGTGTATTGCAAGTTATTTTGCTACTCGGCTTGCTATGCATTAGCAATCCTATCTACGCACAGGGCGACAGTAGCCATACACCGCTTTCGCTGCATGCCAATTACGATGGCATGCGGCTCAGCAGCGGTCTTCGCACTGAAGAAGAGGTGATACGCACCTTGAAGGCACAGGAAAAATACATTTTAGCCTGCTTGCAGACAGCTTATTCAAGATTAGATAAGAATGCCTCCCGCGGCATGCTACAACTGCGCATTCTCATTCAGCCAAATGGCTACGCTAGCGATGTACAAATCTTGCGTGCTCCAACTACTCTTCAGGCAATTCAAGAATGTCTCGAGCAGATTTTTAGTCGTGCGCGCTTCAAAAATGTCCGCAGTAGCGGCGACCAGCAACTTATTATTGACTACATGATTGAGTAGTCATGCAGCTATGGCATTTCGTGCTTCATGCATCAGGTATGTGGGGAAACACTGCCGTAAAGACTGGCAATGAACGATATGAGTGCAAGCAAAACCCGCCTATCATAGCGGCTTAATACACAGGTATAAAGGCAGATTGGGTTTGCCGCAATCTTGAAATCGTTTTACCTAAGCTTCACTTTGCATCTTGCCAAAGTCACTTTGGGCACAATTGTCTCATCAGCAGGAATGTAGGCGACTAGCAGGAAGGGGCGCACTCTTTAGCAACAAAGCCCAAGCTATGGCAAAGGCTTAGTTCAAGCGAGGGTCTTCTGGAAAGTTTGCCAGATAGGCGTAGTCACCACCTTTTGCGCGCAGCACTCTACGCCACATTTTATCATACGGTTCTGAGAAGACAATTTGCGCCGTAGCTTTTGCCAGATACCACGAGTTAAGCTGCATTTCGTCTTCTAACTGTCCAGCGCCCCAGCCGGAGTATCCCAGAAAGAATTTGAGATTTGTTTCGTTGGCTATTCTAAGTCGGATAAGCTCTCGAACTTCTTCGTAGTCGCCTCCCCAGAAGATACCATCTGCGACTTCTACACTTCCTTCGATGCGTGTTCCCAGTGTGTGTAGCAAGTGCAGGGTGTTTGTCTGCACTGGTCCGCCCAACCAAAGCGGATACTCCCATTCTTCAAAGCCCTCTAACACATCTGAAAGATGTAAATCGAGCGGTCGATTGAGCACTAAGCCGAATGTGCCTTGCTCATTGTGCTCGCATAGCAAGACAACCGTGCGTTTGAAGTTCGGGTCTTGCATAGCAACATTAGCAATCAGCAGCGTTCCCTTTGTGATTTCAAATTCAGTTTGTCTTGACATCACTTTCCAACTTGAGATAAAGCGACTGATTTTTTTTACGAGATGTTGCCGCCATTTTCTTTCTAAACTCTTCAAGTTGCTGGCTTAGTCCTTCGTCGCTCAGGGCGAGGATTTGCACGGCCAGCAGTCCGGCATTGCGTGCATTGCCGATTGCCACGGTTGCAACGGGAATTCCTGCTGGCATTTGCACAATTGAGTATAGCGAATCTAATCCATTTAGTGCACGTGATGGCACAGGCACGCCAATTACAGGCAGTGTGGTGTATGATGCCGTCATGCCGGGCAGATGTGCAGCACCGCCTGCGCCAGCAATAATCACTTTTAGTCCCCTTGCTTTTGCGCTCTTGGCATATCTTGCCATGTCGTCTGGGGTGCGATGTGCCGAGACCACCTTCATTTCGAAGGCTACCTGAAATTCTTCCATCACCATAGCAGCTTCCTGCATCACCTGCATATCCGAGTCTGAGCCCATAATAATGCCTACCAGCGGCTTAGTTTTACCGCTTGCACGTGCCCGCCCATTTGTTCCTGCCTTTTCTCGACTTGGCATAAGGCTTTTATGCTTCAGATACGTTCTGTGAGAGATACATTTTCTCTATCTCCTGCAATTCTGCCAAGCATCGCTGATTTTCCTCATCTTTGTCAGGCAGGGTAATAAACCACTCACGCAACATTTCCTTGGCAACGGCTATTGATGTCAAACGCAAACTCATGACCAAGACGTTTGCGTCGTTCCATCGCCGTGCTCCTTGCGCCGTTTGAGCATCTGTGCAGAGTGCGGCACGCACATTTGGCACTTTATTTGCTGCCATTGCTACGCCTGTTCCCGTCCAGCAAAAGAGAATCCCATTCTGGCACTCGCCTTGCGACACCGCCTGTGCCACAGCACGTGCAGCCGCTGTCCAACGCTTCTCATCTGGCGACGCACCATCTTTCAACGCCCCGAAGCGTACCAACACATGCCCTTTCGACTCTAACTCCGCTATGACGGCATCTGTCAGTTCAGTACGCTCATCGCTACCAATTGCAATGATCATCGTTGAAACCGCTTTGTTTTTATTATCCTCCAAATGCGCCGTATTTGCGCAATGCGTAATTCCAAAACAATTTATAAGCAATATAAAACATAACCACCCACGATAAAATGATACACAGCCCTGATATGATTTCACTTAGCGGTAGTGCTACCGTCAGCACCTTTGTTGGAAAATAGGCAAGGTAACCAAACGGTAAAAACTTGCTGGCTTGCCGTATTGCTTCTGGGAACATGTCTAGTGGCACCAGCTGTCCAGTCAAAAACCACAGCACTAAGTTTTTCATGACAAAGAGCGTCCACACTTCATCCATCCAGAAGGCTAACATGGCAATCAGAAACCCCATCAGATAGGCGACTGCCATGCCAGAGAGCGTTGCCAGCGCACATAAGCCTACTGCCCAAACATGAGGCGTGATAAACCCAACAGCACTACAGCCAATGTAGATAAGCAGTGCGAAGATTATCACTGGCGTGTTATCGGCGACAAACACCGCAAAGTAGTAGAGCGCAAAATCAATCGGCTTTGAGAGAAACTTGTTCAGTTCGCCTTCACGAATGGCGCGTGCTATTTCACGCTCTACATAGTCGGCTTTCATGAGGTTGTAAATCACAATGCTAAACAGACTGTAGCGCACCAATTCATCAAAGTCGTAGTTGGCAATTTTTCCTGTATCAGTTGATTCCGTTACCGCTTTCCATAGCAGGAGTTGCACTACAATTGGAATGAAGATTTTGCCAACAAAATCAATGACCAACTCGCTACGATATTGCACAAATCGCTGCAAAGATGTGCGATAAACGAAGAAGTATTTTCTCATCGCGAAAGGTCGGCAAAAGTGCTACTTAGGCTGATTGCCGCTCTGCTTGAGAATATCGCCCTCGAGATTTTTCAGGTTCAGCCCTGGTGTTGCTGTGTAGGCTTTGTAGAGCTCGACTGCCGTCTGTACTGTGCTCTCTAATGTATCGCGGCGCAGCGGACGCACCAAATATCGAAAGATTTGCACTTGGTTGATGAGCTGAATAGCAATGCTCGAATCTTTCATAGAGCTGAGCACAATAATTGGCGTATTGGGGTTAAATGACTTGACTTCGGAGAGAAATTTTACAGGGTCGGTATCTGGTAAATTTAGTTCGGTGATGATAGCCGCCATTGGCGAGCGCTTGAGAATTTCTATGGCGGATTGCGATGAGCTACTGATGCTAACCACATAATTTTCAGCAAATAGCTCACGCATTGAGGAAAGGTGCGAAGGATTGCTGTCAATGACCAAAATGGGCTGTTTTTCTGGAATAAAACTGCGCGTCGTAGTAGCGATGTTGTTTGCTGTGGTATGGTGCAGTGTGGCACTGCTCGCACTTGTTGCAGTAGGTTGTGCATTTTTTGGCATAATGAGGCGCGTTCGCTGCGCTAATTCCAGTGCCAGTTTGATAGTGCTTCGCAGTTTCTCAACATCCCAGGGCTTTAGGATGTATCGATATACTTCTCCAGTATTGACTGACCCTAAGACTTCATCGAGGTCGGAATAGCCTGTCAGCAAAATGCGAATAGCAATTGGATTAATTTTTTTAGCTTCACGCAGAAACTCCACGCCAGTCATGGTTGGCATGCGTTGGTCAGTTACAATCACATCGATTTCGGGGTGTTTGCGCAGAATTTCTAAGGCATCTTTGGCGCGTTGAGCCGTGTATGGGCGCTCATCGCGAAACAGCTCGGTTAGCGAGAGCAACACATTTGGTTCATCATCTACGAATAAAATTCTGCTTGGCATACCTTGATTTCGTGAGTTGAGCTAAAAGAACTCGAGCGCTGCAAACTTGTGCAGAACGCTTCTCGCTTTTAGCTATTGAGCCAATTTTAACAGAATAGTAAGTTAATTAAAAACCCCCAACTTATTGTCTTCTGGGCGTTAAGTTTTCATTAAGACCGCCGCAAAAAAGCCATCTGTTCCATCTTGATGCGGTAAGAGCTTCAGATATGGCATTTGCGACACACGCTGCATTAGCATTGCAAGCTCTTGTACTCGGTTTGCGGCTTGTAATTGCACTTCAGGCTTTACCAACTTGAATTCTTGATGTTTATCCAAAAATGTCTCAATAATCTGCTCATTTTCTTCCTTGAAGATAGAGCATGTCGCATACACCACTGTGCCTCCACTTTTCACAAACGGCGCGTATTGAGACAAAATTTCACTTTGTACGGCAGACATTTTTTTCAATGCACTTTCTGTCAAGCGCAATTTCAGGTCTGGATTTCGGCGCACTGTGCCCGAGCCCGTGCACGGTGCATCAATCAGCACTGCATCTAATTTGCCACGATATTTTTCCTCAAACTTTTTGAACTTTTCTGCTGGCACAATCTCGATGTTTTGGAGTCCAGAACGACGAATCCGCTTGCGGATATTCCCCCAGCGTTTTTCATACTTCTCAAATGCAAAAACTTTGCCTTTTCCCTGCATCAGTGTAGCAAGGTGCAATGTCTTGCCACCGCCTCCTGCACACGCATCTAAAATTTTTTGATGTGGCACTGGATTTACCAGCAATGAAATGAGCTGACTGCCTTCGTCCTGAATTTCAAACCAGCCTTGCCTGAAGGCTTCAGTTTGCATGACGTTGCAGCGCTCACGGCAATACAAGGCGTCTGGCGAAAGCTCCCCTTTATATGTCTCAATGCCTTCAGCGCTTAATTTTTCTTGTAGCGCTTCTCGTGTTGTCTTCATTGTGTTGACGCGCAACACCACTGGCGCAGGTCTGTTAAGTGCTGCGTAAAGTGATGCCACATCGTTCGATGGCATTGTCTGCAGCAGTCGCTCTGTCATCCAAGCTGGGAATGCATATTGCCAAGAGAGCATATCTTTTTCGCTCCCTTGCGGCGCATTTTTGTGCTGTTCCCAAAAATTTGCAATCGCTTCAAGTGTAGCATCTCTGAAGGCGTAGCGTGCTTTCAGTGCGGCATACAGTGATGCAGTTTGCACGCGCTGATGTTCAAGCAGAAAAAAGACAAGTATGAATGTGATATGAAACTTTGGCGGCAGGTTTTGTGCGGCAAGAAATTTCCCAGCTATGGACTCTATTGTAAGGTGCTCACGCAGCGCACCATAGACTGACTCTGAAATAAATTTTCGGTCGTGCGAGCCCAAGTATTTGCGCGCTCTCAAATACTGCGATAACACGGCATCCGCTGGACGATTAGATGTTACAATTTCTTCATACACCTCAATAGCATGAGACAGTAGCCCATCAAGGTTCATTCTTCAAGGTCAGTTTTTCCCTTGCGAAATACGGCGGCGCCAATTGCGCCTCCGATTCCACCTGCAATTGGATAAATAATCAGCGTGGAAATCAACCCAATCAGGATATTGGATATAGTAACTCCCTCCAATTTCCGCCTGCGAAATGATTCTTCTATTTGTTCTCTTGCTTGCGGGTCGGAGCCAAATAGCGCTATTAGCAGATTCTTTGTTTCTTCGATGTTAATTTGGTAGTCGAGGAGCATTTGCACTGCCGTGAAGACAACCGTGTAAATTATGCCACCCAGCAGTCCTGCCAGCGCTCCGAGCTTGAAGCCTTCACCGCCGCGTATGGTTAGTTGATACTGATTGATGTATTGGTAAGCAGTGACTAAGCCGCCCACAATGACTCCCAAGCAACACAAATTGTTCAGTATGCCAACATATGGTAACAAGCTAGTAACGACAATTACGCCTGCTCCCCAGAGTATAGCGTTGAAACTATCGGGTTTTTCGTCACCATCTTGTGCTGTTGATGTGAGTTGTTCCTCGGGCATAGGCTTCTAAGTTTGAGTTAGCGGAAAATCGGTTGCCGGCTCTTCGTGCGTGACGCAGTGAATGGCACCAAGTCCCCAAATAAGGTCTGTGCAATCAATGCCCTGCACACGCCGCGTTGGAAAACACTTCTGCAAAATTTCCAGCGCCTTGATGTCGTTAGCACATCGATAGGTGGGTACCAGCACCACGTTGTTGGCAATGTAGAAGTTTGCATAGCTGGCTGGCAGGCGCTGTCCTTGCTCGTAGATTGGCTCTGGCATGGGAATGGTTACAACGTTAAAGGGGTTGCCATCTTGGTCAGTCATGGTTTTGAGCAACTCATAATTTTCTTTAAGTGGCTCGTAGTTTTCGTCGCTCTTATCTTCTTCAATCGCCGTTACAATCGTCGTGGGATTAACAAATCGCGTGATGTCGTCGATATGACCGTCTGTATCGTCTCCAGCGATGCCTTCTCCTAGCCAAAGAATGTGGCTGACGCCTAAGTAGTCTTTGAGATATTGCTCGATTTGCGACTTTGACAGGTGCGGATTGCGGTTTGGGTTAAGCAGGCATGAGCTGGTTGTCAGCAACGAGCCTTTGCCATTGACATCGATTGAACCGCCTTCGAGAATCATTGGCGGCTTAAAGCAAGGCAAGCCTTGCCACTGTGCAATTTTTGTGGGAATTTCATCATCCAACTCAAACGGGGGATATTTGCCGCCCCATGCGTTGTAGCCCCAATCAACAATGGCTTTTTCAATTTTGCCGTTGTGCTCACGCAGAATGTAGTTTGGTCCATGGTCACGGCACCATGCGTCGTTGGTTGGGAAGTGATGATAGTAGATATTGCCCACATTATCGCGCGTGATGCCACTTTTTTTTACCAGTTCGCGAATTTCTTGCTCCATTTGCTCGCCTGTGACGTTGATATGCACTTCTTCATGCGGCACCAAAAAGCGAATGATTTCAATGAAGGTTGCCTGCACAGGTTCAAGCGGCTTATTTGGCCAAGTGTTCGGGTTATGGGGCCACGAAAGCCATGTTGCTTTGTGCTCAAACCATTCTGGGGGCATTCGGTATCCAAGCTGGCTTGGCGTCACAGGCAAGATTTGTTTTGCTGTTTTGGTTTTAACTGTTGCTTTGCCCCTTTGGCGCTGCGTGCTGTGGTGGATTGTAAGCTGAACTTGTGCGCGATAGTGGATTCGAACCACTGACCTCCACCGTGTCAAGATGGCGCTCTAACCAACTGAGCTAACCGCGCATGGCTGTGCTTACGTAAGATGCAAATATACAACAGGGCGTGTAGAGTGCAAACGCCACCCTGCTGTGCTGGGTCAAATTTCAATTGCGGCGGCGGCGGCATGTGCCTGATGCCAACATTCTTCCATTGAGTTGCCCACCACCGTTATGTGCCCCATCTTCCTCCCGATGCGTGAATCGGCTTTGCCGTAAATGTGCACTTTGGCATGCGGATACTGCAACGCACACGGCAGAGATGATAGCTCCACTGGTGCATTACGCTTGCCTAAGAGATTGACCATCACTGCCGCTTGAGTCAGCATTTCTGGACTACCAAGCGGGTAGCCTAAAATGGCTCGCAGATGATTTTCAAACTGCGACGTTACACAGGCTTCAATTGTGTAATGTCCAGAATTATGCGGACGCGGCGCCAGCTCATTAATCAGCACACGACCATCTTCACAAAGGAACATTTCCACACCAAAAATACCCACGCCATTTAGCACTGTGATAGCTTTTTGTGCTACACTCGCCGCCTTTTCCAGTATATCGGACGCAAAGGGCGCTGGTGCTTTGACGGCTTTGCAGATGTGATTTTCTTGAAGCGTCTCAACTACTGGATAGATGACCATTTCGCCCTGCGTATTGCGTGCGACCATTGTAGCCAGTTCAGCCTTGAACTTTACAAAGGCTTCCGCCATCAATTGCCGCTTTGGATAGCCTAAGGCAGTCATCGCTGGCTCGATTTCTGCTTCAGACCTTACGGTGCGGTTGCCATATCCATCGTAGCCCTCGCGTCGAGCTTTGAGCACGAATGGATAGCCATGCTTTTCAGCAAAGGCTTGCGCATCCGCTTTTGAACCAATACTTTGAAATGGGGCAACCGCCACGCCTGCCGTTTGTAGCGTCTGTTTTTGAATCAATTTGTCCTGAATGCAAGCCAGCGTTTCTGCAGTAGGATAGACAGGCGTGCCAAGCGACTGCAAGTGGTGCAACACACTTGCATCGACAAATTCATTTTCGAGCGTGATGACACTGCAGACTCGGGCAAATTCAGCCAGCTTGGCTTCATCGTGCCACTCTCCAACAAAATTGAGCTGAGACAGCTGTGCGGCTGGCGAGTTTGCTACACGCTCGAAGATGGCCACCTGAAAGCCAAAACGTAAGGCGGCGTAACTTGTCATTCGTGCAAGTTGTCCGCCGCCCAAAATGCCAATGGTGAGTGTCTTCACACTTCGTCTACTGTCTGGCAAGGTTTCGCGCAATCACAATGCGCTGGATTTCTGATGTGCCTTCGCCAATCGTGCAGAGCTTGACATCGCGGTAAAACTTCTCGACGGGATACTCCTTGATAAAGCCGTAACCGCCAAAGATTTGCACCGCTTCACTTGCTACGCGCACGGCTACTTCAGATGCAAATAGCTTGGCTTGCGACGACTCCATGTTGGTATTTTTGCCTTCATCTCTTAGTGAAGCGGCTTTCATCGTCAGCAGTCGTGCAGCTTGAATTTCAGTTGCCATGTCAGCCAGTTTGAACTGGATGGCTTGAAACTCACCAATCGGTTTGCCAAACTGCTTGCGCTCTTTTGCATAGCGGATGCAGGCCTCTAAGGCTCCTTGCGCAATGCCGACCGAGAGCGCCGCAATGGAAATTCTGCCGCCATCTAAAATTTGCATGGCTTGCTTGAAGCCTTCGTTGAGTTCTCCAATGAGATTTTCGTATGGGATTCGGCAATTATCCATCACCAACTGCCCTGTTTCAGAGGCGCGCATGCCGAGCTTGTTTTCTTTTTTGCCTGCGCTAAAGCCCGGTGTGCCTTTCTCGATGATAAACGCTGAGATACCATGATGCCCTTTCTCACGGTCGGTGATTGCCATGACTACGGCGATTTCTGCCGAGTGAGAGTTGGTAATGAAGTTCTTTGTGCCATTGAGCACCCAGTGGTCGCCATCGCGCACAGCGGTGGTGAGCATGCCGGCAGCATCGCTCCCTGAATTAGGCTCGGTCAAAGCCCACGCCGCCAGTTTTTTGCCACTTGCCAGACTCGGCACATACTTGCGTTTTTGTTCTTCTGAACCAAACTGATAGATATGGTTGGTGCCCAGTGAATTATGTGCTGCAATCGTCAGCGCCAGACTTGGGTCATATTTTGCCAGCTCTTCAATAGCTACGACATATTCCAAGTAGCCGAACCCTGCACCTCCAATTTCGTTCGGGAAAATCATGCCCAGCAACCCTAATTCACCAGCTTTCATGACCACATCAAGTGGGAAACGTTGCTCCTCGTCATCTTGCATCATCCGATTGGGCGGATACTCTCGTGCAAGAAAATTTCTGACAATTTCGGCAACCATTTTCTGGTTTTCAGTGTAACTGAAATCCATTGCAGATTGTAACTGCTCTTGAATAATCTCTGGCATAGTTTGATTTCAGAGTTATGTTGTTAATTGATTGGCGCTTACACTTTGCAGCAATTTGCGCCCAAATTAAATACGTGCCTCTTCAATTACAAGATTTGGCTATCTTTTTGCCCAAATGCAACTGTTGCTATGATTGCCAAAAGAATTATTCCCTGCCTTGATGTCAAGGATGGGCGCGTGGTGAAGGGCGTCAAATTCCAGTCGCTGCGCGATGCAGGCTCAATTGTCGAGCAAGCCAAGTTCTACAATGAGGAGCTTGCCGATGAGCTGGTGTTCTTGGATATTTCTGCTTCGCTCGAGTCGCGCCAGACAACTTTGGAAGAGGTGCGCAAGGTTTCTGAGCAAGTCTTTATTCCGCTGACGGTGGGCGGTGGGATTCGCTCCCTTGAGACGGCTCGCGACGCATTTTTGCACGGGGCAGATAAAATTTCTCTCAACACTGCGGCAGTGCAGACTCCTGAACTGATTTCGGAGCTGGCAGAGCGATACGGCTCGCAAGCTGTTGTAGTCGCCATTGATGTCAAACGGGTGCAAGGCAAATGGCAGGTCTTCACTCACTCTGGGCAAGTGCCCACAGAATGGGAGGCTTTGGAATGGGCACAAAAAGTTACCGAACTTGGTGCCGGCGAAATTCTGCTGACCAGCATGGACAAAGATGGGACTCAGCAGGGCTACGACCTTGAACTTCTACGGTGCATTTCTACATCGGTCTCCGTTCCTGTCATTGCCTCTGGCGGAGCCGGCAATTTGGAGCATCTCTACCAAGCCTTTCATGAAGGCAAAGCCGACGCGGCACTAGCAGCTTCGATTTTTCACTACCGGCAGTATTCCATCATTGAAGCCAAGCGATATTTGCATTACCGCGGCATTTGCGTGCGACTTTAGATAGTGCTGACAATTCAAATCTTGCAGATGCACTGTCATGCTGAACAGAGCGAAGCAAAGTGAAGCATCCACAATGGATTCCTCGCTTGCGCTCGGAAAAAAAGAGAGCTCGGAACGACGAAACGGAGTGCTGGGCATGACTGGTCTTGTCATGCTGAGCGCAGCGAAGCATCCATGTGCTGAATTCCTCACTGCGTTCGAAATGACACTTTCGGTTTTGTCATGCTGAACAGAGTGTAAGCGAAGTGAAGCATCCATTTCCTCGCTTGCACTCGGAACGACGGAAGAAAAGTCTGAAACAGTGCCGCAAAACCAATGCGTCTCATTTGGGCAGCACGACCTAATATTCACTGGCTTCACTATACTTAGTGTCAAGCCGACCGCTTCTGTACGTTTGATTTAACTGATGCTTGCGCAGATATTTCTAAAAAACACAGGCTCTCTTCCAATCAACCGATTCTGACATGGAGTTTTACGAGCGTATCAAGGAAGCATTGATAGCCCTCACCAACCTTTCTCATAGCTCATTGCAACAGCATCTCTTGGGCGCACTCTGGGAAACGCTGCGTTCTTACCACACTATTCCGATGACAGCTGGCGAAGAGGCGACATTTCTTTATCTCGGGCATGCGAGCACGGTGCACTGGCACGGTGATTACAATCAGTGGGGGCATCAAAAAGGGATTTCCACAGCAGGCAGAAGGCTGGGCAAATCCGATGTCTGGATACTCGAAAAAGTCTTTCCGATTGATGCGCGCTTGGATTACAAAATCGTGCTCAACGAAAGTGAGTGGCTCTTAGACCCAGCTAATCCCTACCGCTGCAAAAGCGGGTTTGGACACAGCTCTGAACTGCGCATGCCACGCTATCATTATCCGCTCTCGAGCTTGCGTCGCCCACACACACCGCGTGGCACCATGAGTGAGACTTTTCGTCTGCAAAGTCGCTACTTAGGCTATGCGGTTGGTCTGAATGTGTATGTACCATTTGGCTACGAGCGCCTCTCGCACCTACCTACCTTGTATGTAACCGACGGTCATGAATATGCTGATGACGACATGGGCGCACTTTGCACAACGCTCGACAACCTGATTGCTGAACGGCGCATCAAGCCTGTCATGGCGGTTTTCATTGACCCCAGAAACCCTGATAACCCTAATGAAAATCGCCGCCTTGAGCAGTATCCTGCCAATCCCAAATTTCTCAAGTTTGTTACGCGTGAGGTGGTGCCATTTATTGATGCCTTATTTCGTTCAGATGCGCGTGCGGAAGCGCGCGGGTTTTTAGGCACCTCATTTGGCGGCTTGTGCGCGGCTTTTTTCGGCGCCAAAGCGTCAGACACTTTCCACTTCATTGGCATTCAATCCCCTTCGTTTTGGAAATATCCCGCCATTTTTGAGCTCTACGAAAAACAGCCTTGCTTACCGCTTCAAATCTACATGAGTTCAGGTACGATTAACGATACGGCACTTCGCGCCCGCCAAATGCGAGATATTCTTTTGCGCAAAGGCTACAAATTTTTGTATCGCGAAACCAACGAAAGCCATTCTTGGGGGACTTGGCGCGGCGGTTTGGAAGAAATGTTGCTCTACTTTTTTGGCACGCCTGCTTCGCCCAGCACCCTTTCTCGTGTGCCAGAGCATGATACCAACTACAAACTTTCTGCCTTGCCGCCCCTGACGCACATTCATTACACACTCGGGCATCGCGAGAAAGTTACCATTGAGCTCTATGACCTCCATGGTAGAAACATAGACCAACTGCTCTGCAAATTCCAGCGGCGCGGCGAACACACCGTAGAGCTTCCGAAGCTTGAGCCCGGACTTTACTTCTATCGTTTGCACATTGGCTCGCTTTGCAAAACCCAGCTCTTCAGAATTGCCTAAATTATTTAGGTTTCAGCGAAAATTTTTCTCAATTTTTCACACTTTTTTCTTCCAATGCTATCTTTTGCGAAACTTTAACTTGCAACAAAACAACTTATGCGCTATGGCGTCCCAAAAACCAATGGTGATTTTGTGTCTGGCAAGCTACGAGAAAGGACAGGCTTTCCTGCGTGAAGCGGCTCGGCAAGGCTGTCATGTATATCTACTCACTTCGAAGAGTTTGGAGCATGTCGACTGGGGGCGCGAGCATCTTAAGGATATTTTCTACATCCCCGATGTTAACAAGGAGTGGAACAGGCATGATGTATTGATGGGTGTCAGTTACCTTGCGCGCACACTTGAGATTGATAAAATCGTTGCGTTAGACGATTACGATGTGGAAATGGCGGCGATGTTGCGTGAGCATTTGCGCCTGCCCGGCATGGGCGAAAGCGCCGCTCGCTATGTTCGTGATAAACTTGCCATGCGTGTCAAGGCGCAAAGCGATGGCATTCCTGTTCCCGACTTTGTGCATGTTTTGAACTACGAGCGCATGCGCCAGTTTATGCGGCGCGTGCCGCCACCGTGGATTGTTAAGCCTCGCTTTGCGGCGTCAGCCTTAGGCATCAAGCAGGCACACAGTGAAGATGAACTCTGGCAAATTGTTGAGCAATTGGGCGATAGGCAATCTTTTTATGTGCTGGAGCGGTTTGTGCCCGGCGATGTCTATCATGTTGATTCTCTCATTCACAATCGTCGTGTCATTTTTTCTATTGCCAGCAAGTATGGCTTGCCGCCGATGCAGGTCATGCACCAAGGCGCAGTGTTTTCAACACGCATTTTGCCTTACGATTCATCGGATGCCCATACCTTGCTTGAACTTAACTCACAAGTAATAGCTTCTATGGGACATGTATTGGGTGCGTCACATACCGAATTTATCAAGGATGCAGAAGGCAAGTTTTACTTTCTTGAAACTTCAGCGCGTGTAGGTGGCGCGCATATCGTGGAGCTTATAGAGGCTGCCGCAGGCATTAACCTCTGGGAAGAATGGGCGAAGCTGGAAATTCATCCTGATACCTACACGCTACCTACACTTCGGCGCGATTACAGCGGACTGCTCATTTCGCTTGCCCGACAACAGACCCCAGACCTTTCAGCGTATCAAGACCCTGAAATCTATTGGCGCCTCAATAAGGACTATCACGCTGGGCTGATTGTCCGCTCCGAACGCTATGAGCGCATCACAGAACTGCTTGAGCAATACACAGCACGCTTCTATCAAGACTTTTTCACCAGATATCCTGCGCCTGAACAACCTACTCACTGACGAATTAGACTTTTCCTGTAAAAAGGCTATTTTTACTTTGATAAATGGTTCTGCTGAATTGAACTATCACAGATGAGTATAGGATTCGAGATTGTTCTGATACTCTTATTGATTTTAGCTAATGGCATTTTTGCACTCTCCGAAATTGCTGTGGTTTCGGCACGTAAGACGAAACTGCAGCAGATGGCCAGCGAGGGAGATGAGCGAGCACGTGCAGCACTTGAGTTAGCTAATTCTCCAGACCTTTTCCTCTCTACTGTCCAAGTTGGGATTACGCTCATCGGCATTCTTGCCGGTGCGTATAGCGGCGCTACGATTGCCGAACAACTTGCTGCACAGTGGAAAGATGTGCCGTATATTGGTCAATACAGCAGCCAAGTGAGCTTGGCTGTGGTGGTTTTGGTCATCACTTACCTTTCTCTAGTAATCGGCGAGCTTGTCCCCAAACGCTTGGCGTTATCTAATCCCGAGCTCGTTGCCAAAATTGTTGCCTCACCAATGAAGGCAATTTCTGCTTTCTTCTACCCTGCCATTCGCATTCTTTCCTCTTCAACAAACCTTATTTTGCGCTTTTTTGGCATCAAGCCACAAGTTGAGCCGCCTGTAACCGAAGAAGAAATCAAGGTGTTAATGGAGCAAGGCACGCAAGCTGGCACCTTCAACGAAGTGGAGCAAGATATGGTCGAGCGTGTCTTGCGCTTGGGCGATAGGCGAGTCAGCTCTATCATGACCCCACGCACCGACATTGTCTGGCTTAGCATTCACGACTCCCCAGAAGATTTGCGTAAGCAAATTATTGAAAGTGCTCACTCCTTTTTCCCTGTCTGTGGCGAAGATTTGGACGATGTTCTCGGCGTTGTCCATGTTAAAGATTTGCTTGCTCGCAATCTCTGCAATGAGCCACTCGACCTCGTGCATGCTATGAAAAAGCCCCTATTCATTGCTGAAACCACGCCGCCGCTCAAAGTGCTCGAGCTTTTCAAATCCTCACGCGTGCACATCGGTATCGTGATTGATGAGTATGGCACCACACAAGGCTTAGTTACGCTCAACGACATTCTTGAAGCTATTGTAGGTGACATTCCAACTACCAATCAGCCAGCCAAGCAAAAGGTCGTCCAGCGCGAAGATGGCTCTTGGCTTGTCGACGGCATGATTACACTCGATGAGTTTAGTGAGGAATTCGAGCAAGTGCCCCTGCCAGATGCAGAGGAACGCGACTACGAAACCCTTGCTGGGTTTATCTTGCATCAACTTGGCAGTGTACCTACGGTCGGTCAATACTTTGATTGGAAAGGTTGGCGCTTTGAAGTAGTCGACCTAGATGGCAATCGTGTCGATAAAGTCTTGCTCTCACGCGCACAGTCTACGAGTGCCATGGCGCAAGAAAACTCAAAAATTTCGTAGAAAAATTTTACCTTTGCTGTTCATTTTGCCAAAGACAGCAACTTCAGGCAAAACGACCCAAATTCAGGTGGAAACTTGAAACTTTTACTGGCTTCAAAATCACCGAGGCGGCAGCAGCTTTTGCAACTGACCCGGCTTCCTTTTGAAGTATTGTCCGTTGAAGTCGATGAGTCTTTTGACAGCAGGCTTCCACCAGCAGAAATTGCTATGACGCTTTCTGAGCGCAAAGCCAAATTTACAGCCGCTCGTTACCCTGAACATGCTCAACATGCTGTGATTTTAAGCGCCGATACGATTGTGGTTATTGACCAAATGATACTCAACAAGCCCGCTAATTTTGATGAAGCAGTCTCTATGCTTACACGTCTGCAAGGTAGAACGCATGAAGTCTTTACAGGATTTACTTTGCTTTCCCCTGACCGCATCCATTGCGATTATGAACGCACTGCCGTGACCTTTGCACCTATGACTCGCAAAGAAATAGAATTTTACGTTCAGACTGCACAGCCCTTCGACAAAGCTGGCAGTTATGGTATCCAAGACGATTTAGGCGCCTGTTTCATTGAACGCATTGAAGGGTGCTACTACAACGTGGTTGGCTTACCACTTGCGAAGGTCTATCGCGCTTTGAAATCTTTTCCCATGTTGTTCAATGATTAAAAAAACCATTTACTATGAAGTTGTATGTCATCCGACACGCCACGGCACATGATGTTGGCGAAAAAGGCATCTTAACTGACGAAGCGCGCTTTCTTACCGATGCTGGCAAAAAGGAAGCCAGTCAGCTTGGTGCATACCTCAAATCCAAATCGGTCAAGCTCGAGCTCTTAGCGCATAGTCCTTTGGTGCGCGCCGCCGAGACCGCTCAAATTCTTGCCGAACACCTTCACTGTGAGCTGCGCACCATTGAGAAGCTCTCTACTGAACATGACCTCGATGACCACTTGGATGTGCTCAATCAGCTTAAGTTCATGGACCGTGTGGGAATTGTAGGGCACCAACCGACGCTGTCGAAACTCATTCTTACGCTCATGGGCGCCAGTCCTCGTGCGGGCTTAAAATTCACGAAGTGCGCCATGGCCGTGCTGAATCTTGAACGCTTGGGCAGTACTTGGACGGGACAACTGGTTACGCTGCTCTCACCTGCCGATTTGTAAGCTTTTTTAGCTTGCACAATTCACGCAAGTAGCTCTGAACTTCCTGCACCTATTTTTTGCCTGATGTTTCATTTTGTGCCATCAGGATTGGCTCCAAGGTTTTCCAGACAGTTTCGGCAATAATTTTATGACCTTCAGCAGTGGGGTGAATGCCATCAGGCAAATTGAGTTTTGGATTGCCGCCAACTCCCTCCAAAAGAAATGGGATGAGCGCGGCACGATTTTTCTTGGCAAGCTCTGGAAAGACGGCTTTAAAGGCGCTGGTATACTCTGCACCGAGATTTGGCGGTGCTTGCATGCCTGCAATGACAATCTTGATGTTAGGATACTTAGCTTTAGCACGGTCAATAATAGCCTGCAGATTGCTTTGCATGGTCTCTACGCTGATGCCGCGCAGTCCATCATTGCCGCCAAGCTCTAAGACCAAAATATCGACTTTTTGTTTGAGCAGCCAATCTATGCGGCGCAATCCCCCTGCGGAAGTCTCGCCTGAAAGTCCCGCATTGATGACCTTGTAGTTCAACTTTTTTTCTTCAATTTTTTTCTGAATGAGTGCAGGAAAAGCCTGAGAAGGGTCTACGCCAAAGCCTGCCGAGAGACTATTGCCTAAGAAGAGAATCACTTTGGGCTCTTGCGCTGAAAGCAGATTATGAACAAAGAGGAAGACGATACACAGCAGCGCGGCAGTAAGTCGATAGCTCATTGGGGCACAAGGTTGGTCGAACGCGCTCGTTTGATTTGCCGATGAATAAACTCAATCGCATATGCATTAAATGCTTCAGGCTGGTCAATGTTGCAAACATGCCCTGAATTTTTGATGATCTGCAGTTCAGCATGTTTGTGCTTTTTGACCAGCACTTTGACTGGCGGCAAAAACATGTAGTCCTCATCGCCCATTAGGTATAGTGTGGGCACAGGAATTTCCTTTTCGGTAAAGTATTTCAGTAGTGGGTTAGCTTCATCGGTGAGTCTGAACCAGCGAATAAACTCGCGTTGGCAGAGTTTTTTAGCTTCGTTGATGAACATCAGGCGAGAGTTACGGTGGCGACGGCGCGGCATAATAATCCACGCAAAAAAGCTATAGAGCCACATGTAAGGAACAATACGCTTGACAAGATGCCCAAGGAAAATGAGAATTTTGGAGCGTGTGTTAAAACGCGTGATTGCTCCGCCCATGACCATTGACTTTACACGCTCTGGGGCAAGCTCACCTATCGTGCGAATGATAATTGTGCCGAGCGAGATTCCAACAAAGTGCGCTGACTGAATCCCAAGATGGTCTAAGACCTCGAGAATTTCAAGACTGATTTCTTTGAACGTGTAGTTTTCGGCTTTGTAGCGCTCCAGCATGGATTGAGATTTGCCATGCCCACGCAAATCTATCAGCAGCACATTGAAGTTTTTGCGAAACTCGCGCAGTTGCTTGAACCAAATAGACGAACTTCCCCCAGCCCCATGAATGAACACCACCCAATCTGTCTCTGGTGAAATGATGTATTCTTTGTAGTAGAGCATCTCCTCTGCCTTGCTTTACATACATAATATACACAATTTCACTGCACCTGCAGGACACCACTTTTAATCCTCCCACACATAGTCGAAGAGCATCAGTGAGGCGGTCATCATCACAACAGCATAGGCACCAAGCAGTTGCAGTTCAGTTTCTGCTCGTGCCAGCGGCGCATCTTCCATCGTTGCTACTTTGCTAGCACGCACCACTAACAAAATCAGCGGTAGCAGAATGGGAAACGATAGCACCGCAAATAGCCCGCCCTTCGATGTTGCATTTGCAACAATAGCACTAATCAGCGTCAGCGATGCCGCCGCTCCAATACTGCCAAGTAGCAAGGTTGCAAGAAAAATCGCCCAGTTGAATATCTCTAAGTTTAGCGTCAAGATGTAGAGCCATGCTATCAGGACATTCACAACAAGTGCAAGAGTTAGGTTGTAGAAGAGCTTGCCTAGAAAAATTGCCGTAGGCGGTGCCGACAGTGCTAAAAATAGCGCCGTGTGCTGCTCTGCTTCGCTGACAAAGCCGCGCTGCAATGCCACCATTGCCGCAAAAAATACCGTGTTCCAAAATAGCGCCGCAATGATTTCTTGCCGCAACACCTCACCTGCCAGCGAAAACAGCGTTAGCGCCACAGAAATCAAGACAAACAACACAATAGTATTGATGCCGTAGCGCGTGCGCATCTCCAAAAGCAAATCTTTGCACAGCACCGCCCACGCTGCACCAAACAGCACTTTCATGTTTTCTTGGTTTTGATTACCGTTTTTGTAACTTTTGCAAAAATACCAGTATCAAAAAACTTCACTGCGAACATCCAGTTTCACTTCTATGAAGCATCTTGCCGTTGTTCTTGCTCTTTTCATCTGCATTCCCTCTGCCACAAGTGCCCAAGTTGATTCGGCTCAACTGGTTGCCACTTACCGAGAAATTGCTTTGCGCATCATTGCCGCTTCAATGAAAGATAGCCTTGCATATGAACGCCTTGCTGAACTTTGCGACACCTTTGGTCCGCGCCTAAGTGGCTCTGAAAACTTAGAGCGCGCCATTGACTGGTGCTTAGCCAAAATGAAAGCCGATGGATTCGACAAAGTGCAAGGCGAACCCGTCATGGTGCCGCGGTGGGTGCGCGGCAAAGAAACTTGCCAGCTAATTTCTCCACGAGCGCACAACATTGCTGTTCTTGGTTTAGGCGGCAGCATTCCTACGCCCAAAAATGGCATCACAGCTGAAGTGTTGGTTGTCCGAGATTTTGATGAATTAGATGCTCGCGCCAGCGAAGCTAAAGGGAAAATTGTGCTTTTCAATACGCCCTTTACGCAGTATGGTCAAACCGTGCGCGTTAGGGTGTTGGGCGCACAGCGTGCCGCTAAAGTCGGTGCCGTTGCCAGCTTGATTCGTTCTGTGGGACCTTTTTCGCTTTATACTCCACACACGGGTGGCATGGCTTATGCGGATTCTATTCCCAAAATTCCGCATGCGGCAATTTCTTTGGAAGATGCCGAGATGCTGGCACGCATGCAAAAACGCGGTCAGAAAGTGGTCGTCAAACTTGTGCTCGAGTCGAAGCAACTGCCTGACTCGCCGTCTCGCAATGTTATTGCTGAAATTCGTGGCTCGGAAAAACCTGACGAGATTGTCGTTTTCGGTGGTCATATTGATTCATGGGATGTCGGTCAAGGCGCTATGGATGATGCGGGCGGGTGTATTGCCGCTTGGCACGCGCTGAAAGTCATTCAGTCGCTGGGCTTGCGAGCACGCCGCACGTTGCGCGTGGTGCTATGGACCAACGAAGAAAACGGCTTTCGCGGCGCCACAGCTTACGCTGAAGCTCACAAACATGAAAAACACGTGCTCGCCATTGAATCGGACGCTGGGGTCTTCAAGCCTACTGGTTTTGGCTTTACGGGTAAAGATTCTGTGCTGCAAATTATCAAGGCAATTTCAGGATTGCTCACGCCGATTGATGCCGCACGCATCACGCTTGGTGGTGGCGGCGCCGATATTGCTCCGCTGATGCAGCAAGGCGTGCCCGGCTTAGGCTTGCAGGTCGATGGCTCTCGCTACTTTTGGTATCACCACACGCATGCCGATACCGTCGATAAGCTCAATCCTGAAGAACTCAATCGCTGCGTTGCAGCTATGGCGATTATGGCATTTGTTGCCGCTGATTTGCCTTAGCTGTCTTTGCGATGCACCTTGTGCAATTCTGTGTAGGTCTTTATCAGTGCCGACAATTTTGCCGATGCTTCTTGCGGCGACTCGGCTGTGGACACTGCGGAAATCACAGCCAGACTTTGCACGCCGGTTTCCAATACGCTTGCCGCATTTTCCAAAGTGATGCCGCCAATTGCCATCACTGGAATTTTTACAGCGGCGACCACCTCTTGCAGTGCCGCCAGTCCTCGTGCGGGCGTTGGTTTCTCTTTACTGCTGGTTGGAAAAATGTGACCAAATCCGATGTAGTCAGCGCCTTGCTGCTGTGCGGCTAAGGCTTCCTCAAGTGTGGAAGCTGTTGCGCCAATGATTTTGCCCTTGCCCAAAATTTTGCGTGCGGCTGGAATCGGCAAGTCGGTTTGTCCAAGATGCACGCCATCGGCATCTGCGGCCAGTGCAATATCTGCGCGGTCATTGACGATGAAGAGTCTGCCAAAACTCATGGTCAGTGTGCGCATGGCTACTGCCAGTGCAAAGAGCTCTTTTGCCGAGAGATGTTTATCGCGCAGTTGGATGATGCTTGCGCCGCCGCGCATGGCAAGTTCAGCAAGTTGCAAGTGCGTGTAGCGCTTTTGCGTGGTGGTGTCTGTAATGACGCACAGTCCTGAAATTTCTTGATGCATGGATTGCTTTATGGTTATGCGGTTAAGACTGTTGCACCGTGTCGGCTATTGCTTGCAGCAAGGTATGAACAGCTTGACCAATGTTTTCTGCCAGTGCAACTTCTGACATGACAGCCACACCAAATGCACCATTTTCTAAGCACTGCCTTGCTGTTTGCGCCGTAATACCACCTATTGCGAAAACGGGTATTTGTACCTGTTCAGTTATGGCTTTGAGCGCTTCAAGCCCGCGTGGCGCAACGTTTGGTTTGGAAGCGGTTTTGAAGATATGCCCGAAGATGAGCAGGTCTGCGCCGCTCTGCTCTGCGGCTTTAGCGCCAGCCAAGTCATGCACACTTTTGGCAATTAGCCACTTGGCATGCAGTTTTCGCACCACTTCAATCGGCAAGCCCAATTCTGGCACGACCACACCATCGGCTTCAGTTGCCCAAGCCACATCAGCTCGGTCGTTGATGAGCAATTTTGCTCCATATCGCATTGTAATGCATCGCAATGTGCTAGCAAGGTAATAGAGCTGCGCGCTGCCAAGGTGTTTTTCTCGCAATTGGATAAGCCGTCCGCCCGCTGCACAGACTTCTTCTGTCCACTTTGGCAGTGGCACTTGCATGCGCGCGCTATCGGTGATAATCATCAGCTTTGGCAGTGCATCGATTTGCTTCATTGTCCGATTATGCCTTCAAGCGGGCTGGATGCTGTGGCGTAGAGTTTTCTTGGTATTCGCCCTGCCTCGAACGCCAAGCGTCCAGCTTTGACGGCAAGTTTCATGGCTTCAGCCATTTGCACAGGATGTTGCGCTTGTGAAACGGCGGTGTTAAGCAAAACACCATCGTAGCCCAGTTCCATGGCAATTGCGGCATCAGAGGCAGTGCCAATGCCGGCATCGATGATGAGCGGAATATCGGGCAGTTGCTCGCGTATGATTTGCAGGTTGTATGGATTGCGAATTCCCATACCTGAACCGATTGGTGATGCCAGCGGCATAACGGCATGGCAGCCCAAGTTGTAGAGTTTCTTGCATGTAATCGGGTCATCGTTGGTGTAAGCCAGTACGATGAACCCATCGTTGAGCAGTTGTTCAGCGGCTTTGAGCAATTCTACTGTGTCTGGAAAGAGTGTCTCATCGTCGCCAATGACTTCAAGTTTTATCCAGTTGGTGTTAAGGCTTTCGCGAGCCAGTTGTGCCGTCAGTACAGCATCTTTTGCGGTGTAGCATCCTGCGGTATTTGGCAGAAAGAAAAGATTTTTTTCCTCCAGATATTTGATGATACTTTCGCTTGCCGTCTCTTGCACATTGATACGGCGTATGGATACGGTTACGATTTCTGCGCCACTGGCTTCAATAGCGGCTAACATCGTTTGCGGATTCGGGTATTTCGCTGTCCCTATCAGCAACCGCGATTGAAATGCCTTGCCAGCAATGACCAGTTCTCCCATTTCTTTTTCCGTCCTTTTAGTCTTTGAACATCGCAAAAATTTATGCAATTCTGTTTCTGATTGCATAGAAACTTAAGCTCTGTTGGCAAATCCAAAAAACTTTTTAACTTCTGTGAGTGCAGCCCTAATATCACCTTTGTTTTTGGAACAATGATTTGACGCAAGTTCGTTGAAATTAGATAGATGCACTGCAAGCCAGTCGTTTGCAGTGAGTTTTGCTAAGCAACAATCCGTTCAAGTCTTTGAGTTTTTATGCAGCAGAGTTATGATTCTATCCGCAACTTCATCATGGCATCGAATCCTGATGTCTTCAAAGTCTTGCTCATTGAAGACAATTTAGACCACAGCTTCTTGGTGAAAAGTCATCTTGAAGCCAAGGGGCGCTATCAAGTTGAAACCACCAACTCTGGCGAACAAGGTATTGCGTGGATTCAAGAAAATCCCTCTCGCTTCGATATTGTTCTTCTTGATTATGACCTACCTGGTCAAAACGGCTTGGATATTTTGCGCCGCATTCAGAGTATCAGTCGTTTTATTCCAGTTGTGCTCATTACAGGTTTGGGATCTGAATCTGTGGCGGTTGAAATTATGAAGGCTGGGGCAAAGGATTATGTTATCAAGACGGGCGAATACTACAGGGCGCTGCACATTACCATTGACCAGGTGATGGAGAAGCACAAGTTTGAGATGCTCAATCTTCAGCTTCAACGCCAACTCGAGGAGCGCGCCAACAAAGATTTTCTTACCGGTGTCTATAACCGACATCGCTTCACAGAATTGTTTGAGCATGAAATTAACAGTGCGGTTCGCTACAAGCGACCCATCTCTGTGGCAATGATTGATGTTGACCGGTTTAAAGAGATTAACGACAAATACGGTCATAAGATGGGCGATTTTGCACTGGTCTGCATCAGTGACTTGCTTCGACAGCAATTGCGCGCCTCTGACATCATTGGTCGTTTTGGCGGTGACGAATTCATCGTTGTTATGCCTGAAACGGATAAAACTCAAGCTCAAATCACATTTGAGCGTATTCAGAATGCATTAGAGGCTTTTAACAAAACTGGGCAATTTCCATGTGAACTGTCCCTCTCCATCGGTATTGCTAGCAGTAGTGATGGCTACGAAAACCTGGTTGAGCTCGCCGATGCTGCCATGTACCGTAATAAGCAAGCTAAGAAACGCGGTTTAGCAAGTCTTTTCGAAGGCCCCGAAAAAACTCAATAGTGCTTTGACATTTACACAATCTGTTGTATATTTGCGACCCGTTTTTGGAACTTATATGAAAGCACTAGTAGAGATTTCCGATAAGCAGTTTTTTGTTCAGCCGGGCGACACTATCTTTGTCCCCAAGCAAAAAGCAAATGCGGGCGATATTCTGACCTTGGAGAAGGTACTGATGACCAGCGATGGCACAACTGCTACTCTTTCTCCAAAGGTTTCAGTGACCGCAAAAGTACTTCGTCATCTTAAAGGCGAAAAAATTCTGGTTTTCAAGAAAAAGCGCCGTAAGCGCTATCGCCGCACATACGGGCATCGTCAAGATTTTACAGAATTGGAAATCGTCTCTATTGCGTAAGTACTGTCCAATCTAAAAACATTCAGGGAGGTTTGTATGGCACATAAGAAAGGTGCTGGCTCTACAAAAAACGGTCGCGATAGTAATCCGAAGTACCTTGGCATTAAGGCGTTCGGTGGTGAGTATGTTCGTGCTGGCTCTATCATTGTTCGTCAGCGTGGTACGCTCTACAAAGCTGGCAAAAATGTGGGCATTGGCAGAGACCATACGCTCTATGCGTTGAAAGATGGTCATGTCGTCTTCAAGCGCGGCAAGGACGACCGCACATTTGTCAGCGTCGAACCTGTGCTTGCCACTCCAGCATAAGCCAAGGGAGCTGTATCTGTGTTGGTGCTTAAGTAGCACCAGCTTACCTTTTCATGGTATTTTCTGTTTCTATTCGCCGCGACGCATTTCACGCTCAAGGTCACGCTGCTTGATAGCCTCACGCTTGTCATGCATCTTTTTGCCTCGCACTAACGCAAGTTCAAGCTTTGCTATACCTCGACTGTTGAAATAGAGTTTGAGCGGTACCAGTGTCAAACCTTTCTGCTCTACTTTTGACTTGAGTTTAAGAATCTCATCTTTATGTAGCAAGAGTTTGCGACTGCGTCTGGGGTCTTGAGGTTCTGTAGTTGCGTGCTCATATGGCGTAATTTGCATATTTTCGAGCGTCACTTCATTGTTGCGCAGCAATGCAAAACTATCGTCCAAGCTAGCTTTACCTTGACGGATAGACTTTACCTCCGCCCCCTTGAGTGCGATACCAGCTTCGAGTGTCTCCAATATCTCGTATTCGTATCGCGCTTTGCGATTGTAGATAGTTTTTACGAATTCCGATTTGGCTACTTTTTTCATGCTCTGTGTTGAATTTTGAAAAGTTAGTTAAGAATTTTTTTCCTCTGTCAAGTGCCACAGAGATTCTCTGAGCCTATCCTTGCCTTGTTTTTCAACAGAAAATGCATTTTTATCTGCGATTTTTCCGCTTGGTAACAATTCACACAACTTTGGCACGATGTTTGCCCTTATAGTTAGCAGTGTTCCTTCTCACAGCTTCTCTCCAGCCGCAGTGGGCTATCTAGGTTAGGGGGGTAGCCCACAATTTTTTTGTATAGCTTTTACTTCCTACGCCCTTTACTTTTCGCTATTTTTTATCTTTGGAGCTTTCTCTATCGTCCTTGAAAATGAATGACGCTCGCCGCACGCTTCATCACAGCGATGAAGAACGGCTCAAAGGCATCTTCTATGTTGCCCTGGCTGCTCTACTCTGGAGCACTGGCGGGGCTTTTATCAAACTTGTGGAACTTGACTCGTTTCAGACCTCATTTTGGCGCTCGCTATTTGCCGCTTTCACTATTGCTGCTATTACAAAGCCCTACCCGCTGCGGTTTAATTCAGATACGATTTTTTCCTCATTAGCTTATTCTGCCACGTTGATATTTTTCGTAGCTGGCACGAAACTGACTACAGCGGCTAATGCAATCCTTCTGCAATACGCGGCACCGATTTACATTCTCGTGCTCGCCCGTTTGATTTTACATGAACAGATGAATAAAGTGCAGGTGATAACTGTACTTTTTTGCATCGTTGGAATGGCGATTTTTTTTCTGGATCAACTCTCTGCTGCTGGATACTTAGGCAATTTTTTGGCAGCACTCTCTGGTATTGCTTTTGCGTTTATGACTGTGCTGCTTCGCAAGCAGCGCGATACTGACCCCACACAAGCCATACTTCTGGGCAACCTTTGGATTGTTCTCATCTGCGCTGCTATTGTGATATGGCAATCCTTCTTTAACCCCAAAGGGGTCATGCACGAAGATGTTTATTTTGGCTTTGCCATTTCTACAGCGGATAGCATCATTGTTGCTTTCTTAGGTATTTTTCAAATTGCAATCCCATACCTGCTGTTTGCACGGGCAATTCGCTCGCTGCGAGCTTTAGATGCTTCTCTTATCAGCATGTTAGAACCTGTGCTCAATCCGATTTGGGCATTTTTGCTGGTCGGCGAAGTGCCTTCTTCCTACGCTTTCATTGGTGGCGCTATTATCATCGGTGCTGTTTTTGTGCAAAATGTCTGGGCATTGAAGTTTTCAGACTCTCAAAGTTCCTCTCTGCGCTAAGCTACTCGGTATCTACTTTTTCTATGAGCACCTTTCGTATTTCTTCAGGCACGGCTGTCAGAAACTTCAGTCCTGTTCTTTGCTCCAATTCCTTTACACTGACACGATACTTTCGCCAGTCGTCATTGCGGATGCCGTTGATGTTTGGCATATCTACGGCAATTACCCTTGTGTCTTTTGTGATGTCTTTCAGTCCCTGCCCGCGTTCCAAGACTACAACAATTTTCCATGTACTCTTCGGCACAGCAACCTTTCCTTTGAGTCTTGGTGGATTTTTGTCAAATGTGCCTCCAGCGATGAGGTATAGTTCTTTTTGCTGTTTGGCAAGTTTTTCGCAGTAGAGTTCAAAGCTATTCCATACGCCTTGATTGAGGTCAGGTGTTTGTGGCAGAATGTTGGTCATGTAGAATGTGGCATCGTTGTCTTCGCGTGTGCTTGTGCGTTCTTGTGAGCGAACAATATGTCCGCGGTCATATCCGCTACCTGTGTAATCATGATGTGTAACGCGGTAAAATCCTGTTGGTAATGCATTATCGGTAAGAAAATTGCCTTGATAGCGTGGCACTGGTCCATAACTTTCAGCATTGACGTGCCAACATGCCCAATTAGCCACGTTGAGGTCGCGATTGTAGGAGATGACGTACTGCGGTCGGCGAATGATATACTCGGGCGATGCCCCAATTGGCATGCCGAGTTCAATCTGCTTCTGGATTCGGGCTTCTACGCTAAGTGGCGCAGTAGCCGGCGTTGGAGTCGCTGGTGGCGGGTTAGCTTTTGTCTGCGGTGATGAATCGCCGAAGGGAATTATCGTTACATCGTCGATGTTGATGCGCGATTTTTCCGACAGTTCAGCTCGAATCTCCAGCCGTACATTACCTGCTATGCCCACATCAAACGTGGCAGTTTGTAACTCTTGCGACGATGTGCGAATGCTTGAGCCAATGCGTTTCCATGAATTACCACTGTTCGTCGAGAGCCAGAGCGACCAATTGCCGCCTTCATCTTTGCCATACGCGCCATGCTGGATGGAAATGCGGCTTGCTCCATGCGGATAGTCAAATAGCATCGTGAGCTTGCCTAAGCCTCTGAGGCGTGCGGCACGTGTGCCATTTTTGCGGTCCTTTTCTTCGCCACCGATAAGGGCATCATCAAATAGCCACTCGCCACTCTGCAACCGCACCACAGCACTTTTGTAGCTATTTTTTGTGCCGCTCTCAAACTCTTCGACAAATGGGGCTACTTGTGCAGATGCTTTTTCACCAGACTGGGCTACAGCGTGTGAGCCTGTTTGTTCATGTGTGGCTTGTGTCGCAGTTTTCTCATCTGGTGCAGGTTGAGCCGATGGCAAGCGTTCTGCCTGTGTCTGTGCCCCTTTAGGCGAGTCGATGCGCGTGCTATTGCGGTCTGATTTTTGTGTGCAGCCTATGCTGCACAGCATCATGCACGCAGCTACAGGTATTAGCCAGAAGAGACTTTTTTTGCGCAAGTTGATTTTGGAAGCCAACAAAGAAGTCATAAATTCGCAGGCTTATTCAGGTTTTTAAGCTCGACCCCACTCAGGGGGTTTCGGGCTTATTATTTTGTAACAAAGGTAAGAGGTTTAGTCTATTCAAGGCAATCAAAATTGTTTTCAACTGCAAAATCTAGCTACACATCACGCTCATGTTGAAGAAGCCCGTTTTGATTACTCTTGCCGGTTTTCTCATCGTTGGTGTGTTACTTTGGTTTCGGCTGAAACCCTCGGATGGGGCATCCAGCTCAGCGGTGCGAAACAATCCTGCCGCTACTGCTTTGCCTGTTCGTGGTTATGTAGTCAGTAAGCGTAAGATAGAAAATCGCATTATTTCTTCGGGCACACTACTTGCCGCTGAAGAAGTTGAGTTGCGCTCTGAAACTTCGGGTATTATCACTAAGATTCTCTTTCAAGAAGGTTCGTTTGTGAAGAAAGGCGCGCTACTTGTTAAAATCAATGATGCAGAACTGCAAGCCCAGTTGCAGCGTGCGCAGTATCGCCTGAAACTTGCCGAAACACGTGAGGAACGCCAACGCAAGCTCTTGGCAGAGAAAGCTATCAGTCAGGAAGAGTATGATATTGCTCTCAACGAACTTAACACGCTCAAAGCTGAAGTGGCAATTATCTCTGCACAAATTGAGAAGACGGAAATTCGTGCTCCGTTTGATGGCATGATAGGGCTGCGCTATGTGAGCGTCGGTAGCTATATTTCACCAGCGACACGCATTGCCAGCATTCAGTGTGTGCGCCCGCTAAAAGTTGAATTTTCCATTCCAGAAAAGTATGCTCTTGCTGTGCGTCCTGGCGATAAGGTGCTCTTCAAGGTTCAAGGTATCACGAATACGCTTGAAGCTCGAGTCTATGCTATTGAGCCTAAAATTGACCCTGCCACACGCACCCTGACGCTGCGCGCTATTTATCCCAACACTGGCAATCGTATCTTTCCCGGCGCTTTTGCCGAAGTTGAGCTCTTTACGCAACAAATCAATGATGCAGTGCTGATTCCCACTGAGGCACTAATTCCAGAGTTGAAAGGGCAAAAGGTCTTTGTTGCCAAGCAAGGCAAAGCTGAGCCTAAACCCGTTGAAATTGGCATGCGGACGGATAGAGAGATTCAAATTACATCGGGGCTTTCTGATGGCGACACGGTTATCACTACTGGCATTTTGCAACTGCGACCGGGCACCAGTGTGCGCTTTACAGATATACAGTTAGGCACTGATGTTGAATAATTTTCAGTATTTCTAAACCAATTTTATCACACAACTTGTACTGCATATGAGTCTTTCCGCCATCAGTATTCGTCGTCCAGTTTTAGCCATTGTCATGTCGCTGGTGATTGTCTTGCTTGGCGCAATTGGCTTCACGTTTCTTGGCGTGCGCGAATATCCAGCCGTCGACCCGCCGATTATCACGGTAAGCACCAGCTATGTAGGCGCCAATGCCGATGTGATTGAGTCGCAAATTACCGAGCCACTCGAGGAATCCATCAACGGCGCACAGGGCATTCGCACCATTACCTCGACGAGTGCTGATGGCGTTAGCAACATCAGCGTCGAGTTCAACCTTGAAGTTGATTTGGAAGCGGCGGCAAACGATGTGCGCGATAGGGTCTCGCGTGCCGTGCGTCTTCTTCCCCCGGACTGCGACCCGCCTGTGGTCACCAAAGCCGATGCCAACGCTGACCCCATCATGGGTATTACCGTTCAATCCAATTCACGCAACATTTTGGAAGTCTCTGACATTGCACGCAATGTCATCAAGGAGCGCCTGCAGACCATCAATGGCGTTAGCGAAGTGATGATTTGGGGCGAAAAGCGCTACTCCATGCGGCTATGGATGGACCCAGCTAAACTTGCCGCCTACGGTCTCACTCCGCTCGATGTGCGTGCTGCCCTCAATGCTGAAAACGTGGAACTTCCCTCGGGCAGAATTGAAGGCAATACTACTGAACTTAGCATTCGCACGATTGGACGGCTCCAGACGCCCGAAGATTTCAATGAGCTGATTATCAAACAAGTTGCTGGGCGCACTATTCGCTTCAAAGACGTTGGCTACGCAGAACTTGGTCCTGAAAACGAACGCTCTCGTCTGAAGCGTGATGGCATTCCGATGGTGGTTGTGGTGCTGGTGCCACAGCCGGGCGCAAACAACATCTCGATTGCCGATGAAGCCATTAAACGCTTAGAACTCATCAAAAAAGAACTGCCTGAAGACATTCGCATCAGCATCAGTTTCGACTCCACCAAATTCATTCGTGCCTCTATTCGCGAGGTAGTTGAGACCATTTTCATCGCCTTCTGTCTTGTTGTGCTCATCATCTTCTTTTTCCTGCGCGATTGGCGTTCCACACTGATTCCGGTCATTGCCATTCCCATATCGCTTATTGGCGCGTTTTTCATCATGTATGTGATGAACTTTTCTATCAACGTGCTGACCCTGCTAGCAATTGTGTTGGCGATTGGACTTGTGGTCGATGATGCAATTGTCGTTTTGGAAAACATTTATGCCAAGGTCGAGGATGGCATGCCGCCCATTCAAGCTGCGCTGAAAGGCTCGTCAGAAATTTTCTTTGCGGTGATTTCGACGACGGTGGTTTTGGCAGCGGTATTTTTGCCGGTGATTTTTCTTCAAGGTTTGACGGGACGGCTTTTTCGTGAGTTTGGTCTTGTTGTCGCTGGCTCCGTGATTATCTCCGCCTTTGTGGCTCTGACCCTGACGCCGATGCTAAGCAGTCGCTTGCTCAAAAAAGGCGCTCATGGCAAGTTTTACTATGCACTTGAGCCGTTTTTCGTTTCATTAGCCGAGCAATATCGGCGGTCGCTGGCGTGGGTCTTGCAGCATCGCTGGGTGGGATTGACGATGACAGGCACTGCACTTGCTCTGATTGTGCTCTTTGGTTCGCAACTCAAGTCTGAACTTGCTCCGCTGGAAGACCGCAGTTCTATTCGCATGTCTGTTACCGCTCCCGAAGGCACTTCCTTTGAGTATATGAATGCTTTTCTGGACATGCTCTATGAAGGCATTCGCGAAGAAGCTGGACATGAATCTGAAGGTATCATTGTGGTTACTGCCTCTGGACGCAGTGCAGCTGCCGTCAATACTGGGTTTGTGCGCGTTATCCTGAAAAATCCCGAAGAGCGGCAGCGCACACAGCAGGAAATTGCCGACCGGTTGCAAAAAGTGGCCAATCAATACACAGCGGCACGCACCTTCGTTTTGCAAGAACAATCCATTGGCGGCGGCATCGGACGCGCTGGCTTACCTGTGCAGTATGTGCTCCAAGCCCCAACGCTCGATAAACTTAAAGAGTATCTTCCCAAATTTCTCGATGAAGCACGCAAGCGTCCAGAGTTTGGCGGCATTGTGGATGTCAATCTCAAGTTCAATAAGCCTGAACTGCAAGTGCTTATCAATCGTGAAAAGGCACGTCTTTTGGGCGTTTCGGTCGGCGATATTGCGCAAACACTTCAAGCCGCATTCAGCGGACAACGTTTTGGATATTTTCTTTTCAATGGCAAACAGTATCAAGTGATTGGACAGGTCTTGCGTGCCCGCCGCGATGAGCCGATTGACCTCAAATCGCTCTATGTCAAGAATCGTGACGGCGAAATGATTCAACTTGATAATCTGGTTAGCCTCACTGAAGACGCCAGCCCGCCTCAACTTTATCGCTACAACCGCTATGTATCGGCTACCGTGTCTGCAGGTCTTGCCAAAGGTTACACCATGAGCGATGGCATTGCCGCAATGGATGAGATTGCTGCAAAAGTCTTGGATGAATCTTTCAGCACCGCTCTGGCTGGCACTTCAAAAGATTATGCGGAGAGTTCATCGAGTTTGCTGTTTGCCTTTGCATTAGCACTGGCGCTTATCTACCTTATTCTTGCTGCACAGTTTGAAAGTTTTCGCGACCCCTTCATCATTCTCTTTACAGTTCCGCTTGCCCTTTCTGGCGCGCTGCTTTCACTGTGGTATTTCCATCAGACGCTCAACATCTTTAGTCAAATTGGCATCATTATGCTGATTGGTTTGGTGACGAAGAACGGCATCTTGATTGTGGAGTTTGCCAATCAACGGCGTGCGGAAGGACTTAGCCGCATGGAGGCACTCCAAGACGCTGCCGTCGCACGGTTTCGCCCAATTTTGATGACCAGCCTTTCCACGATTTTGGGTTTCTTGCCAATTGCGCTGGCACTTGGAGCTGGTTCAGAAAGCCGCATGTCAATGGGTATTGCTGTCGTTGGCGGCATGCTGGTTTCCACGGTGCTGACGCTGTATGTGGTGCCAACCATCTATTCCTACATCTCGAAAGACAAAAAGCTCGCCGTGCCATTGGAAGAATCTTCAGAAGTGCTTCTTTCCGAAAAGAATCCTGCTTCGCTTAGCACGTCATCTTGATAGCGTCAGTGCGTAAGGCACGCAAGACCATTTTTATGCCGATTGCAGTCTTGTGTGCCTTCTTTCGTTAGGCTTTTTCTGAAGTTAGTTAGGTCGTGCTGGGCGTTCTTCTTTTGGTTGTATGGTTGCAGGTTTTGCTTTGCTGCGTTCCCACACATTGTTGCTGCGGTCAATGTCGGCGTAGACTTCTCGTGGGTCTAAGACCACTTTTTCGAGCTCTTTGTCGCTAAAAAATCCTTTAATGAACTGCGTTTCATCTTTTCGCCAGATGTCGATTGGCATTTTCATGACTTCTTTTGTGCCGTCGGTGTAAGTTACTTCCATTTCAAGTGGGAGCACCAATCCGCCTTTATTTTTGACTTTGACACGATAGTAATACTTCCCTTTTGTCGCAGAGATGCCTGCTATCAACGAGTCGGAAAGTTGCTGTTCGACTTCGGCAATCGCTTGGTCGTTGTAGTGTGTGGTATAGAACCAGCCTCGCCAGAACCATGAGAGGTCTTCGCCTACGGCATTGTTCATGATGCGGAAAAAGTCGTGTGGCTGCGGATGTTTGAACGCCCAAGTTTGGGCATACTCTCGGAAGGCATCGTCGAAGACCTGTGGGGTTAGGATATTTTCGCGTAGCATTACCAATCCTGCCGCTGGCTTGGAATAAGCATTATTGCCATATGTGCCGTCAGGGACAATGTCGGAGTGCGACATGATGGGCACTTGATTGGGGTCGCGCATGTATTGCACGATGTATTTGGCTGGACCGCGACGCACGGGAAATTGCGGGTCCCACTCTAAGCACGCATAATACTCTAAGAACGTGTTCAAGCCTTCATCCATCCAACCGTATTTGCGCTCATCGCTGGCGACAATCATGGGGAACCAATTGTGCCCCACTTCATGAATGGTTACGGCGACCAGTGCATTTTCAAGTTGTTCGGTGTAGGAGCCATCAGCGGCGGGTCGTGCGCCGCAAAAACAAATCATCGGGTATTCCATGCCAAAGACTGGTCCATGCACATTCACCACTTTGGGGTAAGGGTATGGGAATGCCATTCGCCCATATACTTTGAGGGTGTGGATAATAGCTCTTGTGGAGACTTTGTTCCAGAGCGGCATAGCATCGCGTGGGTAGAGCGAGTGGCACTCAATGATTCTGCCATTTGGTTCGTAGCGAAATCCAGCGGCATCCCAGACATATGTTTTTGAAGAGACCCAAGCAAAGTCGCGCACATTTTCGGCTTTGAATTTCCAAGTCAGTGTGCCGCTTTGCTTCGGGCGGGTTTCTGGCTTCATTACTTCTTCAGGCTTGATGATGTAGCGCGGGGTTTCAGATTGGAAGGCTTCCTTAAGTCGGCGCTGTTGCTCGGCGGTGAGCACCTCGTTTGGATTTTGCAAGACGCCTGTGGCTTGGACAATGTGGTTCCATGGCACGGTGATTTCCACATTGTAGTTGCCGAAGTTGAGATAAAATTCGCCCGTGCCTAAGTATTGGTCGGTTTGCCAGCCGTTGACATCGTCATAGACGCATAGGCGTGGGAACCACTGCGCAATTTCGTATAGCCAGCCATCGCGCACAAGTTCTTTTGCGCCGCGTCCGTTGTCGGGCACTCGGTATGACCAGTCAATTTCTAATTGAACTTTTTCTTTGGGTTTGAGCGGTTGCAAGAGATTGACACGCATGACGGTGCCATTGATGTAAGTTTTGGCATCAACAAGTTTGCCTTTGGCATCGACGAGCTGGACGCGTGAGATTTGATGCCCACCGTCGAAGTCATTGACATCAATAAACTGGCGGAATCGTTCGCTGATTTTCGGCGGCAGTGCTGGACGAGAAGCATAGGTGCGGCTATGCTGAATAGAGTTCAGATTTTGGTCGAGTTGAATCCAGAGAAAATTCAGTTCGTCAGGTGAATTGTTGTAGTAGGTGATGCGTTCTGAGCCAATGACTTTATGCTCTATGGTGTCGAGTGAGGCTTTGATGTCGTAGTCGACACGCTGTTGCCAGTAGCGGTAGCCGGGTTTGCCGCTGGCGCTACGGAATTCGTTCGGCGTTGGAGCATCCTCGAGTGGGCGGAACATAGAGCGATTGACGCGTGAGCTGTCGTTGCCGCTTACCCATTTTTGGGCAATTCCCTCGAGGCTGAATGTCAAAAGTATGAGAAAAGTGAGAATGGCGCTTATGCTGTTCATATCCTTTACGATGTTAAATTCTGTGCTAAGTATAGCAAATTTGCAAAAATTCTTGGTGCATGGCTTATTGAAGGTTTGCCCAAATCAGTTACTGGTGCTATTCCTTGCCTTTAGGGGACTTGCTTGTAAAAGCAGACTGAATGTGTATATTTGCGGCTCAAGTAAACTTTTTATAGTCGTCTATGAAAGAGGGAATTCATCCAAACTACGTGCGTTGTGAGGTAGTTTGTTCAAACTGTGGGAATCGCTTCGTTACACGCTCTACGCAGAGCTTTATCAAGGTTGATATTTGCAACAACTGTCATCCTTACTACACAGGGCGTCAAGTCCTTGTAGATACGGCTGGTCGCGTAGAGCGCTTTAACAAGCGGTTTGCCAAAAAGACCGAACCTACAAAGGCTTAATTTCTGATGCAGACTTTGCTCAAATGCTCACTTCTCTCACAAAGTTAGCGTTTGAGCGTTTTTCTTTTGTTTAACTTTAGCCTGCATAGTCTTTGCCTATGAGTTTCACTAATATGAGTTCAACTAAGGAGATACTAAGTTCAGCTGAACAGCGCATGAAAAAATCGCTCGAGGCGTTTCAGCACGAGCTAGCTTCTATTCGTACTGGCAAAGCTACAACTGCTCTGCTTGATGGTATCAAGGTAGAGGCTTACGGACAACTTTCGCCGCTTAAGCAAGTTGCCAGTATTTCTGTTTTGGATACTAGAACTCTCTCGGTTCAAGTGTGGGATAAGTCTCTGGCGCCGACTATCGAGAAAGCCATTCGAGAGTCGGGCATGGGCTTGAATCCTGCGTTGGATGGTCAATCTATCCGTGTGCCTATTCCGCCGCTGACGGAAGAGCGCCGCAAAGAGTATGTCAAACTGGTTCGCCGACTTGCTGAAGAAAGCAAGATTGCTCTGCGCAATGTCCGTCGCGATGCTATTCAGGCTATTGAGCGAGCCGAAAAAGAAAAACTCATTTCTGAAGACGATAAAAACCGTGGTAAAAAAGAAGCTGATGCTCTCATTCAGAAGTTTGAGCGCCTAATTGATGACTCCGTTGCCAAGAAGGAAAAAGAGATTATGGAAGTATAACCCTGACATGCTATAAACTCTCAACCCAAATACTCTATGTCGATAGAATATCTGAACGGAAGGCGTCTCAAAAATGCCATCATTGCCGGCGCAGAGTCTGTTATCATGCGCAAGGAATATCTTAACAAGATTAATGTTTTCCCAGTAGCAGATGGAGACACAGGCACGAATATGGCTCTGACACTCAAGTCCGTCGTCGACGGGCTCTATGAGTGTGATGATTCTACGGTCGATGCTGTGGTAACATGCGCCGCAGACGCCGCTTTGATTGGCTCTCGTGGCAACTCTGGCTCAATTCTTGCACAATTCTATCAAGGCATGGCGGCTGGACTAGCTGGCAAAGAGCGCGTCACTGCACCAGAGTTTGGTCAATCTTTGCTCGTTGCTAAAGCCTATGCATACGAGGCTATGCTCGAGCCTAAGGAAGGCACAATTCTCACTGTCATTCGCGATTGGACAAACAGCATTCTACAGCTTGTTCAACGCACAACGGATTTCAAAGAAATTGTCGCTGAATCTATCAAAACAGCCAAAGAATCTCTGGCAAGAACCCCAGACCAGCTTATCGTCAATGGCGTACCTGTGCTGAAAAAAGCTGGCGTGGTTGACTCAGGTGCTCAAGGCTTTGTTGATATGCTACAAGGCATCTATGATTTCATGCACAAGGGCAATCTTCGCGAGTATCTCAAACGTAAGTTTTTCTCCTTTGTCAGCACCAGTAGCAGCGACAGCACCATTGCTGAAGTCAGTAATGCCACCATTACTTTTCGGTACTGTACGGAGTTTATTTTAGAAAATGGTCCAAACTACGACAAGAGCGCACTACGCAAGACGCTAATTGAGCACGGCGATTCGCTCATCATTGGTGGTTCTGCCACGAAAACCAAGGTGCACATTCATACCAACGAGCCTGAAAAAATCTTCGAGCTTGCCTCTCGCTTCGGTATTGTGCAGAAAAAGAAGTTCGAGGATATGATAGCTCAGCATCAGGCTGCTTTCGGCAAAAAGTCCATCGGTATTGTCACCGATTCTACCTGCGACTTACCTGATGACTACCTCGAAAAGCATGATGTTCGAATCGTGCCCCTGCAAGTGCGCTTTGGTGATGATGAGTATCTAGACCGTGTCACCATTTCTGCACAAGAGTTTTACCAGCGTCTTAGCGCAAGTGACATACTTCCGAAGACCTCCCAGCCTGCTACAGCTGCATTTAAGCAGGTCTATGAAGATATGCTGCGCATATATGATAGCATCGTCGGCATCTTCATCTCGTCTGGCATTTCAGGCACTTTCCAAAATGCCCGCACGACTAGCAAATTCTTCAAGGATAGAAAGTTTGCCATCATCGATAGCAAAATCACCTCGCTTGGCATGGGGATTCTCATCAAAGAAGCGGTCAAGATGCGTGATGAAGGCAAGAGCCTCAGCGAGATTGAAGCACGACTTAACGACATGAGCACCCGTATTCGAGCTTACCTTAGCCTTGAGACTATTGACAACCTTGTGCGCGGCGGTCGGCTCTCGAAGTCAAAAGGTCTCTTTGCCAAACTTCTGCACATCAATCCTGTACTCACTTTCGATGATAAAGGCAAGATTGTGCCGCTCGACAAAGGGGTTGGAAGTAAAGGTTCGCTCGATAAGGCAATTGAATATGCCACGCGCTACCTTGAGGGTAAGACCAATCTCCAGATTTCGGTCGTCTATTCTGACAAAATTGCTCGCGCACTTTACGCCAAAGAGCAACTCTCTGCGCGCTTTCCCGATGTGCCCATCGAGATAGCACAAATTTCGCCCGTACTAGGCACCTACGGTGGTCCCGGTACTGCCGCTATCATTGTGTATGGCGAGTAGCATACTTGCATCCTTGGAACGGCTACACGGGGGTTCGGCATGGTTCATAAGTAGTAGCCCTTGCGGGCTCAATCTGTTGCTTGAATCTTCTTGCGTAGGCGCGCTACCGGGATATTAAGTTGCTCACGATATTTTGTAACGGTGCGGCGCGCCACCTTATAGCCATGTTGAGCTAACAGTTCAGCCAGTTTATCATCGGATAGCGGCTTGCCTGACTCTTCTTTTTCAATGAAATCTTTGATAAACTGCTTGATAACGCGGTTAGAAATCTCATCGCCCGATTCGGTTTCTACCGCAGTGCTGAAAAGATATTTGAGTTCCCAGATACCTTTATCGGTCTGCACATACTTGCCATTGACCACACGGCTGACAGTTGAAATATCCACGCCAGCGTCTTCGGCAATATCTTTGAGAATCATTGGTTTTAATTTTTCTGGACCTACGGCAAAAAATTCATACTGGCGGCGCACAATTGCATTCATGATTTTTTGCATAGTGTGGCGGCGCATTTCTATAGCGCTCATAAAGCCTTTTGCCGCCTCAATTTTTTGCCGAATAAATTCTCTTGTGCTTCGCTCTTGACGCTTATCTTCCAAAATCTCTTTGTATCGGCGTGAGATGCGAATTTGCGGAATGTTGCGTTCGTTTGCTGTTACCACCAACTCTTCGCCGTTGAAGGTAACGATGAAGTCGGGCACAATATACTTGGCACTCTCGCTTGAACTGCGAATGGGTTTAGGATTGAGTCTTTGGATAAGTTGCACGGCGCGCCGCAGTTGAGCTTGTGAGATGCCCAGCACTTGCATCAGCTTTTGGTAGTGCATCATGCTAAATTCATTGAAGTGATGCACCAAAATTTTTTGTGCCAGTTGCCGGTCTTCTTCGTGCTCGTCATCAAGCTCATCAGCTAAGGCATGCAATTGAATGAGTAGGCATTCTTGTAAATTTCGTGCGCCCACACCTGCTGGCTCAAGTTGCCAGATTTTTTCCAAGACGGTTTCTATTTCCTTCTCGCTTGCTTCAATGCCTTGCATCAAAAGTCCTTCTCGAATGATGTCGAATGAGCAGCGTAAGTAGCCGTCTTCATCGAGATTGCCGATAATTTCTTCAGCAATTGCGTATTCTTTTTCATCAATCTTGAGCAGACGCAACTGCGTCAGCAAGTCATCACGCCAACTTTCTTCAAAGATAGGTTGCAGTTCGCCATGCGATTCATCAGGCGCGGATGACAATGTGTTATAGCCTTCCTCATCTTGCTCGCGGAGCATTTCTTCAATTTCACTTTCAAAGTCTGTATCGTCATGTTCTTTTTCACCTGGTAGAGCCTGTAGCTCTTCATCGTCATTACCACTTTCACGAAGGAGCTCAATTGGAGTCAGTTCTGTAGGCGGTTCAGGTGTTGGCAAGTCGTCGCTTTGTTCTTGCAGTTCCTCATTTTTCTCTTCATCGGTTACTTCTTCGAGCACTGGATTTTCTTCTAATTCTTGTTTGATGCGCTGTTCCAACTGCAATACTGGTAACTGCAAGAGTTTTGTGTAAAGAATTTGCTGCGGACTTAGGCGCAGCGTTTGGATTTGTCGTTGCGACAGGCTTTGCGTGCTCATAGACTTGAACTCGAGTTTAAGTCAATGCTGAGCAAGGCGCCGAGAGCGAGCATAATGCAAGAGCTGTTCGGTCCACTTCTTTCCGTATTTGCGCTCCAGCGCGGGTTTGAGGAATTCTACCATTGCTACATTTTGAGTGGCACCGCACTCTCGTCCGCTCTCACACTCAGGAATCTGCGAATACACTAAGTAATCTGTGCCCAAGTGCGCTCGCACGCGAATAGGATAGAGATGACACGAAATTGGCTTTTGAAAATCTGTCTCCCCATTTTCAAAGGCGCGCTCCAGCATACACTCTGCCACACCCTCTTCGTTGATTTTTGCAAACACACACTCTCGTCCTTCCACCGTCATCAGATACAAATCACCACGGTAGGCTTCATAAATGCCTTCTTTTTCTATAACCTGCCGATTTTTTTCGGGCAAGTATTTTTTTACTGCCTCCAAATTTTTTTCAATTTGCTCGACTTCTTTCGACAGCACTGGCGCACCTTTTTCACCTGCAACACAGCACATTCCTTTACAGCGCTTGACATTGCAGCGAAACATTGCTGAGAGCACATCAGGCTCAATGAGCACATGACCAATTGCGACGAGCGCTATGTCTTGCTGGCAAGATGTTTTCATTGCGTTTGCTTTCGTAAAATCTAATACAAAATTTGCAAACTACATGCTGCTTGCTGACTTCTCTTGCTACAAGGCACACAGATAGCATGTATCAGAGATTATCGCAGTTATTTTATATTTGCACCACTGATTCTTAGCAATGCTCTTTCAAACTTCAAACGCGATTCATGTCAGCAAAACCTGTTACGGTTATCACAGGGGCGGCTGGATTTCTGGGCTCTCATCTCTGTGATCGCTTTTTGCAAGAAGGACATAAAGTTATTGGTATTGATAATTTCATCACTGGTCATCCTCGAAATATCGCTCATCTTTTCGGTAACCCTGACTTTAAGTTTATCCGCCATGATGTCTCAAACTATATCTACATTGACGGGCATGTCGATAATGTGTTACACTTTGCTTCTCCTGCCAGTCCAGCCGATTATCTGAAAATTCCTATTCAGACGCTTAAGGTTGGCTCACTTGGCACACACAATGCGTTAGGGTTAGCTAAGGCAAAGGGCGCTCGCTTCATGATTGCCTCTACATCGGAAGTCTATGGCGACCCGCTCGAGCATCCACAAAAAGAAACCTACTGGGGGCATGTCAATCCCGTGGGGTTGCGTGGCTGTTACGATGAAGCCAAACGATTTGCTGAAGCCATGACGATGGCATATCACCGCTATCACGGTCTGAACACGCGCATCTTACGCATCTTCAATACTTACGGAGAACGCATGCGCCTCGACGACGGACGTGCCTTGCCTTCCTTTGTAAGCTCGGCTATTAAGGGCGAAGCTATGACTGTCTTCGGCGATGGGTCACAGACCCGTAGCTTTTGCTACGTCTCCGACCTCATTGAAGGCATCTGGCGCCTTTTGCATGTCGACTTCCACGAACCTGTCAACCTTGGCAATCCCAGTGAAATCACGATTTTGGACTTTGCAAAAGAAGTGCAAGCTATTGTGCGTGAGCTTACTGGCAAAGAAATTCCTATTGTGCATAAACCGCTTCCTGCCGATGACCCAAAACAGCGACGCCCTGACATTACACGCGCCAAAGAACTCTTAGGCTGGGAACCGAAGGTTGAACGCGCCGAAGGCTTGCGCAAAACCATTCGCTATTTCCTTCAACAAGCTGGGCAGCTCTAACTTTAGCAGTCTTTCGAATCGCATTTTCTTTCTAGTATGTTAATTATCGACGGCAAAAAAATCTCAGAAGACATCAAACAGGAACTTAAACTTACTCTCGCCGAGCTTCATGCAAAAACTGGTCAATCTCCGGGACTGACGGTCATCATCGTTGGAGAAAATCCGGCCTCACAAATCTATGTGCGCAATAAAGCTAAAGCCTGCACAGAAGTTGGCATTCGTTCTGCAGTTATTGAGCTGCCAGAGCATGTTTCTCAAGATGAGTTACTGGCTCGCATTCATGCGCTCAATCAAGACCGGTCTGTGCATGGCATTTTGGTTCAGCAGCCGTTGCCAAAACACATTGATGAATTTGCCGTCACGCTTGCTATTTCACCTGACAAGGATGTCGATGGCTTCCATCCTGAAAATGTAGGGCGCTTGGTGCTTGGTCGGCTCGAAGAGTGTTTTGTCAGTTGCACGCCTTACGGTGTGCTGGAACTGCTGCGGCGCTATGGGATTGACCCTGCTGGCAAGCACTGCGTAGTGTTGGGGCGAAGCAACATTGTCGGCAAACCCATGGCAAACTTGATGCTACAAAAATTAGCTGGCATGAACGCCACGGTTACCGTCTGCCACTCTGCCTCGCACAACATCGCTAGCTTTACACGGCAAGCCGATATTCTCATCGCGGCAATTGGCAAAGCACATTTTGTTACTGCCGATATGGTCAAGCCTAATGCGGTGGTCATTGATGTTGGGATTAACCGTATTGCTGATGCTTCTGCCAAATCTGGCTCGCGCATTGTTGGCGATGTGGACTTCGAGGGCGTCTCAAAAGTTGCTTCAGCTATCACACCTGTGCCGGGCGGCGTCGGTCCGATGACTATTGCCATGCTACTTAGTAACACAGTTAAGTCCTTTAAGCGTCATCTTGCAAGCTGAAAATTTTCTTGTTACAACATTTGTTTTACACACATCCACTTTCGTTATGCTTTTTCCATATAACTTTGAAAAGCACATGTTTCGGTATTTTCAGATGAATTGGGCGACTGCTGTGTTGCTGTTGCTCGTAACCTGCTTTTGCGGCTTTGGTTGCGGGTCACCTTCCAGTACGCCTTCTCGTCCCAAAATTGGCTATGTCCTCATGGTGCGCGATGCCACCTTGGAAGAGGCACGCCGTGGCTTTTTTGATGCCCTCAAAGATTCTGGCTATGAAGTGGGTAAAACGCTGGATGTCATTGACCAAAATGCTGAAGGCGACATCAGCAACCTCAATCAAATTTTGGACTACTGCCTTTCGCAAAAAGTCTCACTGATTGCGACCAATCCTACTGTGGTGACCATTGCGGCGGTAAGCAAAACTCAGACGGTACCAGTGTGTATGATGGTCTCGCCGCGCCCTGACTTGGTTGGGCTTTCAAAATCGCCCGATGAGGCACCTAAGAATTTGTTTGGCGTCTATGAAACGCTTGGCTACATTGACACCAGCGTTACACTCATCAAAGAAATTTTTCCCAAAGCCAAGCGCATTGGTACCATTTTCAACACCAGCGAGCCGAATTCGGTCAATGCCCTTCGGCAACTGCGCACCGTTTGCCAACGCTTAGGCTATGAACTCATCGAAGCCGGTATCACCAACTCTAATGAATCACAGCAAGCTGCACAGACACTGCTCCTAAAAAAAATTGATGTCTTCTTTGCTCTTCCTGACAACATCATTTTTTCCAGTTTTGAGACCATCAAACAAACTCTGGATGCAAAGCAGGTGCCAATTGTTACTTCGGAAGTTGGTTTGGTGCAGCGTGGGGCACTTCTGGCATATGGCGCAGATTTTTATGAATGGGGCAGACAAGCTGGACGCATTGCTGTCAGGCTCTTGCGCGGAGAGACGAATCTCAAGCCCGAAGAAGTACAGGTTCGCAAGCGTATCTGTAATGCCAAAGCCTTAGAAGCTATGGGCCTTTCCATTCCACAGAATTTTACGCCACTTTAAGTGCATGTTACTCATAATTTCAGCGCTTACACAGGTATCTCTCTTGCAGCCATGACTGGCAGACACAGACCTAAATACGCCCGAAGTTTGTATCTTTGCTTTTAACAAAAACCGGCACTCAAATGGAGCTCTGGCTTGGCGCAGCAGTATTAGGGCTGTGCTACGGATTTCTTGCTATTGGTGTCTATATCACCATGCGCATTTACAATTTCCCCGATATTACCGCCGATGGCAGTCTGACCTTAGGTGCAAGCATCACGGCATCCTTGCTTACACTTGGCGCCAATCCTTTCTACGCTATTTTTGTCGCCATGATTTTTGGGTTTTTGGCGGGCTCGGTCACTGGCATCGTTCATACCAAGCTCAAGGTCAATGGTCTGCTGTCGGGTATTTTGGTAACTACAGCACTTTACTCCATCAACCTGCGCATCATGGGTCGCTCCAACATCCCGTTGCTGACTGTTCAAACGGTGCTGACTCCGTTTGAGAACACTTTTTCTGATGCGCCGCGCTGGGCTGTTGACTTCGCTGTTTTTTTGCTGTTCAGTGTAGCCGTTCTTGCACTGCTTAGCTGGCTTTTCAAAACAGATTTCGGTTTAGCTATGCGTGCCACGGGCGACAATGAAATCATGATTGCTGCACAAGGGGTCAATACCGATACCATGAAAATTATCGGCATCGGTCTTTCTAACGCTATGATTGCACTCTCTGGCTCGCTTGTCTGTCAATATCAGGGCTTTGCTGACATTAGTATGGGCATAGGTATCATCGTTTTCGGACTTGCAAGCGTCATCATTGGCGAGTCCTTTCTTAGTATTTTTCGCTACCGGTTTTCGGTAGGGACACAACTTGCCAGTGTCGTTCTTGGAGCAATTGTGTTTCGCGTGCTCGTTGGCGTGGCGCTCTCACTTGGACTGGCACCTACGGATTTCAAAATTGTAACCGCATTCTTCGTGCTTCTCTCTGTAGCTCTGCCACAACTACGCAACCTTGCCTTGCGCCGCTAAGGCACGAGGCGTTGGTAAGTTTTTTTCTGCAAGAGCTTGCTTATGCCACTTGCCAATTCTGCCTTGACCAAAATGTGTGGCAATGCCTCTTCAAACCAGTAGTAATCTTTTTTCATGCCGCGCTCGACACTCACCTTCCAGCACGCTATGCGCCCCAGTTTGGTTTCCACCGTATCGCGCCCTTCTACTTTGTAATCGCCCTGAAAGTATTTTGGCAAGTCTGCACCTCTGAAGAGTTGGGAGACCAAAGTTGGGCGAACAAATTCCAAGTTTTCTTGAAAATTCAAACTCCGCAACGAGAGTGGAATTTGGTCTTCAAAAAACGTATCATACTGCAAATCGTATTCTCCTTCGCCATTTGCTCCAAACGAGTTCTGGCACACCAATTTTGATTTCCCGACCAAACGCAGCAACGCTTTGTTGGAAATGCCACCTTCGCCTTGCCACGAGGCAATGTAGCGCACCACCTTGAAAGGCTCATGTGGCAACACCCCAACCCATGTAGAAGTTTGCGTTGGACAGGGATATGCCGCATCGCTTGCTATAGCTTGTTGCGCTATTACGGGATACAGGTCTTTGCGTGCGGTATCTTCACTAATCGTGTGAAATTCTTTTGAGAACCAATAGCGTCTTGTCAAGCGAATTTCTGTAAAACTCTTTGTTCCATTTTCAGTTACTTCTTCGTTCAGATACTCTGCCACCTCAACAGCATGATTCCACAGCGAATCTTTTGCCCAATCGGTATTTATCAGCCCAAATCCTTTGTCGGTTTCGGCTGCACTGACACTTTGCACTGGCGAAGTGATTTTCTGCTCCACAAATTTTGGCGGCTTCCCATCGCAACTTCCTAACCCTATCACCAGAGAGAGGAGGATGAACAGCTGGAGTATTCTGCTACTGCGCCCGTAGCGTGCTATAACCGTGAACAGTTGAGAAGAAAATTTGTCCATCTCGCTCTGTTGTTTTTACGTGAGGTATGGTTTGTGCAAAGCGATAAAATCTTTTCCTTTCAAAGTTGCTCAGTGCACCACTTAGTTCCACAACAGTTAATTTCGGCTGCGCATAGTGCCACCACTGCTTGAACACCTCTGCGTCTTTTTGCTTAAACTTTTTCAGACGAATTAGCGCCACATCAGCTTTGAAAAATTCACTCGGCTTGAGCACCCAAGCACTGGAAGCAATAAGCAAGTTGCATTCTTTGGAAAAGACTTTCATGAGTGCTCTTGCTGGACGATATGCCACAATAGTATTGAGCTTCAGGACGCTATCGCCCCACAGCATTTTTTTGTTCAAGCCTATGGCGTGAGCGACTTTTGGCGGAGAGTGCGCCTGCACAAATGCCGTAAGCACGCCACCACACACTGTTTGCACTTGTTTTTCAATGCGGTTCCACTGCTTTGGCGACACACCCGCATCAATCAAAATGCTTTCCGTGCTTGTTTTGAAGATGACTGCACTGCCTCGTCCAAGCGCATTAAACACAATCGCTGGTTCTGGCAATTTCTCCAATTCGCTCTGCACGATGAGCACAGTTGCCAGCAGCAGTGAAGCACTGGCTAAACGCACCATCCATCGCCGCTGTTCGAGCGTAAGCAGTGTGGCAAGAATTAAGAAAAACAAAATGATTAGCGCCGGCGTGATGCGAAGTTGCAGATTCACAAAGGGAATTTGGCTAAAGCGCTCTGCCACGAAAATTGCCCCGCGTATCAAGTAGTAAGCACATACTGCATAGTACTCTGCAATCCCGAGCCCGAGACTATCCAAGATGAGCGCTGGAATGCTTGCCATCAGCGCCAGACTCACCATGTCTGTTACAACCAGATTAGCCAGCAATCCCAATAGCGGCACACTGCCAAAGTAATACGCAATGAACGGCGCCGTGCCAAGACTTGCGGCAACGGTCATTGCACCCGCATCCCAGAAATACTTCAAGATTTTCGAGAGCAAGGTCTCTCTTTCAGGCACATATCGCCCCGATAGTCTCGGATAAATCAGGATGATGGCAGCCACCGCACTATTTGTCAAATGAAAACTTGGGCTGAAAAGCTCTCTTGGATTCCACGCCAGCATGAGCACCGCTGCCGCCGCCAACGTATTGAGCGAATACGACTTCCGCTCCAGTATGGCACCGACTTCGAACAAAATCGCCATCAAGACAGCACGCTTGACAGGCGGACTATTGCCAGTGATGTTGCTGTAACAGACCAACACTGCGGCATAGACCAGCAACGCACTCCATTTTCCCGGTTTTGTGGTTTTGAGCCGTTTCAGAAAAATGTTGAGCGTTAGCGCAATCAGCCCGACATGCAGTCCTGAAATTGCCAGCACATGAATGGTGCCCGTTTTCTGAAATGCGGCACGCACTTCATCCGAAATTCCACTTCGCTCGCCGAGAATCATCCCTCTGATAAATGCGCGCTCATCTCCGCTGGGAAATAAGCGTTCCAAACTTGCTGAAATTGCTCGATACGCAGGCAGTATGATTTTTTGATTGAAACTGCCTACGCCAACTTGGTCTGTTTTGATAAACACGCTCTTTTCTGAACTCACGAGTAGCAAGTAAATCTCCTGTTCTGCTAAAAATGCTCGGTAGTCAAATTCGCCTTGGTTCATCGCTGGCTTTGGCAGCTCGAACCGACCTTGCAGCCAAAATTTTTCGCCGATGCGGAGTGATATTGTGCTTGTGTCGCGCCGGTATTGTCTTACTCTCACTTTTCCTGACGCAGTCAAAGTATCTGCGGTGCGTAGGAGAATGACTTTCTCAACGCTTGCGGTCCACTGCGTAACTCTATTTTTCGTGCTTGCATCCGTTTCAGCTTTTGCAAACACGATGACTTCTTCATTTGCAAATTTTAAGACTGTTTCTTCAGGCAAAATTTCATACAGAGCGGCAGTGTAGGCGGCAAATCCTGCAGGAACGCTTACGAGGTATCCTATCAGCCAAATCGCATGAAGCGCTTGGCTGGGTCTGTAATGCTCTAAGGCTAAGGCTATCAGGGTAATTGCTGTCAGGCTTAGTGCCAGCCAGAACCACACTTCAACATTCTGCCGATACGCATACCCGATGAGAATTCCGAGTGCAACTTGAACTAACAAGCGCAGCGCTGGATATGGCATGGGGAATAAAGTTTTTTATCATCAACTCAACTTTTGCTCTCAACAGCTTGCAAGGCTTGCAGTGTCGTTTTTGCCACTTCATCAATCGACTTTGTAGTATAGAAAAACTCTGCACCTTTTCCGAGCACTAAGAGTGGGACTGCATTTTGGGTATGCTGGGTTGTGGAAAGGTCTTCAAAATTGCCGTGGTCGCTTGTCATAACAAAGAGCATGTTGTCGTGCAGGCATTCAAAGATTTTTCCTAAGAAGCGGTCAAGGCATTCTACAATTCGTGCAGGTTCAATTAAGAGGCGCTGGTGTCCGACCAAATCAGTTAGGAAAAATTCATAAAACACCGCATCATATTCTTCTGTCAGCGCCAAGAGATGTTCTGCGGCAACTTCTGGCGGAATGATGTTCAGACCGTGATGTCCTACATTTCTTTGCCACCATTCATTTGTGATGTCGCCCGATACAGCCTTGTTTTTTTGCAGATGCGTTAGGCTACGCAGCTCCACTTTTTCTAACACCGCAATTTCAAACAGAACAGAACTGCGAATTTTCCCCACGGTTCTCAAGCTCAAACACCTTTGAATAAATGATTCAGGATAGGCATTTGCGTAGCAGATTTTTTTGCCGATTGCTTTAAGCATTTTGAAGATATTGTTCTCTATGAGCAAGGCGCGAAGTGGTGTTGGCAGGTAGGGTCCGAAGTGTTTGCCAAAAAGTTTTGCGCCGTTTTGCGAGGTGTAGATGGAAAATTGCCCAGTTCCGCTTTGTCCTGCACCGCTTATGCCCAGTGACGCTGAAATTGGCAGAAAGACTCTTTTAGGTTCGCGTAGCGTAGCTTCTTCCAGCAAGCATTCTTTTGTCAGACTTTTCTTGATGCACTTTTGAGGAGTAAGTGAGAAGGGATTTTTATCACTTTTTGATGCCAACCCGACACCATCGAGAAAAATAAAAATCAGTTTCATTCTTAGACTTCATTTTCAATCATCTGCTCAAATGTTTCTCGCTTGCGTATGATTTTTGCCTTGCCTTGGTCTATCATGACATCGGCGGCGCGTGGGCGTGCATTATAGTTGCTTGCCATCACAATACCGTACGCACCTGCGGAAAGAAGTGCTACGGTATCTCCTTCTTTAACTTCAGCTATTACTCTTTCTCGTGCAAAGAAATCTCCTGTTTCGCAGACGGGACCCACCACATCGGCTATCATTTTTTTCGTTGTTTGTCTCACTGGCAAAATCTCATGATAGGCACCATAGAGTGCAGGGCGAATTAAGTCGTTCATAGCTGCATCGACGATGACAAACTTTTTCTTGTTATGATTTTCTTTGATGTAGAGCACCTTAGAAAGTAGCACACTTGCGTTAGCTACCATGTAGCGACCGGGTTCAAAGAGAATTTTCAGTCCTGTAGGTTTGAGCAGTGGAATGAGGGCGCGAGCAAATTTTTCAATTGGGGTTGCTTTTTTTTCGGAAGTGTAGGTTACTGGGAATCCGCCACCAATATCGAGATGCTCGATTTCGAAGCCTAATTTTTCGCATAGTGATTTTACTTCCAAGAGCTTGAGTGTTGCGTCGCAGTAATACTTCGGGTCATAGATTTGTGAGCCGATGTGCATTTCCAAGCCTAAAATATGCAAGTGTTTCAAGTGCTTAGTTTCTTGCAACGTCTTTTCAGCCAGTACCTCGTCAATACCGAACTTTTGCTCATGATTGCCGGTGGTGATGTATGGATGGGTTTCAGCGGTTACATTTGGAGTAATTCGTATGCCGACAGGGGCTTTGCATTTTAGTTTGCATGCGATGCGGTCAATCAGCTTAAGTTCAGATAGTGATTCGGCTTTGAGCATTAAGATTTTGCTTTGGAGGGCGTATTCGATTTCTTGTGCGGTTTTGCCAACGCCAGCCATAATAATTTTTTCAGGCGGGGCTCCCACTTTCAGGGCGCGAAAGAGTTCCCCGCCTGAATTGACATCCAGTCCACTCCCAGCTTCTACGAGCGTGCGGATAACCTCGAGCGTATAGTTCGCTTTGACTGAATAACATGTCAGATGGTTCAGCGGTTGAAATGCCGCTTCAAATCGTTCAAAGTTTTCCAGAATTGCGGCTTTACTTGTTACAAAAAGCGGCGTTCCAAACTTTTTAGCTAAGACGTTTAGCGACACGCCATCGCAGTGCAAAATGCCGTTCTTGTAAAAGAAATGCTGGTCGAGTGGCACGTATGCTGGTTATGCTCCAGTTTGAGAAAGTGTCCTTACCAGTTGTGCAAGTTCGTTTTTCCCTGCGTCTGTCAGTTCCACGAAATCTTGAGTAAGAAATTGCACTTGCTCACTATGGCGCTTGATGTTGTTTGTGAAATTATTGTCGTATGCCTCCAAGGCTCGGCAGTCTTCGCGCACTTGCCTTAAGTCGGCAATAAATCTGCCGCACACAATTGCACCTGCTAAGCTGCTAAGCATCACAGCATTGACTTGCGCCTGAGCTTTTTTATCGGTACCAAGAGATGTGTAGCGCCTTTCAACTTTTTCGTCGCTAATAGCAAAGAGGCTATGGATTGCTGACTCCGATAGTCCCGTTGTTTCTAAGAAACCGCGGATATTTTCCATATTAGGCTTGCCTGCCAGCAAGCTAGCCAATGTGCTATCTTCAGCTAGTGATTTCTTTTTGCGTCCTCTTTTGCCTTTGACCTTTGGTGGTTCGGCTACACTTTCATTTTTTTTTGGCCGCCCCCTGCGTCGCACCATTACTTCGCTTCCACTGCTTGATGCCACACTCATTGATGCTTTCTCACCGTTCAATGCGCTTTTAAGCACATCCCCTATCATTTTGTAGACAAATTCACGCTCGTTATCTGTGCACTCTGCTCCAATGCGCTTAATATCTTCAATGAGCGTAAGAAGTTTTGTGTAGTCTTTCATCGTTAAAATGCTTTTGTTTTGAAAAAAGTCGTGTTGCAGTTATTTCTGCTCCCAGCCAAAATAATAGATTTTTGCAATTAGAAAAAAAGCATGTGGAAAAAATTTTGCACTTTTCTGAGCTTGGCATTGGAAGTTTTTTAGCAGCGTACTTGGTTACGTCCATTATGCTTGGCTTCATAGAGTTTTTCGTCTGCTGCAGACAGCATTTTTTCATGATTGGGGTAGTTGATGTCTGCACATAAGCCAATGCTCAAGGTTACTTTCAGCTCTGGATGAATTTCACGCCAATTGTAATGCTCGACATTATGCCGCACTTGTTCTGCCAGAGCTCTTGCCTCGTCCAGTGTTGTTTCAGGAAATACGCAGACGAATTCTTCTCCGCCGTATCGAGCTACAATGTCTTTTGCTCTGACTGAGGATTGAAAAATTTTCGCTACTGCTTTGAGCACTTCATCTCCGACTTGGTGCGAAAAGCGGTCGTTGATTTTCTTAAAAAAGTCAATGTCGCTGATTGCTACAGCCAGTGCCTTATTGTGCCGGCGTGCATCGTCAAAGATGCTTTCGAGGGTTTTATCTAAGTAGCGTCGGTTGTAGAGACCAGTCAGCCCATCGGTTTTGGCTTGGCGCTCTAATTTTTCGTTTGCCGCTGAAAGTTCTTCTTGCGTGCGAAGTAGTTTTTCTTGCGTGCTATCGCCAATGCGAGTAATTTTCATAGCTTGGCGAAGCAAATGTCGGTATTCATCCGCTAGTCGCTGGTATTCTTCAAACAGTTGCTCCTTTGAAATATCCTCATTTGCCAGTACCGCTTCAGTGTGCTTTGAGATTTCAAGCTCAGCTTTAAAAATTTCCTCAATATCTCTGGCTTTAGACCTCTCCTGCATGTTCCTGTAAGTTAGCTAGTTATTTGTATGAAATAACTTTGAAAGGTAGTGTTAGGTGCTCGGCAAATTCTTCACCAGTCTCCTGCATTTGTTCATCGGCTTCATTGTGATACCAATTCACTTCCACTTTTTTGCCTTCACTGTAGGCTTTTTCAAAGACGCGCAGGATATTCAAGATGCACTTTGAAGAGCTTGTGTTAAAGTACTGCAGGCGAAATGAGAGCGATGCTTGTTGCCGCAATTTGAAATATTCATTCAGCCAGTCCATAATAGGTTGGTAAAACTCAAGGGCTGACTCTGGGTAAGATTGTCCAGAGATTTCAAGTTTGCCAGTTTCAGCATCGAACATGACACTAGGTGTTGTTTTTGTGCCCGCAATAACTAAGTTTTTCATAGGCTTTTATGAATAATGATGTTGAGAATAAAAAAGGAGCGACGCTCATCGAGTTGAGTGATTAAAAATTCGGCTTTTTCATCAGATTTGCGTATCATTTCTATCAGTCCCAGCCCTGCGCCTTTACTGCCTTTTGGCGGTTCTTCAAGGCGCTTCTTTTGATGAAAGGCTTTAAGCTCTTCAGGCGTCATGGCTATCAGCTGGCTGCAATACCTTTCAATTTCTTCAGCTTTCTCTTTCTCAATAGCATTTGCAGATGTGATGGCAAAACTTTTCTCGTTTTCTCGGATGATAATCATCCCCACCCCAACCTCTTTACCATCGCTGCAAATTTCCTTTTCTGCAGAGTAGTGAAGAATATTCTGTGCCATCTCTACGAAGACTGCAAACATTTTTTGAACCTTGCTATTATTGCCTTGCTGTAATTTGACCAGCTCACCAATTTGAACCAGAAGTTCCTGTGAGAAGGCACCTTTGAATGTCATCAGCACACGCGCATTTGAGATGCGCTGATAGAAATCAAAGATATCATGAATATCAAAATGCGGTGGACTCATGGCGGCATGTAATGTTTTGGGTTTAGAGGGCCGCTCCAAGATATAGCTTTTGTATGCATTTTTAGGTTATTCTTATCCCCACCACTGTGATGTCATCTCGCTGCGGTTCTGTGCCCTGATGGCGTTTTAGCTCTTCTTCCAAAATCTTCAGTTGTGTATCGACAGGCTTGTCAGCAATGGATTTTAGAAGTTCTCGCAGCCGTTTTGCAGCAAAGACGCGCATCTGAGAATCTGGTTGGTCTGCATATCCGTCTGTGGTCATATAAATCATTTCACCGACAGCAAGCTCAATGCAGTGTTCAGTATAGTGTCGTTCTGCTTCTTGTTGCCATCCTCCTATTGAAGACCTATCGGGCTTAATTTCGCATAGTTCTCCTTCTTTGGTGTAGTATAGCGGTCGGCGTGCCCCTGCAAAGTATATTGTTCGCATGTTAGGGTCTGCTGATTTTTCCATCACAATGATACCGACATCCATTCCATCTTGACTACCGCCGATTTCATCACTCTGATTTAGGGCACGTCGCACTAGGCGATGCAGTTCTTCCAAAATTTTGGCAGGGTTCATCACATTTTTTTCAATTACAATTTGCCCCAAGAGCGACTCGCCAATTGCAGACATAAATGCGCCGGGCACACCATGCCCTGTGCAATCGGCAACCACAAAAATAATTTTACCTTGCTCCTCATGAAACCAGTAAAAATCACCAGATACAATATCTCTAGGTTTATAGAGAATAAAGTGTTCAGGCAAGTGTTGCTTTAGGCGCTCTTTGTCAGGCAAGATAGCCATCTGAATAGTCTTGGCGTACTCAATGCTTGCAGTAATGTTGCGATTTTTTTCTTCAAGCTCATCTTTCTGTCTTTGAATCTCTTTGTTTTTCTCGCGCAGTTCCAGTGTTGCTTCTCTGACTTTAGCTTCCAGCTCACGATTGCGCGCTTCAATTGCCTTTATGCGCTGCTTATAACCCACGTAGCCTAATGCGCCCACACTGAACACTCCAAACAGTGTAGCCAAGGAGCGAAACCACCATGTTTTCCAAAATGGCGGAACAATTTCTAATTCAAGCTTTGCTTCTTCCTCGTTCCATATTCCGTCGGGACCTGCAGCCTTGACATAAAATGTGTATTCTCCGGGCTCAAGGTTGGTGTAAGTGGCTTCGCGTCTTGGTCCTGCGTAGTTCCAATTTTTCTCGAAGTTTTCAAGCTTATAGGTGTACTGATTTTTATTTTGCTCGTAATATGCCAGCGCCGAATACCCAATTGAAAACTTGTTGTATTTGTAAGGCAGAATAACCTTTTTGTCTACAGCAATTGTGCTATCGCGTTCGGTATCACCGACTGTTTCTTTGACGGTAACACCTGTAATGATAACCGGCGGTTTGTAAGATTTCTCACGAAATGATTCTGGTGAAAAACTATTGATAACTCCGTTGCCTCCAAAGTATAGATATCCGCTTTTGCCTTTGTGACTTGCTGGTAAATCAAACTGTTGCAACTGCGAATTTCTTAGCTCGAACTGCACACCACTTAAGCCGTCATAATTTCTAAATATTACCTGTTTTGTACTGGTGGCTGTAACTTCACTCTGTAAGTTCTGAGTAACTTTCGTGATACTTTTTCTGGTCTTGAGCCAAATGAAGCCTTCACTATCCTCAAAGACACTGTAGACAATATCGCTGCTGAGTCCATCTCGCTCGCGAAATACAGTGAAGGTCTCACCACCATCAGTTGTCTTGCACAGCCCGCCACCATCTGTGGCTACCCAAACGGCTTTGTTAGCATCTTCACATATTGCCCAGACAGTATTGGCAGAAAGACTCTTTGGGTTTTGAGGGTCGCTAAGTATTCTCTTGAAAGTGCTACCGCCGTCGGTAGTCTTGCATAATCCTCCGCCATTTGTGCCAACCCAAATAGCACCGCTCTGGTCTTGAAAAATGGTTGTAATATAGTTGCTCGATAGCGTCTGCGGTTTTGCTACCTCATTTTTGAAGACGGTCATTTTTCCACCTTTGGCAGTATCCAGTTTGTTGGCTTTGCTTAGATAGCACAGTCCGTTTTTTGTGCCAATCCATATATTTTCTTTTTGGTCCTCGTAGAGTGCAGTAATTTCGTTGCTACACAATCCCTTTGGATTTTCAGGGTAGTGGAAAAAATAGCGTAAGGCTCCTTTTTCCTTGGCTTGCACACATAAACCACTGTTTGTGCCAATCCATAGCATCCCTGACCTATCTCTTAGTAATGCAGTTATGTAGGCATTTTCTAAATCTATTGTTGCTGGTTTAACTTCACGCTTGCCTTTGTATTTTTTGGCTAATTTTTTCGGCTTTGGTTTCTTTTTCTTAGCTATACCGCCTTCCGGTTTCTCTTCGTCAGTGTCTTCTTTGCCAACCTGTAAGCGTCGGTATGCTCTTCCACTTGGCAGATAGCGATATAATCCTGCATCAGTTGTGCCAACAAGTAGCGTTCCGTCACTTTCTTCCCAAATTGCTGAGACTTTTCGGACGACGAGTCTATCGCCTCGGCGAGGATTTACAGGGATGATTTCAAACTTCGCACTACTTGGGTTGCAGAGATATACTCCTCCACTGACAGTTCCAACCCACAATAGTCCCGCTTGGTCTTGGTAGAGAGAAATAACCTGATTATCTGTTAGCCCTGATGTCAGACCGTAATTTCTCCAATCCTTTTTGTCTCTCGTATTTGAGTTAAATAACCACAATCCCCCATTTTCGCTCCCAATCCAGAGCCGATAAGATGTCTGTTCGCAAATCAATGCTGGGAAGACTCTTATTCGCTCACCCAAAGTTGGGAAAAATGTCATAAACTGTTCCGTCTTCGGATTCAAATAGCACAGTCCGTTGACCGTACCTATCCATACATTTTTGTTTCTATCAATTGAGATAGACAGTATGGTATCGCTGCTTATGGAATTCTTGTTGTTGCTATCGTGCTTGTAGGTTTTGAAAGATATGCCTCCGTCGTCAGACTTGCACAAGCCTCCTCGTGTACCGACCCACATTGTGCCAGCGCTATCGAAGCATAACGCTGTAACTTCATTATTGCTCAACGATTTGCTGTTGCGCTCTTCATGTCTGAAGGTCAGAAACGACCGGCCGCCGTCGATAGTCTTGCACAAGCCATCTTGTGTACCGACCCAAATCGCTCCCCAACGGTCTTCGCTGATTACATTAATCTGTTCGTTTGCGATGCTATTCTGACGCTGCGGGTCTGGAATAAATGTCTCAAATGTTCTACCACCGTCTTCACTTTTACACAGACCGCTTGGTGTTCCTATCCATAATACTCCGTTACGGTCGCAATACAGGGCTTGAATAATATCGCTAGGAATTGTGTTCGGGTCTTGAGCATTGTAGCGGTAGACGGTAAAAGTATAGCCATCGAAACGATTAAGTCCATCGTTTGTACCTATCCAGATAAAGCCACGTCTATCCTGAACGATGCAATTGACACGGCTCTGTGAAAGTCCTCGCTCTGTGGTGAATTGTTCGAACTTGAGCTTTAGTTCTTGCGCTTGAGCTATGCCACTGGCAACAAGCAACAGTCCTGCTCCAAGCAGTGCATATTGAGCGATGATGTGCATAGTTATCTGTGCTGTTTTGTTTTGGGCGATGATTTTGTACTATGCGCCATCCTTTTCTTGGGCTGCGGCGCAGATATCTGGTCTTCAGGTCACACTCTACTTTTACTGAAAACCTGCTCAGTAGCTATTTGCACAAGTATAATGCAAAATTGAGGCTTTTTCTGGACATTCTGCATTAAGTTAGTGTAAAGGATTTCTTGGGGGGTATATCAGTATCTATCGAGTGAGAATTTTTCTCCAAGGTAAAGTCTTCGCGCTTCTTCGTCGGCGGCCAGTTCTTGAGCTGTACCTTGCTTGAGAATAGCGCCATCATACATGAGGTAGGCACGGTCAGTGATTGAGAGGGTCTCATGCACATTGTGGTCAGTAATCAGGACCCCAATGTTTCGCTGCTTGAGGTCTGCTACTATGCGTTGTATGTCTTCTACTGCAATTGGGTCAATGCCAGCAAAGGGCTCGTCTAATAGGATAAATTTGGGTTCTACGGCTAGTGCGCGGGCAATTTCTGTTCTTCTGCGTTCCCCACCCGATAGTGCATAGCCCGGGCTTTTGCGGATATGTGTGATATTAAATTCCTCCAGGAGCCTTTCTGTGCGCTCTTTCTGCTCCTTTTTCGTCAGAGAGGAAAATTCTAGAATACTCAAAATATTTTCTTCTACGGTTAGTTTCCGAAATATTGATGGCTCTTGCGGCAAGTATCCAATCCCTAAACGTGCCCTTTTATACATAGGCTCCTTAGTAATCTCTATGTCATCTAAAAACACTTTTCCGCCATCTGGCTTGATGAAGCCTACAAACATGTAAAACGTAGTCGTTTTACCTGCACCATTTGGTCCCAATAGCCCCACAATCTCGCCCTGATTGACTTCCAGCGATGAATCCTTCACCACTGCGCGACCTTTATAGACTTTCCTTAGATGCAATGAGCTTAGCTTTGACATGCGTTTTGAAGAGTTTTTAAGTGTTGGCGCCTTCTGGACTCAACTTTGCCTTGAAAACCTTTTGCATGCTCTTTGTTCTCTGTGAGTTTCTTCTTTACGCTGACTTGTTTTATTCAGTTACTTGCTTTTTTGAAATGAAATGCTTAGAATGTTTTTTTATACTTGTCATCTATTCTCTTTTGCTTTAAATCACAGCACAGAAGCAAGAGCGCATGTAGATTTGTTTTACTTTGAAGGTCGTATGCCGAAGTTAATACCGTATAATGGATATTTTCCCATAGTGGATGAAAGCGTCTTTCTTTGCGAAGGTGTCGTAATTGTTGGCAATGTCGTCATTGGTCGCGACAGCAGTGTCTGGTTTAATTCCGTGGTGCGCGGCGATGTGTGCGCAATTCGGATTGGAGAACGCACAAATATTCAGGACAATTCCACGCTACACGTTACTCACGACACCGGCCCGCTCTACATTGGGAACGATGTGACGATTGGGCATCATGCAGTCTTGCATGCCTGCACTGTTCACGATTTTGCTTTAATTGGCATGGGCGCTGTGTTGCTGGATGGTTGCATTGTAGAATCCTATAGCATGGTTGCCGCTGGCGCCGTAGTTCGACCAAACTTTGTTGTCCCTTCTGGAATGTTGGTTGCAGGTGTACCCGCCAGAGTGGTTCGCCCGCTTACTGACGAAGAGCGACAACAACTCTTGGAATCGCCCAAGAATTATTTACGCTATGTTCAAACTTATCGACAAAGCAATGTATCGTTTCCTATTAGCAACTTAACTTAGCAACTCAACTTGAAGGTTTTCAGTTATCTCATGAAAGGACTACTTCCATGAACCAAGTTGTTAAGGCGCCACGCCGAGTTTCTAGTAACTTTTTCTCCTTTGGAAACGGCGTGTATCGAATAGGGGGCTCTGAGCTCTCACTCTGCGCATATATGGTGGAGACTTCATCAGGACTTATTCAAGTCAACGCTGTCCCTGAGCTCTTTAAGACCTACTTTCCTCACCTGAAAACCCTTCCAGTTGCCTCTGTTGTCACTGCTCCAGTTGTTACTCAACTGGGTGATACGCAAACTGGCTATGAATTCGAGTTATGGACGGCACGCTTTCTTGATTTTGCTAAGCCCCATCGGCTGAAATTTGTTGGCAATGAGGCACATCTAAAGACGCTCTATCATCGTCTTGAACTGACTATGAATGGAGATTTTGTTCATGACGAATTCGGCAATAAACAAGCAAAGTTTGTTGCACGCCGTTGGGTCGACGAAGTCTTCGACTGGCAGCCTACGACCAATAGTTACAGCATTGGTAATGTTACCATTGAGATTTCAAATCCGCATAGTGTTAGAATTTTTGATAAAAACAAGCTTGTCTTCGATAGCGAGCAGTATCCTGTTAGCTCTGGCGCTTTGACAGGTGCTCTCTATGTCGATATGCTCTTAGCACAGGTTGAGCCATATAAGTTCAATCCTGATAGGTTAGGACTTATCGTTGGCGGGAATGGTGTTGGCACAAAGCCCGGTGTTACTAGCAATTTTATCGTCTCCTTTGCAGATCGCCTAATTTGGATAGACCCGCCAGCTCGCTGCTATGAAAAAGCCGCCCAACTTGGCATCAATACGGACTACTTAACGGACATCATTATTACACATTGTCATGAAGACCACATTGAGGGATTTAGCGGGCTAATGCAGCGCAAAATCGACCGCAAAGAGCGACTTTCTCTGCTTAGTACCCCTCCTGTTTATGAACAGCTTAAGAGCATCTTCAACCCTTTTTTTGGGGATATTAGTGCATACATTGATTTTCATGACCTTAACAATCGCGCCGAGTTCGAAAACTTTCATGGCTGCCGAATAGATATTCGTGAAAACTATCATCCTATTCCTACTTTTGGGCTGAAATTTTCTTACAACAATCGCACAATTGGCATCTCGGGCGATATTCTCTACTCTCGCCGCCTGATTGATGCGCGCTTGCAAAATGGCTCGATTGACAAGGCACAATATGATAAGCTCTCTCCAGAGTGGTTTAGCGACTGTGAGATTTTGCTTCACGATACGACGCTCTCACGTGACCCAGTCCATACAGACTTGGAAGATTTGGAAGATCTTGCACAGGAGATTCCGCATGTTAAAGTATATGGGTATCATTTCAGCGTTCGCTTTGAGTCGGCGTATGTTACGCCCACGCAGTTTGGCGATAGGTTCTAAGTTCTTCTCCTTGCTACTATTGCACGAGCCAATCAGCCAAATCGTCCTTTTCTATCTACCATACGCCAATTTCATTGCCATTTTTGCATACATCGTCTCTTATCTTTGAGTAGCAATGTGATTTGATACTTTAGAACTTTTCAACTTTTTATGACCATGACAAAGCTTGGCGACCTTTTACGCTCACGCAAGCTGAAGATTTCACAGGTAAGTGAGCTAACTGGCTTGTCGGAAGCATATTTGGATGAGTTAGTCAATCGTTCTACAGCAAGCCTGACGGTTAAAGAAGCAGTAGCACTTGCTCATGCGATTGGCATGTCTGCTGATGAGTTCATGAAAGAAGTTCAGCCTTCACTGATTAAGACTCCACCGCCACTTCGGTCGCAGGTTGGAAGTCGCAGCGATCAGCCACGCCGACCTTCTTCTTCATCGTAAAGAGCTGCTGCTTTCTTGCGCTGGCATTGGAACGTTGAACTACACTTTGTGTTCATGAAGCAAAAACAGTTTAACTAGAACTAAACACAAAGGAGTTTTACCATGGACGCTAAGAAGTCAAAGATTCTGCTGATTATTGCTCTCGTCTATATCCTTTCGCAGGTTGTGCTTTTTCTAAGCGTTGGCAAAGACCTTGAGCTGATTCTGCTTTCACTTGGTATTTTTCTTGCTTCAGTCATTAGCGTCTTTGCCATTGATTTTTCAGCTATTCAAATTGGGCGCCCTATTGTGGAAAGTGTCTCCATGCGCCGAGCCCGACAACCTAAGGAAGTGCGCGAGCAGATGCTCAGAGATGGATACAAAATCGATGAAGAGTTTCTTCACATGAAGCGTTTTACGCTTCGTAGCAAGCCGACCTTGAAACCACCTATTGCTCCAGTGGAGACTCCGCAGACATCGCCACCTATCGTTGAAGTCTCACCGATTGAGAAATTTGAAAAGGATTTGCTCGGTCAAGCTCCTATGTTTGGTGGGTTAGAAAAAATGCGTGAAGTGATAAATACCATGGAAGATAGTCGCATTGAGTTTATGCTTAAGCGCATGGGCTATAAGGGAATTACTGTGCAACAAGTTCGCCTCTCAATTGAAAAACTTGTTGCACAAGCTAATACACCCAGTACATCTGGGGTTCAGCCAGTTGAAAACTATCGTCCCAAGATTTCATTAGACCCAGTCGATTTTTACAACTACATCAAGCGTTGCATGAGTGGCAACGACCAAGAATCTCTTCGTCAGGGACCGCCGCCAATTATGGGCATGGAAATTCTTTCTCAGATTTCTTCGTCGAATGGCGAAATCTCGGCACGCACTTTAGCCAGAATGCGCGGCGTGCGTCATGGCGGTGGGGTTAAAAAATGTCAGCGCTGCCAATTTTATGATGCCACGAACTCAATTTGCAATGCCATCGCCTTGCCTGTTGAGCCCACCGATGTATGTGACAACTGGACAGCAAGTCCTGCCTATCAGGAATTTGAAATTCGTCGCTAAACAGTGCGTTCATCCCGTTCTCTTAGCAAGGCACAACTCAAACTCTATGCTCGGCTTCGTGAGAAAAAAATCCGCGATGCTGAGCAACTTTTTTTAGCTGAGGGCGAACGTGTGGTTCATCAACTGCTTCGCACCCTTCCACACCCTGATATGCTGGTTGCTTTGCTCTTCAATAGCCACATACCGCCACGCCAGCCCGTAACACTCTATCACGACAAACATTTTTTTCTCTCACCCAGAGAGTTTGCACGCATTGCCGATGTTGAAGAGCCGCAAAGTCTCATGGCAATCTTTAAGCAACCGCAACATACTTTCGCTGACATCCTACATCGGCAACAGCATACTCCACTGTCACTGATTCTTGCTCTCGATGGCTTGCAAGATGCAGGCAATGTGGGCACTGTGCTGCGCACTGCCGCTTGGTTCAATGTCAGTGCTGTTATAAGCGATACACGCACTGCCGATTTTTTCAATCCAAAAGTTGTGCGCTCAAGTGCAGGAAGCATATTTTCACTGCTTCTTGTGCGTAGCTCCAACTTTTTGCACGACCTTGAGACGCTAAAAGCTACAGGATTTACATGCTATGCCAGCGCACCAACTGGCACTTCGCTCGAGTCAGTGGAGTTTGCCCCCAGAAGCCTTTTGATAATTGGTAGCGAAGGTGCTGGGGTTTCGCCAAGTGTTATGGCACTTGCCGACACAACGATTTGCATTCAGGGCAATTCCAAAGCGGTCGAGTCGCTCAATGCCGCTGTAGCCGCAGGCATCATCGTCTCTGCCATGTCTTACAACCTGAAGTTGGTTTAGGTTTGCAAATAGCCTCTGGCTTGCAACATGAAGAGTTCAGCGTATCGACCGTTTTTACGCAAGAGCTCTTGATGCGAGCCGATTTCCAAGAGTTCCCCTTTCTCCATAACCAAGATTCTATCTGCCATGCGCACGGTTGAGAAGCGGTGCGAAATAAGCACAGCCGTTTTGCCTTTGGTCAGTTCAGCGAAGTGTTGAAAGATTTCATATTCAGCTCGCGCATCGAGTGCGGCAGTTGGTTCATCTAAGATGAGCAAATCGGCTTCGCGCATGTAGGCACGTGCCAGTGCAATTTTTTGCCACTCTCCGCCAGAGAGTTCAACGCCATTGGCAAATTTTCTGCCAATCATCTGTGCATATCGATGGGGCAGTTTTTCAATGACGGATTTTGCCAAACTTCGCTCAGCTGCTGCATCAATGCGCACGAGGTCGTCCCGCGCCTGAATTTCACCGATAGCGATATTGATTGCCGCAGTCATCTGGTAGCGAATGAAATCTTGGAAAATTATACCGATGCGCCGACGAAGTTCTTCAGGGTCATACTCACGCAAGTCATAGCCATCGAGCAAAATTCGCCCTTCTGTTGGGTCATAGAGCCGAGCCAGCAGTTTGGTCAGTGTGGTTTTGCCTGCACCGTTTTCGCCGACCAGCGCCAGTTTTTCACCAGCATGCAGTGTGAAAGATACATGTCGCACTGCCCACCGCTCTGAGTTCGGATACTTAAAGCCAACATTTTCAAACACAAAACCTTTTTGGATTGGCTTTGGTACAGGTCTTGGATGCTTTGGAGCAACGATTTTTGGGCGCAGTTCAAAAAAGTCGAAGAGGTCCTTGAGATAGAGTGCACCTTCTACGATGGCTGGAAAGCGCAGGAAGATACCTTCTAGTAGGGCACGCACGTTTGCAAATGCGCCTGAAAAGTAGACCAGGTCACCCAGCGTGATGGCGCCGCTTACACAATCTGCCGCCATCAGGGCATACGCCAAAAAGTATGCGCCGCTACCAAGGGCTGCAAACACGCTTCCCCACACTGCTCGGCGAGTTGCCAGCGACTTATTTTCACGATAAAATTTTTCCGATAGCTCCTTAAACCTCGAGATGAAAAATTCAGATAGTCCAAAGGCTTTGACTTCTTTTGCAGTCTCATCACTTGCACCGATATAGCGCAGGTAATCCAGCTCGCGCCGTTCGGGCGTGCGCGAATGCATCAGCGAGTAGCTTTGCCCATTGAAATGCGATTCGCCCAAGAATGCTGGAACAAGTGCCAACGCCAGTAGCAGTATCAAGTAGGGCTTGAACGCCACCAATCCTGCGGCCAAAACAAGAATCGTTACCGCTTGCTGCGCTTGTCCCAATACTTCCGACATCAGCACAATTCGGTTACCGGTTTGCTGACGTGCGCGCTCAAGCTTGTTGTAGAATTCTGATTCTTCGAATTTTTCAAGGTCGAGCGATGCCGCATGGCGCATAATTTTGAGCGAGGTCTCGTTAGCCACCTTATCGCCCAACAGACTATTCACCCAAGCATTGGCGCGTCCTAATGCATCATTCAGCACGGTTAAGAAAAACTGCGCGCCAATCCACACTGCCAGCATGCCAAACTCTTTTTCGCCCGGCGCTTGAATCAAGTGCACAATTTCATCGGTAATGAGTTTGGCTGTGTAGAGCATCATCAGCGGGATTGCCGCTCGCATCACGCGAATTAAAATATCTGCTGACATCATGGCAGGGCTCACCTGCCAGACAAGTCGCAAAAACTTCGGCAAATACTTTAGCGCCGCAAAACTTTCTTTGAGCGACATTGGCTTGCGCTCATCTTCTGCAGGACGCTTCGTTGGCAGTTTCAACGCTGCAATAATGGACGACAGTATCGACATGATAGCCTTTGCTTTCATTGTATTATTTCACCGTATCAACTCTGCTGCCAGACTGGCGCTCCTACTAACACTGGCTATGTCCCTGTCGGTTTTTTGCTTACCTTAATTGCTGCCTACAGCGCTTTCTAGTTTCTGCTTAATGATGACGCTTGGTATTGCCTTTTGTCGCATCAGTTCGTTGAAGGCAGGCACATCTTTTTCCAGCAGTATTTTGAGTGATGCTAGTTCCTCATCGATTTGGCGCACAAGTTCGTTACGCACCACAATCATCTGGTCAGTTGGTTTATTATCTCCCCAGCCTGCCACGGATGCTAGCGAACTTAGCTTGTTATTTAACCGAATGGGAAAGTTCAGCGGGTCTTGACTGCTACGGTTTTTTGTTTGGTAGAGTGTCTCCTCTATTTTGGTGAGTTTTTTTGTCAACTCTGCTGCAGCGGCATGAATCTCTTTGGCTTCATCTTTCGGGAGGCGTTTGGTTAGCGCATTGATTTGCTCGCGAATGTCGCGAATTTGCTTGATGGCAACATGTGTCTCTGAGAGTTTATCGCGAATACCGATGAGAAATTCGAACTGTTCCTCCAAGTCTTTTTGTGTTGCACTTACGCGTGGGTCTTTGATGATTTCGAATGTAACTTTTTCCGTTTTGCCTGCAAATGAGAGTCGAGCTTCATACTTGCCCGGCACGGCTTTAGGTCCTTGCGTGCCGCCACCCCAGAGCACCAAGCCCTCGAAGCGTTCTGCATCAGGGTAGCGCATATTCCATGTAAATCGATTTGAGCCAGCTTTTGCTTCGAGCTTATCGCTTTTTTCTTTTGCCACACTTGAAAATGAGCGAATTAGTCTACCATTTGCCTCAAAGATTTCGAGTTTGACGGGCTTAGTCGAGTCAGGCTCATCTTTGAGGTAGAATGTAAAGAGCACACCTGCTTGCAAGTTTTCGCCCATGCCTTTGGGCTGTTTTTCTGGTCTTGAACCCTCCATGCGCACAGTTGGGCGTGGCGTGTAGAGATGCAGGTCTTTTTTTGCAATCTCTGGCGTGAGCTCGCGCAGCGGTGAAATATCATCAATCAGCCATATTGAGCGCCCTTGTGTTGAGACAATCAGGTCCGAATCTTTTATGGTCATGTCGGTAATCGGCACAATAGGCAGATTGAGTTGGAAAGGTTTCCAATTCTCACCGTCGTCAAATGAGATATAGACACCGCTTTCTGTGCCTGCAAAGAGTAAGCCTTTGCGTACAGGGTCGCACCGCACCACGCGTGTGAAGTGTTCTTTGTTAATGCCCTTGACAATGCGTTTCCAAGTTTTGCCGTAGTCTGTAGTCTTGTAGATGTATGGCGAAAAATCATCGAGCTTATAGCGTGTGGCAGCAACATAGACACTGCCTTTTTCATGCGGATTGATTTCAATTGAGTTGATCATTGTCCACTCGGGCAAATCCTTTGGGGTTACGTTGGTCCAAGTCTTTCCGCCGTCGCGTGTGACATGAATCAATCCGTCGTCGGAACCGCACCAGATTACGCCTTTTTCAATCGGGGATTCGGCAGCAGCAAAGATGGTGCAGTAATACTCCACACCAGTGTTATCCTTGGTGATAGGACCACCAGATGGTCCGAGTTTGGATTTGTCGTTGCGCGTCAGGTCGGGACTGATGGCTTCCCATGATTGCCCTTCGTTGGTTGTTTTGAAGAGCACATTTGCTGCAGCATAGAGCGTGCGCGGGTCATGCGGTGAAAAGAAAATGGGGAAGTTCCACTGAAAGCGATACTTCATGCCCTCTGCGCCATGCCCCATGGGGTTGTCGGGATAGACATTGATAAGCCGCCGTTCTTTGGTGCGATGATTGAAGCGCTCGAGCAGCCCGCCATAACTGCCACCATAGACGATGTCATTATCTCTTGGATCGACAGCAATGTGTCCTGACTCACCGCCTGCAGTCTCTTCCCAATCGGCTTCAGTGATGGCATAGCCTTCAGAGCGATGTCGGATGCGCAAAGTGGTGTTGTCTTGCTGAGCAACATAAATTCTGTATGGGAAACTGTTGTCAGTAGTTACGCGATAGAATTGTGCTGTCGGTTGATTGTGATAGGTGCTCCAACTTTCCCCGCCGTCGAGCGTTACCTGAGCACCGCCGTCATCGCCGATAATCATTCGGTTTGGGTCGTTGGGGTCAATCCACAGGTCGTGGTGGTCGCCGTGCGGGGTTGGAATCGTGGTAAAGGTCCTGCCGCCATCCTTAGAGCGATGAAATTCTACATTGAGCACATAGACCATGTCTGGGTTTTTTGTATCGGCATAGATGCGGGTGTAATACCACGCACGCTGGCGCAAGCTACGGTCGCTATTGAGCTTTATCCATTTTTTGCCGCCGTCATCGGAGCGAAACACTCCGCCATCTTCTGCTTCAATGATAGCCCATACGCGTTCTGGATTGACTGGCGAGACCGTCACGCCAATAATGCCCAAAGTGCCTTTTGGCAAGCCTTCGTTTTGAGAGATGTTTTGCCATGTGTCGCCACCGTCTGTGGACTTCCACAGCCCTGAGCCTTCTCCACCGCTTTCGAAGCTGTAGGGTGTGCGGCGCACACGCCACGTGCTGGCATAGATGATGCGCGGGTTCGAGGGGTCTAACACCAAGTCCACTGCACCGACATCGTTGCTGACAAATAAGACCTTTTCCCAAGTTTTGCCGCCGTCTTTAGAGCGAAACACTCCGCGTTCTGGATTCGGACCGAAGGCATGTCCAATTGCCGCTACATACACCAAGTCAGGATTTTTCGGGTGAATGCGAATGCGAGAAATGTGTCGCGTCTCCATGAGCCCCATGGATTTCCAAGTCTTGCCCGCATCGAGCGATTTCCAGACACCGTATCCATGTGAGAGATTGCCGCGCAGGGTTTTTTCGCCGCCGCCGACATAAATCACATTTGGGTCAGATTCACTCACTGCCACGGCACCAATCGAGCCGCCGAAAAATCCGTCAGATACATTGGTCCAACTGGCACCCGCATCGGTTGATTTCCACACGCCGCCGCCCGTACTACCGAAGTAAAACACATTTGGCTGACCGACCACGCCCGTTACAGCGCACGAGCGCCCGCCACGATAAGGTCCAATCGAGCGCCACTTCAGGCCGTTGTAGAGTTTTTCATCAAATTGCGTCTGTGCTTCTGCGGCAGCAGCATACACGAAGAGCCATCCCAAAAAGAATGCTCTAAAGACAGCTGTCTTTGACATGTCCTTTGACTCCTTTGTGTTTTGTTGTTTTGCCCAATGTTGATGATACGATGTGTATTGATGTAACAGTAAGAGCCACCTTGCAGGGTGGCTCACTTAGACGTGTTTAGGCTTCTTGTTGCTGATGCAGGCGCTGTTTCATTAAGTTTAGTGCAGAGCCTGCTTTGAACCACTCGATTTGCACCTCGTTGTAGCTATGCGTTGCCAAAATTTCTTCGGTTGTTCCATCTTTGTGATGCAGCACAATTGTCAGCGGTTTATTTGGCGCAAAGCTGGTCAGTCCAAGAATGTCGATGGTGTCATCTTCTTGGATTTTGTCATAATCGGCTTTGTTGGCAAAGGTCAGCGCCAACATGCCTTGCTTTTTGAGATTGGTCTCGTGAATGCGCGCAAACGATTTGGCCAGCACGGCACGCACGCCTAAGTATCGCGGTTCCATGGCAGCATGTTCACGAGAAGAGCCTTCGCCATAGTTTTCGTCGCCGACCACAATTGAGCCGATACCTTTGGCTTTGTATTGACGCTGCACTTTCGGCACAGGCTCATACTCGCCCGTGAGCTGATTTTTGACCAAATTGGTTTTGTTGTTGAAGAAATTTGTGGCACCGATGAGCAAGTTGTTGGAAATGTTATCCAAGTGCCCGCGATATTTTAGCCACGGTCCTGCCATAGAAATGTGGTCGGTGGTGCATTTGCCCTTGACTTTGATGAGCAGCTTTAGCCCTTTCAGGTCAGTGCCCTCCCATGCTGGAAATGGCTCCAAGAGTTGCAAGCGTTCGGATTTCGGGTCGACAATAATTTTGATGCTTGAGCCATCTACAGCTGGTGGCACATAGCCCGAGTCTTGAACAGCAAATCCTCGTGGTGGCAGTTCTAATCCCTTTGGTTCATCGAGTTTGACTTCTACGCCCTCTTCGTTGATGAGCGTGTCAGTCATTGGGTTAAAGGTTAATCGTCCAGCAATTGCCAGCGCCGTTACGATTTCTGGTGAGGCTACAAACGCATGTGTGTTAGGATTGCCATCGTTGCGTGCAGAAAAGTTGCGATTAAACGAGGTGATGATAGAATTTTTCTCTTGCTTTTCTGCACCGTGCCGCGCCCACTGACCAATGCAAGGACCGCAGGCATTAGCAAGCACAACTCCCCCAATTTTTTCAAAATCCTGTAGCACGCCGTCGCGCTCGGTAGTGTAGCGAATCTGCTCAGAGCCGGGCGTGATGGTAAATTCAGATTTAACTTTCAGCTTTTTCTCGACGGCTTGGCGCGCCACCGATGCCGCACGTGTGAGGTCTTCGTATGACGAGTTTGTGCAAGACCCAATCAGTCCGACATCCAACTTTTCAGGCCAACCGTTTTTTCTTACTTCTTCAGCAAATCGTGAGAGCGGTATGGCACGGTCAGGCGTAAAGGGTCCATTGATATGTGGCTCCAATTCTGAAAGGTTGATTTCAATTACTTGGTCGAAGAATTTTTCAGGCTGTGCATACACTTCTGGGTCACCTGTAAGATGCTCGGCAATTTTGTCAGCTGCTTCTGCTACATCGGCGCGTCCTGTTGCAATCAGATAGCGCCGCATAGCCTCATCGTAGCCGAAAACGGATGTAGTAGCACCAACTTCTGCGCCCATGTTAGCAATCGTAGCTTTGCCTGTGCACGAAATTGCCTGTGCTCCTTCACCGAAATACTCTAGAATGTATCCTGTGCCGCCTTTCACGGTCAGAATACCGGCCACTTTAAGAATGACATCCTTGGCAGATGTCCAGCCACTAAGTTTGCCCGTGAGTTTGACGCCGATAAACTTCGGGAAGCGCAATTCCCATGGCATTCCTGCCATGACATCAACACAATCGGCGCCACCAACGCCAATGGCAATCATGCCTAAACCACCTGCATTTACAGTGTGTGAATCTGCGCCAATCATCATGCCGCCCGGGAAGGCATAGTTTTCCAAAATCACTTGATGAATGATGCCTGCGCCGGGCTTCCAAAACCCAATGCCGTATTTGCTTGATGCCGATGCTAAAAAGTCATACACTTCTCTGTTAGCTTCTAAAGCCGCTTCCAAATCCTCAGCTGAACCTGATTTTGCCACGATGAGGTGATCGCAATGCACAGTGGTAGGCACTGCAACTTTTGGAATTCCAGCTTGAGCAAATTGCAGTAGTGCCATTTGTGCCGTTGCATCTTGCATTGCCACGCGGTCAGGCATAAACTCTACGTATGACTTTCCACGCTCGTATTCCACGGTGGCGTTGCCTTGCGCCAAATGCGAATACAAGATTTTCTCAATTAGCGTCATCGGGCGCTTTAAGACACTGCGTGCTGCAGCCACACGCTCTGGAATCTCGCGATATTTTCCTCGGATGATTTCAATATCGAAGGCCATGTTGTACTCCTTCTGGTTTGAAAAGCTGGCAGGATTTATTTTTTGCGAAAATTAAAAGTAAAAATGCTGTTTTGAAACTGTTGCGCACTGACTTTCATGGATGCTTCACATGCTTACGCTTCATTCAGCAGGGCAGACCTGATGCCATGCCGAGCACTTTTTTCTGTCATTCCGAACGCCAGCGAGGAACCCATTCATGAATGCTCATGGATGCTTCACTACGATACGCTTCGTTTAGCAGTTGTCAGCACTACTCAGTCGCACACCAAGCTGAGCAGCTGTTCAATTTTGTGTTTTAACTCTTTGCGCGGCACAATGAAATCAATAAAGCCATGTTCTCGAACAAATTCTGCGGTTTGAAAACCTTCAGGCAACTCGCGCTTGATGGTCTCTTTGATGACCCGTGGTCCAGCAAAACCAATCAGTGCCCCCGGTTCAGCAAGATTGAAATCTCCCAGCATGGCAAATGAGGCAGTAACGCCGCCTGTGGTCGGGTCGGTCATCAGCGAAATGTAAGGGATGCCTTTTTCATGCAAGCGCGTCAGTTTAGCCGCCGTCTTTGCCATTTGCATTAGTGAAAGTGCCGATTCCATCATTCTTGCGCCACCTGACTGCGAAATGATAATTAGCGGCGCATGTCGCTCGCAACTTTTATCAATCGCTCGTGAGATTTTTTCTCCGACCACCGACCCCATTGAGCCTCCAATAAAGCCGAAATCCATTGCCGAGACCACACATTCCCTGCTCCCAATCGTCCCTATAGCGGTGCGACACGCATCCATTATCTTCATCTTCTTGATAGTCGCTTCAATGCGGTCAATGTAACGCTTGGTATCGACAAAGTTCAGTGGGTCGGCAGATTTCAAATTAGCATCAAGTTCTTCGAACTTTTCCCTATCGAAGAGAATCTCAAAGTACTTTTGTGGCGAAATTCGGAAGTGATAACCGCATTCAGGGCAGGTGTAGATATTGTCTTCAAGTTGCTTACGGTGAATCATTGCACCGCAGCGGTCGCATTTCGTCCATAAGCCCTCTGGAATATCTCGCTTCTGTTCGGTAAGAATCGCCGGTTTTGCTCGCTTATACCACGCCATACACTAAAAATTACTTTTTGTCTGCTCTAGTGCTTAAGATAACAACGGTCTGTTCAGCCTACAAAAGCCTTTGCTTTGGATTTTTCAGACCTTCACCAGACGTGGGGAATAGACGCCTTCTACTTCGCTGACGCGCTTCAAGGTTGCTGGCGAGAGAGCTTCATCGAGGCAGATGACGGTCAGCGCTTTTGTCTTTTCTTCGTTGCGCGAAAGCGAGATGTTGGCAATGTTGATGCTTGCCCGAAGCAACCGTGCTCCCACGCGTGCCATCACTCCGGGCTTATCGTCATTGGTGTAAATCAGGATGTACCCTTCAGGTTTGAACTCACAAATAAAGTGGTCATAGATGACAACGCGCATATCTTTTGCCCCCAACACTATACCACCGAGCCGCTTTTTGCCCTCGCTGGTTTCGTAGTTGACCACAATTAAGTTCTGGTAGTCAGGGTGTTCTTTTTCGTGTTGAGATTGAACATTGATGTTGAGTTCGCTGGCTTTTGCAAACACATTGATGTAGTTAATTTCTTGATGTTGCACTTCATCGAGCAATCCCTTGAGCGCTGCTGCAGAAATGGCTTGTGAAAATTTGCGTAGAAATTCGCCGTAACTGACAATCGTTATGGATTGCGGTGTGCCATCTAACAGTTGTGCACACATTGACCCGAGCTTTTCAGCCAGTGCCAAGTAGACTTTGACTTCAGTCTTTTGCGCCAGCTCGACCGTTGTAGCATTCACTGCGCCGACCAGTGCCCCTGTCTTTTTCCAGTCAATTACTTGCTGGGCAATTTGCAGAGCAACTTTTTCTTGTGCCTCTACTGTCGAGGCAGCAATGTGCGGCGTCATGATAACATTTTCGAGCTTGAGCAAAGGATTATCAGGCAAGATGGGTTCTACTTCAAACACATCCAATGCTGCTGCAGCGACTTTGCCTGATGCAATCGCTTCGGCAAGGTCTGCTTCATTGACAATACCGCCACGTGCGCAATTGACGATGCGCACTCCCGGCTTCATCAGCGCAATGGTCTCGGCACGAATTAAGTTGCGTGTTGTTTCGCTATAGGGCGTATGCACCGTGATGAAGTCCGCTTCTCGGAACAGCTCTTCTAATGACACCAGTCGAATGTCGAGCTTGCTTGCGACTTCTTCAGAGACCATTGGGTCAAAGGCAATGATGTGCATGCCAAAGGCTTGCATACGCAAGGCAACTTCACGACCGATTTTGCCCAGCCCAATGACGCCAAGTGTCTTGCCATCTAACTCTCGACCCAACCATTTCTTTTTATTCCAGATATTTTGCTTGAGTTCAGCATGAGCTTGCGGCAACATGCGCGCCACTGCCAAAATCATCGCGCAAGTGTGTTCAGCGGCTGAAATGGTGTTGCCGCCCGGCGTATTCATGACAATGATGCCTTTGCGCGTTGCCGCATCGATATCAATGTTATCTACACCTGCCCCTGCTCTGCCAATTAGCTTGAGCTTGTGAGCGCAGTCTAAAATGTCGCTGGTTAGCTTCGTGGCGCTTCTGACCAGCACCACTTCATAGTGTCCAATCTCCGCCTTGAGCTCTTCCTTCGATAGCTTCTGCTTCTCGACAACCTCGAAACCGTTTTGGCGCAAAAGTTCACCGCAAGTTTTTTCAATGTTGTCTAAGATGAGTGTTTTCATACACTGTTGTTTTGATGCAAGGAAAAGACAAAGATACGAATTGTTTGCGACTGCATGCGGTTAGCATCACTTGCCATGCAGGGCATCTACATTCCCTCTCGGTCATGCTGAACAAAGCGCAGCATAGTGAAGCATCCATGCACCAGATTCCTTGCTATTGTTCGGAATGATGCCACCATGTCATGCTGAACGAAGCCTAAGCGCTGTGAAACATCCACGCACTGGATTTCTCGTTAATCGCTCGGAATAACGCCACTGTGTCATGCTGAACGAAGCGCAAGCGTGGTGAAGCATCCATGAGTGGATTCCTCGCTACCGCTCGGAATGACAGAAAAATTCAGTATGACAGGAAAAACGCTTGGCATGCCGCAAAAAGGAGTGCTTGGCATGAATGTGCAATGCTTTGCTAACAAAAGACGCTTGAAAATGTTTTGACGGGCATGATGTTCGGATAAAGAAATCCTTCGCCGTAACGCACCCCGATGAGCTCGCCAAAATACTTGGCACGCGCTTCAATTGCTTCTAAAAATTCCTTACGCGAAATGTATGATTCTGGCTCCTTAGACTGTGGATTGTAGAACTGTGATTTGAATGCCATCAGCCCTTGCCGAGATGCTTCAAATGTATCCGAGACGTCTACAATGAAACTTGGCACGGCGAATCGGTCTTGAAGGTAGTAGAGCAAGAATTTCGGTCTATGCCGTTCTTGAAGATGTTTTTTTTCTTTGGTTTTGATTTTGATAAGACCTGAGTAGAAGCAGGCATCGGCAATAAGTTTGGCTGCACGTTCGTGGTCAGGATGCCGTTCAATCGGCTGCGGTGCAAAGACCACCGTAGGTCGATAGTGCCGAATGACGGTGATGATTTTCAATAAATTTTCGCGCGAGTGCTCGAATCGAGTATCGCCTAAATTGAGATTGATGCGTTCGGCATATCCTAAGTGTCGTGCTGCTTCTAGGGCTTCCTGACGCCGCACCCGACGTGTGCCACGTGTGCCCATTTCTCCTTCGGTGAGGTCGCAGACGACCACATGCTTGCCTTCACGCTGGAGTTTCAGCAAAGTGGCTGAACAGCTGATTTCTACATCATCAGGATGTGCCCCAAAAGCTAAAGCGTAGATTGGCTCTGGCATAGCACTCTGTGCTTAGCAAGCGACACAGTTTCTTCCTGCAGCTTTGGCTTCGTAGAGTTTTGCATCGGCGCTGGCAAGCAAGTGTGCAGCACTTTTCTTAGCGCAACTGTCAGCAATGCCGAAGCTAATCGTTACATGCAAGCCTTCTGCAAGGCTTTCCCAATAGTGGGTTGCCACAGCGTTGCGCATCTTTTCGCATGCCACTGCAGCACTGTGAAGTGGAGTTTCAGGGAAAATCAACGCAAATTCTTCGCCACCATAACGGGCAACAATATCAGAGACACGTGAGCTCTGACGCAGAATATGCGCAATAATTTTTAAGACCTCATCACCTACCTGATGTGAGTAGGTATCATTAACCCGCTTGAAGAAATCTACATCTGCTATAGCTAATGTCATGACACTGCCATAGCGGCGCACGCGCTCAAATTCTCTCTGCAAAGTCTCATCAAAAAATCGACGATTATAGACGCCTGTCAGTCCATCCGTTGTGGCTTGCAGAAAAAGTTGCTCGGCTTGCTTGCGCAGCATGGCATTGATTTCGGCAAGCTCCATCGTCTTTCGGCGATATTCCTCGGCTTCGCGCTGCTTACTTTCCAGCTCATACTGCACTTGCAAGCTTATCAGCCGTCGATGATTTTCTTCGTTCAGCAATGAGCGTTCCATTCTGTGAAAACTCTCATAGTGCTGAAGCGCCATCTTAAAATCGCCCTTCTGCTTATGCACAATTGCCAAAGCATAATGAGCTGCAAGCAGTTGCGACTTACAGTTTGCCGCTTCCGCCAAACTTAGAGCACGATACAGCACCGAGATGGCTTGTTCATACTGCTGCTGCCTTGCATGCAATTTGCCAATAGCGATAAGCACCTCTGCCATGCTGGCTCTGTCATGCAATTTTTCTCTGATAGCCAGACTCTGATTGAGCATGTCAAAGGCTTGCTGAAAATTGCCCATTTGTCCATAGACCTCTCCTTTGCTTTGCAGCACAAAGGCTTTGCTTGCCTCATCGTTGAGCTCATGGGCAATCTCAAAACTCTTTTCAAAGCACTCGAGCGCTTTTTGATACTCGCCCATTTTTCCATAAACACAACCTATGCTGTTGTATAGTTGTCCTTCGCCTAACTTATCATGCGCACGTTGCCGCAGCTCGAGACTTTCCTGATAATACTGCAGGGCTCGTGGATAATCTTCTAACAAAAAATAGACGGCACCAACTGCTGCCAGTGATGCCGCTTCACTAGATGGGTTATTGATTTGCTGACTTAGCTTCATGCTGTTGAGAGCACACTCAAGAGCTTGAGGATAATCGCCAAGCTGTCGATACACAATGCTAAGGTTATGCCATGCTGTGATGCAACCTTCGTAATCTTCCAACTTTTTGAACAACGCTAACGCTTCTTTGAGCGCCTTGAGTGCTTTGTCATAATTTGCTAAACGCCAGTGACAGACCCCAATATTTCTCAGGCTGTAAGCAAAGCCAGAGATGTAGCCTTGCGTTTTGGCTAACTTGTATGCTTCTTTTGCTGCCGCCAGCGCACGCAGTGTGTCCTGACGCCACAGCCTCACACTCTCTGCATTGAGTCGGTCAACCTCTCCAGACTTATCTGTCGCATGTTGCAGCAGCCAGTCTGAAGCGATTGTCTTTTCACTCATGACTGTTACTCCTCTTTGTTTTGCTTGCTGACGGTAGCTTCACGCAAAATATACTACCTTTATTTTTTCCTTCCGATTCTGCCCATACCTTACCGCCATGCAACTCGACCAGTTGTTTGACAATTGCAAGCCCTAATCCTGTCGAGCTCTCTCCAGCTGTCGGTTGTGCAGAAAGACGCTGAAACTTGCCAAATAATTTTTTCATGTCCTCTTCTGTCAAGCCTTGTCCTTCGTCTCTGACGCTAACGAGCACACTGGGCGCACCGCCGTCATTGTCATCTTTGCTATGCTGCACCCTTACTGCGATGGTTTTTCCTTCAGGACTGTATTTGATGGCATTAGAGATGAGATTGTCTATGACTTCACGCATTCTGTCGGTGTCGACAAGCACCATGCAGTTTGGCTCTGCCTGAAAAGAGAGTGTTTGGCGTTTGTTTTGCGCTTGCATTTGATTGCAACTGACTACTTCCTCGACCAAGCGCGACATATCGTAGAGCGTCTTGTTGAGCTCGACTTTGCCTTCTTCCAGCGCCGCTGTTTTCAGCAGCCCATCAATGATACGCATCATTCGCTCGGCGGCATTGAGAATGGTTTGCGTCATCAAATAAACATCCGAGTTGGGCTCCAATTTTTCGCGTATGAGCAAAGCAAAGCCTAATATCGATTGCAAAGGATTTTTGAGGTCATGCGCCACAATGCCCAAAAGTTCTGTTTTCATTCGGCTGGCTTCTTCAGCTTTCTGCCGCAACTTCTCGGCTTCATAGCGCTTGATTTCTATTTCTTCACGTGCCAGTTGTGCTTCTTGCAAGGCAATTTCCAAGCGCTCTTTCGTTGTGGCTAGATCGCGTGAGCGCTTCTCGACAAGATCTGCCAGCTCCTTTTCTCTGCGAATAATGCTAGCTACACGCCAGCGGAAAACTCCTACCGTTGCAAGTCCTAACCCAATCACCACCGTCATCATAAACCACCCTGTTTGATAAAAAAATGGTTTTATGGTCAGCTTGATGCTATCGCCTTTCTCGTTCCAAATGCCATCGTTATTACATGCGGTCACGTGAAATGTGTAGGTGTTGGGCGGTAGGTTGGTATAGGCGGCAATGCGTGGCGTTTCTGCTTCATTCCAAGTTTTGTCAAAGCCCTCCAGCCAGTAGCGAAACCGAACCTTCTTTGGCGCTAGTAGCGATAACCCTGTATAGTGAAATTCCAGTCTCTTCACACCTGCCTCCAGCACAATGTCTTTCGTCTTTGTCCAGCGCTCGTTATCTACATAGACTTCTTCGATGTGCACGGGCGGCGGCGTCAGATTTTTTGGCAACACTTTTGGATTGATTTTCACAGCACCTTTCGCCGTTGGAAACCATAGCATGCCGTCTTTGGTCTTGCAGGCTTTTGCTAGCGCAATACCTTCGTTGGTTTTCATGCCACTTTCCACGCCAAATGCACGAGAGCTTACCTCTGAGCGCTTTCCCTCTGCAAATTCGTTCAGCTCGGCTTTGCTGACGCAGAAAATTCCTGTGTTGCAGTTCATCCAAAGGTAACCATCATCGTCTTCCAAAATCTGAAACACATCATTGCCATACAGCCCATTGCGCGAAGTGTAGACTGTAATCTTTCCTTCTTTGAGGCGCGATAGACCACCCGAAGTACCCACCCACAGCGTGTGTTCTGCATCTTCGTATAAGCAGAAGACCACATCGCCCGACAGCCCTTCTTTTGAGGTGTAGGCAGAGAACTTGCTATTTTTGTAGGCGTTCAACCCGCCGCCATCCGTGGCTATCCAAACTGTGCTATCGCTACTGCAATAGAGCGCAACAATCGAGTTGCTTGTTAAGCCATCAACTGTGCTAAACTTTGTAAATCTGCCATCTTTATAAGCCGCACAGCCATGCACATTTGTACCAATCCATAGTGTTCCATCTTGCGTTTCACAGAGCGTGCAGAGCTCATTGCTTGGCAATCCGTCTTTTTCAGTTAAGGCTCGAAACCTCTTGCCGTCGTAATTGATAAGACCTGCACCAAACGAAGCCATCCAAAATTTTCCATCTTTTGCACGCAGAAATGCCCGAATCGTATTGACAGGCAGACCGTTGTCAGTTGTGTAATTTTTCAACCCATCCTTGGTCCAGTGCGTGATACCTTCAGACGAGCCAAACCACATTGAGCTATCTGTATCTTGGTAGATTGAGTAGATGACATCTGCCACCAAGCCTTCTGCTTTAGAAAAGGTCAGAAATGTGCCATCCTGAAATCGGTTCAATCCCATGCGCGCGGTTCCGAACCATAGGTTCCTTTCATGGTCTTCAATGAAGGCATAGACTTGCATGCCTTCAAAACCTTCTTTTTCCGTGAAGTTCTCAAACTTGCCATCGTAGAAGCGCGAGAGCCCACGAATTGTGCCAATCCAGAATACTCCATCTGAGTCCTGAAAGATTGAATACACTGCTTCACTTGCCAGCCCATCTTTTGTGGTGTAGGTGCGCCAGTGCGTATGCTCAAAGCAAGAGATTCCCGAGTTTGTACCAATCCAAATTCGACCGTCTTTATCCTCACAAATTGTGCGCACGAAATTATCTGGAATCGGCGCTGGTCCTGTATTGTGCCTGTAGACACTTACTACCTCGTTTTGCAATTGCCACAGCCCTAAGTCGGTGCCTGCCCATACTGCACCTCTCGAGTCAATAGTCACAGCATTGATGCTGTTGCTTGGTAAGCCATTGCTTATGGTGTAGGTTGTAAATTTGCCAGTTTGCAACTCCAGCTTGCAGAGCCCTTTTTGCGTGCCTATCCAGAGTCTGCCTAATGCGGTATCGCAGGCAAGGCTTGTGATGATGTTGCTTGGTAAGTGTTCGGGCGCTTGATAGCGTTGAAATTTTCCAGATTTGAGCGAGAGCAATCCGCCACCGTTTGTTCCAATCCAAATTGTTCCATCAGGGGTTTCGCAAAGTGCAAGTACTGTACTGTTTTGAAATTCAGGTGTGTTGCGATGGTCAAAAATGACGAACTTTACTCCATCGAAGCGTATGAGTCCAGCATAGGAGCCCAACCAGATGTATCCTTCATTTTCAGCATGCTTGGTCTGCAAAATGGTGAGCACAGACTGATGCGGCAAACCATCCTTTTTTTGCCACACATCATAGACATACTGCGTGATTTTTTTCTTCGGGTCTAATGCTGCGCCGTCGGGGATATTGCACACCAGTGTCAGTGCCAACCACACCCACAACATGCGTTTGCAGCACCGCCGTGAAAACCTTACATCCATACCTGAAAGTTTGCTTTAATCATGATTGCATGAAGTTATGTATCTTTAGCGTTTGTCGCTTCAAAACGATGCTCTAGATATGAAAATTTCTCTGAATTGGCTTAAAGCTTTTGCACCGTCTTTGGTCCTTACCGAAAGCGAAATTGCAGCGCGGCTTACTTCGCTTGGCTTTGAGGTTGAAAACATTCAGCATCTTGGTGGAAGATTTCACAATGTTGTAGTTGGCAAAGTCCTCGCCTGCCAAAAACATCCTAATGCCGATAGGCTTTCAGTTTGCACAGTTGATGTGGGTCAGTCAGAAGCCTTGCAGATTGTTTGTGGTGCGCCGAATGTTGCTGCTGGTCAGTTTGTACCTGTGGCGCTAGTAGGTGCTGAATTGCATCGGTATAGTGGCGAGACGCTCACCATCAAGAAATCCAAGATTCGTGGCGTCGAGTCTATGGGTATGATTTGTGCAGAAGATGAACTGGGGTTGTCGGATAATCATGATGGCATCATGGTTTTGGGCACTGAGGCAGACTCTTTCGCAGTAGGCGCACCACTTGACACCTATGTTCCACGCGATACTGTCTTCGATCTTGCAATTACGCCTAACCGTCCTGACGCACTCTCACATCTTGGCATTGCACGTGAGTTGGTTGGCGTGACTGGTGTGGCTTTGCCCAGTTATCATGCGCTTCCCTTTGTTCAATCTAGTTCTCGCATTCAGCTTGAAGATACTGCGGCTTGCCCGCATTATGCCGCCGTTTTAATTGAAGGTGTCAAAATCGCCCCTTCTCCTTTGTGGTTGCAAAATCGGCTTAAAGCAATAGGGTTGCGTCCTATCAATAATGTTGTAGATATCACGAACTATGTGCTCCATTCTGTGGGTCAGCCCCTGCATGCTTTTGATTTAGACCAGCTTCTTGAGCAGCGCATTCGTGTGCGCACCGATATTTGCGGTGAGTTTGTTACGCTCGATGGCAAAACCCGTCTTATTGAGCCCGGCATGATTATGATTTGCGATGCCCAGCGTCCTGTCGCAATCGGTGGCATTATGGGCGGTTTGCATTCTGAAATTTCAGACCGCACGACCAACGTGCTTTTGGAATCGGCGTATTTTAATCCGAGTCAGATTCGGCGTGCTTCGAAAAAACTGGGCTTATCTACTGATGCTTCATACCGTTTTGAGCGCGGCGTAGATTGGGGGAACATCAGAGGTGCAGCAGCTATGGCCACTGCCATGATTTTAGAGCTTGCAGGCGGTCGTGTCATTGAGACCACAGAGAATGTTGCTCAAGAGCGCCAGCGCATCCATGTTTCACTTTCACCTCGCCGTGTAAATTCATTCTTGGGGGCGTCGTTGGAGCCTTCGCGCATGGTTTCAATTCTCGTAGGATTGGGTTTTGAGAAAATTGAGCAAACGCCAGAGCAAATTTCTTTTGCAGTTCCCAGCTGGCGCGTCGATGTTAGCGCTGAAGTTGACCTTATTGAAGAAATTGCGCGTGTGTATGGATACGATAATTTCGCCCCGGCTGAAAAAATGAATGCCGCCTATCCTGTCGGTCGTGCCGATAAAGCTCACTTCAATGATCGCTTGCGTCGTTTCATGATAGGCATGGGGTTCAAGGAAATTCTCACTAACCCGCTTTTAAGTCTTTCTGAAGCACAGGTGTTTTCGGAGCGTGTGGTTCGCACGCTCAATCCTATTTCTGAAGATATGGCGGCGCTACGCCCCAGTCTAATGCCTTCTCTTTTGAAAGTTGTGGCACACAATCATAACCTTAGCAATTTCGATTTGCGTCTCTTTGAGGTTGCTAGAGTCTTTGAGTTAGCCTCGCCCGATGAGCCGACACTGGTCTCAGGTTATCGTGAGCGTGAGATGCTTGGAATTGCTATCACAGGTCGGCGTGCCCCGCGCAGCTGGGCACATGCTAATCAGCCTGCAGATTTTTTTGACCTCAAGGGTGCTGTAGAAGAACTGCTTGATGGTTTGCATCTACTTGAAAAATCAAAGTTTATTCCTTATACTCATAATAAGTTGCATTTAGAAATAGATGCAACGCGCAATACGTCGCTCGGCAGAATCTTTGCTGGGGTTTTACAGATTGTGCCCAAGGAGTGGTTGATGCGTTACGATATTGATAAGCCTGTGTTCTTAGCTGAGTTGGATGTAGAGGTGCTGCGCAACTTCGCAGAATTTGATTACGAATATCATGCTCCAGCGAAGTTTCCTGCGGTTACTCGCGACCTTGCTTTTTATGTACCGATTGATGTTGCGTCTGCTGATATGGTAGATGAGATTATTCAAGTGCATCCATCTATTGAGCAAGTGCAAGTGTTTGATGTCTATGAGCCCGTGTCATCGGCAGGTCGTTCAACGAGTGCCGTAGCGAGCCGACGCAGTCTTGCATTCTCACTTAGACTTGTCAGTCATGAGCGCACTTTCACCGAAGATGAAATTAGCGCACTGCTGACAAAAGTGATTGAACGCATTCAATCCAAGTATGGTGCGGAACTTCGCCAAGCCTAACGGTGCGGCAAGTTGCAAGTTGGATTGCGTTCGCATTGTGCCTTGAGTTGTTGCAACGTACTGTTTTTCGCCTTGAAAGCGAATAAAGCGCTTAAGCTGCAGATGATGTCAAAAGAGACAAACCTTAGTCCTGAAGCTGCGCTTGCCGAGTTGGAGCAAGCAGTACAACAGTTGATGTCAGAAAACATCACCCTAAAGCTTGAAAAAGCAGCACTTCAGCGACAATTAGAAGAGTATGCACGCACACATGCGGCTCATACATCTTCTACATCAGCGGCTACGCTTGCGAAAACTGACTTGCACGACTCTGGCGCATTAGTGCTTTCAGCTGTAGAACGGTTGTATTTCAAGGAGCGACTCCAGCGCCTTCTGGAGCTAGTCGATCTTGAATTGCACCGTCTCAGTGCACAGGTGGAACCGTCTAGACCATGAGTAATTTTTTCACTTTATTTTCTGCCAAATGGAACCTATTAAGGTGCGTGTATTCGGCGAGGACTATCCGCTTTTAGTTGAAAATCGCGAGCTTACGGAGTCTGCTGCCAAGCAAGTAGATCTTCAGATGTATGAGTATCGTCGCAAGGGAATAGATTTGAGCACCACTAAAATCGCAATTTTAACAGCAATAACATTTGCAGAAAAGGTTATCGAATTAGAGCAACGTCTTAACCAACTTACTGGTAAAATTACAAATCTTACTCGTCTTCTCTCTACACGAAGTTCTAATACTTCTGAATAACTTATTACCAGTAAGTTTCTTCTAACATGTTCTTTCTCATGTTGTCTAGATTGGCCACTCCAGCGAGCACTTAGGGTTTAAAATCCGCACCAACGCTTGGGGTTGTGTACTTGAAAACCAAAGAATCGTTGCTTACACAATAGGGAGCCCATCTCTCGACGTCGAACGCAGGCCTCACCTACCCTTCAAAGGTAGGATGCTGACCCCAGACATTGTCTGGGCAGCACGGTGGAAGCATGAGACGTGGAGGACGCACCCACTATGACGGTCTGGATTCTTTGGACCGAACACAGCCCGAAGATTCGTGCGGATTTTTTATTTCGATTACACTTTTATGCTGGTGTATTTATGTAACTCTAAAATTGGCAAGAATGGAAAGCGTTATCAATATCTCTATCAATTTTAGCCTCATTGTCTTTACTGCTATCTTCTTCTTTGTCGTTGGCTTTTTTGTCAGTCGCTATTTGCTCGATCGCGTTGGCACAACTAAAGTGCTTGAAGCCGAAGAACGAGCTGTGCAGATTATTCAAGATGCGCTACGTGAGGCACAAGCACAAAAAGAAGCCAAGATGGAAGAAGTCAATGAAGAATGGAGACGCAAAAAACGCGAGTTTGAGCAAGAGGTCAGCATCAAGAACAACAAGTTTGCTCAAGCTCAGAAGCAAGCTAAGGCGAAAGAAGAAGCACTCAACCGTCGCGCTGAACAGCTTCAAAAACGCGAAAAAGCCCTCGAAGAGGCTCAAAAAGATCTTCAGCAAAAACTGCAATTTGTAGAGCAGCGCCAAGCAGAACTCCAACACCTTATTGCTGAACAGAATCTTAAGCTTGAGAACATCAGCGGTCTGAATGCTGAAGATGCAAAAGCTATGCTTATGGAAAATCTTATTACAGAGGCAAAGGCTGCGGCAGCCGATACACTCAAAGCCATTCAAGAAGAGACAATGGCTAATGCCGAAAAAATCGCCGAAAAGATTATCATGTCTGCACTTGAACGCACTGCTCCAACGCTTGCCATCGAAAACACCATCACAGCTGTTCACTTGCAAAGCGATGAACTCAAAGGACGCATCATTGGTCGTGAGGGTCGCAACATCAAAGCTTTTGAGAACATTACTGGCGCAGAAATTATTGTCGATGACACACCCGAAGTAGTTATCCTTTCTTGCTTTGACCCCATTCGGCGCGAACTAGCCAAAATTACTCTGCAGAAACTGCTTGTCGATGGGATAATTCATCCAGGGACGATTGAGAAAGCTCATCAGGCAGCGCAAAAGGAACTTGAAGAACTCATCATGAGTGCTGGAGAAGATGCTATTGTACAGCTTGGTATTCCTAATTTTCATCCTGATATTGTGCGCCTTATTGGCAAGATGAAGTTCCGCTCGAATTATGGACAAAACTTGCTCAAGCATTCGCTTGAGGTAGCTATGCTTGCTGGATACATGGCTGCCGAGCTCAAGCTCGACGTTAAGCTCGCCAAACGAGCTGGACTTTTACATGATTTGGGCAAAGTGCTCGATATGCAAGATGCTCCGCATGGTGTTGCCGCTGCAGAATTTTTGAAAAAGTATAAAGAGCCGCCAATCGTACTCAACGCTATTGCTGCGCATCATGGCGATGTGCCCAAGGAACATCCGATTGCTGAATTGGTTGATGTGGCTAATGTGATGTCTGGCTCGCGCCCTGGCGCACGCGGCGCAATTACGCCAGAGGGTTACATCAAGCGTCTGGAAAGCCTAGAAGAAATCGCCCGCAGTTTCCCAGGTGTAGCCCGCAGTTATGCGCTCCAAGCCGGACGTGAAATCCGTGTCATTGTTGAAGGTGACCGCGTCAGCGACCAGCAAGCTAGCCTACTTGCACATGAGATTGCTAACAAAATCATGTCTTCCGTACAGTACTCTGGTCAAATCAAGGTTACTGTAGTGCGAGAGACACGTGCCGTTGCATACGCACGCTAAGTTGGCAGTGCCCCTTACACAACAAAAAGAGCGCAAGACGGTCAAGTCTTTGCGCTCTTTCTATTAGCCGTGGCTTTTCAAAAGGCACAATTATTTCTTTGTGCTGTTCAGCAGTTCAGCCAACTTGGCTTTTTCTTCCTCGCTCATCTGACTAATTTTTTCAATCAAGTCTTTATCGTTCTTTGGTATTTCTGTTACCTTGTTGATTTCTTCTTCGATGCCAGCTTGCGCGCGTCTAAATTCGTTAATGCTTTTGCCCAATCCTCGTGCTAGCTCAGGCAGTCTCTTTGCACCAAAGAAAATTAGAACGATGAGAAAGATAAGAAGCAGTTCTTGTCCGCCTAACCCAAACATTTTTTTCTCCTATGCTTTGTTTGCTTAATCTACGCAAAGTCTTAGAATTTCCATTCACTTCCCACGATTTTTATACTCAATGCGCACAGCTGTATGGGGCACTGCTTCCAGACGTTCTTTTGGAATCGGTAAGCCTGAGACTGCACAAATTCCATACGTGCCATTTTTGATGCGCTCTAAGGCTTTGTCGATGTAGCTCAAGTAGCGTTCGTCGCGAGCAATGAACATAAAGTGCTGCTCTCTATCCATAGTCTCTGTGCCGTGGTCAGCCATGTGCATAGAGTAGCTGGAGTTATGTTCCTCGCGGTCGCCATCTTCGCTATAAGCGTTGCGCATGATTTCTAGGTCACGCAGGACTTCTGCACGCTTCTGTAGCAAGATGTTTTCAAAGTGCTTGAGCTCTTCAGGTGTCAGGTAGGTTTTGGTCAAGCGCTGTTCAGGCACCCCTCCACTTGACTCAGTAGTGGTCTGGGGTTGGACTTGAGATTCTGCCACTGGCTGCGGCTCAATGTCTTGCGGTTTTGCGACCGTTTCAGGCTTAGATTTGGTAGCAGCTTTTTTCGTTACTGCCTTCTCACCAGTCAGTTTTGTAGACTTTGCCGCAGCTCTTGCCTTCGATGACTTTGCTGTCGGCTTCTTTGCCTTTGAGCTCTTCTTTCTTTTTGCTGCCATACTCTACTACAGAATTAGGTTATACAAAAAACTATTTTTTCTCCAACTCAATGGTGCATGGCTCACCGTTGATATCCTCTACAAAGCGTGTACCTTTGTTGAGCGCAAAATCTAGCGCTACGGCTAGTGTCTCGTTTTGGATGTATTCTTTATTGCGCTCCAGTGCAGCCTGCAAAGTCTTTGTAGTATTGACACGCAAGAAAATTCTATCGGTAATGTCTAAGCCCATTTCTTTACGACAGGCCTGCACGCGACTGACAAACTCACGTGCCAGTCCTTCGTGAATGAGCTCTTCATTGAGTTCTGTGTCTAACGCTACTGTGAGCTTGAGTGCTTCATCTGAAGCAACCAGCCAACCTTCTAAATCTTCTGACAAAATTTCGACATCTCCTCTTTCCACCTTGACGCGTCGACCTGCCACTTCAAATTCGTATTCACCAGCTTTTTCTAATTCTGCAATTTCCTGCGCTGAGAAAGCTCGCACACGATTTGCCACAGCATTCACATCCTTACCAAACTTTTTGCCCAGTGTCTTGAAGTTTGGTTTTGCCTTTTTGCTGATGATGCCTGTCTCATCATCTACAAATTCTATAGCTTTGATATTGACTTCATCGAGGATAATATCTTTTACTTTTTCTAACTCCTCACGTGTCTGTTTTTCTAACACGGGTAAGAGCATTCGGCGAAGCGGTTGACGCACTTTTAGCTCCGCTTTTTTGCGTAGCGACAGCGCCAGCGAACAGATGCTCTGTGCTTTTTTCATGCGCATCTCGAGTGCTTTGTCAATTGCCGCTTCTTCAACTTCTGGGAAATACGACAGATGTACAGACTCATACGGCTCTTTGCCTGTAACCGTATTGAGATTACGATAAATTTCTTCTGCAATAAATGGGCAGAAGGGCGAGACCAGCTTTGCTACTGTTATCAAGCATTCGTAGAGCGTTTGATAAGCTGCCAGTTTATCTAAGCCCATCTCACCTTTCCAGAAGCGGCGGCGAGAGCGACGAATGTACCAATTTGAAAGATTGTTGACGGTAAATTCTTCAATCAGGCGCGTGGCGCTGGTCGGGTCATAATTCGACATCGCCTCATCGACGGCTTTGATGAGCGTGTTCAGCGATGAGAGAATCCACCTATCGAGCTCGGTGCGCTCTGCAAGGGGCAAACGCTCTTCTTTATACTCAAAGCCATCGACATTGGCATACAAGGCAAAGAATCTGTAACTTTCAATAAAACTGCGGAAAAACTTACGCTGCTCTTCAACAATTTCTTCCTCATCAAATGCTTTTGGTAACCATACTGGGCTTGAATTTACTAAGTACCACCGCAATGAATCTGCACCATACTTTTCTATTATCACAAATGGATCGACCACATTGCCTTTGGACTTAGACATTTTTTGCTTGTGTTTATCCAAGATGTGTCCATTGACAATGAGGTTCTTAAACGCTGGTTTGTCAAAAATCAGTGTAGCAATTGCATGCAGTGTATAGAACCATCCGCGTGTTTGGTCGACGGCTTCGCAGATGTAGTCGGCAGGAAAACTGCGCTCGAATTCTTCACGATTTTCGAAGGGATAGTGCCACTGTGCAAACGGCATAGCGCCTGAGTCGAACCACACGTCAATGAGTTCAGGCGTGCGAGTGAATTTTTTGCCATTCTTGATGAAGTAAATTCTATCGACAAATGGTTTGTGCAAATCGAGCTCTACAAGACCTTGGTCTAAGGCATCGCCCAGTTTGTATGTTTTGCCGTCAATGTCGATAAAGCCTTCACGCAGTTCTGCAATGGAGCCAATGCAGAAGAGATTGCCTGATGTGTGGTCATCTCCGATTTTGAAATCCTCAGATACCCAAATAGGTAGCGGTGTGCCCCAGAAACGCTCGCGCGACAGTGCCCAGTCTTTGTTTTCTTCTAACCAATTGCCAAAACGCCCTGTGCCAATTTCTGGCGGATGCCAATTGATTGTTTTGTTGAGTTCTACCATACGCTTTGCTACCGCCGTGGTGCGGATATACCACGACTCGCGTGCATAGTAAATGACAGGCACATCGTATCGCCACGAAAAAGGATAGCTATGCGTAATGGTTTCCTTGCGGAACAACTTGCCTGCCTGCTTTAGCTCGGCAATGATTTCAGGGTCTGCATCTTTGAAGAATTTTCCTGCGTAGCGCGGCACTTCGTCGGTAAACACGCCATTGCGTGCAATTGGCTGATACATCGGCAGCCCATACTTCTTGGAAATTTCATAGTCATCGGCTCCAAACGCTGGCGCACAGTGCACAATGCCTGTACCATCTTCTATGGACACAAAATCTCCCAGCGTTACAAAAAAAGCCTTTTCTTTGACCTTCAAGTGTGGCAAGAGCTGCTCATACTCCATAAACTCTAACGCTCTGCCCTTGAACTCTTCAAGCACTTCAATTGGACTTTCTCCTGCAGACTCGGCGAGCACATTTAGCCGTGCCTTAGCCAGTATGTAAATTTCATCTTCTACCCTTGCGCGCACATAATCGACCTCGGGATTGACCGCCAGACAAACATTTGAAATGAGTGTCCATGGCGTTGTCGTCCATGCCAAGAAGTACTCATTTTCACGATGCTTGAGTTTGAACTTGACATAGATACTTGGGTCTTTGACTTCCCTATAACCCAGCGCCAATTCGTGTGAACTTAGTACGGTCTCCGACCTTGGGTCTTGTGGAACAATTTTGTAGTCTTTGTAAATTAGTCCTTTGTCAAAGATTTGCTTCAAGCCCCACCACACTGACTCAATGTAGGCATTGTCGCATGTGATGTAGGCGTTTTCCATATCGCACCAGTATGCGATTCGGTCGGTGAGCTTGCCCCAGCCTTCTTTGTTATCTTGAATGTGGAAATAAACCAAGCGCCGTGCTTCTCGGTTGAATTCTTCAATACCGTAGGCTTCTACAGCCGATTTATTTTTCAGACCTAATTTTTTTTCAACGGCAATCTCTACGGGCAAGCCATGCGTATCCCAGCCAGCTTTGCGAGGCACACAGAAACCTTTGAGTGTTTTATATCGGCAAATGAGGTCTTTGGTCGTTCGACTCAAGACATGATGCACACCCGGCTTGCCATTGACTGTAGGCGGTCCTTCGTAGAAGGTAAACCTTGGCTGATGCTGACGCGTGGAAATGCTCTTTTCAAAAATGCGATGCTCTTTCCAGAAATTGAGAATCTCAGCTTCAAGAGCGCTGTATGTCAGGTCAGGAGGAAGTTCTTTGAACTTACGCATTACCGTATCTCTTTGCGCTAACTTGGCTTGGTAGCACTCGTGCTCTTGCACGGCTTACAAAGTGTGCAAATATATTTGGCATTGCTTAATAAACAAAGAGAAATTTTCCAAATCCTTAAAAAAATTTGCCCTCATCACGATGATGAGGGCACACACCACTAAAATTTACTTCTTGTTGCCACCCGTTAAGGAATCTACGGTACGGTTGATGGCTTTGCTGAACGATTCAGCCAGCGTGGTGGCTGTTTTACCCCCAGCTTCAAAGGTGCCTTCAACGACTTTCCAAGCGTTGCTTGCACCCATGTCAGCGGCTCTGCCAATGCTGACCAGCACTTGTGTAATGACGCCTCCGCGGACTTCGTCCATTTTTCCTCCAAAGTTTAGGTGTTAGCGAAGTGATTGATTTTTTACCACTTCCGCCTCTAACATCAAGAACGGTTTGAGAATTTCAGCACTGGCTAAAAAAGCGCGCCACCTTGAACAAGCTTCAAGCGATGCATCCGCATCCTCACTTCATGAGCACCATTTTCTTGCTCGCCACATACCGACCCCTCGCCGACACCGCCTCCAACCGATACACATACACCCCACTGCCCAATCCACTCCCCTCAAACCGCACCTCATACACCCCTGCACCCTGTCGCACCCCACCAACCACCTCCTTCACCATCCGACCTAACATATCATACACCCGCACCCAAACCGCACTCTCCTCCGGCAACACATACCGTATCGTCGTCACAGGATTGAACGGATTCGGATAGTTCTGCATCAACTCATAGTCCCGACTCACGCGCTTGCCCTCTACTTCCACCCGAACCGCATAATCATGAACCGTCCCATCAAAATCCACCGACCGCAACGCATACACATAGCGCTCGCCCTCGCGCACCCGCTCATCTATGAACC
>Ga0308408_1000005_pt1 | contig 241133 bp, 200 predicted proteins | sample HotsprSampleMSe3_FD_203466 | JGI IMG/M metagenome (GOLD analysis project Ga0308408, IMG submission 203466) | Hot spring phototrophic mat microbial communities from Mushroom Spring, Yellowstone National Park, Wyoming, United States - 20060912_MSe3 ... | reverse complement strand
AGCGCGAGATGCACGTGATGCTGAACCGCTCGCATATCATGCTGGCCAAGGCGCAGAACGCAACGGCCATGCTCAGCCTGGAGTTCGGAGAGCTGGCGCGGGCGCTTCCGGAAACCGTCTCCGCCCAAGCCGATGCCGATCCCGGGCAGGCGCAGACCGTGCAGTACGAGATAGACGACCGCATCCGGCGCATCAATGATCTTTTCCGCATGACCGGCGAGCTGTCCCAGGAGATCGCCGAGACCCTGCAGGGCACGGAGAAGGCAATGAACGCCGGATCCCGGGAGCCCTCGCCGGATGCCGCGCAGACGGCCCCACCGCCCGATGAGCCTGCACGCTCCGGACCGTCCGGCGCGTCTGCGCCGCCCTCGCCTGAACCGTACGCTCCCGCCGCCGGGGCGGCCCCGGAGAGCCAGCCGGCGGAACCCGAGGCCGCGCTCGATGCGGAGCTGGTGGAGGCCGCCTTCCGCGAGGATGAACCGGTCAGCCAGGCCGCCGGCGACCGTCAGGAGGAGACAGAGGAGGCGGACGCCCCGCCGGAGGAAGTTGCGGCCGCGGCCCAGCCGGCGGACGCCATCCCGGCATCTCGGGAAGCCAGCGTCGCCCCGGACCCCGCGCCCCGGGCGGCCGTCCCGCCGCCGAAGGACATCTTCGGGAGCACCTTTTCCGCACCTCGCAGGAAAGTGGAACAGCCGGCGCGGCCCGCTGCCGCGGCCGGCGCGGGCGCCGGGAGGACCTCCAGCGGGGCGATCACCCCGGAGGACACCACCGACGCCCGGGAAGCCCGGGAAGCCCTGGACCGGTTAGTGCGGGAGCAGGAGGAGCGGGACCTTCGCGCAGGCGGCCCGCCGCGCAAGCGCGGGCTCTGGTCGCGTCTGTTCGGGGGTTGACAGGCGCCCGGCGGTCAGCGAAACAACCAGAGCGCCATCGCGCCGAAGGCTGCCGCAAGGACTACCGCAGTGATACGAAGCACGATGCGCCGCCGGCGGAGACCCGCCTCCGCCGGCATCCAGTATTCGAAGTCGTACTCGTTGATCTCGTTGACCCCGTAGCGGTCTTCTTCCTCCGGCAGCTCGTCCTCAGTCTGGCGGATCTCCATTGCACTCCTCCACCGCCGCGGAGCCCGGCGCCCCCACGTGCTATAGTGTGCCCGGTATGATCTACGACGCGTTGACCATGGCGGCCTGCGCGGCCGAGATGTCGCAGGCTCTCACCGGAATGATAGTCCATCAGGTTCGACAGCCGCTCGAGCTGGAGGTGGTCTTTGTGTGCCGGGGCCGAGGCCGTCACGCGGAGGCGCTGTTCAGCGCGGATGCCCGCTTTGCGCGCGCGCACCTGACGGGAATCCGCCGCCCCGTGCCGCCCACCCCTCCCCACTTCTGCCAGATCCTCCGCAGGCACCTGGAAGGCAGACGCGTTGAGTCCGTCCGCCAGGAGGGAAAGGACCGCGTCCTGACGGTCACGTTCGCGGGAATGGACGGTGAGCGGCGGATACTGGTGTGCGAGGTGATGGGACGCCACTCCAACATCATCCTGCTGGATGCTGCGGGGACCATCCTCGGCGCGGCAAAGACCGTGGGAGCAAAGCAGAGCCGTGCCCGCCAGATCCTGCCGGGACTCAGCTATGAACCGCCCCCGACGACCCGGCGCGAGCTCTCCGACGTCGGCCCGGAAGGATTCCGGCGGATGTGGGCGGAGGCGGCGGGAGGCCCCCCCGGGACTCCGGATCAGGCGGCGGCCTTCCTGGCGCGCGAGTTCTCCGGCGTCAGCCCGGTGCTCGCCGCCGAGGCCATCCATCGTGCCGGGGGGCTGGAGCCGGATGCGGTGTTCCTCGAGCTGGACACCCTTCTCGCCCTTATCCCCGGCGGACCATTTTCCCCCGTCATCCTGCGCGAGCCCGGCCGCCCGGTCGAGGAGGTCTATCCCGTCCCCCTCATCCACCGCACGGGCGCGGCTCAGCACCCGAGACCCCGCATTTCGGAGGCCCTGGAGCACGCCGTCCGGGAAGAGATGGCGGCCCGGGAGCTCGAAGAGGAACGCGCCCGGTCGCTTGCCGCCATCCAGCGCAGCCGGGACCGGATCCAGCAGGAGGTCCAGGAGCTCGAGAGCATCCTGAGGCAGCCCGAGCAACCCGGAACGCTCCGGCGAATGGCCGAGAACCTGGCGGCGTCCTTCCATCTGATCCGTCCGGGAAGCTCATTCGTGGAGGTGCCGGACTACTTCGACCCCGCCACGGAGCCCGTGCCGATCGAGCTCAAACCGGAGCTCAGCCCCTCCGAAAATGTGGAGCGGCTCTTCCGTCAGGCGCGCCGGGCCGAGGACCGCATCCGGCACGCTGCGGAGAGGTTGCCTTCCCTCCGCCGCGACCTCGCGACACTCGAGGAAGGACTGCGGCAGGTGGAGCAGGCCGTTTCCGTGAGCGAGGTGCGGGAGCGGCGGGCGGCACTGGAAAACGCGCGCCTGGTGCAGCCGGCGCAGGCCGCCGCAGCCGAGACAAAGGAGCGGCCCTTCGAGGGACACCGCATCCGCTGCGTGATTTCGGAGGACGGGCTGGAGATCCTCTACGGGGAAACGGCGGAGGCGAACGACTATCTCACGCAGAAGGTGGCGCGCCCGGATGACATCTGGCTGCACGCCCGGTCCGTGACGGGCGCGCATGTCGTCATACGCACCGGGAAAGGGAAGACCGCACCGCCGGCAACCCTCCGCCAGGCCGCGGAGATCGCCGCACGAAACTCTGCTGCGCGGCATTCGTCCTACATCCCCGTGGACTGGACCTTCAGGAAATACGTACGGAAGCCGAAAGGCTCACCCCCGGGACTGGCCACCTACACGCACGAGAAGACGATTCACGTCACCGGCGGTAGTTGACCTCGATCACCACATCGCGGATGCCCGGACGCGAGCGGAGGATGCGGTGGATGATGTTCATTTCCGCCTCCAGGTCGCACGGCTCTCCCCGCAGCGAGCGCACCTCCCCCCGGATGTAGACCACCCCGTGCATCGAGTTGACCTGAAGCAGCGAGTCGTCTATCCTGCGCCTGACGATCTCGCGCCGGACCAGTCTGGTTGTTGCCGCATCTTCTGCAGGCATAGGCTGCACCCCCGCATACGCAGCGACCGCTCAACCGCCCGCCATCCCCCGCCGGGCTTTCGCGGCCCCCGCACCGCCTTTCCCACTATGATTTTACCGCACTCCCATCCTTACCTGCGTGGGCGATAATCCGGGCAATCGATCGCATTGGGGCGCTCCGGCCGCCGGCAGGCGTCCCGGTAGTCGAAGCGGCAACTGTCGCACAGATACTTCGGAGCTCCCGCGCGAGCGCGCAGGACCCGCCACAGCCGCAGAAGCCTTCTGCGAAGACGCTCCAGCGGCCCGGGGCGCGGCCGCAGAAGGGGACCTCTCATTCCTTCATCCCCCGGAAGATGGCCCTGCGGGCGGCATCGGCCGGATGCTCCAGTCCCAGTTCACGGAGACGGCAGCGCATGGCGGCAACGGAGACCCCGAACCGCGATGCAAGCACCCGCGACTTGTTCATCCTCAGCGGATGGCCCAGTTCCGCCGCCTGCCGCCGAACCTGCTCTTCCGGCATCATCACGTGGACCGCGAAAAGCGTAGCCAGCCGTTCCCGCTCCCGCGACGACAGGCGCGACGGGAAGAGCGGGTGCGACGCCAGAATCTCGAAAAGCTCGTGCCACAGCGCCAGAGAGACCCGTCCCGCCAGATGCCGGGAATAGCCGATCCGGTATTCCGCGCCCGTCCGGCACCAGACGGCCTTGACGTCCCGCGGCAGGAGGCCGGGCTCCAGCCGGACTCCCAGCAGAGGCAGCAGCCGGACCGGATCGCGCGGAATCGCGCGCAGCCCGAGCTTGCGGCAGAAATATCCGGCGAATGCGGCGATGTTGCGGAATCCGATGCTGCTCCAAGGGCGGACCAGGCGTCCCACCAGGGCATCCAGGTCCCGCGCACTGGCGGCAGGCCAACGTGGACTGCTTGCCGCGGATGGGGTGTCGGGAGTCACGGGTGTCAGACGAACTCCTCCGGCAGAATCCGCAGGCCCTGCGCGCGCTCGTAGAGACGGATGATGGCGAGCTTGGCCTCAGCCGGCAGCGTGAGCATGGCGTAGGAGCCGGCCCGCACCTCCGGGTCCTTCATGACGAACTCGAACGCCCGCTGGATGCGCTCCTCCCTCGACTCGCCCTCTTTGCCTGGCACCAGCACCGGAGGCAGCAGGCCGGCCTTCCTGAGCAGATCTTCGACCGGCACCCGGTAGACCCCCGCAAGGCGCACAAGCACCCGCGCCGAGGGAGACCGGCGCCCGTCTTCCACCTGATACAGGTACGGAGCGGAAATTCCGGCCCGGCGCGCGGCCTCGGGTACCGCCAGCCCCGCCTTCTGCCTCAGGCTCTTCAAGTGTGCACTGATCTCGTCCACTGGGTTGCGCACCGGAAAGGACTATATCACAAGCCGGGAATACGAACAAGTGTTCGGAGACAGTTTGTTGAACCACGGCGTGAAGCCTGCCGTCTCAGGCCGGGGCAAGCCCCCATTTACGGCGCGTCTGCTCTTCGGCCCGTTGGAACAGCAGATTGTCCACCAGCGAACCGAACACCCCGATGATGACGATCACGGCCAGGACCGCCGCCATGTCGTTCACGTTGCGGCTGACGATCAGAACCTCCCCGAGCCCCCGTCCCGGAGACAGAAGCTCCCCCGCCATCAGGGAGCGCCAGCTGAACGCCCAGGCCAGCCGCCATCCCGAAAGCATCTGAGGAAGCGCCGCGGGAAGCACCACGGCTGTGAAAAGCCTGCTCCCTTTTGCCCCCATCGTCCTTGCGGCGCGGATCCAGAGAGGCGGAACATTCCGGATGCCCGCCTGCGTGTTGACCACGATGCTCCAGACCGCCCCCAGAAACACGATCGTGATGATAGAGGCCTCCGACAGCCCCATCCACAGCACCGTCAGCGGCAGCCAGGCGATGGAGGGGATCGCCTGCATACCTGACACCAGAGGGCCCAGCAGCTCATCCGCGGTCCGGTTGCGCGCGAGCAGCAGCCCCAGCGACAGACCCACCGCCAGCGCCAGACCGTAGCCAACGGCCAGCCTGCGGAAGCTGGCCGCCACCGCCAGCAGCAGGCTCCCGTCGGCGAGTCCCCGCGCAAGGCTCGAGGCTACTTCCAGCGGGCCCGGGAACAGGTACGGCGGCCACAGCGAAAGCCTATATATCGCTTCCCAGATTACGATCAGGAGGAGGTAAAAGCCTAGCCGTTTCATGCACCCAGTCCGAATCCAGCTCCGCCTGCGCCACCCGGTCGATCTCGACGCGCAGGGATTCCATGATCTGTTTCTCGATATACGCCAGCCCGGGCTCGGTCAGGTCCCGCGGGCGTCCCGCCGGGATACGGAACTCCTGCTTGATGCTCGCAGGACGTGCCGACAGCACCAGGATGCGGTCCGAGAGGTAGACTGCCTCGCGCACGTTGTGCGTGACGAAGATGACCGTCTTGCGGGTCTCGGCCCAGATGGCCGTCACCTCCTCGTGCAGCAGCGCCCGGGTCTGCGCGTCCAGCGCGGCGAACGGCTCATCCATCAGCAGAAGCCGCGGATCCATCGCCAGCGCCCTCGCGATCGCAACCCTCTGCCTCATCCCACCGGACAGCTCGTGCGGGTAAGCGTCGGCGAACCGGGACAGATGCACCATCTTCAGGAACTGCCTTGCCCGGACCGAGCGCTCCTCCCGCGGAACTCCTGCCATCTTCAGACCGAACTCCACATTCTTCTGCGCGGTCAGCCAGGGAAACAGGGCCGCTTCCTGAAACACCACCACCCTGTCCACACCCGGCCCCGTCACCGGTCGTCCGTCCAGCGTGACCGTCCCTGCATCCGCCCGGTCCAGTCCGGCAATGATGTTCAGCAGGGTGGACTTGCCGCACCCGCTCGGCCCGACCAGACTCACGAACTGTCCCTCCCGGACCTCCAGAGAGAGCGGCGAGATGGCCTGCACGCGGCGGCCGTTCGACGCGAACGTCTTCGTGATCCCCTCGAGCCTGAGCATCAATCGCCCCTCTTCAGTCCTTCTGCTCCCACAAGCAAATCCGCCAAACCTGCCGCGCGCGGAAGATAGCCACTCCGCTGGCAGACCCGCACCATCTCCGCCAGCACGGAACGGTCCAGCGTCTCGTCGAAGACGCAGGAGCGAAATGCGCTCTCCGCCACGGCAGCGGGCAGGCTTTTTCCGGTCCATCGTTCGATCTGTTCCTGGGTCACGCGCGCGGCGCGGCGCGGGTCTTCCCTGATGCGCCGCACGGCCCGGCGATGCCCCTCGAGCCATCCGGCAAGCGCGTCCGGATGCCGCTTCGCAAAGCCGTCGGAGCTTACCAGCAGTGTGACAGGGCACCTTCGGAGGATTTCATCCCCACGCGCAATGGCCATCTCCACCGCCCGTCCCGAATGAACGAGCCCGCTCCCCCACGGCTCGGGCATAAGGGCTGCTCCCGCCTGTCCTGAAAGAAAAAGAGCGTCAGCGTCCGCGGGATTGGCCTGCGCCAGACGCACCGCAGCGGGGCCATCCAGTGACAGTCCGGCCTCCTCCAGCAACATCCTCATCTGCACATCCTGCGTGTTTCCAAACTGCGGGACCAGCACGACCCGTCCGGGCAGCCCCTCGAGTCCCTGTCGGCCCACCCCGGGCGCGGCCACCAGACGCACCCCTCCGCGGCAGACACCGGCAAGGGCGGTCACCGGCACCCCGCGCGCGCGTGCGGTGAGATAGGGCACAGGACCGGTATAGCCGATGTCCAGGGCTCCCGAGGCAAGAGCCACCATCAGCTCCGGACCGGCCGGAAAGACACGAGTCTGGATCTTCCAGCCGGGCGGCAGAGCCTCCTGAAACAACCCGTCTGCCAGCCCGACGAGGGCCGGGGCGTGCGTCACGTTGGCGAAGAGACCGACGCGCACGACGCGCTCCGGCCTTTTCCCGGAGGGCAGGCATCCCCCGGCGGCGAGAAGGGCCAGCAGCAGCAGGTATGGACGGACCGATAATCCTGACATAATCGATTGAGTTAGTCCATTATTCCCGCCGGCGCGGCTCACTGTCAACACGCAACACAGCCCGCCGGCGCAATTTCGAGGCGCAAAAACGCCAGGCGCCCCCGTGGGCGCGCCTGGCTCGTTGATCGCAGGCCGCCGGCTATCGCGCAACCGCGTTCAGCCCGGCCTGCACGTCCCCTTTGCTCGAGTTCTGGATGCGCGCCTCACCCGCAAACCGGTTCCCGGTGACCACCGCGGACCGCACGCCCTCAGCGAGGCGAACCTGCGGACGGTCCTCCCTGAAGAAGAAGTTCGTCACGCTGATCTCTCCGCTGAGCGCGTCGATCGCCGGGGCGTCCCTGCCGGATGTGTCCCCCCTCGCGGGCGTCGATTGCGAAGCGCCTTCGCCGTGCCTCCTCCCGCCATCATTCCTCCGGCCGCAAACGCCGCCCCCGGGACAGACCGCCTGTTCATCCGCCGCCCCGTTCCTCGTCCCGCTCCCCCCGACCGGCCGACATCAGCCCAGCGATGCCTCCGCCCGAACCGTGCCGGCGCGGTCGTGCCGGGCCGTCACCCGCACCGTCCCCCCGCCCGGAGCCCGCACCACCCATTCGGCCTTCAGCCGCTCCTCGGTCGCATCCGCGTGCCAGCCGTACGGGCTGACCTCCGTGTAGGCCCTCCCCTCCAGCTGCCGCATCTCTTCCCGCACCTTGCCGGACTTCAGTTCCGCCCCTTCCGGAAGCTCGATCTCCACCACCACCGGCCGCACCGCTTTGCGGTCCAGGGCCCGTTTGGTCACGTACGTCGGCAGCCAGCCGGTGTTGTCCACCACCAGGCGGATGCGGAACGCCTCCCCGCCCAGCGGCTCCACATCCAGCCGCCGCACTTCGAGCCGGGGCGAGATCAGCGCCTGCCAGACCAGCCAGTCAGGGAACAGCGAGAGCTCTTTTTCCAACAGATGGGGCGGCGGATTGCGGAAGCAATACATCTCGTCCCAGCCTCCCAGCTCCACCCGCCCGAGCTGCGGATGCTCGAAGGGATACCAGTCCACGTAGCCCTTCCCGCCCAGCGCCTCGTCGCTCCAGCGAAGCATCTTCAGGTCGTCCTCGAACGGGTGCTCCCTGTACCACTCGATGAACTTGTATTCCTCGATGCCCGCCTGACGCTGGGGGCTCCAGATCTCCACAGTCCAGGCGAACAGCCCCAGGTGGTCGTACATCCAGTCGTCGGATACTCCCGTGATCACCTCTTTCGGGTGATACCGGAAGTCGTGGAAGACGCTGACGTTCGGGTAGCCGGTGATCTCCGTGCCCTTCTGCCCGATCTTTTTGTACGTCCAGAGATCCTCCGCCGGGAACTCATCATCGCTCTGCGTGCCGTACGGGCGCAGCAGCACACCTGAGTACGTATGGAATGACACTCCGCCCGTAATGTTCGGGTGCGAGGCGATGAAGGCCGCCATCGCGCGGACCTCGGGCTCGCTGGTAGGGAACGGTCCGGCCCCGGGCTGCTCGGCCTCCTGGCGCCAGTGGGCGGGGAAGTTCCGGTTCAGGTCCAGGCGCTCTTTGTTCGGCATCACGCTCAGGGTCACGCCGTCCCAGTTTTCCAGCAGCCCTTCGGGCAGGATCCTGTAAAACTCGCCCTCGCGCTCTTCCGGCTCACGGCGGATCATAAGGCGCGGCTCCTGCGGGCTTTTCTTCCAGGGACCGTTCGGATCCGGGATGCGCATGCTCAGGATGCGCCCATCGCCGTCCACGTCCTGACGCCGGAGCCCTTCGAGAGGATCTTCATCGTACGGGTAAGGACGGGTGCTGGAGCGAAGGAAGCGCGGCGGGTCCGAGAAATACAGCTCGGCGCCATCCGGGTTGAGCCGCGGCACCACGTAGAACGCGCGGGTGTCCAGGCAGTGGGTTATGCCGGGATGCCGGCCGTGCTCGCGGCAGAGATGCTTCAGAAAGTAAAGGCAGGCGCTCGATGCGGATAGCTCCGTCGCGTGGATGTTGCCGTCCACCCAGAAGGCGGGCTTTTCCTCAGCGGGCCCGGTGGAAAAGTTGGTGACGGTGGCGCCCCAGATATCGCGGCCCTCGTGGCTCTTTCCGATGGACTCCACCCGCACCAGGTCCCGGCGCGAGTGGGCCAGCGCAAACAGTTTTTCCGTCAGCTCCGCATACGTCAGGAAGCGCTCGAAATCCGGGTCGGGCACGCAAAGCCTCCGTGCACACAGTCTGTGTCACCCGCATCTTCGACCGGCAGCGCCCTGTGTCCTGCCCGGGCCGCTCCCGGGCAGGAGCCGGTCCTTTTCCCGATGCGCGGGACCACAGTCTGCAGGGTGCGGGGACGCCCGGATGCCGGACGACGAAAAGGGAGACTGGAGGCGGCGATCGGAATCGAACCGATGCATAAGGGCTTTGCAGGCCCCTGCCTTACCACTTGGCTACGCCGCCCCGTGATGGAGAACGGGAGAGGCGGACTCCGCTCCGGTCCGCCTCTCGTTCCACCTGGCCCCGGCCTGACGGGCCTCAGGGCTGCAAAATGGAGCGGGAGACGGGATTCGAACCCGCGACATTCAGCTTGGGAAGCTGACGCTCTACCACTGAACTACTCCCGCGCGTCTGGCCCGCCCCCGAAAGCCGGCGCCCGAAGCTTCTGCCCCCGCGCGCTCCGGATAGCAGGATGCTCCCGGCGACCCACCACAGCATCGGGAGGCCTTGCCAGCTCCACCCTGGCTCCCCGTGCCGGAGCCGGCGAAAGTATTATAGCATGCCGTGCAACAGACGCAAGCGGCCTGCCCGGCAGGCCGCCGAGTGTCTTTTTCTGACGGCGCGCACAGCTTGCCCGTCCCACCGGCCGGAAGAGCTGGCGCCCTCAGCTGCGACAGCACCGTCTTCCGGCGGGCGCCAACCTCAGTTCTGCCGCCTCGGCCCCGGGCAGGGCCGATGGCCGGCAGGTCAGCGCCTCTCGAACACGACATTTTCCCTCCCTCTCGCAACTTCGCAGTAGCCTTTCGCCCGCAGCAGCTCCGATACGCCGGAATCTCCCCAGGTCTCGCAGCAGATGTAAGACGGGTAAAGAACATCGGAAACATCCTGGAAAAAGGACGTGAGCACGCGAAGCTCCATTCCCTCGAGAGCCGGCTTCAGGATGTCGATCTTCTGGAGTCCCGCCGCCGTAACAACGCTGGCGAGCGGAGCCGTCTTCACACGGACGGAAGCTGTTTCGACGCGATCATTGCGAATGAAAGAGGAACCTCCGAGATTGCCGGAGACGTTCAGAAAAAGCTCCGCCTCACCTTCTGCATCCGATAATCCAACGTTGAAGGCTGTGACGTTCCGCAACGAATTCTTCGCGATGTTTCTGGACAAAGACTCAAAGATGGACGGGTTCGCCTCAATCGCGATCACCCTTGCATCCGGAAAGCGTGTGGCGAATCGAAGAGACCAGAAGCCGTTGTACGACCCGCCATCGATCAGCACCCCATCCCTGGGAAAACGCTGAATCAAGAAGGAGATCTCCCGCCGGTCATAGAGGTGCGGAGCAAAATACAGGTTTCCGTCGACGCATTCCGACGGGGAGAGCACCATTTTGAATCCCAGAACGTCGCAGTTGTACGGGCCGGTGTAGCCAAGAATATTGTTGAGTGGCTTGAGAATCCTGTTGGACGCTCCCCTGACGTACGGCAAATCGGGCACCAGCCGCCCGATTGACCGCAGGATTCTCGAAGGAAATGGCGGGTCCGGGACCTCTGTTAGCGTGCTCTGCGATTGAATCATCGGAGTGACACCTGTCTGGAGCTCTGGAGCCTCTTGCTATGTCAGGAGCGCTGCTGCATTGTGCGATCCTGCGGCGTGACATTCCGGCCGGCACCTTCGCATAGACGGAGCAAGCATTTCGGCGCGGGGCTCCGGCTCTCCTCCAAGATTTTCCGGCAGCACCCGGCAGGCTCCTCCACACCGGCGCACAGTCATTCTGACGCACCACCAGCGGGCAAAGCTGCACCGAAAGCTGCAGGCCGGGCGTGGCGACCCTGCGGAGAATTTGCTGTGACCGAGCACACCGCGCGTAGCTTCAGCGAGGCGATGCTGTCAGCCCGGCCTTGACAAAAAAGAAGCGTCCTGCAATCGCACTCAGAACGCCTCTCTACGCCATATTGACACCGAAGTGCGCAACCTGAGGGGCAAATGGTGGGCGATACTGGATTTGAACCAGTGACCTCCTCGGTGTGAACGAGGCGCGCTCCCACTGCGCCAATCGCCCGCAATGCCCCGGGCCCGGAGGGCCCGGACTTCAAACTGGTGGGGATGGAGAGATTTGAACTCTCACGAGCAAGCTCACTGCCCCCTCAAGACAGCGCGTCTACCAGTTCCGCCACATCCCCACGCCGTCCCCCCGGCGCAAGTATTCTACCACCGGCCCGGGGCTCTGTCAACAGAACCTTACCCGCTCCGGACGGCATCTTCACCCGTGCCCTCACACCTGCTCCAGCCGGGCAAGGACCGCCGTGACATTGTCCGAATCGGGCCGTGAGGCCGCCATCTGGACCAGCCTCCGCACGCAGACGTCCGGCCGTTTTCCGTGACGATGGAGCGCCTCCTCGACCTGCCGGTCGCTCAGAGCGTCCCAGAGCCCGTCCGTGCACACCAGAACCAGATCATCCGCGCCTACTTCCATCTCCGCTATCTGCGGATCCTGCCCGCCCCCCCAGCCCACCGCCTGCGTCACGACCGTAAGGCCCTGCTCGGGGACTCCATCCTGGCCTGCCGGAAGCTCCCCGCCAGCGGCACGCAACCAGTCGTCCTCCGTGAGCCGCACAAGCCGCCGCCCCCGGTGCAGATAGGCCCGCGAGTCCCCCAGGCTGGCCACGAACAGCCGCCTGTGCGCCAGCAGCGCCATTGTCAGGGTCGTCCCCATTCCCTCCAGCAGCGGATCTGTGCGGGACAGCTCGAAGACCTCACGGTCGGCGCGGTGAAACGCCTCCGCCAGCACCTCGCGGGCCACCTCCGGCGAGAACAACCTTTCCGCAGTCAGCACAGCTTCTCTGGCGGCCCGCACGGCCACTGAGCTCGCTATCTGACCGTTCTGCCTTCCACCGATCCCGTCGGCCACAACGAGCAGCCCCTGAATCCAGGGGGGAGACGGGGGGTCTGTCACGCAGACGAAGGCGTCCTCGTTCGTGAGTCTGCGGCCAGCGACGCTGAGCGCATACGCCCGGACGCGGAGCCTGCCCGGCGCCTGCCGGACGGGCGGCAGGGGCAGCCGATCGCTCCGCTTACCCGCGCGGAACACGGGAGTGCCGTCCTCCCCACCGTTAGCGCTCAACTCAGAAATCCGGCTCCGTGAAACGGTTGATGGCGGCCGGGCGCCCGGGGCGCAGCGCCCTCACCCAGGCGTCGATGACCGCATACAGCCAGGCGCAGCCCCCTCCTCCCCACACGATCCAGGACAACAGGCCGACCCGCTCCGGGGGCACCCTCGCCGCCGCCGGAGAGAACCCCAGAGTCAGCAGAGCGAAGATCCGGAACAGGTCCCCCGTCACGAGCAGCACGGCAAGCACCAGTCCGAAGGAGCCCGCAAGGATGGCGGCTTTCGCGGTCTCCCCGTTGTACCATTGCCCCAGGCCGGGCCAGACGGCGGACGCGAGACACGCCAGCGCGGCGCTCCGTCCGATTGGCCGTGGTGCCGCTCCCCCCGACTCCAGCACCTTCTCGAGCTCGGCCGACGCCCGCGCTTCCTCCGTGGCAGCCAGCACCAGTTTAGCGTACTTGGTCTCCGCCGACGCGAGCGACGGGTCTTCCGAAAAAGCCTGCCGGTAAGCCTGCATGGCCCCCTGGCGGTCTCCGCGCTCCGCCAGCACGTCTCCCAGCAGCTCCAGTGCCTCCGGGGCCCTCCCGCCGGTCTCCATCGCCTGCCGGCAGGCGCGTTCGGCGCTCTCCAGGTCCCCCCGCCGCAGGAACACCACGGCGCTTCGCAGAAGCTTGCGGAACTCCTCGTCTGCGCCAAGGTCGCGCATCACGCCTGACCCGTGTCTTTCCTCCGCGCTTCCATGCTGCGCCACAGCGAATCCAGGTCGTACATCGCCCGCGCCTCCGCGGTGAAGATGTGGACCACCACGTCACCGTAGTCAAGGAGCACCCAGTTGGCCCGGTGGTCTCCCTCCAGGCGCGCCCGCTGTCCGCCCTTTTCTTCCATCGCTTCGATCACGGCGTCCGACAGCGCCCGGATGTGCACGTCGGAGGTTCCGTGCGTCACGACGAAATAGTCGGCCACCAGCGTGCGGCCGGTCAGGTCCATCACCTCCGGAGCGATGGCCTTCTTCTCCTCCAGGGAATCCAGAATCAGCTTCAGCTTCTGTTCCGCAGGCAGCTTAGAGGACAGAGAGGGCATTGTTCCCGACCACCTTCCGTACGCGCCCGGCTCAGTAGTAGTCCCGGCCCACGATCACCACGACCCCGGCCTCCGCCGGATATTTTGCGTCCGGCTCCAGCCGCCCGGGACGGCAGTTGAGAAGCTCCGCGATCGCAAGCGTCTGCACGTCATCAGGGTCTCTTGCGAGCACCACGGAGCGCTGGTAGTCGAACCGCCTGGCGTTGCCGGTCTTCGTGACGCGGTAGCCCGCGCCCCGCAGCACTTCGGCCAGCCGTTCGGCGGACCCCGCCACTCCGGAGCCGTTCAGCACGGCAACTGTCGGCTTTGGCGCCTCGAACCTGAGGATCTCTGCGACAACGGCGGGAATCTCATCCTCGGCGGGAAGATAATAGCTGATGCCTCCGATGTTGGCGGGAGAGCCGGGAAGCGTCGCCGTTTTCACCGCCTCCTCCGGGATGTCTTTTGCCAGCCGCGCCAGCGCGAGGATCTCGCGCGCGCTCAGGTTCGTCTCCACGTTCGCCAGGATCTCGTCGATGGACTGCGGCAGTTTGGTCCAGTTTTCCGGAGCAGTCACCCGGCGCGCAAGGGCTCGCAGAAACTTCTGCTGACGCTCGATCCGGGACAGATCGCCCAGCCTGTCATGCCGAAACCGGACATACTGCAGCGCTTTGTCGCCGTCCAGGTGACGGTACCCCTTTTTCAGGTTGATGTACAGGCCTCCCCTGCGGTCCACGTACCGCATGTCTTTCTCGATGTCTATCTCGACGCCGCCCAGCAGGTCCACCAGGTTTTTCAGGCCCTCGATGTTCGTCTTCACGTAATAGTGGATGGGCACCCCGAGAAGATCCGCCACCACCTGGGCTGAAGCCTCAGCGCCACCGTGGACATAAGCAGCATTGATCTTTTCGTACGAGCTTCGCCCCGGCAGCCTGACACGCGTGTCCCGCGGAATGCTGATCCCCTGCGCCCTGCGGTTCTTCAGGTCCACCGCGGCCACGAGGATCGTATCGGTGCGGCCCCGGACGGACGGGTCCTTGCTGAACGTGTTATCCTCCCCCAGGAGAAGGATATAGATGACATCCTTCCCGCCGAAAGGCCGCTCCAGCATCAGACGCGAGGCCGAAGTGTCCAGCTTCTCGCTGATCAGCCGGAGCGCCGCCCCGCCGGCACCCATCGCCAGCGCCCCCACAACCACGAGACCCCACACCAGCTTCTTGCGCCAGTCAGTCATTCGCATCCCTGTACAGCCTGTTCGCCTGGATGTAATCCACAACCGCCGCCGGAGCGGTGTAGCGGATGCTCTTTCCTTGCCTCACCCGCTCCCTGATATCCGTGGAGGAGATCTCCATCAGCGGGCTTTCCACTTTGTGGATCCGGGCCGGGAAACCCGCAGGGAGAGCCTCCTGCGGGTCGCTATCCCATCCCGGCCGGCAGGCGGCGATGAACCGGGTCAGCCGCACCAGATCCTGCGCCCTGTGCCACCCTGGAATCTCCCCCACAGTATCCATTCCCACAATGAAGTAAGGTTCATCATCCGGCCAGAGGCGACGGAACTCCTCCACCGTGTCCACGGTGTAGGTCGGGCCCGGCCGCTCGATCTCAATACGCGAGGCCTCGAAGAACCCGTTGTCGCCGATGGCAAGGCAGACCATGTTCCAGCGATGCACGGCGTCCGTGACGCGCCAGGCGAGCTTGTGCGCCGGTGTGCCGGCCGGCACGAAAATAACCCTCTCCAGGCCGAACTCTTCCCGCGCCCGCTCCGCCATCAGAAGATGTCCGAAGTGGACCGGGTCAAAGGTCCCGCCCATGATCCCGTATGCGCCCACGCCGCCGGCTAGCTCCGGATCTGCCCGTTGCCGTACACCACGTATTTGTACGTGGTCAGCTCTTCCAGCCCCATGGGACCGCGGGCGTGCAGTTTCTGCGTGCTGATGCCGATCTCCGCGCCCAGACCGTACTGGAACCCGTCCGTGAAGCGGGTCGACGCATTGACATAGACTGCCGCTGCGTCGATTTCGTTCTCGAAGCGCCGCGCTGCCTCGAAGTCCATGGTGATGATGGCCTCCGAATGCTTAGAGCCGTAGTGGTTGATGTGCCGGATCGCCTCATCCAGGGAATCCACCACCCGCACCGCAAGGATCATCGCGAGATACTCGGTGAACCAGTCCTCTTCCGTGGCGGGAACGGCCTGAGGAAAGAGCGCGCGCGTGCGCTCGCATCCCCGGATCTCCACCCCCGCATCCGACAGCCGCTGACACAGGGACGGCAGGAGACGGTCCGCAATGTCCGTGTGCACCAGCAGCGTCTCCATCGCGTTGCAGACACCGCAGCGCTGCACCTTGGCATTGAACGCCACGTCGGAAGCCATCTGCAGGTCTGCCGAGGCGTCCACGTAGGTGTGGCAGTTGCCCACCCCCGTCTCGATGACCGGAACCTTCGCATTCTGAACCACGCTCTGGATGAGCCCGGCCCCGCCCCTCGGAATCAGGCAGTCGATCAGACCGGACGCTTCCATCATGGCCGTGGCCGCTGCGCGGTCCGTGGTTTCGACAAGCTGGATGGCTCCGGCGGGGATTCCCGACTCCCCGGCCGCATCAGCGATCACCCGCGTCAGCGTGGTATTGGAATGGATGGCCTCCTTGCCTCCCCGCAGGATGACGGCGTTCCCGGACTTCAGGCACAGCCCGGCGGCATCCACCGTCACGTTGGGCCGGGATTCGAAGATGATGCCGATGACGCCCATCGGGACGGAGACTTTCTTGATGTCCAGCCCGTTCGGCAGACGCCAGCCTCTGCTCACCCGCCCCACCGGGTCCGGAAGGGCGGCCACCTGGCGCAGCCCCTCGGCCGCGTCCGCGATCCGCTTCGGGTTCAGCGTCAGCCGGTCTATGAGCGCCCCGGAAAGGCCGCTCTCCCGGGCGGCGGCCAGGTCCCGCCCGTTCGCCTCGATGATCTCGTCCTGGCGGGAGAGCAGGGCTTCCGCCATCGCGTGAAGCGCGGCGTCCTTGTCCTTCGTGGACGCGGTCGCCAGACCCCGGGCGGCCTCGCGGGCCCGCAGGGCCATCTCCCGGATCATCTCGTTCATCTCAGTCGCCACTTGCATCCCTCCGCTCTTCAAACTCCCACCACCAGGTTGTCCCGGTGGATGACCTCGTCGAACTCGTGATGCCCCAGCACCTTCCGTATCTCAGAGGAGTTCTTGCCCATGACCCGCCGCACCTCTTCCGCGCTGTAGTTGGAAAACCCGCGGGCCACCGTGCGGTTCTCCTCGTCCACGACGAGCACCAGGTCGCCGGGCCCGAAGTCCCCGGTCACCTCGATCACTCCCACCGGGAGCAGGGAGGCCCGCCGGGTGGCCAGCATCCTCGCCGCGCCCTCGTTCACGCGCAGGCTTCCTCTGGCCGGAACGGCAAACGCCATCCAGCGCTTCCTGCTGTTCAGGCGCGACGTTCCCGGCACGAAGCGAGTTCCCAGAGGCTCGCCGGCCAGAACGCGCTCAACCACCGCCGGTTCCCGCCCCCGGGCGATCGTCATGGGGATGCCCGCCGCCATGGCGATCTCCGCAGCGGCAAGCTTGCTGGACATCCCCCCCGTCCCGCCCCGCTCGGATTGTCCCCCCGCCGCAATCTTCTGCAGCTCCGGCGTGATCTCCCGCACCTCGCGTATCACTTCCACCCCCCGGCCGCTGCAGGGTTTCGCCGTGCAAAGGCCGGGAACATCGGTCAGAAGCAGAACCAGATCCGCATCCACCAGCGTGCCGACCAGGGCCGCCAGCATATCGTTATCGCCGAACCGGATCTCCTCCACGGAGACCGTGTCGTTCTCGTTGATGACCGGCACGGCTCCCATTCGCAGCAGGGTGAGCAGGGTGTTCCGGGCATTGAGGTAGCGGGTCCGGTCCGAAAAGTCATCGCGGGTCAGGAGGACCTGCGCCGCGGGAGTGCCGTACCGGTCGAGCTCCGTCGAGTACATATCCATCAGCAGTCCCTGACCCACGGCGGCCGCCGCCTGCTTTTCGGGGATGAGCCGCGGACGCCGCTTCATTTGCAGGCGAACCATTCCCGCCCGGATGGCCCCGGAACTCACGAGCGCGACCTGCCAGCCGGCCTCTCTGGCGCGGACCAGCTGCGAGCAAAGGTCCGCAATGTAGTCCCGGTCCAGACGCCCGCGCTCGTCCGTGAGAGTCGCCGTCCCGACTTTCACAACCGCCCGCTTCAAATCGCCTGTCCGCCCGCCTCCCGCCAGCTCATTTCTCGGCGAGTCCCGCGTCGCCCGCCATAGCGCCCTCGTCCACCCACTCGAACTCGAACGAGCCCACCCGCACCGTGTCCCCGTGCTTCACTCCCCGCCTCTCCAGCTCGCGGAACACTCCCAGCGCACTCAGGCGGGTCTGCAGGCGCCGCAGCGCCTGCTCGTTTTCCAGGTCCGTCATCGCGACGAGCCGCTCAGCCTGACGCCCGGAAACGACGAACTCTCCCGAAGGTCCCCTCTCCACAGTGAAGGGCGCCTCCGGCCCCTCGATCCGCACCACCTCCTCCACCGCCACGGGCGCGCGCGGAGGAGCCTCCCGCAGCAGCCGCGCCGCTGCCCAGACCAGCTCGCGCACGCCTTCTCCCGTCGCGCCCGACAACTTGAGGATGGGAGGGGCGCTCGCTCCGGACCTGTCGAACTTCTCCCGCAGAGCCTTCTCCGCCTCTTCGGCGCGCTGGCGGGCTTCCGGAATGTCCACCTTGTTCAGGCCGATCACTTCCGGCAGCGCGGCTACCGCCGGGCTGTACGCCTGAAGCTCCGCGCGGATGACCTCGTAGTCGGACACAGGGTCCCGCCCGGATGCGGGCGAGCAGTCCACCAGGTGCACCAGAACCCGGGTCCGCTCGATATGTTTCAGAAACCGCTGACCGAGGCCCGCCCCGCGGTGGGCCCCCTCGATCAAGCCGGGAACGTCCGCCATCACGAACGATTCCCCCGGCCCAACCCGGACCACCCCGAGATTCGGCACCAGCGTGGTGAACGGATAATCCCCGATCTTCGGGCGGGCGTTGGACACCGAAGCGATGAGCGTGGACTTTCCGCAGTTCGGGAAGCCCACCACCCCTACGTCGGCAAGCAGGCGCAGTTCCAGCCGCAGCGTCCAGCTCTCCCCCGGTTCGCCGAGCTCCGCGAATTTCGGGGCCTGCTCGGTCGGCGTCGCGAACGCCGCGTTGCCCCGGCCGCCGCGCCCCCCGCGCGCCACCACCACAGTCTGACCGTCGTAGGTGAGATCCGCGATGTAGTGCTGCTTCTCCACGCAGTACACGCTGGTCCCCACCGGCACCCGGATGATGAGGGGAGGCTGATGGGCTCCGCTGCGGTTGTTCGGGCCGCCGCGTCCCCCGTCCGCGGCGCGGTAGCGGGTCTGGTAGCGGAGGTCCACGAGAGTGTTCAGGCCGGCGTCCGCCTGAAGCACGACATCCCCCCCGCTGCCGCCGTCGCCGCCCGCCGGCCCACCGCGCGGGACATACTTCTCACGACGAAAGGCCACGATGCCGTCGCCGCCCTTTCCGGACGAGACGCGTATCGTGACCTCGTCAACAAAGTCCAATTCCTGTCCCTGCCGGGGACTCCCCGGCTCTTACTGACGTTCCGGCAGGACGCTGACCAGCCTGCGGGACCTTTCGCTTCCTTCGAACTTGACGAAGCCGTCAATGAGCGCGTACAGCGTGTAATCCTTGCCAAGCCCGACGTTGCGCCCCGGGTGATGCGACGTGCCGCGCTGGCGCTTGATGATGCTCCCGGCGCGCACGAACTGGCCGTCGAACGCCTTCACGCCCAGCCTTTTCGAGTTGCTGTCCCGTCCGTTCCGGGACGAACCGACTCCCTTTTTGTGTGCCATCTTCTGACTGTTCCCCTGCTCTGTGCCCTGTCAGGCGCCGCGGGCGCCGCCCGGGCCCTTTCAGCTGATGGACGTGACCGACAGCACCGTCACCGCCTGACGGTGGCCGTAGTGCCGGTACTGGTTCTTTTTCGGCTTGTAGTGGAAGCCGTGGATCTTGCGCCCCCTGCCGTGACGCACTATGGTGCAGGCCACCCGGGCGTTCTCGACGATGGGCGTGCCCACCCGGACCCCGGCATCGTCGCTGACAAGCAACACGCGGTCCAGCACCACCTCGGATCCCGGCTCTCCCTCCAGACGGTTGACCTCGAGCTTCGCGCCCGGCTCAACCCGGTACTGCCGTCCGCCACATTCCACTACTGCGTACATCTCCAAAACCTGCCGCCTCGAAGGATTTTGACGCGCGCGGGCCTGACCGAAAGGGCCCCGCGCTCCCGGAGCAGATTATCGGCGCCTGCGCCGGATAGCTCCTGCCGCAAAGGTGAGCGGGCGAACTTCCGAAGCTCGCCCGCTCCAACACATTACACTACCACCGGTCCCGTTTTTTGTCAACTGCGCGAGCGCGCCAGTGCGGGTTTCTCGGCCTCCCGGCCCACCACCACCTCCGCGGAGGCCCAGCTTCGCCGGATCTCCGTGAGACGGGCTCTGACCACCTGACCAACGTAGCGTCCGCCGTTGGCCAGGTCCAGAAGGTATCCGTCCAGCCACGCGGTGGCGCGGGGCAGCGTGCTGTAGGGGTCCCGGACCACACGGCACTCCACGATCTCCTCCCGCCTGTAAGGCAGCAGCGCCTTTTCGAGCTCCTTTTCCTCTCCCGGGGTGATCTCGAACTTCTCCGAGTGCATGTCCTCGCGCGCCCGGACATAGATCTTCCGGTCGATGCGGCGCTCGATCTCTTCGATGACCTCGCCCCGCTGCCCGATCAGGTGAAACGCCACGGCGGGGTTGACGTGAATGAGAAGCGCCCTTGCGGACGACTCGCTCGCCACCTTCTTCAGCGCCCGCTCCGCCTCGATGCTGATCGAAACCGCAGATGCCACCCGTCCGCGCCCCTGACAGTACGGGCACGCCTCGCCCACCGTCTCCGAAATGGTCGCCCCGGTGCGCTTCCGGGTCATCTCCACGATCCCGAGCGGACTGATGTGCGAGATCTTGGTGCGGGTCCGGTCGCTTCGCATCGCCTTTTCCAGAGCGTTCACCACCTGCGCCCGGTCCTTTGCGCTGGTCATGTCGATGAAGTCGATGACGATGATCCCGCCGATGTCCCTCAGCCGGAGCTGGCGGGCGATCTCCGCGGCCGCGTCCAGATTGGTGCGCAGGATCGTCTCGTTGAGACTGGTGGTGCCGATGAACTTGCCCGTGTTGACGTCGATGGTCACCAGCGCTTCGGTCTCGTCGATCGTGAGATGTCCGCCGGACTTCAGCCACACCTTGCGCCGCAGCAGCCGGTCGATCTCCGTCTCGATCCCGAAATGGTCGAAGATCGGCTCCGGCCTGTCGTACAGCTGGATGCGGGACTTGAGCTTCGGCGACATCATCTCCACGAGCTCCAGCGCCTTGGCGTGCTCTTCCTTGCTGTCGATGAGGACGCGCGCGACATCGCTGCCGAACACGTCCCGCAAGGTCTTGTAGATCAGGCTCAGATCCTTGTGGACCAGACCGGGGGCCTTCGTGCGCGCGGACTGTTCCTGGATCTGCTCCCACATCCGTGTGAGCATCTCCATGTCGTTGCGCAGGTCCTGCTCGGACTTTCCCTCCGCCTCGGTGCGGACGATCACTCCACAGTTGGGCGGGCGGCAAGCGTTGATGATCCTTCTGAGCCGGTCCCGCTCGCGGGAATCGTCGATGCGCCGGGAGACGCCGAGGTTCTCACTCTCCGGCATCAGCACCAGATAGCGCCCGGGCAAGGAGATCCGGGTGGACACCCGGGCTCCCTTCGTGCCGCGCGGTCCCTTCACCACCTGCACCAGCAGCTCCTGACCCACCTTCAGGACATCCTTGATGCCGAGATTGCGCCTGTCGATGCGGCGGCCCTCCTCGTCCTCGTCAATGGCTTCCGGAATGACGTCCGCGACGTAGAGAAAAGCGTTGCGCTCGAGTCCGATGTCCACGAACGCCGCATCCATGCCCGGCAGCACGTTGCACACCTTGCACTTGAAAATGCTGCCGACCACACGTTCTTCGCGCTCGATGTGAAGCTCCACGAGCTTGCCGTTCTCGAGCAGAGCCACCCGCGTCTCGCGCGTGTCGCAGTTGACGATGATCTCTTTAGACACCTTTGCTCACCTCCTTTCCCCCGATTCCGGGCAGCCGCCGGCCGCCCTTTCCGGACCCGTGCGCGGGCGGGGAACCTCGCGCAGGTTGCAGTTCTCAGTGATAACGGCCAGCCTCTCCAGAGCAACGATCTCCAGAGGCCCGGCCCACCTTTCCAGCGCGGTCACCACATCCTGCGGCTTGGCGCTCAAATCTCCCATTTGAAGAAGCTCCATATCCAACACGGCCTCGCGGCCGCCCTCGTCCCGCGCCTCCACGGGCGCGGCATCCAGCAGGAACTGCCGGACATTGCGCGTCTCACCTTCCCTGCGCGAGACCTCCAGAGTGTCCGATCCCATCAGCCCGTCGACAGCCCGCCGGAGATCCTCCGGCGTCAGCACGTCGCCCGCCGGGGACCGCAGGCGCACTCGCCACCGGCTCTCGATCCGGCTGCCGAAGGTTCCCCTGCCCGGCGGAACCTCCCAGCACTCCAGGACCCTGAGCCCATCCGGCAGGTGCGGGTTGAGGCGGCCCGGCAGCGCCGCGGGATCCATCGGGCAGGAAAGATCGAACGCTCCCAGCTCTCGATACCCTGTTGCCCCGAGAGGCAGCGGCGAGGCGAACGTCATCCGCGGGTGAGGGTTGAACCCCTGCGAATAGGCGACCGGCACCCCTCCCCTCCGGGCCGCCCTCTGAAAATGGCGCATCACATCCCGGTGCCCCAGAAAACGGGCCCGGCCGCTCTTCTCGAACGCAAACGCCACCCGGTTGACCGGCCGCTCAGTCGTGGTAACAGGTCCCGTGGACCGCGTGCTCCGGCATCAGGCGGAAGATACCGCAGCCGTGGCATCGTCCTTCCCGGCAGTCCGGAGTGGACGCCTCGATATACGCACGCTGGTCCTCCAGCATCAGATATTTCTTTGTGACTCCGCTGTCTATGACATCCCAGGGAAGAACCTCGGTGTAGGGCCGGGGCCGGTTCGCATAGAACTCCGGAGAGATGCCGGTCGCGCGGAACGCCGATTCCCAGGCCTTCTGGTTCAGGCACTCATGCCAGGAATCGAAGCGCGCTCCCCTCTTCCATGCTTCCAGGATGGCCGCTCCCACTCTCCGGTCTCCCCGGGCAAGCACTCCTTCCAGCTGAGATTCCGCCGGCTCGTCCCAGGAGAGCTTCACGCCGGGCAGCCGCAGCGATTCCTTCAGCACATCCACCCTGTGCCTCAGTTCCGCCGGAGTGGCCTGCGCGCGCCACTGGAACGGCGTGTGCGGCTTCGGGACAAACGACGAGGCGCCGACCGACACGTCCAGCCTCACTCCGGCGCCCCGGCGCGCGCGGCGCTGGATCTCCGCCACCAGCCGGCCGATGCCCCGGACGTCGTCATCCGTCTCGCCGGGAAGCCCAATCATAAAATACAGCTTGATGCGCCTCCACCCGTGACGCCACGCCGCCTCCGCAGCGGCAAAGATCTCCTCCTCCGTGACGTTCTTGTTGATCACGCGCCGCAGGCGCTCGGTGCCCGCCTCGGGAGCGAAAGTCAGCCCGGTCTTCCGAACTTTCTGGATCTGCGCCGAAAGCTCCACCGAAAAGGCATCCACCCTCAGCGAAGGCAGGGAGACTCCCACGCCGTCCGGGCCGAACCGCTCGGTCAGCTGGCGGACGGTGCACTCCACGCCCGTGTAGTCGGCCGTGGAGAGCGACACCAGCGAGACTTCGTCATATCCGGTCGCCCCGAAGAGATGCTCCGTGCGTTCTCTCACCTGCTCCACCGAGCGCTCCCTGACGGGCCGCGTGATGATGCCCGCCTGACAGAACCGGCAGCCCTGGGTGCACCCGCGCATCACCTCCACCGCGACGCGGTCGTGCACCGCCTCCACGTTCGGGATGACCGGCGACCGGGGGTAGTCCATCGAACCGAAGTCCCGGACCACCCTCTTGCGCACCTGCCGCGGGGCGCCCCCGGCAGCAATCCACCCCGCCAGGGTGCCGTCCTCGTTCCACGTCCACTCGTAGAGCGCCGGCACGTACACCCCCTCTATCGCCGCAAGCCTCCGCAGGAGCTCTCCCCGGGCGCACGAGCGCCGCCCTTCCGCCACGGCGTCCAGAATCTCGTGCACCACCTCCTCCCCCTCTCCTATGACGAAGGCGTCCACGAAGGGGGCCATCGGCTCCGGGTTGAAGGCGCAGTGCCCTCCGGCAATGACCAGAGGATCCTCATCGCTCCGCCCGGCGGCGAGCAGGGGAATGCCCCCCAGATCCTGGCAGGTCAGGACGTTCGTATACGTGGTCTCGCTTCCCAGCGAGAAACCCACGATGTCCATCTCCCTGAGCGGGGTGAACGTCTCGAGCGTGTAGAGCGGCATCCCCGCTTCCCGGAGCGCCCGCTCCATATCCGGCCAGGGGGCGAAGACACGCTCACAGTACGTGTCATCGCGGCGGTTGATGCAGTCGTACAGGATCTGAAAACCCAGGCTGGACATCCCCACTTCGTAGACATCGGGGAAGGCCAGCGCCACCCGAACCGCAACGGAACCCGGGTCTTTCGTGACGGCGTTGGTCTCACCTCCCACGTAACGCCCGGGCTTCGCAACGCGGCCCACTATGCGGTCGAACTCGGTTGTAACGAACATTATGGATAAGACTCCGGTCCCGTTCAGTAGCACCGGGACGGAGAATCATCCACGACACTCAGGACTCGACCCCTTCCATCTCTCCAACCTTGATGTCCAGATCGGCGCGCTCCTCGATGCGTTCGATGCGTCCGTCCCGGATCCACACCACCCGGTCCGAAACGTCCAGCATCTTCAGGTCGTGGGTGGCCGAGATGATGGTCACCCCCTGCTCCTGATTCAGCTTCTTGAGAAGCGTGATGATCTCTTTTCCGGTCTTGAGGTCCAGGTTTCCCGTCGGCTCATCCGCCAGGATGATGGCCGGGTTGTTGGCCAGGGATCTGGCGATGGCGACTCGCTGCTGCTGTCCGCCCGAGAGCTCGCTCGGCTTGTGATGCAGACGCTCCCCGAGCCCAACGATGTTCAGAAGCTCGATGCCGCGCTCGATGCCCTCGTCCGTCGGGACGCCGGCGAACACGGTCGGAAGCGTCACGTTCTCGAGCGCCGTCATGACGGGAATCAGGTTGAAGGTCTGGAATATGTAACCGATCGTGCGGCACCGCAGATACGCCAGCTCCTGCGCATCCAGCTGGGCCATGTCCACGTCGTTGATGAACACCGTCCCGTGAGTGGGCTTGTCCAGTCCCCCGATCATATTGAAGAGGGTGGACTTGCCGGAGCCCGAAGGCCCCATGATGGAAACGTATTCTCCCCTGCGGATGTCCAGCTGCACGTTATCGAGCGCCCGCAGCGGGACTCCGCCCAGCATGAACTCTTTCGACAGGTCTTTGGTGCGAACTACGTACTCGTTCGATGCCATCTGATTACTTGATACTCCAAAACGCCGAAAAGCGCCTCCCGCCGCACCGCCGCGCGGCGTGAGGAGTCAGATCTCCACGCGCAGAGCCGCGGCCGGGGGCATCTTGGCCGCCCGGTAAGCCGGGGCGATCGTGGCCAGAAACGTCAGCGCGCCCCCCAGCACGATGCACATCCCCAGCCTCGCGCTCAGCAATCCCCAGTCCAGCTTCCCGAGGACGGACCAGCCCTGCCCGAAACCGATCGCCAAAAGCTGCACGCCGGCGCCCAGCACCGCACCGAGCACTGAGGCGATCACCCCCATCAGCATCCCTTCCAGAATGAACATGGTGACCACGAACCGGTCCAGAGCGCCGAGGCACTTCATGGTGCCGATCTCCTTGAAACGCTCCGTAACAGCCATGAGCATCGAGTTCGTGATACCGATGGTGCTCATCAGAAGCGCCAGGGTCACCAGCCAGATGTTGCGCATCCGGAGCTCCTGAGTCACCTCGATGTTCAGGGCGTCCTGCGCGGCGATCTGCGTGATGACCGTCGCCAGGAACGCGATCCCCAGAAGAATCCCGGACGCCGTGATCATGCTGCGCCCGAAGCGGATCCTGATGTTGCGCAGTGCGATCTCGAACGCCTTGCTGAGCGGAAGATGGACCTGCCGCTCTATCCTGTGTTGTTGCTCCTGCATTTGGCCTTCCTGGATGCCGATTCCGGCGCCTTCAGACCGATCAGGCGCCTTTCCGCTAGGATTTTGAGATACGTGCTGACGGAAACCTCCGCCTCCCTTCGCGTCAGTTTATGCCGCCTCTGCACATAGTCCAGAATGCTCTGCACATCGTGAAAACCGTCGCACAGCTCCCAGACGCCCGACCCGACCCTGTCGAGCTGCAGCCGCTTCTCGTCGGGGAGCCGGAACAGACGCGCCACGACCTCGGCGAACCCTCCGCGCTTGCGCGGAACGAACAGGTTGACCTCCCCGTCCTCCTTGTACCAGCGCAGAAGGTCGTTGCGAACCGGGATGGCTCTCAGGGCCTCCTCGCGCGTGGGCTTCCTGCGCCCCCGCCGGAACGGCAGAAATCCCCAGAGATCCCCGCTCCTCGAGCGCCTCACGGTCAGTGGCACCTCACCGTCGCCGCCACCCGCCGGACCCATTCCGCCGGAGCCGCTCCGAACCCGCGGACTCCGACGATGCGGTTCGAGTCCGGGCAATGCCACGCGAGGCTCGCGAACTTCTCCATCCGCCCCGGCAGCCCGAACGCCCGGACCGCGCTCTGAAGGCGCCTGAGTCCGCCCTCGTAGCCCCGTGTCTCCAGCGCTTCGTGCTCTCTCCACTCCAGCGCGGACGTGTCTCCCACGAACATCTTGAGCTCGCTCAGATACTCCCGGCTGTGCCAGGAGAGCATGCCCTCCGGCTCCAGAAGCGTGTCCGCAAGTCCCCAGCGTTCGACAATGACCCTTCCCGGACGCCCCCGGAAGTTCATGCTCATGAACCCGGACATCAGCCGGCTCCGCACAAGGCGGAAGCCCGCCGGCACGGAGAACTCCAGCCCGTATACCCCCCAGCGCACCATCTCCGGGTCCGGACCGTGATCCGCCACCGTGTCCAGAATGGCATCGGCCTGCCAGTCGATGTCCATATGCTCCGGGCAGGATACCTGCGCGATGACGGTCCTCCGGCAGTCCCTGCAGTAAAACAGCCTGCCCGCACCTTTCCGCTCCGCCTGCCAGCGGAACCGCAGGTCGGAGGGCCCTTCCTCCCCGCGACGGCTGCCCTTCTCCACAGCCGCCTGATACTCGATCTTCCTCCGGCGTCCGTGCTTCTGGACCTGGCGAAGATACTCCTCCGCCACCTTTTCCAGATCCGGCCGCCGCCGCGCCTTCTTCCAGCGGACCTCTACGGCCTCTCCATCCGGGCCGTCCACCCGGAGGTAGCCTTCCCGCGAATCCCCGGAGACGGCCACGATCCCCCAGCCCCGCGGGACCCGGGCGCCGACGCCGTTCCAGCACGCCAGCTCCGTGCCCCGGACTGCGCCCTCCAGACGCTGCCGCCGGTCCCGCTCAGAGGCTCTCACCAGGACAGCCTTCACGCCGGGTCAGAACGGCAGATAGTTGATGGACTTGGCGATGAGCGCGAGCGCGATCCCGCTCATGCCCGTCAGTCCCACACCGCAGGAGAATCCTGCCAGCAGCACCGGAGCATACATCGCCCAGCGCCCGGCGCCGAAGCGCCTGGCGAAATAGTAGCGTCCGAGCAACGCACCGGCGAACATCGGCAGGGCTTCGTGGATCCGGCCGTTCATGCCGCCGATCAGCCCGTAGTACACCAGCAGAGGGATCTTCATCGCCGTGCTCAGCGCGTACAGGACCAGCGCCAGGATCCCACCCCCGATGATCACATCCGGCTTCAGCGCCTTCAGCAGGAAGTTGTCCGCCCCGGCCTTGTTCGCGGTGATCCAGATGCTCTGCATGGTGGCCTCCAGCGGCCAGAACCGGTTCGCGTACGGATACTGCGCGCTCGGGATCTGGCTTGTGTGCCAGAAGAACTGCCAGAACACGAAGCTCGCGATCAGGATGGTGGGAAGCATCAGCAGCTCCGCCTTGAAGATGCTCGTGAACTTCGTCTTGGCCAGCTCCAGCTCCCGGAAGCGCTGCGCCGTGCCGCCCAGGTCGTGCATCGGGAAGGGAACGAACCAGATGTCGGCCCCCGTGTAGCCGCTCTTCATGAAGACCGCCTCCCGCAGAAACGGGAAGCCGACCCCCTGGCCGGTGAGGCCGATCATCCGGGCCGAGACATAAGAGATCAGCGGCGTCCAGATGAGACCGAACACCAGCAGGATCCAGAACGGGAAGCCCGGCACGAGCACGTGCGAGATCCAGATGTAGCCCACCGTGGCCACCAGCCACATCGCAAGCCCGATCCAGAGGGGAAAGTCGCCGCGGCCCTTCGGCACACCCTGAATGGGCCGGTCACGCTCCGGCTGCCCGCGCATCTTGATGGCGGAGCGGATGACGCTGCCCAGACCGATCAGTCCCACGGCCACACCCGTGCCGATGCCGACGCTCAGCCAGAAGTCCACATCGTTGGAGAGCTTGGTCGTGATGGTGCCCATCCCCTCGCGCCACGTCGGCAGATAGCCCAGACGGTGCAGGATCGGGTTCCCGATGATCTGGAAGACAATGACGCCGATGAACGACCCGGCGACGATCGGGAACGGGATGACAAAACCGATCAGCACCAGCTGCAGGTCCGCCACCAGTCCGATGGGCGTGGCGGGCAGAATCTTTTCGGTGTTCACCGTGAAGTCGATGAACGGGATGGGCAGCAGCATGATGGGCTTGGCAAGGATGACCCCGCTCACGATCGGGATGAACATGTACACGGCCCCGAACAGCAGCCCCAGCACGGTGCCCGTGGAGAACACCTGCCAGCGCCAGGACTCCTCCTTTGTTCCCGCTTCGGCAAGCGCTGTGGCCCCCGCGGCGGCCACCGGGGCCATCGGGAACGGCAGGCGCTCCACGTCGGATGTCAGCCGGAACAGCACGTAGCCGCCGCCGATCCAGTTCAGGCGGCCAAGGATCTCGCCCAGCAGCAGCAACCCGATGGGCACGATCCAGGCGGACGCGAGGAACGTGCGGTCGAGCAGCGCTGGCGATCCGGGCGGGGGCACCACCCACGACGGAATCTCGTGCGCCACGTGGGCGGCCTGCGGCGACTGGATGAAATACTGGTTCCAGATCAGTCCCGCGAACGGCCCTCCGGACAGCCCCTTGGCCGCCATCATCCCGGAAAGTCCGCCGGCGACGTAGTAGAGGGTGTAGATCTCGGCCCGCTTCAGCGGCACGAACGACCGGCGCGCGACCTCCGCGAAGAGCACGATCGTGACCCACTGCGCTGCGGGCCCGAGTCCCTGCCCCGCCACCAGGCCCATATACATCGCCCCCGGCATCATGATGAAGCCGATGAACAAGGCCCCGATGACAGTCTTCATCGTGAAGCCGTTTTCGTATTCCCTGGCTTCCTCGTCGGTGCCCGTCTCCTCAGCCAGGGCACGCGCCGCGTCAATGGACTGGTCCTGCTCAGTCCCGCCTATCCGTCTGACGTCGTCTTTTTTCACCTTACCTCTGCAAACCGCTCGAATTCGGGAACTGCCCCGTCACGCATCGAAGGCAACGAGCCCGCCCGGCATCCTACGCCGTCGGCTCCGTTGCCGCGCCGGCCGGCACGGCCGCAGCGCCGGTCAGGTACCGGTCGCGTTCCTCCGCGCGCAGCGTCCGCCAGATCAGGAACTGCTTGCGGAGAGTGTTCAGGAAGCGCCGGTTCACCCGCTTCCAGTTGCTGATGTCGCCGGAAAGCCGCGTCAGGATGACCTGGATGTCGAACACGTCTTCCATCGCGGTGGGACGCGTCTCCAGCCTCAGCTCCTGACTGACCCCCAGATCGAAGGGCGCCAGCCAGGTCTTGCAGCTCAGCGCGTAGCAGCGACCGTGTTCGCCGTCGAACTCCTCCGCCGTCACGTCCTGGGTAACGAAGTCTCCCACGGAGTACTCCTCGTACGCCTTGAACCACTCTCCCAGGAAGCTGTTGAGCCCCCGGGCCTGCTCGCCCGTCACGGAGAAGGGCAGCGGAATGCGCCACGTGTCGCCATCCGGCTCCGGAACCTTCCACGAGCGGTCGATGGCGGGCGTGGCCACTTCGGACGCCTTCCGGGCCGGGTAGAGGGTGGAAAGCCACACGATGCCCATCACCAGCATCGTGGAAAGGACCGCCGACATCGAGGAGAAGTTCAGCGTCAGCCCCGCAAGGTATCCCGTCTCCGCCAGGAACTTGCTGACGCCCTGTCCGATGAGGTACCCCGACACCGCTCCCAGAATGCCGTATACCGTCGCTTCCGCGAAGAACAGCATCGCGATGTGATTGGGCGCAAGTCCGATGGACGAGAAGATGCCGATCTCGCGCACCCGCTCATAGACCGAGTCCAGCATCGTCTTCAGCACGCTGAGGGCGGCGATGATGATCGGGATGATGATGGCTCCGAAGCCCTTCCCGGTCTGAGCGCCGATGGAGCTGTAGCGGTAGATGGTGTCACCCTTGCCGGCATACAGGTTCAGCCCGAGCCGCTGCATGAGCGTGTCCAGCTTCTCGGCGACCTGCTCCGCAGTGACGAAGTTGATGGCGATGGAGCGCATCTCGCCCCCCAGGTTCACCAGCGTGTGGTAGGGGATGATGAACGTCGTGTCCGGGTCCATGTGCGTGTATTCGCGGAACCCGGCCTCGCCGAGGCTCTTGCTCTGCGCCTGCTGCTTGTTCATCAGGATGAAGTCGACGGGCGTGAGCGGCTCGCCATCCAGGTCTTTCAGGTTCCGGAACTTCCGCGAGTCCAGGATGCCTATGACCGTGTAGGGCACCCCCGCGAACCGCACTTTTTCCCGTTCCAAGTCCCCGGGACCGATGCCGAGCTCCCTGGCCATCCGCTCGGGCAGGATGATGGTGTATTCCTCACCCTCGCGGAACCATCGCCCTGCCTTGAGGGCTCTGGACGGATTGGTCACCCGGTCTTCCTGCGCCGTCAGTCCCACAGCGGCCTTGGCGTCGTAGCGTTTGTCGCCGTGGCGGACGGTCAGGAACGACTGCTCCCCGAGCGCCGCGCCGAAGAACCACGCCCGCGGCGCCACATCGTTGGTCCGGCCGAACTCGTCATTCAGGACGCGATAGGCCGGCTCCTGGAGCACCTCCCACATAGCCGTGCGGAGCATGATGCCGTTGTAGGTGGGCTTGTAGGGCGTGGGACGCGCGTTGAACCGCAGTTCGTTCACGATGGAGGTGAACGACAGGACGATGAACGTCACCAGAATGAGGCTGACGCAGGTGAGCACCGTCCTGGCCTTGCGCCGCCTCATGTTGGACACTCCCAGCGAAAAGGCCGCAGCCGCCACACTCACCCGTCCGATGTCCACGCGATGGACCCCGCTGACCTGCCGGTTCAGCGCGCGCAGCTGCTCCTCGAACTTCCCGGCCACCAGCGCGATCACCAGGAACGACAGGGCCATCATGATGAACGCAAGAATCACGATGACCGGGTTGCTGGTGATCTCGAACGCCGGGTGGATCTGGGTGAAGCTCACGGCCACCACCACGAAAATAATCAGGAATGTGGTGAGCTGCCGGTAAAGGTCCGCGAACCCGAAGAACAGCCGCTCCAGGAAGAACGCGAACGGCAGGAGCAGCGCCATGTAGAACAGCACGCCACGCACGACGTCCGTCGCCGTCCTCTGCACGTCGGGATAGGCCCGCGCCGCAAACCCCCACGCGCTGCGGGAGTACGCCTCGAAAGCCTCGAAATCCCGCGCCGCCAGAGCCTCCTCGGCCTTCTTCAGCTCTTCCGCCGCCCGCCTGTGCAGCTTGTTGAGCCCCTGGTTGATGATGCGGTATTTCGCCAGCTTCTGGATCCGGAACTCGTTCAGGATCCACATGTCTTTTGCGGCGCGGTAGGCCGTGTTGGTGATCGTGATGCCGTTCCCGACGTCGTAGCCGCGGCCTTCCGCGTCCGCCGCCTGCTGCTCCGCGGTGCCGCCCTTCGTGAGCTTCGAGTTGAGCAGAAGCAGCCGGGTGGCCGCGGGTCCGGCATCCATCGTAATCTTGATGCGGCTGTTGGGCGGCGTGAAGATGACCGCTCCATCCTCCACGTGCGACACCATCGGCTCGGGAACCGCCACCGCGAACCCGAACTGCCTGGGCGGCCCGTTCGTCACCCCGTCCAGCACCTGCAGGCCGCCCAGCGCCCTCAGCGACTGCGGGTCGACCAGGTCGAACACGTTGGTCGCAACGCACGGGAAGACAACGACGGGCATCTCCTTGGAGCTGGTGGCCACATCGAAGGCGTTGTAGTCGAACTCGCCGCCGAACGCGCCCATGTCCGGCGCGTAGACGATCTCACCGGTCCGGGGATCGAGCTTGTATGCGGCCAGGGACGTGGGGTGCGGGCCGAAAAATGCCGTCACGGGGGCAATCCCGGGGAACGAGAAGAACCCCTTGCCGTCCGTCAGAGACACCAGATTCGCGCGCACGCCCATGAACGACTTGTGGTAGCTGCGCACAATGGCGATGGAATCGCCCACCGGCAGGTTCGGCACGAAGCTCTTCCGCGGGTCGTATTCCACCACCTGACCGGCGACCCGGGAGAAGCCCCCCTGGATGCCGATCCGCTGGAACGCATTGGGCTCCCTGATGGGGAACATCTTCGAGCCCAGGCGCCCGGTCTGCGTCGGATCCTGAAGGTAGTGGTCGATCAGACAGGCGACCAGCCGCACCTGCTTGCCGATGTTCCCCACGTTGACCCGGTCGAACGTGTCGAACGGGGTCTCCACAAGAGACCGGGCGTCGTTCAGCGTGGCGAACGTGACCCCGGCTCCTCCGGCAATGGAGACAGACTCCGCATCGAAGGCGATCTTTCCCGGGATGTAGTTGCGCCAGTTCTTCCCGGCAATGTCGTTCACGCCGTCCGCAAAGGCGACTTCGGGATCCCGGCCGAATGCGGCGCACACCCGAGCGGCGTTCTCGCGGGTCACGGTGGCAAGGTCCGAATACCGGCCCTTCAGGTCGTCCCGGGCGTCATAGAAATAGCCCTTGAAGAAGATCCCCACGCCCTCGGAGTGGCTGGAAAGGTCCAGCCCGGCGAACAGATACACGTCTTTGCGGGGACGCGGCTTGCGGTCCGGGATGAACGGCAGCCGCGAGAAGAACGCGGCCATGCGCTCGCCCACGCCGGGGCGGCTGAACTCGTCGAGATGCCTGTCCAGCCAGTGCCGGATGCCCGCCAGACCCTGGAAGTGGGCGTCGGTCGCAAGCAGCCAGACGGTGCGCTTCGGCGGATGCTTCTGAAGGACACGGGCGATCTCCAGGAGCCCGGCGATCCCCGCGGCGGACTCGGCGCCCGGCGCCAGTGACGGAGCGATCCCCACCGAATCGTAGTATGCGCTCAGGATGATGATCTGATTCTTCAGGGCGGGGTCGGTGCCCTCGATCCTGGCCAGGATGTTCCGCCCTTTTGCGTTCTCCCACGGCATCCGGCAGGTCAGGACGGCGCTCTCCTGGCGCTCCGCGGCGGCCATCAGCGCCGCTGCGTCCGCACGGGAGATCAGGAACCGCGGCACGCTGACCGGAATGGTCATGTGCTTGGCTTCGGCCTCTCCCCGGATCGTGGTCTCCGGCTCGATGAAGACCACGGCCTTCGCCCCCATCCGGACGGCGTTGATCCAGTTGTTGCCGCAGTTGAAATCCACAATGGCGATGCTGCCCTGCATGGTCTTGTTGCGCATGTCCTGCAGGGAAGAGCGCCCGATATACGCCAGCGGGCCCCTCACCCCCTCCGGGGGAAGCTGAGAGGTGCGGACCATGTTGGGCCAGAGCGGATAGACGCGCATCGAGCGCCGGCCCGCTGACAGATTCGCCCCCCGGTCCAGCGGGACGCTGACGTCGAACTCCTCGACTGTGACATCCTTCAGGCCGATGGCGCGGAACTGGTCCTGCACGAAGCGCGCCGCCTTTTCCGAGCCCGGATAGCCCGGAATCCGCGAACCGAGTTCCGGACTGGAGAGGTAGCGGATGACGTCCGCGATCCGCTCGTCGCTGATCCCGGAAGCGATGGAACGGTAGCGGGCCTCGAGACGTGGGTCCTTCTCCGGCTGGTCCTGCGCCATCGCCAGCCGCGGCAGCCACTGACGGCCCGCCGTGCCCAGCGCCGTCAGGCCAGAGACCAGGATCAGCAGCACAAGAGTCTTGAGCGACGTTCGCCTGTCTATTGCCGATGCTCCTCGTCGAGAGACTGGAGGCGGGGGAACCGTTGAGCCCGCCCCGCGCACCCGGACGCGCGAACGCGGGCACCGCGCCGCGCCCGACTGAAGATATTGGACGAACCCGGCCGCCATTCCTTCAGGGGATTAAGAACGCTTTAAGAAATCTGGAACGCGTCACGAACCGGCTCGCCAACCCCGCCGGCCTGACCGGCAAGGGCGTCGTAAGCAAAGCGCAACAGATCCCGCGTCTCCTCCCAGCCGATGCACGCGTCGGTTATGGAGACGCCGTATTTTAGAGCCGAGATGTCCGGACCGAGTGTCTGCTGTCCCTCGAAGAGATTGCTCTCCAGCATGAAGCCGATGATGGCCCTGTTGCCGGCCACCCGCTGCCGCAGCACTTCCTTGAGCACGCGCGACTGGTTTCTGTGGTCTTTGCCGGAGTTGCCGTGGCTGCAGTCGACCATGATGTTGGGCCGGAGGCCTGCGGCGAACATCCTCCGCGCCGTGTCTGCGATGCTCTCGCTGTCGTAGTTCGGCCCCTGACGCCCGCCCCGCAGGATGACGTGCCCCAGCGGGTTCCCCCGCGTGTTGATGATGCAGGTCTGCCCCTCGTAGTTGATCCCCAGGAAGCTGTGCTGGTTGCGCGCGGCCTGGATGCCGTCCACCGCCACCTGCACGTCGCCGTCCGTGGTGTTCTTCCAGCCGAGCGGCATGGACAGGCCGCTTGCCATCTGACGGTGCGTCTGGGACTCCGCGGTCCGCGCGCCGATGGCCCCCCAGGAGACCAGGTCCGCCAGGTACTGCGGGGTGATGGGGTCGAGCATCTCGGTTCCCGCGGGCAGCCCCATCTCGGCAAGCCGCAGGCAGATCCGCCTCGCCTTGCGCAGTCCGGTGGCGATATCGAACGTCCCGTTGAGATGCGGATCGTTGATCAGGCCTTTCCAGCCCACGGTGGTGCGGGGCTTTTCAAAGTACACCCGCATCACGATCAGAAGGCGTTCGCGCAGATCCTTCGCCAGTGCGTGGAGCCGGCCGGCATACTCCATCGCTGCGTCCTCGTCGTGGATGGAGCAGGGCCCGACCACCACCAGCAGGCGGGAATCCAGTCCGCGCAAGATGAGCTCGATGGCATCGCGGGCGTCCAGCACAGTCTGGGCAGCCGTCTCGGTGAGCGGCAGTTCCTCCCTGATGACGCGCGGGGGCACCAGTGGGACCGTATTCAGGACGTTGATATCGAAGGTGGATCTCAAAGCTTCAGCAGCCTCCGCCCCGGCCGGCGCACCGCGGCGGCCGGTCACCCATCCCATATTACATTATGTTCGCCGCGCCTGTCGCCCGGCGGGAGGTCCCGACGGCGCCGCCGCGGCCATCCCGTGAGACCTGTGCTATCCTGTTGCATGGATTTTGCAACAGACACCCGGCCCGGACGTCCGGGCTCAGGGACACTCGAAGCCCGAAGGGAACATCAATGAAGGTCCTCCTGGCATCACCCCGGGGGTTCTGTGCGGGGGTGGAGCGCGCCATCGAGATCGTGGATCGGGCGCTGGCACTCTACGGCCCTCCCGTATACGTTCGCAAAGAGATCGTCCACAACCGGCACGTGGTCGACAGCTTCCGCGAGCGCGGCGTCGTCTTCGTGGACAGTCTGGACGAGGTGCCGGACGGCTCCATCACCGTTTTCAGCGCCCACGGGGTCGCCCCGTCCGTGCGGGCGGAGGCCGAGAGGCGCGGCCTGCGGACGATCGATGCCACCTGCCCGCTGGTCACCAAGGTGCATCTGGAAGTCCGCCGTTTCGCTTCGGAAGGCTACGAGATCATCCTGATCGGCCACGAAGGGCACGACGAGGTGACCGGCACCATGGGAGAGGCGCCGGACAGGATCCTGCTGGTCGGCAGCGTGGAGGAGGCGGAAAGGGTGCAGCCCCGTAACCCCGGCCGGCTTATGTATCTCACCCAGACCACCCTCAGCATCGACGAGACACGCGAGATCGCGGATGTCCTGAAGCGGCGGTTCCCTGCCCTGCAGCCTCCCCCGAAGGACGACATCTGCTACGCCACCCAGAACCGCCAGGACGCCGTCAAGGAGCTGGCGCGGCGGGCCGATGTGGTGCTGGTCCTCGGCTCCGCCAACAGCTCCAACTCGATGCGCCTCTGCGAGGTGGCGGAGCGCTGCGGCGCGCGCGCTTACCGGATTGACAGCGCAAGAGAGATACAGCCCGGCTGGTTCAGCCAGGATGTCAGCTGCGTCGGAGTCACCGCAGGAGCTTCCAGCCCCGAGATCCTCGTTCAGCAGACGGTGGACCGGCTGAAGGAGCTGGGCGCATCGGAAGTGGAAGAGCTGGACGGCCGGCCGGAAGGCGTCCGCTTCGCCCTTCCGCCCGAACTTGCCCGCGCCTCTGTGCCCTGAGCCCCTCCCGGCTCCAATTTCTGGCCAAACCCTCTCCCGCTGACGGCCGGGACGTGGTATCATTGGGACACCGGGGAGGCAGCGGGCCGTCACCTGCGGCGCCGGGGCCGCCCGGCGACGGAACGTCGCAAGGCCCTCCCGCCTTCCCTCAGAAAAGGAGGATACCGGACATGAAACGGCTGTTGGCGGCGCTCGCCGCCGCCGGAATCTGCCCTGCGCTGGCCTCGCCCGCAGCGGCGGCAGGATTCTATCTAAACAACACGATCGACCTGACCCAGGTCTTCAAACAGGGCTCTCAGCTCGGGACCAACGTGATCTCCGTAGCCTACGACGGCGTCAGCGCCTATGTGGGCGGCTACAACGCCTCCGGCCAGACCGCCACGATCGGTGTGGCGAAACTGGACGGCATTCTGCTGGGACAGAGTGTAACTGCGTCCGTGATGACCGGAAGCGTGATCGCCGCGAACAATCTGGAAGGCTACAACGCGCTTGCGCTCGGGGCCGGGGCGCTCTTCGGCGGGAAGGACGGCGCCAACGGCGGTGGCACGAGGATCGTCAAGCTGGACCCGGCGAGCGGAGCGCTCGTCCCCGGCTTCGGCACGGGCGGCATCCTGGACAACCCCGGCGGCCGGACCAGGATGCACGGGGGGATCGCCTTCGACCCCGGCTACAACGGCCAGGGCTCGGGCGTGTCCCATCTGGAGTCCGGTCAGGGACGGCGGCAGCTGGTGGACGCGGCGACCGGAGCCGAGATCTACGGCGTGACGGGGGACCCCAGTCCGGGATTCGTCATCTTCCTTGAGAGCTCCACGTACCGAGGGCATACCTACGACCCCGCCACCGGCGACATTTACGTCCGGCGGCAGAACGACGTCCAGCGCAGCATACGGACGGGAGCGAACAGCGTTACGGGCACGGCGACGATCGTGGATCTTCCGAACGCCGCCACCATCATCGGCCAGAACATCGAGTTCATCCCCGCCGGCACGGGAGCTGGTCTCTCTAACCTGATCATCTTCAACAACCGCACGTCCACCTCGTTCCCGCAGCCGTTTGCGAGCTCGGTTATGCTGGCTCAGAGCGACGGCGCTCCTACGGGAACCATGCTGATGGACGCTTTCGGCGGGCCTCTCCTGCTGCCGGATGGAAACGGACTTTACTCGTTCGCCTATTCGGCAGTAACGGACACGCTGCTGATCGCGGATTACTACAACAACGCTCTCTACGTGTTCACCAACGAACCGGTGCCGGAACCGGCCAGCCTGCTGGCGCTGGGCGCGGGGGTCGCCGCTTTTGCGGGAGCGATGCGGCGGCGGAAGGGATAGTGGCAAGCCCGGGTGTCTCCGGACGGGTCGAGGGCGCGGCGTCTGCCGCGCCCTCACTTCTGTCTGTGGCGGCGCGGGGACGGGAGTCACGGCCGGGGACGGACAGCGGGCTGCGAGGCAAGCGACGGCGGCCCGCTGGCGACTGCCACCACACGGCGCTCCAGAAAGACGCTGCCGCCAGTCGAGACGGCCCCGGTGCGGTCCCGGCGAAGCACCGTGACACGGGGGCTCTCAGCCCCGGCCTTCGAAGCCGCCTCCAGAGCCCGGGCGCGCGCAATCTCCACCGCCATCTCCGTGGCCCGGGCAAGCTCCGTGAACTCAACCCGCTCCCGGCTGCCGTGAAGGACGTAGTTCGAAACCTCCCCCGGGCGGATGAGTACCTCCTCGCGGGCCGTGATCTCGGATGCGACGGCGCCGACCGCGTTGGCGACATCCGCGTGCTCCGGCACGACGACCCGGACGTCAAGATGTTTCTCCACCGGCCGGACCAGACTTTCCGCCGGCGCCCCCAGGGCGACCACCGGCCTTTCCAGCGATATGCGCATCTTGAGGGGGCGTCCGCTGTCCTCGAACGCCCGCTCTATCAGGAAGTCCCATCCAGGTCCGCCCGGCGCCCCGCGCGCCCCCTCGCTCAGAACCTCCCTGCGGATGATCGCTTCGAACACCCTGCGCGTGACCTCCCGGAGGGCCAGCGCGAGCACCTCGTCCGCCGGCAGGCCCATCATCGACGAGAACAGCTCCAGAGCCCTGCGCGCCGCCCCGGCATCCCATCGGACGAACTCGCCGGTCACGTGGAGCAGGTCCGTGGGGGTCAATGCGCCCCGCTTGACCACTCCTCTGCCCTCCAGCCGGGAAACCGGCAGCAGTTCCGGCGCCACAAGGCCCATCTCTGCGGCGCATCGGGCGGCCGGCAGCGGACCGCCCGAGAGAAGGCCGACCAGTCTGCGTTCCGCAGGAGTCAACTCCTCCGGGACCTGCCCGGCAAGCACCAGCACATCCAGAGCGGACGCATCTGCCGAACGGTGATGCAGGCCGGGGTCGAGGCGGTCCAGAAAGTCCCGCACCTGCGGGTGCCCGGCGGCCAGATAACAGAGAGGGATGTTCCGTTCCGGCCCCACCAGGATCCTTCTGTCCGGGGTAAAGGAGAGTCTGCTGTCCCCGCCCAGACCGATCGTCGTGATCTCCACCGCATCGACGCTGATCGTCGAGCCGCCAACCACCGCGCCGTCCGGCGCGACCGCCACCTGACCGTCCTCGATGACCGCGCAGTCCGTGGTCGTTCCGCCGATATCCAGCACCAGAGCATCGTCCAGTCCCGTCAGCGCCCGCGCGCCGCTCACGCTCGCGGCCGGCCCGGACAGGATGGTCTCCACCGGACGCTCCAGCGCGACGCTTTCGTCCACCGGCGTGCCGTCCCCCTTGACCACCAGCAGCCTGCCTTCGATCCCACGCTGCCGAAGCACCGAGCGGACCGAGGCGACCAGGTCCCGGATGACAGGAAGCAGGCAGGCGTTGGCGATGGCCGTGCGGGCTCTGTTGATCCAGTTGAGCCGGCGGGCCACCTCGTGGTCGCAGATCACCGCGACGTCGAACAGCCGGTTCGCAAGGCGGCGCACCTGCTCGGCCTGCTCCGGATTGCGGATGGTGGCCTGGCCGGCCACCACGATCGCGTCGCAACCCTCCTCCCGCACCAGCCTGCGCAGGGCGGCAATGCACGCCTCCTCGTCCAGCGGAACGGCCACCTCACCGGTCATCGTGACGTGGCCGGGCACCCACTCCGCGGGCTCGTGGCCGATCTGCTGCCGATTGTGCCTCCACAGCGGGGTCAGAGCGATGAGCCCCACCTTCCGGCTGCGCCCTTCCACGATGTAGTTCGTGGCGAGCGTGGTGGAAAGAGAGGTCACCCGGACCCGCTTCAACATCTCCCCGGGCAGGAGGTCGAGCGACTCTGAAATGCCGATTGACAGGTCGTGGTAGGTCGTGAGCGCCTTGGCCTTTGCCAGGACGCGGCGCTCCCCCAGATCGAAGATGACGGCGTCGGTGTAGGTTCCCCCGGCGTCGATCCCCAGCCCGATCCCCGATCCGGACGACGCTCCGCCCTCCGATACCACCACCACGTCGCGCTCGGAGAACACGCCGTCCGGCAGCCCTTCCGACTCCAGCGCCGCGGCGTCGTAGATGCGATCGTCGCCCGTTGCCACGACACGGTGGCGAGGTGGCAGCACGAAGATGCGTTCGTCATCCCACAGTCCGCGAACCAGGCTGCGCATCAACTCCAGGTCCCCCCGGATCTCCTCGTGCTTCCAGCCCAGCAGCCGTGCCGCCTCCCGGGTGAACGCCCTGCACCCTTCCTCCCCGGGGATGCCCAGATCGATATACGCCGCACGGGAGTAGTTCTTTTTCCATCCGTCCAGAAACGAAAGGATGAAGCCCGCGTTCTCCTCACCGTAGGCCTCGCTCAACCTCCGGAAATCCGGGTGGGCCGAGATGTCCCGGCTGCCGTATCTCCGGTAGAGCTGCCCGGCGTCGCGGTTGCGGGGATTGATCTTCTGCTCGATCCACCCGCGGGTGTGATACAGCGTGCCGGGATTGGCGCGGAACTGGCGGAGATACTCCTCCCGTGAGCCAAGGAACAGCGTGATGCAGTCGTGCGCGCGCGGCATCGCGAGGGGAATGCTCCTCGACGCAAGGTTCGCCACACCCCGCCCGCAGAGGCCGTACAGCAGGACGATCGCGTCATAGTCCCCGGTGGCCGAGGACTCGTCGATCTCCTTCTGCAGCTGCTCCCTCAGCGCCGCCGGCGTTTCATGGAGCCCGGCGTCCAGCACCCGCGCGCTGAAGCATGCCCCAGGCTCCGACGCAAGATGCTGCAGATACGGCTCGAACACACCGCAGGCGATTACGCGGATGCGCATTGCGAGATTTCCCCCGCCCGGGCGCCCGAAGGCGCCCGGGCCGACACGCGATTTGCGGCCGCTGCCTTTCACCGGCCCGCAAACCGGCAGCGGCCGGACAGCCGGAAGGCCCGGAAGCCCTCCTCAGATCCCCAGCCGGCTGCGCCGCTGAAGCTCCTCCAAGTCGTTCGGACGCTTCACGGTGTAGCCGGGCAGCCGCTCGATGTGCTCGTGCACGGCATCGAGGATGTCCGACGGGAACGGGAAGAAGCTGTCCTCAACCTCGTCCGCCGGCGTGATCCAGTTTCGCGCTCCAACGACGACCGGGGGCGCGTCCAGGTCGTCGAAGCAGAAGTGAGAGATCCTGGCGGCGAACGTCTGGAGGATGCTGCCCCTTTCGCAGGCATCCGATGTGAGAAGGATACGGCCGGTCTTCTTCACGGACTCGATGACGAGCGAATAATCGAAGGGCACAAGCGAGCGTGCGTCGATGACCTCGCACGAAACCCCGTACTGCTCTTCCAGGATCTTTGCCGCCTCAAGAGCGCGGTACAGGGTGGCGCCGACGGTGAGAATGGTGAGGTCGGAACCGGGCTTCTTGATGTCCGGGACGCCGATCGGCACCTCATAATATCCCTCCGGAACCCCTTCCGCGCCGTGGAAGAGCTCCGGCATGTCGTAGATGCGCTGGCTCTCGAAGAAGACCACCGGGTCGGTCCCGACCAGAGCGGAGTACATCAGCCCCTTGGCATCGTACGGGGTCGCGGGGAACACCACCTTGAGGCCCGGGATATGGGCGCAGATGGAGGTCCAGTCCTGGCTGTGCTGCGCCCCGTACTTGGAGCCCACCGACACCCGGAGCACCACCGGCATCCGGAGCATTCCACCGGACATGGCCTGCCATTTCGAGAGCTGGTTGAAGATCTCGTCCCCGGCGCGCCCCATGAAATCGCAGTACATCAGCTCCACGATGGCGCGTCCGCCCTCCAGGCCATAGCCCACGCCCGTGCCCACGATGGCCCCCTCGGAGATGGGCGTGTTGAACAGCCGGTGATACGGGAGCGCCTCGGTCAGCCCGCGATACACTGCGAACGCCCCGCCCCAGTCCCGGTTCTCCTCCCCGTAAGCGACCAGGGTGGGATCCACGTAGAACCGGTCCAGGATGGCCTCGAAGATCGCATCCCGCAGCGCCATGCATTTTCCCTTCGGCAGAGGGTTGCCGTCCGCGTCCAGGCCGGACCGGCTCTTGCCGGCAAGCTGCTTCACCCTGGGGTTCTCCTCGATCGGGATGAGTGTCTCGGGCGTCCGGCCGGGATCCAGGCTCTCGATCTTCTGATTCGAGAACATCACTCGCTCCAGCAGGCTGCCCACGGAGTACAGGTCCGCGCGGGGCGAGAGCTCCAGATCCACCGCCTTGCGGTAGGCCCGGAAGATCCGCGCCTCCACCTCGCTCTCCATGGCGCGCAGATCCTCCTCCGAGCACAGTCCGGACTTCACCAGCTCCTCGCCGTAGGTCTTGATGGAATCCTGCTCCATCCACTCCTCGACCTCGGAGCGGTCCCGGTAGGACGAGGCATCCGAAGGAGAGTGTCCGCTGAAGCGGTAGGTCAGGGTGTCCAGCAGAACGGGACCGTGCCCCTGCTCCAGCAGCTCCCTCTTGCGGGCGATAGCGTCGATAACGGCCAGCGGGTTGTAGCCGTCCACTCTCTCCGCGTGCAGCTGGTCCGGGGTCAGTCCGGCCCCCAGCCTTGCCAGCACGCCAAACCCCATGGTCTCTCCGACCGGCTGCCCCCCCATTCCGTAGAAGTTGTTCACGAAGTTGAAGATGATGGGCAAGCCCCCCCGGTGCTGCTCGTCCCACAGGGTCTTGAACTGATCCATCGTGGCGAAGCAGAGCCCTTCCCAGACGGGGCCGCAGCCGGCCGAAGCGTCACCGATGTTGCAGATGACGATCCCCGGACGGTGGTTCACCTTCTTGAACAGCGCCGCGCCGACCGCAATGTCAGCGGACCCTCCCACGATGGCGTTGTTCGGGTAGATACCGAACGGCGTGAAGAAGGCGTGCATCGACCCGCCCAGCCCCTTGTTGAAGCCCGCCTCCCGCCCGAAGATCTCCGCCAGCGCGCCGTAGATGAGATAGTCGATGGCAAGCGACCTGACATCGGAGGGCGGTTGCCCGTCATCGGGCAGCGGGGCCTCCACCACTTTGAGCGTGAGCCCGTCGTTGTAGGACCTCATGATGTCCATCAGCTCTTCTTCGCCCAGCTTCGCGATGGCGGAAAGGCCCTTGGCCAGGATCTCGCCGTGGCTGCGGTGGCTTCCGTAAATGTGGTCGTCCACCCCCAGCAGGAACGCCTGTCCCACCGCGGAGGCCTCCTGTCCGATGGAAAGATGGGCGGGCCCCCGGTGGTTGTACTCGATACCCCGGAAGCTGGTCTTCGTCTTGACCTCGTTCAGCATGCTCTCGAACTGGCGGATCACCACCATGTCATAGTAGATCCGGATGAGGTCCTCGCGGGCGAAGCGGTCCAGCTCGTCCTTGAACTTCCGGCGATACTGGTTGAGCGGAATGGGATCGAACTTGAGCATTCCGCTCTTTCTGACATCTTTCGGGTGAATCGGGATGCTTTTCGGCATTGTCTCTCCTGACTGTCCGTGAATTGTCGTTCGAAAACCTGACTTTCCCTGGCCGCCGTCCGCTCAGGCGGCCAGAGCGGCGAGTGCGGCTTCCAGCCGCTGCGCCAGAAGGTCAATCTCCTTTTCCGTCACGTCGAGCACGGGACGAAGGCGGATGGTGTCCGTGCCCGCCCCGAGGAGCAGCAACGCCTGATCCTGCAGGGCGGTCTCCTGCAGGCGGTCTCGCAAATCGGGCGTGCGCATGCTCCACCCCTGATACAGGCCCAGCCCGCGGACGTTGTACATCAGGGCCGGGAAGCGCGACTCCAGTCTCCGGAGATGCTCCGTCAACCGTGCCGATTTCCCGGGCACCTGTTCGATCAGCCGCTCGCTCCGCACGATCTCCATCTCCCGGACGAACCGAACCATATCCGCCAGGGTCCCTCCCCACGTGGAGTCCAGCACCCCGCGGTCCTGCATCGGATGCAGCATGTAGACCACGCCGCAGCCCAGCTTCTTCGCCGCCGCGACCGCCTGAGGCGGATACGGCAGATCGAAAAGGTCCACCGCGAAGAAGGATCCCGTCTGCCCGCCGGCCGTCTGCACCTCGTCGAATCCCAGCGCGACGTCATAGCGGCGGGCGAGCTCGCTCAGTCCGCGGTAGAACTCCGGCAGCGCCACGCGGTGCCCGCCCGCTCCCTGCAGCGGCTCTACAACGATGCCGACGATGTTGCGCGCATCCGCCTGCAGCAGGCTTTCGAGCTGCGCAAGCGACGCCTCCGTGCGGGCGACATTGTCAGAATGCGGGGCGGTCGTGTCCACCGCCGGGAACACCGCCTGATAGTTGCCGTGGTCGAACCCGCGGAAGTCACGGGTGACGACGGGGGCGTGGGCCAGCTGGGTCACGTTCAGCGCGAAGACCGTGCGGCCGTGAAACGCCTGGTCGAAATAGATGAAGCGGCGCGGAGTGCTGGAGGGCTCGGGCGGGCCGTGCTTTTGAAGGTAGAGGTTGATGAAATACTTCATCATGTTCTCGACCGCCTCGGCCCCGGAGTTCACGGCGTAGACCTCCAGCTCGTCGCTGGCAGAGGCCATACAGCGAGGCGCCAGCGAATGGATCAGGCGGTAATACTCCAGGCACTCCGGGGTCAGGAAGTCCGGATTCGCGGTCTTGTTGTTGGCGGCGCGGGCCAGGCGGCTGAGGTAAACTGGGTCCTGGAGCGCGGGGTGGTTGTGCCCGATCAGTTTGGAGGCGTAGTAGCCTGCCCAGTCGAACACCTCCTGCCCGTCCACCGTTGCCAGCCACATGCCGTGCGAGCGCTCCAGGTCCACAACGAACGGCCAGGGCGAGGCGATGACGTACCGGCCGAGCTCCTCGAGCATCTGCCGGGACCTGGGCCCGGGAAATCTCCTGTTTCCCGCGGGCCCGCTCACTCCGTCCCCCTTTCGAGTCCCGGAATACCGCCCCCGCCCCATACGACGCCGATGCCGCGCTCTTGCAGGAATTGCCGCCAGGGAGGGCCCGGGTCCCGGTCCGTAACCAGGCGCGACACGCTCTCCCATCCGCAGATGCGGAACAGAGAAGGAGAGGCGAACTTGCTGTGGTCCACCAGCAGGACCGTCTCGCGCGCATTCCGCACGACGTGCTGATAGAGATAGGCCGTCTCGATATCGTTTGACCAGAGCCCGAACTCCGTGTCCAGCCCGTCGGCCGAGATGAACGCCACATACCCCCGGAGCTGATCGATGCTCTGAGCGGCGAGCGGACCCACGCAATCCTCGCGCTCGTGACGGTAGTGGCCGCCGACAAGGATGACGCTGCAGGAATCGGCGCCGGAGAGCTCCACCGCCCAGCGCCAGGAGTTCACGATGACGGAGAGCCCTCTGCGTCGCTTCAGGAGGTGGCGCATCTCGAAGCAGGTGGTGCCGCCGTCCACGTATAGCATCTCGCGGTCGCGCACCAGTTCTCCCGCCAGCATCCCGATCACGCGCTTCGCCTCCATGTTCCTGAGGGCGCGCGACGCGAGGGACACATCCGCCGCCCGCGGGAGAGTGGCTCCTCCGTATACCAGCTCCAGATGCCCCGCCTCGGACAGCGCGCGCAGGTCGCGGCGCACGGTGGCTTCGGAGACTCCCAGCTCCGACGCCAGGCTGCGGACGTCAACATGGCCGCGTGCCAGCGCCCGGTGCAGGATCTCGTCGCGGCGTGTTGTGGTGGAGACGCTCATTCCGATGTCAGGAGTTCATGCGCTTTTCGCGCAACAATTGTGCAACAGTTACGCAGGAACTGAGCATGAACTGCTTTATTGTAGACAATCCCCGCGCAAGACGCAACCCTTACTGCCTTATCCGCGGGAACTCAGGAGCGTCAGACGCCATCGAACCGTCCACAGAACGACGGGACGCGCTGGCGAGTTGTCAGAATGTAACGCAGGAACCTAGCTGCCGGGGGGAACAGCCACCATCAGATAGCTGTAGTCCCCGACATCGTCCGTCAGGACGACAGTCCAGCCGGCATCCTCGAGCGCGATGTAGGTGCGCGCGGGAGAAACCCGGTGCTCGAGAGGAGGGCCCGGAGGCCTTTCCACATCGGTCCGCCAGTCCAGTATCGCAAGGCGCCCCCCGCCCCTCAGGATCCGCGCCGCCTCCCGGAGAACCGCCCCGTGGTCCTCCACCTCGTGCCACACATTGGCGAGAAACACCCGGTCCGCGCACGCATCCGGCAGGCCGGTGTCCTCTGCCGCGCCGAGCGACGGGCGGATGCGCCCGGCCTCCGGCCGGCCCGCCAGATTGGCCTCCAGCCGCTCCAGCATCTCAGGCTGAACATCCACGGCGAACACCAGACCAGTGCTCCCCACCCGCTCCGCGAGCGGGAGGGCGAAATACCCGGTCCCCGCCCCGACGTCCGCCACGGTCATTCCCTCCTGAATCTCCAGAAGGTCCAGCACGGCCTCCGGAGGCAGCCAGCGGCGCCGGTCCGGATCATCCAGACGGCCCGCGTTTGCGGGATCAAAGAGCTTTTCTGACATCTGCGGCCTTTCCGCCCGGGTTCTGGCTGACGGGCAAAGGGATTATAGCCTGCAGCGCGAATCCAGTCCCTGTGGACAACGGCCGGCAAAAAGCAACCTCCAATGCGACGCGAAGGCTCCGGTAGTGGTGGCCCAAGCGGTGTGGACAACGGGCCGGCAAGGAGCAACCTGCAATGCGACTGTGCGCCCTGCTCATCCCTGCGGCGATGGCCGCCGTGACGCCTGCCCGGTCAATGGCTGACCAACAGATGCCGGCTCCGGTGGAGATCCGCGTCCGCGCCGCCGCCGGCGACGGCAGGGACGACTCGCTGGCTGTCCGGCAGGCTCTCGGGGAATGCCGCAAGCACGCCCGGCCCGTCCTGGTGTTCGAACCGGGCCGCTACGACTTCCACGCGGGAGCCATTCCGGAGCAGGGGGGCACGGCAATCGTCGTCAGCGGCATCCACGACCTGACCATCGACGGACGGGGCGCGGAGCTGGTGTTCCACGGGATCACGGGGGGTCTGCTCTTCCAGGATTGCCGCAACGTCAGCGTGCGGAACCTGACCATCGACTGGCAGCGCCCTCCCTTCTCCACGGGGGTCATTGTCGCAGCTGCCGGGAGAAGCTTCGACGTCCGCGTCTTCGAGGAGTTCCCGGTTCAGGGCGGCGAGCCGGTGCAGGCGTTCATGGACTATGACCCCGCGACCGGGCTTCCGGTCCGCGGCGGGATGGACGTCTACTACGGCGTGTCTTGCACCGAGCTTCTGGAGCCTCAGCTGCTGCGCGTCCACACGGTCAACCCCGTCCGGCTTTCTCCCGGCTCTGTGGCGGTGCTGCGCCATCAGGTGTATTCGCACAATGCGCTGGTATTCAGCCGCTGCGAGAACGTGATGGCACGGGATATCACGATCTACACCTGCCCCGGGATGGGGCTGGTGGGAAACCGCTGCAGGGACATCACGCTCGAGCGGTTCCGGGTGAAGATCAGGCCCGGAACGCGGCGGTATCTGTCCACCACCGCCGACGCGACGCATTTCTCCGGTTGCAGGGGCACCATCACCCTTCGCGATTGCGAGTTCGAGGGGATGGGAGACGATGCCGTGAACATCAAGACCGGCTTGTACCTCATCGTCAGGGAGCTGCTGGGAACGGACACGGTCCTGGCTCAGCACAACCTGAAGATCCCGGACGCTCCCGATCCCGGTGATGTCCTCGAGGTGTGCCATACCGACGATCTGCTGCCTTTCGCCACCGTCACCGTCAAGAGCGCCCGGACCCTTGAGGACAATGTGCACCGGCTGGCCTTTGACCGCCCTCTGCCGGAGGGGGTGCGCCCGGGGGATGTGCTGGGCAACGCTTCGCGCGCGCCGCGCGTGCGCATCTACAACTGCCGGGTATCCCGCAACCGCGCCCGCGGCTTCCTGCTGCAGACGCGGGATGTCATTGTTGAGGGCTGCCACTTCCGGGACATCACGTCCGGCGGGATCTGGGTGATGACGGAAGTGGTTCACTTTTTCGAGTCGATCGGGACGAGCAACGTCGCGGTGCGGTTCAACACCTTCGAAAACTGCAACTACGGCGGCCCGCCTGGCGACGCAGTGCTCTGCGTGTTTGCCTATCTGGCCGGGTTCCGCTATCCGCCGAAGCCTGGAGTGCACCGCGGCATCACGCTTCAGGGGAACCGTATCCGGGGCTCCGACAGCTGCGGCATCCTGGTCGCGGGGACAGACGGGATCAGGATGCTGGGCAACACGGTGGAGGATGCTTGCCGCCGGCCGCACCGGCCCGAAGGGTCCGCGGCGATCTACGTCACCTCCACCCGCAACGCGATCATCCGGGGCAACACCGTGATACCGCAGCGGCAGGGAGAAGGGTTTGCCGACGCGCTGCGCCTCGGCCCGGGGAACGACGAGGGGACAATCGACATCCGCGGCAACCGCGGCTTCTGAAGAGCACCCCGCAACCTTCTCCCTCCTTGCGGACCGCACTCCGGGCACGAAACCGGGGCGCTACTTACTCCCTCTGCCTCTCCTCCCGTTCGTGCTTTTCACCCTCACCCTGTTCCTCTTTCGTGCCGGACCGGCCGCCCGCAGAAGCGGACGCCCATGTCTCCAGAATCTGCAGGTCCGCAGGAGACAGCCGTGCGGATGGATGCCCGAAGAGGTACAAGCGAAGAGGCATCCGACCCGCCTTCACCTCTTCCAGACACTCCCTGGCCACCTCCGCTTCCTCGCGCGCATTCCAGCGTGAGAAGTTGAGGTGCTCTCTCCCCTGGCGCACGTGTTGGGCCACGGTCCAGGAAACAGGAGCGACCCTGCTGTACCAGGGCCACCGCGTCTCGTGGGAATGGCAATCATAGCAGCTCCGTCTCAGGATCCGCTCAACCTCCGGCGGGCCGTTGAACGCGGCCTCCACAGCAGGATTCGTCCGCTCAACAGGGACAAACTGGATCCCAGCAACGACCACCGCAACCGCAATGAGCATCCATCGAAGCTTAGGCCTGAGAGCCATTGTCGGATACCTCCTTTGCGCGAAAAGTGATTTCGGCAACCAGCCCGCCATTTTCCTGCTCTGGCGCGCCGCCTGCCTCCCTGGCAGCAGAAAAGAAGGGAGGGGGGACGCTGACAACGTCCTCCCCTCCCCGGCTGGCACTGGCTATCGGGGTCTCTGGCAAGCCGTGAGTTAAGGGGTCCGACGCTTTATCCGGGCAAGGCCAGCACCCGGAAGCGCGCCGGAGCCCCGTCTGCGGGAGCGGTGAAGTAATACTCGGGGCAGGAACGAAGGTCCACCCGCCCTCCGGACTGGAGATCAAGCAGTGTCAGCGTCATGCCGGACGGGACCGTCTCCAGGCCGTAGAACCGCAGGCTGTGCTGCTCGCCCGGAGCGCTGGTCGCCACCTCAAACTCCCAGGTATGCCCCTGCGGCGACGGGAGCCGGACATCGCTGGCGTGCTGCATCCCGTCAGCGGCCGGGAAGTAGACGTCCACGAACCGGTTGCCGCGCGGCGGATTCGCAATGCCGTCCAGCGACGTGTCGTCGGAGACTCCCAGGAAGTTGTCCGGGTCCGTCATGCCGCCTCCCGTCGCGGCGATGCCGATGAACCACTCACCGCTGCGCTCGGGGACCGGAGTGATGTCCGGCAGACCGGGCTCCGCGGGCTCGCGGGGCTGGCGGGGCTGGCGGCGGCGGTCCCGTCCGCGGGTGCGGGCCTGCTCCAGACGATCACCGGCTGCGGCGAGCGCGGTCTGCGTCGGCGCCGGCGGAGGCGACGAGACACCCGCCGGGTGCAGTTCCACTTCGGCCGCTTTGCCGGCGAAGACCCAGTAGCCCTTCCACGGCTCGATGACCTTGCGCGCTCCCGGCAGGGTCGGGTGGATGAGCTCGTACCCCCACGCGTCGGGAAGCTTGATGAACGTCCAGCAGTATTCCAGCAGCACCTCCGCGGCGCGGGCCTGAGCCAGGGTCAGGGACTGGCCGTTGTAGATGACCCGCGTATCGCGCCAGTCGATATCCGTGATGAACGGGCTGCCGATCTGGTTCCAGCCGGGGTGCACGGCCACCCGGAACGGTCGGGTCTGGTCCACAAGACGCCCGGAGGGGGCGATGGTCCGCCGCTCGGGCACACCGATCCAGTAGGCCTCGCCCGGAGCGACGCGGGTCAGGAGGGTATCGTTCGTCTCGCCGGTGAACGGGTTGAACAGGGCGTAGCGGTACTCGCGGGGCAGCCAGCGCGCAAGCGCGGAGGCATTCTGCCCGCCAAACAGCGACGCCACGGAAGGATCCACGGGCTGCAGCGGGATGCTGATCATATCCAGCCCTTCCACCTCACGGGAGGGCCCGCGGCAGGACAGGACAAGAGATGCCCTCGCCTCCGGCACACCGGGGGCGGCCGGGCGAACCGCGGTGACCGTCCAGGGCCCGGAGACGTCCGGAGTGACGTCCAGCGCGGCGATACCGTTGGCTCCAGTCCGAACCTCGCGCCGCTGCGCCGAGCCGTCCGGCCCGGTCACGGTGATCTGCAGGGTCTCCTCCTCCGCCGGTTCGACCTGCGCCGTGATCCGGAGCAGGCTGCCGATCTCCGGCGCCGAAGGCTCGGCGGAGAGCGAGATCGCCGTGTTGACCACGGTGGCGTTCACGATGTAGGTCGCGGCGGCGAGCGTGGTGCTCGTGTCCAGCGGCCGCGCGGCCAGCTCCACGCTCCAGGCGGTTCCGGAGCGGATATCGGGCGGGACGGTCACCTGCACCACCACCTTGAGCACCGAGTCAGGCGGGAGCGGAGGTGTCTGCGTCAGAGTCTGATTTTCGCTCTGCTGCCGGGTGCCGTCGCCGTTCTCGTCCAGATAGACCGCTCCGTTCCAGCCGGGCGGGGGGTTCAGCAGGATGCGGAAGCGGTCTTCCGCGTTTCCAAGGTTGCGGATCTCGGCGGGTATGCTGACCACCCGCGAGGGCCTCCCCGTCACCGAGGCCGAAGCAGGACTGAACGAAGCGGCCACTTTCCGGCCAACGACGAGCCGAAGCGTGTTGCTCACCGTCTCACCCAGGAGTGTTCCTTCCTGATTGGTGTATCGAGCGGTGGCCACGCACTCGATCACGGTGCCCGCGGGCGTGCCCGCCCCGAGCGCCGCGGTCCGAAGCAGCGGGATCAACAGCATTATCAGAAGAGCAGCAGTCAGCAGCTCGTGCCAGCGCCTGTGCATTGTCCTAACCCCCTCGGGGAAGTGCTTGACAGCCTGCGACCGTCGGCAGGGCGGCCCTTGACGGCCGCCGGTCCGCAGGCGGATCCGCGCGCGGCGCGTCCGGGCCAGCCAGAGAGGACGCGGCAAAGAACGCGGGAGCGTCAGGGAGGAACGAGAAGGGCGGGGCGGGGATCTGCTGACGGCCGCGTGCGGCCGACGGCGGCTCCTCCGTTCCCGGAGGCTCCGGGATGCCCTGGAGGAGACGTCCGCACAGGTGTTTCGGCAGCCCGGCGATCATTCGGACCGCCAGTCAGGCGGCCCGGGCAGACCCGTAGCTTTGCGCCGCTGCCTTTCGACAGCTTTGCCTTTCTCGCTCACTGTGGATTGTCAATGACAGTGTTCCAGCACCCGTCAGTGTTGCGGGCCGGCACGAATACCGGTTTTGGCCGCGAAACGGGGAAAGCCCGCGCCTTGAGAGGCGCGGGCTTTCGAGCGAGGTTCTATCCTGAATGGACGCCGGGGCGGCTTACAGCACCACGATATCCTCCGGCCGGCGCGGCTGCAGGACGGGCCGGAGCCTGCCCTGCCCGTCGGGAGCCTGACCGCAGATTCCGGTCACGATCACGTGGCTCCCCGGCTCCGGCAGGCTGAACGGGGAGGCAAGACGCTCCAGGGAGATGCGGACTCCGGGCGGCTGTCCTTCCAGAGGGAAGGACCCGTCATCCAGATAGAGCGCTCCTGCGTGCTCTCGCAGGGTGCCGGCGACGCGCACGAGCAACCCGGCGCTGCTCACCCCCACCCCTCCATCGGTCCCGGGCGTATAGCGGCCCATGGAGGCCCCGCCAAGGCTTCTCACCGTCATCCCGAGCGGACGGGGCGGCTGCCCCGGCTGAGCCTCCACCGTGTCTGCCACGATCACGCGCTCACCGCCAACGGTCGCCAGTTTCCCGCGGACGCGGACAGTATCGCCCTCCGCCACTGCCGCCGAAGACTGAACGAAAATACCCGCAGAGCGGCCCGGCGTCTGAGCGTAGAAGCCGCCGGCGAACGCGGCGCCGGTCGAGACGGTCAGGCCCTGGACCTCAACGCCCGCGTAGCCGTTGGCGGGGCTGCCCGGCGGGGTGTCCGGGAGGTTGCGCAGTAGGGGAAGGTCCACACGCGCATAGTCGGAGCCTGCGACCAGGATGGTGTAAAACTCCGGCGAAGGGGACAGAGGAGCACCCTCGCGCGATACGGCGTTTCTGAGGAAGGTGCGCAGGATGTAGGTCCCGGGGCTGCGCGCGGCTGCCTGGAAATGCACGTGGGGAGCGGCTGAAGTGAGATTGACGAAGCCGGGCCGCCCGTCGCCGAAGGCGCTGCCCACCGTCAGCCCCGGTGTGTGAGCCACCTGCTGCCAGGTCACGCTCTGCAGGAAATACGGGCCTCCGGGCGTCTCGCGGGCGAAGTCCACCCCGATGTCCCGGACCCAGAGGTTGAGCGGCGGTCCGGTCGGCAGCATGATGCGGGGACACTCGTATGCGGCAGGATGCAGAACCGCCGCGCGTCCGTCTTCACTGCCGAATAGCAGGTCGTTCTCATGTGCACTCATCGGCGCGGCCGCGAGGACGAGCGCGGCAGCAACCAGGACCGGGATTCCTGTGCGTCTCACCATCTCCTGACTCTTTTCTGAACGAACTACCGCCCGGATGCGCAGGCGGCAGAATTCTTGTGCCGTACACGGCATAAACGGGTATCAGATCATTATACGACGGAAGACGCTTCCCGGGACCTGTGCAAAATGCCGGCACATCGCGTTGTGCGGGCAGGGCCACGGCGTCTGGCGCGGATTCCGGCCGGTGTGCTACACTTGCAGATGACGGTTCTTTGACCGGTCTGTATTCGTGAGATGGCCGCGGAGCCGCCCTCACGAAGGAAACCGGTCCGGCCGCGTCCAACAGAAATGTCACCGGCGGCGGACAGCGCGCCCCGGCGCGACGGGCGCAACCCCCTGGACCGTCTGACCTCACCGCCTCCCCCCGGGCGGCTGAGGGACATCGGGGTGGGAACAAACGAGAAGCCGGGCGGGACCCCGCAGCCGCGGACGTCCTTCAGGTCCGCAGCTCCCAGCCCGGCCGGGAGAGAAAGGAACGAGAAGCAGTGGAGCCACTACGAGTTGTGATCGCTGAAGAGGACGTCAGCGTGTCGCAGAACCTTGCCTCGGCGCTCACATCCGAAGGACACCAGGTGATCGGAATGGCAGCGGACGGCGAGGCAGCCGTCCTGCAGGTCTTCGAGAAGCATCCGGACGTCGTGCTGGTGGACATCCAGCTTCCGGGCCCGGACGGTATCGAGGCCATCCGGCGCATCACGGCAGAGCGTCACGTGCCGGTGATCGCGCTGACGGACAGCTGCGCGCCGGAAGCGCTGGAGCAGGCGGCCGACGCCGGGGCGATGGCTTACGTCCACAAGCCGGGAACGCGGGAGGACCTGTGCGCCGCGCTGGCCATTTCGCTCCGGCGTTTCCGGGATGTCGCCTCGCTCAGCGCGGAGGTGCAGAGCCTGAAGGACACACTGGAGACCCGCAAGTTCGCGGAGCAGGCGAAAGGGATCATCATGCAGCGCCTCCAGATGACCGAGGCCGAGGCCTACGCGCACCTGCGCGAGAAGTGCCGAAACCAGCAGAAGACCATGCGGCAGGCCGCCATCGAGATCATCGAGGCGGAGCATCAGTTCCTCGAGGTGCTCTCCAAAGACCCTCCCAGCAAGCTGCGCGCCCGCCAGACGGAAGACCACGCCTGACCGGAAAGCGGGAGGAAACGCCGGCGGCCGCGTAGAAAAGGGCCGTGAGGTGGTGGAGGATGAGAAGTGCGCCTGCGCGGTCCGTCCGGGCGGGCGTTTTTCTGCCCCGGCCGGAAGGGAGGCAGGCGATGCGTTTCGGGATCTGCAACGAAATGTTCGAGGGCTGGAAGCTCGAGGACGTGTTCCGGAAGGCTTCCGAGCTTGGATATTCGGGCGTCGAGATCGCCCCGTTCACTTTGGGCGGGCGTCCCACTGAGATTCCCGCGGCGGAGCGCCAGGCCATCCGGGCGAGCGCGGCCCGCGCCGGAGTGGAGATCATCGGGCTTCACTGGCTGCTGGCGAAGACCGAAGGGCTGCACCTGACTTCCCCGGATCCTGACACGCGCGCCAGGACGGTGAAATACCTGCAGCACCTCGTCCGGCTGAGCGCGGACCTTGGCGGCTCCGTGCTGGTGCTGGGATCCCCGCAGCAGAGATCGGTCTCTCCGCCGGTCACGCACGAAGAGGCCCGCGAGTATGCGCGCGAGGCGCTCTCGCAGGTGGGAAAGGCGGCGGAAGAGCTGGGACAGACGGTCTGCCTGGAACCACTGGGGCCGGAGGAGACGAACTTCGTCAACACCGCCGACGAGGCGTGGGAGCTGGCCTCCAGCACCGGGTCGCCCGCCGTGAAGATCATTCTGGACGTCAAGGCGATGAGCACCGAAGCCCGTCCCGTTCCCGATATCATCGCCGCCCACGCATCGCACGCAGGTCACGTGCACGCCAACGACCCCAACCGGAGGGGGCCGGGGTTCGGAGATGTGGATTTCCGCCCCATCTTCAAAGCGCTCAGGGATGCCGGATATGACCGTTACGTCTCGGTGGAAGTCTTCGATTTCCGTCCGGACCCCGTCACCATTGCCCGGCAATCCATTGACTATATGCGCCGCTCTATGCCGGAGTGAGCGCCCTGCTTCCGGGCGCTTCCGGCAGCAAGCTTCAGGAGGAGAGCTGACAGATGCCGCAGAGCCGCTTTGCCATCACTTCGCCGACCCGGGAGCTGGTGAACACGCCGCTCACCCTGACCATCCGGGGCCTTCAGAAACCTGAAGAGGGCGACTGGGCGCTGGAGAACGAGGAGACCGGGGAACTGCTGCCGCTGCAGTCGGAGACCGGCTGGTTCGGCAGCCGCGCCATCCTGCGCTTCATCCTTCCCCGCATCGCGAAGGGGCAGACCCTGACCTTCCGCCTGACGCGGGCGCCATCGTTCCCCTGCAGGGTCAGCGCCGAGCCGCTGGAAGGCCAGCGCCTGAGGCTTTCGCTGGACGGCCAGGAGGTGACCTGCTACCATTACTCGGAGACCTTCGCCCGCCCCTTCCTGTGGCCCCTGGCGGGGCCCGGCGGGATCCGGATGACGCGCGACTGGCCGATGGAGGAGCGCGAAGGCGAGCAACAGGACCACATCCACCACCGCTCGCTCTGGTCCGCCCACGGCGACCTGAACGGCACGGACAACTGGACGGAGACTGAAGGGCACGGCAGATCCCGGCACTACGCCTTCGAGGAGCAGACGAGCGGTCCGGTCTTCGGCCGCCTCTCCGCGAAGCACGAGTGGCTGACCGCCGGGGGCGAGGCGTTCATGCGGTCATACATCGACGTGACCCTTTACGCAATCGACGGCGATGCTCGCGTTCTGGACTACACCATCTGCTTCCGGCCTCTCTCCGGGCCGGTCCGGTTCGGGGACACCAAGGAGGGCGGCCTGATCGCCGTGCGGGTCGCGTCCTCCATGTGCGGCGATAACGGAGGATTGATCGAGAACGCCTACGGCGGGCTGACCGAGCGCGAGTGCTGGGGGCGTCCGGCGCCCTGGGTGGATTATTCGGGCGAGGCCGGAGGCGAGATCTGCGGCATCGCCCTGATGGAGCATCCGGACAACCCGCACTATCCCACGCGCTGGCACGTGCGGGATTACGGCCTTTTCGCGGCCAATCCGTTCGCCCTCCACGATTATCTGGGATCCGACCAGGTGGACGGAAGCGCGGTTCTGGAGCCGGGTCAGGTGTGGAAGTACGCCTACCGGGTGGTGCTGCACCGCGGCCGGGCGGCCGACGCGGCCATCCGCGACCGGTTCCTGGCGTTTGCGGAAGGGCTGGAGATCGAGCCTCTGGACTGAGGGGCGGGCGGGCTCTCAGCCAGCCGTCAACGCGTCCGGATTGAGCCCCTGAAGGTCGCCGGGCACGAAGAGGCCGTCCCTGCGGATCAGCTCGCCGTCGAAGTAGAGCTCCCCTCCCCCGTATTCCGGCCGCTGTATCAGCACGAGGTCCCAGTGGACCCGCGAACGGTTGCCGTTGTCCGCCTTTTCGTAGGCCTGCCCGGGGGTGAAGTGGATGGAGCCGGCGATCTTCTCGTCGAAGAGGATATCCCGGATGGGCCGCAGGATGTAAGGATTGTAGGCGATGGAGAACTCGCCCACGTAGCGGGCGCCGTCGTCCGTGTCCAGAATCCGGTTCAGCTCCTCCGTGTCCGAGGCGGAGGCCGAGACGCAGCGGCCGTCGCGGAACTCGAGCCGGACATCGTCGAAGGTCTTCCCCTGATAGATGGTGGGCGCGTTGTAGTGGATCACGCCGTTCACGCTTTCGCGCACAGGGGCCGTGAACGTCTCCCCGTCCGGGATGTTGTGCTCGCCCACGCACGGAACCACCGGGACATCCTTTATGGAAAACGTGAGGTCCGTGTCGCGGGGACCGAGGATCCGCACGATGTCGCAGGCGTTCATCCGCTCCTCCAGGGGCTTCTGCGCCTCCGCCATCCGGGAGTAATCCAGCGTGCAGACCCGGAAGAAGAAGTCCTCGAACGCCTCCGTCGACATCCCCGCAAGCTGTGCCATGGACGGCGCGGGCCAGCGGAGCACCACCCATTTCGTGTGGTTGACGCGCTGCTCGAAATGCACCGGGTGTACCACGTGCTCCAGATAGAGCTTCATCCGCTCCTGAGGGACGTCGGCCGTCTCGCTCGCGTTCTCCCCGCCGCGCAGGCCGATATAGACGTTCATCAGCTTCATGCGGTAGAGCTCCCAGTCCCCCTGCACCTTCATCTGCTCTTCCGTGGCGTTCAGGAGCAGGGTGCGCTGCACGCGCGGGTCGCGCGCCTCGACAAACGGGAGCGCGCCGCGCTCCACCGCCGCCTCCACCAGGGTGGATATCATCGGGGCGGGCACGCCGGAGTATTCGATGAGCACCCGCTCTCCGGGCGCAGTGCGAGTCGAGTAATCCAGCAGAAGATCGGCCAGTTTCCTGAAACGCGGGTCCCGCACCGGCAAAGATCCATCCTTTCCAGCATCGCGTCGAAGGCGGGTGGATTGTGGCGCGCTCCGGCGACCGGTGTCAACACGGATCGGAAACAGGCGCCTGCCGTTAGATCTGGTAGTCCTCCAGATGCAGGCCGCACTCGGTCTTGCCCGTGCCGGCCCATCTGCCGGCGCGCGGGTCCTCGTCTCCCTCCACGGGCCGCGTGCAGGTCAGCGGGCTGCACCCTATGGAGCGGTAGCCCAGGCCCGCCAGCGGGTGGCGGGGCAGGCCGTTGCGCCGGAGATAGTCCTCGATGTCGGCATCGGTCCAGTTCAGGAGAGGCGAGACGGCGTAGCAGGAGTAACGCGTGCTCCACTCGACGAACTGGCGGTTCCTTCGCGACTCGGACTGCGAGCGCCGGATCCCCCGGAGCCACGCCGACGGAGCCAGTTCGCGCATGGCTCGCTCCATAGGCTCGTTCTTGTTAGCGGCACAGCAGCGCTCAACGTCGCGGCGCCGCCGGAAGTCGTCCTCTCCGGCCGACTCCAGATACACGAACGGGTCGTAGCGCGTTCGGTAATGCCAGATGTTCAGGTCCAGAAGCCTGCGCAGCTCCTCCACATAGGCGTGCGTCTCGGGAAAGAGAAACCCCGTGTCGATGAAAATCACCCGGATCCGGGGCATGTGGCGCGTGGCGAGATGCAGCAGGGCCGCGGAGTCAGCTCCGAAGGAGCTTGTCATGACGAGACCGTCGCCGAACGTCCGCACCGCCCAGCGGACGACGTCTTCGGCGCTGGCGGTCTCGAAGGACTGGGATATAACGGAAGCGTCCTGAGCGAGACGGACGGCCATGGGGTCCTCCGGATAGTTGACTGAGTCAATCGACTTAGTATATTATATCCTGAAATCCATTGTCAACACGCTCCGGGGCGCGGCACCTGTAGCGGACCCGGAGCCTGTCACGAAAGGAAACGATGCACAAAGGGTTCATCCTCTGGTTCACAGGGCTCTCGGGGGCGGGCAAGTCCACCATCAGCGAACGGTTGCTCGCCGAGTTTCGCAGCCGGGGTTACAGGGCGGAGCTCCTGGATGGAGACGTGGTGCGCACCCACCTCTCCAAAGGGCTGGGGTTCTCCAAGGAAGACCGCGACACCAACATCCGCCGGATCGGGTTCGTGGCGGACCTGCTGGCGCGCAACGGTGTGATCGCCATCACCGCTGCCATCTCCCCCTACCGCGAGATCCGCGACGAGATCCGGCGCAGCACGCAGGAGTTCGTGGAGGTCTACTGCGAATGCCCGATCGAGGTCCTGGCTGAGCGGGACGTCAAGGGACTGTACAAAAAAGCCCTGGCCGGAGAGATCCAGAACTTCACGGGGATCTCCGATCCCTATGAGCCGCCGGAGAATCCCGAAGTGGTCGTCCGCACGGACCGGGAGACCGTGGAGGAGAGCACGCAGAAGATCCTGGACTACCTGGCCTCGCGGGGACTGATCGACGGCGCAACCCCTGCCTGACGGAGGCACCCCTCCCGCCGTCACCTTCCACGCCAGCGATCCCAGGGAAGGAATCCGGGACCGTTACGCGCAATACCTGCGCAGAAGGGATGCGTCCCGGCGGATGCTCCGGCCGGCGGCCGGCATTGCCGGGGTGAGACTGGCGCGCCGCGCGTCCTGCGGACCGCGGCGCGTGACGAAGCGGAGGTAGAGCGTTGAACACACCCTCGACTGAGGCGGCAGGATCTGCCGCAGCCGCGAGCGAGCGCGGGCAGATCTTCTTCGCGAGCTGCGTGGCGCTGGTGGCCACCAGTATGATCTTCTCCGTCAGGGCCGACATCCTGGGCGCGTGGGAGCATTACTTCCGCAGCAGCTCGGAGGCCATCGGTTTCGCCATCCTTCCCGCTTTCTGGGGATTCACCATCGCGATCTTCATCGGCGGGCAGCTGTGCGACCTGATCGGTATGCGGGCCCTGCTGGGGCTGGCGTTCCTCGCCCACGTGGCGGGGACCATCCTGACGATCTTCGCGCCCACGGTGGGGATCCTGGGACTGGCGACGCTGATCATCGGACTGGGCAACGGGTTCGTCGAAGCGGGCATCAATCCGCTCGTCGCGACCATCTACCCGGACCAGAAGACGGTGAAGCTGAACATCCTGCACGCCTGGTGGCCGGGCGGGCAGATCATCGGCGGCCTGGCCGCGTTCTTCCTGACACTGCTGTTCGTCCAGATGATGGGGCTGAACGACCCCTCCGAGGTGGTGAAATACGGCCACATCTGGAAGGTCAAGCAGGCCATCGTCTTGATCCCGATGCTCATCTACGGCTTCCTGTTCCTGAAGCTGCGCCTGCCGCCCACCGAGCGCGTGCAGAGCGGGGTGTCCACCGCCGAGATGTACCGGGAGATGTTCCGCCCGCTGTTCCTGGTGTTCCTGTTCGGGATGCTGCTTTCGGCCGCAACCGAGCTGGGCACCGTGCAGTGGATCAGCGAGATCATGAACGAGATCGCGCTGAAGAACGGCATCCTGGTGCTGGTCTGGATCAACATCATCATGCTGGTGGGCCGGCTGTTCGCCGGCCCGATGGTGCATCGCTTCAACCCCGTCGGACTGTTGATCGGCTCGGCGTTTCTGTCGGCCGTCGGGCTGCTGGCAATGGCCCGGGTGACCGGCCCTGCGAGCGCGTTCGGCGCATCGTTCATCTTCGCGCTGGGCATCTGCTACTTCTGGCCGACGATGCTCGGAATCACGTCCGAGAGGTTCCCGAAAGGCGGAGCGGTGCTTCTCGGCCTCATGGGCGCGGCCGGGATGGCATCGGCCGGAGTGGCGCAGCCATGGCTGGGAGCGCTCAAGGACAATCTGGGAGCCAGCGGCGCGCTGATGCGCGTTGCAATCCTCCCGATCGTCCTGTTCGTGATCTATGTCATCGTTTACCTGAGCGACCGTGCCCGGGGCGGTTACCGCGTGGAGCGTCTGTCCGCCGGGCAGTAGCGTACAACCACTGCAAGAGAAACGAAGGCCCGGAGCCGCGCGGCTCCGGGCCGTTCCTTCAGAACCCGGTGCCTGACCGGGCTCAGTCCATCTGCTGCCCGCCGGTGACGTTGATGGCCTGGCCGGTCATGTAGGACGCCTGTTCACTGGCCAGGAACACCAGCACGTTGGTGACGTCATCGTAAGTACAGCCTCGCCCGAGAGGCACCTGGCCCTCGTACTTGGCTCGCACCTCCTCTCTGGTCAGGCCCTGGAGGCGCGCATACTGATCGTACAGACTGTCCTGCCACAGCGGCGAGTCCAGCAGGTTCCCCGGGCAGATGGCGTTCACCCGGATGCCGTACGGGGCAAGCTCCAGCGCCAGGCTCTGTGTGAGCCCAACCCCGCCGAACTTGCTGGCGGCGTACGCGCTGTTCCGGAACGAGCCTTTCTTGCCGGACTTCGAGTTGATCTGGATGATGACCCCGGACCTTCGCGGGATCATGACGCGAGCGGCGTGCTTCGCGGTGATCATATAACCCACCAGGTTCACATCGATCACCTTTCGCCAGGTGGCCACGTCAAAGTCCTCGATGGCCCCTGCGATGAGAATGCCGGCGTTCGCCACGGCGATGTCCACAGCCCCGAAACGCTCGACGGCCTGCCGGAAGGCCCCGGCGACCTGCTCCTCGTCGGTGACATCCACCCGGATGCCCAGCGTCTCGACCCCGTGCCGCGCACAGACATCGTCCGCCACGCCTCGGACCCGCTCCTCGTTCAGGTCCAGAAGAACGACGCTGGCACCGTCCCGTGCCAGGCGGTGGGAGATCGCCTCCCCCAGTCCCTGAGCGGCGCCGGTGACCAGCGCAACCTTTCCCTCGAAGAGCCTGCCGCCCCCTCCCCCGCCCGCGGCGTTCTGTTCGAACTGCCTGCAGAGCATGATGCGGAAGAGCTCATCCTCAGCCTCGCGCGTCCAGAACATTCCGTCCCTGAGGCGGGCATACACAGTGGGGAACGCATCCTTCAGCTCCGTCAACTCCAGCAGCGGGATGTCCGGGAACTGCGGGAAGATGACCGTCTTGCCCGGGAAGCGCCCTTCCTTGACCGCCGCAAGGCCGTCCCTGACGGCGTTCATTCCGCCGATGGCTGCCGCGGAGTTCGCCGTCTGGAGCCTCCCCTCCTCGGACAGGCGAAGAGTGTCGGCGAGGTCCTGCAGGGAGGAGCCACTGGAGCCGATATAGCGAACGCCGCGGGTGAAGCAGTCGCCGAGCGGGAGATGCGCCTTCACGCCGCGGGCGATCCCGGCGAAAATGTTCATCACGCCCCTGCCGGCAAGGTGGCGCGAAGCCTGCGCAACGAGCGCCGGGACCGGCACGAGCGTGACGATGTCATCAAAGCCCGCACCGCCGGTCATCTCTGAGATGATGGACTCCAGCTCCCCCTGACCGAGAGAGTTCGGATTCACGAAACGGATCTCGATGCCGCGCTCCCGCGCGGTCTTCTCCACCCGGAGGCGCAGCATCTCGTTGCGGCGGTCGTCTATGTCCGTGCACAGGATCTTCGCCGGGGGCTGCTCCAGCTCCACCGCGCGCTGGACGTGCATCTGGCCCATCGGGCCGGCCGCCCCGATGAACCACGCCGTGCCGCTTGCGGTCAGCTCCGCCCCGCGAAGCATCCGGTAGCCCTCGGCGACCTCCTTCGAGGACGTGCCCACGATCGCCAGACGGTCGTAGTGGATGCGCCCGACATCCACCTCAACATCCTCCGCCAGGCCGGTGGCGCCCACCACGTTCAGGACCCCGCAGTAGCCGAGCGCCTCCGAGAGATGGCGAAGCTCATCCGCTCCGGGCTGTCCCAGAACGATGATGTCATCGAAACCCTGCGCCCCGTGCGCCTGCGCTGCCGTTCTGGCGCCGTCCGCGGTGAAGGAGTCATCCATCACCACCCGGCCCCCCGCCTCGTCAGCCGTCCGGCGCAGGACATCGAGGACCGAAGGGCCCACCCCGGCGGCCACGATCACCGCCGGACAGGTGCCGGCGGTGAGCACGCCGCTGAAACCGTAATCCTCCGCGCCTGACGATGCGGGGCGATAGACCAGGGCGACACCGCCCTTCTTGAACGTCTGGCGGTGCTCGATGCGGTATGCGGCCACGACGCACGCCCAGGGCTCTGCAAGAGCGGCCTGCAGATAGCCGGTCTCTTCGCGCACCGGAAGCAGATAACTGCCCTCGTCCCCCTCCAGGATCTCTTTGCCCACCGTGCCGTACTGCTGAAAGGCTCCCGGGAGCACGTATCCGTAGGCCATGCTGACGCCTTTGTAGAAAACGTCGGCCTGCACGATGTAGCGCTCGCCAACCCGGTAGCGGTCCTTCAGGTTCTCTCCGACCCCCACGACGGTGACGGAGACCTCGTGGCCAAGGATGACCGGCTCCTTCTGCATGTCCCTGCCGGACAGGCGGGGATGCTCCGGACCTAGGTTCACCACCTTGATATCGCTGAAGCAGATCCCCACAGCGTCCTGCCGGAGCAGCAGCTCGTCGGGCCCGTATTCCGGCAGCGGACGCACGACGGGCTTTCCTTCCCTGCCCAGATTCTCGAGGCCCGCGCCGTAGAGCTCCCAGACCAGATGCGACCCAGGGAGCGGAAGCCGGGCTTTACGGTATTGTTCAAGAAGATCTGACATAGACTGTGTGAACAGTTCCTTTCCGAGTCCCCGGGGGCGGCGAGCCTACCCGGCCAGCCCCCTGATCAGCTTCATGCGGTAGAGCTCGTCCGGCCGGCTGCTGATGCGGGCCACCTCCTGCTCCGAGAAAAAGCGCGGCCCTCCGAAGGCGAAGGTCCCCCGGAGCACCCGGGCCGTCTTGACCCACATTGCGGTGATTCCGAGAACCTCGACGGGCGTCTGTCCGATGGCGATGAGTCCGTGGTTCTGCATCAGCACGGCTTTCGGCGGCTCGCCCGCTGCCTCCAGAAACTCCCGGACCTTCCGATGGACCACCTTCGCCAGGGGAAGGCCCGGGTCGGTGTAGTCGACCAGCACCGGCGCTACGCCGCAGGACACGATCTCGTCCGGGAAGATCCGCCCGGCCAGCACGTCCTTCCAGTTGCGCGAGCACAGGATCATGTTGACCGCGGTGGGGTGCGTGTGGCCGACGAAGCCGATACCCGGCAGCGAAAGCAGCGACGCGTGAAGGACGGTCTCAACGCTCGGGCGAAGCTTCGAGGCCGGATCGGCGCAGGCCGCCTGCAGGGCATCCTTCACCTCCGCGTCGGTGGCGCTTTCACGGTCCAGCAGCTCGAGGACGGCATCGAAGCGCACCTCCACGAAGTGCTCCGGCTGGATCCCCCGGAGGGTGGTCCCGCTCGCTTTCACGGCGAAGGTCTGTTCGCTAAGGCGGGCCGAGGTGTTCCCCTCACCCAGGATGACGTAGTCGTTGGTCGGCTCCCCGAGCTCCCTGGACATCTCCACAAGTCTTGCCAGGGCATCGGCCTTGTTCATCGGTCACCTCTGATCCGGAAATCGCGCGCCCGCTGCCGGGCGCCCATCAGAAACCATCAGGATACGGCCCCAGCCAGTTCGCCCAGACCTTCCATCCCTCCGCCGTGCGGGCCAGGAACTCCACCCATTCCACCTGCCCCACCCGGCCGTCCGGCTTGCGCACCTCCGCCTCCACGCGAGCCAGAGCAGCGTTCTTGCCGAGCGGCTGGATATCCAGTGACACGATCTCTGTCGTGAAATCCTCGTGCCGGTGCTCTTCCACCAGATGCGCGAACTCACCCGCGTCCATCAGGTAAACGCCAGCCCGGCTTCCCAGGTCGATGCAGTCCACAACCGGGAGGATGGTGAGATCCAGCGCCCGCCGCGAATCCGCCGTGCGGAACGCCTCGGAATACTCGCGTGCCACGCGGCGCACTTCCTCGAGATCTTTCGGGTCCAGCTGTATCACCTGAACATCCTTTCTTTCAGCATCCTCCCGCACTCTCAGCCTCGCGGGCGAGCAGCACCTCCTCCGCCCGCCTCAGCTCCCCCGGAGTGTTGACGCCGGCCACCTCTTCCGCCGGACAGACGACCGCGGCCACTCCCGGACCGCGCCGGGCCGCCAGCTCCACCAGCTCCGTGAGGACGAACTCCCCCGGCCGCTCGCGGGAGGCAGCCTCCTCGAGCGCCGGCCAGAGAAACTCCGCCCTGAATGCGTAGAGCCCCCCGTTCACCTCGCGGACGGCCCGGACGGCGGAATCCGCGCAGCGCTCCTCGACGATCCGCGCGACCGGGCCTCCCGGCTTTGCCCTGACGATCCGCCCGTAGCCGGAAGGGTCGTCCAGCAACGCAGTGACGAGCGTGACGGCGGCCCCGCCCTCCCGATGGGCACGCATCAGGCCCCGCACGGACTGCACGGTGAAGAGCGGGCTGTCTCCGCACGCGACGAGCACGTCCCCCGGGACATCGCGCAGAACGGAAGCCGCACACCGGACGGCATCCCCGCTCCCCCGCGGCTCCGGCTGCACGGCCAGCAGCACATCGGGCCCCATCAGGGTCCGAACGGGATCGAGCGTCTGCGGAGAGACCACCACACAGAGCGGGCTGACGCCTGCGGCCAGCAGCAGCGAGCAGACCCGTTCCACCACCGGGCGCCCGGCCACCGGGAGGAGCACCTTCGGAACATCCCCGCCCATCCTGCTGCCGCGCCCCGCGGCCAGGACCACCCCGGAGAAGCCGGCCGGGAAACCCTCACTGCTGCGATCGGTCACGAACCGCATTATGGCACGCCCTGCGCTCAGGGGCAAGCGCGGGCGGCCGGCGCGCGGATGAAGGCCGGAATACCGGTACTCCTTCCAGCCCGCGGCCCTCCGGGAGCGTGGCACAAGGTTAGTGACAAGAAAAGAGCGTTCCGACACACTCCGAACCGGCACGAGAGACCCCCGCCCCGGAACCGAGCCATCATCCTGATACCCTCCGGGCGGCTCTCTCCGGCCCCGGGCCAGAGAGCGGATGGTTTTTCGCGGTCAACGCCAGGCTTCCCGAAGCACGCGCGGGACATCACGACCACCTATCCTCGAAACCACCTCGACTCTGACCTCGAAACAGACTGCCAGGCTGCCGGCCCGGAGCCCCGGAGCGCCCGAGGCTCAGTCCGCCCTGACTTCGCCACCTTGAGGGCAGACGGCCGCGGCCGCCCCGCCGGGTCCGGCAGCCTGGACCCTCCTCCCGGAGGTGCAGGAACAATGCACATTTCTGAAGCACGCGAGTTCGTCGGAAAGAACTGCAGCGTCACGTGGATGGACCGCTACGGCCGAGAGCAGACCACCATCTTACGTGTGAATGACCTGACGTTCATCCCGCTTTACGGCGCCTACCTCGTCGGCGACGGCGAAGAGCTGAACCTGGATAAGGTTACCCGCATCCACCCTGTGGAGTAAGACGGGACTTTGAAACGGTCGCCAGGCCCCTCGAGGGAGTTTCGTCAGAGAGGCGGGCCGTGCGTCCCGGGACCAGCCCCGCGATGATCGTGGTTGGTAGAGTCCCTGACCGGGGCTGAAGCACGCGAGCGAAAAGGAGGTAGCCACAAAAAGGAGACAGAACGCCGGGGCGCCAGGCCGTCCTCAGAGGCGAATGCAGTTTCCATCCAACGGACAGCGCGGCTGGAGAGAGCGGACATCTGGTTTGGGCGACCGCTCTCTCTTCCTCCCCGATAAGGGCCCCGCTTCCTGGCGGAAGCGGGGCCCCGGGCTTTTCCTCGCTCCGGACTCAATACGAGAACCGCGTGAGGCGCACCTTCCCCCGGAACACCCAGTAGATGGCCACCGTGTAAGCCAGCACGAACGGCATCCCCATGAACGCGATGTTGCGCATGATGGCGAGTGTCTTCTGAGAGGAGGCCGCATTGTAGACGGTCAGGCTGAACCTTTCCGGATCAATACTGGACGTGACCAGGTTCGGGAAGAGGGCAAAGCCGAACAGGAAGATCAGGGCCGCGATGGTGCAGGCCGAAGACAGGAACGCCTGACCGGGCATGCCCTTGTAGATGGAGCGAGGGATGTTCGCCACCGCAAGGACGTTCAGCACCACAAGCCCCCACACCCACGGATACTTCTCGAAGTTCCGGACGGCGCCGGGAATGGCCACCAGTGTGAAGATGGTGGTCAGGATGTAAAACACCAGGAAGACGCCAAAGGTCCCCCAGATCCAGTGCCGGACCTTCTCCTGCAGCTCGCCCTCCGTCTTCAGATACAGGTAGATGGAGCCGTGCATGCAGAACATGACCAGCGTCATGGCTCCGACCAGCAACGGATACGGCCGCAGCAGATCGAAGAACGTCCCCTGATACTCCCCTCCGGGACCGAGCGGAATGCCCTGCATCATGTTGCCCACGGCCACCCCGAACAGAAGGGCGGCCGCAGCGCTGGCGGCAAAGAAAGCCCCGTCCCAGAACGAGCGCCAGACCCGGGACTCGCGCTTGCTGCGGAACTCGATGGCCACCGCCCGGAAGATCAGGGCGAACAGCAGCAGCATGAACGCGAGATAGAAGCCCGAGAACGCCGCGGCGTAGGCCGCCGGGAACGCCGCGAAGAGCGCCCCGCCGAACGTGACCAGCCACACCTCGTTGCCGTCCCAAACCGGGCCGATCGAGTTCAGGAAGATGCGCCGTTCGTAGTCGCCTTTCGCGAACAGGTGCAGCGACCCCACCCCCAGATCGAACCCGTCCAGGATGGCATAGCCGGTCAGCAACACCCCCAGCAGGATGAACCAGAACACGTTCAGGTCGATCATTTCCGGCTGTCCTCCTCTTCCTGCGCTGTGGCGGTCAGCGAACCTTCCTCCCCTTTCAGGATGGCCTCCCGGATTCCGGCCAGGCCCTCTCTGGCGGCGGCTCCCGTGGCGTCCGCTTCATCCGGGCCGTGCTGGATCTTGTCGTTCATCACGTAGATCCAGACCGCCGTGAGCAGCAGATAGATGAGGACGAAGATGCCGATCGAGGCTGCCACCTGCTCGCCCGGTACCCCTCTGGAGTAGGCATCACTCGTGCGCAGCAGGCCGTATACGATCCAGGGCTGCCGCCCCACCTCCGCCGCCATCCAGCCCAGCTGATTGGAGATGTACGGCCCCACCACCGAGAACACGAACACCCAGAGCAGCCACCGCGTCTGGAACAGGGTACCCCGCCTGTGGAGCACCGCTGCCACCACGGTGAGCAGGATGAAGTACATCCCCAGTCCGACCATGACGTGATACGATACGAACGACAGCGCAACGGGAGGCCAGTCACGCTCGGGAAACTGGTCCAGCCCCGTGACCGGTTTCGAGCTGTCCATATGGGCCAGCCAGCTCAGCAGTCCGGGGATGGCGATGGAATAGCGGACCGTCTTCTCCTTCTGGTCCGGGATCCCGATGATGTGCAGCGGCGCTCCGCCCTGACCGGTCTCGAAGTGCCCTTCGAAAGCGGCCAGCTTGGCGGGCTGATGCTCGGCCACCTTCAGGGCATGAAAATGCCCGGTGACCAGTTGCCCGATGGAGGAGATCAGCGCCAGATAAAGCGCCAGCGCGAACGACTTTTTCGCCATCTCCACGTGCCGCCCCCGGAGGATGTAATAGGCCGTGATGCTCATCACCAGGAACGCTCCCAGGACAAAAGCCCCGATCAGCACGTGGGTCAGGCGGATCATGCTGGACGGGTTGAACACCACCGCCCAGAAGTCCGTGATCTCCGCGCGAAGGGCGCCCTGATGCTCCACCAGGTGGAACCCTGCGGGAGTCTGCTGCCAGGAGTTCGCCACTACGATCCAGATGGCGGAGAACATGGACCCGAGCGACACCAGCACCGTGGACAGGAAATGCACCCGCGGACTCACCCGGTCCCACCCGAACACGAGCACCGCGAGAAAGCCGGACTCCAGGAAGAACGCGAAAATGCCTTCGGCCGCCAGAGCCGAGCCGAAGACGTCTCCGACAAAGCGGGAATAAGTGGCCCAGTTCGTTCCGAACTGGAACTCCATCACGATCCCCGACGCCACGCCCAGCGCGAAGTTGATGGCGAAGATCCGGGTCCAGAACTTCGCCAGCATCTCGTACTGGATGTCTTTCGTCCGGAGATACTGCCATTCCGTGATCACCATGATCACGCCGAGGCCGATGGTCAGCGGCGGGAACAGGTAGTGGAAGGCCACAGTCAGCGCAAACTGGATGCGCGAAAGAAGCAGAGGATCAAAATCCAATGCACGTTCACCCCTTCCCGAGTGTGGATGCAGCGGCAGAGCGGCGCCGGGCCTCCCCCAAGTGGCGGCCGGGGGGAAATTTCGACGGGACCGTCCCGCCTTCCTTCCTGCGAAGAACCGGCAAAGAAAGCCGGCTCCCCTGACCGGGAGCCGGCCTCAAGACGGCGCAGGCACACCGCCTGTCAATACGTCATCGTCTCGCCCACCCTGAGGATGGCCGCGTTACGGCCCGCGGCCTGGACCTTGCTGACGAACTCGGACGGGTCGGCCTTGATCAGGTCGAAGGTGTTGTAGTGCATCGGGACGGCCAGCTTCGGCCGCAGCAGCTCCACGGCCTTGACGGCATCGTCGATGCCCATGGTGAAGTTGTCGCCAATAGGCAGCAGGGCGACATCGACCGGGTGCATCTCCCCGATGAGCTGCATGTCGAGGAACAGGCCGGTATCACCGGCGTGATACAGAGTCCGGCCGTCCGCGAACACCAGCAGTCCGCAGGGCGGACCCAGTGACAGGAACCCGGACGGGGTCTCCACGGTGTTGCCGTGGTGGGCGATGGTCAGCTTCACCCGGCCGAAATCGAAGTCGTGGGCCCCGCCGATGTGCATCGGGTGGGCCTTCGCGCCCTGGCGCTGGCAGTAGCCCGCCAGCTCGAACGTGCTGATCACGGTGGCCCCGCACTGCTTCGCGATCTCCAGACCGTCCCCGAGATGGTCCCCGTGCCCGTGCGTGATGAGCACGTAGTCCACTTTCAGCTCCTCTGGCTGGACCGAAGCGAAGGGATTGCCCGTGATGAACGGATCAATGGCTATCCTGTGCCGCTCCGTCTCGATGAGGAACGCATCGTGTCCGTAATATGTCAGCTTCGGCATCTCCCGGAATCCTCCTTGCCTTTACCCGCGCTCTTTTGTTTCCGGCTCCCCGCTTCTACGCGACGTTCGCCCGTTCCTTCCGCTTCAGATACTCCAGTATGGCGTCATCGTCGTCCGCGATGACCACGTCACCGTCCACCAGCGTTGGAACGAAGGTCTGCCCGCTGACCGCGCGAAGCTCCACCCTTGCGGAGTGGGCGGAAGGAACCTCCACAATCTGCACGGGCAGGTTCCTCCCCTCCAGCCAGCGGAGCACCCGGACACAGTACGGGCACGTGCGGAGCACGTAGAGCTTCACCCTCAGATCCTCCTGTGGCGGACGCCCTCGAAGTCCAGATACTCCTCCGCCTCGCAGTCCCAGTATTTCAGCGGCACCGGAATCTTCCCGCTGCCGAACGGGGTGTCTATGACGTAGGTCGGGCAGGCCAGTCCGCTGAGTGTGGAGCGCAGGCGCGTCATGATCTCGCGCTCCTTCTCGAAGTCCGCCCGGAAGTGGCTGACCCCCTCCACGGGATCGCACCGGTAAATGTAATACGGCCGCACGCCCATTTCGTAGAGGGTGGTAAACAGCTCGTAGAGCGTGTCGTAATCGTCGTTCACGCCTTTCAGGAACACGGACTGGCTGTAGAGCTGCCCGCCCGTGGTCTTCAGTTTCTCGACGGCGTCCCTGACCTCGGGAGTGATCTCTGCGGGATGCTCGAAGTTGAGCCCGATGTAAAGCGTCTTTCGCAACCGCTTCAGGATCTGGATCTTCTCGTCCGTCACCAGCAGCGGGTCGGTCACCGGGACGCGGGTGCCGATTCGCACAACCTTCAGGCTTTCGACGGATGAAAGGGTATCGATGACGTACGAGAACAGCTCCGTGGAGACGAACAGGGGGTCGCCGCCGGAGAGGATGGCGTCCCTGATCTCCGGATGCTCCGCGAGGTAGCGCTTCCATTCGTCCACGTCGGGTTTGCGGATGCGGCCCCGTTCGACGTGCGACACCATCCGCTTGCGCGTGCAGAACCGGCAGTAGGTGGCGCATTGCGCCGTGAGCAGGAGCAGGGCACGGTTCGGATACTTGTGCACCAGCCCGCGGACGGCCATATGCTCATCCTCGAGGAGCGGGTCCGCCGCCTCGTGGTCCAGGGCTATCAGCTCCTGGTCGTCCCAGACAAACTGACGCGCAATGGCGGGCTCGCTGGCCACCAGATTCTCGATGTATTTTGAGCGCCTCTCGAGCAGGCGGGAATCGTCGTCATCCATCCTGAACACTGCTGTCTCCTCCTTCCGAGCAGACCGTCATCACCGCGTCCTTCATGCCGTGTATCAGCTTCTTTTCGTCCGAGCAGACGGTGGCAAGCACGCCGGCCAGCCGGACCTGGTCCCCGCAGACATAGTAATACGGGCACAGCCGGGCGCGCCCGCTCAACATGCCTTCCCGCCCCGTCCGCGGGTCGTGATACGGGACCTCCACGCGCCGCCCCTCCCGGAACTCCTGCAGGATCCAGGGAGACGAATGGAAGGACCGCAGCGCCGTTTCCAGAGCCTCGCTCCAGACCTCCCTGGAGACATCGTGCCCGACGACCACGCCGCGGCTCCCCCACGAAAGAGGCGAAAAACCGCTGGGCTTGAGGACCAGGCGGCGCTCGCTCTGAGTGGCTTCGGCCAGCTCCCGGTAATCGCGTACGGGCCGGCCCCTGAACCGGAGACCGCAGATCTCCGCGTGCGGCGGCACCGGCGAAGGGTCCATCACCCACGTTGGCGGCACAAGCCTTTTCAGAAGCGCGAACCCTCCTCCCAGTTCGCTCTCCCAGAATGTTTCGAGCTCGGGATGATGCAGGAGAGCGAGGGCAAGCTTCTCCTCCAGAAACGGCTTGAAGGGCGGAGACACCCGCACCATCCGCTTGCGGGCCGCGTAGAGAATGAGATCGGACTTCGGAACGTTGCGCAGGTCGAACAGCTCGTAAAAGCGCCAGAGGACATCCACGCGCCTCCTGCCCGCATCCTCTTCCAGCCAGAGCCCCTCCTCGTCAAAAATCAACTCACGGGGATGGACGCAGGTCGCCTCCAGACCCTCGCTCCGAAGCGCGCGGGCCATCCAGGCCATCTCAGGCCGGTAGTCCGCCGATTCGTCGGAGACCGCAATGGCGACCACCGGATCCGGCCTGCCCGCGAACTCCCGCAACGCAGCCGCGAAGCTCTGCGGAATCCCCCGCGCGCCGCCAATCACCGGGAAGCCCTCCCCCGCATAGGCGCGTGCAATCGCTGCCGTGTGCCCGGCTCCCCCGGGCACCGAATCCAGCTCCGTGATCCACATCTCCCCGCGGCCGAGCATCAGGTCCGGACGAATCAGCAGGGGAAGATGCTGTTTGAAGTGGCCCATCCGGGCGACTTCCAGCAGCCATTCCGGTTTGCCGCGGTTGAGCCAGTCCCTGGCCCAGTCGTGTCCTTTGCCGAACCAGAGACGGTTCAGCGCCCGGTAAAAGGCCTGCAGCGCCGGTCCGAGCTCGACGAGAAGAGCAATCTCGCGCGAAGACAGCGGCAAAGGAAAGGGGGACACCAGGTGCCCGGGCTCCGGCCCGCTCCAGATGCCTTCTTCCGCAAGCGTCCGGACAACGCTGCCGGCCGCCGATGAGGCTTCCGGGGCAGGACCGGCCAGCACGCACGGGGACGCGCAGGCTCCGGCGTTGGGGCCGGAACCGGGCGGGACGGGCCGGTTATCGTTTTCCCCCGACATACGCTACTGAAGATTTCCGATGCGCGCACTCGGGCGTTTGCCGCCCGGACACACAGGCATCACAGGCCGCCCTGCCCGCACCACCTGTCGCAACGCTCCGCGGCGATGCAGAGTTCCTCCTGCGTCAGGCTGTCGCGCCTGACGGACGCCTGAAAGCAATCGGCCACCCGCGCCGACACAGCCTCTTCCAGCGCCGGCATCGCCCGCAGCCAGAGGTGCCCCTGATAAAGCACTGCCTCCCGGCCGTGCCAGTGCGCCCCTCCCGCCAGTTTGGTCCCCGCCGGTGACACGACATCCCCCGCCACTATGGACGACTGACACATCAACCCTGCCGGACTGTCGCCGCATTCGGCCTGAAAGCAGTTTATCCCGCAATCCTTCAGGGCATCGCAGATCGCCCGTTGGATGCGGCAATACGAACCGCGAAGGCCGCCCAGCAGCGCTGTGGCCGGACGCGGCCACGCTATCGAGAGGGACATCTCGCTGCCGTGGAAGACCACACCGCCTCCCGTGGGACGTCGCACCACGCGGGCTCCCCCGAACAGCACCGCCGCAGCCGCGCTCTTTTCGGGAGGAACCGTCCTCCCCACCGTCACCGTCGGTTCCGACCACCGGAAGAAGCGCAGCTGCACTTCGCCGTCCCGCGCCGCCCGCTCCGAAAGGACAACATCCACCTCCATGTTCATCTCGCCGCTCATGGGCGAGGTCGAGAGCACCCGGATCTCCAATGGCGTACTCCGTTCAGCCTTCGACAGGCATCGTCAGCACCGGACGGCGTGCCGCGGAGACCTCGTCCAGCCGTCCCACCGGCGTGGAGTGCGGCGCGCCGCGCACGACGTCCGGACATTCGTCGATCTCCCGGTCGATCTTCAGCAGAGCATCCACGAACCCGTCCAGCGTCGACTTGCTTTCGCTCTCGGTAGGCTCGATCATCAGCGCCTCGTCCACGATCAGAGGGAAATAGATGGTCGGCGGATGGAACCCGTAGTCCAGCAGCCGCTTGGCGATATCCAGCGCGCGGACGCCGCGCTTCTTCTGCGCTTTCGCCGACAGGACGCATTCGTGCATGCAGGGCTCGTCCACGTGTGGCGCGAACGTCTCGCGCAGGCGGCAGCGCAGGTAGTTCGCATTGAGAATGGCCGTCAGGCTGTTCTCCCGCAGGCCGGGACCGCCCAGCGCCCGAAGGTAGGCGTAGGCGCGGATCAGCACGGCCGTGCTGCCGAAAAACGCACGCAGCTGCCCGATCGACCTCGCGGGACGGCTCAGGCGGAATCGCTCCCGCTCGTCCTGCTCGACCACCCACCCCGGAAGAAACTCCGCCAGGTGCCCTGCCACTCCCACCGGACCCGCCCCCGGCCCGCCGCCGCCGTGCGGCGTCGCCAGCGTCTTGTGGGTGTTGACGTGCACGATGTCGAAGCCCAGGTCCCCCGGGCGCACGATGCCGGCGAGAGCGTTCAGGTTGGCCCCGTCCAGATACAGGAGCGCGCCCGCCTGGTGCACGATGTCCGCAATCTCCAGAATGCCGTCCTCGAACAGCCCCAGGGTGTTCGGGTTGGTCAGCATGAACAGGGCCACATCGCCGCCCATCAGCATCCTGAGGTCCGCCGGACTGGTCCTCCCCCGCCCGTCGGAGCGGATGGTCACCACCTCGTAGCCTCCAAGACGCGCCGACGCGGGATTGGTGCCATGCGCCGAGTCCGGGATGACCACCTTGCTCCGCCGCTCCCCCCGGGACTCGTGCCACGCCCGCGCCACCAGGATGCCCGCGAGCTCGCCCTGCGCCCCGGCCGCAGGGTGCAGGGTGAACGCTGCCATCCCGGTCAGTTCGCAAAGCATCCTCTGCAGGCCGTGCAGAAGCTCCAGCGTGCCCTGCGAGCTTTCGACGGGGGCGTAAGGATGCAGGTCGAAGCCGGGCAGCCGGGCGCACTTTTCCGTTACGCGCGGGTTGTATTTCATCGTACACGACCCCAGCGGGTAGAAATGGGTGTCGATGCACATATTGAGCGACGAGATGCGCGTGAAATGGCGCATGACGTCGAGCTCGGTCACCTCCGGCAGCTCCGGCGCATCCTCGCGCAGCAGGCCGGCGGGAATCAGCTCCTCCAGCGGAGCATCCTCAACATCGAGGGCGGGGGGCCTCCACCCGCGCCGTCCGGGCTGCGACATCTCGAAGATAAGCGGGATGTCCGTCACCGGAGCGCATCCTCCAGAGCCGTCTTCAAAGCCTCCACATCCTCTGCCGTCTTCGTCTCCGTCACACAGACCATCAGGCAGTCCGCCAGATCCTGCCGGAAACGCCCGAGGTCCAGCCCGGGCCAGATCCCTGTCCGCTCCGTGACCCGCCGGCAGACCTCCGCGGCATCCCGCGGCAGGCGCAGCACGAACTCATTGAAGAACGGCCCGTCAAAGGCAAGGCTCACGCCCGGGATCTCCAGCAGCCGCTCCGCTGCCCTGCGCGCCCGGACGGCATTCTGCCGGGCCACGTCCCGCAGCCCCTGCTTCCCGAGCAGGCAAAGGTAGACCGTCGCGGCGAGAGCCACCAGCGCCTGGTTGGTGCAGATGTTGCTGGTGGCGCGTTCGCGGCGAATGTGCTGCTCGCGCGTCTGCAGGGTCAGGGTGAAACCCCGGCGCCCCCTGCTGTCCCGCGCCATGCCCACCAGCCTCCCGGGCATCTGCCGGACCAACCATTCCCGCACAGCCATATAGCCGGCATACGGACCCCCGAAGTTCAGCGGGATGCCGAGCGGCTGCACGTCGCCCACCGCGATGTCCGCGCCGCACTCGCCCGGAGAGGCCAGGATCCCGAGCGCCAACGGGTTGCAGGCCGCAACGAACAGCGCTCCCGCCGCGTGTGCGGCCTTCGCCGCGGCCCGGAGGTCCTCCAGTTGCCCGAAGAACGACGGCTGCTGGACCACCACGCACGCCACATCACCGTCCACGACCGCCTCGATACCGCGAAGCGGTGTCCGTCCCCCCTCGTCCGGCACGGTCCTGATGTGAGCGCCCACTCCAGAGAGATAAGTCCGGATGACGGCGGTCCATTCCGGGTGCACCGCGCCCGAGACCGCCACTTCTTTTCGCCCCGTCTGACGCATCGCCAGAAGCGCCGCCTCCGCCGTTGCCGATGCGCCGTCATACATCGACGAGTTGGCCGCATCCAGGCCGGTGAGACGGGCGATCAGGGTCTGGAACTCGAAGGCGGCGATCAGCGTGCCCTGGCTGACCTCGGGTTGATAAGGGGTGTACGTGGTGCTGAACTCCCCGCGGGAGACCAGCGCCTCCACCACGGCGGGTGTCGCGTGCTCGTAAGCGCCTGCCCCGATGAAGCATTTGCCCGGGCCGGCCGGCCGGTTCCGCCCCGCGAGTGCCGACACGTGCCGGAGGAGCGAAGCCTCGTCCAGCCCCCCGGGAAGACCCGGAAGCGCCTCAACCTGCCGGGGAATGCCCGAAATGAGCTCCTCGACGGAGTCCACCCCGATGGCGGCGAGCATCTCCCGGCGTTCTTCGGCAGAGCTTCCGGTCCAGTCCAAGGTCCGTCACTCCTCCTCGGCGATGAGCTCTTCGTATTCCGACTCGTCCATCAGCGCCTCGATCTCGGAGGGATCGGACATTTCGATGGCCACCAGCCAGCCATCCTCGTAGGGAGAGGAGTTGACGATAGACGGGTCCTCCACCGCCGCCTGATTGACTCGCGCAACCTTTCCGCCGACCGGCGCAAAGATGCTGAACGTGGACTTCACCGAATCCACCAGGGCGATCTCGTCCCCTGCCTTCACCGTTTTTCCCTCCGGGGGAAGCTCGACGGCCGTAATGTCCGTGATCTGTTCCTGGGCGTGGTCCGTGATCCCCACGTAGGCCAGTCCATCTCTCACCTGAACCCACTCGTGCGACTCGGTGAATCTATAGCCAGAAAGGTCCATCCGTGCTGTCCATCCTTTCCCGCCGGCGCCAGAGGTGTCTGCCGGGCAGAGTTCAGGCCCGGCCCGCCGGCCTGTAAAACGGCAACTCGGTCCGCTTCGCCGGAACCCGCCTTCCCCGCATCTCCACGGCAAGGCCCCCCCGAACATTCGCGGAGACCAGGGCCAGGCAGACCGGCCTCTGCAGCGACGGCGAAAACGTCCCGCTGGTCACTTTCCCCGCAGGCTCTTCGCCGGACCAGACCTCGCAGCCTTCCCTGGGGGTGATGCGGCCTTCCGGAAGAAGGCCGGTTAGCGCCCTGAGCGGTCCCGCCATCCGTTCCCGCAAGAGCGCCTCGCGTCCCGGGAAGTCTACCCCTTTTTCCAGCTTGACGGCCCAGCCGTATCCGATCTCGTACGGCGAAGTGGTCTCGTCCAGTTCGTGACCGTAGAGAGGATACCCCATCTCCAGCCGCAGGGTATCCCGGGCACCCAGGCCGCAAAGCGCCATTCCGGCGTGCTTTCCCGCCGCGAAGAGCGAGCGCCAGACATCTTCCGCGTGCCCCGCGTGAAAGAAGATCTCGAATCCGTCTTCGCCGGTATATCCTGTCCGGGAGATCCACACCGGAACGCCCGCCAGCACTGCGGCGCTGATGCCTCTGCGAGGGAGCTGCCCGGACCCTGCGATCACCTCCTCCACGATGGCTGCAGACGCCGGGCCCTGCACCGCGACAGCGCCGCGGTCCAGCCTCGGCGTCACGCAGACGTCTCCGGAGACCCGTGTCCGCAGGTGCTCCAGAACGGCCGCTTCGCGGGCGGCGTTGAACACCAGCAGAAAGCGCCCGTCCGGCAGATGGAAGACGAACCCGTCATCCACCACACCACCGCGGTCATTCGTCAGAAAGGTGTAGATACCCCTGCCCGCACTGGCAAGCCGGATATCATTCGTGATGATGCCCTGCAGCCAGCTCCCCGCTTCGGGCCCTTCAACAAGGATCTGGGCCATGTGGGAGATGTCGAACATCCCCGCCCGCTCCCGGACGGCACGGTGCTCCTCCACAATGGACGTGAACACGAGCGGCAAGCGCCATCCCGCGAACTCCGCCATCCTGGCTCCCGCCGATGCGTGCATCCTCTCGAGCGGTGAGACTTTCACCGTCCGGCCTTCGAGCATTGGTCTCCCGAAATGAGAAGGATTTTCAGCTATCGTAGCCGCAACGCCGGTCTTGCGTCCACACTCCGGAGCCGTACATCCGCCCAAGCCGCCCGGTCCGAGTCCGGACTGCCGGCCGGGCCGCAATCCGCCATCAACCTCAACCGGAACGGCCGCGACATACGGGGAATGCGCGCCGTCAGCGGCTCCCACTTCCCCTGCAGGACGTGTTTTTCCGCCAGAAGCGAGGGGGCACACCCACGCGCAAACTGTATCGGAAGGATGGTCTCCTCCCGCGTGGGGAACGGGAGGCGTCCGGGTCCGGTGTTGAGTCCGGCCGGCTGTCCCGGGAACGGATCCACTCCCCGGCGCGGACGAGGCTGGAACTCCTGAGGAGGAAGCTGTTCGTCGTGTCTCCGAAAAGCCTCTGCTCCCGGCTGCGCTGCAGGCTGGCCGTGACGCCCGCCCCGCAGAGCACACTCCAGCCCCGCAGCTCTTCGAAGTCCACCAGCGGGGCGCGCTCGTCCTGGACCCTCCCCGCCCGGTCCATCTCGTACGGGCGGGGACCCTCCGGGCCGGACACGCCGTTCACAGCGCTCACCGGGCGCCAGTCCCCGGCCGGAGCCGGAGCAGTCGTCATCAGGACCGCCGCGAGGGCGAGCAGGCCCGGCGCCAGAGCCGCCGCTCCCGGCGCCCGGACAGGGCCGGGAGGCCGCGCCTTCAGTCGGTGACGAACTCCCCGCCGTCCACGCCGATCACGTTGCCGGTTATCCATTGCGCCTCCGGGCGCGACAGGCAGACGATGGCCGCGGCGACATCCTCCGGCGTGGTCAGGCGCCCGTGAGGGTTGCGACGCAGCGCCTCCGAGATCATCCTTTCGTTCCCGGGGATCTTCCGCAGCGCGGGGGTGTCCGTCACGCCTGCCCGTATGGAGTTCGCCGTGATACCGAAGGGCGCCAGTTCCAGCGTCAGCTGGCGGATGTGAGACTCCAGCGCGCATTTTGCCGCCGAGACTGCGCCGTAAGCCTTCCACGCGTGATAATCCCCGGCGCTGGTCATCCCGAACACACGCCCTCCCCGGCTGAACAGGTTGTTGCGGATGAGATCCTGCACCCAGTAGACCAGACTGTGCGCCATCACGTCTACCGTCATGTCCATGGCCGCCCGGTTGATCGCATCCTCCGGCTTTTCGGCGATGTACGGCTTCAGAGTGCCGAACGCAAGGGAGTGCAGAAGCACCCGGACCTTTTTTCCGTCCTCGGCCCCCTCCAGCTCCTGGCGGATGCTCTCGATGACCGACTGACGCTTCTCTTCGTCAGCGGCATTCACGTTGAAGAACACCGCCCTGGATCCGCTGTCCTGAATGGCCTTCTTGATGCGCTCCACGTTTTCGAACGTCGCGCGCCGGTCCAGATGCACGCCGAAGATGTTCATCTTCAGATCTCGAGCCAGCGCGATGCTCGCCGCCTCGCCGAATCCGCTGGACGCCCCGAGTATCAGCGCCCAGGACCCCTCGATGGGCGCAATGGTGTCTTTCGTCAATCCGTCTGACCTCCTGGAATGCTGCTTTCCGGCCGGCTCCGCCGCGCTCCCGCCGCACAACCGCCTTCTTGGCCGTACCGGCCCTTCTTCCCTGCCCGGGCCTTCACCGGCTTCCGGCCCCTCCCGAGATGAGAAAATCCTCCAGATCCTCCACGCGGTCAAAGATCCGGTCGCAGAGCGTCTCGAAGAACGGGCTGCGGGCGTGGGGGAAGTATGCGTAGACCGGCTTATTATAGCGGTACGCGAAGTTCATCTCAGACAGCACGCCCGGGGAAAGCTTCTCCGTGGGATACATGACCACCACGAAGTCGCTCTGACGGATGAACTGGTAGTCCCGGTCGACCGTCCGCATCTTGATCTGCTCGATCATCCGGCTGTCGATGTCCGCGATGCGCGCCTCCTGCTCCGTCTTCTCCAGTTCCCGGACCAGAGACATGTCCTTGATGTAAAGGGGGTCGAAGCAGATGAACGTCTTGCGCAGGCGGTCCACAGATGAGCGGATGCGATCCAGCTCCTCCGGGGTATCCTCAAGCACTGTGATCGGATAGCTCAGGTAGAACTTCTTCTTGTCTCCGAAGCAGAGATCGTAGACATCCTCCACCGGCTGCTCCCGCGCCACCACGTAGAACGGTTTGTTGCAGAGCTTGGCGAGCTGCTCGGTGATGAACTCCTCCTCGTCCATCCACACGCCCACCTCGTCTTTCTGCATCCAGCTCCACTGGGGGTTGGCCTGGAAGCGCGCAATGACGTCCTGGATGTGGTCCACGACGTTCAGGAAGATGTCCGCCGGGAACTCCAGCACCTCGCGGTACGCCAGCCCCTCGAGCAGGATCCCGCGCCAGCGGAAGCAGGCGTGGATGCCGACGCAGGAGTGTTCCGTCTTCTGCGCCTCCAGGGAGATCTTGTAGAAGGCGGTCCTTCGCGCCAGCGACAGGACGGTGGCATCGGAGTCCAGCACCTTGAGGTCCGTGAAGTCGATGCCGGACTCTCTCCCGGTCTGCTTCATCACGGTGCCGATGTCGAAGAACGAGATGTCGGCCCCTTTCTGGCGGCACAGCCGCTCGAAATCCTCCATGAACTCGCGGCGGCCGGAGTTGGAAATGCCTGTGACGATGATCTTCAAGCCACTCTGCCCCTCGGACCGGCGGCACACCTGAATCTGCCGGGACCGCCGGTTCGCACTGGTAAGTATCCCGCCGGAAGGCCGGGTGTCAAGAGCCCTCCTCCGGCGCACCCGGCCGGAGGAACACCTCCGCGAGCGCACGTGCGGCTGGCTTCGGCCTCCCGTGGAAGTCGATGATCGCGGTGTTGGACGTGCAGGGGAAGCAGTCGTGGCCCATCCACACGATGAACCCTCCGCACCGGGGGAAGCGCCGCCTGCAGCACTCCGCGGCGATCCGGAGCAGCTCCGCCTGCCTCTGCTGGCTCCACTCGACGTATTCCTCCACCGATTCCGGCTCGCGCCCGTGCTCCGCGACGAACCGGTCCCACTCGATCCACCATACGGACGTGCGCCTCCAGAGCGGATTCGCAGGGGTGGCCGGCATCACGGGGCAGTCACCGGCATACCGCCGGATGATGCCGGCCGGCGAGGCCCCGGGCGCGCCGACCTCGGAGCGCATCAGCGCATCGTCGGCCTCCCAGTAGGCCAGCCAGTCTTCCACGCTACCGTCCGTCTTCCACGGACCGTGAACGTCCCAGTGCACCCCTTCGCCGAACCGGGCGGGGTCGGCGTAGAACCGCGGGCCGCTCGCGGAGGTGGGCAGGAAGCGCCGCCCGGGATCCATCTCCGCCACCACCTCCCCCTGCCGCCTGAGCAGCGGATGGGAGATGTCGCAGGGCGCTGTCTCCGTCTGCAGCTCGTTGCCCCCGCACCACAGGATGAGCGACGGATGGTGCTGCCGCCGTTCGATGTAGGAGCGCGCGATCTGTTCGTGGGCGCGGACGGACGCCTCGTCCGAAGGCGGAAGGTTCTCCCGGCCGGACGACGAGAGCGGAAACTCCTGCCAGACCATCAGGCCGGCTTCGTCACAGAGATCGTAGAATTCCTCCCTTTCCAGCGCCGCCCCGCCCCAGACCCTCAGGATGTTGCAGCCCATCTCCGCGTAAAGCGATACAAGATGCCGGTAGTCTTCCAGGGACACATCCGCATACAGCGGGGACAGCGGAGTCCAGTTGACGCCCTGCAGGAATACAGGCGTCCCGTTGACCACGCAGACCCAGGGATCCGCCTCCGGCGGCGCACCCGGGCACGGCTCCCACCGGACATCCCGGAAGCCTACCCGGCAACGGAAGCTATCGTGTACAACGCCGTCCGGGCCCGTGAGAGAGACATCCAGGGTGTAAAGCGGCCGCTCTCCCATCCCGTTCGGCCACCAGAGCCGCACCGGCACGGGACCGATGTCGGCTCCTCCGGACGCAAGCTCTCCGGCGGCGCATTCCGACCGGGCGCAGACGGCCCCGTCGAGGGTCAGCGCGGCCCGGACGGTCAGCCCGTCCGCTCCCGCGGCCGTCCCCCGGATGCGGACCACACCGGTCTCCGAGTCACAGCCGGTCTCCGTCCAGCACCGCACGCCCTGAAGCTCCGCGCCGTCCACGGCCTCCAGCGTTACCGCTCCCGTGACGCCCGTCTGCACCAGCCGGACGGTCCAGTCCCAGGTGTAGTTGAAGCGGGTCTTCCACTCCGTCATCCGGGACGTGTAGCCGAACTGCCCCAGCCAGCGGGGGGGATGGTCGAAGACGATGCGCAGCACATTGCGTCCGTCCGCGACCAGGGAGGTCAGGTCGAAAACGTGCGGAACGAAGCTCCCCCGGAAAGACCCGGCCTCCGAAGCGTTCAGGAACACCCACCCGCAGTAGTCCAGCCCCTCGCACCGCAGCCGGACCGTCTTCCCCGCCCGGAGCCAGTCCTGCGGAACCTCTGTCTCAAAGATCCAGTGCCGGTTCTCCACCCATTCGCACTGGCGCGCGTTCAGCCCCACGTTCCAGTCCGGCAGCAGGCCGTGCTCGCGCAGCGCGCGCTGGACCGACCCCGGGACACAGGCCGGGATGGCCGGAACCTCGGCTTTGGGCGAGGCCCCGACCTCCATCGACCGCTCCAGCGACCACAGATAAGGGATCCAGCCGGACAGCCGCCAGTCAAGCGACGCGAGGTCGTACACTGTCTTCATTGCGCAGGGACACCCTCCACTTGCGGAACCGCCCGAGGCTCCGGCGGCACGGTCTTCTGGGCCCAGTCCCGCTGCGCGCCCTCGATCAGGACTCGGTCTTTCCAGCGAAGGGCGGAGCCCTTCACGAAAGCCGCCAGCGCGGGCCTTCCCGAGACCAGCCGGACGAGCGAAAAGCGCGCGTCGCTTTCGAGCTCCGCGTCCTTCACCGGCGTCAGCGCGATGACATCCTCGACGTCTCCGCGGCGTATGCGCACCGTGCCGGCATCCAGCGAGACCGCCACGTCCTCGCCCGAACCCGCGGGGGTCAGCGCGGCCACGAAGCGGGCCCGCATCCCGGCGCGCCGGACCGCCACCATCCGCACCTGTCTGGCGGCGGTCTCCGCGGGGCAGCGCGCCAGAAATACATCGGCATCATCATCGCAGAACACGTGAAGCCTCAGTTCCTGGCTTCCCTGCCGCCACGCGAGCGAAGCGCTCCCCGCGGCGCGGAAGGAATCCTCCACCGTGACGTGCTCCAGCGCGAACTCCGCAGCGGCCGGCAGCCTCCCCCGTCTGACAGACAGATCCCCCTCGCTCCGGAAGAGCCAGTCGTAGACGCGGGGCTCCTCCGACTGGAGATCGTCCACGAGGATGTAATCATCGCCAGAGCGAACGACGGTCCGGCGGTGCAGAACACCCGGATATGCCTGCGCGGTCTCCGCGGCTGCCGCTTCGAGGCGCGGACCGCCCGAAAACAGGGTCAGGCGCCGCTCGTCCGTGGGCTTCTGATCGGAGCCGTCCACCATCACCGTGTTGTGCGATGCCGTCCCCGTGTACCAGTTCAGGATCTGCGACCCGTAACCCGGCGTGCCGTAGTCGGCAGCCCAGAGTCTCCCGCGCGCGTGCAGGGTGATACCCATCTTGTCGAGCTGGCCGTGCCCCAGGAACGGTCCGTAGTCGAACGTCATCACGCTGTCCGGCCCCCTGAGCACCGCGATGCCCAGTACAGGAAAATCCTTCGACTTCAGCCGCGGCGGTCTGGCATCCCCCGGAAGCTCCTCGCCGAATAGCAGCGCCCAGAGCCCGGATCTCCCGGCCGCCTTCGCGCGCTGCTCCAGCACCCAGCGAAAGGCCTCGTCACGGTAGCGAAGCCAGGCCAGCTCGTAGAACTGCCCGGGAAGCCAGGCTTCCCACCACCCGTTGTTGATGGCGGCCAGACGCAGGTCCGGATAGGCATACTCGAGCGGCGCGCGGAACATTGCGCGCAGCCCTTTCCCGGGGCGCGCCTCCAGTCGATACAGATCCTCACCGCTGTGCCGGGCAGCCTCCGCGAGATACAGAAACGCCTGCAGGGGAAAGAAGTGATACGTGTGAACCGACTCCGGCCACAGACCGTCGTCGCCCAGCTGTTCCGCCAGCTGGCTCCGGAACGAGCGCAGCGCAAAGGCGATCAGCTCAGGGTCGCGGATGGTGTAGCCGACGACCCCGGCGGCCGACAGATGCCACGAACCCCAGTTGCCGTCTATTCCGCAGGCCGTCAGGCCCTTCGCACAGGGGCGCAGGAGCCGTTCTTCGACCGCCGCGCGGTCCGCAGCGTCCAGCGCGCCGCTGTCCAGGATCAGGTCATAGGCGGCCGCCAGGGGGATGACCCACATACTCTCGCACAGCGACTGATAGATCATCCCTCCCTCGAGAGTGCCCGTATGCGGTCCCGGATAGGCGCGGGAGTATTCCCGGAGGATCTCCGCCGCTTTTTTTAGCGAACCGGAGGTCGCGCTCCACCTGCCAGGCGATGCCCAGGTTCAACGCGGCGCGCGACAGCGCCATATGCAGCTCCCTGCGCACGGCGGCATCGTAGCGCTCGCCCCGATGGACCTTGCCGCACCCCGTGCACGCGTAGCCGTCCGGCGACGGCTGCAGATCCTCCGGCCACGTCAGAACGCTGCCGCACTCGCAGAAGAAATGGTGGAAATGGCCTCCCCGCGCCGGGATGACGATCTCCCGCTCCAGCCACCGCCGGGCGTCCCTGCCGGGCGTGGCAATCCGCCGCCAGAGGGGGGACACCAGCTCCTCTCCCGCGTACAGATCCCGTTTCCATGGAAGAGTCCGGATGTCCTCGCGAAGGCGGGCGGCCTCGGCGCTGTCCAGAAAAAGCGAAGGACTTCCGGCAGCCGCCTCAAGATCGCCCGACATCACCATCCCCGCGGCCGCAAGCGCGCAGATTTCCAGCATCCGATAGTCTCCGGCACTTTCCCCGCCCCCTTGCATTCCCGGTGACTGTTCTCCACAATGCACCCGATAGCCTTTATCGGGAAAGCCAACTCAGGAGAAAGGCCCCATGCACCGCAGACTCTGGCCAGCCGGCATGATGGCCCTGCTGACCGACTATTACCAGCTGACCATGATGGCCGGCCACGTCCATCACGGCCGCCAGGACACGCCGGCGGTCTTCGAGTATTTCTTCCGGTCGCTGCCGTCCCATACGGGTTTTTGCGTCTTCGCCGGGCTTCACGATCTTCTCGACGACCTCGAGAACCTGCACTTTTCCCCCGAGGCGGTGGACTGGCTCCGGGGCCTGGGGACGCTTCCCGGCGAGTTCCTGGACTGGCTGCCTCAGTTCCGCTTCCGGGGAGACGTCTGGGCTGTGCCCGAGGGAACTCCCGTGTTTCCGTACGAGCCGGTGGTCCGTGTGCACGGGGGCATCGCTGAGGCGCAGCTCATCGAGACCCTTCTGCTGAACCGCCTGAACTTTCAGACTCTTGTGGCCACGAAGGCGGCGCGGGTCTGCTTTGCCGCGGAGGGGGACCCCGTCATCGAGTTCGGTCTGCGCCGGGCGCAGGGCCCCGATGGAGGAGTGAGCGCCTCCAGGGCGGCCTACATCGGGGGCTGCGCAGGGACGTCGAACGTCCTGGCCGGAAAGCTTCTCGGCATCCCGGTGATGGGGACCATGGCGCATTCGTGGATCATGAGCTATCCCGACGAGACCACGGCCTTCCAGGCGTATCTGGACGTCTTTCCCGCGAACCCCGTACTGCTGATCGACACCTACGACACGGCTGCGAACGGTCTGCCCGCGGCGGTGGAAGTGCTCCGGCGCCGGCGGGACGAGGGCTGGCGGGGACGGGCCGCCGTGCGCCTCGACTCAGGAGACCTGGCCTATCTCTCCAAACTGGCCCACCGGACACTGACGGAGGCGGGCTTCCAGGACCCGCTCATCGTGGGGTCCAACGACCTGGACGAGGAGCTGATCGCCGACCTGAAGCGGCAGGGCGCGAAGATCAACTCCTGGGGAGTGGGAACACACCTGGTGACAGGAGGCTCGGAGCCGGCCCTGAGCGGAGTCTACAAGCTCGCGGCCGTCGCCGAGAACGGCCGGATGACCAGCAAGATGAAGGTGTCCTCCAACATTGAAAAGACGACCGACCCGGGCCCGAAGCGGGTGATCCGCTTCTACCGCGAGGACGGGGCTCCCGTGGGCGACGTGCTGCTTGCCCTGGACGAACCGCTGCTCGAAGACCGCCCCTGCGTCTCGCACAACAGGGTGGAATACGCTCGGACCCGGACTTTCGGGCCTGAGCTTCGCAGGGAGGAGATGCTGCACTGTGTCCTGCGCGAGGGACGCCGCGTGAGCCCTGCGCCGGACATCCACGCCATCCGGGCATATGCCCAGGAGCGAATCGCCGAGCTGACACCGGAGATGCGCCGGCTTCGAAATCCCGAGCGCTACTGGGTGGGCCTCAGCACACGCCTTGCCGACGAGAAGGCTGCCGAGATTTCGCGGCTGACAGAGGCCGCGCGCTGACCGGCCTTCCGTTTCTGAATCATCAGCACACGGCGTCTTGACCTGCGTCAAGGCTTTTACCTCCCGCCGCGCCTATGATGAGGATGAGAACAAGGGCACGGGCCGCTCCCCCGCGTCCCCGGAACATATGGCGAACAGGAAGGGCTGAAAGAAAATGGCTGTCAGGACGCTGCGGAAGATCATCCACATCGACGAGGAAAAATGCGATGGCTGCGGGCTTTGCGTCCCCAACTGCGTGGAGGGCGCGCTTGCCATCGTGGACGGGAAGGCAAGGCTCGTCTCGGAGCGCTACTGCGATGGTCTGGGCGCCTGCCTGGGTCACTGCCCGAAAGGAGCCATCACCATCCAGGAGCGGGAAGCCGAAGAGTTCGACGAGGCGGCGGTCGAGTTGAGACTGAGGCAGCAAGGATCCGCACCCGCGCAGTCCCCCGCGGCGCACCCGATCGCGCCGCCGGATGCGGACTCTCACCGGATTGCCGGCGGCTGCCCGGGCGCGAGGATGATGGACTTCCGCCGGGACGCTTCGCGCCCTTCGCCTGCGCCAGCGCCAGCCTCAGCTGCGCAGAGCGAGCTGCGTCAGTGGCCTGTGAAGATAAACCTTGTGAACCCGGCCGCCCCTTACTTCCAGGACGCCCATTTGCTCATCGCGGCCGACTGCGCCCCGTTCGCGCTGGCCTCTTTCCACTCGGACTTCCTGCGCGGCCGCGCGGTGGTGATCGGATGCCCGAAGTTCGACGACATTATGGCCTATCTGCGGAAGCTGACGGACATCGTGGAAAGCAACGACATCCGCTCCGTCACCGTCCTCCACATGGAGGTGCCCTGCTGCTTCGGGCTCGCCCGGGCCGCCCGGCAGGCCGTCCTTGCGGCAGGAAAACAGGTGCCGGTGGAGGTCAAGATGGTGGGGATCAGGGGCGAGGTCCTGGAGCCGGTCCTCTGAGCGGAGCTCACCCGCCCGCCGGCACCCCGGCTGCGGCGAGACACCCGTCCAGCGGCCAGCCTCTCACGTGCTCTATGGCGGAGTGAGCCGTCAGGTCCAGGTGGACGGGAGTGACGGAGATGAGCTTTTCCCGCACGGCCAGCACGTCTGTGCCCTCCTCCAGCCCGTCCTCCGGCTCATCCCCGCCGAGCCAGTAATACGTGCGGCCGACCGGATCCCGCCGGGCTTCCACTCGTCCCGGATAGCGGCGGATGCCCAGCCGGGTGACGGCCACTCCCGCGATCTCTTCTTCGGGCAGGGCCGGCACATTGACGTTCAGGAACGCGCCGTCCGGCAGGGGACGCTGGAGCATCAGGTCAGCCAGTCTGCGGGCGAACCGTGCCGAAGGACGGTAGACATCTCCATCCTCGTACGTGGTGACGGAGATCGCCACGGACGGCACTCCGAAGGCCGCTCCCTCCATCGCTCCCGCCACCGTCCCGGAATACGTGAGCTCCCAGCCCAGGTTCGCGCCCAGATTGATCCCGGAGAAGACAAGATCGGGCCGGCGGGGACAGACCGCGCCGATCCCGATGTGCACGCAGTCCGTCGGCAGCCCGGACGTGGACCACGCCTCCGACCCGTCCGCCAGAGTCACCCTGTGCAGGCGCAGCGGCTTATGGAGGGTGATGCCGTGCCCGCAGGCGCTCCGCCCGCGGTCCGGCGCGACGACATAGACATCCCCCAGATCCTGAAGGGCCTGCTTGAGCTCGAGGATGCCGCGGGAATGCACCCCGTCGTCATTGGTGATGAGGATGACTCTTTCCACGTCAGGGATTATAACCGCCGCCCCCCTCCGCCAACAAATCCGATGCGCATTCGAGGAAAAAAGGGGGCGCGCCCCTGCCGGGCCCGCCCCCTGCAATCCACCGGCGGGGAGGACGCTTTCCTCCCCGTCCCGGCTCAGAACTTGTAGCCCACCGTTGCGAACAGGCCGCCCGCGTTATCGCCGGTGACCTTGATGTAGTGGTACTTCAGCTCGAAGTCCAGCGTCTCGTTGATGGGGATGCCGACGCACGCGTTGTAGCCCAGACGGGTGACGTCGTTGTAGGCTACGCCGGTGTCGGCGCTCACGATGTAAGCACCGATGCCCGCTCCCCAGTACCAGGAGCGCGCACCGCCACCCGCTGCGTAATTCTTCCAGTTGAGCGTCAGAGGGACGATGTTCAGGTCCGACTGCACCAGCCAGGACGCCTCGCCGGTGATCACGGACCCGGTCTCCGCCATCTCGTTGATGACGCGCTCGTAACCGAACCCGAACCAGAGCGAGTCGGTCGCATCGCGCACATCACCGTCGCTCGGCCAGAACACGCCCACCTTGATGGTGTTCGGCTTCGTGTCCTGAACGTTGAACCACCCCTGAGCGCTGGAAGCTCCCGCCACTCCGAGGGCCAACACAGCAGCGAGTGTCAGGATAACCACTCTCTTCATCAGTCTCGCATCCTTTCGTTCGTTCTTGCTCCGGGCCCCTGTTCTTTCAAGGCCGGCCCGGGCCGGCGGTTGACTCCACCGCCAAAGCGCAGTTCTCCAGACGCTGCGTTTCCGGGGCTGCGCCTCCCCGGGAACCCTGATTCTGCCATATATCATACCCCGGGCCGCAGTGTCCACCCGCTTAGACGAATGCGGGCCGGTGCCGGTTTCGGAATTCCCTGAATCCCGGGAGGCAGGACGCTCCCGGTGGGCCTCCGCTCCGCCGCCTCCGGACGCGACGGAGAAGCGTTCGCAGTCGCTTGCGCCCCTGGCTCCGGTTGTGGTATCTGCAAAAGGAGACGCCCGGAGCTCTCCGGGATGCCGAAGAGGAGGAACAGAGGGGCTGATGAGGTTTCAGACCAGGGCTGTCAGAGCCGGACAGATGCCCGACCGCGCCACCGGCGCCGTCGTCCCGCCGCTTTATCAGAACGTCACCTTCGAAATGGACGCCCCCGGGATGGCCCGGGGCTTCGACTACCTGCGTACCGGAAACCCCACCCGCAAAGCGCTGGAGGAGGCCCTGGCCTCTCTGGAAGGCGCCCGGCACGCCGTCTGTTTCTCGAGCGGCATGGCGGCCATCGCAGCGGTGGCCAGCCTTCTCAGCCCCGGCGACCACGTCATCTCCTCCCTCCATCTCTACGCCGGGACGCACCGGTTCTTCACCACCGTGCTCGAGAAGACCGGCGTTGAGGTGTCTTTCGTTGAGACGGAGGACCCGGAGAACGTGAGAGCCGCGCTGCGGGAAGACACCCGGCTCATCTGGATCGAGACTCCCAGCAATCCGCTCGGCACACTGACGGATATTGCAGCCGTCTCGAAGATCGCGCGGGAGGCGTCCACACCGCCCCTGGTGGCGGTGGACTCGACGATGGCCAGCCCGTTCTGCCAGCAGCCGCTCGCGCTGGGCGCGGACCTCGTGCTTCACAGCACGACCAAATACATCAGCGGGCACCTGGACGTGCTGGGCGGGGCGCTGGCGACCAGCGACGACGGCCTGCACCGGGCGCTGTTCGACTATCAGAACGCCTGCGGACCCACCCCGTCTCCTTTCGACAACTGGCTCACGCTGCGCGGCATCAGGACGCTCGGCATCCGGATGAAGGCGCATCAGGAGAATGCGCTGGCCGTGGCCCGCGCGCTTGAGGGGCACCCCGCCGTGGCGATGGTCTCCTACCCCGGCCTTGACAGCTTTCCGCAGCGGGAGCTGGCGCTCCGGCAGATGAGCGGATTTTCCGGCATGGTCTGCGCCGAGCTGAAGGGGGGGCTCGCGGCGGTCGGCGAGTTCACTTCGCGGCTCCGGCTGTTCACGCTTGCGGAGAGCCTGGGCGGCGCGCAATCCCTCATCTCTCACTCCGCCACGATGACGCACGCGTCCCTCTCGCCCGAGGACAGGGCGGCTCAGGGGATCACGGACGGCCTTGTCCGGCTGTCGGTGGGCCTGGAGGACCCGGAGGACCTGGTGGAAGACATCCTGCAGGCGCTGGACGGCCTGGAGGCTTAATGGTAACGCTCCACGGTGAACCGGTATAGACGGACCGCGCGGGGCGACGACAGGCCGGCCTTGGAAAGGCAGATGGCAAGCTGCTGCTCGGGCGTGTCCACCCCTTCCAAGTCCGGCAAGAGAAGCCCGCGCCGGCCCGCCGCCTCCACGATCAGTCCGTAGCGTTTCGGGTCGTGGCCGGTCAGGTCGGGAATCGCTTCCGGCGGCGACAGGACATCCACGGAGTAGCGCAGCCACGGCAGCTCTTCTGCGGTCACGGGGAGGAACCGCGGGTCTCTGGTGCCGGCCGATATGGCATTCGCGATGATCTCCGCCGCCAGGGACTCCTCCACCGGCTCGATGGTCCCGATGCACCCCCGGAGGGCCCCGTCCTTCTTGATGGAAACGAAGCAGGCTGAGCGCCGGCGGAGCTCCTCCGGCACGTCGTCCGGAACCGGGATGACGCGGCCGCGGCGCACATACTCTTCCAGCGCCGCCTGCGCAAGACGCGCGTGCCAGGAGGATGGCCCGGGGCCGTTCACTTCGCGCCTCCCCGGCGCTGCCCGGCTTCACCCAGCCGCTCTACTGCGACGCGCTGACCGACCCGCGGCTCGGTGCCGTTCATCAGGCGCACAAAGTTGGACCGGTGCTTGATGACGATGAACCCCGCTCCCACAATGCCCAGGTAGAGATACTCCTGCGGCACCGGCCGCCCCCAGTACGTATCCTGCAGACGGGAGGAGAGCAGCATCAGCAGGGGGACGCTGGCACCGGCGATCACGGAGGCAACGGAGATGTAGCGCGTCACCACCACCACGAGCACCCACAGGAAGAACACCAGACCGGCAATGTGCGGGGCGATGCCGATCAGGACACCCAGGCCGGTCGCCACCCCCTTCCCTCCCCGGAAACCGAGAAACACCGGGAAGTTATGCCCCGCAATGGCGGCCAGGGCGGCGCCTACCACAACAAGGGGATCCGCATCCGGCAGCGACTGGGCGTACCAGACAGGCCACAGCCCTTTCGCAGCGTCCAGCACGAAGCAAAGCAGCGCCGCCGGCCAGCCCAGGACCCGGAGCACATTGGTGGCACCGATATTGCCGCTGCCGTATCTCCGGATGTCCACCCGCTTCCAGGCAAAGCCGATCAGAAGCGCAAATGGAATGGAGCCGATCAGGTATGCCGCGGCCAGAAGGCCCGCTATCGCGCTAGCGCCCACCGCGCCCTCCCTTCCCGGAAGCCACAGGGTCCAGTTCGCCCTTCGCCCTCCGGACCTGCAGCACCAGCGGGGTTCCGGCAAAGCCGAACTCTTTCCGAAGCTGGTTCACCAGGTACCGCTCGTAGGAAAAGTGCATGAGCGCGGGGTCGTTGACGAATATCGTCACCGTGGGCGGACGGACCCGGCTCATCGTCGCATAGTAGACTTTGAGGTCCCTGCCCTTGCGCGTGAGCGGGCGCGTGTCCACCCATTCGCGCAGCAGGCGGTTCAGTTCGCCCGTAGGGATGCGCCGGGTGTAGTTGTCGTAGGCAACCATGGCGCAGTCGATCACCACGTCCATCCCCTTGCGCTGGACGGCCGAGGTGAACGCCACGGGAGCATAGTCCAGGAACGGCATCTCCTCCCGGACAAGACGCTCCATCTCCCTTCGCGCGCGCATCGAGCGGTCCGCCGCGAGATCCCATTTGTTCACCACCACGACGCAGGCCAGTCCGGCATCCCTCGTGTAGCCCGCCACGCGCTTGTCGCCGTCCGTGAGGCCGGCGGACGCATCGATCACGAGAAGCGCCACGTCAGAGCGCTCCATCGCCCTCATCGCCCGGAGCGCGGAATAGTATTCCACCGAGCCCTGCACCTTCCCCGCACGCTTGATGCCGGCAGTATCGATGAAGACCAGGCTGCGCCCCTGCCATTCGAAGGGGGTGTCGATCGCATCGCGCGTGGTCCCCGCGATGTCCGACACGATGACCCGCTCCTCTCCCAGAATGGCGTTGATGAGGGAGGACTTGCCGACGTTCGGCCTCCCCACCACCGCCAGGCGCACGGTGGACTCATCGTAGGACGGATCGCCATCCGATTGCGGCAGGCGCTCCACCACGGCGTCCAGCAGATCCGCCACCCCCCGCCCGTGATGGGCGGAGACGGGAAACATCCCCTGAAAACCCATGGCGTGGAACTCCGCTGCGGCGGCCTCCCGCGCGGCATCGTCGGCTTTGTTGGCCGCGACGAACACGGGCTTGCGGCTCTTGCGCAGGTGCTCCGCGAGGTCATGGTCCGCCCCGGTGAGGCCTTCTTCGACGTCGGCCACCAGGATGATCACGTCGGCCTCGTCCATCGCCATCTGAGCCTGCTTGACGATGCGGCTGCGCAGCGGATCGTCGTCGCCCCAGAGAATGCCGCCCGTGTCCGTGACCACGAACTCGCGGCCGCGCCACCGGGCGGGGGCGTAAATGCGGTCGCGCGTGACGCCCGGCACATCCTCGACGATGGCCACGCGCCGTCCGATCAGGCGGTTGAACAGCGTGGACTTGCCCACGTTCGGACGGCCCACGATCGCGACGACCGGTTTTGCCATGGCTGTTTTCCGGAGTCTTGCGGACTGCAGCAGGCGCCGGGACGCTTTGCGGCCCGGCAGACCCCCCTTCGCGCTCCGCGCAGCATTGTAGCATGGCCGGAGCGCCGCGGCCGGATGCCCCGGGCGGGCTGGCGTCGCAGTCTCCCCCGGCCCCTTGCGATGCCCCTCCCGTTGCTGTCGACACCCGCGCCGCCTGCAGGAACCCGGACGGGGCGAGGAGAACTCCCGGATATGCGGGCCGGTTCCGTCCCGCCCGCAACGGAGGAACGGCGTGGCGTTTCTGGAGGAAGTCGCGGAACAGCCGGCGGCACTGCGGAGACTGGTGGAGTTCTACGGCCGGCTTGAAGGCCGCGCTCTGCTGGCGAGCGCACGCACAGTCGCGGGAGTGTCTCCGCGCACCTTTCTGTTCACGGGGATGGGCACCTCCGAGCACGCTCCGCACAGCGTGTCGGACCGCCTGGCCGAGGCGGCGGGCGTTCCGGTGGTCATCCGCGACGCGGGAGAGCTCCTGCATTACGGGCTTCGCACGGTGAGCTTTCACGACGCCGTGTTCGCGGTGTCTCAGTCCGGGGAGAGTATCGAGACACGGCGGGTGGCGGAGGCTTTGAAGGGACATCCCCGCCTCATCGCCATCACCAACGAACCGGGCAGCACGATCGCCCGCCTGGCCCGGGTCAATCTGCCCCTGCTGGCCGGAAGTGAGGCCTCCATTTCCACCAAGACCTATACGAACACGCTCGGCGTTCTGGCCCTGCTGCCGGAAGCCCTGACCGGACGGGAGACCACGGCCACTCTCGGAGCCCTGGAAGGCGTGGCCGGCCAGATGGAAGAGTGGGCGGAACATCGGGCGCCGGAGGCCCGTGCGGCGGCCGATACCCTCGGCGGCGCCGGCTCCATCACGTTCGTGGCCCGCGGACCTTCCCTCGCGGCCGCGCGGCAGGCGGCCCTGACCTTCCAGGAAGGGGCACACGCGCACACTTGCGCCCTCAGCGGAGGAGCGTTCCGGCACGGCCCGATGGAGATGATCGGCCCGGAGAGCGCCGCGGTGTTCTTCGCGGACGCCTCTCCGGCGGGGGACCTGCTGCGGACCATGGCCGCCGAGACGGCCTCGCTCGGCGCCCGCGTCGTGCTCCTGTCAGCACGCCCCGCCGAAGAGCGAAGCGGGATGACGGTGCTGCAGGTCCCCTGCCCGGACCCGATGCTTTTCCCGCTCGCGTGCAGCATCGCCCAGGAGCTGATGCTGGACCAGATGGCCCGCGCCCGCGGTCTGGTGACGGGCGAGTTCAGGCGGTCCGGCAAGGTCACCACCGCTGAGTGACCCGCTGGAGCGGCCTGCACGTTCCGGCGGATGTCAGGGCAGCTGACGGTGAGTCCCATCGCACATCGGCTCATTGGCCGTGTGCTTGCACCGGCAGAGCGCGATATTGCGGGCAGACTCCACGGTGAACTCCAGAGGCGTGAAATCCGTCCCCTCGTGCGACCCGTCGCAGAACGGCTGGTCTTTCGAGAGACCGCAACGGCACCAGTAATATGTCCCCGGCTCCAGGCGGATCACGGACGGACTTCGCTCTGCAATGACCGGCTCGGGCATGTCTGTTATCTCCTGCAACTGACTGGTCAGAGGCAGCGGCTGCGACTGCAGCGGCTGCCGCGCCTGCAAGAAGAACCGCTCCGGCCGCCAGCAGGTTCCCGCAACGGCCGTCCTCGCCCTGCAGGGACGAAGGGGAACGGAATCGAACATCTCGCCTGGAACCTGCAGAGGGGGCTGAATCTTGTCCGACGTATTTCAGATCATCGAAGAGACCGGCGTGGTGCCGGTGGTGGTGGCATCGAGCGAAGACGAAGCGCTTCGCACCTGTCAGGCGCTGATGCGGGGCGGACTGCCGGTGGCGGAGATCACGTTCCGCACGGAGGCAGCCGCCGCCGCGATCGCGCGGGTCCGGCGGGAGCTGCCGGACATGCTGGTGGGGGCGGGCACGGTGCTGACGGTGGATGCCGCCCGTGAGGCACTGGATTCGGGGGCGGCGTTTTTGGTCAGCCCCGGATTCAGCCGCGCGGTGGTGGATTTCGCGATCAAAAACGGAGTGCCGGCGCTGCCCGGTTGCAGCAACCCCACCGACCTGATGGCTGCCGTTGAGGAAGGGCTGGAGTGGGTGAAATTCTTCCCCGCGGAGCCTCTCGGCGGGCTCGGCATGCTGAAGGCGCTGGCGGCTCCCTTCGGCACGCTGAAGTTCGTCCCCACCGGTGGAATCGACGAGACCAACCTGGCCGCGTATCTCTCCTTCAAGCAGGCTCCCGCCTGCGGAGGGAGCTGGATGGTGAAACGGGAGCTCGCACAGGCGGGCCGCTTCGAGGAGATCGAACGGCTGGCCGCGGAGGCCGTGGCCATCGCCAGGACGGCGAAGGGGCTGTGAGACGGCGGGAACGCGATAAGGGGTGAGAGACTTGAGCTTCAGAGTCGTCACTTTCGGAGAGATCATGCTCCGGCTGAAATCGCCGGGACACGAGAGGCTGTTCCAGTCGCCCGTGCTGGAGGCGACATTCGGCGGAGGCGAGGCGAACGTCGCGGTATCGCTCGCCAACTTCGGCGCGAGCGCGGCGTTCGTCACGGTGCTTCCCGAAGGCCCCATCGGAGACGCCTGCCTCGGGGAGCTGCGCCGCTTCGGTGTGGACACGTCGCATATCGCCCGCGCCGACGGACGGATGGGGATCTATTTTCTGGAGAACGGCGCCAACCAGCGGCCCTCCGTCGTGGTATACGACCGGGCGGGATCTTGCATGGCCAAGGCGGGCCCCGGCGACGTCGACTGGGAGAAGGCGCTGGAGGGCGCGCACTGGTTCCACCTGACGGGGATCACCCCCGCCCTGTCGGCTTCGGCGGCCAACCTGGCGCTGGAGGGCGTGCAGGCGGCCAAGGAGCGCGGACTGACGGTCTCCTGCGACCTCAACTACCGGGCCAAACTCTGGAAATACGGCAAGAGCGCGCCGGAAGTGATGCGCATGCTGATGGAGTTCGTGGATGTCGGCATCGCGAACGAGGAGGACTGCCAGAAGTCGCTCGGAATCCAGGTGAACGTTTCGGTCGAGTCGGGCCATCTCGAGGCCGAAGCCTACAGAGCTCTGACGGAGCGGGTTCTGGCCGAATTCCCGAACGTGCGGGCCATGGCGATCACCCTGCGGGAAAGCCGGGGGGCGGACATCAACGGGTGGTCGGCCTGCCTGAACGACCGCCAGGACTTCCACGTGAGCCGGAAATACGAGATCACGGACATCGTGGACCGCGTGGGCGGCGGAGACGCTTTCGCGGCCGGACTGATCTTTGGGATGCACCGCTACCCGACCTCGCGGGAAGCGCTGGAGTTCGCAGTGGCCGCCAGCTGCCTGAAGCACTCCATCCCCGGAGACTTCAACCGGGTCTCCGTCGGCGAGGTGGAAAAGTTGATGGGAGGCGACGCCAGCGGGCGGGTCCAGCGCTAACGCGCCCGGCCCTGCCTCAGAGGCGCTCCACCGAAAACCCGCCGTCCACCATGATGACGCTGCCGGTGGAATACGGGAAGTCACCGCGCAGCAGGGCAGCCACGGCCCGGCCGACGTCGTCCGGGGTGCCCCAGCGGCGCTGAAGCAGAAGGCCCCCGGCGATGAGACGGTCATACTTTTCGCGCACGCCGGACGTCATATCGGTCTCGATGATGCCGGGCCGGACCTCGTAGACCCGGATGCCGTGCTCTGCCAGTCGCACGGCCCAGAGCCTGCTCGCCATGGCCAGCCCGGCCTTGGTGATGCAATAGTCGCCGCGGTTCACGGATGCCGTCGTGGCGGAGATGGATGTGATGTTGACGATAGTCCCTTCCCAGGAGGGATCGGCGTCCCTCTGCGCCAGCATCCAGCGTGCTGCCGCCTGGGTCAGGAAGTACGGTCCCTTCAGGTTGATGGAGATCAGGCGGTCGAAGCTCTCCTCCGTCGCGTCCAGAATGTCCGCCCGGACATCGGGGGCCACGCCGGCATTGTTCACCAGCGCATCCAGCCGCCCGAACCGCCCGCGCGCCGCCTCCAGGATGCGCGCGCGCCCGGCCGGGTCGCTGATATCGGCCTGCACGTAGAGAACGGCGGGAGCTAGGCTCCCGAGGGCCTCGAGCGCCTCCGCGGCATCGCTTTCCGGCCGGCGCCCGTTCACCACCAGAGACCAGCCTTCCCTGGCCAGCGCCCGCGCTATGCCCAGCCCGATTCCCCGCGAACCCCCTGTGACGATTGCGACCTTATCCATCTGCCAGCAACTCCTCCGGGACGCCCCCGTAGAACGTCAGATCCGGCCCTCCGGCAGCCATCCGCTGCACCAGCAGGGCCGCCTCGCGAAGGTGATAGTCTCCCCACATGCTGGACTCCCCGCACGGCACCCTGCGCCCCTCAGGCACGTAGTCCCAACCGTTGGGACGGTGATAGACACTGTGAAGCAGGAGCCCCTGGTGAGAGGGTTCCACGCTGAGATACGGCTCCTCCAGCAGCCTCCGGAGGACTGTCAGGCCCGCCTGCAGGTAGTGTCCGCCCTCCTCCAGACGTCCGCGCCGCTCCAGCCAGCTCCCGAGGCGCATCAGCCCCTGGGCGGCGATGGCAGCGGCCGATGAGTCCACCGGCTCGAAGTCGTTGAACGGGTCAGCCGGGCAAGAAAGATAGTCCCCCAGCTCCCGAAGCCCGGGAGCCCCGGTGTCCCAGTAGGGAACCCCGTCGGTGGGCGTGTTCTGAATGTAGAAGTCGCAGGTGGCAAGGGCGGCCTCCAGCAGGAAGCCCTCGACCTCCGCGCGCCCCCCGTACGGATCCAGGGCTTCGTCCGGTATCTGCGCGAGAAACTCGAGCTGTTCCGCGCATCCGCACATCACCCATGCGAGCCCCCGGGTCCACGTGGTGAACGGCGAGTAGCCCTGCTGGCTGTTCGGACAGCGGTAACTGCCATCGTTCGTGTTGAAGATGCTTTCGTGGGCCACGCGGCCGCGGACGTCATAGGCGTCCCGCCCGGTGCCATAGTAGACGGTGTAGGCCGCCGTTGTCCGCGCGTGTTCCACCAGACGTCCCAGCAACGAGATGCGGACATCCTTCTCGCCCAGCAACTCATGCCCCAGGGCGTGGGCGACGGCCAGAGAGCGCAGGGAGCGGATGGTGTCCGCGAACAGAGAGTGCGGGCCGTTGAAGGAATAGATGAACCCCCCGCCCCCCGACACCGGCGTCCAGCGGCGAGCCTGGACTGCTCCGCTGCATTTCAGCGCGAGCACGTAGAACTCGCGCTCCCAGGCGTCGTCCGGGAGCCGCCCCTCCCGCATCAGCCGGAGCAGGTTGCCGTAGGTGCTGATATTGTTGAAGCCGTGGTCGTGCACCCCGGTGTGCGTGACGTGGCCTGCCATCCGGCGCAGCGTGCTTTCCCGTCCGATGCGCAGGAAGCGCTCGTCGCCGGTGGCATCGAACTGAAGGATGGCCGAACCGAACTGGAACCCCTGGGTCCACTCCGTCCAGCCCCTCGCGGTGTAGCGTCCCCTGACGGTGAAGACGGGCGCCCCGTCCTCCGGACGCCAGGACTCTTCGATGTCCAGCACCTTCCCGGCGGAGAGCTCCCACAACCGTTCGATGCCCGGCAGCAGGTCCGCAGGGCGGATGTCCCTGTCAATCTGCAGCATGCTTTCGCGTGTCTCCCCTCACTGCTGTTCGACCGGCGCGGCCAGAGACGGCTCCGGCGGGCCAATCTTCCGGACCTCTACGTCGTCGAACAGGTTGCAGTTGAATGTCAGCCCGTGCGCCTGAACGTGGTGCAGAAAAAAACGGCCTTGCGGGGACCGGCCGGGCGCACGCGCAGGGCCAGCCGGGACCACGACCTGTGGCCGGGACGGGCGGGCGTCCACAGCACGCAGGGCGAACCTGGATCGCCTCGGCCGGGCAGCGCCGTCATTCCGCAGGGATTGTTGGCCGGGCTGCTCGAAGGCAGGCAGAGCGCAAGGAGCGCCGCGGCCGCACAGCGCGCCAGACGCATGAAAGACCTCCGGGGCCGGCGCATCCGCGTCCGGCCCCGGCAGGGTTCCACACGCACGCCCGGGAGTCCTCCCGGGCCAAGCTCAACGGGGCTTGCGATAGAAAAACGGCATCGGGTTCTCGTATCCGATCAGTTCGCTGTCCGCGACACGCTCCGTGCCCCCGACGAACAGATAGCCGCCCGGACGCAGCGCCTGGAAGAACATCCGGTTCACACGGTCCTTCGCCTCGTCCCCGAAGTAGATGACCACGTTGCGGCACACAATGAGATCGAAGGTCCCCGGAGCGGAGTCCGCCAGCAGGTTGTGCTTCATGAAGCGGATCAGGCGCATCACTTCCGGCTTTGCGCGCCAGGCCGCTCCGTCCCGCTGGAACCACTGCGCGCGCCGTTGCGGGCTCACGTTTTTCATGTCCGGATCCTGAAACTCGCCCTTTCCGGCGGCTTTCAGGATGCTCTCGTCAATGTCCGTCGCCAGAATCTCGCAGGACACTCCGGGAAGCTTCTCCAGCGCCAGCACCGCCAGCGAGACCGGCTCCGCCCCGTACGAACAGCCGGCGCTCCAGATCTTCAGGCTGCGCTTCCCCTCGGCGATCTCCGGCAGCACACGCTCCGCCAGCGTGCCGAAGTGCTCGGGATTGCGGAAGAGCTCCGAGACGTTGATGGTCAGCCGGTCCAGAAACACCTGTCTGACGGCGGGGTTCGTGTCCAGAAGGCGCAGATAGGCGCCGTAGCCATCGGCACCGGCACGCTCCATGGAGCCTTTGAGCCTGCGCTGCATCTGCTCCTGCTTGTAGAGCGCAAGATCGATGCCGGTGCGCTGCTTGATCTGGGCGATGAACTCCTCGTACGTCAGATCCGGCTGTCTCAAGTCCCCGATCCCCCTTTTTCGCAACAAGCCTCTAGGCCGCCATCGCCCGCCGTCGCCTGAGCATCTCCAGCATGGAAGCGACGTCCACGATCAGCGCGATGTGGCCGTCGCCCAGGATCGCCGCTCCCGAAAAGCCGGGAATATCCCCGAGATAGGAGCCGAGCGACTTGACGACGATCTCCATCTTGCCCACCATCTCGTCGACCGCGAAGGCCGCGTTCTTTCCGCGGCTCTGCACGATGACGACGGTGAACTCCTCCTGCCGGGGCACGAACCGGTCGCGCCCCTCGAACACCGACGCCGCGCTGATGAGAGGAAGCGTCTGGTTCCGGACGACCACGCACGGAATCCCCTCGATGGTGTGCACGCGGCCGGACTGCTCGATGGTGGTGGAGACGACGGAAGCCAGCGGAATGGCGAAAAGACGGCCGCTGGACCGGACGATCAACGCGGGCACGATCGCCAGCGTCAGCGGAAGCCGCACAGTGAAGCGCGACCCCTGCCCGGGGGTGGAGGACACCTCGATCTGCCCGTGCAGCTTCTCGATGTTGTTCTTCACCACGTCCATTCCGACGCCTCTGCCCGAGATCTCCGTCACCTTCTCGGCAGTGCTCACGCCGGAGGCGAAAAGCAGCATCAGGCTGTCGCGCTCGTCCAGCTTGGAGGCCGCCTCCGCGGTGATCACCCCCCGCGCCACGGCCGCGTCGCGGACTCTGGCCGCATCGATGCCCTTGCCGTCGTCCTCGATCTCAATGACCACATGCCCTTCCTCGTGGCGGGCGGACAGCACCACGCGACCCGTCTCCGGCTTGCCCTTTTCCAGGCGCTCCTGAGGCTTCTCGATGCCGTGATCCAGGGCGTTGCGAAGCAGGTGGGTCAGCGGATCCACGATGTCTTCCAGAATGGAGCGGTCCAGCCCGGTCTCCTCGCCCTCCAGGATGAGGTCCGCCTTCTTGCCCAGCTTCTGGCACAGATCCCTGACCATCCTCGGGTAGCGGCGGAAGACCTGCCCGACAGGCAGCATCCTCATGCGCATGATCTCGTCGTGGATGTCCGAGACGATGCGGCCGAGATGGCTGTTGATGGCACGCAGGCTCTGGACGGACTCGTCGGACTCGAACTTGCCGGCCAGATTGCCCTCGATCAGGGCAAGCCCGGTGCGGTCCACTACGAGCTCGCCCACCAGATTGACCAGCCTGTCCAGCAGCTCGACGGCCACCCGGACCGTCTGCATCCCTTCCTGCGAATCGGCCGCACCCTTCTTCGCGACCGGCGCCCGGGACGGCGAAGGCTCGGCCGATGCCTTCGAGGCATCCGTCGCCTTCAGAGCGCTGCAGGACTGGATCTCGGGGATATCCGCCACGCGCGCGGCCAGAGCGTCCGCGTCGGCGTCCTCAGGCAGGTCCACGCCCACGGTCAGGACGTCCGTGGCCTGGAGGTTGTCCAGCGCCTCGCCCGCCGGGTCGGTCCACAGCACGTTCCCCGTGCTCTCCAGCAGCTGAGTGGCCATGAAAGCCCTCACCGCGGGCATCTGGCAGTCCGGGCGGAAACGGATCTCGAAGCGGGTTCCGGGGCCTTCGGCCGCCCTGCGAGCCTGCCTGGGGGCGCTCTCGCTGGAGGCGGAGCGCGAAGGCATGGCCTCTGCCAGACGGGCCCTGACCTCTGCGACCTCCTGCTCGAGCCCCGTGCCCGATGAGTCCCCCGCCTGCAGGCTATCCACGAACGCTCTCAGGACGGCGGTCGTCGCCAGCAGACTGTCCACCGCCGCGCTTCGGGCCTCGGGGGGGGCAGAACGGAGAGCGTCCAGGAGGTTCTCCGCATCGTGCGTCAGATCTTTGATGTGGGTGAACCCCATCGTCGCCGACGAACCCTTCAGGGTGTGCGCGGCGCGAAAGATGGCGTTCAGGATATCCGTGTCCGAAGGCTCTTTCTCCAGGCGGAGCAGGCCGTCGTCGAGCTTTTCGATCTGCTCGTTGGCCTCCTGGATGTAGACGTCGAGAAACTCGGAGAAATCTGTCTCGTTGACCATCCGCTCCTCCACCGGAGCCTCCCGGATGCGTCGGACGGGAGGCCGGTCAAACAGGGGCTTCCGGTCTGTTATTATCGGCACCCACGCGGCCGGGCTGGATAGGGCGGGTCGCGCGGGCGGACGGCTCCGCGTCTGGAGCGGTATGCGGTCAGTCCACGATCACGTCGAACGTGAACGTGCCCGAGCCTCCCGGAGGCACCGAGGCGAGGCGCCAGCGCACCAACCGGCCGGAGGGGTCGAGCTCGCCCCCGCCGCTCGCGCTGCCGGCGACGAAGGACGTATGCTCCGGCAGCGGGCAGCTGACCGCAACGTCCACGGCAGCAGCCTCTCCCCGGTTCGTGTAGGTGACCGTGATGGTGACGCGGTCTCCGGGACGCGGGTCCGCCAGGCTTCCCGCGATAGCGAGATCGAGCGCCGGAGACACCTGCTGAAGCGCGACGGTCACCGGCGCCGACGGGTCCGAGGTGTTCCCGGCAAGGTCGAACGCCCGGACCGTGTAGGAGTATGTCTCCCCGGTCCTGACAGTCTCATCGATGAACCCGGTCCCGGAGACTGTGCCGAGCAGCTGTCCGCCCCGGTAGACGCGGTACCCCGCCACTCCGACCGCATCGGAGGATGGCTGCCACTCCAGACGGACGCCGCCATTCGGCCTGACGGTTGCGGCCAACCCCTGCGGAACGGCAGGAGCAGTCTGGTCCAGCGTGACCGAGGCAGAGACTGGCGCCGACCAGTTGCCGGCCGCGTCGCGGAAGCGGGCAAAAACCGTCTTCGGGCCGTCGCCGGCGGACAGAGTCCAGTCCCGGGATGAGGCGAACGGCTCATCCGCCGACCAGGAGCTCCCGTTCGTGGAGAAAGCCACCGCCGTGACACCGCTCAGCGCGTCCGATGCCGACAGGAGGAGGGTCACGTTGCGGGAGGAGGTATACTGCCCGCCGCCCTGTATGCTCAGGGTGCCCGACGGAGGTGTCAGGTCCACCCGCACCACCGCCGAGCGCACCGGCTCCTGGTTGCCGAGCCGGTCCACCGCCCTGAACTGCAGGGCATGGATCCCCTCTCCGAGCGTGAACGGCCCGGTGTAGACCGTGGACGTGGCGAACGCGTTCAGCGAATAGTGAATGGCCTGGACCCCGCTCCCTCCCGGGTTATCGACCGCGGACAGGGTGACGGTCACCGCCTGAGAGCTCCAGCCGCCGCCCGGGTCGGGACTGAGGGAGATGGACGTGACCGGGGGCTCCGTGTCATCGGGCGCGGCCGGCCCTCCCTGATACCCCTCCACCAGATACAGCTTCCCCTGGCTGATGTTGGCGCCGGAGGCATCGTAGACGCCGATCTCGTCCACCTTGATGCTCGAAGCCCCGGCAGCCCGCACGAAATGCACGGCCACATAACGGGCATCCACGGCGGACGGCAACTCGATGGCGATGTCGCCGGGCCCGGTGAGGCCGGGATTGGTCCAGACCGCCCGCTCCGTAAATCCGTCGCCCGCGAAGGTCTCGAACTCGAACCGGTCACCCGCCACATAAGTGGCCGCCGGAACCGTGAAACTCACCACACCGTTCGCCGAGGTGAACTCCACCCCCGGCACGGCGGTGCCCTGTGCGCCCGAGAGCGAGCCGCTGACGGTGAACGAGTTGGGTCCGGTGGCGGTGACCGTCCAGCGCTCGGTCTTCAGGTTCGAGGAAGTCTCCAGGACCTTCACCGCGAACGGCGCGACACCGGCCTGCCCGATATGCCGGGCGGCCACACGGCGCGGCCGCGCCGATGAGTCGGTGGCCGTGAGGGACGTCAGAACCCGGATGGCGGACAGTCGGGAGCGGTCCTGAACACCCACCACCACCCGCCTGACAGAGTGCCTGCCGCTCGCCGGAACGGGGTTGTCGGACGCATCGTAGGAGATCAGGTCCATCAAGACGCCCCGGTTGGTGGCGGCGTTCCGATAGGCCCAGTATACCGGCTTCGGAAAGATGCCGTTGATGGTCTTCTCCTCCGTCCAGACCGAAGCGGTATCCGGGCCGGCGTGCCGGAACGTGAACGTCTGAGGCCCGGGGACGCTCAAAACCTCGTATGCCGTGACACCGAACGCCGTCTTCGCCTCAAAATAGACAAGGTCGCCCGGCCGGTACGGATGCGGGTCCACGGTCGTGACGGTCACGATGTTGTTTGCGCGGGAGGCATTCTGGATCCGGGCGCGGTGGAAGTAGAACAGGCCGTCGTGGCCCCCGAAACCGTGGTCTTCGCGGCTGCCGACCGGGTCTTCGTCCACGGCCGGCCACCACGAGATGCCGCCCGCATAGTCCAGCCCGCGCGCCATCATCGCCAGCCTGAGCCCGTAGTCCGCCTGTTTGCGGTCGTTGTTTCCTCCTCCCCAGCAGGTCACACCGCTGGTGCTTGACATCTCCGTAAAGTAGACCTTCTTGTTCTCATCGCCGTTGGCGATCATGGCCGACCGGCCGTCCGCGTGCGGATTCACCTTCCAGTTGACGGCATCCGGCGGGCGGTTGGTGAAAAGATAGGGATGCCACGCCAGCGCGTCCATGAACTGGTTTCCGATGGTCCGGTAGATCGTGGCGTAATGACGGTTCGCGCCGTTGGCGTATCCCGGCCCGATGACCACCGCCTGCGGATCCGCCTCCTTCGCGGCCAGATATCCGGCGCGCAGCATGAAGGCCATCTGCTCCTGCGTCCCCGACCAGCACCAGTTCTGGTCCGGTTCGTTCCAGAGCTCCCAGTGCTTGATGCGGTCCCGGAAATGCGACACCACATCCCGGACGTAGTTGGCCCAGGGCTCGGTGTCCAGGTAATCGTAGAAGACTTTCACCCGGGGACTCGCCGACATCGCGGGCAGCACCACCCGGAACTCGTCCACCTGATGCCCCGCCGATGAGCCCGAGATGGAGATGCCGACTTTCAGGGGAAACGAGAGGTCGCGCTCGAACGTGTAGGTCCACTGATATCCCCCGTCCGGTCCGCTCAGGCTGTTGGAGGAGGTGAAGCAGGTGAAGGAGGAGCCCTGTTTGCGGACGACGATCCAGCGCGGGGCGAGGACCATCCAGCCCAGCTCCCCGCTCATACCCAGCCGCGTGATCTCGCCGTTGCGGCACTGGACCAGATACGGCCGGCCCTGATCCGACGTCAGGCAGTAGCGGAACCAGTTCTGCTCGTCCTGATAGATCATCACCCCGCAGTGCCCGCCGGGCATCGCCGTCACGCGCATCTGCACGGTGAAGTCCCCGTTTCCGGTCAGGGTCTGATACAGGAAGTGCCCGCGCGTCAGAAGCGCGGCGGAGGAATCCACCCGCAGGTGGCCGGGAGCGGACTGGTTGACATCCCAGGATCCCGGCGCGCCCATCCACTGCCACCGCGGATCCAGCGTGGACGACTCGAACGTCTCCCGCTCGATGCTCCCCTCGATGTTCGCGATCCGCGCGGTGATCACGCCGGTCACGTGATCGTAGGTGTAATCCGTGTTCAGGCTGTAAACCGTGTCGTAGGCGTCGTAGCTGACCTTGATCTTCGAGCCGTTGGCCGGGGTCTTGCCGTGAAGCCAGAACAGGTTGTTGTTGCGGAACATGATGCGGCCCCGGAAGTCGGCCATGAAGTGGGCCGCGCCGTCCGGGGACTCGATGAGCCGCTCCACGCGCTGCCATTCACGCCATCCTCGCCCGTCGTTCTCGTCCACCCACACCCGGACGGAGGAGGGGACCACGGGCTGCCGCGAGGTGACAGGAACCTGCCCGGCGGTGAAGTTCGCCGTGACGAGCTCCTCTTCGATACGGACGGGGACGGCGCCGGAGGGAACGACGTAAGGCGTGTGGACCACCGGCGCGTGCGCCAGGGTGGCGCTCCCTGCGGAGAGATCCAGCTCCTCGCCGATCACAGGCTTTACCGGGGGGGCAGTCCGGTCGCGATGCCCGTTCGCCCAGGCCGGCACATAGGAGAGCAGCCCGATGACCGTGAAGCCCTCCTGAGCGTAACGGGTGATCGCCTCCTCCACCTCCCCCCAGGAGAAATTGGTGGTCACATACTGCTGCAGACCGTTCCAGGGAATCTCGTAGCGGACCCCGCGGATGTTCCCCTGCTTCAGCATCTGGAACAGGTCCGGCGTCTTGACGGGATTTATGCCCTGCGGGCCGTTGACCCCCCAGAAGCAGTATTCTCCGGGCTGAAAGGACGTCTTCGGGAGCTCCGTGGAATCCGAATACAGGGTCAGCCAGGCCGGGTCCCCGGGGTCGGAGGAAGCGCGCGCCCCGTCCGTCAGGATGGTGTGGGCGCGCGCGTTGCCGCTGTCCGCGCTCAGGGGAGCGCCGGGCACCAGCAGCAGAAGCAGCATCCACGGAGCATATTTCATCGGGGTATCACCTCGGCCTTCACAGGTCGTCGCGTCCCGGCGCCCCTCCCCCCCGCTCACAGATGCGCCGGACGCAGTCCCTCTCCCTGGATTGTTCCACACCCGAAGGCTTCAGCTGGCATTCCGGGAACGCCCCGCAGGTAAGACTGCTCTCCCGTCGACTGTATCACTTCCGCTGCGGGCCTTCACCTCCCGGGTGCAAAAACACGCCGCGCACCACGGAAGCCGCATACACGAATGGAACCACCGCGCACACCGGGACAACGGCGAGCGACGAAAGCGAGGTGAACGCTCTACGTCCCATCCGGCGGACGTGGAGCCACCAGATCCCGCCCAGACACAGCAGGCTCCACGCCCCGGGGATCCAGACGGGCAGCCCGGACACCGCAGCCACCAGGAGGGCGGCAAGCCCCGCCAGATACGACCAGTAGAGCTTCTGCCGGAGGCGGCCGAACCGCCGCCCGCAGATCGTGTAGACATCCGTCCACCGATGGAACGTGCCGGGATGCTTGCGCCGAAGCAGCCGGTCGTGCCGGTATCGGCGGGCAAGCTGCAAAGGGCGCTTCCAGCCTGGCGAGAGGGGCCGATGGATGACCTTCGCCTTCTCCGCGAAGCCCAGGCGCATCCCGTGCTCCAGCATCCTCAGGGCGAAGTCGGTATCCTCGCGGTAGTGCACGCGGGCCCGCCGGTCGTAAAACCGGGGATCGAAGCCCCCGATCCGCTCGAAGACCGACCGGCGCACGAACATGTTGCAGGTGGGGAAGGTTCCCCCGGACGTGTTCTCCGTCTGATGCGTGAACGGCGTGATGCGCTCCGGGTCTCCGATCTCCGTGAAGCCCTCCACCGCATCAAAGCCTTCCAGCGCCGCCAGGCCCTCCTCCAGCCACTCCGGCTGCGGCTCCGTATCGGCGTCCAGCAGGGCTATGACCGGTGCGCGGGCCGCTTCGATTCCGGAGTTGCGGGCCGCTCCCGGTCCGCCGTTTTCGCTGCGGCGCACGAGAGTAAGGCGGAACGGCAATCCGGGGGCCATCGCTTCCACGGCATCGGCCGACCCGTCCGTGCTGCAGTCGTCCGCCACGATGACCTCGAACCGCTCCGACGCAAGCGTCTGGGAGCAGAGCCTTGTCAGGCACGCCCGCACGAGCGAGCTGGAGTTATAGAGCGGGATGACGACACTGACGTCCGGGGAGGGCCCGTGCGGGCCGGTCCGGCTCATGGCGACGCCCCCGTCTCCGGCCGGACGCCCCCGGGCAGGACGCGCGCAGGCGTGGCGCGCCGCCACGAATAAGGCTCCGGGCTTGCGATCTCGGTTTCGGGTGCCGGTTCGTGAGCCAAGCGCGCGGCCGCCATGGCAAGCCCCATCAACACCCAGATATAGATCCGGAAAAAGTTCGCATGCGCGTAGTAGCCCAGCAGAACCCCCGCGAAACCGGCGGCGAAGGCCACCAGCAGCGCGCGGGAATAGTCGTCCCAGGCCTTCTTGAGCGACATCAGCAGCTGCGTGAAGAAAACCAGCCAGATGAGCGAGAACGCCACGCCCCCCACGACGCCCCGCTCGCTGAGCACTTCCAGATACAGATTGTTCGGGTCCCACCGGCCCACCCGTTCGTAGTCCACTGCGGTCGGATCGTCCTGCACGTACTGCGGACGGTAGAACGGATAGTTGCCGGGCCCAACGCCCCAGACCGGATTCTCCGCAAAGATGCACTTCGCGGCGAAGCGGGCGCGCTCCCGGAGCAGGGCGGAGTGTTCGCTGCGCTCAGGATTGACCACCTTGTCCAGGACAATCTGCAGCGACGTGCGGGCGGTCGGCACGAAGGCGAACACCAGGACCACCGCCACCCCCCAGACCGCAAGCCCCATCACAGCGAACTTCGACAGGCCTATGCGCCGGATCAGGCCGCAGCGGTAGGAGAGGAACAGAAGAACGACAGCGGAAAGGATCGCGCTGGCGTACCCGCCGGTCGAGAAAGTGAGGAGCAGGTTCGCGGCGAGCAGCAGGATGAGCCCGGCCTGCACCAGCCTGCCGCCGCGGATGCCGTTCGCCATCGTCAGCGTCACAGCCAGCGGCAGGGTGAGGATGAGCCACTCGGCGTAGTAGGAGGGCTCCGAAAAAGTCCCAAGCACGCGGTAGCCTCCACCCGTCCAGTAGCGGTGGCCGCTCAGCGCATACACTCCAACCGCCGCCGATGTCAGCAGCAGCACATTGACAGCGGTCTTCAGGAGCGCCCGCGTCCGGATGATGGCGAAGACCATCAGGTAGAGCATCAGGCTGTAGACCCCCCAGAAGGTCTGAGTCCACGTGCGCAGAGTCAGGGAGTTCAGCCCGGTCGCGCCCTCCACCTCCTCCGCGGCAGCCAGGGCCCCGTATGTCAGGACCGTGGAGAACACTCCGGTCAGCAGATACAGCAGCACCGGCCACTTGAGGAGATCCTCCCGGATGCTGAGGGTGCGGTCGAAGGGGACGCGCATCAGGAAGACACCGATAGCCAGGAAGGCCAGCCAGTCGCTGGCCTTGACGTTGACGCCCAGGAGGGGCAGCACGAACAGGTCCATCAGAGGCATGGTCATGATGACCAGCAGCACCCCGTTCTCCGCCCGGCGCAGCAGCGCGAAGACGGCCGCCACCGCGAGGGCCGAATACGCCGCCTCCGCCATCCGCCTCTGCTCGGCGGCATACCAGACCCCGGCCGCGCAGGCCGCCAGCACAAGCACCGCCAGAAGGTAAGCTGCGGCTCGGGCCAGCCCCGGCCGGACATCCCGCACGGACCGCCCGCGTGCGGCCAACGCTCTCATCGATGACCCTCCGCCACTTCCCGGTAGACAGCGAGAGTCCGCCGGGCGGACTCGTCCCAGGTGAACCGGCGCGCCCGCTCCCGTCCCCGCTCGCGCAGATCCGCAGCCAGCTCACCGTCACCCAGCACTCTCGCGAGCGCGGACGCCAGCGCGTCCGGATCCTCCGGCGGGACCAGCAGCCCGCAGTCCCCGACGGCCTCCGGCAAAGCCGAGCAATCCGACGCCACCACGGGACACCCGAACATCATGGCCTCCAGCACGGTGAGCCCGAAGCCTTCGTGCACACTGGGAAGGCAGAAGGCGCCTGCCGAAGCATAAAGCCGCGCCAGGCAGACATCGTCCACCGCCCCCTTCAGGATGATCCGCTCCCGGACCGCGGATGCCTGAATCCTCGTTGCCACCGCCGCATAGTCGCTCCCCTGCAGACCCGCCAACACCAGAAACCCGGCCCGGCCGGACTCCTGCAGGCGTTCGAAGGCCTCCACAAGTGTCAGCACGCCCTTGCGTGCCGTCAAAAGGCCGACATACAGGACATACGGTCCGGGAACGCCCGCCGATTCCGGAGCGCTTCCCGGCGGAATGTCCCCGGCCAGCCTCCGGAGGGTCTCGCTCACGCCCGACGGCACCACGGTCACGCGGGCCCCTTCGAGCCCGAAAGCGGAACGGACCTCCGCGGCGGCGTGCCGGGATACGGTCAGGACTCTTTTCGCCTTCCTCACGCTCGCCCCCGTCAACAGCCGGTAAAGCGCCGCCGCCCTCAGGGAAGTCCCCTGCGGCTGCCTGAGGTAGATCAGGTCGTGCACCGTCACAATCATCGGCACGCCGGCGGCCAGCGGAAGGGTGAAATCCGGCGAATGGTACACTGCGGGCCGGTCGCGCCGCAGCTGCGCGGCCACCACGATCTGCTCCCAGAGCACGCGGCCGATCCGCGCGGGACCGCGGCGGACAACGGCGCCGGCCAGCGGAGGAACGGCGCCCGGCCGGTTGGTGTAGACGAAGTACTCGTTCTCCGGCGCAACCCTCCCCAGCGCCGCGAGCAGCTCCGCCGTGTGCCGCGCGATACCGCCGATGGCCCCGATCGGCCGCCCGAAATACCCGATCCTCACCGCCCCCCTCCCGCACGGCCGGAACCGGGCGCCTGCCCCTCGCGCGGCTGCGCCAGCACCCTTTCGTAGACCTGAACGGTGGCGGAACAGATGCTGCGCCAGTCGAAGCGGCGCCCCAGCTCCCGGGCACCGGCAGCGAGACGGTCCCGAAGGGCATCGTCCTCCAGAACGGCCTTCAGATGCCCTGCGATGGCCGCGCTGTCGCCGGGGGAGGCGAGCATCATGTTCGCCGCGTGCCGGAACTCCCCGGGGGTGGCCGAGGTCCGGGTGGTCACGACCGGCAGCCCGTGGGTCAGGGCCGCCAGCAGCGACCCCCGCCGCATCGTGGCGCCGTCCTCGAACGGCAGCACGACAGCGTCCGCCGCGAGAATCAGGGAAGATGCTTCCGCGCCTTCCCTGTAACCCGCCCAGAAGACACGCCGTTCGATCCCGAGCTCCGCCATCAGATCGTGGAGAGATCGCCGGTAGCCCTCCTCAGGATCCGGGCAAACGATGGCGAGGCTGAGCGGGCGGGACCGCATCACAGCCGCGCAGGCACGAAGAAGGGTCTCCACCCCTTTGCCCGGCCTCACGAACCCGAAGAAGAGCGCCACCTCGCTGCCCGCCGGGACGCCAACGGAGGCGAGGAGGTCCCGGCCGAGCTCACGGCTGCCCGTCAGCGGGATGTTGCTGCCGATCGGAACAAGGTCCAGCCGCTCCGCAGATGCCCAACGCGACACCAGTTCAAAGTCCTGGCCGTTCGTGACGATGACCCGTTTCGAAAACGCGACGTTCAGAAGCTGCTTCGCCCGCCCTCCCCAGGGAGCCATGCAGTATTCGTGCAGCGTCGTGACCACAGGGATGCCCCGCGCCCTCAGAAGGGCAGGAAGCACGTGGACCCCCCAGTGACCGTGATAGCGGAATGAGGGAAACTGGATGTGGACCAGATCGGCGCCGCGGCTGCCCAGATCGCGAGCAAGCAGCAGCGCTGAGCGCAGCCGCCAGTCCCGGGCCAGAGCGTCGGCGGGCACGTCCGGATCGGCCGCCGCGTCCAGTCCGCAAGTCGTGACCACCCGCGCGTCCACGCCCAGTTCCCGAAGTCCGGAGCAAAGACGGCGTGTGTAGTCCGCCACGCCGCACCGGTCGGGGAGATAGGTCCCGCAGACGATGTCCACTCTCAACGCCAACGGCCCACTTTTTCCGCCAGCTCCAGCGCGGCGTCCGCAAGCGACTGCGGAACCGCATCCCGGGCCGTAAAGATCCTCCTGCGCTCCGGAGGGGCCCAGGGAGCCCAGACGCGGGGATCTCCCGTCACGAACACCGCCGCCACCGGAGCGCCCATCGCGGCAGCCAGATGCATCGGACCGCTGTCGTTCCCGGTGAAGACGGCGCACTCCCCCAGGACTGCCGCAAGCTCGGGAAGAGCCGTACGCCCCGCCAGGCTCGCGGCCTCCGCCTGCCTCCGCATCGCCCGCCGGACGGTGAGCGTCCGCTCGCGCTCCTCCTCCGTGCCGATCAGAACCACCCTGAGGCCGGCATCCGCCAGACGGTCGCAGACTTCCGCAAAGTGGCCGGCATCCCACGCCCGGTCGTCAGAGCTGGCTCCGGGATGCACGCAGGCAAACGGCCGTCCCTGCACTCCGGCCTCCCGCAGCAAGCCGGCCGCCTTCAGGCTTGCCGTCTCGCCCGGCCTGAGGTCGAACTCCGCCTCGGCGGGATCCGCTCCGGCGAGCGCCGCAAGCTGGAGGTTCACGGGGACCTCATGCTCACCCTCCCCCTGCTCCAGCACCCGCGTGAGCAGGAACGGAAAGCGCTCCCGGTACTGCGCTCCGGCGTGACGGACGCACCCGAACCCGGCCCGGAACGGTATGCCCGCCAGCCACACTTTCAGAGCCATTCCGGTCTCCTGGGTCGAGAGGAACACCGCATCGTAGCGCCCCGCCCGCAGCTTCAGCACATCCCGCAGCTTCGCGCGGACATCCCGGGGCGCGGGCCACCGGGTCCGGACGATGCGGTCCACGCCCGGGCACATCCGGAACACGGCCTCTCCCACCGCCGTCCCGGCGAGCACGTGAATCTGGGCATCGGGCAACGCCCGCCGGAACGCCCGCACCACCGGGACGAACAGCACGCAGTCACCCAGCTTCTGGATGCGCGTCAGCAGAATCCGCCGGAACGTCTTCCGCGCCGCCGTCATACGTCCCCCAGCAGCCCACGATACATTTCGGTCACCCTCCGGGATTCCTGGTTCCGGAAACGGCGCGCAACGTCCTCCCTGCCCGCCGCCGCCAGGCGTGCCCTCAGCCCCGCGTCTTCCATCAACCGGATGATGGCCTCCGCCATCTGATCGGGGCGCTCCACGTCCACCAGCAGGCCGGTCTCTCCGTGGCGGATGACCTCTTCCGGACCGCCGGACCGGGTGGCCACCACCGGGATGCCGCACGCCATCGCCTCCACCACCACCAGTCCGAACGGCTCGCTCCGGGAGGCCAGCACGCAGACGTCCATCGTCTTGTACACCGATGCGACGCTCTCCACGAAGCCCGTGAAATGGACACGCCCCTGCAGCCCCAGGGACAGGATCTCGGAATCCAGGCGCGCGGGATATCCCCGGTCGTGCGTGAAGAGCGGGCTCCCCACCACCAGGAACCGCGCTGACGGGCAGCACTCGCTGACGATCGCTGCGGCCCGGATGAAATCCAGCTGTCCCTTGTCGGGCGAGATCCGGCTGGCGATGCCCACAACGAAGCACTCCTCCCACCCCAGCGACGGCCGCAGCGAACTGTCCGGGGCAGCCGCCTCCAGCTCCGCCTGATCCACATCGTTGTAAATGACCTTCACCGGCAGGCCCGGCAGGAGGGCCTCCAGCCGTTGCGCCACGCAGCGGGTGATGGCGATGACGGCGCTGCACATGCGCAGTGCCGATGCCCGGGCGGGATCCAGACGGTCATAAAGGTCGCGGCAATGATACACGACGGGGAAGCCGGCGCGCCTTGCGGCCGGGATGACCAGCTCCGGCGCCCAGAAGGAGTTCACGTGCACCAGGTCGGGACCTTGCTGGCGAAGCCAGTTACCGATCGCCCTCTGCGACCTCCAGAACCCGAGCGGGCGGCGGCGCCTGCGCGTCTCCATCGGCAGGAAGGAGACGGGCACGTCGAGCGCCCGAAGCTTCTCCGCAAGAGGCCCGGGACCGGGCAGCAAGGCCCGGGGCTCAACCTCTCTCCTGTCGAGCCCCCTGATCAGCGTCGCCAGGGAGATCTCAGCTCCGCCGGGCTCACTGGTGGTCGAGATGTAGGCCACCCTGAGCGGGCGTCCTGCCGCCGGAGCCCCGGTCACGGCAAAGCCTCCTCCGGCCGGCGCGGGCGGGAGAGATACTCCATCAGGGCACGATCGGACACAGGCCCCCTCTCCCGCGGTCCGCAGGTCCTCCGGAGCAGCCGCGCCGCCTCGCGCTCCGCCTGCGCAACTGTGCCGTCGCGCCGCGCGAACGCTTTCGCCTTGATGAGCGTCAGCCAGAAGCGATGCCGGAGCAGCGTCGAGGGATCCCGGATGTTCTTGCGGACGAACAGGATGCGGTTGCGCCAGAGGATGCGCCGGACAGTCTCGCCGGATGACGAACGCTGGACCGTGAGATGCGGGTGACGGTGCCAGGCCCGGGCGTCCGGGCAGTGGACGCTGCGCCACCTCCGGCGCCACGCCCGCCAGCACAGATCCACGTCCTCCCAGTTAAAAGGGGCATAGGCCGGGTCGAAGCCGCCCAGAGAAAGGAACAGATCGCGGCGCACCACCATGGCCCCGCCGGTCGCAAACGCCACGTTCACGGGCAGGTCTCCCCAGAGTCCGGGCCGCTCCGCGTCCGGGAACACGGTGTGGAACATTCCGCGGGAGAACACAAGGGAGGTCACGCCCCCGCTGCCCGCCCCCTCGTTTTCCATCAGCCGGAACGCCACCGCGAACACGTCGTCACGGTCAAACATGCGGCACGCCTCGGTCAGGGCGTCCGGGTGAAGCTCCATGTCGGTCATGCAGACCGCCACCAGGTCAGCGTCCAGCTCCCGCACACCCTGGTTGACCGCTTCTCCAAAGCCGCCGTTCGCGGACCTGACGATCAACCGCACATCCGGGAAGCGCTCGCGGAGAAGGGCCACGCTTCCGTCCGAGCTCGCATCGTCCACCACGACCGCCTCGCCTCCGCCGGCCCGCTCCAGCGACCGCAGCACCCCGGGAAGGTAGCGGGGAAGCAGGTCCGCTCCATTGTAGTTCGGGACCACCACGCCAGGGCGGCGGCTCAAGCGGCCTGCCTCCTGTCAAGCGCGGCGATAAGCGAGGCGACCCGCTCCTCGAAGCGGCTCTCCGTCAGCTCCCGGGCGGCCTGCCAGGCCTTGCGGCTGTAGTCTGCCAGCACATCCGGGCTGCCCGCAAGCGCCAGGGTCCTGCTGACCATCTCGGCGCCGCTCTGGCAGACGAACCCGCTGCCGCACCTGCGCACGACTTCCCGGACCGCAAGGCCGGCATCCACCACGGGGACAAGTCCCTCCAGCATTGCTCCTGCCAGATCGGAGACACATGCGGTCCAACGGGCATCGCAAAGTCCGCAGTCCCCTCCCCCGGAACACCGGAACCAGACGATGCCGGGTGCCTTCGGGAGATCGCCGGCGTCCGTGCTCCCTGCGATGCCGGGGCATCTTTCGTCCTGCGGCGCCCGGAAGATCCATCCTCTCAGGCCGCGCGCGCAGGCCTCCCGGAACATCCCCGCCATCAGGGAGAGGCACTCGCTCCTTCGATCAACCCCGCCGCCGCACAGCCCGCGGACCTCGGGCTCCTCCGGAGCACCGGAAGCAGTCCCGCCTGAGGGGATGAAGGGCAGCGGCAGCTCCTGCGGGTCCACTTTCCACCTGCGCCGGACCTCGTCGGCGACGCAGTCCAGAGGGGTGAAGATGCGCTGCCAGCTCTCGAGTCTGCGCTGCTTCTCGCGATCCGAAACCCTGAGGCCGCATCCATCCACGTCGGTCAGGATCTCCGCTTCGCTGCGGTCCACGTGCGGAACTATGAGCCAGCCGCGCACGGCCGGGCAGTAGGGAGGGATCCGCTCGCTCCAGCAGAGCAGCAGGTCGCTTCCCCGCGCGAAGGACAGGCTCATCCTGCCCGCAAGAAACCGGGCCGCCCTCTGGCCCAGGAACCTGGCCAGGGCGGGAAGAAAGGCCGGCAATCCTGCGACACCCGCAGCCGAGCACCACCTCAGGTCCCGTCCGCACACGGAACCCACCTCCCGAGGATCCGGGCGCCGGAGGCCCACCAGTTCCACCCGCCACCCGGCCCGCAGCAGACCCCACGCCAGAATGCCCAGCGTGCGGCAGACCAGGGGACTGGCCCAGTCTTCCGTGTAGATTGCGGCCCGGGGACTCACCGCCTCTGTGCGGACCGGCATCCCTTTCAGGAGCTCCCGTCCGGCAGCGCGGCCGGCTCCTGCCCGGGCGCCGGAAGCTTGCCCCTGCCGTCCGTCCGCGGATAGTAGCGGGCGGAGTAGCGATAGCTGTCCACGTCGGAAGGCTGGACCCGGTTGAGCACCGTCCCCACGATGATGGCCTGGACGTTGGCGAGTTGGGTGCGCGCCCGGAAGTGGGCCGACTCCAGGCGCGATCCCGCCCCGACCACCACGATCATGGAGTGGGCGATGGATCCCAGCTCCATCGCGTCACTGAACGCCACCGCCGGCGGGGTGTCGATCACCACGTAGTCCGCCTCGGCCTCCAGCTGCTCCAGCAACTCCTTCATGCGGGGGCCGGTCAAAAGGCGAGCCGGGTTCTCCGGGATGCTCCCGGCGGAGATGAGCACAAGATTCTCCACGCTGGTGGGAAAGAGAATGTCCGCCAGGGACACCTCACCGGCAAGATAGTTCGAGAGCCCGGGCTCCTTGCGGACCCCGAACGGCCGGTGCAGCGAAGGATTGCGCATATCCGCATCGATGAGCACCACCCGCTTGTGCCCTTCCGCCAGGGATGCGGCGAAGTTCGCGGCCGTGGTGGTCTTTCCCTCTCCCGGGAGCGTGCTGGTGATCATGACGCTTCGCACTTGCGCCTGCCGGGCGAGCGCCAGAAAGTTAGCCCGCATGATGCGGTAGGACTCCGCGAACGGGGTGTCCGGAGAATCCTTCAGGACCAGCGTGCTGCCGCCTTTCAGGGACGCCTCCTTCAGCGCAGGCACGACTCCCAGCACCGGCAACTGATACCGGTCCTCGATCTGATCCACGTCCCGGATCGAGGTGTCCAGCCCTTCCAGGAACAGCACGATCCCGAGACCCACGATGATGGAGATCAGGAAGGCGATCGGCAGCTTGAACCGCAGCTTCGCCAGCTTGCTCGCCGCCGTTTCCGACGCGTAAGCCGCATTGAAGAGCGATCCGAAGGCAGGCACCTCCAGCTGGCGCTGCTTCTCCAGGACGGCGATGGCGTAGTCGGACTGGAACTGGCGCTCCGCGATGGCATCGTAGCGTTTCTGCGCCTCCGCCACCCGGCTGTTCAACTCGGCCAGTTTCAGCTCCCGGGCAGGGACGTCCGCCAGCTCCGCCCGCGCCCTGCGCAGAAGCCCCTCCAGTGCGCGCTTGCGCGCCTCAGCAGCCATCCGCTCGGCCTCGTAGCGGGAGATGTCCCCCGTGATGAACTGATACTCCAGGCTGGCGGGCGCGTTCTCCAGCTTGAACGACTTGTTCACCTCCGCGTTCAGCCGGGCCTTGGTGTTCTCGATCATCTGGCGGGTCTCCCGGACGCGCGGATGGTCCTCGGTGTAGCGCATCTTCAGGTTCATCAGCTCCACTTCCTGGGTGGCGAGCTGCGCCTGAAGGCGATCTATCACCGCGCTGGAAGGGACGGCATCCACGTCGTAGTTCCGGGGCTGGCTGCGCCTCCCGAGCGTCTCCCGCAGCGCCCGGGCCCGGCGCTGATATTCCTGCACCGCAGAGTCCGCATCCTCCACGTCGCGGGTCAGCATGTTCACCTGTGCCTGCGCCTGGCTGAAGTCCAGCGGCAGGAGGCGGTCCCTGTTGGCCTCCTTGAAGTCCCGCAGCTCTTTCAGGCGCGCTTCCAGGTTTCGCCTCGCCTCCTCCAGGGCCTCCGCAGTGCTGCCCTTCTGGGTGCGGTAGAGGTCCAGCGACGACGCGGCTGCGGCCTGCTGCACCTTCTCCGCCAGCGCGTTCGCCGCCCTCACCGCGCGCTCCGACGTATCGCCCACCGCGCTGATCAGCACGATGTTGCTGCGCTGCCCTCCGCCCCCGCCCACGGCCTCGCAGCGGATGTCCTGCCGGAACCGGATGAAGCGCTCCCGCGCCTGCTCCGGGTCGGCGGTGGCCAGCACGTCGCTGTACACCGTGCGGAAGACCTCGAACATGACGCTGTCGCTGAGACCCAGCTGTGCCAGGTCATCACCCGCGATCTGGCTGGTGGGGCTCATCAGGATCCGCGCTGTGGCCTTGTACTGGGAAAAGCGCGGGGTCAGAAAATGATGCACGACCACCGCCCCGCAGATGACAACGATACTCGCCAGCATGACCGGCCAGCGGCGTCTGACGGCGGCGAGATACTGTGCATAGTCCATGGCTGCAAATCGTCCTGTTCGGGAACGGTCGGGCTACAGTACGTAGAGCAGCGGCGCCAGGATGGGAATCCATTCCAGAGGATTGCGCTTCCTCGGGCTCTTCTCGGGAACGTTCAGCACATCGCCGTCCTGCACGTACAGCTCAGGATCCTCCTGACCCTGGAGGATCTTGCTGAAGTCCAGAGGGATGGACTGATATTTTCCATCGGCCTGCTTGCGGATGAGCACCACCTTGTCCGGACGGGCGTTCGGATTGAACCCGCCCGCCGTCGCCAGCGCCTCGGTCCAGGTGAGCTTCTGTTTGAGCTCGTAGCGCCCGGGCTTGTAGACCCCCCCGATGACGCTGTAGGACGAGGGGCCCATCTGATCCGAAGTGGCCACCAGGGTGTCGCCGGGAAGCACGACAACATTCTCCTCCACCCGTCCGGCCAGCAGCGCGGTCAGGTTGACGGCGATCTCGTCCTGGCCGGGCCGCACCACGCGGATGGTCTCGACCCGGGTGCCCTCCTCCACACCGCCAGCCATTTTCAGCGCATCCAGAACTTTCGTGCCCCTCAGGAGGGGATACGTGCCCACGGACTTCACCGCCCCGAGGAACGTGAACTCTCCGATGACTCGAGACGGAACGTTGACCTGGTCTCCATCCTGAAGGATGATGTCTTTGCTGGGATCGGGGCTGGCCATGATCTCCGAGAGGTTCACGCGCATGAACTCTCCTGCGCGCACCAGAGTGACCTGCGACAGGTCCGCCGTCGGCAGGGCTCCTCCCGCGAACGCCAGAATGTCACGGATGCTGACATCCGTGACCGCCTCCACCGTTCCCGGGCTCTTCACGTCCCCCGTGATGGTGATCCTGTGCCCTTTGGGCTTCGCAAGGGTGAACTGCACCTCCGGCTGGCGGATGTAGCGGCTCAGGAAGGAGACGATCTCCTGCCGGGCCTGCTCCACCGACAGACCGCCCACCTTGACCGCACCCATCTCGCCGAAGTCGATGCGCCCCTGCTCGTCCAGAACGTAGAAGCGGCTGATGTCCTCTTCGCCTTTGACAGCGAGCGCAACGGTGTCCCCGGGCTTGAGAGGAGGGGCAGCAGCCGCAGGCCCGGAGCCGGCAGCGGCCGCAAGAGCCGCAAAGACGGCGATGCACACTGGGAGCTTGAGATAGCCGAACACTTTACCCTCCGTCCAAGACCCCGGCCTCGACCGGGCGGCGCGGTCCGCGCGTCCCACGCCTCTGTTATGCCGTACCCGGCAAAGGGATGTTACTGATTGCGGAGAGGCGGCCGCATCCTGCCGCGCACGCCTGATGATACGGCCGGAAGCGCCTCAGGGGTTCCGATGGCGCGGTCCCCCGGGCGCCGCCCTACTGTCTCTGCCTTACCAGAGAGACTGCCGCCAGGGCCAACGGCAGGATCAGCATCAGCGCAACGCCGGCCTTGCCCGCCGGCCCGCTGGCCCAGAGCCTGCGGGCGGGCATCGGCTCCTTCGCCACATCCGCCCGGACCTTCCGGATGTGCGGAAAGTACGCCTTCAGGAACTCGTGCAGCTGCCTGAAAGCCGCCTCTTCCCCGTAGAGAATGGGGGTGGAGACCCTCACCATGTTGGAGACTCCCAGATCCCGCCGGAGACGGCTCATTACGGCGGCCTTCAGAAACCCCTCGCGCCCCCCGCGCTCCTCCAGCGGTTTGTCTCCGGACACGTACCAGTACAGCACCATGGAAGCCTGGTGGTTCTTCTCGGCGATCATGACGTGCGCCGTGACGTCCATCCCCCCCACGTTGATCCGCCGCGAGGGAAGCTCGCGCAGCTTGAAGCCCTGAGCGGGATAGCAGACGTGGGGGTCGTGAAAACTCCGGGAGCGCCGGGCATAGTTGTACACAAGGCACAGCGTGACAGGCCGGTCGCCGCCTTTCTCGTAGTCGCGGAACAGAATGGCCTGCGGGGCCAGCTGCTCCTCGATGGGGACGTCCGTGATGTCGATATCGCGGCCGTAGTAGCCTCCGTATTCCATCGGGATGACACTCAGGTCCAGTCTGTTCTGCAGCTTCGGCTCCGGCTGCACGAACAGCCACCCGGCCGCGAGCACGAAGAGCGCTCCTCCCAGAATCGCGCCGTGCCTTCTCACAAACTCCATATCAGGCCCGCTCCTCCCCCGGCACGAGGCGGATCCGCAGCATCCAGGCTTCCAGCAGGAACAGGGCCAGCCCGATGGAATACATGATCACACCGGAGCCCTTGTGGAAAACCCCCATCGCGACATCCTCTCCGTAGAACTCCCCGAGCAGCGCGATCAGGATGATGCGGAAGATGTTCGCCACCACGGCAATGACCGGAGCCGTCAGCAGCAGCACCAGCTTCCGCCACCACACCCCCTTCGCCAGATACGCCACCACGCTGCCCACAAAGATCAGGCTGAACAGCGTGTTCAGGCCGCTGCAGGGAGCTTCCACGAACAACGTGAAGCTCGGAAGAGCCACCATCGTGCCCACCCTGCTCACGTCGTAGAAGAACGGCTGCAGTATGGCTGTTGCGGCGACCGCGGAGATCAGCTGCAGGCGAATCGTCAGCCAGGTGGAGACGAACGGCAGGGGGATCATGAACAGCAGGAACATCGACGGCCAGAAGACCAGGCTCTGAACGTGAGGCCCGAAATACCAGAGCGCCAGCCCCCAGACCATCGGCAGCAGCGAGACCCCTGAGAGGAAATGGACGTCCAGGATCAGCCCGGCCAGGTGCATCGCCAGCGCCAGCCCGATCCACCTCATCCCGGCCGGCGAGCCCGTTTTCGGGACAGCCGCGAGGGATGCCCGCTTCTCCCAGAGGAAATAGGCGATGACCAGCGGCACCCAGAACCCGTGAGAGTAGTTCGAATCCGGCACCATCCACGCCTCCACCAGCCAGACGAAGGTGGAGTAGTACAGCGCCGCAAGCACCGCAAGGACGATACCGTATTCGAAGACCGCAGCAGCGTTTCGCTGCCCGGCCCGTCCCCCGGTGGAAGCTACGCCTGAAGCCAACGGCAACCTCTTTCGGTCAGCACTTTACAGCGGAGTCAGGCGAAACCGTCCCGAGCCGCTCCGCACATCACCGGAATCCTGCCACATGCGGACGGTGTACCCGCACGAACAATCTCAGCCCGCGCCAGCCCCCGGCGAGGACAGCCGCAGAGCTCTGACATCCCTGCCGAAGATTTCCTCCGTGTCAGCGGGTATACCTGCACCCGGGCTTCGGAAGTTCCCCGCACAAAGGCCGGCGATCCGCAACGGACGGTGGAGAAGGAAAGAGGGAGGGAGGCTGCCCATGGCAAACGGAGGCCGGACCCGTTCAGTATGCCCCCTCGCAGCGTCCCAGAAGGGCCGGGACGGTCGCGGCTATGATCTTCAGGTCCAGCAGAAGGGAGCGCTCCGCGATATAGCGCATGTCCAGGCGCACCCGCTCCTCGTAGCTGGTATCGTTCCGGCCGCTCACCTGCCACAGGCCCGTGAGGCCCGGCTTCACACTGAACAGCCGGCCCTCGAAAGGCCAGTATTTCTCCACCTCCCGCTCAACAATCGGCCTCGGCCCCACGAGCGATATATCTCCCAGCAGCACATTGATGAACTGCGGCAGCTCGTCCAGGCTGGTTTTCCGGAGGAACGCTCCCACGCGAGTCACTCGGGGATCGTGCTTGAGCTTATACAGCTCTTCGAACTCCTTGCGCAGATGCTCGTCGCGCCTGAGCACTTCATCGGCATTGACGCACATCGAGCGGAACTTGATCAACCGGAAGGGACGCCGGCCGAGGCCCAGGCGCTCCTGCCGGTAGAAGATGGGCCCCGGAGAATCCAGATAGATCGCAATGGCGATGACGGTAAAAAGCGGCGTCAGCAGGATAAGCGCGCATAGCGACACCACGATATCCAGGGTGCGCTTCGTGAAGGAGTAGAGCGCGTCATTCAGCCAGTGCGCGAAACTGACTCCGGCCGGAGCGACGACGACCAGTCCGCCCGACGCGGCCCCCTGGGCCGCAAGCTGCTGTAAAAACCGTCTGCGGGAGCGCCAGCGCCCGAAGATGAATCCGAACCCGCCAAGTCCGGCCAGCCCGACGCCGGAAAGCGCCGCAGCGGCAGGCTCAGGGGCGTGGACGGCAGGCTTCGAGAGGAAGAGATCCGCGGAAGGGCCTTCGCCTCCGGCAAGCAGCGGAGCCGCCTGAAGAACGACGGCCAGCGCGCAGAGCGCGAAGACTATGCGATTGAACACCGCGTCAACGAGCATGCCGAAAGCGATCCCGTCCGCCGCTGCGCCTTACTCGCATCAGCAGCGGAGCTCCTCTCTCCCGGGAAAGTGACAAGCTGCGCCCCCGCGGCTCAATGAGCACCCCCCCACTCAGAGCCTTTGCCCGGCAGGCCGGGCACGCAAGAGCGCACGGCCCTCCCCCTCTGCCCGCTCTCTCAGTATACCACGCACAGACCGTGCCACTCTCCCGCAAGACCCGAAATCCGGTATTTTTGCCTGCCCCCTGCGGCGCGGCGCGCCGAAGCGGTCACTCTTCCGCAATGCGCGTGTAGATGCCGGGAACGCTGTCTTCGATGAGCTCCGCATTCACCGCCCGCCGGTAGAAATCCACCGGCCCCGCCCCTCCGATGATGGCGTAGGCATACCCCATCTCCCACATTCCGTGCAGACAGGCCAGGAGAAGGGCATAGCCGATCCCGCGCCCGCGGAACTCCTCAGCGACTCCAGTCGGCCCGAAATAGCCCCTGCGCGTGCACTCGTAGGCGCCGAACCCCACGATTCGATTGTCCGACAGCGCTATGAACGCCGTCACCGGCTGATGCGCGAAGGCGACCAAGGTCTCATCCGCCCAGGCGGCCGGGAAATGCTTCTCGATGAACCCCGTCACGACCCTTCGCTCGTAAGGCTGCGCCCGCCGCAGGGTGATCCCCTCCTGCCGCATCCGCTCCATCGCCCCGTCCAGAGCAGGAAGCCTGTAAAGCCGCACCAGCATATCCGGCATCGATGTGATCCCTCCCGCAGGATGTCCGGCGGACAACTTCGCTCCAGACTGCTCCACCTCCCTCCCTAACCGTGTGCATGCCGCCTCTCCAGGGGACAAGACAACGACGGCGGAAAGGAATGAGCTGGGCGACTCTCATCCCTTTCCGCCCGGTAAAGCCGGCCTTGCCCCGGCTGCCGGAGGAGCGCGGCCGGCAACCGTATTATCGGCGAAGGAGTGCTATTTCCTCTCCTCAGCCGGCTGCGGCTGCCGCTCCCAGGTGAACAGGTCACCCTCCTGCACGGCGGGATCCTCCGTGACGATGACGGCGCGGGTGCTGTCGTTCCGGACATCCTCAACGCGGACCCTGCCGACATCGCGGGCCTCGCGCCACACCTCCCGCCCCTCGCTGTCCCGGACCACCGTTTCACGATAGATCCTCAGCTCCCTTCCGGGAGCCAGGCCTGCGAACGCCCCCAGGTCCAGGATGGCGTAGCGCGTGCCGTCCCGCTCGTAGACAGCGGAAACCCGCCCGACGGGCGGGAAATAGGGCGCCAGGGACTGCACAACCTCGCTGACGGCCTTGCGCGTGGCGCGCCCGATGCGGCTTTCCGCCCACTCCGTGGTCTCGAAGTTGCCGATCAGCACCAGGTCCCGCAGGCGTCCGCCGGCCAGTCCCACGGACGCGGAGCGGTCCTCCGCCTGCACGCTTCGCGCCAGCAGAATGCGACCCGTCGAGGCATCCACCAGCCGCAGGTCCAGAACGACCCGCGCCGTGGACTGCTTGTAGCGAGCGCCGGCCACGGCCTCGGCCACGCCGCCGAGAAGCGTCCGGTTCTCCTTGACCCCGAACTCCGTGATCCTGCCGCCCAGGAGGTAGTCAACCCCCAGCACCCTGCCTGCGGCCACGGCCGTCGCGGGATCGAGCAGCCCGTCCGCCCGCAAGCGGTGCTCGTCCATCAAGCGCTCGAGCTGGGCACGCTCAATGACCTGCACTCCTCCAAGCTTCACCAGCTCGGTGATGATCATATCGGTCAGCCCGCGGCTCAGGGGGGTTCCGCGGAACTCTGCCGTGGACTCGAAGGGGACGACGGCGATCCTCTTCATCCCCGCCGCGGACGGCGAAGCGCCGGAGATACCAACGAGCAGAGAGACCGCGCAAGCGAGCGTTCTGAACCACATGGCCGATCCTCCTCCCGGCAGGCCGGAAGATCGCCCCGGCCGGAGTCAACGGGGGGTCCGGGAATACTCTTCGTCCACCATGCGGCGGATCATGCTCAGATTCACCGCATCGTAATCGTCCAGGACTCCGGCCCGTCTGTAGTGTATGACCGCCTCAGTCTCCATTCCCTCCCGCAGATACGCGTCGGCGAGCAGGCAGTGGTAGGCCGGGTCATCCTTCTTCAGACGGACGGCCGTGTTGAGCACGTCGATGGCCTCGTGGGTGCGCCCGCAGCGCAGCAGAAGCGCTCCCAGACGCATCGCATAATAGGGGTCGTCGGGGGCATAGATGGTGGCGTGCTGGAAGTGGGTGATGGCTTCCTCCAGGCGGCCCACCCTGCTGTAGAACTCCGCGAGCCCGAAATGATAGAAGCTCTCCGTGCGGGCGAGCTCGACAGCCTTCTCCGTCTCCGCGATCGCCGCCTGCTTCAGCCCGCATTCCCAGAGCGCCCTGCCGAGCTTGAACCGGTACAGCGGGTTCCCCGAGTCGTACTCCACGGCGCGGCGATATTCCACCACCGCGGCCTGCCATTTGCCGTAGCTCCGGTAAAGCTCGGCCAGGCTGTAGTGCGGCTCCGCTTTGCGGGGATTGGCGCGGATGGCTTCCTTGTACTGTGAAAGAGCTTTGGCGGATTCGCCGGCGAGGCAGTAAGCGTCCCCCAGGCGGGTCCGGCGGTCAGGGTTCCCCTGGTCCTGCCCCACCGCCTTCCGGTAGTCTCGGATGGCAGCGTCCAGTTCACCCGCAGCCAGGTGGCAGTCGCCGGCGAACTGGCTCTCGTCGGCCGTGGTCCGGGGGCGCGCCGCTCCCGGAGCGGAAGGCCGTCCCGTATGCTGCTGTCCGTTGCCTGGCGAACTCATCCTGAAGAGATCTTTCCGTCCCCTCCCCTGTCTCCGCTATCAAGGATTATGGTCACCGGACCATCGTTTGTCAGCACCACCCGCATATGGGCCTGAAACTCGCCGGTCGAGACGGGCAGGCCGCTCTCCCGCAGCCGCAGCACGAACTCATCGAACAGGGCCCTGGCCTCGCCCGGAGAGGCGGCGGCCGTAAAGTCGGGACGGCGTCCGCGGCGGGCGTCTCCCAGCAGGGTGAACTGCGAGACCGCCAGCACCTCCCCTCCCACGTCACGTACGGAGAGGTTCATCTTCCCCGTCGAATCCGGGAAGATCCGCAGGCCCCCCACCCGGTCCGCCATCCACGCCGCGTCCCGGCTGCTGTCCCCGCTCGCCACTCCGAGGAGCACCAGCAGCCCCCGCCCGATCCCGGCAACCCTCCGTCCCTCGACATCCACGCACGCGTCGCTGACGCGCTGCACGACCGCCCTCACTTTGCCCGTCTCGTCCGCGCGGCCTTCCCTCCCAGCCTGTGAATGCGGAGAACATCGTTCAGCTTGGCCACGTTTGCCATCACCTGGTTCAACTGACTGAGGCTCTCCACCTCCACCTGCAGATGGAAGGACGCCATCTTGTTGGGCAGAGCCCTGATGTTCGCCGAGCGGATGTTGATGCGCGCCTCGCTGAAAATGGCCGAGATGTCCGACAGCAGGCCCATCCGGTCCAGAGTCTCGATGCTGATGTCCGCGACATAGGTTCCGCCGGGCTCTCCGCCCCAGTCCACCTCGACCAGCCGCTCCGGCTCGGACGCCCGGTAGCCGGCGACGTTCGGGCAGGTCTGGCGGTGAAGCACCAGTCCCTTCCCCCGTGTGACGAATCCGATGACCTCGTCCCCGGGAAGCGGAAGGCAGCACTTTGCCCGCGCCACCATCATCTGCTCCGCCCCCTCCAGCTCCACCCGCCCCTCGCGGATCCGGCGGCGGCTCTCGGGGAGCACGGGCTGATGCTGCTCCGGAGGCGCCAGCCGGTGAAGAACCGCCTGCGCCCCCAGATGCCCGAAACCAACAGCGGCGAGCAGATCGTCCTCGGAGTGCTTGTTGAACGTCTGGAGGACCTTCGCCAGATTCTCCGACTTCAGCACGCTGCGGTCCAGCCCCTGACGCTCGCACTCCTTCTCCAGCATCTCCCGTCCGCGCTGCACACTCTCCGCGAACTGCAGATTCCGGAAGTAAGCCTTGATCTTGCTGCGCGCGTGTCCCGTCTTGACGAAGTTCAGCCAGTCCAGGCTGGGAGCCGCGCTGCTGCGGGTGACGATGTCCACCACGGCGCCGTTCGTGAGCCTGTAGGAAAGCGGCACGATCCGGCCGTTCACCTTGGCGGCCACGCAGTGGTGCCCCAGGTCGCTGTGGATGCGATAGGCGAAGTCCACGGGAGTGCTGCCGGCGGGAAGGTCGATGACGTCACCCTTCGGGGTGAAAACGAAGACCTGATCCGTGAACAGATCGTTGATGACGGAGCGGAGGAACTCCGTCGCGTCCTTGCTGTCGGCCTGCCAGTCGAACAGCTGCTGCCGGAGCCAGGAGAGCTTGCGGTCGAACCCGTTGGACCCGGCTGTGCCCTCTTTATACTGCCAGTGCGCCGCGATCCCGAACTCCGCCGTGCGGTGCATTTCCCAGGTGCGGATCTGGATCTCCAGCGGCTCGCCGTGCGGCCCGATCACCTTCGTATGCAGTGACTGATACATGTTCGGCTTGGCGCGGGCAATGTAGTCGTCGAACCGCTCGGGGATGGGAATCCACAGGTCGTGAACGATCCCCAGCGCGTGGTAGCACTCCGGGACGGTGTTCACGATGATTCGCACAGCGATGAGGTCGTAGATCTCCTCGAACGGCAGGTTCTCCTTGAGCATCTTCTGATAGATGCTCCAAAGGTGCTTCGGGCGTCCGTGGATCTCCGCCTCGATGCCGGCCCGCTCCAGCCTGCGCGAGATCATCTCGATGGCCTTCTTGATGTCCGCTTCCCGGTCCGCGCGCCGCCGGTCAATGAGGTCCACGAGCTTCTGGTACATCTCCGGCTCGCGGTACTTGAAGGCCAGATCCTCCAGCTGCCACTTGATCTTCCACACCCCGAGCCGGTGAGCCAGCGGGGCGTAGATCTGCATGGTCTCTTCCGCGACCTTCAGCTGCCGCTCACGTTCCAGGCCATGGAGCGTGCTCATGTTGTGCAGGCGGTCCGCCAGCTTGATCATCATCACGCGGAGGTCGCGCGCCACAGCAAGGAAGATCTTGCGCAGGTTCTCCGCGTTGCGCCGCATCTCCGCCCGGCTCTTGCGCGAGGGGGAGTCCGAATCCTGGGCCCGCGTCTCGAAGTCCGCCAGCTTCAGCTTGGTGACGCCGTCCACCATGGCCGCCACCTCGTCGCCAAAACGCTCGCGGATCTCGTCCAGGGAGGTCTCGCTGTCCTCCACCACGTCGTGCAGCAGTCCCGCCGCGATGCATGCGGGGTCCATCTGGACATCAGCGAGGATAAAGGCGGTCGCTAAGGGATGGGTGAAGTAAGGGTCGCCGGTGCGCCGGGTCTGCCCCTCGTGCCGCTCACGCGCGAAATAGAAGCTCCGCCGCACAATGTCCAGATCGGCATCCGGATTGTAGAGGCGGATCCGCTCGAGAAGCTCTTCCAGTCTGTCTTCATACAGGCCGGCAGCCGGTTCCGGCTGCCCGGAATCCTTGCTGGCCACCGCCTGCACGGGGGCTGTCATTCTTGCACCGCCGGAAGGTCCCGGAGAACGATCTCAGCACGGCCGGAACCATTAAACGAGTTTACTCTAAGATTGTAACAGATTTTGAACGAACGGTCTTCCGGAAGCGTCGAAACAGCGTCTCCCATTCCGAACCCGATCACGCTGACGGGCTGCGGCGTGCCGCGCAGTTCCGCACGGAGGTGCCGCCCTCCCTCGCCGACACACCGGACCCCGCTCAGCCGGACGCCGGACGACATCAGCAGGGGCTCGGGATTGCCCTCACCGAAGGGAGCAAGCCGGGCGATCTCGCTCGCAAGCTCGAAGGTCAACTGGTCCGCCGGGACCTGCGCCTCCACTTCCAGCCGGGGCTGGAGGTCGGACGGCCGGAGCCACCGCCTGGCCAGCTCATTGACTGCAACGCGGAAGTCAGACAGGCGTTCCCGCGGAAGGGACAGCCCGGCCGCCATGGCGTGCCCGCCGCCTTTGACCAGATCGTCCCCCAGCTCTTCCAGCGCGCGCGCCCAGTGAAACCCGGGGATGCCCCGCGCGGAACCGTGCCAGTGGCCGTCCCTGAGGGTCAGCACGACGGCCGGGCGGTAGAAGGTCTCCACCAGCTTGCCGGCGACGATGCCGATGACGCCCGGGTGCCACCCCTCGCGTCCCACCACCAGCACCGCATCGTCGCTGATGCCGGTCTCGAAGATGGTCTGGATGGCCTCCGCCTGGATCCGTCTCTGCTCCCGCTGCCTGTCAGCGTTCCGCTCCGAAAGGATGGCCGCCAGCTCCTCCGCCCGGGCGGAGTCCGGCGTCAGCAGAAGCTCCAGCGCCTCGTCCGCCTCCGCCAGACGCCCGGCAGCATTGATGCGCGGGCCCAGCCGGAATCCGACGTCCTCTGTGCCCGGCCCCTCGCTGATGCCCGAAAGTCTCAGAAGCGCGCGGATGCCCTCCTTCTGCGAGGCGCCCATGGAGCGCAGCCCTTGGTGCACATAGACGCGGTTCTCTTCCAGCAGCGGAACACAGTCGCTCACCGTCCCGAGCGCGACAAGGTCGAGATAGTGCCGGTGAAGCGCATCCACATCCACCCCCCGCCGCAGGCACAGAGCCTGGCAGAGCTTGTAGGCCACCCCCACGCCCGCCAGCCCGCGGAACGGATAGGAGCTTCCCGGAACCAGCGGGTCCACCACCGCGACCGCCTCGGGCAGGGCGTCGGCGGGCTCGTGGTGGTCCGAGATCACCACGTCCAGTCCCAGCTCCCGGGCCCTCAGGCACGCTTCGAAGGCGGTGATCCCGCAGTCGGCCGTCAGGACGAGGCCAGCCCCCTCGGATGCGGCCATCTCCAGCGCCGCCCGGCTGATGCCATAGCCGTCCCGGGAGCGGGACGGAACGAAGGGCCGCACGTTTGCTCCGAGCTTCCGGAGCACCCGCGTCAACAGCGCGGCGGATGTCACGCCGTCCACGTCATAGTCGCCGTGAACCAGGATCAGCTCGCCGGATTCCATGGCCCGAAGGATCCGGTCCACGGCAGCAGGGGCATCGGGAAGAAGGAAGGGGTCGGGAACGGAGGCGATGGAAGGGTTGAGGAACTCGTTTGCGGCGGAGACGGTCCGGATACCCCTCCGGGCTAGCAGAAGAGCCGTGACCGGGTGCACGCCCAGCCCCTGCGAGAAGGCTTCCCCTCCGTCCTCCGGAGGATCGAGAAGCATCCAGACCTTCTCCGCGCGTCCCGGTCTTTCGTCCATCCCTGGCGCCAGCTCGAAAACTCCTCCTGTCACCTGTTACCGTTTCAAGACAGACGGCCCGCAGTCCTCCCCCTGCCGGGGAAAACCGCAGGCCGCCCGTTTTCAGCCCGCGCGACCGGCCCGGCCGCGCGATGACCTGTCCGTCAGAACCTGCGCTTGCGGCGTTTCGCCTGCTGGGCGCGGGGCCTGGCCTTCGGCGCGGCGCCGGCCACCGGGCGGGACACTTCCGTATCCTCGTCCGCCGCATCCCGGCCGCCGTCCGACGATGCCCCGACCGTCTGAAGCGCCTCCCGCGACGGCTTTTCCACCAGGGGTTTCATCTCGGCGGGCGTCAGCTGGCCGGTGGCCTTGCGCGCCTGCCGCTCCCAGAGGACCAGAAGCGGGCTTGCCGTGAAGATGGAGGAATACGTCCCGATGACGATACCGACCAGCAGCACCGAGTTGAAGTGGTGCAGCACCGAGCCGCCGAACATCAGCAGCGTCACCAGCACCAGCACGACGGTCAGGGAGGTGTTGATGGACCGTGCGAAGGTCTGCAGGATGCTGCGGTTGACCATCTGCTCGAAGGTCTCGCCCTTGAGCCGCAGCTTCTGATTCTCGCGCACCCTGTCAAACACCACGATGGTGTCGTGGACGCTGTAGCCGATCATCGTGAGCACGGCGGTCACATACGCGCCGTCGATCTCCCAGCCAAACAGCCGCCCGAACAGCGCGGAGGCTCCCAGAACCACCAGCACGTCGTGCGCAAGCGCCAGAAGCGCGCAGGCTCCGTATTTGAAGCCCTCTACGAAGCCATGCTGCGCGAACCGGATGGACAGGTAGATGCAGATGGCGATGCCCGCAAGCAGCACCGACAGGATGGCCTTCTCCGTGATCTCCCGGGAGATGCTGGCCCCCACCTTGCTGATGCTGACGACCTGCGCGTCCCTGAACCGGGCCTTCAGCGTCTCCCTCAGGCGGTCCAGCTCCTCGGGCTTGAGCTCTTTCGTGCGGATGTAGGCCGTGGTCCGGTCCGTGCCGGCCTCGCGGGAGAGCTGCACGCGGGGCGAGAAGTCCTTCAGGGCGCTCCGGATCTGCGGAGCCGTGACGCTCGTGGGCAGCGAGGCCTGGATCATGTTCCCGCCGGTGAACTCAATGCCTTTCCTGAGCCCTCCCCCCGGCATGAACAGCAGCACCAGACCGATGGCGATGATGATTCCGCTGAAGGTGAACCAGGCGGCGCGCTTTCCGATGATGTCGAAGCCCTTGCCGCCCGCGGGCTGCATCCACTGGCGGCCCAGACCGTAGAGCCGCGCATTCTGCGCGAATCCGAACGAGCTCACCAGATGGAGCAGAGTGCGGCTGACCGTGATGGCCGTGAACATGCTGACCAGAACGCCGATAGCCAGCGTCTTGGCGAAACCGACGACCGGTCCGCTGGAGAGCGCTATCAGCACAAGACAGGTGATGAGCGTGCAGACGTTGGAGTCCAGAATGGCCGTCCATGCCCTGTTGAATCCCGCGTCGATTGCGGAATGCAGCGTCTTGCCCGCCCGGAGTTCCTCTTTCAGGCGCTCGAAGATGAGGATGTTGGCGTCGACGGCCATCCCCACCGAGAGGATGAACGCCGCCAGGCCGGGCAGCGTCATCGTCACGCCCATCCACTTGAGGATGGCGAACGTGAACAGCGCATACATCGCCAGCGCGATGGTGGCGATGACGCCGGGCAGCCAGTAGTAGCCGATCATGAACAGCACGACCAGCACCAGCCCGTAGACGCCCGCCTTCACGCTCTGGGAGACATACTGCGCTCCCAGGGATGCCTCTACGATGTTCTGCTCCACGATCTCCAGCGGGACCGGCAGCGCCCCCGCGTTCAGATCGTTGGCCAGATTCTGCGCCTCCTCCGGAGTGAAGTTGCCGGAGATCTCCGCCTTCCCGCCCAGGATGGCCTCGTTGATGACCGGCACGCTCAGGATCTGGTCGTTCAGGACGATGGCAAGATAGTCACCCACGTGGCGGCGGGTAAACTCGGCGAACTTCTCCTTCCCCTCGGGCTTGAACTCGATGCGCACCACCGAGCGCATCCCGGAGATGTCCCCGCGGGCATTGTCCTTCAGGTCCGCGCCGGTGAGGATGAGCTCGGAGTCCGCCAGGATCTTGCTGTGCGGCACCTCCTTGCCTTCCGGATCGTAGAAAACGATCTTCTCGTTCCCGTTCTCCCGGTCTATCTGCATTCGGATGGGGGCGCCGGGATTGCGGTCGCTCTGGATGTTCTTGAAGTAGCGGAACTCCAGCTTCGTGGGCCGGCTCAGCCGCGCCGCCAGCTCTTCCTTGTTCTTGACGTCCGGGATCTCGACGATGACCTGCCGGGGAGGTTTCGGCTGAACCACCGGCTCGACCACGCCGGTCGCGTTCACGCGCCGCTCGAGGATGCGGGCCACAGTCTGCAGGGTCTGGTTATTGAACTCCTGCCCCGGTCCGGGCCTCGCTTCGTAGACCACCCGCATACCGCCCGCCAGGTCCAGACCGCGGCGCATCTCCTTCGTGGCCACGATCCACCCGGATACGGCGCAAAGCACAAGGATGAAGAAGAATAACTGACGGTAACGCGACAATTCGCATCCTCCTCTGGACGCTCTGTCTGTGCGTGTAGGCTCACCTGAGAGGCAGACAGACAGCTACGTATTATACCGATTGGCTTTCCGGCGTGTCAACTTGAGAGAGCCCTCCGCACCGCCCCGGCGCCCGCGCTGACAGGCGGCCGGCGGCCGTGCCATAATCCCCCCGAGAGGGCCGTCCCGGGGGCGGGAAGGGCATTTCTCCCGATTCGTGAAGGAGGCTTGCAACGTGACCGACTCTTACTCCGCCAGGGGCACGCTGTCCGCAGGCGGCCAGAAATACACCATCTACCGGCTGTCCGCACTCAAGGACGCGGGGTATCCCGTCGAGCGGCTTCCGTACAGTCTGCGGATCCTGCTGGAGAACCTGCTGCGGACCGAGGACGGCTCGGCCGTCACCGCCGAAGACATCGCCGCGCTGGCGGCCTGGGACCCGGCCGCTCCCGCCGGACGGGAGATCGCGTTCACCCCGGCCCGGGTGCTGCTGCAGGATTTCACGGGGGTGCCCTGCGTCGTGGATCTGGCCGCCATGCGGGACGCGATGGCCGAGCTGGGGGGCGACCCCTCGCGCATCAACCCGCTTCAGCCGGTCGAGCTTGTCATCGACCACTCCGTGCAGGTGGATGCGTTCGGAAGGCCCGACGCTGTGCTGATCAACGTGGAGCGGGAGTTCCAGCGGAACCGGGAGCGATACTCGTTCCTGAAGTGGGGGCAGAGCGCGTTCCGCAACTTCCGGGCGGTGCCGCCCAGCACCGGAATCGTCCACCAGGTGAACCTGGAATACCTGGCGAGAGTCGTCTTCACCCGCGAGGACGGTGACGGCACGCTCTCGGCCTACCCCGACACTCTGGTGGGGACGGACTCCCACACCACGATGATCAACGGGCTGGGCGTGCTCGGATGGGGCGTGGGCGGCATCGAGGCGGAGGCGGCGATGCTGGGCCAGCCCGTCAGCATGCTCATCCCCTCCGTCGTTGGTTTCCGGCTTACGGGCGCCCTCAGAGAGGGGGCGACGGCAACCGACCTGGTGCTGACCGTCACCCAGATGCTCCGTCAGAGGGGGGTGGTGGGCCAGTTCGTGGAGTTCTTCGGGCCGGGGCTCGCCGCTCTGCCGCTTGCGGACCGGGCCACCATCTCCAACATGTGCCCGGAATACGGGGCCACCTGCGCCATCTTCCCGGTGGACTCCGAGACGCTCCGCTACCTGCGCCACTCCGGCCGGTCCGAGGAACATGTCCGGCTGGTGGAGGCCTATTTCAGGGAGCAGGGCCTGTTCCACACCCCTGAGAGCCCGGAGGCCGTCTACAGCGACGTGGTCGAGCTGGATCTCTCCACCGTGGAACCGAGCGTCGCGGGTCCCAGACGTCCCCAGGACCGGGTGCCTCTGTCGAAGACCGCGGATTCCTTCCGGGAGAACCTGCCCTCGCTGGTGGGACCTTCGGCCTCCTCCGGCGCAGGAAGCCAGCCCGCCGTGCGGGTCAGAATGAACGGGCACGAGTTCGACCTGACGCACGGAAGCGTGGTGATCGCCGCCATCACCAGTTGCACGAACACCTCGAACCCGTCCGTGATGATCGCTGCGGGGCTTCTTGCCCGCAACGCCGTCCAGCGGGGCCTTCGCTCCCGTCCGTGGGTCAAGACGTCTCTTGCGCCAGGCTCGCGGGTGGTGACCCGTTATCTGGAGGCGGCCGGCCTCTCCCGGTATCTGGACGAGATCGGCTTCAACACCGTGGGCTACGGGTGCACCACGTGCATCGGCAACAGCGGGCCCCTGCCCGAGCCCGTCTCCCGGGCCATCTTGGAGGGGGGACTGGTGACGGCGTCCGTGCTTTCCGGAAACCGGAACTTCGAGGGACGCATCAACCCGGAAGTGAGGGCGAACTATCTGATGAGTCCTCCACTCGTTGTCGCGTTCGCGCTCGCAGGCCGCATCGACGTGGACCTTGCCTCGGAGCCTCTCGGCACGGACCGGGACGGCAACCCCGTCTACCTCAGGGACATCTGGCCGTCGCAGACCGAGATCAACCAGGTCATCGAGCGCTGCGTGACGCGGGAGCTCTTCGAGGAGACTTACGCGGAGGTCTTCCGGGGGGACGCGAACTGGAACTCTATTCAGGTCCCCGAGGGCGAGCGGTTCGCCTGGGATGAATCCTCCACCTACATCCGCCGCCCACCCTATTTTGACGGGATGAGCCCGGAGGAGCCGCAAGGCGTGGAAGACATCCGCGGCGCGCGCGTGCTTGCCTTCCTGGGCGATAGCATCACGACGGACCATATCAGCCCGGCGGGAAGCATCAGGCCGGATTCTCCGGCGGGCCGGTATCTTCAGGAGCGGGGCGTGCCTCCGGCGGAGTTCAACTCATACGGCTCCCGGCGCGGCAATCACGAGGTGATGGTGCGGGGAACGTTCGCCAACGTGCGCATCCGCAACAGGCTGGCTCCCGGGACAGAGGGAGGCTTCACCACCCACATCCCCTCCGGGGAGGTGACGACCATTTACGAGGCGGCCCTTCGCTATCAGCAGGAGGGGATACCGCTCATCGTCCTGGCCGGCAAGGAATACGGCTCCGGCTCCAGCCGGGACTGGGCAGCCAAGGGACCCCGCCTCCAGGGGGTCAGGGCGGTCATCGCCGAGAGCTTCGAGCGCATCCACCGCTCCAACCTCGTCGGGATGGGGATCGTGCCGCTCCAGTTCGCTCCAGGGGAGCACGCCGACTCGCTGGGTCTGACGGGCAGGGAAACCTTCGACATCCAGGGGGTGGCCGAAGCCATCTCCACCGGATTCGCCTCCGGACGGACCGCACGCATCACGGCGCGCGGGGAGAACGGCCGCGTCATTGAGTTTCAGGCAACCATCCGGATCGACACCCCCCGGGAGGCTGACTACTACCGCAACGGCGGCATTCTTCAGTATGTCCTGCGGCAGCTGATCAAGGCGTAGCCGCGCGCCGCCCATTCCAGGCGATGAACAGGCGGGCCGGTCAGCCCCCGGCGCCGGGCATCCGTCAACCGGCCCGGACGCCGTCCGGCATCTCCCGGCGGAGTCGCGGGGACGTGCCTGAACCCCGGGCAGCCTCACGGACAAAAACCGGCGGCGCCCTGTCAATGATGAGGGCGCCGCCGGCCTGTGGCTGAACAGCAGTATCCGCTGGCCGTCTCAGAACGGCGGCGGTGGCGGCGGTCCTCCGCCCCCCGGAACGGTGGCGGGCACCGTGGCCGTGTTGGAATTCGCGCTTTCCAGGGAGCTGGAGTTCACCGCCCGCACGAAATACTGGATCTGATCGAAGACCACGGAAGAGTCGATGTTGGTGTCCGTGAAGCTCGTCCCCGTGACCGTGGCCACCCGCGAGAAGCTGGACTGGTTCGCCAGTTTGCGGTAGACGTTGTAGCCGACCACGTTCGTGCTGGTGCTCGCAGTCCAGGTGACGATCACGTGCGTCACCTGGACGGGATGACGCGCCGCCTGGACGTTGGTCGGCGGGGCCGGAGGTGCCGGGGCGCCGCCACCTCCTCCGCCGCCCCCGCCACCGCTGCCTCCGCCGGGGTCAGTGGTTCCCCCTCCGCCACCGCCGCCGCATCCGGCGGCAACAGCGGCAACGAGGAGCGTCAGAGCAACACCGAGAAACCTGCGCCAGTATGACAAATTGCATAACCTCCTGCGTCGCGTGGACCGGCGCCCCGGCGCCTTCCGCGCCGCACAACGCCCGGCTATCTTGACCGCTGATACGCTTCTTCCGCCACCCTGTGTAGTTAGAGCCGAAGTCAAGCGCCGATGTTCCAGCCTGCCGGCATTCCGCGCCGGAACACCCCTATGCGGAGAGCCAGCGGGCGAGCGAGCGCAGAGCATCCCCGGGCCAGACGCTGACGGGGAGCACCGGCCGCCCCGTCTCCCAGGAAAGCTGTTCCACAGTCACATCGTCCAGGAACACATCCGAATCGTCCCGCAGCATCACGTCCGGGATCAGCGCCACATCGGCCCTGCCTGCTGCGAGGAGGGCATCCTTCACGTCGCGGCCCGTGAGAAGCCCCGCCACGGTGACTGTGTGCCCGAACCAGTTGTTGCGCACCGGCAGCACGGCCGCGCGGACGTCCAGAGCCTGCTCCGCCAGAGCCGCGAACTTCTCGACCAGCGGCGCGGCGAGCACCCCCGTGACCAGCTGCACTGCGCTCCCGCAGCCGCACGGCTTCCGGAAATCCTTGAGCGAGCGCAGCTCGTCCAGAAAGAGACGGCTGCCCCCCACCCCGTTCGAGAGCTGGGGAAACCCCTGATAGGAGTGCGCCTTCGGAAGCGGACGGCCCGCCAGCAGATAGAACTCGTCCGAAGGATGAACGAACCGGACCCCCAGTTCCCGCTCGAAGGCGCGCTGATGCGCCCGCACCTGCCGGAGCACCCTGCGCGCGCCCGCGGCATCGAAGGGCTCGCTTTCGTTGCGCTCCAGACGGTAGTCCGTAACGCCCATCGGAACCACGGCAAGCGTCTCCACCAACGGGTAGAGGGCTGCCAGGTCCCGGATGGTGCGGTCCAGAACGGCCCCGTCGTTCAGACCGGAGCAAAGGACGACCTGAGTGTGCACGCGGATGCCCCCCGCGGTCAGGCGCCGCAGATCGTCCAGGATCGGAGAAGCATGCCTGTTGCGCAGAAGCCTCCTGCGCACCGCGTCATCCGTGGCGTGAACGGAGACATACAGCGGTGACAGCCTCTGCCGGAAAATGCGCTCCCAGTCACGCTCCGTCAGATTGGTCAGGGTGACAAAGTTGCCGTGGAGGAACGACAGCCGGTAGTCATCGTCGCGGATCTGCAGCGTCCCCCGCATCCCCTTCGGCTGCTGATCCACGAAGCAGAAATCGCACCGGTTGGAGCAGAGGCGGATGCCGTCGAACAGATCGTCCTCGAACTCCACCCCCACCGGGTCGTCGATCCCTTTGTCCAGCGCGACGCTCAGCCGCACGCCTTCGCGCAGCAGCGTCAGGACGCATTCGTCCTCCGCCGCGTGAAAGCGGACGTCAATGACGTCCTCGACGGGCTCCCCGTTCACCTCGAGCAGCAGATCGCCCGGGCGCACCCCCGCCCGTTCCGCGGCGCTTCCCGGCAGCACACGCCGGATGACGCCCGCCCGCTGCGGCCGGTGGCCGCCATCGCGTGGCATTCGCAGGAGCACGTCGCTTTCACTGAACAGGGGCAACGACCGCGGCTCCCTTCTTACTGGAGCGAACGTGCCACCGAGACGGAGCGCTCGTCGGCCGTCCCTTCGTCCAGCTGGCGCAGCAACCCGTACTCCACGCTGTCCACCAGCGCCTGCCAGCTCGCCTCGATAAGGTTGGTGGAGACGCCCACCGTGCTCCACATCCGGCCCTCGCTGTCCTGCGAGTCGATCACCGTGCGAACCTTGGCCGCGGTGCCCGCCCCGCTGTTGATCACGCGCACCTTGAAGTCCGTCAGCTTGATCTCATCGAGGTCCGGATAGAACACCAGCAGGGCCTTGCGCAGCGCCGTGTCCAGCGCGTGCACCGGGCCGTCCCCTTCGCCAACCGTGTGGCGGACCTCATCTCCCACGCGGATCTTCAGGGTCGCTTCCGTGATGGGCTCCTCGTCCGGATGGCGCTTCTCGATGATCACCCGGAAGCTCAGCAGGTCGAACAGCTTCCGGTATCCGCCGGTATGCTTTTTCAGAAGCAGTTCGAAGGACCCTTCCGCGCTCTCGAAGGAGTAGCCCTCGTTCTCCAAGCGCACGACGTCGTGCAGAACCGCCCGCGCCTCCGGCGAGCCCTTCGTCAGGTCCAGTCCGTGCTTCTGAGCCTTCGCCACGACATTGGAGGCGCCGGAGAGCTCGCTGATCAGCACGCGGCGCTCGTTTCCCACCAGCTCAGGCCGGATATGCTCGTAGGTGCGCTCGTGCTTCAGGATGGCGTCCACGTGGATGCCCCCTTTGTGAGCGAACGCGGACTTGCCCACATACGGCTGACGGTCGTCCGGGACGACGTTGGCGATCTCATCCACGAAGCGGGAGACATTGGTCAGATGCTGCAGGCTGCCGTCCGGAAGGCACTGAATCCCCAGTTTCAGCTCCAGGGTCGGGATGACGGAGCACAGGTTGGCGTTCCCGCATCGCTCGCCGTATCCGTTGATGGTGCCGTGCACCTGCGAGGCCCCGGCCTCCACTGCCGCGATGGAGTTGGCCACACCGCACCCGGAATCGTTGTGGGCGTGGATCCCGACCGGATGCTGCAGCTTTTCCAGCACCACGCCTACGATTCGGGACACCTCCGAAGGGAGCGTCCCGCCGTTCGTGTCGCACAGAACCAGGATCTGCGCCCCGCCCCGCCTGGCAGCCTCCAGCGTCTCCAGGGCGTACTGCGGGTTGGCCTTGTATCCGTCGAAGAAGTGCTCGGCATCGTAGATGACCCGCTGTCCGGCGGCCACAAGATAGGCCACGGACTCCTCGATCATCCGCAGGTTCTCCTCCAGAGGGACGCGGAGCGCCTCCGTGACGTGGAGGTCCCAGCTCTTGCCGAAAATGGCTGCGGCAGGAGCTCCGCTTTCGACCAGCGCCCGGAGGTTGGCGTCCTCCTCGCAGGGGATCCCTCCCCTGCGGGTGCTGCCGAAAGCCGTGATCAGGGCATTGCGCCACTGCAGGTCGCGCGCCCGGCGGAAGAACTCGCGGTCCTTGTCGTTGGACACCGGCCACCCGCCCTCGATATAGGCCACTCCGAGGTGGTCCAGCTTCTGGGCGACCCGCAGCTTGTCCTCCACCGAGAACGAGATCCCCTCCGCCTGAGAGCCGTCCCTCAGGGTGGTGTCGAATATCTCCACATATCGCATATCAGAGCCCGTCTCTTTCATAGCCCGGTCCCGGCCTGCGGCCCGTCTCCCTTTCAGGGCGTTGCGAGCTGCGCGCCCTTTCTCTTGCTCTGGTGGTACACCAGTTTGTTGATGGCCTGGATGTATGCGCGCGCGCTCGACTGAACGATGTCCAGACTCGCAGCCCTTCCGGTGTAGATATTGGCGCCGTCGGAGACTTTGACCATCACATCCGCGATGGCGTCCGTGCCCCCCGTGACGGCCCGCACCACATAGTCGGCCAGACTGTGCTCTTCGTCGATCATCGCGTCGATGGTCTTGTAGACGGCATCCACGCAGCCGACGCCAATGCCGGCGTGCTGGCGCACCTCGTCGCCCCGCCGCAGCCGGATGGTGGCCGTCGGGATACCGTCCAGGCTGCTCATCACGTTGAGATACTCCACACGGTAGGTCTCCGGGATGGTGTGGATCTCGTCCGAGACGATCGCCTCCAGATCCTCGTCGAAGATCTCCTTCTTCTTGTCGGCCAGCTCCTTGAAGCGGGCAAACGAGCGGTCCAGCTCCTCCTTCGACAGCTCGTAGCCCATCTGCTTGAGGCGCTCGGCGAAGGCATGCCTGCCGGAGTGCTTGCCCAGAACCAGCTTCGATTCGCGCATCCCCACCGACTCCGGAGACATGATCTCGTAGGTCTCCCGGTTCATCAGGATGCCGTGCTGGTGGATGCCCGCCTCGTGCGCGAACGCATTCGCGCCCACCACGGCCTTGTTCGGCTGGACGACGATGCCGGTCAGCTCCGAGATGAGCCGGCTGGTGCGCAGGATCTCCCGGGTGTTGACGCCCGTCGTCAGCCCGAACAGATCCCTGCGGGTCTCGAGCGCCATCACGATCTCTTCCAGCGCCGCGTTTCCGGCACGCTCCCCGATGCCGTTGATGGTGCACTCCACCTGCCGCGCGCCGTTCTGGAGCGCAGAGAGCGAGTTCGCCACCGCAAGCCCCAGATCGTTATGGCAGTGGACGCTGATGACGGCGCGGTCGATGTTCGGCACGCGCTCCTTCAGAGTCCGGATGATGGCTCCGAACTCAGCCGGCGTGGAATAACCGACCGTGTCCGGGATGTTCACGGTGCCTGCGCCCGCGTCGATGACGGCTTCCACAACCCGGCACAGGAAGTCGATGTCCGAACGCGCTGCGTCCTCCGGCGAGAACTCCACGTCGTCGCAGTAGTTGCGGGCCCGTTTCACGGCCTCCACGGCGCGCTCCAGCACCTGCTCCCGCGTCATGCGCAGCTTGTGCTGGAGGTGAACGTCGGAGGTGGCGATGAAGGTGTGGATACGCGGCCGCTCCGCCTCCTTCAACGCTTCGGCCGCACGGTCGATGTCCGCGTCGACGGCCCTCGCCAGGCCCGCGACCGCCGGCCCGCCCCGGATCTCCCGGGCCACCTGCCGCACCGCCTCAAAGTCTCCTTCGCTGGCGATGGGGAAGCCGGCCTCGATGACGTCGACGTTCAGCCGGGCCAACTGCCTCGCAGCTTCCAGCTTCTCCTCGATGTTCATGCTGGCGCCGGGGGACTGCTCCCCGTCCCTCAGCGTCGTATCGAAAATGATGACCCGATTGCCGTTGTGCTGCATTTTTGCTCCTCGCGTCCGTTTCCGGTGTCGATCATCCTGATGGAGTCCTCCCCGGGGCTCCCGGCGGCCCGCCGCTGTACACCGGGACTCCTTTGCGGCCTTTTCTGTGGGAGATAAAAGAGCAGGCCCTGCCGGGACCTCCGGCCTGCTCAGTCCGTGGCCATCCGGCCAGCCCGCGACCCCAGCGTGACGAAGGGACCGCAGGCTAGATAAGCGCGAGGATGAGGATGATGATGGCGGCCAGAACGCGCGCGGATGCGGAGTCCGGCGTCAGGCCGCACTCCATCGGAAGCGTGTGAACGGTCACCGTGCTCTGGCGCTTCATTGCAGTTACTGTTCTTCTACCACATCTTACCCGGATGCGCAAGAGGGCCAATCCCGGGCCCGTCCCGATCCGCAGACGGGGCCGGGCCCTTCAGGGCCCGGCCCCGCAGCAAGAGCTGGCTGGTTGCGGCTAGCCTTATTTCTTCTTGCCCTGCTTCTTCTCCTTGACGGCGGCCTTCCCGCCCTGCAGCCAGGGCATCATGGCACGCAGCCGCGCGCCCACCTCCTCGATGGGATGCTCCGCCGAGTGCCTCCGCGCCGCGTTCAGAACCGGCCGGTTGGCCTGATTCTCCAGGATCCACTCGCGCGCGAACTCCCCGCTCCGGATCTCGGCCAGAATCTCGCGCATCTCCTCCCGGGTTTCCTCCGTGATGATGCGCGGGCCGCGGGTATAGTCGCCGTATTCGGCCGTATTGCTGATCGAGTCCCGCATCCGGCTGATGCCCCCCTCGTACATCAGGTCCACAATGAGCTTCAGCTCGTGCAGGCACTCGAAATACGCGATCTCCGGCTGATATCCGGCCTCCACCAGCGTCTCGAAGCCCGCCATCACCAGTTCGGTGCACCCTCCGCACAGCACCGCCTGCTCTCCGAACAGGTCGGTCTCGGTCTCCTCGGCAAAGGTGGTCTCCAGAATGCCCACCCGGGCCGCGCCGATGCCGCAGGCGTAGGCCAGGGCCTTCTCTTTCGCTTTTCCGCTGGCATCCTGATGCACGGCGATGAGTGCGGGCACCCCGGCGCCCTCCACGAACGTGCGGCGCACCAGATGCCCGGGGCCTTTGGGCGCCACCATGAAGACGTCGACATCCTTCGGCGGGACGATCTGTCCAAAGTGGATGTTGAATCCGTGCGAGAAAAGCAGGCTCTTCCCCGCCTTGAGGTTCGGCGCGATCTCAGAGCGGTAGACCGCGGGCTGCACCTCGTCGGGCACAAGCATCTGGATGACATCGGCCTGCTTCGCCGCCTCTGCCGCCGAAACGGGCTTGAAACCGTGCTCGAGGGCCAGAGCGTAGTTCGGCGTCCCCTCCAGATCGCTCACGATGACGTCCAGACCGCTGTCTTTCAGGTTCTGCGCCTGGGCGTGCCCCTGAGAGCCATAACCGATGATGGCGATCTTGCTTCCCTTCAGAACATCGAGCTTCGCATCCGATTCGTAGTAGACTTTCGCCGGCAACGTCTCATTCCTCCTGACTGTGTTTTGGCATCACCCTTCAAAGGAGCGGCGGGCCACCCGGCCCGCCGCGCGAATGTCCGCTCCTCGCCCTCAGGTCTGGGCCGCCGTCCTCGCTCCGCGGACCAGCGCGATGCGCCCCGTGCGGACCATCTCCCGGATGCCGTAGGGCTCCAGCATCTTCTCGAACGCGTTGATCTTCTCCACCCCGCCCGTTACCTCGATGGTGAAGGTCCTGTCGCTGATGTCGATGATCTTCGCCCGGAAGATGTCCACAAGCTGCATCACCTCTCCACGCACGGATGTATCCGCGTTCACCTTGATGAGCGCCAGCTCGCGCTCCACCATCGGCAGATCGGTGTAGTCCGCCACGTGGATGACATCGATCAACTTGGCGAGCTGCTTGTTGATCTGGTCCAGCGCCTGAGCGTCCCCGCTGGCCACCACCGTCATCCGCGAGACCGTGGGATCCTCGGTGATGCTCACGGCCAGCGACTCGATATTATACCCGCGTCTGGCAAACAGTCCGGCGACACGGGTCAGCACGCCCGGCTTGTTCTCCACAAGCACGGTGATGGTGTGCTGGGTGCCCACGTTCTGCTGCAGACCGCCTCTTGTGACTGGCATCTGTTTCGCGGCTCCTTTCAGCGCGGCTTCTCCACCATCATCTGCTCGATCGTCTGACCGGCAGGGATCATCGGCAGCACGTTCTCATCCCGGACGACATGGAAATCCACGACCACAGGCCGGTCGTTGATCTCACTGGCCTTCTCGATGGCCGGACGGATCTCCTCCGGCCTGGTCACGCGGATCCCCACCGCACCGTAGGCCTCCGCCAGCTTCACGAAGTCGGGCTGGTAGCTCAGGTCTATGGCGCTCAGTCTCTCGTCCCAGAACAGTGACTGCCACTGCCGCACCATCCCCAGGCAGAAGTTGTTGATGATGGCCACCTTCACCGGGATGCGATGCTGCACGGCCGGCATCAGCTCCTCGCTGGTCATGATGAAGCTGCCGTCGCCGTCCACACACCAGACCGGCCGGTCCGGAACACCCACCGCGCATCCGATCGCCGCGGGCAGGCCGAAGCCCATCGTCCCCAGCCCGCCGCTGGTGATGAAGGTGCGCGGGTGCTTGCAGCGGTAAAACTGGGCCGCCCACATCTGGTGCTGCCCCACCCCGGTGGTGACGATCGCCTCGCCCTTCGTCACGTTCCAGAGCTCCTCGCAGACGGCCTGGGGGTACACCCGGTCCTCGCCCTTCGGATACCAGAGCGGGAACTCCTGCTTCCAGCGCTCGATCTGCTCGTTCCACTCCGTCGGGCCGCGCTCCGCAATCAGAGGAAGCAGCGCCTGAAGCACCTGGCGGCAGTCGCCGTTCAAGGCCACATCCGGGATGTAGATCTTGCCGATCTCCGCGGGGTCGATGTCGATGTGAATGATCTTCGCGCCCGGGGCCCAGGCATCCACCTTGCCCGTCACCCGGTCGTCAAACCGGGCGCCCACGGCGATGAGCAGGTCGCAGTCACGGATGGCGAAGTTGGCATACGCGGTCCCGTGCATCCCCAGCATCCCCAGGGACAGCGGGTCCGTCTCGTCCATCGTGCCCTTGGCAAGCAGCGTCGTGGTGGTCGGGAACTGCGTCTTGCGCGCAAGCTCCCGCACCTCCCGCCACGCCCCCGAGATGATTGCACCCTGCCCCACGTAGATGACGCCGCGCTTCGCTTCGGCGATGAGCCGGGCCGCATCGTCCAGATTGTCCAGACGCGGCGCCACCTCCGGGTTGTAGGAGCGCATCTTCACCTCGGTCACCGGGTGATACTCGATCTGCGCGAGCGCCACGTCCATCGGGATGTCCACCAGCACCGGCCCGGGACGCCCGGTCCGCGCGATGTAGAACGCCTCGGCGATGATGCGGGGGATGCTGGCCGGGTCGCTGACCAGGTAGTTGTGCTTCGTGACGGGCATCGTGATGCCGGTGATGTCCGCCTCCTGGAATGCGTCCTTGCCCAGTACGGTGGTGCGGACCTGGCCCGTCACGGCGACCACGGGGACCGAATCCATATGGGCCGTGCACAGGCCCGTCACCAGATTGGTGGCTCCGGGGCCGGAGGTGGCGAAGCACACCCCCACCTTCCCGGTGGCGCGGGCGAATCCGTCCGCCATGTGACAGCCGCCCTGCTCGTGGCCCACCAGAATATGGCTGATGCCTCCGTCGTCGTAGAGCACGTCATACGCCGGAAGCATGACCCCTCCCGGAAGGCCGAAGACCACCTCCCCGCCGTGCAGCTTGATGGACTCCATCAGGGCGCGCGCCCCGCTGACCTTCTGGCCGGCCTGAACCTTCGATGCCGGTCCCTTCTTCGGACCGGCCTGATACTTTTCTATCTGCGACTTCTTCGCTTTTTCCACTGTCGTCTCCGCTTACCGTCTCACCGCTGCACAGGATACCGGAAAAACACTTTCCAGCGCATACCGGTCAATCCGTGCATCAAAAAACCCCTCGTCCTGCCTGAGGACGAGAGGTCTGGACTTCTTACTGCGCTCCCTTCTGGCGCCGCCTCCGCGGCGGCAGGGGAACTCTGTCTTCGCTTTCGGAAAGTGCTGACTCTCGTTTGGCAGGACATCGGCTCGCCGCTCCGGCACAGGACGATGCCTGCCAGCCGGGCGGCTAGCCTACCCCGCGGCCCTCCCGGGCCGCGCGCGCTACAATGACCCCGAATCCTGCCGCACTACCGATCATCATCGAGAGCCGTTGAACACTCCTGAAAATGAACCAGCGCGAAAGCGCTGCTGTGGTCTTATACCCCACCACTGCAAGGATTCTAACATCCCGCATCCCCCGGCGTCAAGGGAGCGCCGCACCTTTTTGCTCCTGCAGACGGCAGGAGACTCTTCTCTCATCCTCCTCGCCGGTCCGCCCGTCCGTTCCCGGAAGCCGCCGCCACGTGATCCGCCACCGCATCCGCCGGGCAGAACCGCACGAACAGCCTGCCGCCCGCAAGCAGCACGATGAGGTCGTCCACCCACCCCAGCACCGGCAGCCAGTCCACATCCAGCGGGAACAGAAAGTAAAACGCTACCAGCACCGGGATCAACCGTGCCAGGGCCGGCACCCGCCGGTCGGACATCAAACCCAGGAACACACGCAGGAAACGGGGGGCATACAGGGCGGCCCGCAGCAGCGTGACCGGATTGGCCAGCCGGAGAAGCTTACCGCCCATCCGCCCCGGCCTCCTCCGCGACACCGGCAGCCGCCTCCCCCAGATGCCCCACGCTTCCGAAACAGATCAGCCTTGCGCCGTCCGCCCCGAACTCGAGCGATGTCACGGAGGCGTTCGGCACCCTGAGACGCCACCACGGGACCAGGGGAAGCCCCAGCGCCGCCATCACCGCCGCGCGCACCACCCCTCCGTGCGTGAACACCAGCACACGCGCCCCGTCCAGCCGCTCGTGCCACTCGGCTAGAAGTCCGGCGACCCTTTCCCGCAGATCCAGCACACACTCGCCACCCCCCGGCCGCGCCGTGAGCGGGTCGGCCCGGTAGCGGCTCCACTCGTCCGGGAAGCTCCGCCGGACGTCCTCCGGCGACAGACCCTGCCAGCGGCCGAAGCACTGCTCGCGCAGGCGCTCCTCCGCGATGACGCCCTCCGCCCCGCCCAGCGCCAGCCGGGCCGTCTCCATCGCGCGCGAGAGGTCGCTGGAGAACACCGCGCCCCGCTCCTCCCCGCGAAGCGCCACTGCGAGCGCGCGGGCCTGCATCCGCCCGGTTTCAGAGAGAGGGGAGTCCAGGTGCCCCTGGATGATCCGGAGCGCGTTCCACAGGCTCTCCCCGTGCCGCACCAGTGTGAGAGACCTCATCATCGCGAGGCTCCCGGCTCCCGGGGTCCGTTGTCGAACAGCCGGAGCTCGGGCTGTCCCGAGTATCCCAGCTCCGTGCCATCCGCCCGGACGCAAAGAGACCCGAAAATGACCTGCCTGATGCTGGCGGCGGAGCGAAGCGGAGCGCGCACCGCCGCCTTCAGGGTTGCCAGGTCCACCCGCTCCAGAATGCCCACCGCCAGATGCTCACCCGCTCCGTCCACTAGCCCCACCAGCCGGTTCTGGAGCCAGCCGGCGTGCACGGCGACCACGTCCAGACCGTCCAGCCCCTGCTCGATCCGTGCCCGCGCCGCACCATCCAGCGGAGTCCTCGTGATGATCACGACCCTGCCCCCGCCCTGCTCCGCATAGAGCACGCCGCTGGAGCTCTGGCGTTCTATGAAGCGGCGGAGATTCGGCCTGAGAGGCACTCCGCCGAAAGGAGAGGAGCCCGCCAGAGCGCAGGCGCGCAGATCCACGTCCAGCAACCCGGCCCCCCCGAAATACTCCGCGAACTTCAGGCGGCGCCGGGCGGCCCGCTCCTCCGCGCTGCGCCGCCGCGCCGCAGGACTGGGACCCAGAGTCAAGAGCCTGGGCGACTCCATCCCGCGCATCCCGGCCAGCAGCGGAGCCAGCTCGTCCCCGGACTGGATCGCCACCACCGTAAAAGGACGGACCGACGCCACGACACCCTCCACCATCACCCGGGCGGCCGGTCCCTGCACGAACCCGGGGAGATCCACCACCATCAGGCCCGCCCCCTCCGCCCGCAGCCGGTCAGCCATCCGCCGCACCCCGACCACCAGCGGTGTGATGTGCCCGGACGGTGATGTGCTTCCCACGAAGAACAGCGACAGCGGAGCCACCTCGGACAGCGAGGAAGGGGTCCCCCGCAGGAGCGCGCACCCCACGGTCGTGGGAGGGCCGATCTCCGACTGGCCGGTGTCCGCATCGACCACGCCGCACTGCCTGCCGCCCAGGATGGCGGCCAGGCTGAGAGCCAGGCAGAAAGAGGTCTTCCCGACATCCACCCCGCCAAGGACCACGACCGCGCCCTCCTCCCCGCGCAGCTCTTCTATGGCCTTCCTCCATCCCTCCGGCAAAGCGCCCGTCACAAGGTCACCTCTCCGCGGAGTTGACGGCCTGAAACGGGCGGGCGCAAAATAGCGCCAGCCTCGAGCGGAAGGAGGAGGCGCGCGTGCTCAAGTTTCTCACCGTGTCGCTTGTCCTTGCGGCGGCTCTTGCCGCGGGCTGGTTCGCCACCCGTCCGCGCGGCACCGACGAGGAGCAGATCCGCCGGCTTCTGGAGCAGGCACGATCCGCAGCAGCCTCGAAGAACCTGGGCCTGGCTCTGTCCGTCCTCTCGGAGGAGTACCGCGGGGAAGGCGGGTCGAAGAACGAGGTGCGGCTGCTGCTTCTCCAGGCATTCCGGGACATCCCGGGTATCCGCGCCGATTTCGAGTTGACATCACTGAGCATTTCCGGAGACTCCGCGGCCGCCGAGGCTCTGGTCCGGGTCCGGCTGCGCAGTCAGGACGGGACGGCCACGGATCTCGAGACCTCCGCCACACTCCGCTTTCAACGCGAGGACCATCGGCGCCTTCTGATCTACCCCGTCCGGGAATGGCGTCTGGTGGAAGCCAACGTTAGAAGGGGAGCCGCAGACCTCCTCTAGGCGGGGAGGGCATTCCTTCCGGAGATCCAGCGGCGGGCATGCTGCGCGGTGCGGAGGCAAGACGCACCGTGACTGTGACGTTGGCGCCCGTGGCCGGCCTGTAGATCTTCAGCTTCACGGTGTCCCCCGGTCTGCGCTCGTGGATGGCGTCGGCGAAATCGTCCTGCTTCTTCAACGGCCTGCCGTCCACCTCCAGCACCTGATCCCAGGGTCTGATCCCCGCCGCCTCAGCCGGGCTGCCGGGCTCCACGCGCCTCACGAGAATCCCCTTCTCCGGCTCCGGATACCGGAACCCCAGCTCCAGCTCCACCGCCTGAGCCACTTCGGCGGACATCCCCATGTACCAGATGCCCACCCACGCCGGCGCGGGCCGCTCAACTTTCCGGTTCTTAATCAGCGCGTTGGCGATCTTGCGGACGGTGTTGGACGGAATGGCGAAGCCGATCCCAATGTTGCCCCCGCCTTCGTTCGTGGAAAAGATGGCCGTATTGATACCAATCACATCGCCGTTCAGCAGCGCTAGCGCTCCGCCGGAGTTCCCCCGGTTGATGGCAGCGTCGGTCTGGATGGCCTTCTCCAGGGCGCGGCTCCCGTCCGGGCCCTGAACGGATCGCTCCCGCGCGCTGATGATTCCCGTGGTGACCGTGGTCCCCAGGCCGAGGGCATTTCCCACAGCGATGACAGGGTCGCCCACGGCGATCTGGTCCGAATCGCCAAGTCGCGCCACCGGCAGGTTCTTGCGAGGGATCTTGACGATGGCCAGGTCCGACTGCGGGTCGCGCCCCCAGAGCTCACCACGGACCTTGCGCCCGTCGAAGAGCGTGACATCGATGGTCTGAGCGTCACGCACCACGTGATCGTTGGTCACGATGAAGCCGTCGGACCGGATGATCACCCCTGAGCCCGCTCCCTGAGGCTGCACGTAGCGGGTGGCCATCCCGAACCAGTCCGGAATGCCGATGGGACGGCCCAGCGTGTCAATGTTGACCACCACGCGCTCCAGTTTTGCCGCAGCGATCCGCGTGGGGCTCTCCTTCAGCCCCGAGGGGATGGGCGCGTTCGAAGGCGGCGGCAGGACATCCCCCTGCTCCCCCGCGAGCGGCAGCCCTCCGCTCCCCATCATTCTCTGGACGTTCAGGTAGATGAGCACGCCCAGAACGCAACCGGCGATCAGCAGCGCGAGCGACTTCTTCAAGGCTCCGTCTTCCCTCTAACCCAGTTGTCTCAGCAGGTCGACCATCTCTATGGCCGCGACGGCGGCATCGGCGCCCTTGTTGCCCGCCTTGGTCCCGGCCCGCTCGACAGCCTGCTCGATGGTGTCACAGGTCAGGACGCCGAAGATGACGGGTTTTCCGGTCTCGAGCCCCACCTGGGCGATCCCCTTCGAGACCTCCGCGGCGATATAGTCGAAGTGCGGCGTGCTCCCGCGAATGAGCGCCCCCAGACAGATAACCGCGTCCACCGGGCGGCTCGCCATACGGCGCGCGGCCAGAGGAATCTCATACGAGCCCGGCACCCAGGCGATGGTGATGCCGTCCTCCGGGGCCCCGTGCCGGCGGAGCGCATCCAGCGCCCCCTCCAGGAGCCGTCCCGTGATGAACTCGTTGAACCGGCTGGCGACGATGCCGAACCGCATCCCGCCCGCGTTCAGCCTGCCCTCGATGATCTCAGCCAATGGATGTCTTCTCCTCATCCAGCACGGGGCCGTCGCCGGCAATCTCCTCTTCCTCCGCCAGCAGATGCCCCAGCTTCGTCCGCTTTGCCTCCAGATACCGCCTGCGTTCGGGGCGCTTGCGCGCGATCAGCGGCACCCTCTCCACGATCTCCAGATCGTATCCCTCCAGCGCGGCGAACTTGGCCGGGTTGTTCGTCATCAGCCTGATCCGCCGCAGCCCCAGGTCCTCCAGCACCTGCGCGCCGAGCGAGTAGTCCCGGATGTCGGGCGGGAACCCCAGCAGCTCGTTCGCTTCCACAGTGTCCGCCCCGTGGTCCTGGAGCACATACGCTTTCAGCTTGTTGACCAGTCCGATGCCCCGGCCCTCCTGCTGAATGTACAGCAGCACCCCGCGCCCCTCTTCCACAATCCGGCGCATCGCCAGATCCAGCTGCTCTCCGCAGTCGCATCGCAGGGACCGGAGCACGTCTCCGGTGAGACACCCGGAGTGGATGCGGACCAGGACGGGCTCGTCGGTCGTGACATCGCCCATCACCAGGGCGACATACGGGTTGGCTTCGATGTCCGCCTCGTAAGCGTGGGCGATGAAATGCCCCCACTGCGTCGGCAGATGCGTGGTCGCCACCCTGCGGACCAGCTTCTCGTTCAGGCGGCGATACCGGATCAGGCTGGCGACGGTGGTCATCTTCAGCCCGTGCCGCCGGGCGATCTCGGCCAGCTCCGGAACGCGCGCCATACCGCCGTCTTCGCTCAGGATCTCGCAGAGAACTCCCGCCTGCGTGAGACCCGCCAGGCGCAGCATGTCCACGACAGCCTCGGTGTGCCCGGCCCGGACCAGCACTCCCCCTTCCTCGGCGCGCAGGGGGAATATATGGCCGGGCACGCAGAAATCCTCCGGCCGGGCATCCGGGTCGGCGAACAGGCGGATCGTGACGGCGCGATCGAAGGCGGAGATGCCCGTGGTGGTCCCCCGGCGGGCATCCACCGACACCGCGAACTGAGTCCCGAGCTTCGAGGTGTTGTCCTCCACCATCATCCCGAGCCCGAGCTCGCGGAGGCGATCGGCCGTGGTGGGCACGCAGATGAGCCCCCGGCCGTGCTTGGCCATGAAGTTCACGGCCTCCGGGGTGATATGCTCCGCAGCCATCACGAAATCGCCCTCGTTCTCGCGGTCTTCGTCATCCACCACAATGAGCATCCGGCCCTGCCGGAGCTCCTCGAGGGCTTCCTCGATGCTGCAGAAGATGTGTGTCCCCGTCTCAGGCATTAAAAAACCCGTTCCCGGCGCCCTGCGGGCGCCGACACCCCGCGCCGCCCCGTCTTCAAGCGAATCCGGCGTTGCGGAGCGCCTCCAGTGTGAGACCCTCCGCAGACCGTCCCTCGCGCATCAGGCGCAGGACATACTTGCCCAGGATGTCCGCCTCCAGGTTCACCTCGTCCCCCACCCTCCGAACGGACAGATTGGTTGCATCCCACGTATATGGGACGACCTTCACGGTGAACCAGCCTTCTCCCGCCTCCGCCACAGTCAGGCTGATGCCGTCCAGCGCCACGGAGCCCTTCTCGACAACGAACCGCATGAACTCCGGGGGCGCCTCCACCCGCACGGTGCGGTCTTCCGGCCAGGCCTGCACGGCCGTCACGATGCCGGTGGCGTCCACGTGCCCCAGGACGAAGTGCCCGCCAAGAGGATCTCCGACCCTGAGCGCCGGCTCAAGATTCACCCGGCCGCCCGGGGCGATCCTGCCCAGCGTGGAGCGCCTGAGGGTCTCCCGGACGCAGTCGAAATGCAGAACCGGGCCTTCCGCCGCCGTGACCGTCAGGCAGACGCCGTTGACGCTGACGCTGTCCGAGGCGCGCACAGACAGGTCGCGCGTGGTCCTGACCGACAGGCGCGCCCCGTACGGGGCGGTCCGGACGGACGTCACGGTTCCCACGTCAACGATGATGCCGGTGAACAACGGCTGCGCTGGCTCCCCCGCGAGGATGGCCTGTGCTCCCGCAATCGATTATACACAAGCGCCGTCAAGCTTTGCGAAAAGCGCCACATCCGGGCCGAAGCGGCGGACCTTGCGGATGAGCGCCCGCGGCGCCTCGGCGGGATCCAGCACATCCAGACCGCCCAGCGGCCCCGGGCCTCCCCCGAACAGCTTGCCCGCCACGAAACAGACGATGTCACCGACCAGGCCGGCGCGCACCATGGAAGAGGCCAGGCAGGGACCGCTCTCCAGAAGCAGGCTTCTCACCCCGAAACGCTCCGCCAGCTCACGCAGTGCCTTCTCCAGATCCACTCTTCCCCTCCCGGCCCGGATGACGGACGCTCCGGCGGCTTCGAGGGCCTCCACGCGATCCGGCGGCGCATCTTCCGCGGTCAGGATCACGCTCCTCCCGTCACGGCCAGCCAGAACCCGGGCCGAGAGCGGAGTGCGCGCGGAGCTGTCCGCCACCACACGCAGCGGCGGCGGATAAGACCCCGGCGGGCGCGCCGTCAGGGACGGGTCGTCCGCGAGCACGGTGCCAATCCCGACCAGCACCGCGTCGCTGTCGCGCCGCAAACGGTGCACGTATCGGCGGGACTCCTCCCCGGAGATCCAGCGGGAGCGGCCCTGCGAGGTGGCGATGCGCCCGTCCAGCGTCATCGCAAACTTCCAGACAACGTGCGGAAGCCCCGTCCGGCAAAAGCGCTCGTGACCGGCGATCAGCTCCCGCGCCTCCTCTTCCAGAACGCCGCAGTCCACCTCGATTCCCGCATCCCGGAGCTGCCGCAGTCCGCCCCCGGCGACTGCCGGGTTCGGGTCCTCACATCCCGCGACGACCCGCGAGACGCCCGCCCCGACCACCGCCTCCGAGCAGGGCCCGGTCCGGCCGGTGTGACAGCAGGGCTCCAGCGTCACATACAGGGTTGCTCCCCGCGCGGCCTCCCCAGCCCGCGACAGCGCAACCACCTCCGCATGGGGCTGCCCGGCGGCCTCGTGCCAGCCTTCCCCCACGGCCTCTCCGTCACGGACGACGACGGCCCCCACGCGGGGGTTCGGACTGGGCCTCGACCGGCGCGCCAGGCGGATGGCACGGCGCATCCAGCGCCGGTCTGCGGGGTCCGCGCGGCTACCGTCCATCCTTCCGCCCGGCGGCACCGGAGCGGAAGAGGTTCCGGCGCTCGATCAGATAGTTCACCATGACCAGCCTCAGGTCGAACAGCGCGGCCACCACGATGATCAGCGCGATGAGGATGCAGATAGAAAGGAAAAGCACCTGGGACAGTGGCTGCATGACGGCAAACCAGAACGATGCCGCCAGCATCAGGCCGATCTCCAGCAGGAAAAGCGACGCGATGAACATGCGCAGCCTGTACTGACCGGCTGGCACAAGCGCGGAGAGCCGGCGGCGCCGCGCCGTTTCCAGCACCATCAGGGTGACGATGGCGAAGAAAAAGACGAGCAGCGCGACGCGCGCGGCCGTCATCAGCACGTCTCCCCGCGGACGCCGGCCAGCGGCGGAATGCTCCGGTTGAGCAGTTCCAGGCGCTCCCGGACGGAGCCATCGCCGCCGAACACACTGGAACCGGCGACCAGAAACCGCGCCCCCGCCTCCACGATGGGAGCGATCGTGTCCCCGGCGACCCCGCCGTCAACGGCAAGGTCGATGTCCCGGCCGCTGGAGGCGATCATGGCGGCCGCCCGGCGGATCTTCGGCAGCATCGACGGGATGAAGCTCTGCCCCCCGAACCCGGGGTTCACCGTCATGATCAGGATGGAGTCCAGCAGATCCAGCACGTACTCGATGCTCTCCAGAGGCGTGGACGGGTTCAGCGCGACGCCCGGGGACTTGCCCAGATCGCGGATCTGCTGAAGCACCCGGTGCAGGTGCGGACAGGCTTCAGGATGCACCAGGATCCGGTCCGAGCCGGCTTCGGCGAACTGCCGGATGTATTTCTCCGGTTCCACGATCATCAGATGCGTATCGAATCCGGCATCCGTCAACGGACGCAGCGCGGCCACCACCATCGGGCCGAAGGTGATATTCGGAACGAACCGTCCGTCCATCACGTCAAAGTGGAGCCACCGCGCCCCGGCCCGCACGGCCTCGAGGGCGTGTTCCCCCAGCCGCGAGAAATCCGCCGAGAGCAGTGACGGTGCAATCCTGACGTTCATCGCACCTGCCGGTCAACCTCCCTGCCGTTGATCAACGTGCGGATCTCCGCACTCCTGCCGGTCACGGAGAAGGTCGCCGAGACCGGCGAGCCGCCCCGGTATACGTCGTCCAGAGCCACCCATTCGCCCGTATCATCCTTTACGACGATCTGCACCCGCACCGTCGGCCCTTCCGGCACGGTGAACCGGATCCTGAGCTGCCGTGTCACCGCGGGCTTCTCCGGGCCCGGCTGCGCGGGCCGCAACTGGTCCTGCGGGATGGAAGGCTCCGCCGTGAGCGGCTCTTCAGCGGGCGGCGCGGGCTCCGCAGGGCGGCCGGGCGGCGGGCCCAGGCTCACCGTGAGGTCCACCTTCGCCGCCTCCCGCGCTACACTCAGCCCGGCCCTGGGATCCTGCCGCATGACATCCCCGGCAGGCACCGATGCAGAATAATCGTAGCGGACCTCCTCGACCACCAGCCCCTCCTCGTTCAGGACTTCCCGGGCCTTCGCCTCGCTCATTCCAACCACGGAGGGCACCCGCACGTTCCTGCTGCCTTTGCTGACGTAGACCTCCACCACGGCGTTCTTCTTGACCGCCTGACCCGCCTGCGGCTCCTGGAAGTACACGGCTCCCGCGGGATACCGGTCGTTGAAATCCTCCCGCGCGATGGAGAGGGTCAGGCCCGCGTCCGAAAGGATCCTGCGCGCCTCCTCCAGATCCTTGCCCACCACGTCCGGCACGGCCACATCCGGCGGCGAAGACCGGACCAGCAGCAGGAACCCGCCGAACACCACCGCAGCCACCAGCACTACCAGCAGCGCAGCCTTCGCGAAGCTTTTCCAGAGGCTTTCTTCCGCCGGAGCGGGCTCCCCGGCCGGCGCCTCCGTGCGCGCAGGGTCCAGCGGGGACCAGGTCAGGGGCTTCCCCACCCGCAGAGCCTCCTGCACGCTGCGCAGGTCGGCCAGAATCTCGCGCGCCGTCTGATACCGCGCGTCGGGGTCCTTCGCGAGAGCCTTCCGGATGATGCCCTCCACCGTCCTGGGCACCCCGGCGTTCAAATCGCGCACGGAGGGGACCGGGTCGCGCGCGTGCCGCGTGGCGACGGCGATGGGAGTGTCCCCCGTGAACGGCACGGTGCCCGCGAGCATCTCGAAAAGGATGACTCCCAGCGAGTAGATGTCCGAGCGCTCGTCCGGTGTCCGGCCTTCGAAAGTCTCGGGAGCCGCGTAATGCGCCGCGCGCATCAGCGCCAGCGTCCGCTTCTCTTCCTGATCCGCGAAAGCGAACGCCAGACCGGCGCCGGTGACCTTGATCTCCCCCTCCGGACCGACCAGCACCTTGTGAGGCCGCAGGTCGCCGTGAACGATTCCGTTCCGGTGCAGGTAGTCCAGAGCCTGCGCCACCGCCACCGCCACGTCCACCGCGGCAGCCGCCGTGAATGGGGCGATCCTGCGGATGCGCTCTTTCAGATCGATCCCCCGCACGTGCTCCTCGCAGACGTAGGCGCACTCGTCCGTCCGGGCGGCTTCGTACACGCGGGCGAGGTTAGGGTGGCTGAGCGGAACCAGCGTCTTTGCGCGCTCCAGAATTCGCCGGGTGATCTCGGGATCCGAGGCGTAGTCCGGCCGGAGCACCTTGACGGCGGCCAGGCGGTTCATCACCCGGTCTCGCGTCCGGTAGACGGTGAAGAGCCCCCCTTCACCCGTCTTCTCCAGCACCTCGTAGCGGAAGTTGATGACCTGACCCACCAGCGACTGCATCAGCGGCTCCTCCCCCGCTCAAGCACCCGGACGGCCCCCAGGACGATCCCGGCCGCCACGATCGCCAGCCAGGCCGCCCACCCGTAGGCCAGGCAAAACCGTGCGGCCGCCCCCGGCGCTGACGGCAGGCTGCCGCCCGTCACCACTGCCGCCCATGCGAGGAGGGCGACCGGCATCCACAGGCCGGCGATCGCCCCCGCTACGGACTCAGCGTCCGGCAGCCGCCTCTCTCTGACTCTCAACGATGACCTCCCGGACCATCTCCGGCGTGACCGCATCGGTGACCACCACCTTCCCGATGCGCTCGGGGAGGACGAATCGCGCCCTGCCGCCCCTCGATTTCTTGTCCAGCGACAGTCCGGACACCATTCTGTCAGGGCCCAGGCGCTGCGGCACCGCCAGGGGCAGGCCGAACGCGCCGATGGTCCCGCGGATGCGCTCCGCCGCTGCCGCATCGAGCATACCTAGCCTGACGGCGAGCCGGGCCGCCAGCACCATTCCGATGGCGACCGCCTCCCCGTGGCGGATCCCCGAATAGCCCGCCTCCCTCTCGATCAGGTGCCCGATGGTGTGGCCGTAGTTCAGGATGGCCCTCATCCCGGACTCCCTCTCGTCTGCCTGAACGACGTACGCCTTGAGCTCGCACGACCGCCGGATGGCGTGGGTGAGGGCACCGCCGTCGAGAGAGAGAAGACCGCTGCGGTTTTCAGTCACCCAATCGAAGAACTCCCCGTCCAGGATGACACCGTACTTGATGACTTCCGCGAGCCCGCTCAGAAGCTCGCGCCGGGGCAGAGTGCTCAGCGCCCGGGGATCGATGAGCACCGAGCGGGGCTGCCAGAACGCGCCCGCCAGATTCTTTCCGAACGGGAGGTTGACTCCGACCTTTCCGCCAACGCTCGCATCCACCTGCGCCAGCAGGGTCGTCGGAATCTGAACGAAATCCACACCCCTCAGCCAGGTGGCCGCCGCGAATCCGGCCAGATCGCCCGCCGCCCCTCCCCCGAACGCGGCCACGGTGGCCTGACGGTCCACGCCCGCCGCGGCGAACGCCGCGTACAGGCGCTGGACCCAGACCATCCGCTTGGCCCCTTCACCGTTGGGCACCAGGTGCACCGAATGCGTCAGGCCAGCCCTCTCCAGAGACGTCTCCAGCGCCCGCCCCCATCGGTCCCAGACACGCCTCTGCGCCACCACCGCCACCCGCGGAGAGCGGCAGAGAGAGGCAAGGCGCTCCCCCGCGCGCTCCAGCAGACCCGGCTCTATCTCGATCCTGTAACTGCGCTCTCCGAGCGCCACTTCAACCGCGGGCATCGTTCTCTTCCGTATGCAGCGAGGCGAACCACCGGGCGATCTTCTCCGCTGTCACGCGGGGCGGACAGTGCGACGTGTCGAACCGGCTGTGATATTCGGAATCGAAGGGGGCTCTCTCCTCCATCAGGCTCCGGATGCGCTCGAGCGGATCCGGCCAGCCGGCCAGCATGGGGCGCTTTTCCAGCGGGCGGACGCGCATCAGCACCACCTCGGGGCGGGCGGTCAGCAGGACAACGGCCGCCTTCTCCGCGAGGATCCTGCGGTTTTCCTGCCGGGTGGTGACTCCCCCGCCCGCCGAAACCACTCTGGCCGGCTCCCCGAGAGCCTCCCGGAGGGCGGCGGTCTCCATCTGGCGGAAGCGCTCTTCGCCCTCGTCGGCAAAGATGGCCGCGATCGGCTTTCCGGCATCCCGCTCCACCAGCAGGTCCGTGTCGACGAACTCGTATCCCAGCAGACCGGCGAGCCTCTTTCCCACAGCACTCTTGCCCACCCCCATGAAGCCGATCAGAACGATGGGCCGCCGCGAAAGCGGGGGCTCCACACCGCTGACGGGCAGCGTGGAGACAGACGGTCGCAGGGGCGCCTTCGAGCGCCCGCCGCCGGGCGCGTCAGTATTCACCGGCATCCTGCGCCGCGCCCCCGGGAGACACGGTGCGCCCGCTCTCGCGGTGCCGGGCGTGCACCGCCTCCATTCCGGCGAGCAGGTCTCCCACGCTGTCGCCGCCGAACCGCTCTAGAAGCGCATCCGCCAGCACCAGCGCCAGCATGGCCTCCGCGATGACCGCCGCCGCCGGAACCGCACAGACGTCCGAGCGCTCCACGTGGGCCGGTGATGGCTCCTTCGTGTGGATGTTGACGCTTGGCAGCGGACGCATCAGCGTGGAGATGGGCTTCTTGGCCACCCTCACGACCAGCGGTTCGCCGTTCGTGACCCCGCCTTCCAGACCGCCCATATGATTGGACGAGCGGGTGTAGCCCCTGCCGTCCCAGCCGATGGAGTCCATCACCTCCGAGCCCAGCGACCGCCCCGCCCGGAACCCGTCACCGATCTCCACCCCCTTGATGGCCTGGATGCTCATGATGGCCATCGCGATCCGTCCATCCAGTCTGCGGTCCCACTGAACATAGGACCCCAGACCGGGCGGCACCCCCGTTGCGACGACCTCGAACACCCCTCCGACCGTGTCCCTGTCCTGGCGTACGCGGTCGATCAGCTCCATCATCCGCCGTTCGGCCTCCGGGTCCGCGCAGCGGACGGGGCTCTCTTCGGCCCTTCGGGCCACCTCGGCATAATCCTTCGGGATCTCCGCGGCCTCCACAGGGCCGATTCCGACCACGTGGCTGAAGATCCTGACTCCGGCCTCCTCGAGGAGCCTGCGCGCGACCGCGCCCGCCGCCACGCGCATCGTGGTCTCCCGCGCGCTGGAGCGCTCCAGGGCATCGCGCATGTCGTCGAAGCCGTACTTGATGTGCCCCACCAGGTCAGCGTGACCGGGACGTGGAACGCTGACGACGCGGCTGGTGTTGGGCTCCTGGCGGGGCTCCACGGCCATTTTGTCCTGCCAGTTCTGCCAGTCGCGGTTGCGCACCAGGAGGGAGACGGGAGCGCCCGTCGTGCGGCCGAAGCGAACACCCGAGAGGATCTCGACGGTGTCGGTCTCTATCTTCATCCTGGCGCCCCGCCCGTATCCCTGCTGGCGGCGCCAGAGCTGATGATTGATGAACTCCGCGGTCAACTCCAGCCCGGCCGGCACTCCATCCACGATGGCGGTCAGCGCCTGGCCGTGTGACTCCCCCGCGGTGAGAAAACGAAGCATGCGGGTAATCCGTCCTCCCGTAGCGGCCTGCGGCACGGTCATCCCGCGGCGGGAATCGCGGCCAGCCGCTTCCTCAAGGGAGTATAGCCAAACCCGGACATCGATGCAGAAAAACGGCGGCCCGTCCTACCGGGCCGCCGTGCTCTCACGCAAAAGGGCCGCCGCGCGCCGCCCAGCCGTCTACGGCGACACCACCCCGATGGCGGTCCCTGAAGCCCGCTCCTCCACGATGGTGGGAGTGATGAAGATCAGGGTCTCCGTATCCTGCTTGATGTCGAATCCGGTCCGGAACAGCGACCCGATGAGCGGCAGGTCTCCCAGGATCGGCACCTTCGTGCCGCTCTTGTTGTCGTTCTTCTTAATGAAGCCGCCCACCACGATGGTCTCCCCGTTCTGCACGCGCCGCGCGGTGGACAGGAACTGGGTGGTGGTCTTCGGCAGCTCCTGCCCGTCCGGGCTTCGCGAGATTCCCGACTGGTCGGAAATCTGGGGGCGGAGGGTCAGGGTGATGGAGTTGTCCCCGTTGATCTGCGGGAGCACCTCCAGCGAGCTGTCGAACTGAATGGGCTGCGGGATGGACCGGGTGATGTTCCCGGTCTGGGTGGTCTCGATGACCGGCGAGAACACCCAGTCGCCCTGCGAAACCGTGATGTAAGCCCTGCGGTTGTTCAGGGTGGAGATGATCGGCGCATTCACCACCTTGCCGCCGCCCTGCGTCAGCTCCGCGCGCAGGGTGGCCGTCAGGTTGCCCGTCTGAACCCCGACCAGCACGTTTCCGCCCGGCTGGAAGTTGGTCTGAACCACATAGTTCGGCCGCGAGAGCAGCCAGTCGATGCCCAGCCTCTGAGTGACTGAGGTGCTGACCTCCACGAACTCCGCCTTGATCACGACCTGCCTCGGCGGGATATCGATCAGGCTTATCAGGTTCTTCAGGTCCTCGATATCCTCATCCTCCCCGCGCACCAGCAGGGCGTTCTGCTCCGGATACGCGAAGATGGCGTCGATACTCTCGCCGAGCAGCGCCGTGGAGTCGCCCGTTGCCGTCGTGCCCGTTGCCGTGCCGGTCGTGCCCGGCTGGCCCGGCACCTGTCCGGGCCGCGTGGTGGTCCCCCTCGGCGGGACATACTGCTGCACGGAAGCTCCCGGCTCCGACGAGCGCTGAGCAACGCCGGGCGCCGGAGAGTCCGATGTCGGCGCGGCCGGATACACGTTGATCACCGGCTGGTTGGAATGGCGGATGAAGGGATCCCGCGGGTCATACTCGATGAGATCCGCCTGCGGGCCCAGGAAGTTGCGGTCCACCCGGAGAAACTTTCCTGGCCGTACCCAGGACTGCGGAGCGGGGTTGTCATCGAAAGCGTCGTTCGCGGTGATGGCGCCGATGGCCGCCATGGCATCCTTCGGGCTGATGTTCTGCAGCTTGATGACCTCGGTCCGCTTCCGCGGCGCGGGGGCTGGCGCGGGCTGTGACACAGGCTGAGGCGCAGGCGCCGCAGCCGTTTCCCGCCGGGAGGGCTGAGCCGCGGCGGCCAGGTCCACATCGCTTCCGATGAGATATGTCCCGTCCGGGCGGCGGACGTAGCGCACTCCCGCCGTGGTGACGATGCTCTCAAGGATGGTCTCCAGCGGGAGATTGCGCAGGGTGGCTGTGATGGGGGTGTCCATCTTCTCCGAGCCGGCCATGATGATGTTCACCCCGCTCTCGCGGACCAGCAGCTGGATCACGCTCTTGAGCGGCACATCCGCGACGTCAATGGTCAGGCCTCCGGCGCCGCCCGCATCGGACAGGTCAGCGGCGGCCGCGGCAGCGGCCCGCGCGGCCGGAGCGGGGCAGACAGTGAACGTGGCGGCCAGAAAGGCTGCGCACACAGACACCGCTATCGCGCAAGCAGCTTTACGATGCAAGAGATCATCCTCCTCCTGCGCAGGAAGGCCGGACCCCGCACAGGTCCGCCGCTTCCCCGCAGCGCAGTCGCTTCAGAAACTCCCGGACCGGTTCGTTCCCGGCCTTCCCTTCTCACGTCCCGCGACACACTGCTTCGACCGTGCCCGCGGAACATCCTTCCCTGGACATCTTCGGCGTGCCGGGTGCCGCGGTCTTCACGACCCGTCAAAAGAGGGCGGCGCGCGCAGGACGGGCGCCGCCCGCAAATCAATTCCACACTGCGGCAGTCAGGCGGGCTCAGAAGCCCCCGATGCGGCCGCCGTAGCCGATCCCCCCGTAACCGCCGCCGTAAGAACGTCCGCCGTACCCGCCGTAGCTGCCGATGCCTCCGAAACCGCCGTAGCCGGTCCGGCCTCCGAAGCCGCCGTAGCTTCCGAAACCGCCGTAACCGCCGCCGAAGCCGCCGTAGCCACCGCCGAAGCCGCCGTAGCCGCCACCGTAGCCGCCGTAGCCACCGCCATAGCCGCCGGCCTCCTCCTCGTCACGCACGATCGTGACGCGGCCGGGGAAGAGCTGCCCGATGAGATCCACGCGCCCGAAGTTCAGCTGAATCTTCTGGGGGATCTTGCGAGCCTCCACAGGCGTCTCCTCCTCCACTGCCGGCGGCTGCTGCTGAGCCGCCAGCGTCGGGTCCACCTCCGGCTTCACGTCAATCTCGTAGACATTTCCCTCAGCCCGGCGGAACACCAGCTTCGGCTCGTTGATGCGCGTGATGGACCTGAGCGCCACCTCGAACGGCACGTCCTTCAGGGAGACACTGATCATCCCGTCCACATTCGTTCCGATGGTGTAGTTGAACGGGACGAACCGGAACAGCGCCTGGATGGCCGCCCGGACCGGGGTGTTCGTCAGATCCAGCTCCACCCTGGTGTTGCGGGGATCGTTGTCTCCCTGCGCGAGGACGGGCGCAACGGCCGCTCCCGCCGTCAGGGCAGCCAGCAGAACAGACACCACAAATCTTTTCATCTTATCGTTACCTCCGTTCCGGAAGTCCCTCAGGCAAACCTCTCCGCGATGATGACCGCACTGCAGGCCCGACAGTTCTCCAGTGCCTCGCCCGCAGGCCACCATCCCATCATGCATTGGACGGATGCGCCGTCCGAAGGGTTCCACCCCCTGCCACCGCCGCCTCTTACGGCCCGCGAGGCGGAGGCGGTGCCTCCAGCCCACCCGGGCCTCCGCGTGGCATCGGCAACGGCCCCGGCAGCCCGCCGGGGCGGCCGCGGGGCGCGGCAGGAGCGGCCGGCTGGCGCGGCTGCACACGCCCGGTGGATTTCGGAATCTCCATCGTCCGCCCCGTCCGCTCCGAGCGCACGATCACTTTGTCCGGCAGGATGCGCTCCACTTTGAGATCCTGCCCCAGCGGGTCACCCGGCTTGACGATCGTCGTGACGGGCGAGTCTTCCCTTTCTTCTACTATGATCGCAAAGACCCGGCCGTTCTTCAATATGCCGGCCATCCTTCGAGGAGGCTGACGCTCCTCTTCTTCCTCCTCGGGCAGGTCCAGCTTCACCGGGGCGACCCTGCGGATCTCCGGTTTCGGCAGTTGCGACGTGAAGGTCAGCTTCGTGCGTCTGGGTTTCGGTCCGAAATAGGGCAGGAACGGGTCCGCCCGGGCCTCCTCGATGGGCGGCTCCTTCTCTCCGGACGGCGCGGCGGCGGCCGCAGATCCCGTCTGGTCGGCGCCCGGCGCAGGCGCCGGCGCTCCCGGAACCCCGGCGTCTCCCGGCATCCCCGGAGGCCTGCCCGGCGGCATTCCGGTGGAGTCAGCCGCGGAAGGGACCTCTCCCGTGGAGACCTCCGTTTCCCCTCCGCCCGCAGTCAGCCGCCAGACCACGACGGCCACCAGCAGGACGACCACGAGGGCGCCCACCACAATGGGCAGATTCTTCCTGTCATTCAACCAGGTCTGCAGAGATTCCATCGACCTCGGCCCGTCCGTTATCCCTTTCCTGTCAACAACGCGATGCAGCCAGTGCCGCTCTACGGGGCCGGCGGCGGAGCGTCCATCGGCGCGGCTCCTCCCCCGGCCGGGGGAGGCGGACCCTCGATCCCGCCGGGCCCGCCCGGCATTGCCGGCGGCATTACAGGCCCTCCCGCAGGAGGAACCATCCCGGGCCCGCCCCCCGCTCCCGGCTGAGCCGCCGCTTCTCCCGCGATGGCCACGTTCGGGCCCAGCCCGCCGCGCGGAAAGATCAGAACCGTCAGGTTGTAAGTCGCGGTCATGGTTGGGCTCGGCCCGGTCAGAGTGGGCGGATCCACCCGCACCAGGCGGTTGAACTTGTTCCACCCCTTCAGATGGTTCAGAATCGCCCGGTATGACCCGGTCACGGTCATCTGCCCGAGGGGAATCTCGAGCAGGTCCGCCGTCATCGCGTTCGGGTTCGTCGGGGCTGCGGGAATGCTGATGTCGTTGCGCAGCTCCACGCCGAACCGCCGCGGCCACTTCTCCACCAGCGGTCCGAGCACCTCGGCCCGTTCCCTCCACAGCGCGATCATCCCGGCCGTCCGGTCGTTGAAGGAGATGACCGGCATCTTGGTCTCCTCGTAGCGCCGGTAGTCCAGACGCGCCTGGAGGTTCTCCAGCCTGGCTTTCTCCAGATCCTTCCGGGCCTGATCTATCTGGTCCGCGACAGCCTTGCGCTCCTCCAGCTTAGTGCTGACCTCTTTGTATTGCTGCATCTTTGGCCGCACAAGCAGGAAGAACATGCCCGCCCCGACAATGAGGCAGACCAGCACCCCGATGACGATGACCTGAACTCTGGTTAGTCTGTCCAAACCCTGAGCCCTATCCGCTTGCTACCAGAAGACCGTATCACTGCGTCACCGCTGTGGAGGCGGGGGCGGTATGTAGGCGTCCGGTCCCGCGCCCGGAGGCGGAGCCGCTCCCGGCGCCCCGCCCGGAGCTCCCGGCGTCCCGCCTGCGGCCCCGCCACCGGCCCCGCCCGGCGGGGCGGGCGGCGTCAGGGGCTTCACCAGCCGGCAGGTGGCCGTGAACGAAAATCCCAGCTGAGTCCCCTGCAGAAACGAGGACACCTGCTCGCCTCCGGCTCCCTGCTGCCCGGCAGCCCCCGTGCGGTAGCCCGGGACCCCTGAGAAAGCCACCGAAGAGAACAGATGCTTCGCCCTGTAGAGATTCATCAGATACCGGCCGGCGTCCACGATGCCGGGCGCCCATCCGTCGATCGTGAGCGTCCCGCGATCCTCGGACAGCGCGACGCGCGTGTACGTGATCTTCTTGTAAGTGTATTTCGCCAGCTCTTCCAGAAGAGGGATGATGGCCACGTTGTAGTCCATCGTCTCCTCGATGAACTTGATGCGCGCCTGGATCGGGCCCACCTCGCTACGCAGGCTGGACGCCTCGGACTTCAGACGCTCCACTTCCTGCGCCACCGGTTCCACCCGCGCCAGCTCCTCGTTGGCCCGGTTGGTCTGCACGATGAAGAAGAACATCGCCGCGAGCATCCCGGCGATCACCACGGCCAGCAGTGCACTGAACACCCTGACAAGCCGCCTGACCCTCTGCTGCTCGAAGTATGAAGGGGGGATGAGGTTGACCGAAAGCATCAGGCCTCACCTCGCGCGAAATCCCGCAGGGCAAGCCCCACGCAGATGGAAAACACCGGGCCGATCTCCGCCAGAAACTCGGGCGAGTAGCGTTTGGCGGCCAGCTGAAGGTGCCCCAGGGGGTCCCCCACCATCACAGGCATCCCCAGAGCCCCCTCCAGATAGCCCGCCAGACCGGGAAGCTTTGCCACGCCCCCGCACAGCACCAGCACCTCCGCCGGAGCGGGGTTCCGGGAAGCATAGTAATCCAGCGACCTGCTCAGCTCCGCCGCCAGATCCACCAGCACCGGAGCGATGGCCGCTCCCACCGCCTTGCTGCGGTCCTCGCCGGACGCTGAGGCAGGCTCCGCGGCCTCCCCGGGCTCCTCCATCTCTTCCAGGTCGAACACCGGCTCCGCCGGTTCTTCCTCCGGAACTCCGAGCGGCTCGTCCAGATCGAAGATGCTTCTGGGCGCAGGCGCCTCCTCTTCGTCGAGAGTGAATGGAGCCTGGGGCGCGGCAGGAACGAACTCATCGCCCAGATCGAACCCGATGGGCGGCGGCACGCCGGGTTCCTCCGCGGCGGGAGGCTCTGCCGCAGGGGGCTGAGGAACGGCGAAGGGACTTTCGAAGCCGCCCGCGGCGAAGGGGCTTTCCAGGCCGATCTGCGTCTCCTCTTCGGGAGGGGGAGCCGGGCGGGACAGAGCCTCCAGCGCCTCAAGATCCACCGAACCCTGCTCGCGGAGCGTCTGATCCGCGGCGTCCTCGTCCACTCCCAGAGCCTCCGAGACCGCCCGCGCAAGGCTCTGCCCGCCGATCGGGATGCTCCGCGGGAAGACCGGCTCGAGATTCTCGTAGATGCAGACCTGTGTCGTCTGCCACCCGATGTCCGCAACGGCGACCGTCCGGCGCTCCTGCATTCCCGGGACGCCGTACACCAGCGAGCGCGGTAGGGCGACCGGCTCTACCTCGATGGCCTCGGGCTTCAGCTTCGCCCCCAGCACCGCCTCCATGTGCTTCTTGACGACATCCTCCTGACAGACGGCCAGAAGCACCTCCATCGTCTGGTCGTCCCCGCTCGGAGAAGGACGGCTCAACGGCTGGAAGTCCATGACCACTTCGCTGGAGGGGAACGGAATGTGCCGCTCGACCTCCCATTTCATGGTCTCGCGGAGCTCCTCCCGGGTCATTCTGGGGACTTCGATGATCCGCACGACCACCGTGGACTGGCCGGCGACACAGCTGACGACGTTCCTTGCGGAGATGCCGCCCCCGGCGAAAAGACGCTTGATGGCCTCGCTGATGGCCGCGCTGTCCAGGATGATGTCGTCAACGATGGCTCCCTGAGGAGTGGGCTCATAACCGATGCCGGTCACCACCGGCCCGGCCTTCCCGGGCCGCACCTCCACCGCCTTGATCCATCGCGAACCGATATCGAGGCCGATCACAGGCCCTGCGGCCTTCCGCTTCTTAGCCAATGTGCATCCTTGATGTCAGATTCACTGCGGCGCGCCGGAAAGCCGGCACAGGGAATGATACTAACACCCGCCCCGGCCCGTGTCAACGCGCCCTGACCTTCTTGTTTCCTTTGCCCCGGAAATCCTCCCGGGCCGCTCCGTTTTCCCTGTCCCCGCTATTGCCGGGTCACCGCGCGCAAAGGCGGTGAGAGCGTCTGATAATACAGGTCTGTCGCTCCCGCCCTGGTGCTCGTCCAGAACACCCAGATGAGCGACGGCTTGTACAGAGGATCCGAGGGGCTCCGCAGCCCGTCAGGGTCGGCAAAAGCGAACACCTGACCCTCGTTGACCATCGAATCCACGGGCATGGCCGTGTCCCCGCGTTCCACAAGCCAGCCGAGCGGCGCGTAAGGCGGCGTGCTGCGCCCCTCCGGCTCGATGTAAGTGTTGCCGTCGGACGAGCGGTACTGGACCCAGATGTTGGCGTTCTCCGCCTCCTCTGTGAACAGGATGCGGTTGTTCGCCCAGTCGAACTCCCACGGCCCTGTGTAGGCCCCGCCACCGCCGTCGTTGATGACAAGGCTGGTCGGCGTTCCGTCGGCCTCCAACGCCACCGGGCGCTTCAGCTGCAATCCCGGCCGCATCGTGCGGTAATAGATGGCATTGCCGGGAAGGGCCCCCTGACCCGACCGCCAGAACAGCCACAGCCTGTCATACGACAGCGGCCCGCCGTAGGTGGCCGGGAACACGCTGCGATCCACGTCGTGGAGCGGCCGCAGGGTCTTCTCCAGAAACGCAAACGGAGCGGAAGCCGTCTGGGAGCCGCTGCTGAGCACCCACGTCTGCGGCGTATACTCGGCCACCACGCGGTCCTTCACCGGCAGGGGCCTCTCGAACTTCACCGTCCCCGCGGACGCATCCAGCACGACCCTGCCGTAGCGCTCGGCGAAGGCCTGACTCACCCGCGCGGTATCGTATACCACCAGCCCGGTCTCGTCGTCCACCTGCGGGGGAGCATCGCTGATGCGATCCGGCCCCGCGAAGGTGTTGGCCGCCGGATCCCAGCGCCATACGGCGATCACCGGGTATTCCGCCGTGTTCGGGCCCGACGGCCGCCGCCAGGCAAGATGCGCGCTGCGGTACAGGCCGATGGAACCCGTGTCCCGGACCAGCTCCTCGTTGAACACGCGCGCCAGCGGCTGGATGGACAGGGAACTCCCCGACACCCTGTACCTGGAAAGCAGCAGGGACGCGTTCCCGCGATTCCGCACGATCCCGCTGTAGACGACGTCCACGCACTCCATCCGCTTGGGCTCTCCCGGGTTCATCGGATCCGGATCCGGATCCGGACGCCGCAGCCCCGGGCGGAAGATCCCCACCGGCTCCGCCGCCGCCATCACCGATGCGGGGACCACGAGCTGCGCATCCGGGCTCCAGGCGTTCGGCGCCCCGGCGCTGCTGTTCACGGTGTAAAAGAGCCGGTACTGACCTCCCAGGCTGGAGTGCCAGAACACGAACAGGCGCTGCCCCCGCACCAGTATGCGGGGAGACAGCTTCGGAGTGGTGTAGTCCTGCGTGGGGATCGTCCGGATGCTGCCCGGGTCCAGCAGTCCCTGCGAATCGGCGCGAGCGTAGAAGAGCCGGTGCTCCGTCCGCACGGGCGCTCCCGGACCGGTGGTCTTGTCCACCTGACCGGTGAACACAAACCAGGTCGCGCCCGAAAGGATGTCCTGCCCCACGCTGGGACTCGTGAACTTCGCCGTATTCGCAACGAGGTTGCCGGGCAGCCCGTCCGGCTCGCCGGGGAACAGCGACGCCAGCTGCGACAGCTGGGGCCACGCGGTACCGGCGTCCACCGGAGTCCACCACCGGGCCGGGCCGCCGGCCGGGATCTGCGGGACGAACCCGCCCGTGTTCGGGTCGAACTGCAGAACGGACCGGAAGATGCGCCACGGCTGCCCGGGCGTGGTACCGGTCTCGCGGTTACTGGTCCAGACCAGGGCAAGCGGGCCGGTGTTGACCGATCCGGGCGCGCCGCTCCACACACGGTACGCCGCGGGCTGCGCGTTCCCCCAGCGCGGCTGCGCCGGGTCCGGAACGTCGATGTTCGGCAGAGACCCTTCCGTCACCCCCCCGGTCAGGCGCCCCTCGCGGACCGTGACGGTGACCGTCATCGACGGCGAGGTGACGGGATTGGCAATGTTCATTCCGTCCGGCCTGCGCGCAACCACCGGCACCACCTGAGAGTATGTCCCGGAGGGCGTCCCGATGGGCACCCGCACCGAGATGAGCGGGAGCACCGGCCGGGGGATGTTCGTGCCCGGCGGACTGCTGTTCACCAGCGCTTCGTACTGATACTGATCCGGCAGCGTCAGCGTTGTCGGACCCAGCGCTCCCACCAGAGGCTTCGACAGAACGTAGTTGTAGCCGTTCTGCGACAGCGGCAGCGAGTTCGGGGCCGCGCCGTGATAGCGCGGGTCCAGCGACGACACAATGTTGAAAGCCGACAGCGCGAACCCCTCGCCGGGATCCAGCGCGCCGTTGTTGTTGAAGTCCAGCGCCTGGACCTGCTCGCTGAACAGGTGCCTGAGCTGCGGCGGGACCCAGGGAGCCTGCACCGTGTTCAGGATGCGCAGGTCCACCAGGTTGACGTTGCCGTCATTGCGGATGGTGAACGGCCGGAACAGCGAAGCCGACGGGAATCCGGGGAACGGGATGAACTCGTCCGCCGGGGCGGAGATGCCGAACCCCACCGGCCGCTTGCCGATGTCCACGGTCCGCTCTTCGGCATACATGTTGAAGTCCGGAAGGACCTCCACCGCGTAGAACCACTCCCGGTAGACCTCCGAGCCGTCCAGAGGGCGTCCCGTCACCCGCTCGTCCGCAAGGTCCAGCTGTCCCGCGACGGTGCCGGAGGCGTTCGCGTCCACCCAGGCCCTCACGCGCGTGCTGTAGGGCGCGGAGCCCGGCGGCTGGTATTTCGGCACTTCGGTGACCAGCTCCAGCGGGTCGGGGGTCACCCACCGCGAATCCGGCGGACCGGTGTCCGGCCCGCTGCACGGCAGGAGGGAGGCCGCGCCGCGTGTGGGGTCCGCGCCGTCAAGCTTCTTGGTGACGACCAGACTGCTGGCCGGAAGGTCCGGGTAATACTTGCTGCTGTTGATGAACCCGGGCACGGCGCTTGTCTCCCACGGCAGCTGGAAGATCGGCGGCCCTGGGAAGCGCATCTCGTTTCGCCCGACCCTCAGACTGTTGATGAGCGACTGAGGATTGTTCGGCCGCGTGTAGCCCAGCATGCTGCGGTCCGCCAGATAGACCAGCTCGGGCCGGCTGTTCGACCCGTGCCGTGCCGGGTCGGAGCGCAGCACCGGGATGGCGTTCGCCGGGACCACTCCGGAGCTCTCGTCATACATCCCGTTGAAGCGCGTCCCGTAGTCGTCGCGTCCCGGCTGGAAGGGCCTGCCGGCCACCCCTTTCCAGCCCGGCCCCACGAACCCTATCGACGGGATCGAGATGGCCAGAGGATTGTTGATGGTGAACAGGCGAGGCGGCGTCGTGCGGCGGGCCGGGTCGATGCTGCTGATGTCATTGTCCTTCGGCACAGCCGCGGTCAGGGTCCGGCCCCTCTGCCCCTGCTGCGCCTGTGTCTGAAGCTGACCGGTGATGGTGTAGGATGCGCCCGGCGTCATCAGCTTGGTGGCGTCCAGCACCCAGGCAAACCGGGCGTAGTAGACCGTGCCGGTCCTGCCGTCCACCTCGACCTGCTTCGAGTACTGCGCGCTGGCGGTCTGGGTGGCGGTCAGCAGGGCTCCGGCTTCGCTGCCCTGCCCAACGTTCTGCATCCGGAAGCTGATGCGCGCGTTCGGGTTTTCGAACGTCCAGGCGAGGACGTAGATCGTCTCTCCCCATTCGAAGGCCTGCGGAGGAGTCCCGCGCGGATGCCGGTTCGTGCGGCCCTCGCTGTAAACGCCGCTCCGATCGAAATAACCCTCCGGGTCGTTATAATCCTCCTGGCTGACCACTTCCAGATCGAAATAGGCGCTTCCGCCGCTCTGGGACTCATCGTATTCCGATCCCGGCGGCTCGGACGGTATGCTGGGATCCCCGACGGGCCACCCCGCACCGCCGTTCGCGCGGCTGATGAACGCGTACATCCGTCCGTCGTCTCCGCCCACGTACACCCAGTGATCCGAGACGGCGGGCGAAGAGAACACGGCATCCGATAGCGTGTTCCAGCCCCACACCTGCGGGGAGGCGGTGTCCAGCGACATCCCCACGAACACGCCGGTCTGCGTGCCAAAATACGCGGCCTCGGGAACGGTGCCGTCCCGCGTCACGGTGGCCGGAGACGAATAGATGGACCCCGGCGCCTGGAGCTTGACCTGCTGCGCGGGACCGCTCATCGGCACCCGGTGCAGGAACCCGTCAGCCGAGCCGATGACCACGTAAGGCGTGCCGCCGACGATCGCCTTGGCCGGAGAGCTGTAACGGAACGCTCCCGCCGTCGCGGCCGGATTGCCCGGAGGCGGGGTCCAGCCCGGCGCCGTGGGATAAGGCCAGCCGTCGGCCACCTTGCCCGAAGCCTTCTCGACTTTGTAAAGCCGTCCCCGCGAGGTGGCGAAATACACAAAGTTGCCGTCCACCATGGGACTCGCCGTCACGGCCCCGATGTCCGTGATGTCCGACCCGTCCTGCGCTTTCAGGCCCTGCCAGCCCACCGTCGGGGGAGACTCGCTGGCCGTGATGGCTTCCAGCATCCCCACCTTGCCCGTCACCGAGCCGTAGAACAGCCGGCTGCCGTCTATGGCCACGGTGCCCGCCATCCCGCCGAGCGGCTCGGCGTCCATTTCGGAAGAACTGCGGCGTGTCGCGGGATAGATCCATCGCATGCGGGTCGATGCGTCCGGGGCGCCGGCCGCGTCCAGGGCGATGATGCGCCCCGCGGAGTTTGCCGAGAAGATCCGGGACACCGTGCCTCCGAGAGATGCGGCGGTGGGCGATGCGTATCCGAACGGCCCAAGATGCTCGGGGATAAGACGGACCGCGTCGGCGACCACCTGCCTCGTCTTCGACGGGTTGCACGCCGATCCGATGGCCCGGGACGTCAGGGTCACCCTGATGACCCCGTTCTTTGGAAGATAAGCCGTACCTCCGACCCGCACCCACCGGCCGCCGTTCGTGGAGGGCAGACAGTCGCACGCCGGAGCGTCGCCCCGCTCGCAGACGTCCTGGTTGACCTGCACCGTCGCCTCACCGGAATCCGACTCCACCCGGTAGCGCGCCGCCGTCAGGCGCTCCTCGTCCGGACGGACGGCCGGCATCCAGGCGTAGACGTTGTAGTAATACTGGTCCAGATCCCGGAACTCGTAGGTGATGCTGTGAGTGTCCGCGTTGGGGGTGGCCGGGGCTGCCAGATACCCCTGCCCGAAGAAATCATCGTCCGACGCGGCCACCGGGCTGAACCCGGAAGACGTCACGCCGGGTGAGCTGTCGTCCAGCGTTTTTCCCGGCCCCATCCAGCGCAGGTCGCCCGTCCGGGCGTTCAGAGCGTAGATCTGCCCGTCGTCCGCCCCGACGAACACGGTCAGCCCGTCCGGCGTGTTCACCACGAGCGGGGAGGAATAGACGCCGCCCGCAATGGGTCCTTCCAGCGGAGAGCGCCGCTCCGCGCGCGGGCGCGGATACTCCCATAGAGGGCGGTTCAGCACCGGGTTGGACGGGTTGCCCTGTCTCCCCGGCCCCGCCTCGGCGTCCACGCACACGACGCGGCCGAAGGTCACCTCTCCGCCGGTCCCGGAGTCCGCGCTTCGCCCGGCGGGGTCGCGGTCAACGACTCCGAAAACGACACCTTTGCGCGCGCCGTACGGCAGCCCGGAAGCGGAAAACACCGCCGGCGAGCTGTAGATGGAGCCCTCGTCCAGAACAATACGGATGGCGTCCGCCGCGACGAAACGGCCCTTGTCCACATAGACGAAGCCGCTGTCCGGCTCCCCGGGGATAGGGACCGAGACCTGCTGGCGCGCCTCCGAGACGTTGGAGACTTCGATGTAGCTCGAACCATCCAGCAGATAGGACCGGGTGCCCAGCTGCACCCACTGTCCTCCCGAGCCCTGATCGATGGTGACGCGGGAGATCGTCCCGTCCGCCTCGCGGATGGTATACGTGACGTGCGAGGAGTTGGTGATGGTGGCCGTCGACGACGGGAACCAGACATACACCAGGTAGCGCTGCGGCGAGGGCAGTCCGTCAAGGTCGGGAGTCCAGCGCGCTGTGGTTCTGGGGACGAACACAGAGTCCGGAGTCCAGACAGGCGCCAGGTAATAGGTGTTGTTGTAGGCGTTGGACGCAGGCCCCGTCAGCGTCTCCGACCATTCCCAGGCGGGCCCTTTCTGGAAGAGCGGGGGGGTCTTCCCCTCGTCCTTCTCGTCCACCACCTGCTCCATCCACTTGGTCTGCTGGAGCGGCCAGGGATACGTCCAGACGAGCTCCAGCCCGGCGAGGCCCGGGCTCTGCGACCCCGTCGGGTCCGGGTAGGCGAAGCCGGTGTTCAGCGGGTCGCGGTGACGCTTCTGCCAGTCGTCGGCCATTACGGCCGGGCCGGCCAGCGCCGCGGCCAGAACGGCAAGCGCCGCTGCGAGCACGGCAGCCCGCATCTGCCGCTCCACCTTCGGGTTATCTGCGGTCAACGAACGTCGGCTGCTCAACAAGGTAGCTACCTCGGATTTCCTGGCGAAAGCCCTGCACCCCCGGCGCGATCTCGTAGCTCACCACCGCCGGGGCGCTCCAGTAGATCCCCGTCGGCCCGGGGATCGGGTTGCCGCGGCCGTCCCTGTTGTCCACCTCGAAAACTTCGCCGCGGAACTCGTTGCCTCCGGCTCCAATACCGCTGTACGAGTTGCTGATCAGGATGCGCCCGCCGGGCAGGACCCTGGCGGACGTGGCGCGAAGCGGAACGCCCGTGCCGGTAATCACGGTCCCTTCTGACGTCCGGCGCGGAAGCGCGTTCTGGTAGGTCTCGGTGGTCAGGCGCCAGACCGCGACGAACGGCCCGTCCGGCTCGGACTGCGTGAGCTCCCACACCCCCGCCCCGTCGCAGAGGATGCTGTTCACTCCTCCTGCGGTCCAGTAGCGCTCGAAGTAGCGCGGATTCGCCATCCGGCGCGTCACGCCGCCGTCGGTGAACAGATTTGTGGCCCAGGAGATGCGCCCGGGACGATACGTCCAGTTCGCGACGCCGTCAGCCCCGACGGTCACATCGCCATAGTCCAGCCGCACCACAGCGCCTCCCCGCGCATCCTCCACCCGGACCGCCGCGGCCGGGTCCTCCACGGAGTAGTTCGACACAGCCGCCCACACGTCCATCGTCCCGGCGGGACCGCTGCGCGGGAACAGCTGCGCCGTCTCGAAGCGAAGCAGGCGCCCCTCGGAACGCGTGGCGCTGACCCAGTTCAGCACTGTGGGAGGGTCCTGCCCGGGCGCGATGGCATCTTCCGGCCTGTTGGAGACCGGCAGAGGACGGCCGTTGACATCGAACCGGACGATCAGGTCAAGCACCCGGAAGTTGTCCCGGTCGGCGATCAGGTAGTGATAGACCAGCGCAGGGATGCGCAGGAGAGGATCGATCTCGATGCCGGACCAGACCCGCACGTCGGTCGGCGAGGCCAGCTTCAAAGGCTCTCCGGACGGAAGCAGCCGCAGAGGATCCACGAAGGACGTGATCTCCCAGACCACCTGGCCCGCACGGTCCACCCTCACGATACGGTTGTTGCCCGTATCGCACACCACCAGGTCGTTCGAGTCCACCATCCGCACCACACTCGGACGGCTGAACGGCGTCTTCTTGACGGACATGCCGGTCGCCGTGGCCGAGTCCCGCCCGTGCAGACTGAGCCGGGTGCTGGCGCTCACCGACCAGACGGCACCGGCTCCGGCATCCACCTCCAGGATGCGGTTGCTGTCCGCAATGATCGTGCCGGGCGAGTCGAACACGTAAAGGCCGGTCTCCCCGGACACCGCCAGCAGCCCGTTCGCTCCGGCGATGGGGTTGGTGAGGGGCACTCCGCCGTCGATCAGCTCCTGCCAGACGACGTCACGCGAGCTGCCGCGCCACTCCGTCTCCGTCATATAGTTCGGCTTCACGCCGAAGACCTGCTTTCCGCGGTCCGGAGTGGCCGCGGCACGGACGGCGTAGATCATCCCCTCCGCCGTGGTGAAATAGACATACTCTCCCAGGACGCTGGCGGGCGACGGCCGCCCGGCGGCGCGGTTCGCGGGAGTGTAGATGCCCGCGCCGGGCGGCAGGGTGTCCGGCCTGTAGGCCACGAAATACCACCGCAGATTGCTGAAGCGGTCCATCTGGACGGGCACTTCGACATCCCCCACCCACACCCGGACCGGGATACCCGCGAACAGGGGCCGCTTCTCCGGGCCCATCAGGAAGTTCGCGTCGTCGAAGTTGCTGATGGTGATGGTTCCCCGCGCGCGGTCGATGGCGTAATCGCGGACGATGGCCGCCTCCTCGCGAGGAGACCGCACCGTCCCGAGCTCCGTGAAGGGATTCGGCTGCCAGATGCGCACCGGCAGCAGGTTGCCCTGCTGGTCGCGATACTCCACGCCCGGCGGCAGATCCACCCGGAAGTCCCACTTGCGCGCGAACGCAAACAGCGCCACCGCGGGCACGCCGGAGGCATCCCGCCCGATGGCGGTCACGTAGACGCCATCCGCGGTCACCGCGGGAGGACCGATGACCTCGAAGTCGTCCAGCGGAACGCCCGTCCCCGACGAAGAAGAATCCAGCGTGTAGTCATAGGCCGGGTAGAACCGGTCGGCCATCAGGGGATCCGCGGTGTTCAGCACGCTGCGGAACCAGAAATGCCAGTCGGCAATATGCTGCGGGACCGTGGGGCGGTTCTGGAGCAGGTTGAAGCGCGGCCCGAACTCCTGCACGGCGGTGAGCTGCGAACCGTTGTTGCGGGACCCGACCGCATAGAGCGTGCCGTCCGGCCCCATCGCGACGGTGGGACTTCCGGACGTGTTCCACGCCTGGACGTTCGAGCCGGCCTGCGGGTCCGGCTTCGGGGCGTAAATGCTGCGCGGAGACAGGTCCTGCCCGGTGGTGGCGAGCGCCATATTGCGCGAGAGCTGATAATCCGCGTATACGGGCGTGGCCGCGTTGACCCCGGACGGCGGATTGCTCAGGACGAACTGGCCCTTTGCCGTCGGCGTCCCCACCGCCGTGGTCAGATCCTGGCAGGCGCCAGTGCCCAGCACCGCCCAGAGCCGGTACGGGCTGTCTGTCACCGTGCGCGAGTTGTTGTAGCGCGTGGCCACGATGTTGCCGCCCAGCCGGGCAAGCGGCTCGTTGCGCACGCTGAAGATGGCGGAGAAGATGCGGTCGCTGGGCTGGACCGTCACGCCGGTCGTGCCCGCCAGCCAGTAGGCCATCAGATCCAGGGCTTTCGTGCCGACGTCCTGCACCCAGCCGACTGTGGGGGAGGCCGGCCGCGGGACGATGCCGTATGGCGTGGTCATATTGCCCGGAATGTACCACTGCTCGCCTGTGCCCAGGTCACGGCAGTACAGGTAGCCGTTGCCCCCAACCGCATAGACGATCCCGTTGTGGTAGGTGGGCGAAGGCACCTGCGTGCCGCCCCACCCCGGCACCGACATGATCTCCTGGAAGCCGGGCTGGCCGCCCAGCGGCCGCGGGAAGGCCGGAGCGGCGAGCACCCTGCCTCCCGCATTCATCACCATCACCACATCGACGCCCGCCGGGAACGGCTCCCCGCCGGGCCACGAGAACACCGAAGGGCCGGAGATGGCGCCGTCCGCGCTGGCCGACCAGAGCACATCGAAAGGCGCCCCGCCGGAGAAATCCGGCGCCCCGTCATCCGGGCTGCCGTCATTGTCCAGATCCTGCTGCGGCACTCCGTCCAGCGCATAGACCACCCCGTCGGCCCCGGAATGGAAGACCACTCCCTTGTAGATGACGGCAGACGCCCCGGGAGCGCCGCCCACCGGGAAGCTCCAGCGCTTCACCAGCGGCGCGCCCGGACCCTGGGACGAAGAGGACGAACGGGCAGCATTGGCATACGTGGTGGTGTAGTTGGACGCCCAGGCCACCACGTTATATGCGAACTTCAGGTCGCCGGGAGAGGCGAGGTCGGGCCGCGACCCGAAGGCCGCCCGGACGATGTTCGCACCGATATTGTTGGCGGTCAGGATGATGTGCCCGGAACCGTAGCGGCCGGCCGCGATCTGCGGCAGCCCGCCGCCGTTGAGCACCACGGGCGCGAATACGGCCGGGAACGGCGGCCCGTTGTTGCCATCGGAGGCCACTCCTCCGCTCACGTTCGCCCCCAGTGCGTTGATCTCCGGCTGGCTGAGCCAGTACGGGTAGCTGAGCAGGGCGTGGTGGCGGTGGACCACGTTGGCCGGCTGGCGCGGCTGCGGCTGGAAGTTGACATCATCCAGGAAGAAGCCGGTGCCGCACTGACCGGCCGTGAAGGGATTGGCCGCCCCGCCGCCCCAGTCGATCCAGAGCTGCGCGCCGGAATCCACCAGCTTGCGCAGCAGCTCCCGGTCGTCCGGCCTCAACTCCGCCTTCACACCCGCGGGAATGTGCAGATACACCACGTCGAACTGCAGCAGCCGGGACAGCGTCACCTCCCCGAGCCTGACATCCCAGTAGCAGGGCATATCCTTCGTGACCACCTGCCCGACGGTGAGCGGCAGAGGAGTGTCCGAGTATCGAGCCGCAATCTCCGGAGTGACCACCGCGGGCGCAAGCGGGTTCACGAACGTCCATCCCGGCGGCTTCAGGTCCAGGCGCTGTTCCAGCACGCCGAAGAGCCCGGCGTTCCACTGGCGCGAGCGGTATCCCGGCGAGACCGGACCCTGAGACGGGTCGCTGTTGGGGTCCACTCCCGGCAGGAGCAGATTGCAGGCGCGGATGACGCGCAGGCTCTCGGAGTAGACGTAGGCCGACCGGGCCTCCCCCGCCGCCACAAGCACCGCGGCGGTGGCCGCCAGAAGAATGTTCAGACTGCCAGAACGCATCGGATCACGCCACTTCCCGGCCGCCCCTTCCGGCGGCGCGTCGCCTCGCGCCCCCGCCGGCTCCGAAGGCCGGAGGCAGGCGCCTTCTTTTTGGAATGACTCCTTCCGCGCAGCCTTTGTTCGGCTGGCACAGCGTCATCAGCTGCTCAACCGCCCCACATAGATCAGGTCCGGCGACACGGGCAGCTTCGGAGTGACCGGCAAAGCCCGCCCGTAGGCGTCCCGGCGGATGGGCGTGCCGTCCGGCTGGACCGGAAACCCGAGGAGCGGGTCGTAGACGAACGTGATGCCGTCCTCCGGATGAGCGGTGCGCTCATTGCTCGAGCCGTAACGCACCGGGATGTTGCTCCAGTGACGCATCCACTCGTCCACCAGCGCCGGAGGCGCTGGCAGATTCTCCGCCACCGCCCCGTCGAAGGTGATCTTGATGTCCAGGGGCTCCCCGTAGAACGGGAACGCGGGGTTCTTGATCTCCGGCGGGCGCGCGGGCGCCGACGGGTTGTCCGCCGGGTTGCTGTTGAACCACGGCCCCGGAATGATGAACAGACTCCCCTCCTGGGCGTAGCAGAGCGCCTGGATGTTCACATCCATCGGCACGATGGCAACAGCCTCCAGCAGGTAGTCGCCGCGCGACTGCTCCAGCCCCGTCTGGTGGAGGCCGATCTCGATCCGGTTCCACTGCCCGGCCGACCCGAACAGCCCCGGCGGCCCACCGAAATTCAGAGGAAAGACCTGTCCCTCGAAGATCGGGCCATACTGCGTCTCGGCGCTGGCCATCAGGTAGTTGGGGGCTCCGCCGAAGTCATAGGCGGCGCCGTTGATGAACAGGTTGATGCTTGCGGTGGCGCCGGACGACGCGTGCCGGATGAACAGATGGGCCGGCCCCCCTCCCCACACCGGGTAGGCGGAAGGCGGACGGAGGGCGTTGCGGTCATACCAGTATCCCGGCGAGAAGTCCGCCACGAAGTTGGATGCCGGGCTGGTGGTCACCCGGTAGGCGTACGGCGGACGTCCTCCCCCGGGCACCGACTCGAACAGGGCGGATGTCAGCGGCGGAAGGCTCAGGAACTGGGTGGTGTTGACGACGATATACTTCCGCGCCAGAAGGCTGATGGCGGAGGTCACCATGTCCTGCTTCAGGACGCTGCCCTCGATGTAGATGATCTCGTTCGAGACAACCGTCAGCTGCCGGCCCGCCGCCACCATCCCGGATATGCGGATGTTGCCCTCCGCGAAGATGACGCCGTTGCGGGGATACGGAAGCGTGATCGTCGGGCCAAGCCCGGGCTGAGGCACGAGATTGTTGGACGCAGCGTCATAGGTGTGCCAGACGTACTTCCGCCCGCGCCGCACGGCATCCGTCCTCGTGATCGTCAGCGTCTCGTCCGGATTGACGCGGATGACGACGCCGGGTGGCACGTAGAAGGAACCTTTCCAGTAGCCCCGGTTGTTCGGCGTGACCCACTCGTCCAGCAGAGTCTGCGTCCCTCCGAACACGGAGCTGCCCTCTTGCTGAACGTCGCGGCGGTTGTCAATGTAGAGCCCCTCGCCGTAACCGTACTGAGCGCTGTTCACGTAAAGCCCGCCGTTCAGCCGGGCCGAAAAACCGGAATACAGAGTCAACCGGCGGTAGCGCGAGACACCGGAGGAGGGATCTTCCTGGTCCACCAGAGGAGGCTCCAGACGTTTGACGGCCCGCCCGAACCCGGCGGCATCCGGGCGGTCCACCCCGTCCCGGTAGAGGCCCTGGAACGTGGTGAAGCCGGGGTTCAAATCGCCGCCCCGGCGCGTCGGCTCGGCCCTGCCCTCCAGAACCCCGTTGTTGAACACAAGCACTTCCGCGTCAGGTCCGGACTCCAGGATCTCGCCCGCCACTTCCACCCGGTCCACCGGCAGACGTGCGCCGCTCTGGGACTGTACGCTGCGCAGGTAAACCTCGTTCTTCCCTCGCCAGACCAGATTGCCGTTCACCCGGATGGGCCCCGTCCGCTCCTGGCCGATGATCGTCCCGCCCCACACCAGCGGCTTCGGCCCGAACGCCTTCCCGAGCGAGACCGGCTCCGTCCTCTTGCTTTTGTTCGTCACGAAGCGGGCATAGTCCGTGATGCCGATCGGCTTGTAGGCGGTCAGTTCGTGCCGGAGGCGAACCGGTCCGCTGTTGGCGTAGGTGGTGGGGTCCGGGGTCCCGCTTCCCTGGAAGTTGGAATCCACAAACCCGGCCCTCCCGATGGACTCGATCTTGATGTAGCGGGACATCGGGTCGGAGGGGTCCGGGTTGTAGCTCACCCGGATGAGGAATCGGCCGTTGCCGCTGGTGAAGCTGCTGAACCCTCCCGTGGGCCCCCCGGTGGCGGAGGGAGTGGGCTCGTACGGCTGAAGCCAGCGGATGTCCGGATGCTTCGCGTTTGTCTGAGGATCCAGGTTGGCGGGCTCGGGACGCCAGTCGGCCCCGTCGTCGCTGTAGGTGAGCATGCTGTCCGCGTAGCGGATCCCCGCTTCGGCCATCTGACGGGCGATCAGAACGTCGCCCGACCTGACCGCCGAGGAGAGGTTGCGCGTCACCAGCGTGACGAAGATCGTACCGATGAACATCACGATGAACATCACGGACAGCGCGATGATCAGGGACTGCCCGCGGTTCGAACGCACGCTGCCAGAAAGCGCCTTCCGGCTGAACCTGTGTGACACGATGCGCATGCTACCTGTGGAAGTTCCGAATCACGACATTGCTGGACAGCTGCAGCACGCTGAGCTTACCGCGGTCATCGTAGAGCCGGTATCCCACCTGCACCGACATCACATTCTTCGTGGTGTAATCCACGCTCAAGACGTCCCCTGAGTCGGGGTCGAACCCCTGGTTGTTCTGAAAGTCGAAACGCACCTCCACTTTCGCCGCCGGAGCGCCGGAGATGTCCCGCTCAGGCATGGGGGGCGACGGGAGCGAATAGAAGAAGATGGTTCCCGTCCGGTAGTCTATGCGGTACTGATTCGGTCCCGGATCGTCGGTGAGATAAGCCACCCTTGTGTAGAGGACCGGCTTTCCGTAATCCGGTCCCACCACCCAGTTCGGGCCGGTGACGCGCTCGGAACCGGGGACGATGCGCGCGCCGGGAATGTCGGCCTTCAGTCCCGCGAACCGGTTCAAGGTCACGGAGCGGACTCCCGCCCCCTGGTTGTCCAGGCTGTCATAATAGGCCCGGTTGATCAGAACCGGGTCGAACACGTCGTCGCGATACTCCGTCAACGCTTCGCTCGGGAAGGCGAAGGTCACCTCGCCCCTGTTCGGGTCCACATCGAACATGAACTCCGGCTTTCCGGGACCGATCTGCCGCGTCTGCTGCCACGCGGTGATGTCGAACACCGGCTCGCTGCGCCCGGCGCGGTAAATGTAGACGTGCCCGCTGGCCGGGTCGCGCCGGGTGAAGTAGACCACGGTGGCGCCTTCCCGGAACACCCGCACTTCGTAATCCGGCGCCCACTGGCCGGCGCTGGCGCGATACACCGTCGGGGGGCTGTCGGGCTCGCCAAACTCCTGCCGTCCGGTCTCCGTCGGGGTCAGGACGTCGTTCGTGACCGCGCGCGGGACGAAGCGCACCGAGCTCATGACGCTCTCCGGCTCCCCGTTCGCATCGTATTCGACGCTGACCAGATCGAGATTGGACGCGGGTCCCACGATATGCGACACCCTCCGCCAGTTCTCCGAGAACGTCCGCCCGTTGGGAGCCCTCCGCCGGTTGTAGAAGAAATCCGGCCGAAGCAGGCCGTTCTCACCGCCTGAGTTGTCGATCAGGTTTTCGTCGTAGGGCGAGAACTCCGCGCGGTACAGGACGAAGGTGTTCTCCACGTCCGTGGCGAGAGCGCGGCGGTCTTCGTGGACGTTGGTGTACGGGCGTGACGGGTCCTTCAGTCCCACGAAGTAGCGGACCATCATCCCGTCCGGCTCGATGGGGGTCAGGACCCGGGCCTCCACGTCGTCGTTTCCGCCGGGCGGATTGTGCTGGGCCGGGCAGGAAGGCCAGGCCAGCCGTCCCCGGTCGTAGTCCCGGGGAACCCCTTCCGGATGGTTCGGCGAGTTGCAGTGCATCACCATCCTCGGCAGGACCAGATCCACCCGCGCGTACGGCACCTTGAACACCCGCCCCTTCACCGGGATGTCGATGGCCTCCCCCGTGTTGTCATAGACGAACACCGCGCTCTGAAGCTCGCGCGTGAGCTGTTCCAGAGCCTGACGTCCCGACTCCTGGGAAAGGATGGTCGCCTGCGCCCGCCGGGTGATGTTGAAGCTCTGCACCATCGGCGTGACGAGCAGGGTCGTGAGGATCGCCGTGATGGCGAGCACCACGAGGACCTCGATCAGGGTGAAGCCTCCGCGGCTCCGGACGGGAGTTCGGGACAATGGCCGGAAGGACGTCATCTCCTCACCCCTGCCCCGCTGCCGGCCGGCGGGTCAGCTCGCCGTCGAGATCGAAATACTGGAACCTTGGCACCAGACGGCCCTCGCTGTCGCGGCGGCTCGATTCGCTCCACATCACGCGCACCTTGAACGAGAGGCCGCGAATGGCCCTCACATATTCGGGCACCCTCGAAGGGATCAGCCACGCACGCTCCCCGTTAGGCGAGGCGATGGCGCGAACCACCTCTCCGGTGACCAGACGTTCCCGGCCCTCCTCCAGATAGACGTAGTCCACGGAGAACGATTTGCCCACCTCGCTCCTGTTCAACACGATCCGGCCGTCGGCGCGGTTGTGGAAATACTCGCGGTACGAGACGTCGCTGTCGTTCTGGGGCGTATATCGCTCGTAAGCCTTGCGATACTGCACCTGCCAGTCGCCCTCGCAGCGGTAATACACCCGGAGCGTGCGCCCCGCGGAAGGAACCAGAACGCTCCCGATGGCGAGCTGCTCCGGCACCACGATGATGCCGTTGCGGTGGTCGATGGACAGAACACTCGAGGGGATATACTGTCCGGTGGCCTCATCCACCACCAGCAGGTCCTCCGGATGGTTCGGCGTGAGGCCGGTGTAGGGCGAACCGTCATCGTTGATGGTGACGCCGACCTGCTTGATATCCCGCAGGGCGGTCCGCAGGCGGTAGGGCGGCGCGGGCGGAACCTGCAGGGTCTCGCTGATGATGCCCCAGTCGTAAACCGTGTAGTCAACGTGCGCCGTCAGGTCCACCACTCCCTGAGGCGTGGACTCTTTGTAAGAATGGCCCCTGGGATTGAAGGCGATCCGCCCGGTCAGGCTGTCCACCACCTTGTACTCATAGGGGTCGTCCGCGGACCACTCGGCGTTCGTGTCCAGCAGCCGGAAGGCCCGCGACGCCTGGTCGCTGCGGTCGTCCAGCCCGGCAAATCCTTCGATGTTGCGGACGGGGATCCCGCCCGCGGTGATGTCCAGCCAGCCGGCCCCCGCGGGCACCACAATGTTCTCGCCCGTCACAGTGCGGAGCGTGCGCTCATCCTCGGTCTCGATCCAGTACGAATAGGTGATGGAGAACGTTCTATCGTAGGGCGCGGCGCGGAAGCATATGCGCGCGGCATCGTAATCGATGGCATACTGCGTGGGCCGCAGCCAGCGCCACGGCTCGCTGTCGGCGTCCTCCGAGTCCAGGATACGCCGCTGCAGGCGTGCCGAATAGACCGAGTCCACCGACGAGACGGGCGAAAACAGAAGCTCGTGCACGGAACCGATCACGCGGCCGGTGGTCCTTGCTTCCAGCACGGGGGCGGGGATGCGAACCGTCTCCCCCACGATCTGGCGGATGTTGGGGGAGGCCGCATCGCTGGGCGTCCCCGGCGGCGGCGAAGAGGCCACGGTGATGCCGAGCGGCAGGTTTTCGGCCCGCGCCCTCAGCCTCTCGAACTCTCCCTCCGCCAGACGCGAGGCCAGCGTGATGTTCTCGCTGCGCTTCATCACCACGAAACCGCCCGAGAACATCCTGGCGACCGAAAGAATGCCGATCACCAGTATGACCAGCGTGGTCAGGATCTCGATCAGGGAGGTCCCTCTCCGGTTTTGCAGGCGTCCCAGGATCATCGAGTAGGTCCGCTCCGTCCCGGCCTTTTCCGGAAAACCGGAAAATGCGCTCAGAGTTTCGGCTTCACCGTGTACGGATAGTTCCAGGGAGCACCATCCGGCATCAGCTGGTCCGAAGGGATGCGGTCCACGTGCCCGTCCAGGAAGAGCACCAGATCATGCGCCCCGGATCGGGGCCGCTGGTCGCCTCCCCGGTGATACGAGCACCAGGTGACCACCGTGTTGTCCGGCGGGCTGCGGAACTTCAGCTGCCTCTCGAAGGCCTCCTCCTTCGCATTCGGATCGTTCAGCGGCACATCATTCGGAGTGTTGGCCCACGCGAGGGTGTAGCGAGGCTGCGGAGCGTTGCCGGCATAGGCCAGCATCTGGGAATCGTAGCTGTCGTAAGCGTAGAGTCTGGCGCCCGCCGGGCGGTCCAGGCCGATGAGCGACTGTCCCGCCAGAGGATCCGGCACGGTGGCGGCGGGGTCCGTGAACCGGTTGTCCGGACAGCTGAAGACCTTCGCGGTGGACACGTACTCCCGGCTGAAGAGCGTGCCGTTCTTGATGGAGTCCACGGTCACGCCGCTTTCCGCAAAGCCGAGCAAGACAGCCGGATAACGGCCGTTGTCGTTCTTGAAAAGCTTAAGGGCGCGGTGGATCTCCTGCATGTTGGTGATGCACTGAGTCTCCCTGGCTTTCCTGCGCGCGGTGCCCATGACCGGAAAGATCAGCGCTGCCAGAATGCCGATGATGGCGATGACCGTAAGAAGCTCGATAATGCTGAACCCGGCCCTGCCGACTTTGCTCATCCGGACTCTCCTGCCTTCTCAGACGCCCTGGACCCGTGCGGACCACACCCCCTCGCTTCCTCGCGGCCTCCTCCGGCCCCGCCAGGGCTATATCATTGACTTGCGTCCCGCCGGTGGTGTTCCCTCTACCTCAGTCCGGCGTAGCCCAGCCACCAGTCGACGATCTGCGGCCCGAAGAAGATCATCACCACCGCTCCGGTGACCAGCATCGGCCCGAACGGGATCTCGTCGAACCGCTGCTTCTGCCCGGACGCCATCAGGATGATGCCCGCCACGGCCCCGATTCCGGCCGCCAGGAAAAAGGAGATGATGCCGTATGCCGCGCCGATGTTCGCGCCGATGGCCGCCGTCAACTTGACGTCCCCGCCCCCCATCGCCTCCCTCTTGAAGAGCGATTCCCCGAAGATGCCCACCACCAGCACCAGCGCCCCGTACGCGAAAAACCCCACCAGCGAGTGGGGCAGCGGAAGCTCCAGACCGCCCGTGAACGGAAGGGGCAGCCACAGAAAATCCCTCCAGGGAAACGTTCGAAGGCCGGTCACCAGACCCGCCGCGTCCGCAATGAACCCCACAGCCGCTCCGAAGATCCACAGCTGGTCCGGGATGATGTAATGCTCCAGGTCTATCGCGAAAACGGCGATGAGCGAGGAGACGAGCAGCGCATACTGGAAGAACTCCAGGCTCCACCCGAAACGGTAGAACAGGGCCACCCACATCAACCCCGTCCCGGCCTCCACGACCAGATACCGGGGGGAGATGCGTGCGGAGCATTTCCTGCAGCGGCCGCGGTACAGCAGCCAGGTGAGGATGGGGATGTTGTCCCATGGCTTCAGAATGTAGCCGCAGGACGGGCAGTGCGAAGGCGGCCGCACGATGGACTCATCCCTCGGCAGCCGCCAGATCAGCACATTCAGAAAACTCCCGACAACCGCTCCGTAGACGAAGGCTATCGCCGCGGAGAGCTCGTGGGGCAAGACTCACTCTCCTCCACCACCGCCGCCGCCTCCGCCTTCGCCTCCGGACAGAGCCGTGATCACCGAGACCAGCGGCAGGAAGATGGAGATGACGATGAACCCGACCGCGAAGCCCAGGAACACGATCAGCACGGGCTCGATGGCTGACGTCAGACTGTCCAGAGCGGCGTCCACCTCCGCCTCGTAGAAGTCCGCCACCTTCGCCAGCATGGGATCGAGCGCCCCGGACTCCTCGCCGATGGTGATCATCTGTACCACCATCGGAGGGAACAGCTTGCTCTTCTGCAGCGGATCCCCGATGCGGTCGCCCTCCCTGATGCGCGCGCGGGCGTTCAGAATGGCCTCAGAGATGATCTCATTGGAGACGGTTCCCGCCACCGTCTCCATCGCGGAGAGGATGGGCACCCCGCTCGCGAGCAGCGTTCCCAGCGTCCGCGCGAAGCGCGCGAGCGCAATCTTGTGGTTCAGCTTGCCGAACACGGGAGCCTTGAGCTTGAACCGGTCGTACGAACGCCTGCCCACATCCGTCTTCACGAACGCCCGGAACGCGATGATGAAGATCACCAGCCCGAGCACCGCGAAATACCACTTCTGCGTCAGGAAGTTGCTGAACGACATCAGAATGGTGGTGGGCAGAGGAAACTCGGTGACGCCCAGGTCCTTGAAGAGGTCCATGAACTTGGGCAGGATGAACGTCACGAGACCGATGACGATGGACACCGCCACGATCATCACGATGACCGGGTACGTCATCGCGGACTTCACCTTGCGCCGCAGCTCCTGGTCCTTCTCAAGGAACGTGGAGAGGCGCTGAAGGCTCTCTTCCAGCACTCCCCCCACCTCGCCCGCGTTCACCAGGCCGATGAAGAGGTTGTTGAACGTGTTGGGATACTTCGCCAGCGCGCGGGACAGGCTCTGCCCGGCCTCCACCTCACTCTGGATGTCCGCAATCATCCGCTTGAACTTGGGATTGACCGTCTGCTCCTGGAGGACGCTGAGGCAGCGGACCAGCGACACGCCGGCATCGATCATCGTGGAGAACTGCCGGCAGAACATGGCCAGCTCGTTCAGCTTGATCCTGACGTTGCTGGTGGCCGGCTTTTTCCTGGCTTTGGTCTGCTTGACCTCCAGCACCCGCAGGCCCTGATTCGTCAGGCGCCTGCGGAGGATGTCCTCGTTCTCCGCCTCGGAGGTCCCTTTCCGCCGGGCGCCAGCGGAGTCCTCGACGGTGTATTCGAAGGCTGGCATCTCTCAGGCTCCCCGTCCCGCAGGTGCGCCTCCCGGACCGGCGGTCTGCGGCGACTCGATCATCCTCTTCAACTCGTCCGGGTTCATGGCGCGGTTGATCGCGTCATCGTAAGTGATGATGCCCTGCAGATACAGATCGCGCAGGTGCTGGTCCATGGTCTGCATCCCGAACTGCGCGCCCGTCTGGATGGCCGACGGGATCTGGTGGCTCTTGGCCTCGCGGATCAGGTTCCGGATGGCCGGCGTGGCGATCATGATCTCCATCGCGCACACCCTGCCCTTCATCCCCCGCCGCGGGAGCAGCTGCTGGCAGATGACCGCCTCCAGGTTGTTGGAGAGCTGGAAGCGGATCTGCTCCTGCTGACCCGGAGGGAACACGTCCACCATCCGGTCCACCGTCTGGGCGGCGCTGTTGGTATGCAGCGTGGCGAAGACCAGGTGGCCTGTCTCCGCACAGGTGATGGCAATCTGGATGGTCTCCAGGTCGCGCATCTCGCCCACCAGGATGACATCCGGGTCTTCCCGCAGGCTCGCCCGCAGGGCGTTGTTGAACGCTCGTGTGTCGGTTCCAACTTCGCGCTGGTTGATGATGCTGTACTTATGCTCGTGCAGATACTCGATGGGGTCCTCGATGGTGATGATGTGCAGACTCTGCTCCGAGTTGATCTGCCCGATCATCGCCGCGAGCGTGGTGGATTTTCCGGAACCCGTGGGCCCGGTCACCAGGATCAGCCCCCGCGGCTTCCGGGTCAGAGTCTCGAGCACCCGCGGAAGACCCAGATCCTTCAGCGTGGGAATGCGCACAGGGATGGTCCGGAACGCGGAAGCCACCGCCCCCTTGTCCCGGTAGACGTTCAGGCGGAACCGCGAAAGGTCGCGCACGGAGTAGGAGCAGTCCAGCTCCAGATCCTCCTCGAAGCGCCGGATCTGTTCGTCGGTCAGGATATCGTACACGATCCGTTGAGACTCAGGAGGGGTCAGCTTCGTGAACGGCAGAGGCTGGAGCTGTCCGTCCACCCGGACGATGGGCGGGACGCCCACGCAGAGATGGAGGTCGCTGGCTCCCCGCGCCACCATGGCCCGGAGAAGCTCATCGATATGGGTATCTTCGATCTTCTGAACGTTTCCGCGCTGCTGCTGCGATGCAGCAGCCTTCATCTCCTCGCTGACTGTCCCCGTTGCGCCTGACAAGCGGAATCCTCCTCCCGGAACTGTTGCCGGCAGATGGCCGGCGCAGTGCGGCGGACCGCAAAAACCTTCAGGAAACCCCGGCCGTGAAGACGACCCTCATGACCTCTTCCGCCGTGGTGATACCTTCCAGAACCTTGACCAGACCGTCCTCGCGAAGCTCCAGCATGCCGTTCGCCTTCGCCGCCTCGCGGATGTCGCTCAAGGGAGCGCGGCGGACGATGAGATCCTGAATCTCGTCGTTGACCTCCATCAACGAGTAGATCCCCAGCCTGCCCCGGAAGCCGCTCTGGCGGCAGTTGTCGCACCCCGCGCCCCGCCAGAGAGTGACCTTGCGCACACCCCGAAGCTCTTCGGCCTTCTCCTCGCCCAGGATGCGGACCATCTCCGCGTGGTTCTCCGGATGGTATCCGAAGCGGCGGAGGTCCTCGACGTCCACCTCGTAGGGCTCGCGGCACTTGGGACAGATCCTCCGGGCCAGGCGCTGGGCCAGACACCCGATGACGGTTGCGGAGATCAGGTAGGGCTCAACGCCCATGTCCACCATACGGGTGACCGCCGAAGGGGCGTCGTTGGTATGAAGTGTGGAGAGCACCAGGTGCCCGGTGAGGGCGGCCTCGATGGCGATCTCCGCGGTCTCCAGGTCGCGCATCTCACCGACCATGATGATGTCCGGGTCCTGGCGCAGGAAGGCGCGCAGTGCGGAGGCGAAGGTCAGTCCGGCCTTCTTGTGCACCTGCACCTGCGAGATGCCGTCCAGCTGATACTCCACCGGGTCCTCGATGGTGATGATGTTGCGGTCCACCGAGTTGATCTTGTGGAGCACCGAATACTGTGTGGTGGTCTTCCCGCTTCCGGTCGGCCCGGTGGTCAGGAACATGCCGTTCGGCTGGCTGATCAGCTCCTCCACCCTCGCCTGCGTGTGCGGCAGGAAGCCCAGCTTGGCCAGTCCGATAAGGACGTTCGTCTTGTCCAGGATGCGCATGACGATCTTCTCACCGTAGATGGTGGGAAGGCAGCTCACGCGCAGGTCATAGTCTTTGCCGTCCGCCCGGATGGGAATGGCGCCGTCCTGCGGAACACGCCGCTCCGCGATGTTCATGTTGGCCATGATCTTCAGGCGCGAGATCAGCGGAGCCTGGATGTACTTCGGAACGGTCATCGTCTCGTGGAGCACGCCGTCCACGCGGTAGCGCACGCGAACCCCGCGCCGCTCGGGCTCCACGTGGATATCGCTCGCGCCGTCCTTGATGGCTTGCAGGATGATGGAGTGCGCGATCTTGATGATGGGGGCTTCTTCCGACTGCCGGGCAAGCGCATCGGCATCTTCATCCTCGCCCGCCACGTCCTGCTCGCCGCCGTACTGAGCGATCGCCTCCCGGATGGAAGCCGTTCCGGACAGCTGCGTCGCGCCCGGCGCGGGCACGACCGCCGCCGACTCCCCTCCCCCGCCGGGCGCCTCCGCACCGTTGCCGCCGCCGTACGCCCTGCTCAGGGCGCTGGTGATATCCTCGGGCGCGGCGATGAACGGCTTGATCTGCAGGCCCTTCGCCGCGGTGCGGAGATCGTCCATCGCGACGATGTCGTCCGGGTCGGCCATCGCAATGAGCAGCTGGTTGCCCATCTTGCCAAACGGGACGACGTTGTGCCGCTTTGCGAGCCTCTCGGGGATGATGTTGACTGCGCTCGGGTCGATCCGGGTATTGGCAAGGCTTACAAACGGAATGCCGCGCTCCTCCGCGCGCGCCTCCGCCACCTCGGCCTCGCTGGCCATCTCCAGATCCACAAGGATGCGGCCCAGGTCCGCTCCCCGGGTGGCTCGCGCAGCTTCACGGGCCTGCTGCAGCTGCTGCTCCGTGATGGCCCCCTTGGAGAGAAGGATGTCTCCAAGATCCTTGCGAGTCATAACCATGATATGCTCAATACCTCTCAGACCGGCCTGTCCATAGCGCCGGCATCCGGAGTCCCGGCACGAGTCCGGCGGCTCAAGCGATTATACCATACGGGTTCCGCCCCGCGCCCCCGCGGGAAGCCGGACCGGGACCCCTCGGACCAAACCTACGCCCCCTGCAGAAGACCCTCCATCACCGCCGCCTCCATGACATCCAGCGGCGGCTGGATCCCGGTCCACAACCGGAACGAATACGCTCCCTGATGCACCAGCATCCGGACCCCGTTGATGGCCCGGGCTCCCGCCGCCCGGGCATCGGCCAGCAGACGCGTCTCCGGCGGGTTGTAGACAAGGTCGTAGACCGTCTGTTCCCCGCGGATCGCCTCCTCAGGCAGCGGGCTGACCCCAATATTCGGCGACATCCCCACAGAAGTGCAGTTCACCACCAGGTCAGCCTCGCGGCACGCTTCCTTCAGAGCGTCCGCATCCATCGGAATGACCCGGACGCCCGCCTCTCCCAGCTCCGCGGCCAGCCTACGGGCACGCTCAGGCGTCCTGTTCGCCAGGATGATCCTGACTCCCCGCTGCGCCAGAGCAAAACAGATGGCCCTCCCGGACCCTCCGGCTCCGAGCACCAGCGCCGTTTCCGGCAGCCCGCCCGCTTCCTCCAGCGAGCTGATGAACCCCGGACCGTCCGTGGAGTCCCCCATCAGAAGGCCTTCCTTCCACCACAGGGTGTTCACGGACTCCACCCTCGCGGCCGCCTCCGTCAGGCCGTCCACCAGCGAAACCGCCCGCTCCTTCAGCGGGATGGTCAGGTTCACTCCCAGGAAACCCATCGCGCGGACCCCCGCCACCGCATCCGGGAGGCGCTCCGGCTCCACGCGGAACGGCACGTAGACCAGGTCCAGGCCCAGCGCCCGGATCGCCGCATTGTGCATGGCCGGCGAGAGGCTGTGCTCCACGGGACACCCGAACACAGCCAGGACCCGGGTCTTCCCCGTCAGACGCAGGGCAGTTTCACTCATACTGACGGCATCCTCAGATTCTTTGTTCCGCGGGGCAGCCCGCCCTTGTCCCGGTATAGCGGCCCGCTTTTGGCGGCACGCTTGCGCCCCCGGCCACCGTGATGGCACACCGAAACACGGATGGCAATGCAGGATTGCGGGCGGACATCGCGGGAAATATCCTCCGGGGGTATTATGCGCAAACCGGACCGGGATACCTATTATATTGATATTGCGGATTCCGTCGCTCGCCGCTCCACGTGCCTGCGGCGAAGCTACGGAGCGGTCATCGTGAAGAACGACCGCATCGTCGCCACCGGGTTCAACGGGGCGCCGCGCGGCGTGGAGGACTCGCTGCAGGCCGGATGGTGCCGGCGCATCCGCGTCGCGAAGGGCGTGGATGGACAGCGCGGCGGCTATCTGGCCTGCCGGTCGTCTCACGCCGAGATGAACGCCATCATCTCCGCCAGCATGGAGGAGATGACCGGAGCCACGCTCTACATCGCCGGACGCGAAAAGGAAGAGCTTGTGGGCTTCGACGAGCAGGGCTATCCACTCAGGGAGCTCGAGGCAAGCTGGGAGGAGCTGCCCTACGCGCACGCATCCCCCTGCCAGCTGTGCGCCCGGATGATCCTCAACAGCGGCATCGAACGAGTCGTGTACCGCTGCAAAGACGGTTCGCTCACGTCGGTGGACCCCCGTGAGTGGACGGTGAACACCGACATTCTGTTCTTCGGATAAGTGACCGGGAACCCTCTTCGGCGCCGGACGCGTTGCTTTCGACGGAAGAAGTTCAGGAGTCCGCGTCCAGGAGGAAACGATGCAGATTTCCGAAAAAATGGAGTTTCCGGACCGCCGCTCGGCATACGAGTTCCTTCAGAGGGAGGGGTTCCGTCTGTGGCAATGGCTGGATCATACCAGCTGCGTGTGGTGGGGACCTGCCCGCTCCCGTCTGTTCGCGCGCGAGATGGAGGACGGACGCTGCCTCGTGTCCCCGCTGCCCGCTCTGGACTGGTCCTCCATCTCCCGGAGCCAGGCCACCGTTGCCAACACCCCTGAAGCGGCCCGGCTCGGGGAAGGAGTCGCGGGAGCCTCCTGACGGCTACCTGCTGCAAGGTGAGCGCCCTGCGCCGAAACACAGCGTTCAAAATCACAGTTGTCAAGGCCGGCGGCCGCGGGGAGGATCCCGCGGCCGCTGCGGCTTCCTGCTTCGCGAGGGACATTGAAGCAGACCTGTCCGTCAGTCCGCTGCCTGAGGAGACGGTGTGCCCATAGCACCCGAGAGTCCCGCGATCTTCGACGTCCCCACTCCGGCCGAATGGGGCTCGCCCATCTCGAAGTCCGGATAGGCCAGGTTGCCGTGCTCGCCGATGTCCAGGCCCTCGATCTCCTCGGGCTCGGAGACCCGCAGCCCGACGGTGGCCTTCAGGATGCCGAACAGCAGAAGGCCTGCCACCACAGCGAAAGCGAAAACGGAGATCACTCCGATGAACTGGGCTTTCAGGAGTGTCAGCCCTCCGCCGAACAGCAGGCCGTTCCCGGTGGTGCCGGGCGCGAAGGTGTCCTGGGCGAACAGGCCCAGCATGAGCGTTCCGTAGGCTCCGCAGACCCCGTGCACCGAGATCGCACCCACCGGATCGTCCAGATGGACCCTGTCGAAGAAAAGGACCGCAAGGACCACCAGAATACCCGCTCCCGCTCCGATGATGACCGCGCTGAGAGGGCTCACGAAGGCGCAGGGGGCGGTGATGGCCACCAGTCCGGCGAGAACGCCGTTCAGGGTCATCGAGACGTCCGGCTTTTTGAAGATGGTCCAGCTGGTCAGCATCGCCAGAATGCCGCCCATCGCCGCGGCCAGGTTCGTGGTCATCGCAATATGGGCGATGGAAGGATCGGCCGCCATCGTGCTGCCCGGATTGAACCCGAACCAGCCGAGCCACAGGATGAACACACCTAGCGCGGCCATCGGCAGGTTGTGGCCGGGGATGGCGTTGGACTTCCCGTCCGGGCGGTATTTCCCGATGCGCGGTCCGAGCAGCGCCGCCCCGACGAGGGCCATCCACGCGCCGGTGGAATGGACCACCGTGGAGCCCGCAAAGTCCCAGAACCCGAGCTGAGCGAGCCAGCCGCCGCCCCAGGTCCAGTGACCGATGACCGGGTAGATCACGGCTGAGATGACGACGCTGTAAATCAGGTAGGTGGAGAACTTCGTCCGCTCGGCCATCGCCCCTGAGACGATGGTCGCAGCCGTGGCGGCGAACACGAGCTGGAACATGAACTTGGCCGCCAGGGGGACATTGGTCCACGAGAGGCTCTCGAAGGTCTTCTCGCTGGACTCGATGACGAAAAATCCGCTGGTGCCGAAGAACGCGTTTCCCGCCCCGAACATGATCCCGAACCCGACGGCCCAGTAGGCCAGCGACCCCATCGAGAAATCCATCAGGTTCTTCATCATGATGTTGTTTGCGTTCTTGGCGCGGGTCAGACCGCTCTCGACGTAGGCGAAACCAGCCTGCATCCAGAAGACCAGAAACGCCGCCAGCATCACCCACACTGTGTCCAGAATCGCTTTGTTCTCCGCGATCTGCGCCGCCAACTCCGCCGGTGTCGCTTCGGCCGCGAACGCGCGGCCCGCCAGCCCTCCCAGGGCGAGAGCCGCACATCCTGCAATGTATCTCGCTCGTCTGCTCATAGCGGTTTTGCGCTCCTGAAGGTTGATATCGCCACGCACGGCGCCTCCGCCTGTTGCGGCGGCATGGCGAAGAATCGCGCGGACTGACTCTATCATCCCCTCGCCTGTTTTCCCGTCTGTGAGCACGATGTTAAGATTGGATTTCCCGGCGGGCTCCCCCCGAAGTTAGAACGAAACCCGGCACCGTGATGCGGTTCGGAAGATTTGCGGTCATAATGAAATGCCGGGTGTAATGCACAGGGCTGACACCCGCAGATGTGTAAAAACGCAATCACGTCAGTCCCAGGAGGTAACTGTGTTGCCAGTCGATACTGCTGAGCTTGAACAGATGAGCGCAACGGAATTGAGCGAGTTGATTCAAAAGGCCCGCGAGATCAAGAAAAAGAAAGCCACCCCGTCCAGCAAGATCAACGCGTACGTGAACTCTGTATCGGGCAACGTGCGCAGGACGCTGGAGGCGGTGAAGAAACTGCTGGAAGCGGATGGGGTTCCCGCGAAGAAGTGGGAAGAGGTTGAAGCCCAGCTGGGCAGGCTTCAACTGGACGTGTACAGGGATGAGGCTGCCAAGATCACCCTTCGGCCCACCCGACGCGGAGGCCGTCGCAAGAAGCAGGCCTGACTGACCCTCTTCACGCGCGCGGCGGACGGCACGGTTCGTCCGCCGCGTGTGTTCTCCGGACCGGGCGGCAAACCTCGGATTGCGAGAGGCTCGCGCTATCGGCTATACGCTTTTGTGAAGGCCGGACGCGGGGAGGGGCGCCCGGTCAGCCTCCCCTATGGACCTTTTGCAGATACTGGAAGAGCGCATCCTCGTCGCTGACGGGGCGATGGGCACGCTCCTGTCGGAGCGCGGCATCACGTTTGAACATTCCTATGACTACGCCTGTCTGACGCACCCCGCCGAAGTGCTCGCCATCCACCGGGAGTATGTGGCCGCCGGAGCGGGTCTCATCGAGACCAACACCTACGGCGCCAACCGGTTCAAGCTCTCGCAGTTCGGGCTCGAGGAGCGCGTGGAGGAGATCAACCGCGCGGCCGTGCGTCTGGCGCGCGAGGCTGCCGGCGGCAGGGCTCTGGTGGCGGGAGCCGTGGGGCCGGCGGGAAAGCCGCTTGCGCCCATCGGCCGGATCACCCGTCAGGAGGCCGAAGCGTCTCTGCGGGAGCAGATCTCGGCGCTGGCGGACGAGGGGGTGGACGTTTTCCTGCTGGAGACGTTCGCGGATCTCGATGAGCTCGAGCTGGCCGTGAAGGCCGTCCGGGAGCTCGCGCCCGGCACACCTATCATCGCGAACAAGACCTTCATCGAGGACGGCGAGACACTCGAGGAGGGACTGCCCTCCCGCGTGGCACAGCGGCTCCGCGAGCTCGGCGTCGATATTGCGGGATCCAACTGCACGGTCGGCCCGCAGAGGATGCTCGGCATCGTGCGCCAGATGGCCTCCGTGGACGGGCTCAAACTCTGTGCGATGCCCGCCGCGGGCTTTCCGCAGCTGATCGGCGGGCGGGTCCACTACGACCTGACTCCAGCCTACTTCGGGCGCTACGGCCGTCTGCTGGCCGAGGCCGGCGCCGTGATCATCGGCGGCTGTTGCGGCACCACTCCCGCACACATCCGCGCGGTGGCGGAGGCCGTGCAGGGCATGAAGCCCGCCTCGCCGGCCGTGACGGCAGTACGCGAGACGGCGCGCGAGGCGGTCCGGGAAGAGGTGGAGATCGACGAGCGCTCCAGCCTGGCGAAGAAGCTGGGGCTAAAGTACGTGGTGACGGTAGAGCTCGACCTTCCGCGCGGCGCCGATATCTCCAGAGTGCTCCTGGGGGCCCAGAGCCTCAAGAACGCGGGAGCGGACTGCATCGATATCTCCGACGGGGCCCGCGCCCGGCTGCGGATGAACCCGATGGCCGTATCGCACCTTATCCAGGAGCGGGTGGGCATCGATGTGATGATGCATTTCTGCTGCCGCGACCGGAACCTGCTGGCCATCCAGGCGGACCTGCTGGGCTGCCACGCGCTCGGACTGCGCAACATCCTGGCCATCACGGGCGACCCGGCTCAGATCGGCGACTACCCCACCGCCAGCTCGGTGTTCGACGTGGATTCCATCGGGCTTGTACGGATTCTCAGCCTTTTCAATCAGGGCCGGGACCTCGGCGGCAACAGCATCGTGGAGAAGACGCACTTCCTGATCGCAGTGGCGTACAACCCGCTCGCTCCCGACCGGGAACTGGAGCGGGAGCGACTGGCGCGCAAGGTGGACGAAGGGGCGCAGTGCGTCTACACCCAGCCCATTTTCGACGAGCGGACTCTCGAGGTGGCCGTCCGGGATGTCGGACGCTACGGCCTGCCGCTCCTGGTGGGTATCCTTCCGCTGAGGAGCTCGCGGCACGCGGAGTTCATGCAGAACGAAGTGCCGGGAATCTCCATCCCGGAAGACATCCGGCGGGCCATCGCGCAGCTGCCGGACGAGGATGCCCGGAGGTTCGGCATCGAGACGGCTCAGGAGTTCCTGGCCAGGGCCAGAAGCGTGACGCAGGGAGTCTATCTGATGCCGCCTTTCGGGAACCACGCCACCGCGGAAGCGGTGATGCAGGCCCTCCACTGAGACAACATTGCCACCGGGCTGCGTCCCTGTGAGGGAACAAAGGGAGACAGGAACGCACTGGACGCGATCACCGAACTGAAAGAGCAGCTCGCCCGCTCCATCGTCGTGCTGGATGGAGCCATGGGCACATCTCTGGAAGCGCTCGGCCCGTCGGCCGCGGATTTCGGAGGCGAGTCGCGGGTCGGCTGCAACGAAGCGCTCAACCTTTTCGCCCCTCAGCTGGTGGAGCAGGTCCACCGCTCGTTCCTGCTGGCAGGGGCCCGGATCATCGAGACCAACAGCTTCAACGGCTCTCCGCTGGTGCTGGCGGAGTACGGTCTAGAGAGCGAGACCGTCGAGGTGAACCGCCGGGCGGCGGAGATCGCGCGGATGGCCATCGAATCCTGCGGCATCCCAGAACGCGTCTGGGTGGCCGGCTCCATCGGCCCGACAAACCGCGCCATCACCGTGACCGGCGGGGTCACGTTCGATGAGCTGGTGGACTGCTACCGTCAGCAGGCGCTCGGTTTGCTGCTGGGCGGGGCGGACTATCTGCTGCTCGAGACCCAGCAGGATACCGTGAACGTGAAGGCCGCCCTCATCGGACTGGACCAGGCCCGCAGGGAGGCCGGACGTGATGCGCCGATCGCCGTCTCGGTCACCATCGAGATGAACGGCACCATGCTGGCCGGCCAGAACATCGAGGCGCTCTACTACACGCTGGCGGGTCAGGATCTGCTGTATCTGGGGATGAACTGCGCCACAGGGCCGGACCTGATGACCGACCACATCCGCACGCTGTCGTCGGTCTGCCATCTGCCGGTCGCGTGCGTCCCGAACGCCGGTCTGCCGAATACCGAGGGCAAATACGACCAGGGCCCGGAGGATTTCCGGGCCGCCTTCCGGCGTCTGGCATCCCACGGTTTCCTGAACCTCGCCGGAGGCTGCTGCGGCACCACCCCGGAGCATATCCGGGCCATCGCGGACGTGGCGGCCGAGCATTCTCCCCGGAGGCCCGCGCCGAAGGCAATGCGGGCGGCGCTCGCCGGCGCGGAGCCGCTTCTGCTGGACGACATCACGCGCCCCATCTTCGTCGGGGAGCGCACCAACGTCATCGGCAGCCGCAAGTTCCGCCAGCTGATCGCGGAGGGTCAGTACGAAGCGGCGGCGGAGATCGGCAAGGAACAGGTTGCCCGGGGGGCGCACGTGGTGGACGTGTGCACCGCGGACCCGGACCGGGACGAGAAGCACGACATGCTGATGGTCCTGAACCCGCTCCTGCGCAAGGTGCGGGTGCCGGTGATGATCGACTCCACGGACCCGGACGTCATCCTGGCGGCGCTGCAGAGGATCGGAGGCAAGCCGGTCATCAACTCCATCAACCTGGAGGAGGGCGAGAAGCGGTTCGAGCAGGTGTGCCCCCTGGCCAGGCGATACGGCGCGGCGCTGGTGGTGGGACTGATCGACGAGGACCGCGAGGCGGGAATGGCGGTGACGCTGGAGCGCAAGGTTGAGATCGCCCGGCGCGCCTACCGCCTGCTTACGGAGAAGTACGACATCGACCCGGGCGAGATCATCTTCGATCCTCTGGTGTTCCCGGCCGGCACCGGCGACCCAAACTACCGCGGCGCGGCAAGGGCCACCGTGGAGGGCGTCCGGGCGCTGAAGGAGCTCTTCCCGGGAACGTTCACGGTGCTGGGGATCTCCAACGTGAGCTTCGGGCTTCCGCCCGCCGGACGCGAGGTGCTGAACTCGGTGTTCCTGCACGAGAACGTGGAGGCAGGGCTGGATATGGCCATCGTGAACACGGCGGGGCTGAAGCGCTACGCCCAGCTCAGCGAAGACGAGATCCGTCTGTCTCTGGACCTGATCTACGAGCGCACGCCCGATGCCGTGGCGGCCTTTGCCGCCTTTTTCCGCGAAGCCCGCGTCGCCCGGCCGGAGGACGATCTGGCCTCCCTCCCTGCCGAAGAGCGCGTGGCCAGGGCTGTTCTGGACGGACGCCGCACCGGCCTGGAGGCGGCGCTGGATGAGCTTCTGACGCGGATGTCGCCGATGGAGATCATCAACGGCCCTCTGATGAAGGGGATGGACGAGGTGGGCCGGCTGTTCGCCGACAACCGGATGATCGTTGCGGAGGTTCTGGAGTCAGCCGAGGCGATGAAGTTCGCCGTGGACTATCTGCGCAAGTTCATGGAGCCGGGGGCGGCGACCGCATCCAAGGGCAAGATGCTTCTGGCCACCGTCAAGGGTGACGTCCACGACATCGGCAAGAACCTCGTGGACATGATCCTTTCGAACAACGGCTACGAGGTCATCAACCTGGGCATCAAGGTGCCCCCGGAGACGCTGATCGAGGCGGCGCGGAAGCACAACCCCGACTTCATCGGGCTTTCGGGGCTGCTGGTGAGAAGCGCGCAGCAGATGGTGGTGACGGCGGAAGACCTCCGGGATGCCGGCATCGACGTTCCTCTCCTTGTGGGAGGGGCGGCGCTGACGAAGAACTTCACGCTGACAAAGATCGCCCCGAGCTACAACGGGCCCGTGTTCTATGCGGGGGAGGCGATGCACGGCCTTCAGATCGCAAACCGGCTGATGGACGAAGCGGAGAGGCCGGTCCTGCTGGCCGAGCTCGAGCAGGACCTGCAGCGCGCCCGCGCGGGCTCGGCAGAGGCCCCGGCGACGGCGGAAGCGCCCCCGGCGCCGGCCGGCGGATGGCGCGAGACGGACGTGCCGGATCCGCCGGACCTTGAGGAGCACGTGGAGCACGGAATTCCGTTGGAAGAGGTGCTACCGCTTCTGAACCGGATCATGCTGTTCGGCAAATATCTGGGCCTGAAGAACACGGCGCGGGCGCTCGAGGACCCGGCGGATGAGAGGGCTCAGGAGCTGAAAGCGCAGGTCGAGTCGGTCATCGCGGAAGCGGCGCGGATGGGAATCCTGCGGCCGCGCGCGCTGTGGCGATGGCTGCCCGCTTATGGCGAAGGGGACAGCATCGTGATCCTGGACCCCCGCACGCGCGGAGTGCTGGTGCGCTGGGATTTCCCGCGCCAGAAAAAGGAGCCGTTCGCCTGCGCGGCAGACTGGCTGCGGCCGCTGGAGCGCGGCGGCGACCACCTGGGACTGTTCGTGACGACGGCCGGGCCGGACCCGGCCCCGGTGGCGGCGCGCTGGAAGGAGGAGGGCAGACTCCTGGACTCGCACATTCTCTCTTCCGTGGCCATTGAACTGGCCGAGGCTACAGCGGAGTGGGTGCACCGGCGGATGCGCGCCGACTGGGGCTTTCCGGATCCTCCGGAGTTCACGCAGGCGGATCTGTTCAAGACGCGCTACCGCGGAATCCGGCTGAGTTTCGGATACCCGGCCTGCCCTCGGATCGAGAACCAAACGGAGCTGTTCCGCATCCTGCGTCCCGAGGGCAAGATCGGGGTTCTTCTGACGGAAGGCTGCATGATGCAGCCGGAATCGTCGGTGTCCGCGCTGGTGTTTCATCACCCCGACGGGCACTATTTCTCTCCGTAGGCATCCGGCGATGGCGTATATCCGACTAAGTCGCTATAATAAGTCTACATTCCATCCGGCGGCAGCCGGCGCATTGCAGAAGGAGACGTGTCCGGACAGGCGATGCCTCAGTCATTCGACGTGACCATCCAGAAAATCATACGGGAGACTCCGGAGGTGAAGACCTTCCGGCTCGGTCCGGTGCCGGAGTCGTTCGATTTCGACCCCGGGCAGTTCGTCACCATCGCCTGCGATATTCCCGGAGACCGCCGCATCCGCAGAGCTTACTCCATCGCCAATCCGCCCACCCGGAAGGGGTATGTGGACATCACCATCCGCAAGATGGAGGAGGGACGCCTGTCGCGCTACCTTTGCGACCAGGCCTGGGAGGGGATGCCCCTGCAGATGATGGGGCCTTACGGCAAGTTCGTCTTCAGGGAGGGAATGGCCGACCGCCTGGTGCTCGTGGGGGCGGGCAGCGGCGTGGTCCCGCTGATGTGCATGGTGCGCTACGCCCGCGACCGCAACCTGGATATCGAACTCACCCTTCTTTACAGCTCCAAGACGTGGGATCACGTGATCTACCGGGACGAGCTGGAAGGGCTGCACGAGGAGCTGAAGACGCTCCGGGTGATGCACACGCTGACGCGGGTGAACGGGCACGAGTGGCACGGCTTCCGCGGCCGCATCAGCAAGCAGATGCTGCAGGAATGCGTTCCAGCGGAGGGTGTCGCGGAGGCTCTTTACTACGTCTGCGGGCCTCCACAGATGGTGGACAGCACGGTGGCGTATCTGAAGGAGATTGGAGCGCCGCCGGAGAGGATCCGCGTGGAAAAATACGACTGAGCTGGTGGTCGCCCGCCCTCCGGACCCATCCGCCCGGAAAGGAGCACAGCAATAATACCTGAATTGTCGAAAATCAGTTGCAAATAGGGGCTCCCGCTGGTAGACTGAAAGTCGGGCAGCCTGTGATTGGAGGAGTGGAGGAGAGCTTTCAGCCTTCCTTTAGCCGGGCCAACCGGCCAGCTTTGCGCCGGGGCGGTTCTTTCCCATCACGGGGTTTCCCTGACGTCCAGAGGCGGCACGCCGAAGTCCGGTAGCGGACAGGGCAAAGACCGCACCGACTGGGCATATATCTCACGGCGGACTGACAGGCTGAGGAAGAGGTATCTTCATGAAGTTACGAACAGCAGGAACGGTGATGGCGCTCCTGGCGGTGGCCGTGATGGCCGCTCCGGCAGGCGCGCAGGTTCTGACGAACTCGCTGCCTTCCGGGATGACCCCGGCGGAGTTCGCGGCGCTGGTCTGGAGCTCGAGTCAGACGGTTCTGGGCCTGGACAACTTCAACAACACCAAGTTCACCGCGAGTGTGAGCTACGCGATCGGATCGATCGCGGCCAATCCCGGTGATTACGCGTACTTCTACAAGGTGAACGCCCAGTCGTTCGCTTTACCGGGCGACAGCATCGGCCGGGTAACGGTGAACTTCGACACATCGCTGGTGAAGTCGGTGGGACCGGTGCTGCTGTTCGGGCAGTACGAGAACGGCGGCAACGGTGGAAACAGCCTGGTGGCGGGACCCGTCACCCCGGTGAAGCTGTCCTGGGACGCGACGCCGAACGGCGACGGACTGTTCGGCGGAGAGACCACGTATCTATGGCTGGTCAGCACGTATCCGGGCGGCATACCCGTCTCGATGCAGCTGATCGACGGCGGTGTCGGCACCGCCCGCGTGGTGGCGCCCGCCCCCGAGCCCGTCTCGATGGTCCTGGCCGGCCTGGGACTGACGGCGATCGCAGGTTTGCGCCGCAGGGCGTAACTCCTGATCCCTGCCGGGTCAGGCCAGCCTGGCCCGGTTGATGAGCTTCTACTGACGGCCCCCGGCCTGACTGGCCGGGGGCTTTTCTGTGTGCGTGCTCGCAGGTATTTATACCTAATTTTGAGCCTCACCCCTTGAAATTTTCCGCTCGCAGGGATACACTCGGCGTAGGCGGGAGGTCTTCTGCGCAAGGCCGCTCCGGCGTTGTCGCGAACAGAAGACTGTCCCGGGAGAGTGACTGACCCTTTGCGATTGCGCCGTCCCGTACCGGTCCCACCCCGGCGGGAGGTGCCGGTTGCAATTCGGCGAGGGATGGAGGGAATGCTTATGAAGACCGGGTTCAGAATCGTTGCGCTGTCGGCAATGGTGGCGGCGCTGGTGTCCGGATCCGCGAGCGGTCAGGTTTTGACCAACTCGCTGCCGGCCGGGTTCACGGCGGCGGACTTTGCAGCTCTGGCGTTCAGCCCGGAGCAGGTGGTGGTGGGAGTGGACAACTTCAGCAACACCATCTTCACGGCCGGAGTCAGCTACGCGGTCGCCACGGCGGCGGGCGCTCCGGGAGACTACTTTTACTGGTACCGCGTCAACGCCAAGAACTTCGTGTTCCCAGCGGACAGTATCGGCCGGGTTACCGTGAACCTGAACACCGCTCTGGTGAAAAGCCTTGGACCGGTGCTCCAGTTCGGGCAGTATGAGAATAACGGTGTCGGCCCGCTGAGTCTGGTGGCTCAGGTGGCGACGCCGCTCAAGCTCAGCTGGGACGCCACGCCGTACGGGAACGGGCTCTTCGCCGGGGAGACATCCTATCTCTGGGTGGTCTCCACCTGGCCGCCCGCGGTCCACGTCTCCATGCAGATCATTGACGGAGGAGTGGCCACGGCCCATGTGCCGGCGCCCATTCCGGAACCGCTCTCTATGACGCTTGCCGGACTGGGGCTTGCGGCCGTCGCCGCGCTCCGCCGCAAAGCCTGACACGCGCTCCAGAGAAACAGATCAAAAGCGGCCCGGCCTGCAAAAAGGCCGGGCCGCTGTGCTGTAGCGGCCGCGCAACGGCCACGCCGTCAAACGAGGGTGATGTCGGGCACCCCCGGTATGAGCCCCCGCTCCGCCGCGCGCGTAAGGAGCTCCACAACGGCTTTCCTGCCACGCTCGCCGTAGTCGAGAGTCAGGTCGTTGACGTACATTCCGACGAAGCGGTCCGCCCGCTCCAGGCCCATTCCCCTGCCGAACTGCTCGGCGTAGCGCATCGCCACCTCGCGATGAGCCAGGGCATACCGGATGGACTCACGCAGCAGCCCGGTCAGTCTGCGCTGGTCCTCCGGAGGAATGTCCCTGCGCACCCCGTTTCCGCCGAGCGGGAGGGGAAGTCCCGTTTCCTCCAGCCACTCCTCGCCGAGGTCCACGACCTTGACCAGGCCTTCGTCCTCGTAGGTCAGCTGTCCCTCGTGGATGATCAGCCCGGCATCCGCCTCTCCCTCCCTGACGCGGTCAATGATCTCGTCGAAAGGACACACGATGTGCCGGAACTCAGGGTGGAAGAGCTTCAGCGCGAGAAATGCGGTCGTGCGCTCGCCGGGCACGGCGATGGTCATCTTGTCCACAGGGATGTCCGCCTTCTCCGGAGGCGCCACCAGCGTGGGGCCGTAGCCGTCCCCCATACTGGCCCCGCAGGACATCAGGGCGTAGCGGCCGGCAAGGTAGGCATAGGCGTGGATGGACAGGGCCGTCACCTCGTAGGTGCCCTCTTCGGCCCTGCGGTTCAGCGTCTCGATATCGGCGAGGACGAAACGCAGCTGGAACCCGGGAGTCGGGATCTTCCCGTGTGTCAGGGCCCAGAACATGAACGCGTCGTCCGAATCCGGGCTGTGGGCGATGGTGATGATCCTGTCAGGCATCTCTGGCGCAATCTTCTCCGGCCGGCTTTCCGCAGGCTGCGGACCGGATCCGCGGGTATGTTGACCGATTTCGCCGCCTTCGCCAAGGCTCGGACGGTTTCCGCCCGGCGGAATTCACTCCACGGGGCCGTAGGGCAGAGGCTCCGGACGGACCGGAACCCGTCCGCCATCCCAGACGGCCTCGAGCGGATCTCCCTGAAGCAACGTCATTCGGCGCACGTAGCCCAGCGCGGACGTCCGTCCGGTCCAGGCGTTCCGGCCCGAGGAGGTGACGGCGCCCACATCCCTTCCTCCCGAGATCAGGCGCGCCCCCGGAGGAAGCAGCACTCCCGATTCTGCCCTCAGCATCTGCAGATAGCGGTTGACGTGCCCGCGGAAATGGATGCGCGACACCACTTCCTGCCCGGGATAGCACTTGCTGAAGCACAGCGCCCTCTTCTGCCCCGCTTCGATGGGAATGACCTCCGGGCCGATATCCACACCCCACGCCGGCACGCCGGCCTCGATCCGCAGAACCCGGAGCGTCTCCAGTCCGCACGGGACGCCGCCCGCCTCCACGAGCCTGTCCCAGAGCTCCACCGCCCTCGCGGCGCTGACGCGGACCCACAGGCCTCCGGCTGGAGTCTCGGAGTATCCGGCGACGGCCACTTCCCCCTCAGCGAGGCCGAGCACGGACCCCTCCTCCGGCACGGTGCCGAACCCGGCCTTCTCCCAGACGCCCGCGGCACCCGGCCCCTGGAGACTGAGAAGGGCAGAGCGGTCCGTGGCATCCTGCATATCCACCCGCGAGCGAAGACGCAACTCGCGCAGGATGGCCAGGACGTCGTCTTGCGCGAACGGCGGCGTGTCCACCCAGAAACGGCCGTCCACGCGGAACAGGCGGAGGTCTGCGCGGTAGCGCCCGCGGGTGTCCAGGATGGCGGCGAAGCACCAGCGCCCCGCCGGAAGGCCGGCCGTATCGGCGGACACCACGCCGTTCAGGAAGGATGCCGCGTCGGGACCCGCGACGTCCAGACGGCCGCGCAATGAGAGATCGAAAAGCGCCGCTCCTTCGGCCGCCGCCCGGAACTCCTCCGCGGGGTCGCGGTAGCGTTTCGGGAACTCTTTCCCGAAGACCTCCCCCATCTCGGCTCCGGCGGCGCGGTGTCTGGCGGCGAGAGAGGTCACCTCGCTCCTCTCCGGCGCTTTTATTCGATACCCTGCGCCGCCAGCCAGCGCTCGGCCTCGATGGCCGCCTGACAGCCCGTGCCCGCAGCCGTCACCGCCTGACGGTAGACGTGGTCCGCCACATCACCGGCGGCGTAGACCCCTTCGATCCCCGTCCGGACGCCGTCCACCTTCAGGTAGCCCGCCTCGTCGGTCTCAAGCTGGCCTGCAAAGAGCGCGGTGTTCGGAGTGTGGCCGATGGCGATGAACACTCCGCCGCAGTCCAGGCGGCTCGTTTCGCCGCTCTTGACGTTGCGCAGCGTTACGCCGGTCACGCGGCCGGCTTCCACGTCGTGGATCTCTTCCACCACCGAGTCCCAGACGAACTCGATTCTGGGATTGTCGAACGCCCGCTGCTGCATGATGCGCGAGGCCCGGAGCTGGTCCCGGCGATGAACCACGGTGACCTTACTGGCAAACTTGGTGAGAAACAGCGCCTCCTCCATGGCCGTGTCGCCGCCGCCCACGACCACCACGTGCTGGTCGCGGAAGAAGAAACCGTCACAGGTGGCGCAGGCGGATACGCCCCGTCCCATCAACCGGGACTCCGATTCCAGACCCAGCCAGCGGGCGGACGCGCCGGTCGCTATGATGAGCGAATGGGTCCCAACGGCGCGGCCGTCCTCCAGCTGCACCCGGAACGGGCGGTTCTGCAGATCCACGGAGACGGCGTCTCCCGTCACCACCTCGGCTCCGAACCGCTCGGCCTGACGGCGCATGATGTCCATCAGCTCCGGTCCGGTGATGCCGTGCTCGAATCCCGGGTAATTTTCCACTTCTGTGGTGATGGTGAGCTGGCCTCCGGGAGTGTTGCCGGCGACCACCAGAGGCTGAAGGTTCGCGCGCGCGGTGTAGATGGCGGCCGTCAGGCCGGCCGGGCCCGTTCCCAGTATGGTGACTTTCCGAACGCTGTCCTGCATCGCTTCTCCTTGGTTCCGGTTCGAAAGACTTCGCCGCCGGGACGGCCGGACCGTCCCGGGGCATTTTGCCACCGCTGCATTCCCTGCGCAAGCTGTGCCGCCGGGGCGTCGATGCGCGGGCGTCGGCAGAGGGGGACACAACGCCGGCCGCTCCGGGCCGGGCGTTGTTGACAAGGGACGTGAAAGGCACCATAATCCCGGCGGCTTCCTGCCGGGCTCGCGGGCGCCGGACGGCCCCCCACACTGCCGGACGGCCGCTTCCCCCGCCGCGGCAAGACCCTGTTTCGATTCATTTCCATCCCTGCGGCGCCGCCGCGCGAAGCTCGCAAAGCGCGGGGCTGCGGCGGGGATCAGGAAGGAGAGGACGGAATCATTGTTTAGACTCTGCAGAATTCTTGGCCCGGTCTTTGCGCTGGGGCTCCTGGCAGCGTTGACAGCCACCCCGGCCCTGGCTGCAGAGGCCATCGAGCTGCCCCCCTTCGGCGAACTGAGCATCGTGATGCCGGTGGTGACGCTGGTGTTCATCGTCGCCATCATCGGCCTGCTGTTCGGTCTGTGGTGGTACTTCTCGATCTCCAGAGAAGACCCGGGCAGCACCGGCATGGTGAAGGTTTCGCAGGCCGTTCAGGAAGGGGCGTGGGCGTATCTGAAGAAGCAGATGGCCACGATGATCTGGTTCGTGATCATCATCTTCATCGCCCTGATCTTCCTGTACAAGGACAATCCGCTCTACAACGTGGAGGGCGCGGCGATTCCGCTGTACATCGGGGTGGCCGTTGCGTTCGTGCTGGGCGTCGCGGCATCCTACACCGCGGGGCTGGTAGGGATGATGATGGCCGTTAAGGCGAACTGCCGGGTGGCCCACGCCGCGCTGAGCAGCTTCCGCCACGCCCTTTACGTGGCCTTCCGGGCGGGGTCCGTGTCCGGCATGGCCACCGTCGGACTCGGTCTGCTGGGGGCGTGCATCATCTTCTTCATTTTCGGCAACCAGTCCATGAAGGTGCTGGTGGGCTTCGGGTTCGGAGGATGTCTGGCAGCCCTGTTCATGAGGATCGGCGGCGGCATCTACACGAAGGCCGCGGACGTGGGCGCCGACCTGGTGGGGAAGGTTGAGAAGAACATCCCCGAGGACGACCCTCGCAACGCCGCCACCATCGCCGATAACGTTGGGGACAATGTCGGCGACTGCGCCGGTATGGCCGCGGATGTCTTCGAAAGCTACGAGGTGACTCTGGTCGCGGCCATCATTCTGGGGGCCGCGGCGCTGCATGTTGTCGGTGGAGGTCCCTCGGTGCTGGCGCTGGTGGTCTATCCGCTGCTCATCCGCGCGGTGGGCGTGGTGGCCAGCATCATCGGCATCTACAGTGTGCGGGGGTCCGATGACCTCTCCATGGACCCGATGCGGCCGATCAGCCAGGGCTTCTGGGTGGCCGCCATCCTGGCCATTGCGGGCTTCTTCGGAGTCTCCTGGTATGTGTTCCACCTCCAGCCGATCACGACGGTGGACGGGGTGCATCTGGAGTGGTGGAGGTTCGCGCTGGCGAACCTGGTCGGTGTGGTGCTCGCGCTGGTCATCGAAAGGCTGACGGAGTATTTCACGTCCACGCACCGCAAGCCGGTCACCGAGGCCGCCAAACAGGCCCGCACCGGCCCGGCGACGGTCATTCTCAGCGGGTTTGCCTCCGGGATGGAGTCCTCCGTGTGGGCCATCACCGCTATCGCGGTGAGCATGATCTGTTCGTCGCTGCTGTTCGCCGGGATCCCTGAGATGGCGGCGTACGGTGTGGCGCTGGCCGGGCTGGGCCTGCTTTCGACCACCGGCTTCATGCTGGCGATGGACACCTACGGCCCGATCTCCGACAACGCGAACGGCATCTTCGAGATGTCCGGCGCCCTGAAGGACGCGGGGGCGGACAGCAACGCCCACAAGATCGTGGCCAAGCTGGACGCCGTGGGCAACACCACGAAGGCTCTCACCAAGGGGCTGGCCATCGCCACCGCCGTGCTGGCGGCCACCGCGCTCTATGGAAGCTATATGGCGGACACCGGGCTAACCGCGATCCGGGTGAACCTGACCAAAGTGTTCGTCGGGCTTCTGATCGGCGGCGCCGTGCCGTTCCTGTTCAGCTCCTTTGCCATCAATGCGGTCAGCCGGGCGGCCTTCCAGCTCGTGGAAGAGGTGCGGCGCCAGTTCCGGGAGATCAAGGGGATCATGGAGTACGACCCGCGCAGCGGCTCGGATGAAGGCAAGCCCGACTATCAGCGCTGCGTGTCCATCTGCACCGCCGCCGCCCAGAAGGAGCTGCTCAGCCCCGCCGTTCTGGCTGTCTTCGCTCCGGTGATGGTGGCCTTCGCGCTGGGCTTCGAGGCTCTGGGCGGGTTCCTTGCGGGGGCCATCCTGTCCGGCCAGCTGCTGGCCGTACTGCTGTCCAACACGGGCGGCCTCTGGGACAACGCCAAGAAAAAGATCGAGGATGGGATGTTCGGCGGCAAGGGAACGGACGAGCACAAGGCCGCGGTGGTCTGCGACACCGTCGGCGATCCGTTCAAGGACACTGCCGGCCCCGCGCTGAACCCCCTCATCAAGGTGATGAACCTGGTGGCGCTGCTGATCGCGCCAATCGCGCTGGACGATCTGTCCAACGGCGCGCGCGCCGTGGTTGCGATCGTGGCGGTGATCGCTCTGGCGGGGGCGACCCTCTGGAGCAAGCGGGGAGGTGTCGAGGAGGCCGCCTGACCGGCGCTCCGGACTCTCCGGCAAGACCTGGTTCTCCGGTTGCGGGGGCCCGCCTTACAGGGCGGGCCCCCTTTCTGTTGAAAATGGAGGGGACTGTGGAACAACGTCAACGCGGAGGCACGGAGGCCGACCGCGCAAATCGCACGACGGAGGTGTGGCCACACCATGATCAACGTAGCGATCCTGACCGTGAACGGGCCCGCGGCGGAAGGTCTTGCCTTCGACACCAGCGGGCCGGCCATTCGCGACTGTCTGCCTCCTGACACCTTCTCCGTGAAACAGCACCAGGTGGTGCCGGAGGACAAAGGACTGATCTCGGCGGTGGTGGAAAAGTGGTGCAAGCCTGAGTCGGACATCCAGCTGGTCATCACCACCGGGGGGACCGGGATCGGCAAGACCGACGTCACTCCCGAGGCGCTCACCGGCATCCTCCAGACCCTGATCCCCGGCATTCCGGAGGCCATCCGGCAGGCGGGCACCCAGAAGACCCCGCGGGCCATGCTGAGCCGCGGCGTCGCGGGAATCCGCAACAGGACTCTGGTGGTCAGCGTGCAGGGCAATCCGGATTTCGCGAGGCAGGCGATGCAGGTCATCCTCCCCGCGCTGAAACACGCAGTGGCGACCATCAACGCGGACACGGGCTGAGCTTCTCCCCGGCGGGAGCCGCGGCCGCCCTCTTTCAGAACAACCACACCGGAGCAAGCGCCTGCGGCCCCTTCTCGGGCAGGGCGGCCGGGCGGCCCCCCGGCGCGCCCCCTCGCGCTCCCGCACGGATACGGGTACACTGTCGCGTCCGGCGGACCGGGGAACTCTCGCGCGCCGGGAAAAGGAGGACCACCGTGGAGATCCGTGGCGTGGATTTCGTCGCTTACAGCGTGGAAGATCTGGAGCGGGCAATCCGTTTCTACCGAGATATTCTGGGACTGCCGGAGCCGTTCCGCGTGGAAGGGGTGTATGCCGAGTTCGACGTCGGCGGGACGGCGTTCGGCCTCTACCGCGGTGAGGAGCACCAGCCCTCGGGCACGATCGCCTTCAACGTGCCGCGGATAGCGGATGCCGTGGCCGAGCTCAAGTCCAGAGGACTGACACCCTTCTGGGAAGAGGAGACACCTGTCTGCCGGACGGCGGGGTTCGTGGACCCGGAGGGCAACCCGTTCATGCTGCACGAGACCCCGAAAGTCTGAACGCCTCTCAACGGAACCCGCGAAGCCGGAGGCTGTTGGTCACCACCGAGACGGAGCTCGCGGCCATCGCGAACGCGGCGACCATCGGGTCCAGCTTCCATCCCGTGAAGGGATAGAACACGCCCGCCGCCAGCGGGATGGCGGCCGCATTGTAGGCGAACGCGAAGAAAAGGTTCTGCTTGATGACCCGCAGCGTGGCACGGGTCAGGCGGAGCGCAAACACCAGGCCGTCCAGACTGGAGCCCACGAGCGTGATGTCGGAGGCTTCTTTCGCCGCGTCCGCGCCCGCGCCGATGGCGATCCCCACATCGGCCTGCGCCAGGGCGGGAGCGTCGTTGACGCCGTCACCTGCCATCGCGACCACCTCGCCTTGCTCCTGAAGCTCGCGGACCCACTCGCACTTGCCTGCAGGCGAAACCTCGGCCAGCACCGTCTCGATCCCGGCTTCCGCGGCGATGCTGGCGGCGGCCTTCCTGTTGTCACCGGACGCCAGCATCACGCGGAACCCCATCGCCTTCAGGCTGCGGACAGCAGCGGGCGCTTCGGGCTTGAGCGAATCGCGAAGACCGAGCACACCCGCCACCCGGCCGTCCAGAGCCACCAGGACCGGTGTCCTCCCTTCAGCCGCGAGGGCGTCCACACGGTTGCGCACATCCTGGACGGGGATGCCGCTGGCCGCAATGAACGCCGGGCTCCCGACCAGCACCTCCCGGCCCTCCACCCGGGCGATGACTCCGCTGCCCGCGACGCTGCGGAACTCCCCGGGCCCGGGCACGGACAACCCCTCCGAAACGGCCCTGTCCACGATCGCCGACGCGAGGGGATGCTCCGAATGCTTCTCCGCCGCGGCTGCCAGACGCAGCAGGCGGCTGCGATCCTCCGAGACCGAAATCACGTCCGTCACGCGCAAGGCTCCGGTTGTCAACGTGCCGGTCTTGTCTAGCACCACCGCGGTGATCCTGCCGCACCGTTCCAGAACCTCGCCTCCCCTGATCAACACCCCCTTCTCCGCTCCGCGCCCGACCCCGGCGATGATGGCGGCCGGGGTCGCCAGCCCCAGGGCGCACGGGCACGCGATGATCAGGACCGACACGAACGACGTGAAAGCCAGCGACGCGCGGGACCCTTCCGGCCCGAACACTGACCACGCAGCCGCAGACAGAAGGGCGACCGCGATGACGGCGGGGACAAACGCGGCGCTGACGCGGTCGGCAAGCCGCTGGACGGCGGCCTTCCCGGCCTGAGCCTCGCGGACGAGGCGCACGATCTGCCTGAGGGCGGTCTCTTCCCCCACCCTCTCCGCGCGCATCCTGAAGGCTCCCTGCAGGTTCATCGTGCCGCCCAGCACGGGATCGCCCTCTCCCCGCTCGACCGGGACGGATTCGCCGGTCATCAGGGACTCGTCGACGGACGAAGATCCCGACACTATGGTCCCATCGACGGGGATCCTCTCTCCGGGGCGCACGAGCAGGATGTCTCCGGGTGAAACGCGATGCACCGGGATCCGCACCTCCCCGCCATCCCGGATCACGCAGGCGCTCTGGGGCTGCAGGTCCATCAACGCCCGCACCGCCTCCGAAGCCCGGCTCCGGGCGCGCGCCTCCAGAGCCCGTCCCAGCAGGATGACCGTGGTGATGACCGCGGCCGTCTCGAAGTATGTGTGAGGGGTGTGGGCGCGGGGCGCGCTCAGGAGCGCTGCGGCGCTGTAGAGATAGGCGGCGAGAGTCCCCACGGAGATGAGCGTGTTCATGTCCGCGCTTCTTCTGCGAACCGAGGCCAGCACGCCGCGGTGGAACTCGAGGCCGGCCCAGAAAACCACCGGAGAGCTCAGCGCCATCGAAATCCAGCGCCCCGGCATCCAGCCCATAAAGAACATCTCGAGCACGAAGACGGGGAGCGTCAGCAGAGCGCTCACCCCCAGCCGGGTCCGGAGGGCGCCCGCCTCCGCATCTTCGTCCTCCATGCCGCCCTGGATACCCGGCTCCGCCGCGGCCTCGTAGCCGGCCGCCCGGACGGCGGCAGCAAGCTGCTCCGGAGACGCAGCGCAGGGGTCGAAGGAGACGGTCGCGGAGCGCGTCGTCAGATCAACGGCCGCCTCCACGACACCGGGCACGGCCTCGAGGGCTTTCTCGACCCGCCCGACGCATGAGGCGCAGTGCATGCCCCCGATCCGCAGGACAACGGTCCGCCCTCCGCCTTCGGCGGGAGGGTTCACGGGGCGCGGACGATGGTCAGGGTCCGCCAGGAGCTCGAGCGGCCGGGCGCCGGAGCCTTCCGCGCCCCCTCCGGCGGGGCAAGTGACCGCGTCAAACTTCCGCTTGCAGGATTCCGAGCAGAAGTAGTAGATCTGCCCTCCGGCCCGGGACGAGCCCGCCGCAGACACCGGATCCACCTCCATTCCGCAGACAGGATCAAAAACCAAGATCGGGAGCCTCCTCTCCGGCCGCGGCCTGCGGCGCTCCGTGCGGGTCAGCTCCGGCTGAAGAACATCCTGATGGCCACGATGACAAGGACGATGGCAAACGCCCTGCGAAGCACGTCATCGGGAACCACGACCGCCCTGGCCGCCCCGAAATGACTGCCGATAAAGATTCCCGCAGCAAGCATCAGGGCGCCGGGGACGTAGACGCTTCCGTCCTTCCAGTAAGTATACGCTCCGATCAGCCCCACCGGCAGAGCGAAGACAGCCAGAGAGGTCCCCTGCGCCTGATGCTGACTCAGGCCGAGGATGAAAACGAGCGCGGGCACAATAATGACTCCCCCGCCGATCCCGAAGAACCCGGAAAGCACCCCCGCCGCAAGCCCGACGACCGCGCATGTGGTCAGGCTCTGCTAGGATTCCAAAGAACGCCTCTCCTTTCCCTCAGCCTCCCTCCTCCGGCCGGGGCTTCTCCTCCAGCCCGGCCATCTCCTCGAACACACGGTAGACCGCCGAGTAGTCATCCCGGCCATAGCCGGCCGCGCCGGCCGCTTCGAAAAGCTGGCTCTGGAGAGCGGCCAGGGGCAAGTCGAGCCCCCTCTCGAGCGCGGCCTGACGGGCGAGAGCAAGGTCCTTTATCAGGTTGTCCACGAAGAAGTTCGCGCTCCAGTCCCGCTCCAGGATCTGCCGCGACTTGGAGGCATACATCGGCCCCGCCAGAGCCGAGCTCTGGATGACATCCAGAAACACCGCCGGGTCCAGCCCGTGCTTCCGGACGAACACGAGGGACTGGCTGAGAGTGGTGATCATGCCGGCGATCATCAGGTTGCACGCCAGCTTCAGGGCGGCGGAGCTTCCCGGCTCCCGCAGCTCCCAGATCCTCTTCCCGAGGGCCTGCAGCGCCGGACGCACCCTGTCCACCGCCTCGAGCGGCCCCCCGGCGAAGATGAGCAGCTCACCCGCCGCCACCTGCTTCCTGCTCCCCAGCACGGGAGCGTGCACGAACTGACGGCCCGCATTGCGGAAGGCCTCCACCATCTCCCGGGCGCAGGCGGGAGAGATGGTGCTGGTGTCGCAATGGACCGCGGACTCCCCGAGCCCGGCCAGGAATCCCCTCCGGCCCCATTGCGACGCTTCGCAGCGCGGCATCGTCCAGCACGCTGGAGATCACGGCATCAACGCCGGCGGCTGCCGCCGCCGGCGTCGGCGCGACGGCGACTCCCTGTGCCCGGAAGGGCCCGGCCTTCTCCGGGGAGCGGTTCCACACGACCACCCGGAAGCCGCATTCCCGCAGCCTCCAGGCGATCGGAGCTCCCATTGTCCCGAGACCGACGACAGCAATGGTCATATCATGGTACCTTTACTCATTCTTGGGCGAAAACCGTCAGACTGGCAAGCGCCTCCCGCTCTCGCCGAAAGGGCCTCCCCCTGGCTCAGGGAGGGCCCCTTCCCGGCAGTCACCGCATGACCGAGGAGCTACCAGCGGGTGCGCACCCGGTAGCTCACCCGCGTCTCCCCTTTGCCCGGCACGTCCGCAGCGAAGTGCAGAGTGCTGGCGTCCGGATTGGTCCACGCGTGCGAGCTTTCCAGCACCTGCCAGTCGCCCGAAACGTGCTCGACCACGGTGACCTGAACCGGCTTTTCCTGATGATTGCGCAGGGTGATCTCGAAGGTCTCCTGCACCTCGCGGTCCGAGATGCGGGAGAACTTCGTCCTCTTGCGCTCCCCCACCACGTCGAAGGCGTCCCCGACGTAGAGGCGGACGATCTCATCCACCGGGGTGTGATCGATGGAATCCTCCCCGACGAACTGCTGGTTGCCGCGGCTGTCCTTCTTGTAGACCCGGATGATGCCTTTCGGCAGCGGCAGGCCGAGACCGGCCTCTTTCGAGTTCTTCAGTTCCAGCACCACATTCACCTTGCGGTAGTCGCTGGTGTCGTACTGCTCCGCGGGGCGCCATCCGGGCGAACGCCACCACCACTGGTTCCGCGCGCCGTCGTAGTAGTATTTTTTCTCCACCTTGACACCGGCGGACTCCAGCAGAGACACCTGCTTGGTCTCCCGGTCCAGCACGTCGGTCGGGCGCTGGAGGGTGTAGAGGTGATAGTCGAAGAACTTTTCCTCCGCGAACTGCGGCGGGGCCGCGGCCGCCCTCATCACACCCAGCTCCTCCGCATATACACCCCCCTTCCCCGCTTCGACCCGCCGGACGTCACCGGCGACCAGCTGGAGCGAGGCGTTCCGGTAGGAGGCGCCCGAGGTGTTCGTCAACGTCACCCATCCCTGCAGATCGAGCGAACTGTCGTCCGCCGACACTGCGGCCACATAGTCTGCGGACCAGTTCAGGCCCCTTGCCAGGTAGGAGATCTCCGCGCTGTGCGTCCCCGGCCGGTCCGATTCCACGAGCCATAGCAGGCGCGGCCTCGAAATGAGGCCCTCGGGCAGTTCGGCGAGCTCGATCTGCCCGGCAGTGTTCAGCACAGGGCCGCGCTCCGTCTGGATGACCAGCGCGGCAGGCGATGCCGGCCGGGATCCGCCGTCTCCCCTTCCGCCCGGGCCGGAGACGTCCCAGGTGACCGGGTTGAGCAGGGTGCCCTCAACAACCTGCCCGGACTCCGGGTGCCGGACAATGACTTTCTTTCCGACGCTTTTGTTCAACACGGCGACGGGGTCGAGAAGGTCGTACTGGTAGTTCTGCTCCAGGATCCGCACGGCATCCGGGGCAGTCAGGCTGACGAAGTGGACCGTCTCGGGCTGGATGAGCGCGGCGACGTCGTCGATGACCACCGTGTTGCGGCCCGCGGCGAGCTGGACGGAGCGGGTGTGCTTGACCAGTCCGAAGTTCTGGTTGTAGATGGTGAGCTGGACCGTGCCGCCGGGCCCGTCCGCGCAGCGTCCCGGGCCGCCCGCCAGCGACAGGCCGGCGCCGATCAATGCGGCCACCGGCCGCAAGCGGGAAATGCGTAATGACATCGAACTTTCCCCTCCATTGCACGCAGGAAGTACGCGGCAAGCGCCGCATCACGTAGACTTTAGCGTTCCCCCGCGTCCGCGCGCAATCCTCCCCTGCGCGGTCCGGCCGAAGAAAGAGGTATAAAAACAGGACAAACAGGGAACAATCTCGATGCGAAACGCATTGACAATGGTGGACTCAAATGTCATAATACGCACAGGCTGAGATCGGCCGGAAATCCGTTGCGGTCAAAGGGACCTGGACGCCTCCGGCCCTCAGGTTGCGGGTGACCTGAATCCGAATCGAACGACTCAACGACATTTTACAGCCCGGTCCCGCGAAGGTTTCCCGCCGCACGCGAGCGGCACAGCGAACAGACCAGCAACACGGCCGGGCGGAGGTGACGAACATTGGCTAAGACAGTAGGAATCGATCTGGGAACCACCAACTCGGTGGTGGCGGTGATGGAAGGCGGCGAGCCGACGGTCATCCCCAACGCCGAAGGATCCCGCCTGACACCCAGCGTGGTGGGCTTCACGAAGACCGGGGAGCGGCTGGTCGGCGCGCAGGCGAAGCGCCAGGCCATCGTTAACCCGGAGCGCACCATCATCTCCATCAAGAGGAAGATGGGGACGAACGAGCGCATCAGCATCGACGGCCGCCAGTACAGCCCGGAGGAGATCTCCAGCATGATCCTCCAGAAGCTCAAGAGGGACGCGGAGGCCTATCTGGGTGACACGGTGGACAGCGCCGTCATCACGGTGCCCGCCTACTTCAACGACGCGCAGCGCACCGCCACGAAGAACGCGGGCGAGATCGCCGGACTGAAGGTCCTGCGCATCATCAACGAGCCCACGGCGGCCGCGCTGGCCTACGGGCTGGACAAGAAGTCCAACGAGACCATTCTGGTCTGGGACCTGGGAGGCGGGACGTTCGACGTCTCCATCCTGGAGGTCGGGGACGGGGTGTTCGAAGTCAAGAGCACCCACGGCGACACGCACCTGGGCGGCGATGACTGGGACGAGCGCATCGTGGACTATGTCGCCGCGGAGTTCAAGAAGGAGCACGGCATCGACCTGAAGCAGGACCGGCAGGCGCTTCAGCGCCTTCGCGAGGCGGCGGAGAAGGCCAAGATCGAGCTCTCGAACGTCGTCCAGACCAACATCAACCTGCCCTTCATCACCGCGGACGCCAACGGTCCCAAGCATCTGGACGTGACGCTGACGCGCGCCAAGTTCGAGGAGCTGACGCGCGACCTGCTGGACCGGTGCATCGAGCCCTACAGGCAGGCCATCGCGGACGCCGGTCTGAAAGAGGGCGACATTGACGAGGTCATCCTGGTGGGCGGAAGCACCCGGATGCCGATGGTGCAGGAGCTGGTGAAGAAGCTCTCCGGCAAGGAGCCGCACCGCGGCGTCAACCCGGACGAGGTGGTGGCCGTAGGCGCTGCCATCCAGGCCGGCGTGCTGGCCGGAGAGGTCAAGGACGTGGTGCTGCTGGACGTGACGCCGCTGTCCCTGGGGATTGAGACCCTGGGCGGTGTGTTCACCAAGCTGATCCCGAGGAACACCACCATCCCGACGCGCAAGTCCGAGATCTTCACCACTGCGGCCGACGGGCAGACCGAGGTGACCGTTCACGTGCTGCAGGGCGAGCGCGAGATGGCGCGGGACAACAAGAGCCTCGGGATGTTCCACCTGACCGGGATCCCGCCCGCGCCGCGCGGCGTGCCGCAGATCGAAGTGACCTTCGATCTGGACGCCAACGGCATTCTGCACGCCAGCGCCAGAGACCGGGCCTCCGGAAGGGAGCAGAGCATCACCATCACGGGCTCGAGCAACCTGAGCAAGGAGGACATCGAGCGGATGGTCCGCGAGGCGGAGCAGTACGCGGAGCAGGACCGCAGGGCGCGCGAGGAGGCGGAAGAGCGCAACAAAGCCGAGCAGCTGGCGTATTCCGCCGAGAAGACCCTGAAGGATCTGGGCGACAACGCTCCGCCGGCCGAGCGCGAGGCGGCTCAGGCGGCCATTGACCGGCTGCGCGATGCCCTGAAGGGCAGCGACATCGAGCAGATCCGGCGGGCTGCTGACGAGCTGCGGGATGCTTCTTACAGGCTGAGCGAGCTGCTCTACAAGCAGGCGGCCTCCTCAGGTTCCTCCGAGGCCGGCGCGACGTCAGCCGCGGGGTCCGGCACGGGCGGCGAGGAGGTCATCGACGCGGAATACAAAGAGGAGAACTGATTCTCAGTGCCGGCCGCGGGGGCCGCTCCGCGGGGCCGGCGATGAGGAGGTGAACGGAGGATGAGAATGGACATCAGACGATGGGATCCCTTCCGGGACCTGACCGAGCTGCAGGAAGGGATGGATCAGATGTTCGACGCCCTGCGCAAGCGTTTCAGCGGCGGCGAGCAGCCCGTCGCGGCGAGCTGGACGCCTCCGTGCGATGTCTACGAGGATGAGGGGCAGATCGTCGTGATGATGGAGCTGCCCGGCATCAAGATGGAGGACATCAATCTGGAGGTGACGGCCGATGCCCTGACCGTCCACGGCGAACGGCCCTGGGAGGCCGGGGAGAACCGGGAGTGGCTCCGCGTGGAGCGGCCTTACGGGAAGTTCTCGCGGTCGTTCTCCATCAGCGTCCCGGTGCAGGTGCAGGACGTCAAGGCCACCTACAAGGACGGCGTCCTGACGGTGACGCTTCCGAAATCCGAGACGGTGAAGCCCAAGAAGATCGACGTTCAGGCCGGCTGACGCGCCGGCGGCCGGGGAGCGGATGCGCCGGAGCGCACACCCGCTCCGCTTCCCGGCCACTTCCGATGACGACTCTCTGACAGAGGTGGAGCAGAAGGGCGAAGATGGCGGTTGACTATTACGAGGTCCTGGGCGTTCCGCGCAATGCCACGGAGAAGGAGATCAAGGCCGCCTACCGCAAGCTGGCCCGCAAGCTCCATCCGGACGTGAATCCAGGCAACAAGCAGGCCGAGGAACGCTTCAAACAGATCAGCGAAGCCTACGAAGTGCTGAAGGACCCGGAGAAGCGCGCGGCCTACGACAGGTTCGGCGCCAACTGGCATCAGTGGCAGCAGGCGCAGCAGCGCGGGCACGCGACCACGGCCGATTTCGACCCGGCCGAGTTCCACTTCGACTTCGGAGGAGGAGCGTCGGACTTCGGCTCGGATTTCGGGAGCATCTTCGAGACTATCTTTGGCCGCGGCGCGGGATTCGACGTCCGCACCGGGAGGGTGGATCTGGGTGGGTTCACGGCCGCGCAGCCGGCCGCCCTGGAAGCCGATGTGGAGGTCTCGCTGGAGGAAGCGTATTCCGGCACGCAGCGGCAGATCCGCGTGGGGGGACGGCCGCTGACGGTCAGCATCCCCAGAGGCGTGGACACCGGGTCCCGGGTCCGGCTCCCGGGGGGGGCGAAGGGCGCGGACGGGCGGACTCAGGACGTCTACCTGAACATCACGGTCCGCCCTCACCCGGTCTTCAAGCGCCAGGGAGACAACCTGCTGGTGGATGTGCAGGTGCCCTATTATGTCGCCGCCCTGGGCGGGGATGTCTACGTCCCGACGCTCACGGGGCGCGTGAAGATGAAGGTGCCGGCGGGAGTCCAGGCGGGACAATCGCTGAGGCTGGCGGGCAAGGGAATGCCCAAGCTGAAGGGCGAAGGACACGGGGACCTTCTGGCCCGGGTCGTGATCACCGTGCCGAAGCAGCTGACCCCCAGGGAGCGGGAACTGCTGACGCAGATAGCGGCCGAGAAGCGCTGACGGGCGGAGCGGCGCGCGTTGGCTGCGGCCGGCGGAAAGAGGAGGTGATGCAGACGATGAGGCAGCCTGAGCGGAAGAAAGACGAACCGGTGTTCATGATCGGCATCGCGGCGAGGCTGTGCAAGATGCACCCTCAGACGCTCAGGATGTACGAGCGGCTGGGACTGGTGCGTCCCGCCCGCCGCAACGGCCGTAACCGGCTCTATTCCGAGAACGACCTGGCGCGTCTCCAGCAGATCCACCGCCTCACCCAGGACCTGGGAGTCAACCTGGCCGGCGTCGAGGTCATACTGGACCTGCTGGAGAAGATGGAGCGTATGAGGGCCGAGTTCGAAGCCGAGATCCAGCGCCTGCGCAGGATGCTGGAAGAAAAGTCCTGAGCCCCCCGCGCGCCGCGTCCCTGTGACTCCCCTCTCCCTTCCTCCCCGCTGACCGGGTTCCGCCCGCGCATTGCCTGAGCCCGCGGGCTGCGGGTATAATACTGCTTTTGCAGGCACAACGCTCGTCAGCAGGAGAAGTTCGGGGACAATGGAGATCCGCATCGGCATCGCAGGCGCAACCGGGTATGCTGGCGCCGAGCTGGTGCGTCTGCTGGTCTCCCACCCCGACGCAAGGATCACCCTGCTCTCCAGCGAGTCAAGCGACGGAGAGCTGATCTCCTCCATCTATCCCGGGCTGAAAGGCGCAGCGGACATGCGGCTGGAGCCGTTCGACACCGCCCGCGCCTGCTCGGAGTGCGATGTGGTGTTTCTGGCCCGCGGCAATGGATGGGCCATGGAGCACGCGGCGGAGCTGCTGGAGAACGGATGCCGGGTGATCGACATTGCAGCCGATTTCCGCCTGACCGACCCCGCTGTCTGGAAGGATTACTACGGCGTGGAGCATACGGCGCAGGAACTCCTGCAGGAAGCCGTCTACGGGCTGCCGGAGCTTCACGCCGACGCCATACGCCGGGCCCGGCTGGTGGCCAACCCGGGCTGCTACCCCACCTCGGCCATTCTGGCGCTTGCGCCGGCAGTGGCCGGGCAGTGGGTCGACCCCTCGGATGTGGTGATCTCGAGCGCATCCGGCGTCTCGGGGGCGGGACGCTCCCGGAACGAGACACCCTATCTCTTCTCGGAGATGGAAGGAAACTTCCGGGCCTACAGTGTGGCCAGGCACCGTCACACGCCGGAGATCGAGCAGGAGCTCTCCCGGCTGGCGGGACAGGAGGTGAAGGTCACCTTCACCCCGCATCTGGCCCCGATGGTGCGCGGAATCCATACGACGGCCTACGCAGACCTTGCGGACATTCCGGACGGTGACGCGATCCTGCAGGCCTACCAGGACTTCTACAGCGACGCGCCGTTCGTCCACGTCTGCCAGGACGGGGAGCTTCCCGCGACCAAGCAGGTGACCGGCTCCAACATCTGCCGGATCGGTGTGACCGTGCTGGCGCGCACGGGAAAGCTGGTGGTCACCTCCGTGATAGACAATCTGGTGAAAGGAGCAGCCGGGCAGGCCGTGCAGAACATGAACCTGATGTTCGGCCTGGACCAGACCACTGGACTGCGGGCCCCGGCAGTGTACCCCTGACGATGCCGGTGCGCTTCTCCTTCGAGCCTTTTGACCGGGCCCGGATCATACCCGGCTCCGTCACCGCGCCGCGGGGCTTTTCGGCGGCGTCCTGGCGATGCGGCATCAAGCCGAGCGGCCGCGAGGATCTGGCACTGCTGGTCAGCGACCGGCCCTGCTCCGCTGCCGGGGTGTTCACCACCAACAGGGTGCGCGCGGCGTGCGTGGACATCAACAGGGAGCGTCTGGGGAAAGGCGCGGCGCAGGCGCTGATCTGCAACAGCGGCAACGCCAACTGCTGCACGGGCGAGCAGGGATGGCGGGACGCTCTTGAGATCTGCCGCATCACGGCGCGGGAGCTGGGGCTGCCTGAAGAGATGGTCTGCGGAGCGTCGACGGGCGTGATCGGACAGAGCCTGCCGATGGAGCTGCTGCGCAGGGGCATCCCCGAGGCGGCCCGGCGGCTGTCCCGGGAAGCCGGGCCGGACTTCGCGCGGGCCATCATGACCACCGACACCGTCCCCAAGGAGATCGCCTGCGAGGTGGAGCTGGCCGGCGGCCCCATCAGGATCGGGATGGCCGCGAAAGGCAGCGGCATGATCCAGCCGGATCTGGCCACGATGTTCTGCTTCGCGACGACCGACGCCGCAATCCCCCCGGCGGACCTCCGGGACCTGTTGCGGGAGGCGGTGGAACAGTCGTTCAACTGCGTGACGGTGGACGGGGATTCCAGCACCAACGACATGGTGCTGGTGTTCGCGAACGGGGCGAGCGGTGTGGCTCCGGGGGCGGAGGACTGGCGGGCTCTGCGGGAGACCTTCTTCTGGATGTGCCGGCAGATGGCGATGGCGATCGCAGCGGACGGCGAAGGGGCGACGAAACTGGTCGAGATCCGCGTGACGGGAGCCGCCTCGGACGCTGATGCGCGGATCGCGGCCCGCACGATCGCGAACTCCCCGCTGGTGAAGACGGCGCTGTTCGGCCGGGATCCCAACTGGGGGCGGATTCTGGCCGCCGCCGGGCGCTCGGGAGCGGAGGTGAAGCAGGAAATGCTGTCTCTGGCCATCAACGGCCGGGAGATCGTGCGCAGGGGCCACCCGCTGGAGCTTTCCAGGGAGGAGGGCCTGAGGCTGCTGGAACCGGAGAAGGTTGACATTGGGCTGGACCTGGGGCTGGGCCGGGGAAGCGCGAGGTTCTGGACCTGCGACCTGTCCTACGATTATGTCCGCATCAACGCGGAGTATCATACCTGAGCGGGACGCGAGACCAATGTCGCTTCAGTACACCGAGGAAAAGGCGAGCATCCTCGTCGAGGCATTGCCCTACATCCGCCGCTATTACGGCAAGACCATCGTCATCAAATACGGCGGGGCGGCGATGGTGGACGACCGCCTCAAGGAAGGCGTATGCCAGGACGTGGTGCTCATGCACTATGTGGGGATGCGTCCGGTGCTGGTTCACGGCGGCGGCCCGGAAGTGAGCGAGGTGATGCGGCGGCTGGGCAAGGAGCCCGCGTTCGTGAACGGTCTGCGGGTCACGGACGCGGAGACCATGGAGATCGTCGAGATGGTGCTTGCGGGCAAGACCAACAAGAGCATCGTCGGGGCCATCAACCGTCAGGGGGGGCAGGCGGTGGGCCTCTCCGGCAGGGACGCGGACCTGATCGTCGCCGAGAAGGCCCGGGCGGAGGTGGACCTGGGCTTCGTCGGCCGGGTGCGGCAGGTGAATCCGGGCATCCTGGAGACGCTGGCGGCGGGAGGCTACATCCCGGTCATCTCGACGGTAGCGTGCGGCCCGGACGGGGAATCCTATAACGTCAACGCCGACAGCGTCGCCGGAGAGATGGCAGCCCGGCTGGGAGCGGAAAAGCTGATCCTGATGACCGACGTGCCCGGCATCCTCCGGGACGTGCAGGACCCGGACAGTCTCATCTCCGCGATGACAGCCGGCGAAGCCATGGAGATGGTGCGTTCCGGGAGCGCTTCGCGCGGGATGATCCCGAAGATCGAGGCCTGCGTAGCGGCGGTGCGGGGCGGGGTCGAGCGCGCGCACATCATCGATGGCCGTCGGCCGCGCGCGCTTCTGATGGAGATCTTCACGGACACCGGCATCGGCACGATGATCACGGCTTAACGCGGGGGAACGGCAGACCATGCAGGAGACGGCTCTCGAACAGACCAGTCTGGAAGCCACGCAGGAAGCCTACCGGCAGACTGTGATGGCCACCTACGCCCGCTTCCCTGTCGCGTTCGAGCGGGGCGAGGGGGCCTATCTCTGGAGCACGGACGGCCGGCGGTATCTCGACTTTCTGGCGGGGATCGCGGTAAACTCGGTGGGACATTGCCACCCCCGGGTGGTCGAGGCCGTCCAGAGACAGGCCGCCCGTCTGATCCACGTGAGCAACCTGTACCATATCCCCCAGCAGGCGGAGCTGGCGCAGACGCTCTGCCGGCTGTCCGGCATGGAGAAGGCGTTCTTCGCCAACAGCGGGGCCGAGGCGAACGAGGCGGCCATCAAGATCGCTCGGAAGCTGGGGCGCTCGATTCGGGAGGACAAGACGGCCCTGGTGGGCGCCGAGGGATCGTTCCACGGCCGGACGCTCGGGACGCTCTCCCTGACCGGGCAGGAGAAGTATCAGAAGCCGTACGAGCCGCTGGTGCCCGGCTGCAGCATCGTGCCGTGGAACGACATCGGCGCTCTGGAGGCGGCGGTGAGCGACCGGACCTGCGGCATTGTCCTGGAACCGATCCAGGGAGAAGGCGGGGTGCGTCCTGCGGATCCGGAGTATCTCGAAGCCGCCCGCTCGCTTGCCGACCGTTACGACGCCCTGCTGATCTTCGACGAAGTGCAGACCGGCTGCGGCCGGACGGGCAGTTTCTTCGCGTTTCAGGGCTACGGGGTGACCCCGGACATTCTGACCGTGGCGAAGGCGATGGGAGGCGGGTTCCCGATTGGAGGGTGTCTTGCGCGGGGGCGGGCGGCGGAGGTCTTCCAGCCGGGCGACCACGGCACCACCTACGGAGGAGGGCCGCTGGCCTGCGCAGCCGCGCTGGCCGCGCTGCAGGCCATCGAAGAGGAACGCCTGACGGACAACGCCCGGGAGATGGGGCGGCTTCTGGAGGAGGGTCTTCGCGGCCTCAGCCCCTCCTGCGGCGTGCGGGAGGTGCGCGGCAGGGGGCTGATGCTGGCGATGGTGCTGGAGCAGCCGGTGGCGCGGGACGTCCTGAACGCCGCCTTCGAGGAAGGGCTCCTGATCAACGCGATCGGCACGGACGTGCTCAGGTTCCTGCCGCCGCTGATCATCAACGAAAACCACATCGGCGAATGCCTGGACCTTCTGAAACGGGCGTTCGCGCGGATCGGAGCGTGAATTCTTGCATACATCGGACGCGATTCAAAGCGCGCGTTCGCTCCTGAAGGGGCGCAGCCTGCTGAAGATGTCGGACCTGTCCGCCGGCGAGCTTCGGACCGTCCTCCTTCAGGGCGGACGGCTGAAGAGAGCCTCGGCGGAGGGGAAACTCACCCCCATCCTGGAAGGGCGGACCCTGGCGCTCATCTTCGAGAAGCCAAGCCTGCGCACCAGAGTGACCTTCGAGGTGGCGATGACCCGCCTTGGAGGACGCAGCATCTACCTCGCCCCGGCGGACATCCAGCTGGGGAAGCGTGAGTCGGTGGAGGATGTCTCCCGGAGCCTGTCGCGCTGGGTGGACGGCATCGCCGCGCGGACCTTCGCCCACGACACGGTGGTGCGGCTCGCGGACAGCGGGAGCATCCCCGTGGTGAACGCTTTGTCGGATCTGGAGCATCCGTGTCAGGCGCTGGCGGATCTTCTGACCATCGCCGAGCACCGATGCAAAACGACCGAGGATCCGGATTTCTCCGCCGTCAGGCTGGCGTTCGTGGGCGACGGCAACAATGTGGCCAACAGCCTCCTGGTGGCGAGCGCGACGGTGGGAATGAGCATGACGCTGGCCCGTCCGGAGGGCTACGGCCCGGACGAGGGGGCGCTGCGGGAAGCGCTGACGCTGGCGGAGGGCACGGGCGGCAGGATCCAGGTGACGGACGACCCGCGGGAGGCGGTCCGTGACGCGGATGTCGTATATACCGACGTGTGGACCAGCATGGGCCAGGAAGAGGAGCGCGAGACGCGCCTGCAGGCGTTCCGCGGCTGGTGCGTGACACCGGAGCTGATGCAGCTGGCGAAACCGGACGCCATCGTGATGCATTGCCTGCCGGCCCACCGGGGAGAGGAGATCGCCGCGGAGGTCATCGACGGCCCGCAGTCCGTGGTGTTCGACCAGGCTGAGAACCGCCTGCACGCGCAGATGGGGCTTCTGTCGTTCCTTCTCTGAAGGGCCGCGCGGCCCGGCGCCGCAGAGATTTCCAAAAGAGCATTCAGGAGAGAGCTTTGAAGACAGTCGTTCTGGTTTACTCGGGAGGTCTGGACACCTCCGTGTGCATCCCGATGATGCGGGAGAACTACGGATACGAGCGCGTCGTCACGGTGACCGTGGACGTCGGCCAGCCGGCGGAGGACATCCGCACGGCGGAGGAGAAGGCCCGTGCGCTGGGAACCGAGCATTACACCGTAGACGCCAAGGATGAGTTCGCCCGCGACTACTGCTTCCGCGCCGTCAAGGCCAACGGGGACTATGAAGGCTACCCCCTCAGCACCGCCATCGCCCGCCCGCTCATCGCGGAGAAGGCGGTGGAAGTGGCAAGGAAGGTCTCCGCGGGCGCCTTCTGCCACGGCTGCACGGGCAAAGGCAACGACCAGTTCCGCATCGAGTTCGTGATGCGAACGCTTGCTCCGGAGATGGACATCATCGCGCCCATGCGGGAGAAGAACCTGACGCGCAGCGAGGAGATCGAGTACGCGCGAGAGAAAGGCGTCCCCATCTCACAGTCCGCCGACAGGATCTGGAGCATCGATGAGAACCTCTGGGGGCGCTCCATCGAGGGAGGACGGCTGGAGGAGCCCGACTTCGCGCCGCCCGAGGAGATCTTCCAGTGGACGGTGAACCCGCAGGACGCCCCGGACGAGCCCACCGATGTCGTCATCGGCTTCGAGAACGGCGTTCCGGTCTCGCTGGACGGCGACAGGATGGGCCCGCTGGAGCTGATCCGGACCGTGCACAAGCTTGCGGGCGAGAACGGCGTGGGGCGCATCGACATCATGGAAGACCGTATGCTGGGCCTGAAGGTCCGGGAGAACTACGAGTGCCCGGCCGCGGTGGTGCTGGTGACGGCGCATCGCGCGCTGGAGGCGCTGGTGGCCACCCGCAGGGAGCTGGCGTTCAAGCAGTCCGTGGACCGGACGTGGGCCGATCTCGCCTACGAGGGACTGTGGTACGACCCGCTGAAGGAGGACCTGGAGGCGTTCATCGACCGCGTCAACGCCCGCGTGACCGGCGAGGTCATGGTCCGGCTGTATCGCGGCAGCTGTACCGTCACCGGCCGCCGCAGCCCGTTCGCGCTGTATTCCGAGGATCTGGCCTCCTTCGATTCCAAGACGTTCGACCAGCGCGAGATGGAGGGTATGGTCAAAGTCCATGGGCTGCAGGCGCGGATGTATCATCTGGTCCGCCGGGCCCGCCCTGAGGACGCCTGACGGGGAGCAGGCCGCGGATGGCGAAAAAAGCCTGGGCCGGACGATTCCAGAAGCAGACGGACCCGGTGGTCGAAGAGTTCACCGCGTCCATCCAGGTGGACAGCCGGCTGGCCGAGGCGGACATCCGGGGGAGCATTGCGCACGCCCGGATGCTGGGCGCCTGCGGCATCATCCCGGAGGAGGACGCGCAGCTCATCATCAGGGGGCTTCAGGATCTGGCGGAGGATTTCCGCTCTGGACGGGTGGAGCTGGACCCCGCCTGCGAGGACATCCACATGCTGGTGGAGAGGCGGCTCTACGAGCGGATCGGTGCGGCCGCCGGGAAGCTCCATACCGCCCGCAGCCGGAACGACCAGGTGGCCCTTGACCTGCGCCTCTGGTGCCGCGACTCCGCGCTCAGGCTCGATGAGGCCATCGCCGGGCTTCAGGCCACCCTGCTCTCCCTGGCGGAACAGCACGTGGAGACCGTCCTTCCCGGCTACACCCATCTGCAGCGGGCGCAGCCGGTGACGCTGGGGCATCATCTGCTTGCGTACTTCTGGATGCTGGAGCGGGACCGCAGCCGTCTGACGGACTGGCACACCCGGAACAACCTCTGCCCGCTCGGAGCCGCAGCCCTGGCCGGGACATCCCTGCCCGTGGACCGCGAGATGACGGCGAGGGAGCTTGGCTTCGACGCTCCGATCCCCAACTCGATGGACGCCGTGAGCGACCGCGATTTCGCGCTGGAGCTTGCGTTCATCTGCTCGACCGTGATGACCCACCTTTCGCGGCTGGCGGAGGAGACCGTCATCTGGTCCAGCGCGGAGTTCGGCTTTCTGGAGCTGGACGACTCGGTGGCCACCGGATCGTCCATCATGCCTCAGAAGAAGAATCCGGACGTTGCCGAGATCACGCGCGGCAAGACGGGGCGCGTGCACGGAGCGCTGGTGGCGCTGCTGACCGTTCTTAAGGGCCTTCCGCTCACGTACATGCGCGACCTCCAGGAGGACAAACCCCCGCTGTTTGACGCGGTGGACAACACCCTCGCCTGTCTGCGGGCCATGGAGCGCCTGCTTGCCCTGAGCGAGTTCCGGAAAGACCGGATGGCTCAGGCGGCGGATGACGGGTTCGCCGTCGCCACGGATCTGGCGGAGTATCTCGTCCGCAAAGGGGTGCCGTTCCGGGAAGCCCACGAGCTGGTGGGCAACCTGGTCCGCAGGTGCCTGGAAGAAGGCGGAAGGCTGGACCGGCTGACCGCGGCGGAGCTGGCTCAGGCGCATCCCGCGCTGACAGGGGACGCCGCCGAATCGCTCAAGATCGAGGCCAGCCTGCATTCCAGAAGCCACACCGGAGGGTGCGCTCCCTCCGCAGTCCGCCGGCAGCTGGAGATGGCGCGCGAGGCGTTCCGCCGCAGGCAGACAGCCCCGGCGAGCTAGCGCGGCCGGGCGCGGATGATGACGATGGATGTGTCGTCGGTCATCCGGTTCTCGGTGTAGCGCATCCGCGAGGTCACGAGGCCGTCAAGCAGTTCCTGGGCCGGGCGGCCCCGGTTGGCTCTGAGGAACTCCCGGACCCGCTCGATGCCGAACTGCCGGCGCCGGTAGCGCCCCTCGGTCAGTCCGTCCGTGTAGAGCACCAGTGTGTCCCCGGGAGCGAACCGGCGCTGCCTGAGCTGGAACTCCGCCTCTTCCTGCACTCCCAGGAGAAGACCGTTTGCCCTGAGCAGCTCGGTGCGGCCGGTGTCGGCCCTCAGCAGAACCGGCGGCTCGTGGCCTGCCATAGCATAGGTCAGCGTGCCCCGGGAGAGATCGAACACCCCGTAGAACACGCTGATGAACATCTCCGCGTCGGCCTCCGCACAGATCATCTGGTTGAGCCGGTGCAGCACCTCCGCCGGGCAGAGCGACTCGCGGGCGTATGCCCTGAGGGCGTGCTTCCCCACGACAGAGTAGGCCGCCGCCCGGACGCTCGAGCCGGACACGTCCGCCATCACCACGCCGAGCCGGTCGCGGTCCAGCGGGATGAAGTCGTAGTAGTCGCCGCCGACCTCGTGCTCCGGGATGAGCCTGTGAGCGATCTCCAGGCCCTCGAAGCGCACCGGCCCGACGTTGAGCATGGATTCCTGCATCACGGACGCGATGGCCCGCTGCCTGTTGTAAGTCCGCGCATTCTGGATGGCCACGCCGGCCAGGCTGCCGAACTGCTCCAGCAGCTCATCGGAATCCGGGGCCGGCGGCTGGTCGGGCCGCGGCTCGATGACGGTCACCGCGACCCTGTGCCCCCGGTGCCGGAACGGCACCGCATACCAGTCGCCCGCTTCCAGACTCGCCACGAGCGAGCGTCCCGGATCCTGCCGCAGCTCCATGCCGCGCACAAGCCGGTTCAGCCGGGCGCCCGCAAGCGCGAGTTCGTTCGCAAGGCGGCGGCGCTCCTCGGCGCTTCCGGCGTCACCGCCGCTGCGGGCGGCAAAACGCACGCGGTCGTTGATGGGATCGTAATAGAACAGCCACGCGGAAGCCGCCCGCACCAGATTCCGCGCCTGCACGGCGATCTGCTCGGACACCACGCCAAGGTCGAGCATCGAGGTGACCGTCTTTCCCACCTCGATGAGCGTGGAGAGCTGCAGCGAACGGCGCTTCATCTCCTGATGCAGGCGCATGCGCTCGATGGCGATGGCCAGCTGATTCGCAACGGTCTCCAGAAGCTGAGACTGGCGGTCCGTGAAATGGGGCTGGCCCGTGATCCGGGCGAGGTTGAGCACCCCGATCAGCCGGTCCCGCGTGCGCAGCGGGATGCTGAGGGCGGACGCGATCTCGCGGCGCGGATGAAGCGCCTGGAAGCGGAAATCGTCCTCCACACTGTGCAGCAGAAGGGGCTTCTGGTGCTGGGCCACCCACCCCGCGATGCCCTCCCCGATCGCCTGGCTGATGGACTTCACCAGGTTCTGCGGCAGCCCACGCGCGGCGGCGATGGTCAGCCGCCGCGTGCGGGGATCGAACAGCATCAGCGAGCCGATGCCCGCCTCCACAGCCTGCATACTGATGCGCAGCGCCGACTCCGCAAGCTCTGTCAGGGACGTGGAGCTGATGATGGCATCGCTCAGCTCGTTGAAGAACCGCAGGTCCCCCAGCTTCTGCTCGGCCGCCTCCGCCTCGCCGTCCCGCGGCTCCCGCACCACGATGATCCATCCGGGACCGCGCGCCATCAACCCTTCGGCCACCGCCCTGGAGATCTCACAGAGCAGCTCCATATCGCCAATGGTGAACGTGCGCGGCTTCTTCGTCAGGGCGAGCAGCGCCCCGGCCGGGTTGTCCCCGATCAGGATGGGAGCGCACAGGGAGGAGCTGTACCCGGCGCTGCAGAGCGACCCCAGGGCGTCCCGCGCATCCGTTGCGAGATCCGGAACGCAAAGAAGCTCGCTGGACTCAATGGCCGCGCGCGCCAGCCCTTCGCCCAGGCAAAGGCCGGACACGGGAGGCCCCGGAGGAATATGGCTCGCGGCGACCGTGGCAAGCTTCTGACCGTTCAGCTCGCGGAGGACGATCTGCGCGGCGTCCACATTGAGCAGGGTCTCGACGAAATCCAGGGCTGTCCTGAAACCCTCCTCAGGGTCTTCGGATGCAAGGGCCCGCGCAAGACTCGAAGTTTCCAGGATCAGGCGCCGCGGCTCCTGTCCGCCGGATGCGTCGTCGGGAATCAGGATATCGTTGTCCAAAGCTGAGTCCTCCGCCGTGCAAGAAGGACCGCATCGCCACCGCGCCCGTGACGGCCGGACATCCGGCCTCGCAGCATGCGTGATATAAAGTATAACTCCCTGCGCCCCGGGAATTCAAGTATTTCTAACAGGTTTCACAGGGCCGCGCAGCCTTTACGACGTTGGGACATTCGCGGCGGAAAGGACCGCGTCCAGAAGCCTGTCCGGGCCGTTGCGCACACAGTCATCGGCGGGCAGCCCCGTCAGGTCCTCGGCTTCGCCTATGGCCCGGCGGGCTTCAGCAGGGCTGAGGTCATAGGTGTTGAGCGCGATGGCCGTCACCTTCGTGGGGAACAGGGGAGCGCAGACCGCCTCGTGGTAGGCCACCACCTCGTTCAGGGGAGGAATGGGAATCCCGTACCCCCTGATCTCCGGGCGGGACACCTGGTGGCAGAGGACCATCTGTTTCGGAGCCGTGCCGTGGAGGAGTCCCATCGTGACGCCCGAGTAGCCGGGGTGATACAGCGACCCCTGCCCCTCCACGAACACCCAGTCCGACTCCCGGCAGGCTTCCAGCACCATCCGCTCTGCGGCGCCCGCGATAAAGTCCGCGACGCAGGCATCCACCGAGATTCCCCGTCCCCAGATCATGATCCCGGTCTGCCCCGTCGCCACGAAATCCGCCGCGATTCCCCGCCGCCTGGCCCCCAGCGTGAGCTCCAGCGACACGGACATCTTTCCCACGCAGCAGTCGGTCCCCACCGTGAGCACTGTCTGCTCGGGCAGAGACCGGCAGAGCCCCTCGGCGACCGGCAGAGCGTCCGGCGGACGCCGGATATCCGCGACGACGCAACGGTGGCGCTCCGCCACAAAGGCGATCTCGGGATCGTCGGACAGGAACGCATGCAGCCCTGAGATGACATCCAGTCCCGCCTCCAGGGCGTTCAGGATCACCTGCCGCCACTCCGCAGGCAGCAGCCCGCCCCTGGGGGCAATCCCGATGACCAGGGTCTGGGGGTCGAAAGCCAGCGCCTCCTGAAGCGAGGCCACCACGGGCACGTGCTCTCCCACCCCGATGACATCCTTCGCGGTCCGTCCCGCGTTCTGGCTATCGATGACGGCCACCGTGCGGCAGCGGCCGTAGCGGATGACGCCCACGGCCGTCTTGGCTCCTTCGACATCGAAGGATCCCTCTGCGAGGATCGCCACCCTGTCGAACCGGACATCCCTGCCCCACGGTCCGGGCAGGCGTTTTCCTTCGGTCACGACACCATCCCTTTCCACAGGCCCGGGCTACGGTCCCCGTATGCCGGAACCCTTCGCCGCAGACCTTCCGGCGCGAGACCTTCAGCCCCGGCGGATGCAGACGAGAGAGGAACGGTATTTCGGAGAGTTCAACGGGTCAACCCCCACCCCTCCGCGGGAGGAGCTGGCGTGGATGAACATCCCGTTGCCGACGTAGATTCCGGTGTGGTCCACCGGCCCCCCCTTGCAGTTGAAGTAGAGCCTGTCTCCCGGCTGGAGATCCGGGATATCCACCCACTCCCCGACCAGAGCCTGCTCACGGGCGGTCCGGGGCAGCTTCCTGCCCATCATCGCCCACACCGTCCTGACAAATCCCGAACAGTCCATGCCGGACGCGGACTCCCCGCCCCACACGTAGGGGACCCCGCTGAACGAATACGCGATCCGCACCGCCTCCGTCCCGGAGGGATCAGCCTGCACGTCCGAGACCACCCTCAGATCGCTGATGCGCAGGTCCGCGGCCGGCACCCATCCCGTGCTTCCGTCGGACATCAGCACGCCGTACCAGTTGCCGCTCGTGTTGACCACGGCCAGAGGGGTGCCTTTCGAGACGCTGAACAGAAGGAGCCCCTGAGGAGACCGGGACCGGCGGATGTGCGCCGTCTGCGCCTCCACAAACCCGACCCTTCCGATGGGGGTCCCTGAGCGGCCCAAGCGGTCGCTGACCCCGCGATACGGAAGCTTTGCGGCGGAACGGGCCTGAGCGGAAGACCTGGCCGCCGGAACCCCGGAGGCGCCGGTGGGCCTGAGCTGCAGTTCCAGCAGCTGGTCTGCCGGGGAGGGACTCCCCGACACGAGCAGGAGCGCCGCAGCCATCGCAGGCGCGCAGGCACGGCCCGGAATGCTTGCTTTCGCGGAACCCAACATCACAGGCAAAGGATGCAAAGACCGTTGCGGGGAGGGCGAAGCGCCATCCCCGCAACATCATTATCGGCAGAACGGGCAGCCATCTTTCGCCGCCCGCCCTTCCGTCAGCGCTTGGAGAACTGAAACGCCCTGCGCGCCCGCTTGAGACCGTACTTTTTGCGCTCCTTGACTCGGGGGTCGCGCGTCAGGAAGCCGAGCTTCCGCAGGACGGGCCGGTAGTCGGGGCTCACCTCGAGGAGCGCCCGGGAGATGCCGTGGCGCAGCGCGCCCGCCTGCCCGGCGATGCCGCCGCCAAGACATCGGGCGATCACGTTGAACTGCCCCTGAGTGCCGGTCACCTCGAACGGCTGGCGCACCAGGATCTCCAGCGCGCGCCGGTTCACGTACTCCGAGAGATCCCTGCCGTTCACGATGATGCTGCCGTCGCCCGGCGTCAGCCACACCTTCGCGGTGGCGTTTTTACGGCGTCCCGTGGCGTAGTATCTGAGTTCCTCCAACCGGAATCCTCCTAAACGACTTCCACCTTCACCGGCTGCTGAGCCTCGTGCGGATGCTCAGGGCCGGCATACACCTTCAGCTTCCGGAACATCGCCGCCCCCAGCTTGTTGTGGGGCAGCATGCCCTTCACCACGCGCTCGATGTATTTCTCCGGCTGCTTCTCCAGAAACTCCGCGCGGGTGCGGCTCTTCAGGCCGCCGGGGTACTGCGAATGCCTGTACACCCGCTCCGCCCCCTTGCGCCCCGTCAGCGCCACTCTGGCGGCATTGGTGATGATGACGAAGTCTCCGCAGTCAACGTGCGGGGAGAAGTCCACCTTGTATTTGCCGCGCAGATACTTTGCAGCCTCGGCCGCCAGGCGCCCGGCGGGCACTCCGGCGGCGTCGATCCAGATCCACCGTCGAACGACTTCTGCAGGTTTTGCGCTCCTGGTTATCATAATCCTGTCCGTCCGTGTTGCGCGGGCCACCGCCCGGGGTCCCGCGTTCAGTATTCCACCTCGACGAGGCACAGACCCTGTGGAGGCGCCATCGGGAACAGCGGATGATCCGCGTCCGAGTCCAGCGCTCTGGCCAGTCCGTCCGGAGCCGTCCTGCGGAGCCCGACTTCCACCAGGGCTCCAACGATCCCCCTCGCCATATGCCTGAGAAAGGCATTGGCGGTCAGCCGGATCAGAACGATCTCCCCGTCCGCCAGGACCTCCGCCCGGAGCATCTCCCGGACCGCTGAGCGTCCTCGCTCCGGTGTCCCGAACGCCCCGAAATGGTGCGTCCCGATCAGCGCTCCGGCTGCCAGCCGCATTTCGCTGACATCCAGCAGCTGCGGCACATGCCACACAAAGCGCCACTCCAGCGCGCGCCGTACCGGCGCGTTCCGGATGGTGTATTCGTACGTCCTCCACTTTGCGTCGTACCGGGCGTGAAACGTGTCATCCGCCCGCTCGACGCTGCGCACTGCGATATCCGCTGGCAGCGCCCGGTCCAGCGCTGATGCCAGCCTCTCCAGAGGCAGCTCCGGCCCGGGCCGGAAGTTCACCACCTGACCGGTTGCGTGCACCCCGGCGTCTGTCCGGCCCGCCCCGATTACACGGACGGGCCGTCCCGTTAGCCCGCGCAAGGCCTTCTCGAGCTCTCCCTGGACCGTTCTGCCAGACGGCTGCTTCTGGAAGCCCAGAAAGCCCGAACCGTCATACTCGACGAGCGCCCGGACATTCGGGCCGGCCGGCCGGATGGCGTCCTGGCACACGGGAGCAGACTTCCCGCGGGAGCGCCGGTCAGTCCTTTATCAGCTCCAGCCGCACCATCATCGCGCAGTCGCCGCGGCGCGGTCCCAGCTTCGTGATGCGCGTGTATCCACCGTTGCGGTCGCGGTACCGGGGCGCGACCTCGTCCACGACACGCTTGACCAGCGTCTCGTCCGGCAGCACCCGCCGCACCTGGCGCCGGGCGTGAAGGTCGCCCTTCTTCGCCGTGGTGATGCACTTTTCCACCAGCGGCCGCACGTCTTTGGCCCGCGCCTCGGTCGTCTCGATGGAATCGTGAGAGAACACCGCGCGCATCAGGGCCCTCAGCAGAGCCTTCCGCTGGTCGCCGGGGAGCCCGAACTTCCTTCCCGCCACCCTGTGCCTCATTCGCCGTCCTCCGTATCGTCCCCATCAACGGACGCTTCCGTGGCGCCCATCAGCTCTTCGATGTCCGACTCCTCGTCCTCGTCAGAATACTCCATGACTTCGCCGGCCGGTCCCTTCTTCAGGCTCAGGCCGAAGCCGGCCAGTTTCTCCTTCACCTCGTTCAGCGACTTCTTTCCGAAGTTCCGGATCTGCATCAGGTCGCCCTCGGTCTTCTGGACCAGCTCCCCGATGGTCATGATGTTGGCCTTCTTCAGGCAGTTATAGGTGCGCACCGAGAAGTCCAGCTCCTCGATCCGGGCGTCCGGCGGCCCGAGGCGCAGTCCTTCGGATTCGGCGCCGAAGCCGATGTCCGCACGCGCGCGGCGGTTGAAATCGAAGAACAGACGGATCTGGCGGTCCAGAATCGCGGCCGCCATGCTGACCGCCTCGCTCGGCGTGACCGTCCCGTTCGTCGTCACCTCCAGCGTCAGGCGCTCATAATCCGTCTGATGCCCGACGCGCGTGGCTTCCACGATATAGTTCACGTGCCTGACCGGCGAGAAGACGCTGCCCACGGGAATGACTCCGATGGTGGACTTCAGGTGCTCGTGCTTCTCCGGCAGCACGAAGCCCTTCCCCCGCTCCACCGTCATCTCCATCGACAGCGATGTCGTCGCGTCCGCCAGCTCGCAGATATACGCCTCGGGGTTGACCACCGTGATCTCGGGCGGAGTCTGGATATCGGCCGCCGTCACGGTGCCCGGCCCCTTCTTCTCGATGCGCATCACCAGCGGCCCGGCGGGTTCCTGCGAGCCGTTGGAGGGCGGAGCCATCTTGACGAAAACCTCGCGCAGGTTGAGGATGAGCTCCGTGGTGTCCTCGCGCACCCCGGGGATCGTCGAGAACTCGTGCAGCACGCCATCGATCTTGATGGAGGTGATGGCCGCGCCCGGGATGCTCGACAGCAGGACACGCCGGAGCGCGTTGCCGATGGTCGTTCCGAACCCGCGCTCCTGCGGCTCCACCACGAACTTGCCGTAGGTGTCGGTCTCCTCGACGATCTGAATTTTCGGTGTCACAGTCTCCATAGATTCGCTCTACCTGCCTCAGACTCCCCCGGCCGCGTCCCGGTCAGCGCCGCCCCATACAAGATGATCGCCCCTTCTGCCCCGGCCTGCTGACGCGCTCCCTCATCAGACCACAGCGGGACAGCGGGGCGCATATCCGACCCCGGCCGCGCTCAGCGGGAGTAGAACTCGACGATCAGCGCCTCCTGAACGTCCGTGTTAATCTCATCGCGCTGCGGGGCGCTCAGGACCTCGCCCGCGTAAGCCGCGGCATCCAGCTTCAGCCAAGGAGGAACAGAGCCCGTCCCTGCGGCCTTCATGGCATCCTGCAGCGGCTGCATCTTCCGGCTCTCCTCCACCACGTCCACTCTGTCCCCGGGGCGGAGCTGATAGGAAGGGATATGCACCTTCCGCCCGTTCACACGGATGTGGCCGTGGCTCACGAACTGCCGGGCCTGCAGACGCGACGCCGCAAAGCCCAGCCGGAACACCACGTTGTCCAGCCGCATCTCGAGAAGCTGCAGCAGGTTCTCGCCGGTGACGCCCCTGCGCCGCTCCGCCTCGCGCACATACAGGCGGAACTGCTTCTCGCGCAGTCCGTAGATCCTGCGAAGCTTCTGCTTCTCACGAAGCTGCTGCCCGTAGTCCGACAGCTTGGAAGGCCGGCCCCGGCCGTGCTGACCCGGAGGGAACGGCGCTTCCGGCCGGGAAAACGGGCACTTCTTGCTGTAGCAGCGGTAGCCCTTAAGATAGAGCTTCACGCCCTCGCGACGGCACTGCCTGCAAACTGGTTCGCCGGTTGACGCCATAAACTGATTCCTTTACACTCTCCTGCGCTTCGGCGGCCTGCACCCGTTGTGCGGCACCGGGGTCACATCCTTGATGAGGCAGACCTCCAGGCCCGTGGCCTGCAGGCTGCGGATGGCCGTCTCGCGCCCCGAGCCCGGCCCGCGAACGTAGACGTCCACCTTTCTCATCCCGTGCTCCATCGCCCTGCGCGCCGCAATCTCCGAAGCCATCTGCGCGGCGAAGGGAGTGCCCTTCTTGGTGCCCTTGAACCCCACCGTCCCCGCGCTCGCCCAGGAGATGGTGTTGCCCTGGGTGTCGGTGATCGTCACGATGGTGTTATTGAACGTGCTCTTGATGTGAGCGACGCCCTGCGCTATGTTCTTTTTCTCCCGGGGCTTGCCCCGCCCCGCGGTTGCCGGTTTTCTCGCCATGGTTGCCGATTATCGCTCCTGAACTGCCGGGTCTCTCCGGGCGGACCTCGGCGCCGCCCGGGCTGGACGGAACTTACCGCTTCTTCCTCTTCGCGCCCACCGTCCGGCGGGGACCCTTGCGCATGCGCGCATTGGTCTTGGTGCGCTGCCCGCGCACGGGCAGTCCCCTCCGGTGGCGGATGCCGCGGTATGCGCCGATCTCGCTCAGCCGGCGGATGTCCATTGCGACCTGGCGGCGCAGGTCGCCTTCCACGCGATACTCCCGCTCCAGGACCTCCCGGAGCCGGCTGATCTCGCCCTCCGTAAGATCCTTCACGCGCGTATCCGGCGAGACGCCGGCCGCAGCCAGGACCTTACGGCTGGTGGTCAGCCCCACCCCGTAGATGTAGGTGAGGGCGTACTCGACCCTCTTGTCCCTCGGGAGATCTACGCCTGCAATACGTGCCAAAGACCTTCTCCTCCAGTGGAAACCTGCAGCCTAGCCCTGCCGCTGCTTATGCTTCGGGTTCTTGCAGATAACCCTCACCACGCCCTCGCGGCGAATGACCTTGCACTTTTCGCAAATCTTTTTGACCGATGCCCGGACTTTCATCTGTATCTGTCGAAACTCCGCTTTATTGGAACAACCTGCCCATTATACCCCGATTATCCGGCAGCCGCACGCCGCCTCCCCGGAGGCTCTGGACTCCCGCCGCGCTCCGCAGGAGCCCCTATTTGTAGCGCCAGATGATGCGCCCGCGGCTCAGGTCGTAGGGCGACAGCTCCACCAGCACCCGGTCGCCGGGAAGGATCTTGATGAAGCTCATCCGGATCTTCCCCGAAACGTGCGCCAGAACCGTGTGCCCGTTCGGAATCTCCACCCTGAACATCGCGTTGGGCAGAGTTTCCACGACCTTGCCTTCCACCTGGATGGACTGCTCCTTCGCCATCCTGACCAGCAGCCTCCTTGGCGCCCCTCAGGGCTCCGTCAGAACCTCGGGCCCATCCTCGCAGATGGCCACAGTGTGCTCGAAATGCGCGGAGAGTCTCCCGTCCGCGGTCACCACCGTCCACCGGTCCGCCAGGGACGTGACACGGTGCGTCCCCTGGTTCACCATCGGCTCGATCGCCAGGGTCATCCCTGCCGTCAGGAGCAGACCCGTCCCCGGCTTCCCGAAGTTCGGGACCTGCGGGTCCTCGTGCAGCTCTCTGCCGATGCCGTGCCCCACCAGCTCCCGCACGACCGAGTAGCCATGCTTTTCCACATACGCCTGCACCGCGCCCCCGATATCGTGCAGGTGTCCGCCGGGCCGCGCCATCTCGACGCCCAGCATCAGCGCCTCCCGCGTGACCTTCAGCAGCCGGTCCGCCTCGGCGGATATCCTGCCCACCGGCACGGTCACCGCCGCGTCCCCGTGAAACCCGTCCAGCTTCACCCCCAGATCGATGCTGGCCACATCGCCTTCCTGCAGCACGCGCCCGTCCGGAATCCCGTGCACCACCTGCTCGTTGATGGACAGGCAGATGGATTTCGGGTAGCCGCGATACCCCTTGAAGGAAGGCACTCCGCCCGCCTCGCGCACCAGCTTCTCGGCCAGACGGTCCAGCTCCTGACCCGTGGTCTTCCCCGGACGGATCGCGGCGGCCAGCTCCTGCAGCGTCCGGGCCACCACCTGCCCGGCCCGGCGCATCTTCGCTATATCATCCGGCGACTTGATGCGTACCAACGCCCGCGCGCCTGATGAGCGCTTCCCTGACCAGATCGAAGACTTCCTGCGGCATTCCCGACGCGGCGATACTCTCCAGCAGCCCCGCCCGGCTGTAGTGCTCGGTCAGAGCGGCCGTCTTGGAGGAGTACTCCCGCAACCGCTCGCGGATGGCTTCCGGGCGGTCGTCCTCGCGCTGGCGAACTTCGCCTCCGCAAACGTCGCAGACCCCCTGGACCCGCGGAGGGTTGTTCTCCACGTGGTAAGTGGCCCCGCACGACGCGCAGACCCTGCGTCCGGACAGCCTGGAGATCAGCAGTTCCTCGTCCGCCACCAGGTCCACCACTGCCGTCACGGGACGGCCCAGCTTTTCCAGCAGCCGCTCCAGGGCCTCAGCCTGCGGGATGGTCCGGGGAAAGCCGTCCAGAAGGAACCCCTTCTGCGTATCGGGACGTCCCAGGCGCTCTTCCACCATCCCGATGACGATCTCATCCGGCACCAGAGCGCCGGCCGCCATATATTCGCGGGCCGTCTTGCCCAGCTCCGTTCCCGCAGCCACAGCCTCCCGGAACATATCTCCCGTCGAGATGTGGGCGATACCGAACTCCGAAGCGATCCGCGCCGCCTGCGTTCCTTTTCCCACCCCGGGAGGCCCGAGCAAAATCACCTGCATAAAACCGACCGACCAGCCCTCTCCGCGCGCTGCGCGCTACTTGATGAATCCTTCGTAATGGCGCATCACCAGCTGGGCCTCGATGGCCTGCATCGTCTCCAGCGCCACGCCCACCAGGATGAGCAGCGACGTGCCTCCCACCAGTCCGAACGTCGTCACGCCGGTGATGACCGGTGTCCAGTAGGGCAGCAGCGCGATCAGCCCCAGGAACACCGCCCCCGCCAGCGTGATGCGGGTCATGACCCGGTCCAGGTATTCCGTCGTGGGCTTGCCCGGCCGGATCCCCGGAATGTAGCTGCCCCATTTCTTCAGGTTGTCCGAGACATCCTGAACGTTGAACGTCACAGCCGTGTAGAAGTAGGTGAACAGCACCACCAGCCCGAAGTAGAGAAGTCCTCCGAGCGCCCTTCCGGGCTCGATGAACTCCGCCACGCGCCGCGCCCCCTGACCGAACCAGGTGTCCCCGCCGAACTGCGCGATGGTCTGCGGGAAGAGCTGGATGGAGATGGCGAAGATGATGGGGATGACTCCGGCTGAGTTCACCCGCAGCGGAAGATAGCTGCTGGTGCCGCTGGTCATGCGGTTCCCGATGACGCGCTTGACGTGCTGGATGGGAATGCGCCGCTGCGCCATCTGGACCGCCACAATCGCCGCCACTGTCGCCACCAGCACGATCAGAAGCAGAACGATGTTGTCCAGTCCGATGGAGCCCGCCCGGTATAGCTTCACCGTCGAGCTGATCTGCATCGGCAGGCTCGCAACGATGCCCAGGAAGATGATCAGAGAGACGCCGTTGCCGAGCCCCTTGTCCGTGATCATCTCGCCCAGCCACATCAGGAACGCTGTGCCCGCGACCAGCACGATGATGATCTGGACCATCTGCACCCAGTTCGCGGTCAGGATGCCGGAAGACCGCAGAAGCGTGTTCACACCCGCCGCCTGCACCACCGCGAGCACAGCCGTTAGATAGCGCGTGTATTGCGCAATCTGCTTTCGTCCGCTCTCGCCTTCCTTCTGCAGCTGTTCCAGCGCGGGAACGGCCATCACCAGCAGCGACATGATGATGCTGGCGTTGATGTAGGGCATGATGCCCATCGCGAAGATGGTGAACTTGCGGAACGCTCCGCCGGAGAACGCATCCAGCAACCCGAACGCGCCGCCCGTCGCGAACAGCTGCTCCATCTTGTCGTGGTCAATGCCCGGGATGGGAATGTGCAGACCCACCACGTAGACCGCGAACATCCCGAACATGAACAGGATGCGGTTCTTGAGGTCGGAGATCTTCGCAGCAGCGGCGATCTTGGACAGCATTTACGCCTCTCCGCTCTCCTCCGAAGCCTCAGCGGGACCTGCGGCAGGCTCCGCGACTTCCCCGTCCCAAGCCGCCGTCTCCGCGGGGGCCTGCTCCCCTTCGGATAGCTGCTCCGCGGCCGCGGCGCGCTCCTCGCCGTCCGGGCCGATCATAATGGCCGTCCCGCCGGCCGCCCCGATCTTCTGCAGGGCGCTCTTTGAAAAACAGGTGGCCTTCACGGTGAGCTTCTTTGTCAGCTCACCCATTCCGAGGATCTTCACCCCGTCCCGCATCTTGCGGATGATGCGCTTTTCCAGAAGCAACGCGGGCGTCACCTCGGTCCCGGCCTCGAAGACCTCCAGCCGGCCCACGTTGACCTCGTTCAGATCCCGCCGGAAGATGTTGTTGAACCCGCGCAGGCGCGGCAGCCTGCGGTGCAGCGGAGTCTGCCCGCCCTCGAAACCGGGACGCGTCTGTCCCCGGGCCTTATCGCCCTTCGTCCCCCGCCCGCAGGTCTTTCCCTGCCCGGCGGAGATGCCCCGTCCCACTCGCTTGCGCCTGCGCCGCGAACCCGGCGCAGGTGACAGGTCATGAATATCCACTTACGACGACTCCTTGGCGTCTGCCAGCTCTTCCACTTCGACCAGGTGCCCGACCTTGCGAAGCATCCCCCGGATGACCGGGGTGTCGGCCTGCACAACTTCCTCGTTCAACTTCTTCAGCCCCAGCGCCCGGACCGTGCGGCCCTGGTCCCTGGCATATCCGATGGGGCTCTTCTTAAGCCTGATCCGCAGCATCGCCGCCTCCGGAAACCTCTTCTTCAACCGCCGCAGGTTCTCCCGCAGCGACCCCCGCCGCCTCCTGAGCGGCCATCTCCCGCGCCAGCCAGGGCACCATCTCCTCCACCGGCACCCCTCTGGCCTCGCTGACCTGCTCGGCCCGCTTGAACTGCTTCAGACACTCCAGCGTGGCCCAGGCCGTGTTGATGGGGTTGCGCGAGCCCAGGGACTTGGCCAGCACGTCTTTCACGCCCGCAAGCTCCAGGATGGGCCGAACCGCGCCTCCCGCCACCACGCCCGTTCCCGGCGAGGCGGGCTTCAGAAGCACCTGACTGGACCCCCAGTGCGCCAGCGCCTCGTGAGGGATGGTGCTGCCGACCAGCGGCACCCTCATGATGTTCTTCTTGGCCGCCTCCACCCCTTTGCGGATGGCATCCGGAATGGCGCGCGCTTTGCCCAGCCCCACGCCCACGTGGCCGTTATAGTCTCCCACGGCGACCAGGGCGTTCCAGCTGAGCGTCCGTCCCCCCTTATGGGTCTTCTGAACCTTGTTCGTGCGGATGACCTGCTCTTCGAGGTTCAGCGTATCCGGGTTGATCCTGGGCATATGGCCTGCAACTCCTAGAACTTCAGTCCCGCCTCACGGGCGGCATCGGCAAGGCTCTTGACCCTGCCGTGATACTTGTAGCCGCCGCGGTCGAACCGCACCGCCTCGATGCCGGCGCTCAGGGCCCGCTCCGCGATCAGCCGTCCCACCACCTTCGCTCCTCCGACATTGCCCCCCTTGATCTGCCCGCGCAGATCCTTCTCGAGGCTCGATGCGCTCACCAGAGTGCGCTGACTGGTATCGTCAATGATCTGAGCGTAAATGTGGTTCAGACTGCGGTACACGTTCAGCCGCGGCCGTTCGGGATCTCCGGACACCTTCTTGCGCACCCTTTTGTGCCTTCGCAGTCTTTTGATAACCTTCTCGTCCATCAACAACCTCTATCCCGCGCCGCCCCGCCGCCCGTTCACCGGACGCGAGGCATCAGTCGCCGAGAATCCTACTTGCCGCCCGCTTTTCCGGCCTTACCGGCCTTCCGGCGGATGTACTCGCCGCGGTAGCGGATACCCTTCCCCTTGTATGGTTCGGGAGGCCGGATCTTGCGGATCTCCGCCGCCTGCTGCCCGACCGTCTCCTTGTCAATGCCGCGCACGATGATAAGCGGCTCGCGCGTCCCGTGCTCCTGACCGACTTCGAACTCGATGCCGGGCTTCGGTTCCACCACCACGGGATGGGAATACCCCACCTGAACGACCAGCTTCTTTCCTTCCAGCTGGGCGCGATAGCCCACTCCGCCGATGACGAGCGCTTTCTCATAACCCTTGCTGACCCCCTCGACCATGTTGGCCAGCAGGGTCCGGGTCAGCCCGTGCATGGAGCGGTGCTCGCGCTCGTCCGACGACCGGGACACCGTGATCTCACTGTCGCCGACGTCGATCTTGAGATGCGGCCACAGCTTCCGGCTGAGCTTGCCCTTCGGTCCCTCCACCAGGACCTCGTTCCCTTCCTGAACGCTCACCCTCACTCCGGCCGGTTTCGGTATCGGCTTCAGTCCTATCCGTGACATTTCTGAATGACTCTCCTCGAACCGTCTGGCCCGCCGCGGCTCTCACCAGACCTGGCAGATGACCTCGCCGCCGATCCCCTTCTCGCGGGCGGCCGCGTCCGTCATCACGCCCTGAGACGTGGACACGATGGCGATCCCCAGCCCCTTCAGCACGCGCGGCAGCCCGGAGGCGGGCCTGTAGACCCGCAGACCGGGCTTCGAGACCCGCTTGAGGCCGGTGATGACCCGCTGGCGCCGCGGCCCGATATACTTCAGATACACCCGGGTCATCGGAGGCCAGCTGTCCGGAATGCGCTCGTACCCGCGGATAAACCCCTGCTCCTTCAGAATCCGAAGGATCTCGTCGCAGAACCGCGACGACGGAACCTGCGTCTCCTCGTGGAGCGCCTGGTTCGCGTTGCGGATCCGCGTCAGAACATCGGCAACAGGATCAGTGACTGGCATCTTTCTCGCTCCCTACCAGCTCGCCTTGCGCACGCCCGGGATCAGCCCCCGGTGCGCCATCTCGCGGAAGCAGATCCTGCACAGCCCGAAGCGGCGGATGTAGCCGCGCGGACGTCCGCACATACTGCAGCGGTTATAGCCACGCACTTTGAACTTGGGCGTTCTTTTCGCCTTTTCTATCAGACACTGCTTCGCCAAAAGCTCTCGCTCCTGTAAACGTCCTCTTGTGAGACTCGCTCTCCCGGCCGTCGCTCGCCTGGGTCCGGGAGGCCGCACCTACTCCTCGGCGCTCGCCCGCTTCTTCGCCTCTTCGATGATCTGCTGCTGAAGATGCGGCGGCACCTCCTCGTAGTGGCTGAATGCCGTCTTGAACGACCCGCGCCCGCGCGCGATGGACTTCAGATCGATGGCATAGCGCTGCATCTCCGCCAGAGGCACCTGCGCGCGCACGAGCTGCCGTCCGTTCCCGACGGGCTCCATCCCCTGGATGCGTCCCCGCTTGCCGTTCAGGTCGCCGATCACGTCCCCCATGTACTCCTCGGGGACGTTGATCTCCACGTTCAGAATGGGCTCCAGGATGACGGGGTCCACCTTGTCCGCGGCGGCGTGCAGGGCGTTGATACCCGCCTGCTTGAACGCCATTTCCGAGGAATCCACCGGATGGAACGATCCATCGTAGACGATGGCCCGGACATCCACCACGGGATATCCCGCCACCAGACCGCGCTCCATCGCCTCGCGGATCCCCTTCTCCACCGCGGGGATGTACTGGCGCGGAATCGCGCCGCCCACGATGTTATCCACAAACTCGAACCCGCCGCCACGCTCCAGAGGCTGGAACTCCACCCAGCAGTCGCCGAACTGGCCCCGGCCGCCGGTCTGCTTCTTGTGACGCCCCTGCACCTTCGCTGAGGCCCGGATGGTCTCTTTGTAAGGGATGCGCGGAGTGGACGACTCCACCTCCACCCCGAACTTGCGCTTCAGCCGGTCGATGACGATCTCCACGTGGGTCTCGCCCAGACCGCTAATGAGCGTCTGGCCGGTCTCAGGGTCCCGGTGGTACCTGAAGGTGGGATCCTCCTCCGCCAGCTTGGACAGCGCAGGTCCCAGCTTGTCCTCGTCGGCCTTGCTTTTCGCCGAGATGGCCAGCGAGAACACCGGCTCTGGAAACGCGATGGCGTCGAAGATGATTCCGGCCGCCCTGTCGCACAGAGTATCCCCCGTCACCGTATCCTGAAGCTTGGCGACGGCGCCGATGTCTCCGGCCCCGATCTCGCTGGTCGCGATCTGCTGCTTGCCCTTCAGGAAGTACAGCTGACCGATACGCTCGTCGTGATCGCGCGTGGCGTTCCAGACGTGCGAATCCGACGCGATGGACCCGCTCACCACGCGGAAGTAGGTCAGTTTGCCCACGTACGGGTCCGCCGTGCTCTTGAACACCAGTGCCGAGAACTCCGGATCTGCCGCGGAGCGTTTGATGCGGGCATCTCCGCCCAGCTGCCTGCCCTCCCTCGCCGGGGCTTCCGCCGGGGAAGGGAATTCCGCGGCGATCAGATCCAGCAGCGGCTCCGCCCCCATCCCCTTCGTCGCGGAGGCCACGAACACGGGAACCAGCTTGCCCGCCTTGATGCCCGCGTGGGTGCCCTCGACGACATCCTCGTCCGACAGGGTCCCTTCCGCGAAAAACTTCTCGATCAGTTCGTCGCTGCCTTCCGCCGCCGCCTCAACCAGCGCATCGCGCAGCGAGGACGCCTCGGCCTGCAGATCCGCTGGGATCTCGCCCTCGGACATCCTGCCGTCCTTCCAGAGGTAGGCCTTCATGTGGACGATGTCCACAAGGCCCTGGAACGAGTCCTCCCGGCCGATGGGCAGCTGCAGGGCGACCACCCGGTTGCCGAACTTCTGGCGCAGCGCGTTGAG